>Ga0208266_100001_pt1 | contig 768128 bp, 639 predicted proteins | sample LakWasMet67_HOW9_2_FD_183897 | JGI IMG/M metagenome (GOLD analysis project Ga0208266, IMG submission 183897) | Freshwater sediment methanotrophic microbial communities from Lake Washington under simulated oxygen tension - Sediment Metagenome... | ecosystem: Environmental > Aquatic > Freshwater...
TTGCAAAAGCGGTAGACAATTAGTTAATTTTCGCTTTGCAAAAGTCCAATAAACATTTAGCTTTGTTAGTAATATTTCGGTAGACAAAGTTTCAAACTCCAAACGGGTATTTAGCTTGCAACCGTTATGCACAATATTATGAAAGACAAAATTGACATTAAAGCGATTCACGGACAGCTAATTTGGAATATTCCAATTATTGACCTAATCGAAACGACCTGCTATAATATTAATTATTTGACAAACAAAATTGAAGTTTTTTTATCAAGAGGGGAACTTGTCGAAGGGATTGAATTTATTAGAGCGGAAATTGGGACTTTTAGTCTTAGTGAAATAAATAATTTAGTATTCAATCATATATCATTTGAACTCATAACGCCAGAGGAAGAAGTGAATAAAATTATTCAAACTCAATTCGACAAAAGTACAGATGTTAAACTAAGTAATGGTAGACTTATTATCACTTATACTGGCAGCAATCCTAAAATTCCAAGCTCAAAGTCTCTTCTTTCAGAAAATAAATTAGACTTAAATAATCCAGACAATTGGATACAAAATATTTCGACAATTAGACCTTTGCTGAATTTCGAATATCGGTATTTCGACTATGATTATAATTACAATGTTTCTAATAATTATGGATGGCTTAATTTTAAAGATATAAGTGTATTGGGTCTATCAAAATTTAATTTTAGAGCATATTTTCAATACAACAATGAAGGAATAATAAATATTGAGACAGATATAGGAACTACAAAGTCAGAATACGACAAAGTGAAATCCCATTTCATTAATTTATACGGCCTACCATCTAAAACAAATGAAGATAAATTAGACATTAACTTCAACCATAATTTTAAAGACGATATTTGGTTGACAGAAAAATTACAAATTAGGCTTCATTCGGCTTATATAGCAAGGTCAGAACCCGAACAATTTAATTACGAACTTGAAATAAGAAAATACTGTGCATAACACCTCCTTAACACAAACAAAACAAAAAAGCGAACTCTCACGAGTTCGCTTTTTTTTAAATATCAATTAAAAAATTAGGCTTTCAAAAATCCCATAATTTTTTCTACACTATCTTTTGCATCACCATACAACATTTCTGAATTTGGTTTGTAAAATAAAGGATTGTCTTCTCCAGAATAACCTGCACTCATCGAACGTTTCATAATAATTACTTTCTCTGCTTTCCATGCTTCAATTACTGGCATACCATAAATAGAACTTGCTGGATCATCTTGAGCACTAGGATTCACAACGTCGTTAGCACCAATTACCATTACTACATCTGTTTCAGGCATATCTTCGTTAATCTCATCCATTTCTAATACAATATCATAAGGTACATTTGCTTCTGCTAATAATACATTCATGTGGCCTGGTAAACGCCCAGCCACCGGATGAATCGCAAAACGTACGTTTTTACCTGCTTTACGTAAAAATTGAACCATATCATAAATAGGATATTGTGCTTTCGCAACGGCCATACCGTAACCGGGAACAATCACCACCGAACGTGCATCTTTTAATAAAGCAGCAACTTCTTCGTGATTTAAGGCTGTTACTTCTCCTTCAATGGCTTTTTTCTCGCCACCCGAACCATTACCTGAACCACTCGCAAATATCACTGAAAAGAAAGAACGATTCATCGCATGACACATATGCATTGAAAGAATAGCACCCGAACTACCAACTAAGGCTCCAGTAACAATTAATAAATCGTTACCTAACATAAAGCCTGCTGCCGCTGCTGCCCAACCTGAGTATGAGTTTAACATCGAAACTACTACTGGCATATCACCACCTCCAATGGCCATTACCAATACAACACCAATAAAGGATGCAATAGCCGTCATGATACCAAGGTATAACATACCGCTTGTTCCTTCAGCCTTGCAATATAAAACACCTAGTATTGTACAAATGATTAGTAATACTAAATTCATCGTTTGTAATCCTTTAAAACTCCACGGTTTAGATGGAACTTTTCCGTCTAATTTCCCCCAAGCAATAATAGAACCTGTGAAAGTAATGGCACCAATAAAAATCCCAACAAATACTTCTACTAAATGAATAGTATGCGCTGCACCTGTTAACGAATGAGTGTGTGGATCTAAGTATGAACCAAAACCAACCAACACAGCTGCTAAGCCCACAAAACTATGTAAGATAGCTACTAACTGAGGCATAGCCGTCATTTCTACTTTACGAGCTAACATTAAACCAATCAAAGATGCAACGGCAATAGCTGCAATAATGTACACTTGTCCTGATACACCTTCTCCTAAAACGGTAGCAATAATGGCGACGATCATACCAACTATTCCAAACAATACGCCGCGTTTTGCTGATTCTTGTGAGGATAATCCTCCTAAACTTAAAATAAACAGGATACTTGCAAATAAGTAAGCTGCCATTTGTATTTCTTTTGCGATAAACATAATTTTTCTTTTTATTTTTTATTCTCCAAAATTTATATGAAGGTGGATTATTTTTTAAACATTTTCAACATACGGTGAGTTACCACAAATCCTCCAACAATATTAATGCTGGCAACCAAAATAGCGATAACCGCTAAAATGGTCATTGGATTTGATAAATCATTTTTGGTTTGTAATAAACCACCAACCACAATAATTCCACTAATCGCATTAGTAACAGCCATTAATGGTGTGTGTAACGAATGCGCTACATTGGTAATTAATTGCCAACCAACAAACACCGCTAAAACAAATACGGTAAAGTGTTGAATAAATTCAGGTGGTGCAAATGCCCCAACCAACAATAACAAACCTCCAACCACAGCTAAACTAATAACTGTTGTGGTAGCTGCTTTTTTTGATTTTTCGGCATCAGAAATTTTTACTTCTTCGGCTGTTGGAGCGGCTGCTTTTTTAGCGCCACCTCCAGCTGTAGGACTTACCGGTAATGGCGCAGGTGGCCAGTTAATTTTACCATTATAAGTTACCATTGCTCTTGAAACAACGGCATCTTCCATATCAATTTTCCATTTTTCGGCTTTCCCCATATCATCCAATAAATGACACAAGTTATTACCATATAATTGAGATGCTTGACTAGGCAATTGACTTAATTTACCAACCATGGTTACTCCATTATCTGTTGTATAAACCTCACCATTTCTTGTAAGAGCGCAGTTCCCACCTGTTGAAGCTGCTAAATCTACAATAACCGAACCTGGTTTCATTGCCGCTACGTGATAATCCATCCATAATTTAGGAGCAGGTCGGCCAGGAATTTGTGCCGTCGTAATAACGATATCAACTTCTTTAGCTTGTTCTAAAAACAATTTCATTTCCGCCTCAATAAACTCCTTACTCATTTCTTTTGAGTAACCAGAAGATGTAGCACCATCTTCCTCAATTTCTACTGTTAAAAAAGTAGCCCCCATCGATTCGATTTGCTCAGCCACTTCTTTACGAGTATCAAATGCTCTCACAATCGCACCTAAAGAATTAGCTGCACCAATAGAAGCTAAACCAGCTACACCAGCACCAATCACCAACACTTTTGCTGGTTCTACTTTACCAGCTGCTGTAATTTGTCCGTTTAAAAAGCGCCCGAAATGAAATGAACCTTCAATAACGGCTCTATATCCAGCAATGTTTGCCATAGATGATAATACATCCATTTTTTGTGCTCTCGAAATACGAGGAATGGCGTCCATTGCCACGGCATTTACTTTTTTATCTGCTAATTTTTGTAAAAGTGGCTGGTTTTGTGCTGGCCATAAATAACTCAACATGACCAAACCTTCACGCATTAAATCTACTTCTTCCATCGAAGGTTCTTTTACCTTCAATACAATATCAGATTTGCCATATATATCAGCTGCAGTAGCTACAATTTTAGCACCTGCTTCTTCAAATTCTTTATCTGAGAAATTTGCTTTTACACCCGCATTGTGTTGAATATAAACTTCAAACCCTTGCTTTTGCAAACGTTTAACCGTTTTTGGAGTTGCAGCAACTCTTAACTCATTTTGGGATATTTCCAATGGAATTCCAACTTTCATATTCTTTTGTTATTTTAAATCAGTTGAACAAATAAAGCAAAAAAATACGAGTAATTCAAAACGGATTTATAAACTAAAGTAATTTAATAGTATTATGGCGCGTTCGGCGGTAACCGAACCGGGCTGTCGCTTCAATCTTTTTTGCTTTGCAAAAAAGGATTTTCCGCTTGCATCCCTCGCACGCTAATATTTAGTTTGAATTTCACACTTCGATATGCAGAAAATCCCGCGTGAGTGATTGAGGCATTGTTTGAGCTCTTTTATTTGTTCCGTAGGACAAATAAAAAGCAAGTGCCGAAAGCACGGCCTGAAAGGACACGCCCTAATCATTAATTTAAAAAACATTAAAATATTAAAAATAAAAAAGCTCATACATCAAAGATGCATGAGCTTTTAATCTTAAAAAACAACTATTATTTTGTTTCAGCTGGTTTAGTTTCAGCAGTTTTTTTGTCTTTGCAACAAGCTTTTTTCTCACCTGCTTTTGCTTCGCCTGAACAAGCTTTTCCTTCAGCACCTGCTTTTTCTTTGCAACAAGATTTAGCTTCTTTTTTACATTCTTTTTTTCCTTTGTCTTTATCATCGTGGTTAACAGACGCAGATACGCTTCCTACTAATCCAGCGAAAGCTAACATTAAAAATACTTTTTTCATGATTGGGTTGGGTTAAGATTTATTATATAGCAAATATATATTATTTATTAGTCAAAAAGCATAACTTAAATCATAAATAGCCAAGATAATTGTTAAAAAAACATATTTTATAAAAGACGCTATAACGAAGCTAAAACTGTATTTTTTTTGGAGTTTGCTTTTTTCGATTTAGATTGCTAAATTTATTAGACAATAAACTGCTACCCATGAAAAAAACAATTATTCTATCAAGCTTAATTATTTCTTTTTTTACTTTCAAAGCCCAAAATAATCAAGGCTTGTGGAAACCTATTCAAGAAAAAGACATTGCAATCACAGGAAAAAGAGACATCGTTCCCGAAAAATATAAAACGTTTCACTTGGACCTTAATTCTTTAAAAAACATTTTAGCTTTTGCTCCATTAGATAAAAATGTAACTGCTGATAATTCTTCAGTCATTTTAAATTTACCAATGCCCGACGGTTCCATTGAAAAATTTAAGGTTGTAGAATCTCCTGTAATGGAAGACGCTTTACAAATCAGCTTTCCGAATATCAGAACGTATAATGTAAGAGGTGTTGATGATGTTTATGCAAGTGGAAAATTGGATTTAACTGAATTTGGTTTTCATGGGATGATTCGTAGCCCAAAGGGTGATGTATATATTGATCCTTTTTGTAAGTGGAACACAACTGACTACATAACTTATTACACTGCTGATTTTATTAAACCATTAAACGAAAGAGGTTTTTGCGAAGGTGTTATTGGAAACATTGAATCAAACGATATTCATGCTAAAGTGGCAGCACCAAATGCTATTTGCGCAGGAGCCAACTTAAAAACATATCGTTTAGCAGTAGGATGTACAGGCGAATATGCTCGCGCTGCATGTGGTACAGGTACCAATACTCCTACTACTGCTCAAATTTTAGCAAAAGTTGTAACTACTGTAAATCGTGTAGATGGTGTTTATGAAACCGAAGTAGCAGTAAAACTAGTATTAGTTCCTACTACAACATTAGTATTATATGGTGTTCCAGGTACAGGATATACAACTACAGAAAACAATAATGCAAATACATTAATTTCAAAAAGCCAATCACTTATTACAAGCCAAATAGGTTCGGCTAATTTTGACATAGGACATACATTCAGTACAGGCGGTGGCGGTTTAGCGCAATTAGGTTGTGTTTGTTCTGCCGGTTCAAAAGCAAGTGGAATTACAGGTAGCCCAAGTCCTGTTGGCGATCCGTACGATATTGATTACGTTGCTCATGAAGTAGGCCATCAATATGGAGCTAATCACACCTTTAATGGAAATGGTGGTTCTTGTAGCGGAAACAGAAGTGCGGCTAATGCAGTAGAACCTGGAAGTGGTGTTACCATTATGGCTTATGCCGGTATTTGCTCTCCACAAGATATTGCATCTAATAGTATTGCTTATTTTCATGGTTATAGTTACGATGCTATTACTAATTTTATTAATACTGGTGGCGGTAATAATTGTGATGTGATGACGGCAACAGGAAATGGAGCGCCAACAGTATCAGCGGGTTCAAATATCACTATCCCAAAAAGCACTCCTTTTGAGTTAACTGGCTCAGCAACTGATCCAAACGGAGATGCCTTGACCTACCAATGGGAAGAAATTGACTTAGGGGCAGCAGCAGGAAATTGGAATAGTGGAGCAACCCCTTTCTTTAGATCTTATGCACCAGTAACGTCAACATCAAGATTGTTTCCAAAACTATCAAATATTTTAGCTGGCACTTATACAACTTCAGCTGGTGAATTTTTACCAAATACTGCACAATCATTAAAATTTAGATTTACGGCTCGCGACAATAAAATGGGCGGAGGTGGAGTTTGCACGGCCACCACACAAGTAACCGTTGATGGAACATCTGGACCTTTTGCTGTTACATCTCAAAGTGTTTCAGGAATTACTTATCCAAGTGGTTCAACTCAAACAATTAATTGGTCGGTAAATGGAACTAATGTTGCCCCAGTTAATTGTGCAAATGTTGATATTTATGTAAGTACAGATAACGGCGTTACTTTCACACTTTCTTTAGCAAACACACCAAACGATGGAACCCAAGCTATAGTAATGCCTATAGTGCCAGTAAACAAACCTTTGTGCAGAGTAAAAGTGGTTAGCGTTGGAAATGTATTTTTTGATATTAATAAAAAGTTTTTTGCCATATCAGCGGCAACTGGTTTAAGCCAATATGCAAATTCTAATAGCTTTAATATTTCACTATATCCAAATCCGTTTTCAAGCTTAGTAAAAGTTGATATCAATGCCACAAATTTATTAGATGAAAACAAAACCATGATTAACGTATATGATATTTTAGGAAATATTGTAAAAACAGAAAGCATTAAATTAACAGAGAATTACTCTAAGGTTTTTGATTTTTCTAATTTAGCTAACGGTTCGTATATTGTTGAAGTAACTGATGGAAAACAAAAATCAGTAGCGCGATTAATAAAGCTATAATTGATGTGTAAATACGCTTTAAGCGAGCTATTTATTTTCTGAAAAAAGTTTTTTTTCTAAAATATTTATTATTAGCTTTGGGCATAAACAATTTTTTAAAAAAATAAAATGAGCACAGGAACAGTAAAATTTTTTAACGAAACTAAAGGTTTTGGTTTCATTAAAGAGGAAGAATCAGGAAAAGAGTATTTTGTACACGTAACTGGTTTAGTCGACAAAATTAGAGAAAACGACAATGTTACTTTCGAAATTCAAGAAGGTAAAAAAGGATTAAATGCAGTAAACGTAAAACTAGCTTAGTTATATAATACCATTTAAAATTTTATCCCCGGAAAGCAATTTCTGGGGATTTTTTTTGGTCTTTATTTTTTATAAAAACTTAGATAAACTATTGAATTCAGTAAATAATTGGTATTTTAGACGACTAATTAAAAAACACTAAAATTATTATATGGAACAAGTTACTGTAGAAAAAAAGGGACACCCTAAAGCCTTGTATTTATTATTTTTCACAGAAATGTGGGAGCGTTTTTCGTATTATGGAATGCGTGGTATATTAATTTTATATCTTACTAAAACTTACATTGAAGGTGGTTTAGGTATCAATGAGCAATCTGCGTCTTTAATTTATGGTTTCTTTACTGGTTTTGTTTATTTCACACCATTAATTGGTGGTTGGTTAGCAGATCGTTTTTTAGGCCAAAGAAATGCCATCACAATTGGTGGTTTAACCATGATGGTAGGTCAGTTTGTTTTATTTGGAATTAATACTCAAGCAGGTTTGTATTTAGGATTACTTTTGTTAATTATTGGTAACGGTTTTTTTAAACCTAACATTTCAACATTAGTAGGAAGACTATACGAAGAGGGCGATCCAAAAAGAGATTCTGCTTTTTCTATATTTTACATGGGTATCAATCTAGGTGCATTTTTAGCACCTTTAGTAATTGGTATTTTTGCAGAGAATTTATTTGCTACAAAAGATGAAACTGGAAAAATATTAACTTATGGTTATAAATATGGTTTCTTAATTGCTGGCTTAGGCATGTTATTAGGCCAAGTGTTATTTAACACATTAGCAAAAAAATATTTAGGTAATATTGGTGAATCACCAGCTAAAGCAAAAGCTGCTGCTGCTGCCGATAATCAACCAGCAAAAGTGGATTTACCTTTAACTAAAGAAGAAAAACAGCGAGTTACTGTTATTTTCATCTTAACGGCATTTGTTATCTTTTTCTGGGCTGGTTTCGAACAAGCGGGTTCATCTTTAAGTTTATATACCGACAAATTTATTGACAGAAATGTATTTGGATTTGAAATTCCAACTTCTTGGTTCCAATCTGTTAACCCTTTATTTATTGTTGCTTTAGCTCCTTTATTCTCTATTTTCTGGACAAGTAATTTAGGTAAAAAATTAACAACTCCAGTAAAAATGGGATTAGGTATGATTTTATTAGGTATTGGATTTTTCTTCATGCTAGGTGCTGTTGCTGAAAGAGGTGGAGATAATCAAGATATTGCTATTAAAGCTAGTTTATTTTGGTTAGTGATGACATATTTGATTCATACATTAGGAGAGTTGTGTTTATCTCCAGTTGGCTTATCAGTAGTAACTAAATTAGCTCCAGTTAAATTAGCCTCTTTAATGATGGGCGTTTGGATGTTAGCGACTTTCGTTGCTAATATCATTGGAGGATTTGTTTCGGCGTATGTTGAGGCTTTAGGAGCTTTTGCCATCTTTGCAACAATCGCAGGATTTGTAATCGTTTTAGGGGCAGTAATGATTGCTTTAAACAAACCAATTTTAAAAATGATGCACGGCGTTAGATAATTAATCTAATCCTCAAAAAACAAAAAACCTCTCTAAAATTCTAGAGAGGTTTTTTTATTATATTTGATTTTCTCAACCATATCAATGACTATGACAAAAGAACTAACAATAGAAGAAATACAAGATTTTAAAGGTAAATACCCAAAACAAATTTGGCCTTTATTTTTTAGTGAAATGTGGGAACGTTTTTCGTTTTACGGAATGCGAGGTATGTTGGTTTTCTTTATGATTAACCACCTAAACTTTAACGAAGTTGTTGCCAATTTACAGTATGGGGCCACTCAGGCTTTTGTATATGCTTTTACATTTGTTGGAGGTTTATTTGCTGATAAAATATTAGGGAAACGCCGTTCTCTTTTTTGGGGTGGTATTTTAATGATTATTGGAAGTGTTTTATTAGCGATTAATCCCAGCGATTTTTTCTTTTTAGGAATTGCATTTAACGTTGTTGGAACCGGTTTTTTTAAGCCAAACATTTCGAGCATGGTTGGTAATTTATACAGAGATGGCGACAATAGAGTTGACGCTGGCTTTATGTTATTTTATGCTGGCGTTAATGCTGGTGCTTTTTTTGGAGGCTACGCTTGTATTGCTATTGGTAAAGGAGAAATGATTTCATCATTAGTACCTGAAGCTATGCGTTGGAATGTAGCCTTTGGTTTATCATCCATTTTTATGATGATTAGTTTATTAACCTTTACCCAAACTCAAAAAAAATTAGGTAACATTGGTTTATCACCCTTATTACATTTACCAAAAAACACAAGGCTAACCAGAGAAATATTAACCTTTGTGGGCTCTTTAATAGCCGTGCCTGTTATTATGTTTATGGTGGCTAAAACAGAGTATACCGATTGGTTTATGTACACCATTGGGCCATTAGCTGTATTATATGTGATTTTTGAAATGAGAAATTTCTCTGTCGTAGAAAATAAAAAAATAGTAGCAGCTTTATTATTTATGATTTTCTCTATATTCTTTTGGGCATTTTTTGAGCAAAGTGGGGGGTCATTAAGTATTTTTGCCGCTAATAACCTAAGTGATTCCATTTTTGGCATTCCCTTAGATCCTAATGGAGTTAACAATTCATCCAACTCTTTATACGTTATAATATTTGCAACACCATTAGGTTTATTATGGTTATGGCTAGCTAATCGAAAAGCCGAACCAAATACTATTGTTAAGTTTGGTTTAGGATTCATCTTTTTAGCGATTGGTTTTTATATTTTCTATTCTAGTAAATTATTTAGTGATGGAAATGGAATTTCTTCTTTAGGACTTTTTGCATTTGGTTGGTTCATTATCACTTTTGGAGAACTATGCCTCTCTCCTATCGGAACATCTGTTATGACTAAACTATCTCCACAAAAACTACAAGCAGTTATTATGGGCATGTGGTTTTTAGCAAGTGCCTATGGTCAATATTTTGCAGGATTATTAGGTGCTAATATTGCTAGCGCATCCGAAAATTCAACTAATTTAGAAAAACTAAGTATTTACGCCGATGGGTACAAACAACTAGGCATTTATGCTTTAATTGCTGGAGTTATTCTGATTGCCATATCGCCATTAATCAAAAAATTAATGGGCGGGATTAAATAATTTAACATTTCCGTAATTGTTAAGTCATTTAGATTAACAAATTTTGGCACAGCATTTGAAACTTTCAACACATGATGTTTAACTGGAAAGATATATCAATGGCCGGAATTATTATCCTAGCGATTGTATTTTATACCTGTAAAAAAAGCACCTTACAGGCATCTATAAACTCACCTGAAAACAGAGTGAGTAATTTCATAGAGCAAGATAATGCATCATTTTCTTTTGTTTCCGAAAATACCTACACTGAATTTCATGAAAATTCATCTGTAAACTGGATTACTTTCGATGAAGCTTATATTAAATGTAAAAAAAATCCAAGACCTATTATGATTGACGTATACACAACTTGGTGTGGCCCTTGCAAAATGATGAGTAATCAAACCTTTAGTAATCATCAAATTGCAAAATACATAAACGATAATTTTTATGCTGTAAAATTTGATGCCGAAACTAAAGACAGCGTTAAATTTGATAAATACGTATTTGTAAGCTCGGATAATTCAAATCCAAAAGCTCCACATCAATTTGCGGCCTCTATTTTAGATAATCAATTAGCATATCCTTCTATTGTTTTTTTAAATAATCAAATTCAACGACTAGATATTTTAAAAGGTTTTATGCCTGCTAAAAATTTTGAACCAATATTAAATTATTACGGCTCGGGCGACTACCAAAAAGTAAAATGGGAAGAATACGAAAAAACATTTGTTTCTTCTTTAAAATAAACTCCTTTGTTTTTGATATTTATCATTTAAAAATGTATTATTAATACGTACATTAGTAAACAAAATCTGTTTACTATTGTAACTAAATGATGAGGGTAACCAAAGTATATATTGTAGATGACCATCAAATGTTAATTGATGGATTAAAAGCACTTTTAACTGGAGAACCAAATATTTCAATTATTGGCGAATCAAACTCATCAATACAAGCAGTCAAACAAATTTTAAGTCTTCGTCCTAATATTGTGTTAACTGACATTAACATGCCAGAAATGGATGGCGTTGAATTAACTAAAGAGATTAAAAAATATAGTCCCGATACAAAGATCATTGCTTTATCAATGTTTGGGGAAAGAGAAACGATTAACGATATGTTAAAAGCTGGAGTGAGCGGCTATATTTTAAAAAATACTGGTAAAACAGAATTATTAAGCGCTATTGATAAAGTATCTGAAGGTGGGACATTTTTTAGTAATGAAGTCAGCGCAGAAATGCAAAAATTTTCGGCGACGAACGAATCAAAAGAAATTACTTTATCGGCCAGAGAAATTGAAGTAATTGAATTAATAGCCAAAGAATACACCAACGCAAAAATAGCTGAGACTCTTTTTATTAGTGAACGAACTGTTGAAACTCATCGCAAAAATATTTTCAGAAAAACAGATACCAAAGGTGTATTGGGACTTTTGAAATACTGTGTAGATAAACGTATTATCAAACCATTAAAATAGATTTAGGAATTACTTTTGTTCAAAAGATAATTTTATGAATTTTCATATTAAGAAATAGATGCTAAACATAAAATATATCATAATTAGCTTTCTTATTATCTTAGAATTAAACAGCGTTGCATTTAATTTAAAATATGATAGTTTACAAAACATTATAAAAACTAAATTAAGTAAAGAAAAAGTTGACTACTTAAATGATATCAGTTTAGATTATTGTTACAATGAGCCGTCAATAGCCAAATTACTTTTATTTGAATCCATTAAGTGCGCCGAAAAAGAAAAACACACTGAAGGTTGCGGTAAAGCTTACATACGTTTGGGAATTGCTTACGATGTGTCTGGAAAATACGATAGTGCCGTATACTGCTACAAACAAGCGTTAACAAAATATAAAAGCCCAAAGGGTTTAGGATCTTCATATAACAATTTAGGGTTAATTGAATGGAAACATGCCAATTTTAAAGAGGCTTGTGATTATTTTTATAATGCTCTACCCTACTTTCAACAACTAGAAGACAAAAGCTTTTTAGCTAATTTATATAACAACCTTGGCCTTCTTTTTAGTGAAACTGGTGATTTAAAAAAAACATTATCGTTTCAACTAAAAGCATTGCAAATTTATAAAAGGATAAATGATGATGAACATATTGGCGCTACCTGTACAAATTTAAGCAATGTTTATCTCAAATTAAATAAATTAGACTCTTGCGAATATTTTATTAAGGAATCCATTAATTACAGTTCCAAAATTAATGATCAATATGGATTGAGTATTGCATATATCACATATAGTGATCTTCTTTCGCAAAAAGATTTAAAAAAATATGATGAAGCGATAAGCCTTTTGTTAAAAGCACTTAAAATAAAAGAAGACATGAATGAAGTGGAAGGCATCGTTCACGTTTATATTAGTATTGCAGAGGTATATCTAATAAAAGAAGATTGGCCCAATTTTTTAAAATATAATTATACTGCTTTAAATATTAGTAAAAAAAACAACTTTTTAACTCGCCAAAAAAAGATTTACCATAACCTAGCATCATACTTTGCAAAACAAAAAAATGCGGATAGCGTATTTGTTTATATGGAAAAATATAATGAAATGAAAGATTCGATTTTTAATCAAGATTTCAAAAAATCACTTTCGGACGCGGAAACTAAATATGAAACCAAGGAGAAAGAATTTACTATAAAGACACAAGAGTATCAATTAAGTAAAAAAAATTACTACATCATTGGTTTAATATTATCAATCCTTATTATTGGCTTTATTTTCTTTTTTATTTACTATCGAAATAAGCAAAAAGAACAACAAAAAATACAACAAGAAATTATCAAACAACAAGATATAGCAACTAAAGCCATTTTAGAAGCAGAAGACAAAGAACGAAAGCGTATTGCTGGAGATCTTCACGATAGCGTAGGACAAATCTTATCAGCTGTAAAAATCAACCTATCAGCCCTCCAATCAAATATTAAAACAGAAAACATAACTCGATATGAGAACATCATAAATATGGTTGACAATGCCTGTAAAGAGGTGAGAACTATATCTCATAATATGATGCCGAATTCATTATTAAAAAGCGGTTTGGTTTCTGCTATCAAAGAGTTTATAAGTCAAATTGATTCAGATATTTTAAAAGTAAGTTTAAATACTTCAGGATTAAGTAAGAGACTAGATAATAATATCGAAATGGTATTATACAGAGTTGTTCAAGAATGTGTAAACAATGTCATTAAACATGCACAAGCTACAAGTTTAGAAATTCAAATTTCTAAAGATGAAGAAGGTGTATCACTTACTATCGAAGATAATGGAATTGGATTTGATACATCCCAACAAAAAGATGGCATTGGCTTAACCAATTTAAAAACGAGAATTGATTTTTTAAAAGGTGAAATAGAAATTCAATCTGCTTCTGGCAAAGGTACACTCATTGCAATTTTTATTGACACTAACAAATAGTCCTTTAAATTCGATTATAATTACTTTTTATTAATTGGTTGCGATTTAATTTTCTTTAACTCAATTGTAATAATAGGCACCAAAATAGCAGTTGGCCCCAACCATAAAACAATTTGCGGTAAAGGAATATGGCTGCTTTGATTAACAACAAAAGCTGTAATAGCACCAATATAACTACCGCACATATTTCCTATATGTTTTTTTAGCCAATACATGGTTTCTGTTTGTCCTTTAATAAATTTCATGATGTTTCTATACACTCCAATTGTTCCAAGAGCACCAAATACAAATGGGATAATAGCGTCGGCACTCTTAGTTTGATAATAAACAATCATGGCAAAAGTTACCATTCCTAAAAAGGTGATACCTGCAATTACTTCTATAAGCCAATCAACAAAATGAGGTTTTTGCCCGTTATGTAGGTTTTTAAGTTTTAAAGCTCGGTAAGCGATTAAAGTTGAATAATAGGTAAAGATGTTAATCAAAAATAAAAACTGTAAATGCTTAACTACCGAAATAAAAGTGGCTGTTACAAAAACAATGGTCATGCACCAAAAGTAAAATTTACCTACCGGTTTATGTTTTGGAGTATTTCTCTTTAATATAATTGCCAATGCACCAGAAATAAGTGCCCCGGTTCCTGCAAGCACATGAATAAAAAGCAGTATTGAAATAATTTTTGTCATAAATTTGATTTTTAGTTGGCACAAAACTACAATCAGAGCAAAAAATTACCAACTAAAAGGGTTGATTAGCAATACTTTGGGATAAATATCAATGTTTGGGATGAATGACAAAGTGATTTTGATGAATTGGGATAAGCGTAAGCTATTTTAAAGCCTCCAACCTCTCAAAAAGTGCCTTACTGTAGCTTCTGGAAACTGGAATTGCATCGTTTAATTCAGATTTAAACTCAATTCTATAGCCTTGTGCGTTTCCTTTAATGTGATGAATTTGCTTTAAATTAACAATGTAACTTCTATGACATCTCACAATAAAAGGAAATGTAATTTGGGATTCAATGCGTTTTAAACTTCCTCGTAATAATTTTTTTGAGACTTTATGATCGTCATTTAAAAATATCACCGTTGAATAATTATCAGCAGATTCGATATAAAATAAATTATTTGGGTTTAAAACTAACTTATCTTTTTCATTTTCTGCCATTAAAACTAATGTTTCAATTGCTGGTATTTCTTCAGTTTCAAGTTTAACATCTTCAGGTGGCAAGAGTTCACTATCTATCAATCGGTGCTGAAATTCTATAACCTCAGCTTCCATTAACTCAGCTTCTTTTTGATTTAGGGTTACAAAGCGATTGTATTTTAAAAGCACATTGGCCGCAATAGGAAAAATACCCAATAAAAAGGTGACCGCTAATGTTAATATTAATTCTTGAAAATTGAGATGGCTAATTCTAATTAAATTTCCATAACACAAATTACCAAAGGCAATAAACACTAACACTATAAGTAAAGCCAAGGTTTCTTTCCAAACCGTCCACGTTTCTTCTGGATTTTGCTTTTTAAATATGAATGAGGAAAAGAATCTAAAAACAAGTGGGCATATAAAAGACACAAATCCAAAACCCAATAATTTCAATACTTTATAATCTGTTTGCCATATCGAAACACCAAAAGGTTGAAAAACAATTAAGAAAAAGGCAACAAAACAACCAATCAAAAAGTTAGAATAAACATCTCTAAACGAAAATGAATAATAAGGATATGGTTTCTTTAAAAATGAAAACATGTATTACACTAATTCGCCATACAAATCAAAATCGCTGGCATCATTAATTTTTACATTAGCAAAATCGCCGATACGCACATAATTTGTATCAGTAGCCTTTACTAAAACTTCATTATCTACATCAGGGCTGTCAAATTCTGTTCTTCCAACAAAGTAATCATTCTCTTTTCTATCAAATAATACTTTATAGGTATTGCCAATTTTTTCTTGATTCAATTTATAGGAAATTTCTTGTTGAACTTTCATCACTGCATCAGCGCGTTCTTTTTTCACTTTCTCTTTCACGTCATCTTTTAGTAAATGTGCGTGTGTATTTTCTTCATGGGAATAAGTAAAAATCCCTAATCGTTCAAATTTTGTATCTTCAACCCAACGCAACATTTCTTCGTGATCTTGTTTTGTTTCGCCTGGATAGCCCGCTATTAAGGTAGTACGGATAGCAATGCCTGGAACCTTATCTCTAATTTGATTAACGGTATCTATCGTTTTTTGTTTGGTAATACCACGACGCATACTCGTTAACATATTATCTGTAATATGTTGCAACGGCATATCTAAGTAATTACATACGTTACTTCTTTTATTCATCACCTCTAATACATCCATCGGAAAACCACTTGGAAAAGCATAATGCAATCTTATCCAATCAATTCCTTCAACATCACTTAGCTGATCAATTAAATTTGCTAATTCACGTTTTTTATAAATATCTAATCCGTAATAGGTTAAATCTTGTGCGATTAATAATAACTCACGTGTTCCTTTACTAGCTAATAATTTTGCTCTACTTACTAATGCTTCAATTGGTTCGGAAATATGTTTACCACGCATTAACGGAATAGCACAAAAACTGCACGGTCTGTCGCATCCTTCGCTAATTTTAAAATAAGCAAAATGATTTGGAGTCGTTAATAAACGTTCTCCAACTAATTCTTTTTTATAATCAGCTTTTAATGTTTTTAAAATCTTAGGCAATTCGCGGGTACCAAAATAGGCATCTACATCTGGAATCTCTTTTTCTAAATCACCTTTGTAACGTTCACTTAAGCAACCTGTAACATATAATTTATCAATACTGCCATCTTTTTTAGCATCTACATAACGTAAAATGGTATCAATACTTTCTTGCTTTGCACTCTCCACAAATCCGCATGTATTAATAATCACAATATTATGATTATCCTCTTGACTTTCATGTTCCACATTAAAGTTGTTGGCCTTTAATTGACCCATTAATACTTCACTATCTACAATATTTTTACTGCAACCAAGAGTTACAACATTTACGCTATTTTTTTTTTGAGTTTTTGTCTTCATTATGGCATAAAGATACCAATTTATTGATAAATAGCCGACAATTGGTAGAATTATTGAATTAATAAACAATATATTATAAATGACTATATTAGTTTAAATCTTATAATTATTAAATCATGAAAAATTTACTAAAAAAAACAGTTAGAAAAGAAATTAAATCAACAATTGAAAAAATCGATAAAAAACAATTAGAAAAAATTACTGGTGGCGCCGAAACTTCAAAAGGAGATCAACAAAAACTTGATTCTATTTTGAACTTAATTCGCTAATTAAAACTGTAGTATAAAAAAAGCAACTTAATTAAGTTGCTTTTTTTATTATCTTTATAATCGATGACACTCAAAAAACATACTGTATATACTTTACTAATTGTAATCGTCAATTTAATTTCTTTTTCTCAAACTTGTGACACAATTACTGCCAAAAAGTATAGCGAAGATGCAGATAAAACTCTAGCTAAAGATGTAAATCAATCCTATAATTTAGCATATAAAGCTTATAACATTTCTAAAAACTGTCCGGATACCAAAGCTTATTTTGAGTCACTACTCTCATTAAGTAAAGCCTATTATCAAAAAGACCAACCAGACTCAATTATTAAGCTTCTTTTACCTGTTTTAAAAACTCTAAATGCAAAAACACCTATTTATTACAGAGCTGGCGTGAATCATAAATTAAGTTCGGCTTATGTGATGAAAATGGATTTACAAAATGGACTTAAGCATAGCCTAGAAGCATTAAAAAATTTCGAGTTAATAAAAGACACTGCTAATACAGCCAATATATTAGTAAATATTGCAAATGTATACCAACAACAAAATAATTTTAAGCAAGCTGATTCTTATTTGCGACAAGCCGAAACAAAAGCTAAATTAATTTCAAGAAAAACGGCTTTAGGAAATGTATATAACACCATGGGGATTTTATATGCAGAACATGGCAAACTAGACTCTTCTTTAAAGTTTTTTTTGAAATCAACAGAAATTAGAGAAAAACTAAATGATAATACATCCGTAGCATGGAATTATAATAATTTAGGCGGTTTATATGTCATGCTAGAAAAACCTAAGGAAGCTATTTTATATTTGGAAAAAGCTTTAAATAAATTTGAAGAAAGTGGTAATTATGATGGGCAAACATCTGTGGCCAATAATTTAGGAGAACTAAATATGCAAATTGGAGATTCAAAAAAAGCATTATACTACTATAGTTACTCTCGAAAACTATATACTCAAACCAGTAATCCCGATAATTTAGAGAACTTATACAATAACCTTTCTATTTTTTACGATAAAATGGGTGATTTAAAAACTGCCTTTAAATATTCTGATTCTTTAATTGTATTAAAAGATTCGTTGTATGGACAACGTTTAGATAAAAGTATTGCTGAAATGCAAGTTAAATTTGATGTTGAGAAAAAAGATTTAGAACTTTTAAAAAATAAAGCTGAATTGGAAGCCAAAGAAAAACAGGCCTTCATAAAAAATATCATTATTGCAGCTGTTATTGGTTTAATTGTTTTATTATCTATTGTGGGTTTTTTATTTTATCGTAAAAAACAAATTGAACAGCAAGCAAAATTAGATGCTGAAATTGCAACCCAAAAAGAAATAAGAACAAAAGCGATACTAGAAGCCGAAGAAAAAGAACGTAGACGAATTGCACAAGATTTACACGATGGCGTAGGACAACTGTTAAGTGCGGCAAAATTGAATTTAAGCAATCTCGAAAATAAAATTACCATTGAAAATGAAGAACAGCAAATAGCGATGCAAAATGCATTAAGCTTGGTGGATGATTCGGTAAAAGAAGTTAGAGCTGTATCTCACAATATGATGCCTAATACCCTAATTAAATTAGGACTTGGCAGCGCTGTGAGAGAGTTTATCACAAAATTAGGTAATGCTCCAACATTAAAAGTAGATTTAGAAATAGTAGGATTAGATACAAGATTAGATAATCAAGTAGAAACAGTTTTATATAGAGTGATTCAAGAAATAGTTAATAATATCATCAAACATGCTAAAGCTTCTCAAATTAGCATGCAATTGATACGACATGAAACCGAATTAAATGTGATGATTGAAGATAACGGAATTGGCTTTGACACTAACAAACTAGAAAGCTTTGATGGCATTGGTTTAAAAGGAATACAAACTCGTATTGAGTTTTTAAATGGAACAGTTCATTTTGATTCAATTGTTGGCAGAGGCACAACCGTTATTATTGATGTTCCTTTAGCGTAATTGTTTCTAAAAATAAAATGAACAACGTAAATTTTATACACGCATACTTTACCGAAGAACGTATAGAAAGTTTATTTTTCATTATTATTGGAAGCATTGCTATTATTTTGGCCCTTATCTTTTTAGGAATAATTAAATACTCGTTTTTTAAAGGTCTAGCCTATCCTTTATTATTTATTGGTGTTATTCAAATTATTGTAGGATTCAATATATATAATCGTTCCCCAAAAGACATTATTAGAGTTGAACAAATGATTAATACAAACCCAAGGCAATTACAAATCTCAGAAATACCTCGAATGGAAACCGTTCTAACAAACTTTACGATTTATAAATGTATAGAAATTATTTTAATGATGGCTGGTGTTTTTTTAATTAGCCGCTATCGCAAATCTCCGCAAACTTTTTGGAAAGGATTAGGATTAGGGCTTTTAATACAAGCCTGCCTGATGCTATGTTTAGATATCATAGCCGAACAAAGAGCTGAAATGTATCTTCAATTTTTATTAAAAGTATAACATAAAATTAACAGCATTTTCTTTTTTCAACAAACTGTAAAAAGTTGTTCCTAATTCAGCTTTTTTTTGTAATTTTAAACAAAACAGGTTTGTTTCATCGCTCTTTATTTTAAGGGAGGAAAGTCCGGGCAACGCAGAGTAATTTGCCACTTGAAAGGGTGGGTATGTTTTTAGAAATAAAAATATAACAGATAGTGTCACAGAAAACCAAGTAGCCACGCCTCGGTGTGGTCATAGTGAAAATGTGAGGTAAGAGCTCACATGTATAGTTGGTAACAATTATATAGGACAAACCTCTTATGTTGTAAGGCCATGTAAACCCTAATTTTGCTGCTACTCGCGGCAATAGCTCCGGTTATATTAGGGAGGGTAGGCTGCATAGATAAATGATGAAAGTTGTGCTTGCACAATACAGAACTCGGCTTATAAAACCTGTTTTTATTTTTGTACTATATGCTTAAACGCACGCTATATATTTTTTTAGTGCTAATCAGTTCAAGATTAGTAACGGCTCAATGTCCTCAAATTTTTGATTACTTAGGCAATTTATCAAACAATCCATACTTTATTAATTGTCAAGGCACAGGCACGTACAATATGAACGTGGCCTCAAATACAAATTGGGGAGCATACACTATTAATTGGGGAGATGGAACAGCAAATACCGCCGGTGGAGCCTATGCAGCTAATAGCTTAATAAATCACACCTATAATTCTGCTACTCCCGATACATTTGTTATTACTATAACAATTCCATCACAGGGCTGTGTTCTTACTGGATTAGCCGTTATGGAAAAACCAGTAAACGCATCTATTCAAATTCCAATTGGAGGTGTAACAACTGCTTGTGCACCAAAAGCTTTATTGTTTACAAACTCCAGTACTGATGTTTCTGAAACAACTTGGTTTACCTGGAATTTTGGAGATGGAACACCCCCTGTAACATTTAACTATACTAATGCTGGACAAACCATTTCACATAATTATTTACCAGGCACAGTAAATTGTCAAACAGCAGTGACCTTAACAGCAGACAATTATTGTACAACAGTTCCAACAATCGCTAATTTTAATCCCATTCAAATTTATGACAAAGATGATGCGGCGATTACTCCATCGGCATTTATTAAATGTTGGCCAGATAATGTATTTACCTTCACAAATACTACTAATCGTAATTGTGTTCCTCAAGGGAACACCTTTCAACGCGAAGAAAAATGGAACTTAGGGAATTATTGGGGATTAGGACATGATTCGATTATTAACTGGAGACCTTGGCCGCCAACCTCACCGCTAAGTGTGGCGTATCCATCGGTAGGAACTTATACCATACAATTGCAAGATAGCAATTTATGTGGCGTTGATATTCAAGTGCAATCCGTTACTATTGTAAATCCTCCAACCGCTGGAGTAATTGCACCTGCTGGTCCATTTTGCCAAGGAAGTGCCGTTACATTTACAAACACGAGTGCCCCAGGATATTCTTACCGATGGAATTTTGGCACTGGTGGCGGTTTTGTTGCAAGACCTTTTGGTCCGCAGACATTTACCTATAACACCTCTGGTACTTTTACAGTTACTATTATTGCTCTCATTGGCGGAGCTGGCCCATCATGTACCGATACCGATAAAGTCGTCATAAATATTTTACCTCGGCCTACTGCCGATTTTACGATTAATCCAAATAAAGGTTGTAACTCCATTATCGGCGCTACCTTCTCTGATCAATCAGTAAATGCTGTGGCTTGGAACTGGAACTTTGGGAATGGAAATACATTTAATGGACAAGTTCCTTCAACTCAAGATTACAACTCCGTAGGAAACTTTGTTGCCTCATTAACGGTAACAGCCGCTAACACTTGTGTGCATTCGTTTACAGCACCCGTCACTGTTTATCAAATTCCAACGGCAGCTTTTACAGCAGCTAACGCTTGTGTATTATCGCCTGCATCATTTACAGATAACTCAACGCATGCCACTGGAGACCCCATTGTAGCTTGGCATTGGAATTTTGGAGACGCTTCGCCAACAGCAACTACCACCACTCAAAATCCATCTCATACATACACCACACAAAACACTTACACCGTTGAGTTAATCGTCAATACAGCAAATTGTTCGGATACAGTATTACAAACAATAAATATCAACGTTAAACCTACTGCTGATTTTACCTTAACTCCAATTAATGGCTGCCCTACTCTAACCGTTAACTTTACAAACACATCTCTTAGTGCTACTTCTTACACTTGGAATTTTGGAAATGGAAATACATCAACACTCATTGATCCTGTCGAAGCCTTTACTAATACAACCACATCAAATATTATTTACACCGTAAATTTAACAGCTTCAACAGCGGCTGGATGCACTGATACGCATACTTCAAGTATTACAGTGTTTACAAAACCAACAGCCTCATTTACTTTAAATGCACCAGCTGGATGTTCGCCCGTTGCTTCAACTTTTACAAACAATTCGGTTGGAGCAACCAGTTATCTTTGGAATTTTGGAGACGCTAGTACAAGTACTGCAACTACATCAATTTTATCACACACATACTTTAATACGACCTTATTGATACAAACTTACACTCCTCAATTAGTTGTAACAAGTAGCAACGGCTGTAAAGATAGTACCTCGTTAACTGTTACTATTTATCCTCGACCAATTTTTAACTTTACGATGATTCCAAGTAGTGGTTGCTCACCTTTAAGTGTAAACTTTCCTCCAGTGTTGGGAGCTGTAACTTATGAGTGGGATTTTGGTGATGGAAGTCCTTTAGATTTTTCTCCAAATCCAACTCATGTTTTCACTAATACCACAACAACTAACAAAACATATACAGTTCAATTGATTGCATCCAATGCATTTTCATGTGCAGACACTACGTATGGATATCCAGTTGTATTTGCTAAACCGCTAGCAAACTTTGCAATAACACCAACAGTAGGATGCTCACCATTAGCTACTACATTTACTAACACAAGTATTTCTGGTTCTACATATATTTGGAAATTTGGAGATGGCAATACCTCGTCTACCACTAATACTAATCATACTTATACAAACACAAGCAATAGTTCTGATCAAACATTTACCTGTTCTTTGGTAGCTGTTTCTTCCAATGGATGCAGAGACTCGCTAGATAAAACCGTTTTAGTGTATTATAAACCTTTTGCTGATTTTAAATTGGATACTCCAAGGTGTGTTTCAAAAACAATTACATTTACAAATACCTCTGTGGGCTCATCATTAGATAGTTGGAACTTTGGAGATTCAAGTCCTTTATCCGCACTGCCAAATCCAACACACACATACACAAATAGTACTATTAATAATTTAACCTATAGTGTTCAATTAATTACAACGAGTCCGAATGGCTGTAAAGATACCGCCACGGCTAATGCTACTATTTTTGCTAAGCCTATTGCTAGCGCCTTGTTAACGCCAACTGCAGGATGTTCACCACTATCGGTTACTATGAATAACTCTAGCAGTTTAGCAAATACATATTTATGGAAATTTGGAGATGGCACTACGGCAACTTCAACAAATGCCAATCACATTTATACCAATTTAAGTAGTACCAGTCATCAAACATTTAGTTGCACATTAGTTGCTATCAATAATAATGGCTGTCAAGATTCTGTAATGATTCCTATAACCACATTTTTTAAACCTGATGCTAATTTTAGTATAGATACTCCAAAGTGTGTATCTAAAACTATTACATTTATGAATAACACTTTAGGAGCAACAAACTATTTATGGAATTTTGGAGATTTTACTCCAACATCAAATTTACCAAATCCAATACATACATACACTAACAACTCTGCTAGCAATCTTACCTTTACTGTTCAATTAATTGTAACAACAGCTAATGGATGTAAAGACACCACTATAGGTTATCCTGAAATTTACGCAAAACCAATTGCCAATTTTGCATTAACGCCAAGTGTTTCCTGTTCGCCATTAAACGCCACGATGAATAACGCCAGCTTATTTGCCACTTCTTATTTATGGAAATTTGGAGACGGAAATACAGATATTACGTTTAACACGGCGCATACTTACACAAATTCAAGTAACACCTCATCTCAATCTTATAATTGTACTTTACTAGCTTTAAATCCAAATGGTTGTAAAGATTCTTTATTATTACCTGTTTTAGTGTTACATAATCCTAAAGCTAATTTTACAGTTGATACACCAGCTTGCTCCCCTAAAACATTAACATTTACTAATACATCAATTGGATCTGTAAGCTATAATTGGGATTTAGGAGTTGCTACATCTATAAACACAAACGTTACACAGGCGTTTACAAATACAACTACAGCAAATATCACACAAACGGTGCAATTAATCGCTTCTAGTATTTCAAATTGTAAAGACACGATAATCGTTCCAATCATCGTTCATCCAAAACCAGAATTTACTATTGTTGCGCAACCTGATAGTGGATGTACCGCCCTAAGTGTTAATTTTCCTTCTATTAATAATGTCGCTACTTATCAATGGAATTTTGGTGATGGAAATGTATCCTCATCTGATAACCCTTCTAATATTTTTTATAATAATTCACAAGTAACCAAAACATTTACGGTTCAATTAATTGGAATAGATGGATACGGATGCAAAGACACTTCTTCGAAAGTCATAAAAGTATTTGCTAAACCAATTGCCGTATTTCAAGCTAATCCGAATTTAGTATTTGTTCCATCTGGCGTAGTTAACTGTATCAACTTATCGTCTGGTGCCGTAAACTTTAATTGGAATTTTGGAGACGGAAATACATCAAATCAAACTAATCCTTCTCACTCTTATCTAGAAGCTGGTGAATATCAAATATTTTTAGTAGCCTCAAATATTCATGGTTGCGTTGATACATTTAACCTTCCCTCAAAAATTGTTGCTGAGTTAGAAAGTGGCATCGAAGTTCCAAATGCTTTTTCTCCAAATCAATCTGGCGGAAATGGCGGGGCATATAACTCCAACGACATGAATAATGATGTTTTTCGTCCTGTCATTAAAGGAGTAGATAAGTACGAATTAAATATCTTTTCTCGATGGGGTGAACTACTATTTGTTTCAGAAGACATAAAAATTGGCTGGGATGGATACTATAAAGGAAAATTATGTACCCAAGATGTGTATGTGTGGAAAATTATTGCCACAACAACAGATGGTAAAAAATTAAATAAAACAGGCGACTTATTGTTATTAAGATAATACATGAAAGTACTTTTATTCATATTCGTTACTTTACTCGCTTCAGCATTATTGGCGCAAAACAGTGTCAATCCAAAACTATACGGTAAAGATTTAAAATTAGCCAACCTAGCTTTTGAAACCGAAGATTATATAACTTCTATAAATAGTTACAAAAAAGTATTAGCGATCAATCCCAATCAAGAAACAGCTAACTTGAATTCAATTATTAGCAGAATTAAATTAAACCAAGCGCCCGACTCAAGTTTACAATATTTATCAAAATTAAAAAACAGTACTTCACCAGAAGCACAATTTTATTTTGGAAGAATTTATCATCAAACATCTAATTTTGAAGAAGCAATAAAATGTTACACAACTTATAAAAACATCCCTCCCAAAAAACGAAACATTACTGACGACGAACTTAATTATTATATGTCGTGTAGTAAAAATGCAATTGATTTAATGAGTCAACCTCATCGTTCTATTATTAAAAACATGGGTAGTGATATTAACTCATCTTTTGCTGAATACGTTCCGTTAGTTACACCGGACGAAAACACTATCTATTTTACATCTAGAAGAAACGGAAGTACTGGAAATTTAAAAGACGCATACGGTAATTTTTATGAAGATGTTTATATGACTCAAAAAACAGAAAAAGGAAAATGGTCGACCCCAGTTAATTTAGGAGCACCTATTAATACAAATACGCATGATGCCTGTGTAGCCTTAAGTTTTGACGGTAATCAAATGATGATATATAGAAATTCAGAAGATCAACTAAGCGGTGATTTATATTTAAGTAGAATGGATTTTAATGGCTGGGGGAAGCCTGTAAAATATGGTATCGAAATAAATACACCTTTTATTGAAACAAGTGCTTGTTTTAGCACTGATACAAGTGTGATTTATTTTAGTTCAAATAAACCTGGTGGTTTAGGAGGAAAAGATATTTATAGAATAAAAAAATTACCAAATGGCAAATGGTCGATGCCTATGAATTTAGGATTAACCATAAATACAGAGCGAGATGAAGATTCACCTTTTTTGCATCCCGATGGAACAACACTTTACTTCAGTTCCAAAGGTCATAACACCATGGGAGAATATGACGTTTTTAAAACGACGTTAAATCCAGAAACTAACCAATTTTCCCCTCCCGAAAATTTAGGATTCCCAATTAACACGGTAAACAACGACATCTTTTTTGTGCTAAACGCGAATGGAACACATGGCTATTATTCCTCTGTAAAAGAAGAAACATTTGGTAGTTCAGACATATACATCATCGATACTCGTTTTGGAGATAACGATTTAAAAGTAAGAGAAGGAAAAGTTGTTTTTGGAAATGAAGTACGAAAAGCAAAAATTACACTGATTGATATTGAAAGTAAACAAGTGTCGGGAATATTTAATGCCAATTCGAAAACAGGCAAATTTATTTTAGTCGTTAATCCATTAAAAGCTTACAAAGCAATTATAGAAGAAGATGGTTTTCAAACAATGATTTTAGATTTAGAACCATTAGCAAATGAACTGATTGAAAAAGAATTAATATTAAGTTTAACCCAAAAGAATTAATCCTATTAAAACAAACCTTATATATTTAAAACTAACTTTTTTGAGCCTTTTGTTTTCAATAATTTTGAAAGCACAAGACCCTCAATTTACACAGTTTTATGCTGCTCCGATGTACTTAAATCCAGCATTTACTGGTGTAACCTATGAACACCGTTTTGTAGCTAACTATCGTAATCAATGGCCGGGCATTAAAAAAGCATATCAAACATACATGGCTAGCTATGATTATAATTTATCTGATTTAAATAGTGGTTTAGGAGTAACGGTAATGCAAGATAGAGCTGGAACAGCTGGATTAACACATACACAATTTGGAGTTAATTATGCTTATCATTTTAAAATTAGCAAGTTTGCTGAAATAAGAATGGGAGCAAACTTAAACTACAATATGAAACGTTTAGATTTTAATAGACTTAAATTTAATGATCAAATTAATTCGGGTTCCAGTATATCATTAGACGCTGCTAACTATGAACAATTAAATTTTATGGATTTCGCTGCTGGTGCCCTATTAAATTCTACAGAATATTGGTTAGGTTTAAGCGCAAAACATTTAACTCAACCTAATAGCAGTTTAATTGGCGACAGAGTTCCTTTACCATTAACTATTAGTCTACATGGTGGATATCGTTTTATTATTGAACAAAAATCTAAAGACCTAAAACGATATGTATCTCCTGCATTTAATTATCGTCATCAACAAAAATACGATCAATTAGATATAGGTGTTTACTATTATCATTTACCTTTAAATGTAGGTTTGTGGTACAGAGGTTTACCATTTAAAAAATATGCAGCCACCTACTCTAGTAGAGAAACCATTGCTATATTAGTGGGCTTTGATATTACAGAATATAATTTGAGAGTTGGCTATAGTTATGATCTTACGATCTCAAAACTAGGAATATCAAATTCATTAGGAGCTCATGAAATTTCATTGATATATGAAGTAGCCAAAAAGAAAAAACGCAACAAGCGTATTTTAGTGAGCTGTCCTAAATTTTAGTTTACAAAAACCTATCGCCTAAAATCCTGTTTACATACTATGACTTTTGACTATTTAATGAAAGGACTTTTAGTGGGTTTTTCAATTGCTGCGCCCGTTGGACCAATTGGTGTTTTAGTAATTAGAAGAACACTGACTGAAGGTTGTATATCAGGTTTTGTTACTGGATTAGGAGCTGCCGTAGCCGATGGAACCTATGGTTTTATTGCAGGATATGGTTTAACGAGTATTTCAGATTTTTTAATATCTCAGCAATTTTGGATGAAATTATTTGGAGGCATGTTTTTACTTTACTTAGGAATAAAAACCCTTATCAGTAAAGCCGCTACCAAAGAAGCTCAAATAGATAGTAATGGTCTTTTAAAAAACTTTACCTCTACTCTTTTACTAACCATTACCAATCCAATTACTATTTTATCGTTTTTCGCCATTTTTGCGGGGTTGGGTTTAGGACAAGAAAAAACAAATTACGTCTCGTCAACGGCTTTGGTGCTTGGGGTTTTTATGGGCTCTGCTTTTTGGTGGCTTATATTAAGTACGGTATTAAATTTTTTCAGAAATAAAATTACTACGAGTGGTTTAACTTGGATAAATCGTTTTTCTGGATTACTGATTATCTCGTTTGCCATTTTAGCTTTTTACTCTCTTCTGTAATAAACTAAAAAAACACCTTTTTATTTTTATATTGAATTACTGCTACTAATCATTAGCATATTTTTGGTTGCTTTATTCTTAAAATGTAAATTTAATGTTCTTGAATTCAGCTTTCAATTTGTCTTTTGTAGCATTGTTTACATTAACTTTATATAAATGAACTTTTTTTAATTTCTTACACTCAGACAGAATTGTCGGGTAAATTGTTAATGTATTTTTACAAAAAAAATTACCATTTAAGAATTGACCTGCTATTTCTGCGTTATTAATGTCTAAAAAAAGTAATTCTTTAATCTGTCCAATTTGCTTTGGAATTTCGACAAAACAATTATTTGTTAAGTCTATTTCTTTTAGGCTTGTCATTTCCCCAATATTGTCAGGCAAGGAAGATAAATAGTTTAAGCTTAAAATTAAGCACTCAAGTTGTTTCAATTTTATTATTGACGAGGGAATACTTTTTAATTCACAAGCGTCAAGGTCTAAGTATTTTAAATTCATCAAACCACTTAATTTATCAAGGTTAAGATTGGAAAGATTAAAAACTTGCAAAAATTCAAGGTCTTTAAATACGGATAAATCGGGTAAAGATTTTAAGTCAATCTGATGCCAACGATTGTCGATTATTAACTTTCTTAGATTTTTAAATTTCGCATGGTTCTCAACGAATTTTTGATAATTAAGTCCGTCTTTTTCAACTGTTAAGTCAATGTACAATACTTGGTCAGGAGTAAGAAGAGCATTGTCGATATTTTGAAATCTTTTAGCTTTTCTATATATGTCTGAGTAGTTAATACTTTTTCCTAATGAAGAATAATCCTGAGCAAAAATGTCTTTTGTCAGCACTGTAATTAATATGAATATACATACCCTCATGAAATTGTCCCTAACTAGCTTATAAATGCCATAAACCGGCAAGAATGCTCTTTTAAATATAAGTTTTTTGCTCATATCTAAAATAGTATTATCTTAGTTGTATTATAAACCCTGTCTGCCGACAGGCAGGCCTTAAAAACATAAAACTATGATTGTTGGAATTATTTTAATGATTGTTCTTTGGTTATCTCTAATTGTATTTGCTATTGTATCTCAGTGGAAGGTATTTGAAAAAGCAGGCCAGCCAGGCTGGGCTTGTATCATACCAATTTACAACATCATCATTCTTATAAAAATTGCCAACAAACCATGGTGGTGGATTTTTATGTTCTTAATTCCTATTGCAAACATTGTATTTGCTATTATGCTTATACACCGCATTTCTTTATCTTTTGGTAAAGGAGCAGGTTTTACAGTAGGCTTATTGTTCTTAAACATTATCTTTTGGGGTATTTTAGCTTTTGATAAGTCGGAATACAAAATGTTGCCAAACGATTAATCTTTTCTCTCAAACTAAAAAGTCCCATTCGCCAGCTGGCGAATGGGACTTTTTTTATGATTAGACTTAATACTAGTATCTGTAAGCGTCTCCTTTAAAAGGACCTTCTACTTTCACACCAATATAATCTGCTTGATCTTTATTTAAAGTATCTAATTCAACACCAATTTTTGCTAAGTGTAAGCGAGCTACTTTCTCATCTAAAATTTTTGGTAACACATATACTTTTTTCTCATAAGCAGCCGTGTTTGTCCATAATTCTAATTGAGCTAAAGTTTGGTTTGTAAATGAGTTACTCATTACAAAACTTGGGTGACCTGTAGCACAACCTAAATTTACTAAACGACCTTCAGCTAAAACAATAATATTTCTTCCGTTAATTGTATATTGGTCAACTTGTGGTTTAATAGTATCTTTTGTTGAACCATAAGTTTTGTTTAACCAAGCCATATCGATTTCTGTATCAAAGTGACCAATGTTACAAACGATAGCGCCATGTTTCATCATTTCAAAATGACGACCTACAATAATATCTTTATTTCCAGTTGTAGTTACTAAGATATCTGCGATTTTAGCAGCATTATCCATTTTCATTACTTGGTAACCATCCATAGCCGCTTGTAAAGCGCAAATTGGATCAATTTCCGTTACAATTACACGAACACCTTGAGATGATAATGATTGAGCAGAACCTTTACCTACGTCACCGTAACCAGCAACAACAGCAATTTTACCTGCCATCATCACGTCAGTAGCACGACGAATCGCATCTACTAATGATTCACGACAACCATATTTATTATCAAATTTAGATTTAGTAACTGAATCATTAACGTTAATAGCTGGTAACAATAAAGTTCCTTTAGCCATACGCTCATATAAACGGTGAACACCTGTTGTAGTTTCTTCAGATAATCCTTTAATTCCAGCAGCTAACTCAGGGTAAACATCAAACACTAAGTTTGTTAAATCACCACCATCATCTAAAATCATATTTAAAGGTTTGCGATCTTCGCCAAACCATAAAGTTTGCTCAATACACCAATCAAACTCTTCTGCTGTCATACCTTTCCAAGCATATACTTGAATACCAGCTGCTGCAATAGCCGCTGCTGCATGATCTTGAGTTGAGAAAATATTACAAGAACTCCAAGTAACCTCTGCACCTAAAGCTGTTAATGTTTCAATTAATACAGCAGTTTGAATAGTCATGTGTAAACAACCTGCAATACGAGCACCTGCTAATGGCTTAGAAGCACCATATTCAGCGCGAAGAGCCATTAATCCTGGCATCTCTTCTTCTGCTAATTTAATTTCTTTACGACCCCATTCTGCTAATGAGATGTCTTTTACTTTGTACGCTAAGTACTTTCCTGTTGCTACTGCTGACATGTTTATTTGTTATTTTATTTGTTTATTTTTCGTAATTATGCAAAGATAAGATATAAGTTTGTAACACTCAAACTATTGAAAGGTTTATTAATTAAGATTTGATACAGGTTTTTAACATAAAAGAAGGTCTATTTTTCGGATTATTGGATTTGAAAGTCTTTACTGTGCAAGAAAACCTTGATGCTAAGCGAGATATTGAAACAAAAGGAAAGGAATACCTAGCAAAACATCTATTAGGTAACAAATGTACAATAGCGTATGATGATAAAGGAAAGCCTTATTTAGCTGACGATTCACGTCATATTTCAATTTCTCATTCACATGACCAGCTAGCAATAATCGTCAATGAAAATGAATCTACAGGCATTGATATTGAGTTAATTAGAGATAAGGTACGAAAGATTAAACATAAATTTTTAACAAATGAGGAGCTTTTAGACGCTAATGATGATCCCGAAAAATTACTGATTTATTGGGCGGCTAAAGAAACCCTTTATAAAATATATGGATTAAAAGAAGTTGATTTTATTAAACATTTGTTTGTAAAACCATTTACAAAACATAATTTAGGAACAATTATTGGCGAAATCAATTTACCAAAGTATACAGAATCATTTCATTTGCAATATCAAATTTTAGATGATTATGTTTTAGTTTTTGCTTTAAATAAAATAACACATTGCTAAAAAAAACAACACATACTCAACTCATTATTTTAATTGACCCTGATAAATACAATTCAGAGTTAATAAAAATGGCGAACCAATGTCAAGTAAAATATATTTTTGTTGGAGGAAGTTTGTTGCAAAAAAACAATTTCGAAAAAACGATTAAATCAATTAAATCATTAACTCAAATTCCTGTCATTATTTTCCCCGGCGATGAAACACAAATTTCTAAAATAGCGGATGGGATTTTAATATTATCTCTATTATCAGGAAGAAATGCTGAATATCTGGTTGGAAAACATGTTAAAGCTGCCTCTAAAATAAAAGCATCAAAATTAACACCTATTCCTACTGGTTATATTTTAGTAGATGGGGATAAAACTTCTACTACACAAAAAATAACGAAAACAAAGCCTCTACAAAGCAAAAAAGAAATTATTGAAACAGCTATTGCCGGAGAATTATTGGGCAAACAACTAATATACTTAGAAGCTGGAAGTGGAGCTAAAAGAACATTAGATACATCTATTATTAAAGAAGTTAAAAAGCATATTTCAATTCCATTGATTATTGGTGGTGGCATTAATTCGGTAACAAAAGCAAAGAACATATTAGCCTCAAAGCCAGATTATATGGTTATTGGGAATGCGCTTGAAACCAGTCCAGATTTATTAATCGAGATCAATAAACTATTCTAATGCACTATTCATTTTACCACAAATCAATTAAAACAAAAAACATGAGTAAACCATGTTTCATTAAAAATTATAAAAGCTAAACATGAAATTAGTAGTAATTACCCAATCGCAAAAAAGCGATAACGAAATTGCCAACATTATTCAAATGTTTGAAGCAGGTTTAGGCACTTTACATGTGCGTAAAAATAGATTTTCAACTAAAGAGTTAGATGCGTATATCAAAGAGATTCCTGCTCATTTTCATAATCGTATCATTATTCATTCTCATCACAAATTAGCTCTTAAATATGATTTAAAAGGGTTTCATTTTACATCAACCCACCTCAAACACAAATTTAAACTATGGTGGAATACAAGAATGATTTACCTAAGAAAACCTCATTTAGTAAAATCTATTTCGCATAAAAGAATTGCTGAATTATACGAACAACAAAAAGTAAAAACAGATTATTGTTTTTTAGGCACTATGTTTCATAATGTTTCTGGCGAATTATATAGTGGTTTTTATCCAGAAACAATTAAAGCAGCGATAGATAAATCTGGCCGAAAAATCATTGCAAGAGGTGGTATAAACGAAAAAAGTGTTGAACTTGCTCATCAATTAGGGTTTTATGGCATTGCATTATATGGACATTTGTGGAAAAACTCATCTCCGTTTGAAAAATACATTGAATTTGTTAGATACTGTAGAGAAAATAATATCCCGATTGAATGATGACCGTTTGGGACTGGATAGCTTTAATTACAGGAATTTTAGGAGTTTTACTTACTATTTTTGAAAGCATTTGGTGTTGGCCAATGGCTCTGATTTCGGTCATTATATCTGGCGCTACCTTTTATAATCAACGATTATTTGGCGACTTTGGCTTACAGATTTTTTATTTAATGAGTGGTATTTATGGTTGGTTATATTGGAATAAAAAGAAACATGAAACTTTTATAGTAACCAAAATGCCAATAAAATTGGTTTTGCCGATTGTTTTATCGATACTAATTCAAAGCATCATATATTATTACCTTTTAAGTTATTTTAAATCCGACCAAATTTTATTTGATGCCATATTGACTTCATGTAGTTTTACTTGTACATTTATGATGGCAAAAAAGTGGGTAGAGAATTGGATGCTATGGGTAGTAATTGATACGGCTTACATTTTTTTATATCTCATTAAAGATTTACCTACTTATGCCCTGCTCTATGGATTTTTTAGTTTAATGGCCCTTTACGGATTTTACTCATGGAAAAAGCAATTGACAATAAAATAAAAAGAATAGTTTTAATTGGACCTGAAAGCACAGGTAAAACTATTTTATGCGAACAATTAGCAAAACATTACAATACAGTGTTTGTTCCTGAATATGCGCGTACTTATTTTGAAGAACATGACATCGACAATTATAACACGTCTGATTTAGAAATTATTGCAAAAAAACAATTAGAATTAGAAAAAGAATATTTACCAAAAGCAAATCGTTTTTTATTTTGTGACACCTCCTTGATTACCATTAAAATATGGAGCACTCATAAGTTCAACAAAGTACCTAATTTTATAACAAAGTCGATTAAAGACAATGATTATGATTTAACATTAATAACTAATAATGATGTGCCTTGGGTTGCCGACCCACAAAGAAGAAACGAAGATTTAAGAGAACATTTATTTAAGCAAAACAAACACGAGTTACAGAAAATAAATGTTGATTATAAAATTATTAAAGGCACTGGCGATGATAGATTGAAAAATACAATTGCTATCATCGACGAAATGTTTAAGAAATAAAATCCATCACACAATTAAAAAATGTTTCTGGTTGCTCTGCATGCACCCAATGACCACTATTAGCGATTGTTTTTAATTGATAATTTGAGAAACGAGATGCAATATCTTTTTCATCTTCATCGGATATGTAATTTGACTTCTCTCCTCTAATAAACAAAGTATTTGTATTACTTTTAAAATCGGGAACCTTCACCCCAATATTATTATATTCAGCGGTAATTACTTTTAAATTAAAACGCCAAGCCATTTGTTTTGTTTCGTCTTCTTTCCAATAAATATTTTTTAATAAAAATTGTTTGGTTCCAAAATCCGAAATATACTGTCCTAAAATATTTTCAGCTTCTTTACGAGTGTTTATATCTGTAAAATCGACAGCGTTTAATGCTTTTAAAACAGAATCGTGATGAGGTTCATAAGCTCTTGGAGCAATATCTGCTACGATTATTTTTTGCGCTATTTGTGGATACATTTGTTCAAAGAACAATACGGTTTTACCTCCCATACTATGCCCTAATAGAATCACATTTTCTAGTTGATGTGTTTCTATAAATTCTTTTAAATCCATAGCCATCACTCGATAATCCCATTCATTATCGTGATGAGAAAGACCATGATTACGTTGATCAACCGTAAAAACTCTAAAACCATTTTCTCCAAAACGTTTTGCAAGTGTGTTCCAATTATCACTTTGCCCAAATAAGCCGTGTAAAATAATTAATGGTTGCCCGGTTCCAAATTCTCTATATGCTAGTTTCATAAAATTAGTTTTTCATTGTTGAATATTTGTAGTTGGATTTTTCCTAAAAAAAACAACTAAATTCAAACAACTCTTATTTAGTCTTCAATATTTAAAATCAATTTCCGTAACATATTCATGGCAGCATTAGCCGTCATTTGAATATTACGCAATCTATGGTCTCCAAAAATAAAGTGTTTAGAAACTATATTACCATTATGTGCCGCAGCAATCCAAACCGTTCCAACGGGTTTATCAGGCGTTCCTCCCCCAGGGCCTGCAATTCCAGAAACCGCTATCCCAGCGCTTGCATTAAATACTAGTAATGTTTCTTTTACCATTGCCTCTACACACTCTTTACTTACTGCCCCGTGTTTTTCAAAAATACCATTATCAACTTTTAACAGTTGATGTTTAAACTCATTATGATATGGAACAATACATCCATTATAATAATTAGAACTTCCTGCTACACTTGTTATTAAATGAGAAATATAACCGCCCGTACAACTTTCTGCAAGCCCCAACTTTAAACCTTTTTCTTGTAATAATTGACCTAATATTTCCTCTAATTTTGGCTGATTTTCACCATACACCTCATAACCATAAATATATTTATCAATTAATGGTTTTACTTTTTCAACTTCCGCTTCAATTCTGTTTCTCAATTCTATTTCATCAAAACCTTTGCTACTTAAACGTAACCTCACCATTCCTGGCGACGGTAAATAAGCTAATCCTATTTCTTTATCTATTAAACCATCTTCCCAATCACTAATTAATTCGGCTAAAAAGCTTTCGCCTATACCTTGAGTTAAAATCGTTTTATGAAAAATGAATGGTAATTTAAATCTCTTTTTAATTTCTGGAATAACATCTTCTGTTACCATTGCTTGCATTTCAAATGGAACTCCTGGCATCGACACAAAAATGGTGTTATTTTTCTCCATCCACATACCAGGTGCTGTTCCATTTTTATTTCTAATAACCATGCATCCTTTTGGGACTTCTGCTTGTTTTCTATTTAGCTCTGTAAGCTCTCTATTTCGTTTAGCGAAAAATCCACTAACATCATTTAACACATTTTCATCTATCACAAGATCGGTTTCAAAATAGTCGCAAACTATTTTTTTAGTAATATCATCTTTTGTTGGACCAAGTCCACCGGTAATTAAAACAATATCTGCGCGTTTACTCGCATCATCAAAAGCCTTTAAAATAGCTTCCCCTTCATCAGCCACTGAACTCATATGAACAACACTGATACCAATCATATTGAGTTGTTGAGCCATCCAAACTGCGTTGGTGTTAGTAATTTGTCCGATTAATATTTCGTTACCTATTGTTAAAAGTTCTGCATTCATAGTATATTTGGCAATATATTTGTAAAACTAAGCGTAAATTTAAAATTATGAAAATAAAGACTCTATTATTAACAACTATTATTTCAAGTAGTTTAGCTTCAAAAGCACAAACCCTAAATGGCATCTTAAATCAAGCAAAAGATGCTGTTATTACTAACTCGACATCAATTTTAGATGCAGCCAAAACTAATTCAGCATCGGTTATTGATAAAGCTACTGGAATTGTAACTGGCGCTAAAGAGCCAGCACTAAGTAATGACGAAGTAATCAAAGGATTAAAAGAGGCGTTAACGGTAGGTACTAATAATTCATCAGGAATGGTTGCCAAAGCTGACGGTTACCTAAAAAACCCAAAAGTGTTTATTCCTTGGCCGGAAGAAGCTAAAGACATGAAAGCCAAATTAATTAAAATGGGAATGCAAAAAAAAGTAACGGAGTTCGAAACTTCTTTAAATAGAGCTGCTGAAGAAGCCGCTAAAAAAGCGGCTCCAGTTTTTGTAGATGCTATTACCAATATGAGTGTTGGTGATGGATTTGCCATTTTAAATGGAAATGACACCGCTGCTACGCATTATTTGAGAGAAAAAACGTATGCTCCTTTAAAAGAAAAATTTATGCCAACAATTAAAGAAGCCGTAACCAAAGCAAAAGTAGCTAGTTATTGGAAACCTTTAGCTACAGCCTACAACAAGTTACCTGGTGTTAAAAAACAAAATCCAAATTTAGATGATTACGTTTGTACAAAAGCAATTAATGGTTTAATGACCTTAATTTCGGATGAAGAAGCAAAAATAAGAAAAGACCCAATGGCACGTGTTACTGATATTTTGAAAAAAGTATTTGGTTTCAAAAAATAACATTTTTTGAATTTTAAAAAAGCCATTTGTTTTAGAACAAATGGCTTTTTTTATGATGTCTTAAAATATTTTTTACCCAAAAATTTATGGTAAATAAACTAAACATTTATTGAATAGAAATTCCAGTAAGTTAACGAGGACATAACATAGTTTTCTCAAAATGCAAGAATAATAATTATTAATATAGTGTCATAAAATCAAAAGGTATTTTAGTTAAATAAGAACTTACTATAGCTCTCAATGGATTTTCTCGTTCTAGTGTTCAAAATGATTAAAGAAAATTTAGGCCCACTATGTAATTAATTATTAATTTGTTTGCAAATATCTCAAAATATCAATAGCTAACTTATCTACCCCACTACCTGAATTATTAAGAATAACGATACCACATTTTTTTTCTTTTATAAAGCCACAAAAACTAGTGAAACCGTAAGTTCCTCCATTATGCCAAACGAGTGTATTACTTGTTTTAGTTGGCTGAATAATCCACGAAAAAGCAATTTTTTCATTTTGTTTTGCAAATTGAATCTCATGTGAATTTTTAATTATGAGCGATGTTTCATTTATGTTTTCTTTTAAATACAAAGTCATATCTTCAATAGTAGATTTTATACCACCCGCACCAACTTGATCGCCTAAATCCCAGTGCGGTGTTTCATTTCCTTGCTCATTGTAGCCAACGGCAAATTTTTCTAAATAATTTGTTGGAACATTTGCAAAAGTACTTTTCATTGCAAATGAAGATGTTATATATTTTTTCAATAATTCTTCATAAGATTGTTTGTAAACGCTTTCTAATATAATACCTAATAAAGCCATTCCTGTATTAGAATAATCCATCTTAATGCCAGGTAATGTATCTAATTTTAAATTACTTAAATACTCGTACACCATGTTTTTATCATAATTTTTATAAGGATTTAACTCATCAAAATTTGATAGTTTATCCAGGTTTTCAGGAATACGTGGTATTCGGGAAGTATGAGTTACCAGGTGTTTAATTTTAATTGGATTGCCTTTATATTCTAATTTAGAACACTGAGAAGGTAAAAAATTTCTTATATCATCTTCTAAATTTACTTTTTTAGCAGCGACAGCATATGCCAGTAGAAGTCCTGTAAATGTTTTTGAAACTGATCCTATTTCGTAAATAGTATTATTGTTAGGTAATTGTTTAGATGCCTTTTTTATCTCGCCATAATGATAATAATACATTTGTCCATTTTGAATGATACCAATAGACAATCCAGCATTTATTGGATTCGACATAAATTCGCCAACTATTGAATCAACTTTTAAGTCAAGTTTACTTTGTTTTTTATTATCAGATAAATAATTTTTTTTATCTTTTACCTCTTTCTCTTCAAAAGGAAGAAATGTAAAGCCTACGATTTCATTTTTTTGATTACAAGATAATAACATTTCTAAAACCCCTTTTTCGCAGGATGTTTTATAATGTTTAAAACCATCTTCATCATCTTTTAAAAAAGAAACTAATAATATATTGCCGTAATAGGCTTTAACATTGTCTTTCAAAAATAATTCAATGTCTTTTTCAGATTGTTGAGCTTTAAAATCAGTTGATAATAAATTATAAAATCCCTTATAATCATTCGCATTATAAGTTGACTTTACTTTTTCAATCATACTATTATATGAAGCTGTTGTTTGTGAAAAAGTTACTTGTGAGCAAAGCATGGTTAAAATAAAACCTATCTGTTTTTTCATTTTTTATAAAATTATATGGTTAATCTTCTTTTTCTAATTCAAATATATCATGCACACTTACTTTAAAATACCGTGCGATTTTTAAGGCTAGTATTGTAGACGGAACAAACTTGCATGTTTCAATAGCATTAATAGATTGACGAGAAACACCAAGCTTTTGTGCTAAGTCTTCCTGGGTCATGTTTTTTTTAGCTCGTTCTACTTTAATGGTATTTTTCATTTATCACTTTCTTTATTAAATACTTTCACTATAAACTCTTTTACATACAATTGGTAATAAAAAAACAATAAATAAATCAAAAGCATCGAATTTACTTGCCATTGAGGAGTCCAACTTACATCATTTGAAGCCCAAGCCATGGTTTTATAAAATAATCTTAATAAAATAAATACGACTACTGCCCATTGCAAAGATGTTAAACGATAGTACTTTATATACTCATCTTCATGTTTCTCTTTTGAACAGCATAGACATAGTAAACCAAATAGTATAAAAACTTGTACCAACAATCCTGTGCCATCAGTAACATCATCTAAATTTGGAGTCAACGTTAATAATAAAATAAACCCAAGTACGTATAATAAAACACCTATCAATTTAAAATATCTCGGTAATAAAATATATGGAATCATAATTTTAATTTTTTGTAAATATAAGCATGTTTTACAATATGTAAACTATAATTTACATAAAATACAGTTTAGACGACATAAATGGTTGTTTTTAAGGATTAACAAAGCTGAATTATAAAAATTATATTTACCATAACTTATAAATTAACCCAATGACTTTAAAAGAGCGTTACGAAGGCGTTATTAATTATTTTAAAACCAATGTTCCAATAGCTGAAACGGAATTGCAATACAGTAATCCTTTTGAATTAATTGTAGCTGTTATACTTTCGGCGCAATGCACAGATAAACGCATTAATCAAGTAACGCCAAAGTTATTTAAAGATTACCCAACTGCCGAGACACTAGCATCTGCAAGTTCTGATACTATTTTTAACTATATCAGAAGTGTGAGTTATCCAAATAATAAAGCTAAGCATTTAGTAAATATGGCTAATATGCTATTAAAAGACTTTAATGGAGTAATTCCTAGTGATATTGACCAATTAGTAAAACTACCTGGTGTTGGAAGAAAAACAGCTAATGTAGTTGCTTCTGTTATTTATGATAAACCTGCTATGGCAGTTGATACTCATGTATTTAGAGTTTCTAATAGACTAGGTTTAACAAAAGCCAAAACGCCGTTACAAAGTGAGCAGCAGTTAATTAAACATATTCCTGAACAATATGTAGCAACAGCCCATCATTGGCTAATACTGCATGGTAGATACACTTGTTTAGCAAGAACACCAAAATGCGGGGAATGTAAGTTGACCGAATGGTGCCACTATTTTAAAACAAAAACTGTAAACAAAAACTATCCTCATTCGTTATCTCATAAGAAATTAAACACTGTCAAATTAGAAATAACAAAAGATACCATGGCAAAAACCATTTCAACAAAAAAAACGGTAAAGGCTGAGAAGCCAGCAACAGCAAAAAAAGTTGTAGTAAAAAAAGTAGCAACTAAAAAAGTGGCTGTAAAAAAAGCAACGTCAACTAAGGCAACAAAAGCTGCTCCCTCAAAAACAGCTGCAAAAGAACCTAAATTTATAGCTCATTCAACATCTTTAAAAGTTGGAGATAAAGCCCCTACATTTTCTGCCAAAAATCAACATGGAGAAACTATCTCGTTAAAAGATTTTAAAGGCAAAAATATTGTTCTTTATTTTTATCCAAAAGATAACACTCCTGGTTGCACCATGGAAGCATGCAGTTTACGAGACGAACATCAATTTTTAAGTAAAAAGAATTTTGTGGTTTTAGGAGTAAGTGCTGATGATGAAAAAATGCATAAAAAATTTGCGACAAAATATGATTTACCTTTCTCTTTATTAGCCGATACTGATATGACAATTATAAAAGCTTATGATATTTGGGGAACTAAACAATTTATGGGAAAAATTTATGATGGGATTATTAGAACTACCATTATCATCAATGAACAAGGCATTATATCACATGTTATCAAAGATGTGAACACAAAAGAACACGGGAAGCAAATATTAGGGCTTTAAGGAAAACAAAAAAGGATTTACAAATTGTAAATCCTTTTTTGTTTTTGTTATTTCTTAACAAAGATTCCCATCTTTTCTAAATCCTCTAAATAAATTCGCTTGCCTTTATAAAGGACCGTTACAAAGGCGTCTTTTTGTCCAGCTTTAATGACTTTTAAATTATGTTCAAATGCCTTGCCTAATGTATTAAAATCGCCACCAATGGTAATACGCGTTATTCCATCATCCAGTAATAAATTCTCAACATTTCCTAAACCCTTTAAATGATTATAGGTATAATTTTTTGGGTACTTATAGGCAGCAATCTGAACTCTAAACTGAAGTCCTTCTGCAGAAACCTCTCCATATAACTCACTATAATATTTTATTTTTTCTTGTAATGTACTATTAGGTTTTAATACTGGTGTTTTTGTAACTACTTCAGGTTTAACAGGCTCTTTAATTGGTTCAACAACTGGTATAGCAGCTATAACAGTATCCTTCTTGATTTCCGCAACAACAACAGGCTCTGATAAATCGAAATTGATATCAAATATTTTTTCATCATAACCTTCTAAATTAGTTGTATTAATGTCTAACGTTTTATAAGCGTATGATTTGTATTTATATGTTAACTTAAAATTACCTCCTGCTGGCAATGATACCAAATAATTGCCGGAAGACGTATTACTAACAAACTCTCCGAATTTTTTATTGTTTTGATCTAAAATTTCAACTAAAATTGTAGAGGCTATTGGAGTACCTTTTTCTGTGATTTTACCTTTGATTAAATAAATGGAAGGTTTTTTTCCCACATAACCTGGATAAACCGTATAAATATCTTTTAATCCATGTCCACCAGCTTTACCTGATGCGTAATAACCTCTATCACCATTGGCAGATAAAACATAATAAATATCATCATCTGTTGTATTAATGGGGTAACCTAAATTTATTGGCTTACTATATGTTGAATCTTTCCAATTTAAACGTGATTGAAAAATATCATATCCTCCCATACTGTTTTTTCCTTTAGAGCTATAAAACAATGTTACTCCATCTGGATGAATAAATGGTGCATCATCATCTAATGCAGTATTTATACTATCTCCTAAATTAACCACATTGCCCCAAGTACTATCAGGTAATAAAGTAGCTCTGTAAATATCCTTACCACCAAAACCACCGCCTCTTTCGCTACTAAAATACAATTGTTTGCCATCTGCTGTCATTGAGCAGCTTCCTTCCCAAGAATAAGAATTTACCTGACCATTTAATTTTTGCGGTGAAGTCCATTCTCCATTTAACGAATTACTCATATATATATCACCATGATCATCCCCGCTATCACGATAAACAAATAAATAAAAACCATCAGCACTTAAAGCAATAGCTCCATCATGAGAATTTGTATTTACTGAATTAACTGGCGAGGGCTTTGTCCACTGCCCATCAATTTGTACAGCTTGAAAAACATCTTCAAAATAAGTTCCATACGGATCTGGTTCTCTGAATTCATTTTGTAAACCACCTTTACTTTCAACACCTCTGTATGTATACAACATAAGGGATTCATCTGCCGAAATCACAGGTACATATTCATCATTTACCGTATTAATTCCATTTTCAAAGTTGTTAATTTTTGCTCCTGTTGGGCGAGAATACAGATCTTTACCATTTATACAGTATTGCTTTAATTGGTCTCCCTTTTTCTTAGACTCTGGTGCAATTTTTTTCTTAGATAAATATTTATCCACTAGAACAATGGCTTCATCAAATTTGTAATTAAAATGATTGGCTCTAGATAAATCATACTCAATATCATCTACTTTTTTATTTTTATCATAAACTTCACCTAATAATTTAAGAGATATTTCATGTTTATCGCTTCTGTAAAGTGCACATTTACCATAACAGTATTTTAAAAACTCTTCTTTAGGATGTTGATTGTATAAATTTTCGAAAAAAGGTAAAGCCATAGCAAAGTTCCCATCATCCATCATCATAACAGCACTTTGCATGGAATCACTTTCTGTTTTTCTCCATTTTTTGGTATTGGTAGTTTGTGAAAATAAATTCACAGTTAGAAAACAGAACAATACTAGTAGTAAATAAATTTTTGATAACATATAAAACGTATAAGTGTGAGACTCTAAAATACCACAAAATACGGATTGGTAATCAACATTTTTATAACAAAGAAGTAATTAATCTAAGATGTCAAGACTACCCAATCCTTCTCTCAAAACAACCAATTCGTCTTGAGAACAATCGATAACTGTTGAAGCATACAAATTACCAAAACCACCATCAATAACCATATCCACTTTTTTTCCGTATTCACGATAAATAGCTTCAGGATCTGTAAAGTAATCTAAAATATCATCGTAAGGATTGTGTAAACTAGTTGTAATAATTGGATTGCCTAATTCGGTAATAATGGTTTTACAAATCGTATTGTCTGGCACACGAATACCAACCGTTTTTTTATTCTGTTTTAAAAGCTTTGGCACATTATTATTTGCCTCTAAAATAAAAGTATAAGGGCCAGGCAAAGCCTTTTTCATGATTCGAAACAATGAATTTGAAATAGGACGGGCGTAATTTGATAAATGACTTAAATCGCTGCACACAAATGAAAAGTTAGCTTTTTCGGGTTTGATGTTTTTTAAACGACATACTTTTTCGATAGCCTTTTGTCGCGTAATATCACAACCTATAGAATAAACCGTATCTGTTGGGTAAATAATTACACCATCATTTTTCAAACAATCAACTATTTGTTGAATGTCTTTTGGGTGCGGATTGTCGTAATTAATTCGTAGTAGCATGTTTTTTATTTCGTAATCACCTCTATTAAAGGCTTTCCTGTTGTTCCATTTGGGAAAGATAAGTGTAACATCGTTGCTATAGTAGGTGCAATGTCCACTACATTCACTTTTTTTACAGAAAATCCTTTTGGGATGTTAGCTCCATAAAATAATAATGGCACATGTGTATCGTAACTATAGGATGCTCCATGAGTCGTTCCTTTGTTATGATATTCCATCCATGCTGGATTGTATGAAAAGGCAACATTGCCACTTCTTACATGATTATATCCTTTTTGAATTAAGTACTTAAACGAATCATCGGTGTAGTTTTCATATTTTAAAACTTCTGATGGATAAGCCTCTGCCACACCTTTAACAGTCAACATGAAATTTGCCAATGTATGCTCTACTGCAAACTTATTCAATTTCATCGAAACCATTTTATTTTCATTTAAAAATATCTGCTGATTTGATAATGAAGACACTAAACTATCTCCATATTGATTTTGACAAAATGTTTTTACCGTCTTCGTTAATTCTTCTTCATCCATATAACCTCCTGGAATTTTCAAATCCACTAAATGTGCTGGCACATCACAAGCGCCGTGATCGGCGGTTAAAAATACCACATAATTATCTTTACCTAAAGATGTATTAAGTGCATTAATTAATTCTTCTAAATCTTTATCTAAACGTATGTAAACATCTTCCACCTCAACACTACGTGGACCATACGAATGACCTACATAATCCGTAGAAGAAAAACTAATACACAACATATCGGTTTGTTTTCCTTTTCCTAATTGTTCGGCTTTTAAACAAGCTAAAGCTAAATCCTTAGTAATTGTATTTCCGTATGGCGTTGCTTTAATAATTTCGTAATTGTTCTTATCTAATTGTGCTTTATATTGATAAGGAAAAATAGCCGTGTCCTTTTTATTTGGTGCCGCTTCATAATTATTTTTATCGGCAATACTTTCAGTATAACCAGCAATTGGATATAGTGTGTTCCAACCTTGTGATAAATATTTTTTCGCTAATTGCAAATTATTAAACTCATTAACCCATGCTGGTAGTTCATTCATATAATGAGAACTAGAAATAAATTTACCATTACTGCCATCAAACCAAAAAGCACCATTAGCACTATGACCCGCTGGTAAAATAGAACTTCTATCTTTTAATGACATGGCAAATACTTTGGCTTGTTGATTGGTATTCAATTTTAATTCATCTCCTATAGTCGTTACTAATAAATTTTTTGGCGACATTAAACCCGCTTTACTTTCTGTACCAACCGACTTTACTTTACTATCCTCTGTACAGTAAGTCATTTTGTTTTCTTCTTTCACAAACCAATCATTTGCAATAATACCATGCGTTGCTGGACTTGTACCTGTATAAATTGACGCATGACCTGGACCAGTAAACGTAGGCACATAATTATATTGAGCATTACGATAAAAATAACCTTCGTTGATGAGTTTTTTAAATCCACCGTTACCAAACTTGTTCCAATAACGATAAATATAATCTTGACGCATTTGATCAACAACAATACCTACTACTAACTTGGGTTGTTTTAAATCGGTTGGAGTTACTACAGGTTTTGTTTGCGCATTAATTGACTTTGAAAAAACAACTAATGACAAAAGGATAAAAAAGCGATTCATATTATGATGATTTATCTAGTGTTTGAAATACTGAATTATTACTTACAAATTCAGGAACAATATCTTTCATTTTTGATACAATGCGAGTATTATCTTGAGTATTGAATAATGAAATTAATTCATTAATAAATTGAGTCACCTCAGCAAATTCGTATTCACGAACCTTACCAACTAATATTTGCTGGTGATGAGTTGGCAATGTGTTTTCTGAACTCGCTAACAACTCCTCAAATAATTTTTCTCCGGGACGTAGCCCAGTATAAATTATTTTAATATCTCTATCTTCTTTTAATCCAGATAGCTTAATCATCTTTCGAGCTAAATCCACAATCTTAACCGATTGCCCCATATCAAAAACAAATATCTCACCTCCTTTACCCATACAACCAGCTTCTAATACTAACTGACAAGCTTCTGGAATGGTCATAAAGAAACGAGTGATATCAGGATGCGTAATTGTGATTGGACCGCCTTCTTCAATTTGTTTTTTAAAGCGAGGAATCACCGAACCATTAGAACCTAGAACATTTCCAAAACGGGTAGTGATAAATTTTGTTTGCGATATTTTCCCTAAACTTTGCGTGTAAATTTCGGCAATTCGTTTAGATGCCCCCATCACATTAGTTGGATTTACTGCTTTGTCTGTAGAAATCATGACAAACTTTTCTACCTTAAATTCAACTGCTAAATCGGCTACTGTTTTGGTTCCTAAAATATTCGTCAAAATAGATTCTGATGGATTATTTTCCATCATTGGCACATGCTTATAGGCCGCAGCATGAAATACAATTTGTGGTTTAAACGTATTAAACACATTTTGCATTCGATCTTTATTACGAACATCACCAATAACTACCTCGTGTTTTTTTAAAGTAGACTTTTCATTAAACTCTAATTCCAGTTCATGTAAAGGACTTTCTGCTTGATCTAATAACACTAATAGTGTCGGATTAAATTTAGAACACTGACGCGCTAACTCTGCGCCAATAGAACCAGCTGCTCCCGTAATTAAAACAACTTTATGATTAATTTGCTCATTTATTAATGCATTGTCTAATTTAATAGGATCACGTTCTAATAACTCTTCAATATTAATACTCTTAATTTGATTAAAACTTAATTCGCCGTTAATCCATTTGGCAACCGGAGGAACATTTAATACTCTCACTCCTAATTGCAAGCACTCGTCAATAATTTTATTTTTCTTTTCAGGTGATAGATTTTGAATACTGATAATAACTGACTCTACTTCATTTTCTTTTATAAGCTCGGCTAATTTAGACGTTGGATAAATAAAGGCACCTTCTAAACTTCTTCCTTTTTTCTTTTCATCATCATCTACAAAGCCAACAACCTTATAACGCACGGCCGCATCTCTATCTAAAGTACGTTTAGTAATGATGCCGCTCTCTCCTGCTCCATAAATAATAACTTGAGTTTTTTGTTTCTCTGGATTTTTATTCTCAAAATAAATAGCTTTTATGGCCAAGCGAGAACTAATCATGATAAAAATAGTAACTAACGCATCGATAATAATAACAGAATGAGGAATAATGTAGTATCCTAATAATATTTGACGTGTAAAAATATTGATAGCATATAGGACAAAACTACTTAGTAAAATAATCGCAAATATTCGAGTCGCATCTTTGGCTCCTGTGTATCTTACAACTCCTTTATACGTTTTTGAAATAATGAATGCAATTAATCGAACGGATAAAACCAAAACATAATCGTAAGGCAAGTTTTTTAAATCTTCGGGAGGAATAGATTTAAAATTAAAGCGCAGGAAAAATGCTAGTGTTAACGAAAATGCACAAATTAACAAGTCAATTACTAAAATTGACCAGCGAGGTAAATTATACTTCCAAAAATATTCGAGTATTTTGTGCATCCATGTAAAAGTACATTTTTAGAGGGAATAGACAAAATAGAAATAGGATAAATTAATAACTCAAATAAGGTAAAATCAACCTCAACTTTTCATCCGAAAACACAACTAGATCTTTAAAACTTTGTTCGGTTAACTTTCCATGTTTTAATCTAAAATTAACCACAGCCTGTGCTGTTTGAAAATTAAAATAAGGATGCTTACGTAAGGAATTAAAATCAATGGCGTTAATTGGAATTTTAGAAACGGAATTAGGATCGAGTTTAATTTGAGAAGATAAAAGCGTAAAAGTGCTATCGGTCATTCCATACACTTCTTTTAACTGATTAAGAGAATGAAACCCTCCTAACATCGCTCTATATTTCATAATCCGTTTGGTAAAACCTGGCCCAATACCTTTTAAATAAACAATGGACAAACTATCAGCTGTATTAATTTCAATCAAAGTATTTGCATAAATTTTCTTTTCATAAGAACGTGTTGCAGGATAAACCGTATCTCTTTTGAATTCACTTTTCGAATTTGGAATTAAAATGTAAGACTCTAACTCTTGATAAAGTTTTGGCGGCAAACCATATAACTTTTTCAAATCTTCAGGCTTAAAAAACTTCCCGCCTTTATTTCTAAAATTACTTAAAGTAGCGCTTAGCTTTTTAGACATTCCTAATTTTTGCGCATCTTCTTCGCTTACCGTATTTGGATTAAACACAAAACGTTCGTTTGAAATCTTGATTTCAGAAGAAATCTTATCTTCTGTTTCGTTAAGACTAATTTCATCAATGACATTTTTTGCAGCGGGTGCAATAGTAATAAGTTGAACAGTATTTGAATCGTTTTGCAAAAGTGGCATTAATAATCTCACTCCAAATAACACAACCATAATAATACAGAGAACAAAAACGCCATTACGTTCTTGCTTATTGAAATGAAAAAAATTAAACAATAAAGATTTAATTTTCTGAAACACCATGTTTAGTCCGTTTAAACATATAATACACTGGAACACCCAAAGCGATGATTAATAATCCCATCCCGCAATTAAATGTTTTGTACACTAATAAATCAACACAAATAAGGGTAGTTAAGACTATATATAACGCGGGGATTACAGGATAACCAAATGCTTTGTAAGGACGCTCTGCATCTGGCATTTTTTTACGTAATACAAATAAACCAGTAATTGTGATGATATAAAATATTAAAGAAGAAAAAGTACAGTAATCTAATAAATCGCCATAAGAACCGCTTAAACATAATAAAGAAGCCCAAATACCTTGAAACGTCATGGCTCTGGCAGGGACATTAAACTTATTTAATTTGGCGGTACTCTTAAAAAACAAACCGTCTTTTGCCATCGATTGAAATAAACGAGAACCTGCTAAGATTAATCCATTATTACAACCAAAGGTAGAAACCATAATTAAGGCCGCCATTAAATATTTTGCGATATCTCCAAACACTACAAATAAAGCAGCCGTACCTACTCTATCCTTTTGCGCAAACATGATTCCTTGCTCAGCAACTGTTTGAGCATTTACACTTCCTTCTAAAGGCAGTAAACACAAATAAGCCACGTTAGCTAATACATAAATCAAAGTCACAATACATACTCCAAAAAATAAACCTAAAGGGATGTTACGTTTGGGGTTTTCTACTTCTCCTGCAATAAAGGTCACATTGTTCCAAGCATCACTACTAAATAAAGACCCAATCATAGCTAAACCCAAAGCGGTAGCTAATGACATTCCTGATAATTCATTGAAACCCGAAAACCATCCCCCATTAATATTATTTACTTGTTTAGCCTCCCAAGCACGAGCCATATTATTTGAAAACACATCTGTATGAAAACCATAATAGATGCCCACAATAATTAAAGCAAACAAAGCAATTAACTTAGCCGATGTAAAAATGCGTTGAATGGCTTTTCCGTTTTCAATACCACGAGTATTGATAAATGTTAAGAGTGCAATAATAAAAATAGCTAGTAATTGAGCGCTCGTAATTTTGAGACTAATGATTTGAAACAAGACATTGCCTTCTTCAAAAAAGGGAATAAACACTCCTGTGAATTTGGCAAAAGCAACCGCTACTGCCGCAATGACTCCTGTTTGAATAACAAGAAAAACCGTCCAACCATACACGAAGGCTACTAAATCACCAAAGGCTTTTTTAATGTAAACAAATTGTCCGCCAGCTTGAGGCATCATGCCTGCTAACTCTCCATAACTTAAAGCCGCAAATAAAGTAATGACACCTGATAAAATCCAAACTACCAACAACCAGCCTGCCGAGCCAACCACTCGGGCTATATCTGCACTCACAATAAAAATCCCCGAACCTATCATAGATCCAGCTACTAAAAGCGTGGTGTCAAATAAGTTCAGGGATTTTTTCATAAAAATTATCCGTCGATGGTGTGTTCCGGACCAGCTTCTGGTTTTTCTAAATTACTATTACGTTTACCGTATAAGAAATAAACAATAACACCTAATGCCCCCCAAATTAAAAAGAAATTCCAAGTGGCAGCTCTTACCTGAGTCATTAAGAAAATATTAAATGCTACACCTAAAGTACCAACAACATAAACCGCTGGCGTTTTATAAGGGCGCTCTAATTCTGGTTTCTTGTAACGTAAAATCATTACCGCTACACAAACCATGGCAAAAGCTAATAAGGTTCCCATACTACACATTTCACTCACTTTATCAATTGGAGTAAAAGCCGCTACTAACGAAATTAAACCTCCAACTAAAATAGTGCTTTTGTAAGGTGTTTTAAAAACTGGGTGTAATACTTTAAAAAATGCAGGCATTAAACCATCTTTTGCCATACCTAAGAAAATACGGGTTTGACCTAACATCATTACTAACATAACAGATGTTAAACCTGCTGTAGCAGCAATAGTGATAATAAATACGGCCCAGTTAATTCCGATTCCAGAGAAAGCTGAAGCTACTGGAGCTGCTCTATCAAGTTCTGTATATTTTACCATACCTGTTAAAACAAGTGAAACTAAAATATATAAAACCGTACAAATAATTAAAGAAGCTATAATTGCAAAAGGAACGTCTTTTTTAGGATTAATCGCCTCACCAGCTTGTGTAGATACGGCATCAAAACCAATGTAAGCAAAGAAAACGATTGTTGCCGCTGTTAATACTCCACCAAAACCAAAATTCATTTTTCCAGTGGCATTCCCTAATTCATCTAATGCAGGAACCTCAGCAGGAATAAACGGCGTCCAATTATCTGTATTCACATAAAACGCTCCAACAATAATTACAAATAATACAACGGCAATTTTCACAATCACAATAATATTGTTTGTTTTAGCCGCTTCCTTAATGCCTTTTACTAATATTGCTGTAACCACCCAAGTGATTAAAAATGCAGGCAAATTGAAGGCAAAACTTGGAACATTCCATACATCAGCAGGAAAATCTTTATTATGTTCTAGTACTTTTTCTGTTGCCGTTGCCAAATCATTACATAACCAAACTGGGAATTCAATTCCGAATAAGTGTAATAATTTCACAAAATATCCGCTCCAAGCTACCGCAACCGTCGTTGCTCCCATCATGTATTCTAAAATTAAATTCCAACCAATAAACCAAGCAAATAATTCACCCACCGTTCCATAGGCATATGCATAAGCAGAACCTTCTACTGGCAAAACCGATGCAAACTCAGCATAACATAAAGAAGCAAATAAACAGCCAATACCTGCAATCACAAAAGCTAATGCTAAAGCTGGACCAGCATAATCATGCGCGGCAATACCTGTTAAAGTAAAAATACCGCCTCCAATAATAGCACCTATTCCTAAAGAGGTTAATCCCCATTTTGTTAGAACTCGTTTTAAATCATTTTTCTTCATATCTGCCTCAAAGGCCGATACTGGTTTTACTCTCCAAACTGACATATATGTATCTATTTTTTTGTGATTAATTTATCTTAACTATTCAAATATATATAATTTATTTTAAAAACATATAATAGCTTATCTTTACCTCTTTAAAAATGACAGCACTTATTATTATACTCTTTTTAGTAGGCTATTTAGTGATAGCCATGGAGCATAGTTTTAATATCAATAAAGCTGGTACTGCCCTTTTAGTGGGTGTTTTATGTTGGACCGTTTATGCCCTTTCATCTGCCGATACGCATGTTGTTTCGGGTTTAAGTCACCATTTAGCCGAAATTTCAGAAATCCTTTTCTTTTTATTAGGAGCCATGACTATTGTTGAACTCATTGATGCTCATGATGGTTTTGATATCATTACCGAAAAAATTACTACCACCAATAAACGTTATTTATTAATTATTGTATCTCTTATTGCATTTTTATTATCGGCCGTATTAGATAATTTAACCACTGCCATTGTGATGGCAACGGTGGTAAAAAAACTAATTCCCGAAAAAACAGATCGATATTACTTTTTAGGCTTAGTGATTATTGCTGCCAATGCTGGTGGCTGTTTTAGTCCTATTGGCGACGTCACCACTACTATGTTATGGGTGGCTAATAAATTAACTCCTGGTACTATCATCACTGATTTATTTTTACCAAGCTTAATTTGTATGACTGTTCCTTTAGCATTAAGTATGATAAAAATAAAAGGAAACGTTACTGCTTTTGAGATTGAGAAAAAAGAAAATACCATTTCCTCCAACGATAAAACATTGATTTTTGCTTTAGGTTTAGCTTGCTTGTTATTTGTGCCGGTTTTTAAAACCATTACTCACTTACCTCCTTATATGGGTATTTTATTTGGCTTAGGAGTCATGTGGGTAGTGACTGAACTATTACACAAACGCAAAGATGAATTTGAAAAAGGAAAGTTCTCGGTAGTGAACGCGATTACAAAAACAGATGTGCCCAGTGTGTTATTCTTTTTAGGAATATTACTAGCTGTTGCCTGCTTACAAGAAATTCATGTTTTACAAAACACCGCTACCTTATTAAATAATAGTATTGGAGATTTAAAAATGATTTCCGTGATTATTGGTTTATTATCTGCTGTTGTGGATAACGTGCCTTTATTGGCCGCCACTATGGGTATGTACGATTTCCCTACCGACGACCATTTTTGGCAAATGATAGCTTATGCTACGGGGACTGGCGGAAGTGTTTTAATTATTGGAAGTGCAGCCGGTGTGGCTGTGATGGGAATAGAACAGATTAGTTTTAGTTGGTATTTTAAAAACATTTCGTGGCTAGCTTTTGTTGGATACATCGCTGGCTTTTTAATTTATTATTTACAAAATTTGATTATTTCATAGTGGAACCTACAGAACCTGAACACATCAACGAAAACGAACCATTAAACGAAGCTAACCATGAACCTCAATCTCATGGTTTACCAAAACCTGTTTTAATGCAAGACAAAAAAAACTGGGTTCGTAAATCTATTATCAGTTTAGCCATTTATGCTATTTTATTTTTATTCATTTTTAAAACTGAACCCGTTTATATTGCCGCCGTTTTATTAGTGTTATTGATTCATGAATTTGGACATTTTTTTGCCATGAAGGCCTTTAACTATAGTAATGTTAAGCTATTTATCATTCCTTTATTAGGCGCTTATGTTTCTGGTCAAAAATCAACTGTATCACAACGACAAATGAGTATCATTGTTTTGGCGGGTCCAGTTCCGGGTATCATCATTGGTTTTTTATTGGTACTCTTATCTTCCTTCTATCCCAACGAAAAGCTATTAATGCTGGCTCATATATTTATAGGATTAAACTTTTTTAATCTGTTGCCTTTTATGCCTTTGGACGGAGGACGATTACTAGAAACCCTTTTCATCAATCACAATCACACGCTTCGCATTATTTTTACCAGCGTTTCAATCCTATGCCTTATATTAATCTCCATTTTATTGGGTAGTTTTTTCTTTTTAATTATCCCTATATCCATGATTTTTGATTTAATCATGGAAATCAAAAATCAAAAAATTAGAGAGTATTTAATACAAGAAAAAATAAACTATATCACCAATTATGATGATTTACCAAATGCGGATTATTGGACCATAAGAGACTGTATTTTATTATCATTCAACAAAAGATACGCTGGCATACAAGCAGGTGTTCATCAATACAGTGTTTTAGAAGGCGGGATTATACAACACGTGGTGGCTGTTTTAAAAACTCCCATTATTACTGATTTAAAAACAGTAGGGAAAATAATCACAATGCTCATCTTCTTAACCTTTCTGTTGGCCCCAATTATTTATTTCTTCACTAAATTACTTCAAGCCATTCTTTTAGCCAATACAGTTCAATGAAACAATTGATTTTAATAGTTATTGCATTTATCCATTTTGGAAGCAGCGCCCAATCGCTCGATTTTTCGATGCTTAGAGCGATTAATAAACATGAATATCCAAATTGGGATAAAAGCATGAAAATTACTTCTCATTCTATTTACCCCATTATGGTGGCCGCACCAGGCTCATTACTGCTTACTGGCCACATCAAAGATGATAAGATGATGATGCGCAATGGCGTTAAAACAGGGATTTCTATAGGATTTAGTGCATTATTAAGTACAGGTCTAAAATATGCCATTAACCGTCCTCGACCTTTTGTGCAATATCCAAATGATATCATTAAAAGAACAGATGTTGGTTCCTACTCTTTTCCATCGGGACATACAACTACCGCATTTGCTACCGCCACCGCCTTAACTTTATCTACTAAAAAATGGTACGTGGCTGTGCCCTCTTATGCCTATGCCTGCGCGGTTGGTTATTCGCGTATGCGCTTAGGCGTTCATTTTCCGAGTGATGTTTTAGGTGGAATGGTGATTGGTATTGGCTCATCGCTGTTGGTTTTTCAAATAGATAAATGGTTGCAAAAGAACTGAGTTAAATCATCTCGTGTTTGTTGTTAATTTATGTTTATTTAAAGCGGTAAACTTTTTTTAATTTGTATTTTTACCTTATGAAGCATTTATTAATTATACCCTTGTTGTTTTTAACAGCAACTCTATTCTCTCAAACCAAAGCGACACAAACGGTTACTCCCGAAAAATATATTCAAATATCTGGTGTTGTATTAGACGACAGCCTACAACCTTTACCTTTTGTATCTATTATGTTAAAGGGAACACGCTCAGGAACCGTGAGTGATTACTATGGATTTTTTACCATCGTTGCCCGACCTGGTGATGAAATGCAATTTTTTTCGATTAACCACAAGAGTAAGGCCTATAATTTATCTGACACTTTAACTGGTAGACACTACTCAATCATTCAAATTTTAACAAAGGATACCATTCAATTAGCTCAAGTAAACGTTTTTCCTTGGCCAAGTAAAGAACAATTTAAGCGTGCTATTTTAAATTTAGATTTAAGTGACACAGATATTGAACGTGCCTACAAAAATATGGACAACGAAGATGTACGCGCTTCTATTAAAGGTGGTACGATGGATGCGGCTTCTAATTACCGTGTGCGTATGCAACAGCAATATACCCGTTTATATCAAGTAGGGCAATATCCTAGTGTGAGCTTACTAAACCCTGTGGCTTGGGCGCAATTTATTGATGCTTGGCGAAAAGGTAAGCTTAAGATCAAGTAATACCAATACTACATATAAAAGCCTTATTTTATTTTTGAATAAGGCTTTTTTTGTGCTAAAAACCCTTTTAACGGTAGTAGCATTTTCATCTGATTAGATAACTTTGATTCATCTGAACATGTAAGGATTTTTAATTTACATTTTGGATTTCTCAATTATTATTATAACTTAGATAAATAAATTGTGGGTATGAAAAAAATAGTACTATCTCTATTTCTGGTGTTGATTTTTAATCAATACTCCTTTTCCCAAAATTTTTGGGCTTATACTGCTGGCAGCACAAAAGAAGATGAAGCCATGGATATTTGCCACGACCAAAGTGGCAATATTATTTCGGCGGGTTATATAGCGGGGCAAACTACGTTTAATACTAGTCCCAGCATTGTATTAAATTCAACCTCAAATGGCAATCCTGATATTTATGTTTCAAAATCAAATGCATCGGGGCAAATTATTTGGGCTGTAAAAGCTGGTGGTTCGGGAAGCGATAGAGCATTATCTGTAAAAACGGATTCAAATGGCAATATATACATTACGGGATTTTATTACGGCACAGCAACATTTGGCACCATTACATTAACATCTGTGAGTGGATCACAAGATGGGTTTTTAGCAAAGCTCGACGCTAGTGGTAACTTTATTTGGGCCAAATCATTTGGAGGAAATTTAGCGGAGTGGGGAAATGCCGTTGCTATCGACGAGTTAGACAATCCCATCATCACTGGTCAATTTCAAGGAAGTACAAATTTTGGAGGAACAACTTTAACGAGTATGATCAATCCAAATACCTCCTTTTCATCATTTGATATTTTTGTAGCAAAATTTACCCCAGCCGGAAATCTTACTTGGGTTAATAAAGGATCAGCAAAGTACGACGACAGAGGATTAGATATCATCACCGACCCTCAAAACAATATTTATGTGTGTGGACAATTTTCTGATACGATTCAATTTCAAAATACGCATCATAATCAAATAATGAATGCCTCGTTTATTATTAAATATAATTCAGCTGGCAATGAACAATGGTTTAGAAAAGCATCTGGTGTATTTTCTATACCCTATAGTATGGTCATGGATAATAATAACAAAATATATGTTACGGGCGATTTTCAGGGAACGTTTACATATTTTGGATCCAGTGCAAATAGTTTTATAAATGGCACTTACAGCAATAAAGCCTTTTTGATGAAAATTGATAATGCGGGTAATTTTATTTGGGGAAAATCAGAATCGAGTACCAATTATGTTTCGAGTAAACGAGTGGCATTAGATGCTCAACAAGATCCGTATATTTTTGGTGAATTTGGATGCACAATGAACGAATACTCTGATACCTACGGACCAGGTGTTTTTAATAGTATTGGCTTTGGCGATTTATTCATCACAAAATATAATAATACCGGAACTAGGCAATGGTTTAAACATTACGGCGGCCCAAGAAACGATAAAGCTCATGGCTTATTAGTAGCGGGAATTAACGAGCCTATTATGGCTGGGAGTTATGAACACCACATGAATATACCGAGCACTTCGTTAAATTTAAATGTTATTAATAATTTTTCTAGTAATTGGAATTTTATAAATCAACCAACAAACTATTGTTCTGCAAACAATAATTACACTGATTATTCAAGTCTATCTTGCAAAGGCTATTCTGATGCATTTATTTTTAAAGGAATAGATTTAACCCGAAATCCTTACGATTATTATGATAGAAGTGGAACCTTATGTAATTTAAATTTTGTTGGCACTTGTATTGAAAATAATTTTCAAAATTGTCCAGACACAATTCAATTATGTGTCAATGGATATATAAATACCAATAACCACGCAAGTACAACTCCACTTTATTATAATGATTATGGTATCGGTCCAATTCAAAAATATAGCTGGAATAATAGCATTACTGATACGTTAAATAATTTATTTGTCAACACCAGTGGCTACAAACATGTAAAAGTCACTACCATAGATGGCTGTTATAGTAGCAAAGACACTGTATATGTAAAAATAAATCCATTACCGCCGCCGCCTGTTATTACAGACAGTTATGGAGCAAATACACTCCAGCCTCCGCTAACTCAGTCTATTCATATTTGTGGCCCATCAACGATAACCTTAACAGGTGGAAATGTTCAAAACACAACTTATTCATGGAGTGGAAACTACATTTCCACCCATGATTCAATAGCTATTATAAACGCCACGGGCAACTATAGTTTTACAGTAATAGATAATAATGGGTGCGTAAATGGAAATAGTATTTGGATTAAAATTGATGAGCCTTTGCTTCCATTTATTCCAAAACAAACTACAGATAGTATTTCAATTTGTAATGGCGATAATGATGTAATTCTAGTGCACGACTCCATTTCCAATCCAAATGGAATATATCCATACCTATGTATTAATCATACTATCACAGGCTTAATATCTTCTACCCCAGGTCTTTCAATTTCTAATAGCAGCAATTGTAATTTATATCTATATGCGTCTGCTGCCACTTCTGGTTGGTACAAATATTCTTATAAATATGGTTACACTACTTTGTGCGGAACATATACGGTAGCATTGCATGATAGTATTTACATAAATGTAAAACCAAAACCCACTGGTACTATCACTGTAACAGGAAATGCTAATATCTGTCCTGGAGATTCGTCATTAGTATCTGTAACTAGCGTCAGTGTTTCTCCAACATCAACAAACTACACGGTAACTCCCAATTCATCATTTTGGGTTTATCAGGCGGGTAATATAGGTTTTGGGTTATCTATGTTGGATTCTATTTCTGGTTGCAGTAATTACAAATATTCAAATGTCTCAGTAACGGTCAAACCAAATCCGTTCATCATTCTAAGTCCATACAACTCCATTATCTGCCCCAACGATTCGGTTAAACTCACATTAAATCTCCCAGGAGCGCTGAGTTATGAATGGCATGGACCTAGCGGGCTACTCCCTATCACCACACAAAGTTTTTATAGTAGCCAAGCTGGATTTTATCATTGTATCGTCACCGATACCACAGGTTGTGTGTTTACAACTAATACGGTTGAATTAAAACAATATGCAACACCTTATTTAATTAGTACGCCAACAAATATTATATGTAATAATCAACCCATCACTTTAAATGTGGTTACATTAGATGCGACTCAAATTGTATGGAATGCTCCTTTATCTGGAAGTGGAGCAACAAAGGTTATCACTAGCCCTGGTGTGTACTCTTGCCAAGTAACCATGTGTGGTATTACAACCTCTTTATCCATAAACGTGTTGGGGTCAAATCCTACAGCCAACATTACCACTTTTGGATCGACAACCGTTTGCCCTTTTGACTCGGTATTGCTAACTGGCAATTCAGGTATAACAAATTATGTTTGGCAACCAGGAAATCATTTAGGGCAAAATTACATGGTAAACACTCCTGGTAGTTACACACTAGAAGTAACTGATATATATGGCTGCACAGCAAAATCGGCGCCAGTTACCGTTGCTTTTTCATCAACAGTTACGCCTCCAATATCTATTACTAATGACACCATTTGTGCGGGACAAACAGCCACACTTTCGGCTACGAGTTCGGGAGGAAATCAAATGGATTGGTTTTCAAATGCCAATAGTGGAACAATTATCAATACAGGAAATACTTACTCCACTCCTACGTTAAGCTCACAAACTACCTATTATGTTGCATCTGTAAATTCAACGGGTTGTCACAGCTTTGGAGTTCCTGCAACTGTATTTATTAATCCAACATCTGTTTCTCCAATTCTTATAACAGATACCACCGTTTGTAAACATGATAGCATTGTGATTACGACGCCATATATTAATGGAGCAACCTATAATTGGTCGGGACCAGGCATTGGAGTGAATAATACAAATCATATATTAATTGGAAATGCGGATAGCACTCATGCTGGAGTTTACAGCTTGCAAATTTCTGGAAATGGCTGCTCTAGCCCAACATCAACAATACATATATTAGTATTAAATCCTATTGCACCTAGTATTTCTAATAACGACTCTATTTGTGAAAACAGCAATTATTCGTTTATTATAAATCCGACCTCACCAAATTACACCTACAACTGGCAAGGACCTAATAGCTATGTAAGCACAAGCGATTCATTAAATATTAGTAATGCTTCTATTAACCAATCAGGAACTTACACCGTGACTTCAGATTTACTAGGATGTATGAGTACCGCAAGCACTTTACAATTAACTGTATTACAAACTCCAGCTACTCCTACCATTACAAATAATTCTCCAGTGTGTGTGGGCGACAGTGTTCATTTGAGTGTTGGTTCAAATACAGCTTATGCTTATCATTGGTATGGAGAAAATGGCTACACAAATTTCGGGAGTTCAATATCTATTTTAGCAACAGATACGGCTCAAAGTGGTTACTATGGAGTTATCGCATTAAATGGATTTTGCCCTAGTAGTGCAGCCTATGATTCAGTTATTGTGATGGCCTATCCAAGTTTATTAGTAACAAGCGATACGGTAGCATGCGATAACTCTTCCATCATTTTATCATGTTTAAGTACCTATGGAAATTATCTTTGGAGTAATGGGTCAAATTCTTCGTCCATATCCGTATCGCAAAGTGGAACTTATTGGGTGAGTTCTCAAAATGGTAGTTGTATCAAAACAGATTCTATACATGTTAGTTTAATTCCTTGCGGAAATTTCGATGTCAATGTATTTACTCCCAATGGCGATGGAGCAAACGATATATTCTTATTTAAATCCAAGGCTATTAAAGATATTCATTGCGAAATCCGAAATCGTTGGGGCGAAAAAATGTGTGAATTTAACGGTAGAGAAAACGGATGGAATGGAAAAAATATGAACAATAATAAAGATTGTGAAGAAGGCACTTATTTTTACATTGCCGAGCTTACCACAATTGAAGGAGTCTCAAAAAAAATCAATGGTTTCATCACCCTAATTAGGTAAGATTAAATCATCGAAATACCATTTCTTTTTGCAATATTTGTAGGATATGTTCGTTATTTAACCTGTGCTACAAAAACATTACTATACACTACTTTTTTTATGGATGGCGGTGGTTTGCTTTAGTCAAACGGCCACTATTTCTGGTACCATAAAAGATGAAGAAGGAGTTAGCGTACCCGATGTGCAGGTGGCTATTTTAGAAGATGGTTCTATTAACACAAGTACCGATGCAAATGGTAAATACACACTAACGGTTCCTGCCGAAAAAGACATTACCTTATCCATCTATAACATCAGTTACAAGCAAATAAATCAAAAATTCAAATTAAAGTTGGGAGAAAAAACAACCTTTAGTCCCAAGCTTATTAGTAAAAACAATATTACCGAAGTTAATATTGTTTCAGAAAACAGAACAACCGAAATTACCCGTATTGACCCTAAAAATATTTTTTATATACCAAGCCCTAGTGGTAATCTTGAGGATATCATCAAAACACAAATTGGCGTAAGTAGTAATAATGAGTTAAGTAGTGGCTACTCGGTGCGTGGTGGAAATTTTGATGAGAATTTAGTGTACGTGAATGATATTGAAGTGTATCGTCCGTTTTTAGCGCGCAGCGGACAACAAGAAGGATTAAGTTTTGCGAATCCAGACATGGTGAGCAATATTAATTTTTCGGCTGGAGGATTTGAAGCTAAGTATGGCGATAAAATGTCGTCGGTTTTAGATATCACTTATAAAAAGCCGTTAAAATTTGCAGGTACTGTGAGTGGAGGTTTTTTAGGAGGCAGTTTACATTTACAAGGTGTTTCTAAAAACAGAGTATTGGCATGGAGCATTGGCTCACGATACCGATCAAATGCCTACCTGCTTAAAAGCATGGATACTAAAGGAGAGTATCGTCCGCGTTTTTATGATGTACAAACTTTTTTAACGTTTACTTTAAATGAAAAATGGAGTATTGAGTTTTTAGGTAACGTGGCAAATAATCAATATTTAGTGATTCCTGCCAATCGAGAAACAACTTTTGGTACCGTAAACAATGCTGTAAAATTAAGCATCTATTTTGACGGACAAGAGTTGATGCAATATAATACCTTGATGGGAGGTTTATCAACCACCTTTAAACCAAACTCTCGTACTAAATTAAAATTAATTACATCTGCCTATAAAGCACAAGAAGAAGAAAAATATACGGTTCAAGGACAATATTTTATTGATCAATTAGAAGCAGATTTCGGAAAAGACAATTTTGGACAAGTAGCCTTTAATAGAGGAATTGGAACATTTATTAATAATGGTCGTAATCGTATTGACGCGGGTGTTTTTAATATCGAACACAAAGGCACGCACTTAATTGGCCGAAATAGCGAACTATTGTGGGGAGCTAGATTTCAACATGAAAGCATTCAAGATAGATTAAGTGAATGGAGAACAATAGATTCGGCAGGATATGTGGCGCCTTATAACCCTACCGAAATTAATTTAATAGATGTTGTAAAATCAAAAATAAATTTAGAAACTAATCGCATACAAGGCTACGGGCAATATGTATTTAGTAAGCAATTACGCGACTCGTCATTACTAACAATAACGGGAGGTGTAAGAGCAAACTATTGGGATTTTAATAAACAAACTATTATTTCGCCGCGTATAACCGTGGCTTATAAACCAAATTGGAAACCAGACATTGCCTTTAAAGCATCATGGGGTTATTACTACCAACCTCCTTTTTATAGAGAAATGCGTGGCTTTGACGGTAAATTAAATCCAAATATCAGAGCGCAACAATCCATACATTATTTATTATCGGCTGATTATAATTTTAAATTATGGCGCCGACCATTTAAATTAATATTAGCTGGATACTATAAAGAGTTAAAAGATTTAATTCCTTATGAAATTGATAATACCCGTATTCGTTATTTTGCAACTAATAATTCTATTGGATATACACAAGGTATAGATTTAAGAATTAATGGAGAGTTTATTAAAGGTATAGAATCATGGGCAACGATTGGTTATTTAAAAACCATGGAAAATATTAGTAACGATAGAAAAGTAACTTATTTTAATAGCGATGGAGATACTATTGTAAATGGCTTTACATTTAATAATAAACCAGTGGATAGTACTGTGGTTTACCCTGGCTACATTCCTCGCCCAACGGATCAACGAGTAACCTTTGGATTATTTTTTCAAGACTATATTCCTAAATTACCATCTTGTAAAATGTATTTGAATATGCAATTTGGAACAGGATTACCTTTTGGTCCGCCCGACCATCAGCGTTGGAAACAAGTATTTAGAATGCCTCCATACCGAAGAGTAGACATTGGTTTTGCTTATCAAATTATTAAAGAAGAAAAACCATTACCTAAAAAAAGTCCGTTTCATCATTTTAAAGCCATGTTTATTAGTGTTGAAATCTTTAATCTATTACAAGTAGATAACACTGTTTCATACACATGGGTTACGGATGTCACTAACAGACAATACGCCGTACCAAATTACCTTACTCGCCGAATGTTAAATTTGAAATTGCAGGTGAAGTTTTAATCTACAAAGTTTTTAATACCTCAATCACCTTCGTTAACATTTCATCTGTAAAATCTAAATGTGTTACAAAACGGATGGTTTGTTTACCAAAGGCTGCTAATTTAATATCATAAGGTTTTAAAGCTTCTTCAAAAGTCACAGCGGTATATTTATCCGTTAAATTAAAAATAACAATATTAGTATCTACCGGCATCACACTTTCCACGTATGGCAAAGAACTCAACACCATACCTAATTCTTTTGCTCTAGTATGATCTTCTTTTAAACGAGTAATGTTATGATCTAAAGCATAAATACCTGCTGCTGCTAAAAAGCCTGCTTGTCGCATCCCGCCTCCAAATACCTTACGTACACGACGTGCTTTTTTTATAAATGGTTTTGTTCCTAGTAATAAGGAGCCAACTGGGGCACCTAAACCTTTGCTTAAACAAATAGAAATAGAATCAAATTGACTTCCTAAATCTTGTGTCGTATAATTATTTTCGACAATCGCATTAAAAATACGGGCACCATCTAAATGTAAAGGCAAGCGATGTTTATCACACACCTGTTTAATTTGTTTAATCGTATCTAAATCATAAAAGCTTCCCCCTGCTCTATTTACGGTATTTTCCAAACACACTAAAGCCGTGCGAGTTAACCAATCATAATCCGCATTGATATTATCTTCAATATGTTTTGCCGTGATTCTTCCTCTGCCTCCTTGCAATAATTTTGCTTGAACACCTGAGTTAGAAGAAATTCCTCCTCCTTCGTAATTATAAATATGTGAATTAACATCACACAATAATTCATCACCTGGCACCGTGTGGCATTTAATCGCAATTTGATTGGTCATAGTACCACTCGGACAAAACAAGGCAGCTTCTTTACCAAATAATTTAGCAGCTTTTTCTTCCAATGCTAAAACCGTAGGATCTTCGTTAAACACATCGTCACCCACAGGTGCTGTCATCATCGCATCCATCATCGCCTTTGAAGGCTTAGTCACGGTATCACTTCTTAAATCAATTATCATATCTAAATATACAAAGTTTAAACAAAAATAGATTTTTTTTGTTTATAGATTATGAGAACAACATTGATTATTGGTGCATCATCAGGAATAGGAAAAGCTTTGGCAACCAACTTGACCCAAAAAGGAGAAACAGTTATTTCTATGTCCAGAAGTTTACCAGATGCTCCTTTTAGTAGTTATATTCAACACGATATCGTTTCAGACGAAGAGTTGCCAAAAATAGAAGGTGCTATTGATGGCTTGGTATATTGCCCTGGCTCTATCAATTTAAAACCCTTCAGAGCGTTAAAGCAACAAGATTTTGAAAATGATTTCAAATTAAATGTGCTAGGAGCCATTAAAAGCATTCAAGCCTACACTCAAAATTTACAATTGTCAAAAAATGCCTCAATCGTTTTATTTAGCACGGTGGCAGTTCAAACAGGAATGTCTTTTCATTCATCTGTTTCAATAAGTAAAGGAGCTATTGAAGGATTAACGAAAGCATTAGCTGCCGAATTTTCTCCAAAAATAAGAGTGAACTGCGTGGCGCCATCTTTAACAAGCACCGCAATGGCCGATAAATTAATTAATACACCCGAAAAATTAGAAGCTAGCAATAATCGTCATCCTTTAAAACGAATTGGTTCACCTATTGATATTGCCAATACCGTTGAGTTTTTGTTATCTGAAAATGCCTCATGGATAACTGGTCAAATATTGCATGTTGATGGTGGTATGTCAACCTTAAAAGTATAACAATGGAAAATCAAACCACACAACGCTATTTTTCTTTTGTTGATTTAATGGGATTAGAGCAACGCTATCGAGCTGCTTTCGTTAATTCCTTATCTGGATTTAAAAGTTTAGCCTTAATAGGCACAGCCAACAGCAGTAAACAAACTAACTTGGCCATTTTTAATTCGTTATTTCACATTGGTGCCAATCCACCTTATATTGGTTTTATTTCTCGTCCTGATTCAGTCGATAGACATACCTTATCCAACATTATGGAAACAGGCTACTATACCATTAATCACATCAACGAAGAAATTTATAAGCAAGCTCATCAAACATCAGCAAGATATGCTCGAGAAATATCAGAATTTGATGCCACACATTTAACTCCAGATTATAAGCTAGGTTTTAAAGCACCTTTTGTCAAAGAAAGTCATATTCAGATGGGAGTTCAATTTAAAGAACGAATTAATATAACAACCAATAATACGGTATTAGTGATTGGACAAATAAATCAAGTGTATTTTCCAAACGACTGTTTATGTAGTGATGGTTTTTTAGATATTGAAAAAGCCAAAACCATTACCTGCAGCGGATTAGATAGCTATCATAAAACCGAACGCTTAGCACGATTATCTTATGCTAAAGCCGATAGAGATGTGAGTTTAGCAAAACTTGGTTACATTGAGTAAAGAAGCCGTAAATATTGTTTGGTTTAAACGTGATTTAAGATTCACTGATCATGAACCACTATTTTTGGCTCAACAACAACCTTTACCTGTATTGTTAATATACTGTTTTGAACCTTCTGTGATGAATTACGATGATAGCGATGTGAGGCACTGGCGCTTTATATACGAATCGTTGCAAGAAATGAACGAGAAATTAAAAAATATTCAGGCTCAATTATATATTTTTCATCAAGAAGCTTTATCAGTCTTTCAAGAATTAGCTAATCAGTATGATATCCAAAATATATTCTCTCATCAAGAAATTGGCAACAAACTCACTTACGACAGAGATATAACTATTCAACACTTTTTTAAAGCAAACTCTATACATTGGTATGAATACCAACTACATGGTGTTATCCGAAAATTAAAATCAAGAAGTAGTTGGGAAAAATTATGGGAAGATAAAATGATGGCTGTTCCAAAAATAATTAATGAAACTAATTGGAATATTCTAAATTTAAGTGATGAATTTTATAATTCAATCAAAGGAAATCAACTACCAATAGAAATCACCACACGAAATAAAAACTTCCAACAAGGCGGCGAATATTGGGCGTGGCGTTACATGGATAGCTTTATTAAAGAGCGTTATGTAAATTACAGTAAACATATTTCAAAACCATTATTAAGCAGAAAAGGTTGTAGTCGCTTATCGCCTTACTTAACCTATGGTAATATTAGTATGCGTATGGTGTATCAATACACTAAACAGAATTATAATACTTCCGAAAATAAAAGAGCACTCACTAATTTTGTTTCTCGTTTACATTGGCATTGTCATTTTATGCAAAAATTTGAAGATGAATGTCGGATGGAATTTGAAAACTTAAATAGAGCTTATGATGCATTAATTAAACCGAAAAACGAACATTACATAAAAGCTTGGCAAGAAGGGAAAACAGGAGTGCCAATTGTTGATGCTTGTATGCGTTGTTTAGTAGCCACTGGTTATATTAATTTTAGAATGCGCGCCATGGTGGTTTCCTTTTTTGTATTTAACCTTTGGCAAGATTGGAGAGAACTACATTTTTTAGCTCGTCAGTTTTTAGATTATGAACCAGGTATTCATTATCCACAATTACAAATGCAATCAGGTGTAACGGGCATCAATACCATTAGAATATATAATCCCATCAAAAACTCTGAAGATCATGACCCTGAAGGTTTATTTATTAAACAATGGATTCCCGAATTAAAAGACATTCCTGCAAATCTAATTCACGAACCTTGGAAACTCTCCGTCATCGAACAAAAATTATATAACTGCGAAATAGGTAAAGATTATCCCACACCAATTGTTGATATTGAAGAAACTCGAAAGCACGCCAGCGAGATGGTTTGGTCATATCGAAAAAAAGAAGATGTTAAACAAGAAGGAAAACGTATCTTACAAAAACACGTCAATAATCCTAAATCACATTTAACTAAAAACAAAACATGAATAAATACCTTAAACTAGCTCTTTGTATTACCATTCCTTTATTAATTGGAGGCATATCTGGCTTTGCAACTGCCACAAGTATAAACGATTGGTATGTTAGCATCAACAAACCGTCATTTAATCCTCCCAACTACTTATTTGGCCCTGTTTGGACAACCCTTTACATTTTAATGGGAATATCATTTTTTATGATACTACAATCGCCAGCAAATGAAATTAGAAAAAAAGCAATCACTATTTTTTGCATTCAATTATTTTTAAACTTCTGGTGGAGCTTTATCTTTTTTAAATTTCAGTTATTAGGTTTAGCATTTATTGAAATCATTCTTATTTGGTCAAGTATCATTACCATGATTACAATATTTTACAAAATCAATAAAGCCGCCGCCCTACTTCAAATACCCTATTTATTATGGGTAAGTTTTGCTAGTATATTAAATGGAAGTATTTGGTTTTTAAATTAAACTTTACACTTTATCGATTGTTTTATTTTTAATGCAAGGCGTTAAAAAACAACACTTACCCTCAAAAATATGTATAACCTGCCAAAGGCCTTTTACATGGCGTAAAAAGTGGGAAAAGAATTGGGATGACGTAAAATACTGCAGCGATAAATGTCGAACGCAAAAAAAGAAATAAAAACACTTCGATTAATTTTAGGAGATCAGTTAAACCATCAGCATTCATGGTTTAAAGAAATTAATTCCAATATAACCTATGTATTCATGGAATTAAGACAAGAGACTGATTATGCAAATCATCACATTCAAAAAGTAGTTGGCTTTTTTGCAGCCATGCAAAACTTTGCAAAAGAGCTTACGAAAAAAAATCATCAGGTGATTTATATTTCATTAAATGATAACTCGAATTTACAATCCTTTGATAAAAATATTCTTCAATTAATTACAAAACATCAATTCACTCATTTCGAATACCAATTACCTGATGAATATAGATTAGATAGTTATTTCAAAACATTTACTCAAACTTTATCTATTACCCATCAGGTTATAGATACCGAACATTTTTTAAGTACTCGGCAAGAATTAGGTGATTTTTTTAGTGGTAAGAAAACTTACCTCATGGAAAGTTTTTATCGTTATATGCGTAAAAAGCATCAAGTATTAATGGATGGTAAAGAGCCATTAACTGGGAAATGGAATTACGATGAAGACAATCGAAAAAAATTACCTGCCAACCATAAAGCAACTGCTCCTTTAGTTTTTGATAATGATGTTACCGCTATTCTAAAAGAAATTCAACAAACAGACATTAAAACTATTGGAAACATTGATGCAAAAAATTTTATTTGGCCAGTTAACAGAGAACAATCTCTACAACTTTTAGATTTTTTTGTAGAAGAGTGTTTACCTCTATTTGGAACCTACGAAGATGCGATGACTCCTACTGATTGGTCGTTATACCATTCTCGCTTGTCGTTCTCTATGAATACAAAACTAATTTCTCCTTTAGAAGTCATAAACAGAGCAATTGATGAATGGAAGAAACGTCCAACACAGATTGAATTTAATCAACTAGAAGGATTTGTGAGGCAAATTATTGGCTGGAGAGAATACATGCGAGGCATTTATTGGTTAAAAATGCCAGCGTTTGCTCACATGAATTATTTTAATCATCAAGATAAATTACCTAATTGGTATTGGACGGGTGATACTAAAATGAAATGCTTAAGTCATTCTATTAAGCAATCATTAGATTACTCGTACGCTCATCACATACAGCGATTAATGGTGACTGGTAATTTTGCATTATTAGCAGGTGTTCATCCAGATGAAGTTGATAAATGGTACTTAGGAATTTACATCGATGCTATTGATTGGGTTGAAATTACCAATACGCGAGGCATGAGTCAGTTTGCAGATGGCGGTATTATAGGAACAAAACCTTATGTTAGTTCCGCCACTTATATCGATAAGATGAGTCACTATTGTAAAACTTGTCATTATAACAAAGCCATCAAAATAGGAGGTAAAGCTTGTCCGTTTAATAGTTTGTATTGGAATTTTTACGACAAACATTCCAATTTACTTAGTAAAAATCCTCGCATTGGTATGATGTATAATGTGTGGAATAGAATGGAACCTAAAGCAAAAGCCGATTTATTGGAACAAGCCGATTATTATTTAAAACATATTAATGAATTGTAATCATGAACACATCCATCGTTTGGTTTAAAACCGATTTAAGACTTCATGACAATGAAACCTTAATTAAAGCCATTGAACAAAGTGACGAAATCATTCCTGTATTTTGCTTTGATGAAAATGAATTTAAAAAAACTGAGTTTGGTTTTCAAAAAACAGGAAATTTCCGAGCACAGTTTTTATTGGAATCCCTAAAAGACTTAGATAACAATTTAAGAAAACTAGGTTCTGGATTAGTGATTGTAAGGGGAAAACCGGAATACGAACTTTTTAAACTTGCACAAAAGTATAAAGCAACAAAAGTGTTTGCTAAAAAAGAAGTCGCTTATGAAGAAAAGCAAACCGAAGAGCGCGTTGAAAAAGAACTATGGAAATTAAAATATGAATTAAAAACTTTCAGCACAAGTACTTTGTATCACGCTCAAGATTTACCATTCTCTATTAAAGATATTCCTGATGTATTTACCAATTTTAGAAAACGAACTGAAAAGGAATCACAAATAAGAGAAATTTTTCCTGCACCTAGGGCTATAAAATCCCCTGCCATTCCCGAACTTATTTTACCAAGATTAGAACAACTAGGACTAACTCAAATCAAAATAGATCAAAGATCTGCCTTTCCATTTAAAGGTGGCGAAACAGAAGCTAACATCAGATTGAACTATTATTTCAAGCAAACTAAACTGATTTCGACATATAAAGAAACCAGAAATGAATTAATTGGCACTGATTACTCGTCAAAATTTTCGCCATGGTTAGCTAATGGCTGCTTATCCCCAAGAGAAATCTATTATGAGCTCAAAAAATACGAGGAACAATTTGGATCCAATGAATCCACCTATTGGTTAGTATTTGAATTATTGTGGAGAGACTATTTTAGGTTTATGATGAAGAAACATCGTCATCAGTTTTTTTTACAAACGGGCATTAAACCATCAGAATCACCAACGCAATTAAATAATCAAGAATTACTCAACCAATGGATAAATGGAAATACTGGAGTTGATTATATTGATGCGAACATGATAGAATTAAAATTGACTGGCTTTATGAGTAATCGTGGCCGACAAAACGTCGCTAGTTATTTATGCAATGATTTGAAATTAGATTGGCGTTATGGAGCTGCCTATTTTGAGCAACAATTAATAGATTACGATGTATGTAGCAATTGGGGAAATTGGGCTTACTTAGCGGGTGTTGGCAACGACCCAAGAGGAAATCGTTATTTTAATATAGCCAAACAAGCTGAAGATTATGATTCAAAAAAACAGTATAGAAATTTATGGATACAACCGATTTAACTTGCTATTATAGTGATTTACCTTCACCAATGGCATATTTGCTTTTACAAGAAGCAGAAGAAAAAAACAAAATAAACAAAACTCCTTTCTCTGAAAAAGACATCAATAGAATTATTGAAATGGCTTGGGAAGACAGAACTCCTTTTGAAGCTATTGAATTTCAATTTGGCTTAAAAGAAAAAGAAGTGATTGAATTTATGAGAAGAAACTCATTGCCTTCAAGCTTCAAGATGTGGAGAAAGCGAATGAAATCAAGAAAAACAAAACATTTAAAATTAAGAGATCAAACAACGATGCGTTTTAAATGCAATAGACAAAGAGGAACGGGAAATAAAATCAGTAAACGATAAATTATTTTTTATCGAGTTTTCTCACATAAAAAATAAAGCCATTTTGACGATAAAGTTCTTGAAGAAATGGACAATCTCTTTTCACTACCTCTTCATCATTTATTTTCGCTACAAAACAAGCTGGCTTATTGCCATAGCCATCCATTAGCCAATGCGTACGAATTAACCCATAAGAAATATCGATATTAATATTCTTAGATTCTAACTCTTCTCTCTTTAATTCGATATAGTCCTTAAAAGATTGATCGCCTTTAAAATTTTTATCTATTGCTCCATAAAACAAAGTGGCATAGCTTTTCATTCCAATCGTTTCTACATTAAAACCATGCGAGGCACATTGCTTGTAAAATTCGATTGCTGCTCTTTGAGAGTATTGTTCAACTTTAGGAACAACTATCATTAATAAACTAGTAATGGCTATTAAAGACGCTAAAAATAATGAGTAGATAAATTTAAAATTACCTGTTTTTATTTTAGCTAAACTAAAATGACTGATTCCTAAAAAAATGATTCCAATAAGCCATTCATAACCACTCCAATGCACATTTGCTTTTAAATTTTCAATTGCAAATTGGTCACCAATGATATTACTAGAAATTAACCAAGGTTTTAAAATTGGCACGCAACCCACTAATAAAAATGCAAGTCCTAATAAAGTACTAATCACAACAAAAAAACCATGAAACCATTTTTTCCACTGGTATTGTCCAGATAATAATTTTTGAATACTATAGGTTGCTAAATACGTTAATGGAAAATAGCACAAAGAAGAATAATGAACAATTTTAGTTTGAACAATAGAGAATAAAATTAACACCACCCAAAACAAACTCATCATCCAACGTTTAGTATGCTTTTGATAAGGAGTATCTTCATTAGATTTTTTATGAGCCAGTATCAAAAATAAAGACGAAGGAAAACATCCGATTAATAACACTACAAAATGGTAAATAAATGGGCCACCATGATCACTGTCTTCGGTATTAAATAAACGTACTTGATAGTCTATAAATTCTTTAATAACAGAGCCATGTCCTTTTAAATACATGGTCGCAAACCAACTTAAACCAGTAATTAAAAACGCTAGGAAAAAAGCTGCCATGAACTTAAACGACGATATTTTTTTGAAGCGACCTAATATAAAAAAAACGGTCACGGTTAAGCCTACTAAAATTAAAGCGGCGGGCCCTTTAGTTAAAAGTGCAGCGCCTAAAAAAAATCCAGCGATGGCAGCCGTTCTATATCCAAATTTCCCAACCGGGTTGTTGGTGTGTTGTATTAAATAATAAACAGAGATATAAATAAATAAATTAAACCAAGGGTCGATGATACCGCTTTTAAAAAACAAGTGAGGCAACAAAGTAGATGCATATACAAAGGCCCAGGTCAAACCGAATTTTTGATCATTTAATTCTTTTCCTGTTTTGTATAATACCAATAAAGTAATAACGCCACACAATGCATTCGGGAAACGTGCCGCAAATTCATTAATTCCAAAAATGTTCATACTAATGGCCTGCAACCAAATAAACAAAGGTGGTTTTTCCCAAAAAGGATGAAAATATAATTGTACATCCGAGTAATTATTTGTCACTAACATTTCACGAGCACATTCCGCAAAATTAATTTCATCCCAATCAAATAGTGGCATGTTGCCAATAAATGGTAGATAAAGCAACGACGCTGTAATAAAAATAAAGACGTAAGCTTTAATATCTGTATTTAATAGTTTAAACACTTTTTGTTTTTCTTTGAGATAAAATCAGTGGCAATGTTGTATTTAGCTGTTGCCATTTATTAGTGTGGTAAAATACGATATAAAATAGTAGTGAAAAACAAACACCTATAATAGATCCAACATAAATATCAATGAGCCAATGTTGAGATAGATAAACGCGACTGTATGCAGCTAATATGGCTAATGCAAAAAATATCACCTTCAAAAAATGACTTCTGCTAACAAATAGTAAGCAAAAAAATAAAGCAAAAGCGGATAAAGCGTGCCCACTAGGAAACGAATTAAATCCAATCAAATCAACACCTTGTACTTCCTTTAGTTCTTCTCTCACAAAATATTGAAAAACAAAATGGGGCCTTGTTACATCATAATATATCCAATGTTTTAAAATATAAGAAACGACACCAGCACCTGCATAAGACAATAAAATATATACTGACTTACGGATATTAAAAAATAAAAAAATGATAGCAACCAAAAAAGCAAAAGCACCATCTCCTAAATGAGTAATATATTCAAAAAACGAATCTACATAATGATTTCCAACATATGCATTCATGGCACGATGAATTTGCACTTTACCACTTTGCAATAAAACAACACCTACATAACAAAGCATCACTACATATAGTATGACGTACGCAATATTATGTTTAATGAAATTTTTCAAAAAAAATCTATTTTACGATTGGCTTTTTCTCTTTATCTTCTGCTTGTATAGGTGCAGTAACCTTGATCTCTTTTTTAAAAGGCTTGTCTTGCGCTACTATATCGCAAGATGTTTTAATTGCCATTTTCACAACCTTCATAACGCAATCCGACGGTTGCACATATATTTGCTTGGTTGTACTATCGGGCATTGTAAACGACATATCTGTAGCAAAACTCTTTGGCCCTTCAAATAAGAAAGGATCTTTAAAGTAATCCTCTAAATGTATATCTTTTATATGGATTTTTTTCTTTAAAACCATAGTGTACAATTCAAACACAGCATCTGTAATCTTAATGGATATTAGGTTTGTTTTGCTATCGTAGCCAATTTTAGCATGCCCAAGTACTTGAGATTTGTAACCAAATGGGCCAACATCTACTTTTGTATCACAAGTAAAATCGCTACTATCAGGCTTAAAACTAATTTTAGGATTTAAAACCTTCCAATTATAATGTCCTTTTATAATTCCTAAAACCTCGTATTCGCTTTTGCCATTTATTTCGCCTATTGCTGTAAATACTTTATTTACAGCTCTTTCGCTTAAAACAAAAGCAAAATCGTTGGGGGTTTGACCTACTAAAACAGAGGAAAAATGTATTAAAAAAAGAATAATAAGTTTCTTAAATTGCATCCTAATAAATATATAATTTTGCTAAGCTTATATTTCGATAAAAATAAAAACTAAAACATAAATATTACATTCATTTTTCTTTTTTTAACTAACATATTATGATCATTAAAGCTAATAATCCAGCACTTACTTCATGGATAAAGGTAGAATCTCAGTCAGATTTCCCTATACAAAACTTGCCTTTTGGAATTTATTCGGATTCAAACACAAAACATCATACCTGTTCTGCTATTGGAACATATATCATTGATTTATACGAATTAGCTGAAAGAGGCTTTTTCAAAGACCTTAACATAAATAAAGAAGTGTTTAACAACGCTTATTTAAACAATTTTATGGAACTAGGAAAGGATGTAACTCGCGCAGTAAGAAATCGTATATCAGACTTATTAGAAAGTAACAACAAAGAACTACAAGACAATAAAGAAGCGTTTAACCATATTTTTAAAGCACAGTCTTCAGTTCAAATGTTATTGCCGGTAAAGGTTGGCGACTATACTGATTTTTATAGCAGTATTGATCATGCAACCAATATTGGAACGATGATTAGAGATCCTAAAAATGCCTTGATGCCGAATTGGAAATACATTCCGGTTGGTTATCATGGTCGCGCTAGTAGCATCACTGTAAGTGGTACGCCATTGCATCGTCCAAAAGGACAAATGAAACCAGCAGATGCTGAAGTGCCAACTTTTGGTCCTTGTAAATTATTAGATTTTGAATTAGAAACAGCTTACATTATTGGTAAATCAAGTAAACTAGGAGAAAGTATTAGCACCGAACAAGCCGATGACTATATTTTTGGAATGGTTTTATTTAATGATTGGAGCGCTCGAGACATTCAAACATGGGAATATGTGCCATTAGGGCCATTCTTATCTAAAAACTTTGCATCCACAATTTCTCCTTGGATTGTGACATTAGATGCTTTGGAACCATACAGAACCGAAGGATATGTTCAAGACCCAAAAGTATTTCCATATTTAGAATACACTGGAAATAAAAACGTAGATATAAAATTAGAAGTTGCTATTCAACCAGAAAACAGTAGCGAAACGGTAATTTGTAATTCAAATTACAAGTTTATGTACTGGACGATGGAACAACAATTAGCACATCATACAGTTAACGGATGTAATGTAAATGTTGGAGATATGATGGGAAGCGGAACCATTAGTGGACCTGAACCACATGAATACGGAAGTATGATGGAATTAAGTTGGAAAGGAACTAAACCTTTGAAATTAAATGACGGCAGTGAACGTAAGTTCATTAATGATAACGATACGGTAATTTTAAGAGGTTACTGCCAAAACGATAAAGTAAGAATTGGCTTTGGTGAATGTAAAGCAAAACTGTTACCAGCCATTTAAAACATAAAAAAGCCTTAGCAATATGCTAAGGCTTTTTTGCTAACCTAAACTAACGTAAAATCTATTGAATTTGACAGTTTACACTGTAGGCTCCAAAAAAGTCACTTCCAGATTCAGCATTTTCATTACATCTATCTTCAGCTCTTTTACGTGTGTCTTTATAAGTATATTGAGAGTAATCGCTGCTAACAGTTGTTGAATTTCCGGTATACGTTTTAGTACACTTACACACATAATCTTTTTTACAAGATGTTATTGATGTTGCTACTGCTACTAAAACAGCTGCCATTAAGATTGTTTTTTTCATGTTTTTATATTATAAATTTATAGCACAAAGATGGCCTGTTTAAAAACAATTTATATTACATAAATACAGTAGAGAGTTACATCATTCACATATCTTTAAAATATATATCTTTACAACACTTATTTTAATTTGTATGGTAAAAGAAAAAAATCCAAGTAAAGAAACTTTTGAAAAATGGCATCAAGACCCTGACAATTGGAAGTTTGGCATATTTTATTTTAACAAAGAAGACAAACGAATTTTTCCTCCAAAACGTAAAGCTCAATTTGGCTGGACCGTAAACTTCGCCAATCCACTTTCCGTTTTAGTTATTTTAGCAATTATTGCTACAACTATATTAATTACAAAATTGAGAAAGTAATGGCTATTTATATTACAGCTTTATTAATTTACCGGTCCACATTTTTTTATTAGTTGTACTTAAATTAATAATATATAGCCCTTGCGAAAACTGAGCACTTGGTATTTCTAAAAAGGAAGTGTTTGTTTCAAAATACTGTTTACTATAAATCAACTCACCTTGTATAGAATATACATCAACTTTTAAACCCTGTATTTTTTCACCAGATATATCGATAAAAGTATTTTGAGAACTTGGATTTGGATATAATTTCACTTCAGTTATCCTTGATGCAAAGTTATCTACCGTTGTAGCTACTCCAGATCCTTTTAAAATAATGGCAGTGGTTGATAAAGCAGGTAAATTAAATGTAAACGTATTAGCAGTAACTTGCACAGTTCCCGATGATAAAGCATTGTTAGTGCGCGATATAAAAGTTTCGGTAGCGGGTAATGATTTTAATTGCTTAAATATATAAATACCATTTGGGATACTAAAATTACTTACAGTCATACTCACCGTTTTTGAGGTAGTTAATGCTCTATTTACTAATACTGTTGTTACAGAATCATTTGTCGCATTAATAGAAGAATACGCGGATACATTTAATTCTTGACTAGAAACGGATTTGATACGAGTTGTTTTAGCATAGCGACTAAATAAATGCATCGTTTCCCACTGTCCGATATTCCAATACCAAGGTGCAAAAAAATCAACACCATTATCTGCAAATGTACCTAATACCGAAGCGTAACTAACCGAACTTACATTAGCATTTACATGTGTAAACCCGTATTCAGAAACAGCTGTTTTTACTCCGTGGTTGAGCCCCATATATTGATTTAACCATCTATTGCAACGCTCTAATACAAATTCTTGCGTAATAGAATTATCCCATCCAGATGCTGCAGTTGTTTTAACTCCATTGGCTCCAGGATAGTTGTACGTGGTATCAAAATATATACGATGTAATTGCACCACATCGGCACTGTTAGATTCATTTGGATAACTGTGTATATCTATTACATCAAGTAACTTAATGCCTGTTGCTGTTTGCTCCTCCGAAATACGTTTAATGAAAAATTCTAACCAAGTGTAACTTAGTCCATTCACTGCGGTGATTTTGGTATTATTCCATGCATACCATTGCCATTCACTAGCAGGTACTGGTCCGCATAATTTAATATTAGGAAACTTAGCACGCGCTTTTTTAGCTACTGAAAAATATAATTGCATAAAAGCTTCTGCAGTAGGTTGCGTTAGAATGATATCATCATGAGTTCCATACCAAATATCTGGTTCGTTATCCATGCTCCAATACTGTATTTTATTATTATTTAAACCTAAACCACCAGAGCCAAACCAATGATCTAAAATACCAACTGTTGAATCGGCTGTCCAGTTTTGTAAATACAAATTAGAATTACCTGAGATGGTTGCAACACTACCTCCCGCTCCATTTGGCACACCACCTCCTGCTAAATTTTGTTGTACACCACTCCAGTATGAAGAACCGTTGTATGCCCAATCATTAAAATTATTACTGGCATTAGAAGCAGCCTTTTCAATTAGCTGAAAGCCCCACATGCCTTGTGCATGAGGCAAACTATCTCCTAATTTTTTGGCAGCATAATCCCAATTGTGAGTGTATACATTATTGTACCAATCTGGATGGCAAGTAATTTTTTTACGCCAGTTATATTTACTGCCGTTATTTCCGCCATTCTCTCTTGTGAAACGCAAACCAACATCTCGCAAAAATTGCCATTCAGTTGCTGAAGTTGGATTACTAACATTATCTGATACATTGTTGTTTTTACCATATATATAAGGAGAAATGAACTTCCGCCCCGCATTAGCATCTACAACGACGTTAACTATTTGTGCAAATATGATTTGACGCAAACAAATTATAATAAATAACAAGTAGTTTTTTTTCATTGGTTGTTTTTTTTGACACCTAAAGTTAAACTAAGTAAGGCATACTAAAAAAGAAATTACTATTTTATTATTGTAGATTTTATGTAATAGAGCAATTACATGCATTTAGTTGTTTTTTATTATTAAATTAGTTTATGAAAAATACAATCGCTTTTATAGCAGGAAGTTTATTAATGTTTACAGCATGTGATTCTGTAACTTCTAAAAAACAAATTCACCCATATCAGTCATTTGAATTAACTAATAAAGGCGATACCATAAAGCTAGTAGATGGTAATAGCAGGAAGCAAGGGCTTTGGCTGATGCCTATTAGTAAAGATACAGTTGTTTATTTAAATGACACTGCTTATTCAGTTATATCACCTATGACTTCAGGAGAAATGATTCGGGAATTAAAATCAGGCCTTACTGGTTCATTTGTAAGCTATGATTCTTTAGGCGTGGAAAGTCATTAATTCAATTTAACGGCATTCTTCTCCAAGTCTGTCTCTTCGGCAGATAATAAACCTTTTCCAAAACGTTTGAAACGCTCGGAGTAACGAATCTTTACACGTTCAGAAATAGGAATAGCATTACCTTCTTCATCAATACGTACAAATTTCACATTGGTGTGTGTCACAATTTCTTGCTCACCTGTATACACATTGTGTTTGCGAATTTCCATATAAAGCTCTAATGAAGTAGAGCCAAATTTAATGACCTTGCCATAAATTTTTAAAATGCCACCAACCTTAACAGGTTTCTTGAACATTAATTCATCAAATTTAATAGTTACCATACGAGGTGTATCGCACAATTGTGCAGCGTAAGAACCAGATGCATCATCAATTAAAGAAATTAAACGACCGCCAAACATATTATTGTGGATACCGATATCAAATTCTTTGCAGATGTATGTAGTGATTAATTCCATTGCTTTAGTTTTTTAACCGCTAAGAGCACTGAGTTTTTACGCAGAGGGCGCTAAGAAGTAGTGAATTTTTATTAAAAAGTGTACAAATATAATTCTTCTCTTTTTCTTTGCGAAAAAATCTTTGTTTCTCTGCGGTTAAATATTAATCAATTGTCCCCGCTGCAATCGTATTATTTGTATTTTCATTAATTAAAATGAAAGAACCCGAATTTCTATTATCAGCATAACTATCAAAACTAATGGGTTCGGCGGTTTTAATTAACACTTTACAAATATCATTGAGTTTCATCGCACCGTCACTTTCTAATTGAGTAAACGAATGAATATCAATTTTACTAATCACTTCTTTAACAACTGCTTTAGTTCTAAACGAATTTTGTTGTAACAAAATCTTTTGTCCAGGTATATACGCCGCATTATCCATCCAGCAAATCGTAGCTGTCACTTCTTTTTCTGTTTTAGGTAAATGTTCTGATGGAACAATGGAATTCCCTCTACTAATATCTACATCGTCTTTTAAATGTAATACTACTGGTGTATTAGTCTCTGCTAAATCTACTTCTTGCTGATTGACTTCTATTTTATCAATCGTTGTTTCAATACCTGATGGTAAAACAGTAACTTTTTGTCCTTTTTGATAAGAACCACTTACGACTCTTCCAGCAAAACCACGGTAATCATGCAAATCATCGGTTTGCGGACGAATGACATATTGCACTTGAAAACGAGATACATCTGTTTGTTTTGCTTCTACAATTTCAATGGTTTCTAAAAACTCTAATAAAGGTTTTCCTTTGTACCAAGACATTTTATCAGACTTAGTCACCACGTTGTCTCCAGCCAATGCACTTGCAGGAATAAAAGAAATATCTTTTAAATTCAATTGTTTAGCAAAGGTTAAATAATCACTTTCTATTTGCTTATACTTTTCTTCTGAGTAATCCACCAAATCCATTTTATTAATGCACACCAATACATGAGGCATTCCCAAAATTGCAGAGATAATACTGTGACGTTTAGTTTGATCCGTAATACCGTTACGAGCATCTACCAATATAATTGCCAAATTAGCATTAGAGGCGCCAGTAAACATATTACGGGTATATTGAATATGCCCTGGAGTATCAGCAATAATAAACTTACGTTTATCGGTACTGAAATATTTATAAGCCACATCAATCGTAATACCTTGCTCACGCTCAGCCCTTAAACCATCCGTTAATAAAGCCAAATCAATTTCTGTATTCGTTCCAGTTGTTTTACTCTGACGCGTCAGTGTTTCAATAATATCTGTTGAGATAGAATTGCTATCATATAATAAACGCCCGATGAGTGTGCTTTTGCCATCATCTACGTTACCAGCTGTAAAAAATCTTAATAAATCCATAATTAAAAATATCCTCCTTTTTTTCTATCTTCCATGGCAGCTTCGCTCACTCTATCATCCATACGAGTAGCGCCACGCTCACTAATTTTTGCTTCTTTTAATTCTTTGATGATATCATCCACTGTATAAGCTTCGCTTTCTACTGCAGCTGTACAAGTCATGTCACCAACTGTTCTATAGCGAACTTTCTTTTTCACAACCACATCTTTTTCTTCAATAGTCACAAATTCATTGGTGTTCATTAATTGTCCGTTTTCTGTTAAGATACATTCGCGCTCGTGCGTAAAATAAATAGAAGGCAATTCAATCTTTTCACGCTTAATATAATTCCACACGTCTAATTCCGTCCAGTTACTGATAGGAAACACACGCACATTTTCTCCTTTATTGACTTTACCATTATAAATATTCCATAATTCAGGGCGTTGCATTTTTGGGTCCCATTGACCGAATTCATCACGAACCGAGAAAATACGTTCCTTTGCTCTTGCCTTTTCTTCATCTCTGCGAGCACCACCGATACAAGCATCAAATTCAAATTCCTCAATCACATCTAATAAAGTATAAGTCTGCAAACCATTACGACTTGGAAATTTTCCTTTTCCATCTTGCAACTTCTTTGTTTTGATGGTATCGGTAACATAGCGAACAATTAATTTTTCATCTAACTGTTTAGCCAAATTATCACGATAGGTAATCGCTTCTTCAAAGTTATGTCCCGTATCCACATGCACTAAGGGGAATGGAAATTTACCAGGACGAAATGCCTTCAATGCCAAATGCACTAAGCAAATACTATCCTTACCGCCACTAAAAAGTAAAGCGGGTCTATCAAATTGTCCAGCAACTTCACGCAGAATGTATATTGCTTCTGCTTCTAATTCATCTAAGTAATCTTTATTTTTCATAATTTCTTCTTTATCTTGAATGCAATCCACATTCCTTTTTATCATTTTGTTCCCACCACCAGCGACCTGCTCGAAAATCTTCTCCTTCTTTGACAGCTCTCGTGCACGGCGCACAACCTATACTCACAAATCCTTTATCATGAAGTGGGTTGTATGGAATATTGTGTTTAAAAATATAAGCTTTCACTTCATCTAACGACCAATTTAAAATCGGATGAAATTTGACGATTTGATTAGCTTCGTCCCATTCCAAATTTGGCATATCTTGTCGGTTATCTGACTGTTCAGCTCTAATGCCCGTGATCCAAATAGATTTTCCTTTTAATGCACGCTTCAATGGTTCTACTTTTCGGATATAACAACATTCTTTTCGGTTCTCTAAACTTTCGTAAAAACTAATGGGGCCTTTTTCCGAAACTAATTTTTCTATGGCTTCAGTTTGAGGATATAAAACCTTAATTGGTGTTTTATATCGTTCTAATGTGCTATTTAAAACAGAATACGTTTCGTTAAATAAACGACCTGTATCCAAAGTAAAAACTTCAATTGGTAATTTATTGGAAAATATAAAATGAGAAATCACTTGGTCTTCATAGCCTAAGCTAGTGGAGAACACAATCTTTCCAGGAAACTCGTTTGCTAATAGCGCCAGAGCTTCTTCGGGTGATTTATCTTTTATGAGATCTTTTATGTTGTTCATTATTTATGTTTTTTGGGCGTGCCCCGCAAAAGAGGCAGCGGGTCGGGCTGTCGCTGCAATCTTTTTGTGACTTCGAGTACCTCAGTCAACAAAAAGGATTTTCGCTTGCATCCCTCACGCAATTATTTCAAAGCACTTAATAAATCATTTAATATATCTTCTTTGTTTTCTAATCCAATCGAAACACGAATTAAACCAGGAGTGATTCCTACTTTTAATCGTTCTTCTTCACTTAACTTACAATGAGTTGAAGATGCTGGATGCGTCACAATACTTCTAGCATCTCCTAAGTTTGGTGATATTTTAATCATTTGCAGTTTATCTAAAAATTGCTTTGCCGCTTCATAACCACCTTTTAACGTTAAGGTTATAATACCCCCACCAGCTTTCATTTGTTTTTTAGCAATGGCATGATGAGGATGAGACGGCAAGAATGGATAAGATACATTTTCTAATTGTGCATGTCCTTCTAACTTTTGCGCAACGTACAATGCATTCTCACAATGTCTGTCCATACGCAATGCTAAAGTTTCTAAACTCTTACTTAATACCCAGGCATTAAACGGACTCATCGATGGGCCAGTTAAGCGACCAAATAAATAAATATCATGAACTAATTCTTTCTTACCAACTACAATGCCGCCAAGTACACGACCTTGTCCGTCCATGTATTTGGTCGCAGAGTGAATTACTAAATCTGCGCCATACTTAATAGGATTTTGTAAATATGGTGTTGCAAAACAATTATCAACGATTAATAAGATTTTGTATTTCTTAGCCACTGCTGCTACCAATTCCAAATCGATTAATTCGATAGCAGGATTCGTAGGCGTTTCTAAATAAATAAATTTTGTTTCTGGCTTTATTAATTTTTCAATTTCATTGGCATTATTGGTATTGAAATATGAATAAGAAATATTCCATTTAGGAAAATACTTTGTAAACACGGCGTGCGTCGCACCAAAAACAGAAGAACAAGACACGACATGATCTCCTGATTTTAAAATCGACATAAACGTCGTGAAGATAGCGGCCATACCAGTTGCTGTTGCAAAGCCTGCTTCAGCGCCTTCTAACAAGCATACTTTATTAATAAATTCACTTGTGTTTGGATTTACATAACGCGAATAAATAAAGTCATCTGACTCTTCATTAAAAGCCGCACGCATTTCTTCAGCCGTATCAAATACAAAACTAGAGGTTAAAAATAAAGGAGCTGAGTGCTCATTATAATCTGTGCGCTCTAGTTGTGCTCTGATGGCCTGTGTTTCAAATTGTTTGTTTTCCATATCTAGTTTAATGTAACCTTATAAGTAATTTTTGCAGTTGGTTCTAATGTTTTAGTCACCGAACAATATTTTTCCATTGATAATTTAACCGCTCTATCTACTTTATCTTTATCCACATTACCTTTTAAGATAAAATGCACTTCAATAGCTTTAAATAAAGAATAACCTTCAACACCTACTGGCTCTCTATCTCCATTTACTTCAATCTCAACCGATTCTAATTCCTGTTTTTGTTTTCTCAAAATTGAAATGATATCTACCGAACTACATCCACCCAAAGCTGCTAATATCAATTGCATAGGACGCATCCCTTTTCCATTTCCACCAATTTCTTTAGAGCCATCCATTAACAAAGAATTACCTTCATTGTTTCGTGCTTCGATATTAAAATCTTTATCTATTCGTTTTAATTTAACTTGCATAATTTAATGTTGTTTTATCAGTAAAGATAACCAATTTTAAAATTCATTTACGCCATTTACAGTAGTATATTTCATGGTATATTTTACTCCTGGATTGATGTATTTATAAGCACTATGACTCATTAAGGCAGCCTCATGAAAACCACATAAAATCAACTTCAATTTGTTTTTATAAGTATTAATATCTCCAATGGCATAAACACCTTCAATATTGGTTGAATAATCATCCGTATTTACTTCAATGGCATTCTTATCAATATTTAAACCCCAGTTTTCAATAGGCCCCAATTTTGGACTCAAACCAAATAAAGGAATTAAATTATCAGCGACAATCACTTTTTCTTCCTTGGTTTTCGAGTCAACAACGGTCACATTTTGCAAAACAGTATCGCCGCTTACTTTCGTTAAATTAGTATTTAGCAACAAATCAATTTTTCCTTCGGCTGCCAAAGCCATCACTTTATTCACGCTGTCAGGAGCTCCCCTAAAGGATTCGCTGCGGTGAACCAATGTTACTTTTTTTGCCACATTTGCTAGGAAGATGGTCCAATCTAAAGCACTATCTCCACCACCTGCAATTACCAAATTTTTGTCTCGGTAAGTTTCTGGATCTAACACCATATAACTTACACCTTTTCCATTTTCGAATTGTACTAAGTTTTCTACTTCAGGTTTACGAGGTTCAAAGCATCCTAAACCACCTGCAATCACCACAACAGCTGCATTGATTTTAGTTCCCATATTAGTAGTTAACACAAAATCTCTATCCCCAATTTTTTCAAGCGATTCAATGCGTTCACCTAATGTATAAGAAGGATTGAATGGTTCTGCTTGTTTTACCAAATTATCTACTAATTCCTGAGCCAATACACTAGGGAAACCTGGTATATCATAAATTGGTTTCTTAGGATAAATTTCGGATAATTGCCCTCCAACTTGAGGCAAATAATCAATTAAGTGGCATCTCATTTTTAAAAGTCCTGCTTCAAAAATGGCAAATAATGCTACCGGTCCTGCGCCTACAATGGCGATGTCTGTTGTTATCATGTTTTAAAAAAATAAACGTTTTAAACTTAATATAATCACTACAATACCTACGAGTATCATAATACTTTTAGTTGGGATTTTATTAGCAATATAAGCTGCAATTGGCGCAGCAATAACACCTCCAATAATTAATCCCGCAATAATGGTCCAGTGTGTTAATCCTATAATTGTCACAAAAGTTAATGAGCTTGATAGTGCAATAAAAAACTCCGCTAAATTTACAGAGCCAATAGTATATCTAGGATTTCTACCTCTAGCAATTAATGTAGAAGATACGATTGGCCCCCAACCGCCGCCGCCAATGGAATCTAAGAAGCCACCTACCATTGCTAAAGGAAAAATACGTTTAATACGTTGCCTTACTTTATCTTTTTGTAGTGCCTTAAAAATAATAATTACTCCCAATATCAATGTATAAGATGATACCAATGGCTTAATAATATAATTGTATTGTTCGAATGATGATAGAATATAAGCTCCTAGTATCGCACCAATCACACCTGGAATTAACAAACTCTTAAATAATTTATTGTTTACGTTCCCGAATTTCAAATGCATTAAACCAGACACACCACTTGTAAACACTTCAGAAGCGTGAACACTAGCACTAGATGCAGCTGGTGAAATTCCAAATGACAATAAAAATGTAGTAGCCGTGACACCATAAGCCATTCCCAAAGCACCATCAATCATTTGGGCGGTGAAGCCTGCCAAAATATATAAGAAGATAGATGAATCAATACTTTGTGCAAATCGATAAGCATAGCTTCCTAAAATATCAGGAGGCAAAAAATTACTCAACAAATATCCCAAAATCAATAGTAACGGAATAGATAAACTATAAGTCCAAATACGTTTTTTACTAATAGCCGTTTCCTTTAATTTTTTAGGATTAGAAGAAAGAACCGATGTAATGGCGTTTAACTGTTTTACTTTGTCAGTAAAATCTCCTGACAGATAGCCACGTACTTTAGTTAAGTTATCTAAGGATTCATTAATTTCATTTGGAAAAGACTCCTCAAATGTTTCTCTGATTCTTTTCGCTAATGTAGGTGATTTGCCGTTTGTTGAAACAGCAATTTTTACATTTCCTTTTTGCACAATAGATCCTAAATAAAAATCACACTGCTCAGGCGTATCAGCCACATTGGCCAAAATATGTTTTTGTTGCGCAAGGTGTTTTATTTCTAAACTAGTTTCTTTATTATTAATCGCAACAATAACCAAATCAATGTCATTCAGATCGGTTTCTTTAAAAGAACGTTGATGAATGGCAATATTATAATTGCTTTGAATAGATTTAATTTCTTCAGACACATGAGTAGCTACCAAAGTAATTTTTGTAGCTGGGCTATTATTTATAATAGCCGTCACTTTTTCTAATCCAACTTTTCCTCCACCAACAATTAGCACTCGAAAATTTTCGAGCTTTAAAAAAACGGGGAATAGGGTATTTTGGGTTTCTATACTCATATACTAATCGTGTGATAGATATTAAAACGTATTACTTCATTGCTATTTAATGTCAATCCATTTGAGGCTTGTTGCCAAACGTGCATATATTGTAATTGTAAAGCTATTTTTTTATTGATTTCGTAATTAATGCCTACATATAGTCTATCCTGATCAAAATAATTATAACTAATATTATTTCCAGCATTTATCATAATTTCATTACCTACTAAAACATACATATTATTTCCTCTTTCGTTTTCTTTTAAAAGCGGGTATCTCAAATCCAATCTGTATCTGAATCTGAAATTAAATTGATACTCATTTGTAGCCTCTGCGTTTTTTACATTTTCATTAAAACGTTGTTCTATTCTAAAACGATGAGTTAATTTACAATTGCCAAATTTATCATTCAGTTTCAATTCTTGCCAAGGACGCCATTCTCCTCTTGTTTTATCTTTAGTCAGAAAAAATCTAAAATGAGCAATGCCAGCAGAAATGGAAATTCTATCCTTTAGCTTATAAGATAAATCTGACCGAATTAAAGCTTGAGAATAATCTTTCAACTCATTTTTTGTTCTAAATTGTATGTCAGAATTAACACTCCACTTTGAATTTAAAATAATACTGTTATAATATCCCAACCATAACATATTGTCTTTAACAACAACCGGAGTAATATTATCAGCAATGCTATTATTTAACAACGATAGTAAAAATACAATTATGATATATTGCCTTCTCACTAGTTAGATAAAAATTGATAGTTAGATAATAAAGATTCAAAATTTGGATTTTGTTTAACCACCTCTCCAATTATAATAACCGCTGGAGCTTTAATGTTATTTTCATTTGCCACATCCACTATCGTTTCAATAGTTCCTAAAGCAATTTTCTGAGTTGGCAAAGAACCATCTTGAATCAATGCAATTGCCGTATCAGATTTACCTTCTTTGTTAAAGACTTCGGTAATTTCTTTCAATTTTCCTAAGCCCATTAATACAACAACGGTAGCATTAGTTTTGGCAGCTAATAAAATATCCTGCGATAGTTGATTGTCTTTTGTAGTGCCAGTTATAACCCAAAAACTTTCGCTCACTCCACGGTGCGTTACTGGAATACCTGCTAAGGCAGGAACTGATATTGAACTAGAAATACCAGGTACAACAGACGTTTCAATATTAAATACATTCGCATAATTCAACTCTTCTTGCCCTCTGCCAAAAACAAATGAATCTCCGCCCTTTAAACGCACCACATGACCATAGGTATAAGCCATATCTACAATTAACGTATTGATCTGTTCTTGTGTATAGGTATGTTGATGATTACGTTTACCAACATAAATTTTAACAGCATCTTTTGGTGCATATTGCAATAATTCTTTATTTACCAAAGCATCAAATAAAACAACATTGGCCGTTTTTAATGCGTTGATACCTTTTAAGGTAATTAATTCTATATCACCAGGGCCTGCGCCAACTAAAGTGATTTTTGGATATATATAATTTGACATGTTTATAATTTTTATAAATTGTTGTTGATTTAAGTTTTATAATTTTATTTTTAGTTCTCGACTTCGCTCGAACTGACAAGCTTTGTTTACTTATATGTTCTATATGCAACAACAACTATCAAATTTGATATAGATATATTTTTCTTTCTTCATATTATTTTAATTCTAATACTTGAGATTCTCTAAATGATTTAACTTGATTTAAAAAAGATTGAGCTTGAGAAAAATATGTTTCTGCAAATTCTTTACTAGGTTCATTTTTATTAATTTGAAGTACCAACTCCTTATAAGCTGATTTCAATTTGATCAATCCAGTATCAACCAAGTGCTTATCAAAATCAGCGATTAATGAATGATGCGTATTGACATGAACTTGTTTATCTAACAATAATGCTTTTGCTCCGCTTATAAAAGAAGCATAAGTATAATAAATGCTATCTCCAAATTGTCCATTTTCAAAAGCTTCGGCACTCCATGCTAATTTTTCTTCAGCTTCAAAAAACAAGGTTGACACTAAATCAATAATCACTCCCGCACACTCACCCACTCCAATAGCAGTTGCAAACTTTTCATCCGAACCCCAATCTATGTAATCAGATTCTTTTAAAGTACTATTATCGCCTAATGGTTTTAATAACTGATAGAAATAATCTTTGCCTTGTTTATCATAATATGAATTAAAGTATTCTCCTTCCACTGCATTTTTTAGAAAATCATTAAAAATAGTTCTCAAAACATCTGGCCCTCTTTTACTAGCCACTTTAATTACTTTCTCCGCAATTCTACCATCACCATTTCCAACCGTTCCACCACCCAATAATACTTGCAATGCCGGTACAACATTAGCGCCTACTTTAAAAGAACTGCCATGAAAACCAATATGAGCTAAACCATGTTGTCCACATGAATTCATACAACCACTAATTTTAATTTTTATATCATGATTATACACTAAATCAGGAAATTCGGCATAAATTACTTTTTCTAATTCTACAGTAACATTAGTGCTATTTGAAATGGCTAAGTTACAAGTGTCTGTTCCTGGGCAAGCTGTGATATCTCCAACAGAATCAAAACCAGGTGTTGCTAATTCTAACTGTTTTAATTCATTAAACAAAAATGGCAATGACTCTTTGGAAACAAATTTCAATAAAAACCCTTGATTAATAGTGATTCTAAAATCTTGTGATGAAGCGTAGGTATCAATCACTTTTGCCAACAAACGGGATTTAGCAGATGATATATTTCCCAAAAGAACTTTCACGTATACACCATAAAACTCCTCTTGCTTTTGCTTAAACGTATTGGTATCTAACCAAATTTTATATTCTTTTTCATTTAAGACAGGTAATGGTAAAGTATTGATTACACTTGTAGGAAATTCAACATCAACCGTCGTTCTATCGATTTCATACACTTTATTTAAAATCGCTTTTTCTTCTTCCGCTACTAAATTCAAAAATTCAGTTACGCCAATCTTATTAATTAAGTATTTAATACGCGCTTTATGACGACTTACTCGCTCTCCATGTCTATCAAATACACGAATAGTTGATTCGACAAAAGGGATTAATTTATTTTCTGGTAGAAACTCATGAGCTGTTTGCGCTAAAAATGGCTGAGCTCCTAAGCCACCTCCAATTAAAACTTTAAAACCTCTTTCTCCCGATTCATTTACTTTTGGAATAAACCCAATATCATGAATGTAAGTAACTGCTGTATCTTTATCATTATTTGAAAAAGCTATTTTAATCTTACGCCCCAATTCTTGTCCGAATGGCTTACGCAAAAAATAACTAAATAATGCATAAGCATAAGGCGATACATCAAATGGTTCATTCGAATCAATACCAGCCTCAGCAGAAGCCGTCACATTACGAACGGTATTACCGCAAGCTTCACGTAAGGTAATATCATCTTGTTCTAACTTAGCCCATAATTCTGGTGTTCTGTCCAAGCTCACATGGTGAATTTGAATATCTTGACGAGTCGTTAAATGTAAATTACCATTAGAATACTCATCACTAATATCTGCAATTCGCAATAATTGTTTAGTAGAAACTTTCCCGAAAGGTAATTTAATACGAATCATTTGAACACCTTGTTGACGCTGACCATAAACACCACGCGCTAATCGAAGACTGCGAAATTTTTCATCGTTAATTTTTCCATCACGAAACTCTCTGATTTTTTTGTCCAAATCAATAATATCTTTCTCAACCAATACTTTACCTGAGTGAGTTACTAATTCTAATTCTGTTCTAAAACTTTGCATAATTTATTATTTAGCGGCGTTATATAATTTATACCATTCTTCATTAGTCAACTTAATTGAATAAGCACTTGCAGCATTTTTAATACGCTTTTTATCGGGGCTACCAATTATTGGCAATGCACCTAATTTGTATAACCATGCAACGGCAACTTGTTCTACGTTCACTGAATGCTTATTTGCAATGTCAGTCAATACTTTTCTCACTTTTACTGCCTTTGCATCTTTTCCATTTAAAATACGGCCACCAGCTAAAGGCGCAAAAGCCATTGGCTTGCTATATTGCTCTTTAATAAAATCTAAACGTCCATCATCAATCGCTGAACTTTGCAATAGGTTCAACTCAATATGATTTGTTACAATTGGTTGCGATAAATGACTCGCCAATAAACGGTGTTGAAATACATTAAAATTAGAAACACCAATGTTTTTAATTTTACCACTGCGTAATAATTTAATTAAAGCAGAAGCAGTTTCTTCAACAGCGTATAACGGATCATAATGCTCTAACAAAAAGATATCGATATAATCTGTTTTTAAACGTTTTAAAGAATCTTCTACACTTTTTGTTAAATGCTCTGGACTTAAATCATAGTATTCACCTTTAGTTGATTTATCAGAAAATTTTCTAATACCAGCTTTAGTAGAAATGATGATGTCATCGCGTTTAATAGAACTTGAAGCAATGGCTTTTCCAAACAATTCTTCAATCTTTCCATTGCTATAGTTATTGCTATGATCAAAGGTATTTACCCCTAATTCTAAATTGTAACGAACAATATCTTCAATCTTTTTTTGATTTGCTAAAGCGGCTGTATTCCATCTCCAAAATCCGTAAATAGCTGCTGATACTTCTGGTCCTGTTTCACTAATAAATATTTTTTCCATGTTATAATTTGTTTTAATGTTGTTTTTGAAATTTTAATTAAAAAAAAGCCCCTCCGTATTAACGGAGGGGCTAGCTATTGCATATCAATATCCTTCCGTTAACAACATCGAAGCATCCAACAACACATCATGTGTTTATTAGTAAAATTTATATTTAAAACTATGTTTTTCATTTTTGATGTTGCAAATTAATGAAGATTATTTTTATTGTGCAAGAAAAAAGTGAACTATTTTCTACGTCTCCTATGGTTATAGTAGGAATTAAAACGCTCTACTTCTTTATTTTCAATGGTTTTGCTTTTTTACTTAACTTTAATTCTCTTAATAAAATATCTGCTAAACTGGTTTTGGATAAGATTTTGATACTTGCTTCTCGTACTTCTAAAATCACATTTCGTAAACCACAAACCTCTTCATTGACGCATTCTACGCAGGGTTCGTAAAAATTTAAGCTCACGCATGGTAATAAAGCAATAGGACCTCCCGTTAATCTAATCACGTTACTTAGCATGATCTCTTCTGGATGCTTTAACAGGTAATAACCTCCTGTTGCTCCCATCTTACTTCCCACTATACCATGATGCCTTAATTCCAATAAAATAGCTTCTAAAAATTTACGAGGAATCCCTTCCTTTTCAGCAATTTCAGATATTTTCATAGGTTTATTGTCTTTATATTCTTTAGCCAAAGACAATAGCGCTTTAATAGCATATTTAGTTTTTTTCTGTAACATAATTCGAATTATTAAAATTATGATACAAATATACTACTATTTTAGTAGGAATTAAATACGATTTAATTATTTACTAATTCTTTTTTAAATACTGTTTTTCTTGTTTCATCTTTAGCTAAACTTACCTTCTCATCTACTAATGATATAAATAAGTTGTTTTTCAAAATATAATCACGGTTAGCTATCAAATGAGTTAAATTGACTTTACCAACAACATAATGATAATCTTTACTTGTGTACTTTTCAGATATCTCATCAAATACAATTTGTTTTAAATCATCGCTATTATTGTATCTGAAATAAGCCTCAATCACTACATCATTTGTAAAAGTTGGCGCATGTTTTTGTGCGTACTTTTTAAACTCATACTTATATCCGTGAGATAAAGCAGAAATATCTGACAATACAGCTGCTCCAGTTGGATAAGAACCTGCACCTCTTCCTTGTAAGAATTGTTCGCCGGAAAATTTACCTTCTACAATCACTCCATTAAACTCATTATCTACATTATATAAATGATTATGCTCTTTAATAAAACGAGGCGCTACAAACACACTTACTTTATCATCATCTAAACGCTGAATAATTGGCGTTAATTTTATTTTATATCCCTTTTCAGAAGCATATTGAATGTCATTATCATGTAACGTTGTAATTCCAATATTCAATACTTCTTCTTGTTTTATAATTAAGCCAAATGCATGTAACGCAATAATCACTGCTTTAAACTTTGCGTCATACCCTTCCACATCATTAGTAGGATCGGATTCTGCAAACCCTTTATCTTGTGCTTGTTTTAGTGCATCAGCATAAGACAGTTTTTCAGCAATGGTTTTAGTTAAAATGTAATTAGTCGTTCCGTTGAAAATCCCAGACACTTTTTCTAATTCTTCATTATCAAAATATTCTTCTAATGAACGAATAATTGGAATACTTCCACAAGCAGATGCTTCGTATAACAACGATACATTATTCTCTTGTTGCAAGCGGTATAACTCTTCTAAATGAGTAGCCAATAATTTTTTATTAGCAGTTACTACATGTTTTCCTTTCTTTAAAGCTTCGCTCACAATATTAAATGCTTCATCTGCATCATCAATTAATTCTACTACTACATCAATTTCTGGGTTATTTAAAATCTCCCATTTATCATATGTAATTAACTCTGCTCCTACCGTACGAGGTTTGTTTTTATTTTTCACAACTATTTTTGCGATATCAGCTTTAAAACCAGTACTGTTATTTAACACGTGATAAAGTCCTTGTCCTACGCATCCAAATCCGAATAATCCTATTTTTAATTTCTTGCTCATAATTTCTATTTTTATAATGTAACTTTTTGTGTTTTCACGTTTTGTGTTTGATAAAATTGTTTAATGTGCTCTTCAAGTAGTTTTGTTTCAATCAAAAATCCGTCATGACCATACAATGAATCAATTTCTTTATAAACGGAATTTTTAATTCCTTTGGCTAATAGTTGTTGCTCATTTACAGGGAACAAAACATCTGAACTAACTGCAATGACTAATGTTGGCACTTCAATGTCATTTAAAACTGTTTCCACACTATATGCTCGTTCTCGAGCTACATTGTGAGAATCCATTGCCTCAGATAATCGTACATATGAATAGGCATTGAAACGCTTTACTAATTTTTCTCCCTGATATCTTTGATAAGAAGAGGCTGCATGGTTATTGATATTATTATTCCCATTATTTTTTTGAGTACTGTTATACGTACTATAATTTCTATAACTTAACAATGCTATACTGCGAGCAGCTTGTAACCCCTTCTCTCCTCCATTAGTTGTATTTCCAAAATAAGATCTATCCGCTTTAATAGCTAAACGTTGCGATTCATTGAAAGCAATTCCCCAAGGAGAATGCTGCGCATTCGTAGCAATCAAAATTAAATTATTAGTTATTTCAGGATTTTGTAATACCCATTCTTGCGCTGTTTGTCCGCCTTGTGAGCCACCAATCAACGTATGAATCTTATCAATACCTAAGTGATTTTTCAAAACTTGTAATGAATTGGCCATATCACGAATAGTGATGTGAGGAAAATAACTGAACCAAGGCTCATTTGTATCTGGATTAATACTTAAAGGACCAGTTGTGCCATAGCAAGAACCTAAATTATTAGCGCATACAATAAAATAATCTTGCGGATTAAACAAATCATTTTCGCCAAATAGGCCTGGCCACCAATCAAAAACATCGCTATTAGCTGTCAAAGCATGAGCAACCCAAATAACATTACTCCTATCAGCATTTAAAGTGCCGTAAGTGTGATAAGCGATTTCTAAATGAGGTAAGGATAAACCACTCTCTAATTGAAATCTATTTTTGTATGTAAATGTCTTGTGACTCATAATTTATTTTTGTCTATTGAGAGCAGAAAAACGTAAACTTTAAAAAACGTTTCACCGCTCTCGCTTGACTGATTAACTAGTTACTGAATATTGATTCTGAAAAAACTAAATGTTTGTTTTCTAATGATGTTAAAATGTTAACGTCGCTAACCAAGCGCTTACTATGTTCCTGACTTGCATCCGGAAAGGATACGCCTCCTCTTTGAGAAAAGCCATAAGCAGCTTGAAGTTTTAAAAAATGACGGTGACGAGCTTCGCCAATTAAGTTAGTTGTTGTTTGTGATGCTGTATGAGTATATTTATTTGAGTTCATGATGTTTAATTTTAATTTGTTTGTATTGAAAAAATTTAAGATTGATGAAAATTCTTGAAATAAAGAATACATCAAAAGAGCCTCGGATTTGCCAAGGTTAATTTTTCGATAAGATTAAAACGAAAAATAGCTTAGCACATGCAACAGCAGCACATACAACAAGCCATCATGAAAAATGGGGTAATAGAATTAAGAGTTACTTTTAAGTAGCTTTGTTTTGATTGTTCTATTTTTGATACTGTGTGTTTCATTTTTTTGTTTTTAATTTATTTATCTCCGTTTTTCATCGGAGTAGGAGTTGGCACCGGTTTTCCAATTTCGTTTTACCGAAACTTTTAGTTGGTTGCCAGTGGGTCAGTGAGCCTATTCTCTCGCCACTTCTTAATAAATTAATTACACACAAAAGAGGTAACTAATTCTGATGCAAATTTAAAACATTTATTCCTTTACCTCCAAATAAATTTGAAAATAATTTGAAAATCGTTGATTTTATTAGCACTTTAAGTCATAAAACTGATATTAATTGCATGGGAATCAGATTGATTTTTCTAATTCCCGTATTTTTTCTTGCCAATTCAACACTTTCTTATTTAAATTTAAAATTATAGATAGGGCTGAAAATAACATAATAATAACCAAGATGATTCCTGAAAACTGAATATAATTAAATGCAACTAAACAGAAGGCTAAAAAAATGATAGAAAATATACTAACAATAAATGATATTTTTTTGTGAGAAAATCCCAATAAAAGCAAAAGATGATGCAGATGAGTTTTGTCTGCTTTAAATGGTGAAGATCCATTTTTCATCCTTCCTAAATATACTCTCAAAGAATCTAAAACAGGTATTGAAAAAAAACCCACAAAAGAAAATAATAAAACTTGTTGCGTCATTAGTGAATTCAAAGGACTATTTATCAAATAAATCGTAGAGCATATCAAAATATTTCCGAGAAATAATGCTCCTGCGTCGCCCATAAATATTTCATGCTTAGGTAAATTAAATTTCAAAAAACCTAAAATCGAACATATAAATGTGAAGTATAATGCAGCTAATGTATAATTTCCAATGTATATAGAAAATAACATCAAAATCGAAAAACCAATAATTGCAATTTCTCCCAATAAGCCATCAACTCCATCCATCAAATTAATAGAATTTACCACTCCAGTTATTAGAATAACAGTAATAGCATATTGCGCATAAACTGGTATTTCATATATACCAAATAATCCATAAAATGAAAATATCCTAATGCCAGAAAATGCGACAGAAAATGAACAAATCAATTGTATTAGTAATTTCAACTTAGCCTTAATATCATATCGATCATCTAAGATTCCTAAAAACAATAAAACTAATGCTGTGCTAAAAAGTACCTTTTGCTGCATAATTCCTGAATAAACTAAAGGATTTATCAAACAAACCAAAAATAAGGAGGCGCTAATACAAATACCGCCAATTAATGGTACTGGAGTTTGATGAATTTTTCTTTCATTTGGTTTATCAACCAAATTAACTTTCAAAGCAATTAATTTGAAGATCGGAACTAAAATCAATACAAAAATAAATGCACATATACCTGAAGTCAAAATTAAAAATGGTATTTTCATGATTTCTATTTTTAAGTTATTTATCTATTTTCAAAAAAATTGTAATTATATTTCAAATGACCCAACTGTAGTTTTTGAAGAGCGTCATTATCAAATTCAGTTGCAAGTTTAGGATTAATTGTACTTTTTTCTTCCACTACTAAAGCTTCAGAAATTAATAACTCGTACTTATGAGCAATAATAGACCATCTATACCTTCTATCAGCTATTGCCTTCATTATAGAAGCATTACTTTTTAGTTTTTCCATACTTGTATTCAAAATAAAACTGGCAATATCTTCTGAACTAGAAAAATACTGTGCTTGATTCTCAGTGGTAGTTTTATTATATGAAACTCTATAAGCCAAGATTGGTAAATTTAAATTCATAGCTTCTACCAATGAGGGATTGGTGCCTCCAGCACTATGACCATGAATATATAATATGGCATGTCCTCTAATTAAATCTAAGGTTCGCTGATCATAAATTGGATCAAGCAGGTAAATATTTTCAATCCCACTATATTTTTGCTTTAATTCTTTACCATATTGACTATTGGCCCAGTTACCAACAACAACAATGTACAGGTTCTTTATTTTGGTAAAAGCTTCTAATACTAAATGCACATTATTTTCAGGTTCTATTCTACAAACCTTAACAGCATATAAATATTTGAGAAAAGGAAAAATTTCATGATCATTTCTAGTAGATTCAACATATTCAACATGATCTCCCCCATACTCAATAATCCTACTTAAACTGCCGTAACGCATGGCTGTATAATCTTGAATTGATTCATTATCTGAAATATCTATATGAGAATACTTAACCGCTAACTTTTCCGCAAACCATAAATACATTTTAGCAACTCTATTCCATTTATCTCTCTTCCATTCAATACCGTCTATCGAAATAATAATTCTTTTATTAGTAAACAATTTCACAAATGGTAACATCCATGCACCTGCAACTCCTAAAATTATTAATACATCTGCGTAAAATACGGCATGAAAAATAGAAACAGAATCATAAATAATGCTCTGAATACCATTAGCATTAAAAGGCAAGTATTTCAATTTTGCTCCTTTGAAAGTACTTTTTCTTTGATTTTTATTATACTTTTTACTAGAACAATAAACTGTAAAATCATATTTCTCATTTAAATTAGAAACAATATGACTAGCTAAAGTTTCAAATCCTCCATAATTTGCTGGTAAACCAACCGTACCTATAATAGCAACTTTTTTCATAACATTAATTTTTACTTAAGAATTCATGTATTATGCCAAAACAAAAAAGTCAATAAAATAAAGCGTTTAGAAGGTTTTGAGTAAAATTAATATTCCAAAAAATGGAAAGATAATTCCAGATAAACATCAAATATCGATGCTCGTTAATTTAAACATATCAAACTATTTCGTATAAATTTATCTTCATTGAAATTTTTCAACTTCTCAAAGGAATTGGTTTTTAGTATATTATAAAGATTTGCGTCATTTAAAATTAAATTCACCGTATTTGATAATAATTCCATGTTTTTTGAATCAATCAAAAAACCATTTTTATAATGATCAACCAGCTCTGTAATTCCGCCAACTGGAGGAACTATTACTGGCAACTTATAAGCCATAGCTTCTATAATAGTCAATCCAAAAGTTTCAATCCATCCATTCACTTGCGATAAATTTAAAACTAAATCAGCCCATTGGTAAAAAGGATGGGTATTCTTTTGAGCAGAAAACAAAAATAAATTTTTTGGAATAACTATTTCTTTAAAGAATTCATCAATTTCGGATTGATTAGCATTTAATACCAATTTAAAATTAAATGAACCATTTAATCTCGCTAATTCAATAAACTCAAAAACACCTTTATATGTTTTTAAAGAACTAATCATTAACACATTCTCTCGTTTAGGCGAAACCTTTTCAAATTTCATAGCCTCCATTAAAAACTCATTATCAATTGCATTATATAAAACCAAACTGTTTGTATCATTTTTGCATGTTGCATTTTTAACATATTCTGATACATAAATTGACTTATCAGCAATAGAATCAACTATCTTAAACAAAAACCATTTCAAAATTTTTGGCTTCATTGAAACTTCATGGATATGATAAATAATTTTAGAACCTCTCATCTTTCCTGCCAAAGCGGCTCCAAATGGCAAAACGGTATTCACATAAACAATATCTCCTTTTCTAGCAATTAAAAATATTTTAATAAATATTAATAATTGACTAAAAAAATAATTAAACAACCTTTTTAGATTGCTGCCAGACCATTTATACCAAAAAAAACTATATTCTGCCCCTTTAATTTTACTTAAAAAGCCTTCTCTATTATAGCTCGTTACAATTACAACTTCTTTTCCATTTTTAATCCAACCATTTACTAATTGCATTAAAACTTTTGGACTTCCACTGTAATCATTTAATAAATGACATGCCAAAACTCTCATAATTTTAAATATTTAAATAAACTTTTCTAAACTCTTCTCCTCTTACATCCCAATTAAATTTTTCTTCAAACCTCTTTCGAGCATTGATACTCATCCTCTTAAGCAGCTCAGGTGAATTAAATAAATCAGAGATTCCTAAAGATAATTCCTTGACGGTTTGAGAATAATTTATATAGGAAACTGCTATACCGCAACCTTTATCAATGAATTCACCAGGACCACAGTTATCTAAACATAAAACTGGCAAACCAAAAGATAGGGCTTCCGCAACAACCATCCCCGCCCCTTCATGAGAAGGGAAAACAAAAGCAGAAGATTTCTTAAATAAACTCATTAATTCATCTCTATTCATCCAATTAATAAATTTAACATGAGTGTCAACATTTAACTTTTTAGTCATCATTTTATAGTTATCTAGTTCTGGACCACTACCAACAATGACTAATTCACAATTAGACTTTCTTCTTAGTGGTTGGTCATGTAAAAACTTAGCAAATGCTTGAATTGTTAAATCAAACCCTTTCAATGGAACAAGTCGTCCTGCTGAAATTAATGTAAATTTCTCGTTTTTATCATTGAGATTAAAACCAAAATCCTGTGTGGCAACTGATGGCGTTATACTGAAATTTTTGCCTTCTATACCTATTGCAGAAACAACACTTTTGTTCATACAGAAAATGTGAGCTGCGTTTGTCTTGGTATTCCTAAGGGAAAGAGAAAACTTCCAAAAACACAACTTAATAAGAGAAGTAATTCTGTCTTTTATAAGGTACTTTCTACTATAAGCTGAAAGATAATTAAAAGGGATATTTGGATGATGCCCTATTGGTCCCCAAACAAAAGGCTTGTTTAGTTTCCACAAAAAACTTGGAGTCCAATCGTTATGAAAATTAACATTATGCACTATATCAAATTCTAAATTTTGCTTTTTCACGAAAGAAGTCACAAACCTTTGCCACAAATAAAAATACAACATGGCACCTCTACTTCCTTTCTTCCAAAACATAGCCCAATAAGGCAAATCAAAATAAAGAAATGTAATATTTTCATATATAAAATCAGGATTCAATTTCATGAAATCTTCAATTGCTGAACGATTATTTTTTCTAGTAACCGCAATTACTTTGTTATAACGTGCAATTTGATAAATAAAATTCCACCCCATTCCATCTTCAGAACCTTTATTCGGATTTATGGCATATGCAGTTGCTAATATAGTTTTCATAACTCTAAAAATTTAATTCAATATTAAAATTAAGCCGCTTGCAAATTTGGCAACGTTTGTTTAATAACTTTAGCAGGTAACCCAGCTACTATGGAATTTGATGGCATGTCCTTAGTAACAACACTTCCTGCTGCAATTACACAATTATCCCCAATGGTAACACCATCCAAAATTGTAACCTTTGATCCGATCCAACAGTTATTTCCTATTTTAATTCCTTTTCTATTTACTCCTTGTAATCTAATTGGCAAGTTAAAATCTTGATAATTATGATTTTCAGGATGGCAACTAAAATACTGTCCAACTATACAATCATGTCCTATTTCTAATCCTCCTGCACCACCCAGATAAGCATATTCACCTATTCCCACATTATTCCCAATTTTAATAAACTCTCCTAATTGATTTAATGACGTCGATACAACAACTCTACTAAATGCTCCAATTCCAACATTATTACCAAAAGAAATTCCTTTCTTTCCTAAAGCACTAATGAAAACATTATCGCCCAATTTTAAATATAAGCCCCAAGATATTTGAGGAATATTAAAGAACTTAACATTTCTACCTAGTAACATTCCAGATGGACTTTTAAAACACAGTAATACTTTACATCCTCTAACTAATGAAGCAAACTGAATGAGAACAAACTGCAATAATACATAACTAGTTAAATTACTGTCAAAAGAAAAGTTCTTATTTCTCATTCTAATTAAATATTGAATAATTGTTTTCATAATACTTTTTTTTAATTAACACATTAAGCTGCGTGAAATACGATATTGTCAAATACAGTATCAATAGTCGTTTGAAGATTTTCATTATTTATTGAGATATATCTCGATTTATTACTATGAATTTCAAATTCTTTAAATTGAGCTAAATAATCACTTGTTAAAATTTCAATTGATTCCTTATCAAGTTCCTTTTTTCTAGACAAAATTACATCTGCATTAGCATAAAGAAAGAAATTAAACTTAGGTTTCATTATAAATTTATATCCAAATTTTAAAAGAAATTTTGGTAATTTAATATTGCTACGTTTACTATCTGAAATGAAATCAAAATAATATCTATCATAAATTACAACATAACCTTTGGAAACATATTTTATATAAATCATAAACTGTCCAAATAAATAATCTACGTAGTAATAACAAAATCTAAAAAGTGATGAAATAAAGTTCTTATTAGTTCCTTGTCGCGGCAAATTATTTGCAGCATCTTGTTCAGCTTGCTTTTTACCTTTAGCAAAAGAACTTAATATTGGAAGAAAAGATGGGCGATGACGAAGCACAACAACTCTTTTTCTTAATTGTTTTTCGACTCTTAACTTTAAATTTTCGATAACAGTTGACTTACCAGCTCCATCAACACCACTAAAAGTAATAACGGTACCTTGATTAAATAATACTGTTTTAACAGAATCAATAACATAATCAACTTTATTTACAAAACCTTTTAAGAATGAATTACTTGGGGAAGATTTCAAAAATTTAAATAGATTTCTATTATCACATTTTTCGTATAAATAGCAAGGATAAATCTGAGAATCTAATTTAGAACTTGAATGGCATAAAATCTCTTCATAATATTGATATTTTGAAGGAATAGATTGTCCATTTAAGGAGTAAAACATGCCAATATATCTAGCATTATCCATCACATCCAACATTTTAACTCCAAAATTATTTGTATAAGTATTCTTTAATAGTTCCTCAGTTGATAAAAGTTCCAAGTGCTTTCTCTTAAATTTATAAATCAAATCAATATTTAAAATATTCCCATCATTCATAAACAACTGTAAAGAAGACATAAACGATTTATTCAATATTTTATAATTTAATACTAAAGGGTGCTCATTAAAAAACTCACATAAATCCTTTCTATTAGAAATATCGATTAACAAATCAATATCTGAATTCACACTTAATTTTTCAGGCATCATATTTGGAAATTTTACTGCTCCATAATTCTTAGGTAATAAATAATCAAACGTATCCATAATTACCAACTCTCTTTCTGAATAATCCAACTTCAAAATTGAACTAAATGCTTCATTCCAAATATTAATAAACCAATAAACTTGCTTATGCCATGAAGATTGTTTTGAGTATAAATCAAGGTAATAAACTGTGTTAAAAATTAAATAGTATTTCAAATATTTTTCAATGTCAATATTTTTAAATTTCGAAAGTTGACCGAATTTTTGACAATTTATTTGAGAATTCAAGTTGTTTTTTATTTCTAACCACGATTTACGTTCAACTAAAATGCCTTGTTGAATGATAAAATGAAATAAATCAAACCCTAAAGGTTTAAAAAAATCAGCCAATTCCCAATCATAAACAAACAATTGATTATTGGTTGAGAACATATTCCAAGGAGTAAAATCACCATGACTTAATGAAACTTCAATTTCCTCATCATCCTTAATTTGATCGACTAATAAATTGATTTTTTTAATTAACCCTTTTGGCATTCGCAAATCTTTAGTTTGACTTAGTATAGATACATCAGCTTTAATTTTACTCCATTTATCAATTTCCTTCAAGGGCATTTTCATCGAAGAAATTTCATTCATTTCAATTAATGCGTTTAAATGCATATCCGTAATCTCAACATTACGTTTTCCTGACTTAGAAATATCTGTTATTTGAATAAAACTATCACCACTTTCTAAAACTTCTGGAACTTGAAATGTTTCAAGGTTAGACATATACAATCTATTAAGAATAAGCTCTTCTCTTTTAATCAATGCTTTAGCTGTTTCTGAACAAGCAACTTTCATAAAGCTAGAAATTCCATCATTTTCAGAATAAATTATTGATTTGTTATTTGGACCAACAGTTCCAGTAAAAACTGCCCAATTATCATTCATATAAAAACCAGGAACATTATTCTCCGTTTTTTCAAAATAGATAGTTTTTCGTTTGAATACAATAGATTGTAATTTAAAAATGAACACCATTTTTACAGCCAAGCTGAATAAAAATGATTTTAAACCACTCACATTATAAAACTTCAAAAAAATAGGTTTATTAACCTTTGAAGGCCAAAACCATCTTATGGTTCCATCTGGATTATTAATATATAATAATTCCATTTTGTCAAAATCTGCAGACTCTTTGTTATTTGAAACAGTATAGCCTAATTGAGCGAATAAATTTTCCATAGTATTAGTTTTAAAAACCTATTTACTATAATTCAACTATGCTGCCAAAACAAAAAACCCTTGTAAAACAAGGGTTTTGATAACGTAAAACAATGTCAGAATTCCAAAATTTGGAAAAAACATTAGCTTTTTTGGAACACTACTCGCTCGTGATTCTTATAAATTTTTCGAGATATCTATTACCATTTGAATCAATTGCTTCAATTAAATAAATACCATCAGAATAATTTTTGAGATCAATAGATGATATATTTTGTGCTTCCAATTCGTCAATTAATTGCCCTTGTTGATTATACACTTTAGTTTTAATAATGGAATTTCCTGATTGATACTTTTCCGAATTACTATTCAACTTCAATTGAATAAAATCATTTGCTGGGTTGGGAAACAAAATAATAAAATCAGAACTTGGTTTATAAATAACAGTATTTAAAACTCTATTAGTAACAATAGGATCTTCATAGTCAAATTGAATATCGGCTTGATTATATATTTCATAACCTTCTGATATTCCTTCTTTCAGAGGAATTGAAAAACTTATAAATCCATGTGATTGTTCTTCATTAAACGTTGAATCAGGTAAATTAATATTATCAAAATAGAAAATAATCTGTCTATTTCCTAAAACCCTATACGTGAATTTATGTGAACTAATAATGTTAGAAATTTTACTAATATCTAGTCCTTCGCTTATTACATCATTAATAACAACATTACTAGCATAGTAATTACCTGTATTTTGGAAACGGACGGTGTAATTAAGAATAACATCTTTTTTGATAAACCCACCATCGCCTTCGCCCATCGGAGAAACTTTCAAATCATTAGGATCTATTGCACCAACCACAGGAAAGGATTTTGAAACAGAATTATTCGATAAATCCAAGTCGCTAATTATAGTTACCTCTGATTGAAAAACTAGCATAGTTCCAATTGAATTACTTAAATAAACAGAATCGAATAATACAAAATTTTTACTTTGACCAGGTATTAAACTATCAATGTCCCAATTATAAATATTCGAATTATTAGAACTAAAATTAGGTAAAGAGTTCTTAATTATCATTCCATTTCCTAATATCAACTTCAAATTTGCATTATAACTAGTTTCTGTCCCTAAGTTTTGAACTAAAACATCTACCTGATTTTTAAATCCCTTTCTCATAGCCGTTGCTGAAAGATTCACAGATAAATCAACGCCATTGGTATTTGAAAATATTGGCAAATCAACAACTACAGTATCATTTATATTATTAAAATCTACAACTCTATTATTACAATTTGAAATCCAATATCCTTGATTTGGTATTGAAATAGTATGACTCGCCAAAGACAGTCTGGTTGAGAATTCACCATTAGAATTTACACTTAACGTTTGACCATCAATATCAATATTCAAATTCCCAATATTAACTTCATTAAGATCATGTTGACAATTGCTGTTCTTATCAAAAAACACTGTACCTCTAAATAGTCCACCGCTGGGTTCGTAAATAGTTTTAAAATTATTAACCGTTTCATCAGTCAATATTTGATTCATCCCTGATGGCCATTTTATAATAATCGAATCAATATTTGCATTTGTTCCGAGTCCAAAATGGCATCTAATACTACTTTGACCACCTAGTCCAGATTGTGAATTAATTTCACGACATTGCCAAATACCTCCACTTTTTATTGAAACTCTAGCGCCTATAGCATCCTTATTAGAAATACTTCCAACTAATTTTATATTTACCCACTTATTAGAATTTCCATTATTGACAAAATAATAATTTTTCTGACCTGAGTGAGTAGCAACAAATAAATCTAAATCACCATCTTTATCGGCATCAAACCAACTATGCCCCATACTTTTTCCATAATTTGCTGCTAGAATTTCATCGTTCTTTCTAGAAAAATTACCAGTTCCGTCATTTAAATAAAGAAACTTAATACCATTATCATTTGTAACATATAAATCCAAATCCATATCATTATCAAAATCTATAAAAGAACAACCATGCGAATGCCCTCCATCATTTACAACAACACCCGAGGTAACTTTATTAAATCCACCGATTTTATTATTTATATAAAGGAAATTATTTTGATTTGATGCATTAGAAACAAATAAATCCAACCAACCATCATTATTTACATCTCCCCAACAACTTCCCACAGAATTACCTAAATCATTACATATATTCATAGACGATCCTTTTGTAAAATTACCAGCTCCATTATTAATAAAAAATGAGTTATTTACATTATTTGAATTTGGAACGAATAAATCTTGGTCACCATCATTATCAAAATCTGCCCATGTTGCACCTAAAGACATAAATGATTCCGTTGATAATGGCGTTGTTTCTATTTTTGAAAAAGTTCCATTCTTGTTATTCCTGTATAATTCATTGAACTTGGTTGGCATGAAATTACTTACAAAAACATCTAGCCATCCATCATTATCATAATCCACAAAAGAACCACTATGGAAATATGCAGAATGATCTGTTAATGTTGAACTAGCGAATTTTTGGAAATTTAAATTGCCCAAATTTAAAATTAATGAATTAGGTTTTTGAGTATTATTGATAACAAGTGCATCTCTCCAACCATCATTATTAATATCGCCCCAAGTTGAACATACCGAAGAAGCTAATTCTGTAGTTAAAATATTAGGACTCGTTTTTAAGAAATTGTTATTTCCATTATTTTTATAAAATAGGTTAGCTTTATTTAAATCTTTATCAGTTACATATAAGTCTTCAAAACCATCATTATCTGCATCTACAATACTTACATTCCAAGAATTTGTAAGTTCTGAACTAAAGTTAGCTAATTGAAATTGAAGATTTGAAGTGTTTGAACTTTCGATTTTTAGACCAGATGAGGCAGAAGATTGTTGTGTAATTCCAGCAACCTTTCCTGTAACTATTGTTTCAACGCTAACTACTGTATTGTTTGGAATTAATTGACCATTATTATACATTAATTGAGGTATCACCTTCGTTTCAACAGTATAATTGCGATTAAATAATAATTGATTTTGAACTGCAAAATTCACTACTGTTTGATCTTCATTTTTTAATAAATTGCCACTAACAGAAGTGGCAAAAGTATTATCAATGATTTTCGAATCAATAACTTTCAATCCCGAACCTACATTTACTGATACTATAGCACTGTCAATGTTTTTGGAATCTTTAAACACAATAGAAGAACTAATTAATATTGTGTCACCAGGCACACCACTATCTTTAGATTTAATTGACGTTTGGGAAAAACTTTGTTCTAGCGCAGAACCGAAATACATCATCCAATTATCATTAAAATTAGTATTCATTACACTAATTGGCTTATCTGAGGTTATAGAAATATAAGGTCTTTCAGCACCTCCAGCCACTGTGCCTGTATTATTATAAATACTTTTCCATTCCGACAAAGTAAAAAAACAATCAAAATATCTTCCTGGTAGAATTGTAATTAAACGATTCACTTTTCCTCCATTGGTATACAAATCTTTAACAGATACATGACATGTATCATTAAATGAAAATAAATAAGCATGCGTTAATTGTTGTGCAAATAGACTGCCAGTGAAAGGATTTAAAACATTTTGCTCATTACCTGGAGGTGCTAAATAAACAATAAAATTATTTCCTGAACTAGTTCCATTCATCGAACTACACATCGTTCCAATATCAGAAGTTCCAGGATTCCCAGTTTCAAGCCAATTAGCTTCAAAAACAGAAACTTTATTTCCTGCTGTGCATCTAACTCTAAAAACAGTCGGAAAACTCACATTTCCATTATTACGGCCAACCCAATCGACAGCTGAATTAGCATTTAATGTCCATGTTTTAACAGATAACCAATTTCCAGAACTATATCGCTCAAGGGAAACAATATTTGCATTATTTGATGAAACAATTCGAATTTCTTGTTCTCCATTAGTCCCAGATTGATAAGGCACTCCAAAATAAAACAAATCTCCACATGAGCTACCGTTTGCTGAAGGAACATAACCACCACCATCTCTTTCATTACCAAAAAGAGAGCCATATTGTAATGTAATTGGTTTGTCTGATTCAACAACATATGTTTCACCTGTAATCATTAAATTTCTTCCTTCGGTTCCAGAATATATAATATCTTGCCCAATGTTAATTGACCTTTGAACAACAATATTGGAAGTATTTATATCAACATTTGTATAGCCGGTAATAATGGTAGGCGATATCGAAATTTTTCGAATTGTAATTTGAGTATTGTCATTGTATGCAAAAACATTTAAATCCCTATTTGAACTTGATATTTTTGGTGCATAAACTATAAACTTTTGACCAATTCCACTTTTACTAACTGCAGGAACCCAATCATGTTGCCAATCACTATTAGTCGATTGAGAGGCGTAAATTAATTTATTTGAAGTAATTATAAAATAATCCCCATCTTGTTTTAAAATTCCACCTGAAGCATATTTAGCATCATCATTAATTCCGTTATCTTTAATATACAGGATATAAGATTGCCCAGCCATCAAAATTCCGGATTTACTATCGTCAGTATCTCCATCCATTCCATCATCAACAATAGCAAACGAAGTGCTATCGTATATTGCCGTAACAACTAAACAAACATTTCTTTGAACGTTATCATTATTAGGAGGAACAAAAATATTAAAATAGGTAGAAGGCTCACCAGTAGAATAGCCAAATTTAAAAATTATTGTAAATAACAATAACACAAGGTTTTTTTTAGGGAAAATAAAAAAGGTTTTCATATGTATAATTTTTAATTTATATAATAAAAAGGATGCCAAGTCACAAAACTCAATAAAATCAACCTTCTATAAGTTAAACTAGGAAATAAATTTCCAAAGACCGGAATAAAGTATTAAATTTTGGAAAAACACTCTATACAACATTCAAATAATCTGGTCGTATTCTAGCCAATAATAACTTTTCACTAGTAGTAAGAAACTTTCTATTTGAAAAAGATATAGAAAATATTAAAAGTTGATAAAACAAAATACCATAATTAGATTCTCCAAAAATCCCAAACTCCGTAAACGAATTTATAATGATAGGAATAAGAATACCCAAGCACATTAATTTCTTTTCTTTCTCTTCGCCTAAAAAACCCTTAATTGTAAAGAAAACCTGAAAAATAATAATTGTTAATCCGATAAATCCTAAATTCATTAAAACTTGCATAAACGTATTATGAGTCATCTTACCAGGATAAGTATGAGTGCTTTGAAAATACTCTTTGTAATCAATTCTCATAAATCCAAAGCCTAGTAAAGGTTCTCGAGGTAAACCTTCATTAATTAATGCAGTCCAAAATGGGAGCCTACCAGTCATGCTCATTACTTCCTCTAGCCTACTACTATCTCCATCTTTCAAAATAATTTTATTTACAGCAATAGGTGTAATAATCAACATCGCAGAAATAATCACTATTTTCAAATTTCTATTTTTAGATTGATTAATGTGAAAAAATATAATTAGCAAGGCTCCTATTAAAGAAGACCTAGAACCAGTCATATAGATTGCATAAAATATAACCAACAATTTAAAAATTGTCCACAACTTATTTTTATTTCTATAAATATCAAATATTAGGCAAGCAACTCCTACACCCGAAAGCATACCTAATTCATTAGGATTCATAATATAACCTCCTAGCCTTGCTTCTTCACCCCCGTTCGTTAATCTGAAAAATGTATCAGGATCTACAAACATTCCTATAACAAAAATTAAAATCAACACAAATACTGTATTGCCTAATAAATGATATAACCTAATAGAATGATTAGGAAAATAGATATCTAATAATATTAACGATTTTGAAAAATAAAAGGCAAAAACAAAACTTTGTATCGTCATAAACCATTGTAGAGCGCTAAAGCCAACATTTGTACTCCACAAAAAAGAAACCAAGCCTAATAACAAATAACCTAAATAAAATAACGGTGAAAACACATTTTTGTAAGTAAGCGAATCAACTGCTCCAAACTTTATTATTCTTTTGTAAATTAATATGGAAGATATCATCACTCCCATACGCCCTACAACTTTTATAGCTCTAGTAATAGCTACGTTTTCACTCCAGGTAAAAAAACATGCCACCATCAGCAATAAAGCAACAAATAACATTGTATTAGTCGTTTCTAAAAACTGATCTTGAATATGTTTTCTACTTGTTTCCAAAGCTAACTAGTGTACAAAATATTGAACTGTGGTATTAGTATGTCCCAATTAAACGATTCCTTAACCATGTTTTGAGCATTATAATTCATATCTACTAAAGAACCGTTTCTCCATAAGTCATAAGCTTTAATCATAGACGTTTTTAAATCTATTTCACTTTCATTTTGTATCACAAAACCAGAACTATATTTGTTAATAAAAGACGAGACATTAGTAGCGTGAGAAACAATACATGGTATCCCAAAATTAGCTGCTTCTAACACTGAAGAAGGTAAACCTTCATTTCTAGAAGGATGACAAAAAATATCCATTTGCTTTATTAACATATCCTTCTCATCACCAAATTTACTGCCATGAAGTATTATGTGGTCTGAAAGCCCTATATTTACTATCATATTCTTCAATTTACTTTTCTCAGGACCATCACCAATAATCCATAATTTGGAATTACTATTTATTTTATGGAATTCATGAAATGCATTAATTAGCAAATCCAAACCTTTGGTATAAATATCTAATCTTCCAACAAAACCAAAAATCATATTATCTTTTCTATTTTTAACTTCCATTGAATAATTTTCAAGTTGAAACCCATATGGTAATAAGAACGTCCTATTTGTATCGTAGATTGATTTTAACCCTAAAACCTCACTTTCACCAATACAATGAATTTTAGCCGCATTTTTTATAATAGATTTCTCAAAGAATTGATAATAAATTTTTTTCATAACATAACTTCTATTCATTGCAATCGTATTATATGCACCATGGGGAGTATATACGTATTTAATTTGATGCTTATGAAAAAAAGAAGCTAAGGTTGAAAATACAGGAATCCAACCACCATGAATATGAAAAACAGCTTTGTTTTTCTTTGATAATATTGCTTTTAACAAATCAGAACTCGCAGCAAATGGATTAACCATTTTTTTAAACAATACCGTTTTAAAATTCCTGTCATCATAATTATTTGTCAAATCTTTTGTAATTCCCCAGACGCTCACGTCGATACTTTTTTCGGCTTGTTTTGAAGCTAATTGATAAACAACTTTGTTAACCCCATTCATTCGATTAGGATTTGCTTTACCTAATATTACATGTATTATTTCCATAAGTAAAAGTTTTTTTTATGCAATTGATGATTCCAATAAATAAGCATAATTAATTGATTGATGATCAACCCAAAAATTACACCATTCATTTGATAATATTTAACCAAAAAATATAAGCCAAGAGAACTAAATACAAATGAAATTAAATAACCATTAAAAAAAACCTTATTTAATAGAAGCATTCTAATAGATAATCTAATTGGATATCCCACAAAAAGAATAAAATACAACAAACACATCCCTTTTATCAAATAACTATATTGCATATACTTATCACCAGAAAATAGGTACATTACTTGACTGGAATAAAAAAACAATACAAGTAACATTAATCCAATAATAACAATACTTTGAACGCTAATGCTTCTCAGATAGACTTTAGATTCAGTGACTGAAGAAGAATATAATTTACTAGCTCTTGGTAAAACATAGTTTTCAAATGTTTGAAATAAAATATTTAAAACCCCAAACAATGATTGGACTAATCTGAAAGCTCCTAATGCTTCGATACTAACAAATAAACCAAGAGAAATTACAAATAAATTTCCAGAGCCCCATTGAATTAAAGATACTAAACCAAGCCAAAAACCTTCTACTTTATGATAGGAAAAATAATGGTCCCAATAACTATTATTTTTAGAAGAAAAATCAAATTTAAAAAATGAATAACCAATAGAAAATAAATACGATAAAAAAACAACAAATAAAACAAAATTAATATCCGCAACATTTGACATGTAGATTAAACATATTCCAAAAACTTGAGTAATGGCTAAAATACCATCAGCAACAAAAACTATTTCAATTTTGTTTGATGCCAAATAATATTTTCTAAAAAAATCATGAAGCAAAATTGAAAACAAAAAGCCAAATAAAATAAATAAATTCAATTCAAACTTATAAAACAATAAATCTACAACAAACACTACAGCAATAACTATGGCAATAAAACATATTTGAGCAACAAACAAAAAATTAGCATAAGATTTATTTTGAAAAAGCACATCTTTAGCAACTTGAAAAGGTTGTAGTATTAATGCATTTCCGACGCTAATTGCTAAATATGTAAATAATATAATCGTAGCATAATAACTAAAATCATGAATAGACAAAAACTTTGCTAAAAACAGAGTTAAAGAAAAATTTAACCCACTAAAAACACCCTGGTCAAATAACACGATTGACTGTTTGGATTTTATAATATTTATAAGAGTTTTCATTTATCCTATTTTTTTCTAAATGATTTTATCCAATTAAATACCTCCACAATCACATTAGGATTATAACCCATTTTATTCAAAATAAATGCTAATTGAGGAAATTTATACTCACTATTTAAAACCTCAATTCTTTCTAATAATTTAAGCGCTGTTTTTCTTGCATCAAGAACAAAAAGATTAGAATCAGCAATTGCCATCATCAATAGAGATCGAGATTCCAATTTTAAATACTCATTATTTATAATCACAAAATCATAGTTATTTCTATATCTATTAATGGTTTCCTTTATAACATCATTTGATAAAAATTTTTTATCCGGAGAAAACAAATCCAAATAGTCAACATTCAGAATATTACTTTGACATAACTCCGTATTTTCTATTGTGTTAGACTTCAAATAATTCAAGTCACCTTGAGCATCCACTATTAAAACAGACTTTTTTTGAGTACTTAAAACTCTACAAATATTAACTAAGTTAAAACCTTTTCCTTCACCTGAATCATTAGAAGTAATAGTCAGAAGATTCCCCTTCATCAATATTCCTTTCAACTGCAATTGAAGGACATTTTTTTGAAACTCATCCTCAACATGATGTGTAACATAATGAGTTGAAATAGCAATGGGTATTGAAGTATTTTTCTCAATTAAAAAGGCATCATTAACTTTTGCTTTAAAAAAATGAACAGAATAAATCAAAATTATTGATCCAATCATTGATAACATCGCTGAAAGAATAATAATAATTGGTCTATTAGGAGAAATTGGTTTTTCTGAAACAACAGCAGGAGTGATTACCTTGTGAAAAGAAATTTTAGCTGATTGAGCAATCTCAGCCTCAATTTTCTTCTCATTTAAAAAATTATATGAAGTTTGAAGTAAATCAAAATTACGATTCAATATGGTCATATTTTTTTCTTTCCCCGGAACGGTAACAAAAACTTGTTCTGCAATCTCTATATCTTTTGTTATTTGATCGTACTTAATTTGACAATTAAGTTTAGTATTTTTAATACTCTCAACTAAATACGACACTAAATCATTTAATTTTTCGTCGATTACTTTCACTCTTTCATCTGACGGTGTATAGGTTAATAACAAGTCTTTTTTATCAGCCTGTAATTTTTTAATACTTTTAATTATTTCGGTGCTTAATAAATCTGTAAACGCTTCAAAATTTGGAGCCAATGATAAAAAATTATCCTTACCAAATGCTATATACCTGTTCAATTCATCTATAGCTTGTAGATTCATTTTCAAATTTGTTTGTTGAATTTTTAATTGAGAAATTTTTCGTAAATCAGTTTCTGTTTCTTGTCTTAGATTTACAATTTCATTTTCATTTCTGTAATTTTCGATATTGTTTTCAGATTGGGCTAATTTTTCACCCGCTTCCGCAATCTGCTTATCCAAAAAATTAACAGTAACGTTTGCAGCCTTATATTTAGATTCTATATAATCATAAATGTAAGTCTCAGCCAATTTATTAACAAAAAGTGCGGCTTTTTTTGGAATATTGCTTTTGTAGTTAATTCTAATAACAGGAACGTCTTTGTCTACTGAAACTATATCTATATTTTTATTTATTTTCTCTAATAATTTTTCATTTGAAAATAATTCAAACTCATAATTATCAATTATTTTCAAATCCTTTCGTGAATTAATTAGTGGTTGATTAAAGGAAATAATAATTTTATTGTCTAATAAATTAATTGGAGAATTAAAAGTCCCATTTGCTAATTTATTTTCCTTGCTATCAAAAATTTCGAAGTTACTTAGTGAGTTAACAACTAACTTAAATTTCCGATCAAATACTTTTCCTTCAGGTTCCAAAACTTTAATATCAAATGGAGAATCTTCAAATAACTCAACCATTTGCATAGAACCAACACGATAAATTTCAATATTAAAATCTAATTCAGACGTTGCTTTGCTAATTAATTCGGATGATTTTAAAACTTCAATCTCAGCAGCAATTTTATTAGCTGAAGCAAATACATCAAAATTTTTGAACAAGTTGCCGTTTGGAATACCTTCTCCAATATCTGCTAATTTCAATTTAGCTGTACTTTCGTACATGGGAGTAACATAACTCAAATATTTTTTTGCAGCAATCACACCTAAAATTGTTGCAAGAATAACAATAGGCAAGCCTCTAAAAAAGGGTTTTAATACTCTAAAATTATCTTCCATAATATACTATTTTAAAAACAATCCAGAAACAATAGCAGCTGTGCTAATTGCACTTAATAACGGTACTATAGTAGATATTCTTTTATCAAATTCCTTATTCTTTTTTGAAGGAACGATAACAATATCTCCAGGATGAAGAGTAATATTTCTGGCGAGATAGTCTGATGATTCAGTTAAATCAATATTAACTATTTTTACTTCATTACCAGCTTGTCTAAGAACTTTTACTCTTTTTAAATTTGCATAAAAATCTGTACCACCTGCTCTGCTTAACAATTCTATTAAGTTATTTTGATCTTTGTCAACCTTTACAACACCAGGATTTTTCAATTCCCCTAACACACTAATTTCTTTGTTTAATACTTTAACATCAACTATAGGATTTACAATCCATTTTTGATATATCGTTTTCAACGTGTCTTTCAATCTAGGTATTGAATATGCTAGGACATTAAACGTACCTACTTTCGGTAACTCAATATTTCCATTGGCATCAACCAAAAGCCACTTCCCATAAACTTCATTGGAATTATAAATCCCAAAAACAGATCCAATACTTAGTTCATCCTGCCCCCAAACGCTAATTGACAATTTATCGTCTTTTCTGATTGTGTATTGGTAATTAGCTTCATACTTAAAAATCGTATCCACTTTTAAGTTCCGTTCCTTTTGCGTAAACAAATTTTGAGTTTTGCATGAAAACAAAAAAAATGACAAAATTGAATATATGATTATCTGTTTCATTTTACTTAAAATATTGACAATAACTTTTGTATTAATGTAGGATTCAATTTTTTTAATTGTTCTTCAACCACGTCAATTTTTTTTATGACTAGTTTCATCTTTTCCTCCACGTTATCGCCTTTAATAATGTAATCAAACGCTCCATACTTCAAAGAATCAATAGCAATATTCATATTTTCTTGAGCTGAAACGATGACCACGTAAATATTAGGATCATATCGTTTAATTTTTTTTAATACCTCAAAACCAGTTAAATCATCCATATTATGATCTAAAAAAATTAATGAGGGCTTTTGATCTAAAGAATTCAAACAAATCGTTCCATTGAGAAACAAGGATATGTTTTCAAATCCAAAATTTTCAATAGTTTGTCGATATAGATTTAACGTAAATAAGTCATCATCTACTATAAATATTTTAACTGATTTTTCCATGATATATATATGTTTTGCTATACATATACCACAGTTATGCCTAATAATCATTATATTGATTATCAGTAAGTTAATAATTAAATACAGTAATTTTTTTCCAAATTATGGAAAGAATTTCCACATGTATGTGTTTTGGATTGGGTTTAAGCCTTTAATTGAATAAGAACTTGACTTAAAGTATCAATAAGAAAATCAATTTGTTCCTTTAACTGAATAGAATCATTCTTCTCTTTAGATTCTTTTTCAATAAATCGTGTTACTTCTTTTAAAACAATAATCCCCATACTATCAATACTAGGTTTAATTCGATGTATTGTATTGTATAATGATTCGAATTTTTTTTCAGCGTAAAACTGTTTAATTTCAATATTAGATTTTTCAATTTGCTCAATAAAGATTTCAATCATATTTACTATTTGATCCTTGTTACCATTGAATACCTCTTCTAGATAAGCTAGATTATATAATTTCAAATTGTCATTTAAATTAATCGAGGTATTTACTATATGCTCATCATAATTATAATCAATTGAACGATATATTGCTTCCATTAACTTATTTTCTTCAAATGGTTTAGTAATACATTCGTTCATTCCAATACTTTTACAATGTTCTAATTCACTTTTAAAGGCATTTGCTGTTAATGCAATTATGGGAATATTTAGATTCAATTCATTTCTAATAATTTTAGTACATTCAAAACCATCCATTATCGGCATTTGCAAATCCATCAAAATAATATCAAAATTATTTTGACTTTTATTAAGTTCATCCAATGCTTCTTTTCCATTTTGAGCCTCTGTGATTATACAATTATAAGATTGAAGAGTGTTTTTGGCAACAATTCTATTGAATTCATTATCTTCAACTAATAATATATTAATTATTTTATTTTGCTTTAAAACTATGTTTGAAGAATTAATGTTTTCAATCTTTCCCTTTGGCAATATAAATCTTAATGTAAATTTAGAGCCCTTATTTTTTTCACTTTTAACATTAATAGTTCCATTCATTAATTGAATTAGTTCCTTTGTAATTGCCATTCCTAAACCGGACCCCCCATGTTTTCTTGAAATAGAGGCATCTTCTTGAGAAAATTTATTGAAAATACTCTTTAAAAATGTAGGGTCCATTCCTATTCCAGTATCTGTAACAACAATATCGAGCATAACATTTTTACCGTCCATTTCAGAAGTTTGATAATCTATTGTAACACCACCTTTATCAGTAAATTTTACAGCATTACCAATTAAATTAATTAATATCTGCCGAAACCTCGACGAATCACCTATAAAACAAGAATTCGTATTTTCTGGATGATTAATTTGAAAAAAAAGATTCTTCTCTAAACATTTTGACATCATTATCGATTTTACATCATTTAAAATAGATTGTAAATCAAAATCTTTGGATTCCATTTGCAATTCGCCAGCTTCAATCTTAGAAATATCTAAAATATTATTCAAAACGGATAATAGATGTTGAGATGCCACTGATGTATTAGTTACATAATAGGATTGTTTTTCGGAAAGTTTTTCTTTATTAAGTTCGCGAATCATACCAATGATTGCATTTAATGGAGTTCTAATTTCATGACTCATGTTGGCTAAAAAAGCTTCTTTTGCTTTGGAAGACTCTTCAGCTTTCATTTTCGCCATTTCCAATTCAAATTCTAATTGCTTTGCCAATGTAATATCCAAATGAATACCAATGGAACCTATTAATTCTCCTTTATCATCATAATTAGGTGCGCCGCTAACCATCCACCACCTATTTTCGCCAGCTTTATTCTTTACTAGAATTTCATACATATCCGAGTGGCCTCTAGAACGTTCTGACAACTTTTTACGGACAAGATCTAAATGCGTTTCGACAACAAATAATGAAGATGGTTTTTTACCAATAATTTCATCTTTTGAATATCCAGAAATTTGCTCAAAACCAGGATTTACAAATTGAATTCGCTCCTCAAGATCAACTTCAAGTAACCCTAAATTCATATTTGCAATTATACTTTCATACTTTTCTTTTTGTTTACGAACATTTTCCTCGATTATCTTTCTCTCTGTAATATCACGAGAATTTGCAATAATATAACCAATCTCATTAATTTCAATAAATCGAACTGTAACTTCCACAGGAAACATTTGTCCAGTATTTTGATTTACGTTTCTTCCTTCTATTACAATTGAACCCTTCGACTTTAACCTATTAACATGTTTAAACCAAGATTTTTTATCTTCAAATATTTTCTCAAAATCCCAAACGAAATAATTTGAAACTTCGTTTAATGAAATTCCAAGTCGCTTTGAAGCTTCAATGTTTAAATAAACTACTTGACCATTCTCTTTCGATACTTGAATTGCATCGGTAGTATTATTTATAAGTGTTTGCAACAACTCAAGTTTTCTATTAGTTTCAACCAAGGCAAATTCATTAACTTTTTGTTTTGTAATGTCAATTGCTAATGCCACAAACTCAAAATCAGTGTTACTATTAGAATTTAATTGTACACTTTGTCCTAACCATTTCTCTTCTCCATTTTTTGTCATTAAAGGGAACTCAAAATATGTTGATCCCTTGTTGTTTTTTAACTGTTTTAAATACTTTTTAAGCGTTTTGAGTCTAAAATCAGGTCTCACCAAATCCACAAATCGCATATTCATTAGCTCATCATTTGAATATCCCGAAAATCTTTGGCCTGCTGGATTTACGTATATAAAATAACCATCACTATTTGTTTTATAGATGATTTCAGAAGCCATATTTAAAGTGGCCTTATAATTAGCTTCCGACTGTTTAATTATCTCTGACTTTTCTTTTAATCTTTTTAATAGAACTTTTATCTCATCAGAATTAATCTCAATATTTTTAATAATATGAAGTAAATCAAATGTTGGGTCGTGAACTGCAAAATCCGTAATAAATAACTTTTTATCTTTTAAACTATCAATGCTTTGAACCCACGGTGTTCCAATAAAAATCAAAGTTTTTCTTTCGTCTAAATATTCAAATTGACCTCGAAGTAGTAGATCACTTTTTTCATGTCTTATTATAAAAAGCTCATAAATAGAGTTAAATAAATTGTCCCAGTTTTGTTCTGTAAAAAAAGGTCTTTCAATTAAAAAATCATCAATTAAAAAACGTCCAATTAAATTTCCATTGACAATCTTTTTTAAACTTGGCCCGATTGATACAATTTTCAAATCAGAATTAATCTCCAAATAAAATGGAAATAATTTATTGACTTGATTTTCGGAAAAGTTTATACTAGAATTTAATTCCATGTCACTCTAAAAATTTCGTGATCAGAACCCTCATCTCTCGATGTAAGTAATTCTAAATTCACTGGGCATCCATAAAACTTCCCTAATCCAGTTAATAAACCATGAACAAAATCTTGCAATCCTACTCTTTTAGAAAAATAATGTACATTTAAACCATTATCAACAACATCACTAATTTTAAATTCTGGAGGAGTTAATTTGGGATAAATCATCATCACCCGATTATGAAACAAAGGAAGATTAACTAGAAAATCTTTTAAATTATTACCACCACTTTCCATCAAATAACCATATTTTTCTTTGCCGGTTCTCATAATCCACCATTCACCAAACGCCCTAAGTACATCCGAAACGGTAATATTCATTTCTTCCGAAACAGCCCCGGCTAATTTAAAAGTTATATCATCATCATAAGGTTCATTACTAATAAACATATCTATATCAATTCCACTTCTTTCTTTAATCGCTTCCCATCTATCAATACCAAAATTTTCAGTTACCAACTCTTCTATGGCTTTATTTACGATTCCGTACATAATTCTAATTTTTTAAATCTCCTTTATTAATTAAATTATAAATTGTTGACTTTCCAATATCTAAACGCTTGGCAACATCCAACACATCATTATTATATTTCTTTAAATAAAATCTAATAATGTCAATTGTATAATCCTTTAGAGTTTTTTCTTCGGCAGTAAAAGCTTCATCTCCTTTAATACTATTAAATCTAATATCATCATCAACTACATCAACCCCGTTACTCATAACACAAGCTAAGTCTATAACGGATTTTAACTCTCTAACATTTCCTGGATAATTATATCTTAACAATTTATCTTTGGCACTATTGGAAATCGATATTGATTTCACTTTGTTGTCCTTACAATACAAATCAATAAAATACTTTGATAAAATCAATACATCATTACCTCTATCTCTTAATGGAGGTAACTCAATAGGTAATCCGATAATTCGATAAAATAAATCTTCCCTGAATTTACCTTTTTTCACTTCTTCCATTAAATTTTTGTGAGTGGCAGTAATTACTCTTACATCTATTTTAACTACACCATTTCCACCTACTCTAACAACTTCTCTTTCTTGCAAAACTCGCAGAATTTTACTTTGTAAACTTAAATCTAATTCAGCTATTTCATCTAAAAAGATTGTGCCTCCTTCAGCTTCCTCAAACTTTCCAATTTTTCTATTTGCTGCTCCTGTAAAGGCGCCTTTTTCATGACCAAACAATTCACTTTCAATTAACTCAGATGGAATTGCTGCCATATTAACCGCCACAAATGGCTTCTTTTTTTTATCACTATTATAATGAATAGCCTTAGCAACAACCTCTTTACCTGTTCCAGTTTCACCTGTAATAGAAACATTAATATTAGATGAAATTGCTTTTTCGACTAAACTGAATACTTTTTTTAGCTTTTCACTTTGACCAATTATTGATTTTTCAAAACTATATTTCTGTTCAAGTTGCTCTTTTAATTCCTCAACTTCATGTTTCAATTCTATCGTTTCTTTAACCTTTAAAACAGAATTCCATAATCGTTCTTTAGTTTGAGAATCTTTAATAATATAATCTTTTGCACCTTGTTTTAAGAAATTAACAGCAACTTCTATATCCTCTTGTCCACTAATAACAATTATTGGGAGAGCTTTATTAACCTGTTGAATCTTCTGCAAAAGTAAATCGCCAGTCATATCAGGTAATCCAAAATCTATGCATATAATATCTGGTTTTAAATGCAAATTAGTTAAGCACTCTTTTGCAGATTTAAATAAAGTCACATGATAGTCAGGATTTAATGACAAGTGATGTTTATATAGTTCTCCAACAAATGGATCATCTTCAACAATAAAAATTCTTATACTTTCCATAAAGATTATTTACATAAATATAATAAATTATATATGACAGTTAAAAAAATATATGACTTCATCTTTTTAATTTTTTTTGAATTTAAGAAATTCACTAATAATATCAATTGCGATAAATTCTACTCATTAGATGTTAAAATTATGGGAACTGACAACTTAATATTATTAATAGCTCCGTCCACCTATTAATTAATGCTAAATTAACAATCATCACTTGGCGACGCAATTAGTGTATTCGTAAAATTCATTGCTATTGAAAATGCTGGGGTAAATTTGCGGTAATTTAGAATGCAAGTAGAGATAAGTATCATATTAATAACTAAAATACAAATTGGCATTATGGAAAGATTAGTTCCTAATACAAATAAATTTATCTGTCCTCTAGAAGCGAAAATAGTTTCATCAATAGATTTTGTATAATATGGAAGAGAAAATGAATGTTAACCAACAACGATAATCATCATTAATAATATTACTACTGATTTCATGTTTTCGTAAAATATATGATTATAATCTAACATATAATTAATAGACAATCATCATTTTCAACCAACTAGCAATCAATCACTTAAAATCAAAAACTTACGTAACAATAGTCATTAATACGGTAAGTAGTTGTGATTTTTACACTGAACCAGAGTTGTAAAGAACATAAAAAACAATGGAAACAATATTTAAAAGCAAGAAATAATAAAACCTTACATTTACGCGTGCTTAAAAACGTTAGTAAACATCATTTTTTATTACACTTGATTGTGTTTATTTGGGGCTGGTCGCCTATACTTGGTAAAGGTATTAGTGCCGATGCTTTACAATTAGTATGGTTTAGAATTGCTATTACCATTTTTTTAATGGCATTTTATTTAATTTACATAAAAGCCAGTTTAAAAGTTTCACTTAAAAAATTATTTCAACTTACAGGCATTGGTTTTATCATTTGTATTCATTGGCTTTGTTTTTATGGCGCCATTAAAGTTTCTAATGTATCTGTTACCATGGCAGCATTTAGCACAGGTACTTTATTTACAGCTATTACAGAGCCTCTCATTTACAAACGTAAATTTATTTGGTACGAATTAGTGATAGGGTTGATTATCATTTTTGCCATCGGACTTATTTTTTCGGTTGAAGTAGAATATGGCTTGGGAATTTTACTAGGAATTTTAGCAGCCTTTACAGCTTCTATATTTAGTGTATTAAATGGGGTTTTAATACAAGATCAAAAACAACCAATCTCCTCACCTGTTCTATCATTTATAGAGCTAACTATGGCATTAGTTGGATTAAGTATTTTCTTATTATTTAATGGAAGTTTTTCAACTGAGTTTTTTGCCATTACCAATCAAGATATTTTATTAATTACTCTATTAGCAGGAGTTTGTACAGTATATCCTTTTATTGCCAGTGTTAATTTAATGAAACATTTATCTCCTTATACTATTAATCTAACCGTTAATTTAGAGGGTGTTTATGGAATTATTTTAGCAGGTATTTTATTTCATGAAAACAAAGATTTATCTATTACTTTTTATGTAGGTTTTGGTATTATCTTATCTGTTATTTTTTTAAATGCTTTACTTAAACAAAAGTTTAACAAAGCATAGCCTATTTCAAACATAAAAACCTTAATTTAGCAACGCTAAAATTAAGATATGCAATTTGAGTTAAACTCAGAATACCTAGATCAGTTAAAAACAGCTATCGTTGAAAAAAACGACGAGTTTTTAAAAGCTCAACTCAGTGAGTTGTATGCGGTTGATATTGCCTTAATTTTAAATCAATTAGATTTAGAGGATTCCATTTATCTATACGACCAAATTGATGAAGAATTATCATCAGATGTGTTATTGGAAATGGAAGAAGAAAAGCGTGAAGCTTTGTTAGCAACGTTTTCGACTAAAGAAATCGCCGAGCAGTTAGATAACATGGATTCGGATGATGCGGCTGACGTCATCAACGAATTACCTGAAGAAATTCAAGACGAAGTATTATCTCACATTGAAGATATTGAGCAAGCCAGCGACATTGCTGATTTGATGAGCTTTGAAGAAGGAACGGCTGGTTCCTTAATGGCAAAAGAGTTAGTAAGCGTATACGCTCACGAAACTGTTAGTGCTTGTATTGATGAAATTAGAAAACAAACCGAAAATGTAGATGTGCTTTATGCCGTTTATGTTGTAGATGATAATGAGAAGTTGATTGGAATGTTATCTCTAAAAAAATTAATCGTCTCTCATCCTTTAGCAAAAGTTGAAGAAATATATGATGCGGATATTATTTCTGTAAAAACATCTACTTCCAGTGAAGATGTTGCTGAATTAATTAGAAAATATGATTTAGTTGTATTACCTGTTGTTGATCAATTAGGAAGATTAGTTGGAAGAATTACTATTGATGACGTGGTTGATGTCATGCGCGAAGAAGCTGAAAAAGACATTCAGTTAATGAGTGGTATTACCGACGATGTTGATAGTAATGATAGTTTATGGCGTTTATCAAGAGCTCGAATTCCTTGGCTATTGGTTGGTATGTGCGGTGGTATTGTGGGGTCACGAATTATTGGTGGATATGAAGATCAAATTCAAATTCGTCCTGAAATGGCATTTTTCATTCCATTAATTGGTGCAACGGGAGGTAATGTTGGCGTGCAATCATCTGCTATCATTGTTCAAGGATTAGCGAACAATACATTAATCGTAGATAAAATTGCTCCAAAATTATTTAAAGAATTAGGCGTAGGATTAATTAATGGATTAATTTGTTCGGGATTAATATTAGGGTACAATTTATTAATTAGCGAATCATGGGCATTAGCCGCAACAGTAAGTGTTGCTTTATTCACCGTAATTTTATGTGCTTCGTTTTTAGGAACCTTTGTACCATTAATGATGAATCGTTTTAAAATAAATCCTGCTTTAGCAACAGGTCCTTTTGTGACGACTCTAAATGATATTATTGGAATTTCTATTTACTTTTTAGTTGGTAGAATTTTATACAGCATTCTTTAACTTAATAGGTAAATAATTTATTTTCTATTAGAATTAAAACGCTTAATCGCCACTAACTGATCATAATAGGTGCCTCGTTGGCGATGATAGACATAAATCGCATAATCATTTTCGGTTTCCCAATGATTTCCCTCGCTAAAAGTTTCGTCACCGCCCTTCTTCTCGTCTTTTAAATACACATAACTGTAATTATAATATCCTTGCTTAATATATAAACTACATTCATAACCCAACTTCTTGTAATTATAAGTCATACGATTCGTTTTACTTAAACGCCATTCAGTTAATTTACCTAGTACATAAAAATTACCTGCGCCTTGAGCATTATCATACGGTAAAAAAAAGTGTACCCAAGCATAATCCGATTCAATATCAGGACTACCAACCATATCTTTATTTTTAATCAAAAAGCCACCATTTAAGTCGTTGTAAAACGTGTAATTTTTAAAGGCTTTTAATTCATCATTTTTTAATTCGATATGATATACGTAGTCACTATCTCTTCTTATATCCGCCACTCTTTCTGTGTAAGTTCTCAATGAGCGTGTATCAAAAAATCTAAATTCATTTCCACCATTAAACGTTGATTTATCATCTAACGAGTATGTTAACTGCCGTGGCTCAACAAAAGTAGGTTTAATATTATTAACGGCGTTGTCCCAACGATTATTTTGAGTTATAATTACTTTCATATCCGTAAAAGGATTAGTTAACTCATATTGACTATTGATAATATTAAAATCAATATGCTGTTTTTCATATTGCTCATCATTACCAATTGCTTGACGAACATTTGCAACTACTGTTACTTTATTCTCATAAATCATAAAGCGTTTGGTAATCACTATTTTTTCTTTATCATTATCTTCATAAACATATACGATATAGTTTCCAGTCTTAGAAAAGTTCATACTACTTTGAGGAAATAGAATAGAATAATGTGTGTACTTTTGAATTGTATTGGTTGAAAAATTAAAGTTCAAAATATTGGCTTCAAAAAAACCATTCATGTATTCTGAATACACTAAATTGGAAGGCTCCCAATTAGCATCGCAATGAACAAAACTGATGGAGTAATTTTTTCTATCAAATTCTAAATCATCAAAACTTAACTCTAATTGTTCGCCAGAATTAAATTGTAAAATGGCAGGATTAGCATCAAAAGTGGATTCGTGTAACTGAACTGTTTTTATGTACGATTTATAAGTCCAATCTTCATAACGCATTTGATTATCATTTACATAATCATCTTGAGACATTACTTGTAAGGTAGTCATCAAAAATAAAGCGCTTAGTATCTTTTTATAAGTAAACATGGTGGTTTAACGTAAAAATACTGTTTTTAGTACTTATAATAAAGTTAAATAATGACAATAGGAACTATTCTTTAATTAGGTTGCCTTTACCATTTTGAGTTAAATTAATGGTATTTGGATTTCCTTTATAATACACATTACCTGCTCTATTGATTCTAATTTCCATTAAGCCATTTTCCGGCGCATTAATATGTGCATGCCCGAGAGAGTAGCTAGTTAAAAACACATATGAATTAACCTTTAAGGCATTGGCATACAAAAAATTAGTTCCATAATAATAACTTTCCAATAAATCTGTCTCGCCTGTTAAATACATATCTCCATTACCATGAGCACTTGTAACTACTCGATAAGTACTAACATCTAGCTTAAAATCTCCTGAATTTTCGGCTCTTAAAGAAATAGTATCTTGAACAATGGTATTTAAACTTTCAATAACACCCAAGCCTCCATGCTTTAAATGCTTAAAATAAGGGGCCGTTACATAAACTTTTATTTTGTGCTTGTAGCCTCTTACCCAATTACATCGGTTACTATTAAAAACTTTTAATGTTTCACCATCAAGTTCAGTTTTTATTAATTTCTGCAAATTCTCACCTGCTTCCACTCTTACTTCATATTCTGAGCCTTGCGTTAAATATAAATCCATTTTATCAGTTAAGTAAATACATTTAAAATCTTTTATGTCTCGATAAATTACATTTGTAGATCCAGTAGACTTAACACAATCACACATACTCTCTTTTTTACAAGAGGCGAACACAAAGAGCCAAATTATAAATATCAATAATTTATATTGCATGTGATTTCTTCTTTTTTAAACTAAATCTATAACCAACACCATAATCAAAATGTGCTGCAACAGCCCAATGAGACTTCATTGTGAAATTAAACATCAACCCATTTTTGCAAAAATACCTAATCCCAATTCGATGAAAAATTGAGCCATCTTCCTTTGGTTTAGAAATAGCATAGTAGCCCATTTCAATAGGAAAACTAATTTGTCCAACATTATAAGCATAACAGGCTTTAACGCCTAATTGTAAAACATCCGTCCAACCATTTGAAGGATTTCCAGATGTCTCTAAATGATAGGCGTTTTGGGTGTCATAACAAACATCTATGCCTCCACCCCATTTATGAGTGTTTCGGAGGTTATAATAATAATTAACTCCAAACGTATTCGAAAAATATTTCGGACCTCCTGGCGGCTCATGTTCGTTAAAACCAGCAGCATCCCAAATTAAAATTTCATGTTTACTTTTCCAAATAGAAGATGAATCTAATAAATCCGACTTAGCTACCTCTCCATTAATTTTATAAGTTAACCCTAAATTTAATGACGCAACGTTTAATCCTAAATTAGGGACTTGAGAACGTCCATTAGAAGCATGAGCAAAAGATACTCCTGGTTCTAATCTAAATTTATCGCTCAAATTAACATGCCACAACATTTTCCATTGAACATAAGTATTCCAATGACTACCTATCGCTATATTTTTAGGATTATTATCAATATCAAACTTTTTAGTTAAATATGAAACGCCCCAACATACTCGTAATACAGGCCTTGAAGCTCTTACCTTTTTATTAAGAGGAATTTCAATATAAGGAGATAAAGCGTAGCAATACCCTAGTTGTTTGGGATTAACAAAATCAATAAAATTAAACGACAAACCTACTTCAGGAAAATTATTTTCTCGATGCCAACGTTTACTTCCAGTCGTTGGTTTCACAAAGTCTACTTCAATTCCTGGAATGTAGCCTTTTACCAAATTACCAATAGTACTGCGATGTTCATAGATAAAACCATGAGTAGGAGCTACTTTTATATAAAAATCTTTTGTGCCCGTCATGTTCTTTTGAGAGAACACAATAAAAGGCATTAGGACAAATAGATATTTAGCTAATTTTATCAAAATAAGTCTCGAATTTAATGATAGTTTTTTAATCCTATATATAATCAAAAAAATTATTTTCTATTCAAATAAACCCTAAATTAGCGCCGAATTTAAACCATCCACGTCATGGAAGTAAAAGATATAAAAGATTCGAGCTTAGCTCAAAATCCAGTAATTGGACAAATGTTAGTGAACAATCACGAACAAATCTTATTTTGTAATGATAACGCTACTGGCCTTAAGGCTATTATAGCCATTCACAATACTGTTTTAGGACCATCATTAGGTGGAACCCGCATGTGGAATTATAATAATGAAATGGAAGCCTTAACAGATGTGTTACGTTTATCACGTGGAATGACTTACAAATCATCAGTGGCAGGTTTAAATTTAGGTGGTGGGAAAGCTGTCATTATGGGCGATGCTAGCAAAATTAAATCGGAGGCATTGTTACGTCGCTTCGGTAAATTTGTAAATAGCTTAGGTGGTAAATACATTACTGCTGAAGATGTTGCCATGAACAGTCGCGATATGGAAATGATTAAAATGGAAACCGACTATGTTAGTGGATTGCCTGAAAATATGGGTGGTAGTGGAGATCCTTCTCCTGTTACTGCTTACGGTGTTTATGTGAGTATGAAAGCGAGTGCTAAAGAAGTTTATGGAACTGATAGCTTAGCAGGAAAAAAAGTGTTAGTGCAAGGTATTGGAAACGTGGGAATGCATTTAGTAGAGCATATCTCAAAAGAAGGTGCAAAAGTTTATGTTTACGATATTAGTGAAGAACGTATTAAAACAGCCGTAGATAAATATAAAGCAGAATTTGTTGCTGCTGATAAAATGTTTGATTTAGATATTGATATTTATGCTCCATGTGCACTAGGTGCAACTGTAAACGACGATACTTTATCAAAATTAAAATGTAAAATTATTTGTGGTGCTGCCAATAACCAATTAGCGGATGAGAAAAAGCATGGTGAACTAGTATTATCAAAAGGTATTTTGTATGCTCCTGATTTTGTTGTGAACGCTGGTGGAATCATTAACGTTTACTATGAATTAGAAGGATATAACAGAGAACGTGCCATGGCTCATGCCGAAAAAATTTATGGTACCACTTGGAATATAATTCAAACAGCTAAAACTCAAAACATACCTACCTACGCTGCTGCAAACAAAATTGCCGAACAACGTATCGAAAGTATTGCAAGAATTAATGCCGTTATGTAAAAATTAATCTGAGCGAATTTAAAGGATAAATCATACCTTTGACTTCGCTCAGGCTAACAAAAAAATGTACTATAAATTAAAACATCCTCAAAAAAATCGTTCTTTATGCTAAACAGACGCTATCTTCGAATTAAAACAATGCAAACCTTGTATTCTTACTTTCAGCAAGAAAAACCAGATATTGTATTTTATGAAAAAGAATTATTTAAAAGTTTAGATAAAATTTACGATCTATATGTTTATGTATTGGTATTGTTTACCGATATACACCACACAGCTCTTTTAGTAACTGAAGAGAACAAAAACAAACGTTTACCTAGTAAAGAAGATTTAGAACCAAATTTACGTTTTATAGAAAATGTTGTATTGGTTTCATTAACACGTAGTGAAGAATTAAAAAAAGAAGTAGCTAACCGTAAAATTTCGTGGCAAAGTGATTTTGATTTAGTTCGTAAATTATATGCTGAATTAAGAGCAACTGATTTATACAAAAACTATATGGCATCTACAACGCCATCTGCTAAAGAAGATAAACAATTTTTAATTTCGGTAGCTACTGAGTTTTTATATGAACATGATCTACTAAATCATATTTTTGAAGAAAAAAACATTCATTGGGCCGATGATACTTTTGGGGCCTTCTCTATGGTATCAAGAACTTTCGAAAACTTTACTGGGAAATTGAATTTAGTGCCTTTATACAAAGATAAGGAAGATGACATGCAATTCATTTCAACTTTGTTCAGAAAAACAATAGCTGGTGATAAAGAATATGACCAATTAATTGACGAAAAAACAAAAAATTGGGAATTAGATCGAATTGCCTCTATGGATGTTTTGTTAATGAAAATGGCCTTAGCCGAGTTTATGCACGTTAATAATGTTCCAGTTAAAGTATCATTAAATGAGTATATTGATATTTCCAAAGAATACAGTACGCCTAATAGTAAAACATTTATTAATGGTGTATTAGATAAAATTATTGCGGATTTAAAACGTGATAATAAAATTCAAAAAACTGGAAGAGGTTTGATGGAAGGTAAATAATTTTTAAAATTCAAGGCGTGAAATTATTAGTACTCGATAACTACGACAGTTTCACTTACAACCTAGTTCACTTCATTGAAAAGGTAAGCGACATTGAATTTGATGTTATTAGAAATGATAAAATTTCCATAAAATCTGTAAACTCTTACGATAAAATTTTATTATCTCCCGGTCCTGGATTACCTAAAAACGCTGGCATTATGCCAGAACTTATTAATTGTTACAAAACAACAAAAAGCATTTTAGGTGTTTGTTTGGGCTTACAAGCAATTGGAGAGAGTTATGGCTCATCTTTAAAAAATTTGGATACAGTTGTACATGGCATAGCAACGCCCATTGATATCATCGAAACTGATTCTATTTTTAAAAACTGTCCTAAAACTTTTAACGTTGGCAGGTATCACTCATGGGTTATTAACCCAGATACGCTACCCTCCGAATTAATAATTACAGCAAAAGACCAAACAGAAAACATCATGGCAATTAAACATAAAACACATGATGTAAGAGCAGTGCAATTTCACCCAGAGTCTATTTTATCTGAATACGGTGAAACTATCTTAAAAAACTGGATAGAATCTTGATCTTGTTTAGCTAAAAAAGAGCGTCACAATAAGTTATAAAAAAGTATAATTTTTATTCTAAAAACGGTTTAAAATCCTAAATTTGCTACACTATAAAATTAAAATGAAAGCAATCTATATTTTAGCGGCCATTGTTCTGTTTTTTACAATATCATGCAAAGAACAAAACACGGAAATTTCTACAAATGATGTAACAAATTCTAAATCAGCTAATGGTAATAATAATACTGATTTGCCAGAAGTAAAATTTGAAGAAGAAACTCATGACTTTGGCAGAATTACTCAAGGTGAAAAAGTAACATACGCCTTTAAATTTAAAAATACAGGAGGTGCTAACTTAATTATATCTTCAGCAAATGGAAGTTGTGGATGCACCATACCAGACTATCCCAAAAAACCTATTTTACCGGGCGAAGAAGGAGTAGTTAATGTTGTGTTTGCTAGCGAAGGGAAATCAGGGATGGTTGAAAAATCGGTAACCTTAGTAACTAATTGTGAACCTAGCACCAGAATAATATATATTAAAGCAAATATTATTGTTCCAACAAGTGCTAATCCAAGTGAATTGCCTTCAGCACAATAAATTAAAATAATAACAAATCAAATAAACACAAAACAAACATGAACAACTTAGTAATTTTAATGGGTGGTGGTGCCGCAGGAGGAAATCCAATAACACAAATTGTCCCTTTGGTTTTAATCGTAGTCGTATTTTATTTTTTTATGATACGTCCTCAAATGAAAAAACAAAAAGAAACAAAAAAATATATTGAGGCATTAAAAGTAAATGATAAAATTTTAACGATTGGTGGAATTTATGGCACAATCAATAAAATGAATGATGATGGAACAATTATCATTGCAGTAGAAGATGGTTCAAAAATGAAAATAGCTAAAAGTGCTATTTCTCAAGATGCTACTTCAACTTTAAATCAAACAGTTTAATACAATGAATTCGTCAAATGCCATTACTCGCATACGACGATTGCTATTAAGCAAAAAAGTTGGTACTTTTTTAATTTGTTTAAGCATTGCATCACTACTTTGGGTGGTGCATGCCTTAAACCGAAATTACAAATACACTCTTCGTGTTCCGGTAGCTTTTTTAAATCTGCCTACCAATAAGCTCCTAGTTGGGGAATTACCAGAATACTTAGATGTTGAAATAAAAGCTAGTGGATTAAAACTACTTTTCATATCTCTCAAAAAAAACATTAGTGAAGTTGTAGTGGATTTTAATTTACTAAAAAACAATGCAAAATCACAAGCCTACTCTATCCGAAATGGTAATTTTAATCTACAAAATTCCATCAACTTTGATGTTGAAATTTTAAAAATACGCCCAGATACTTTATTTTTCTCCTCAAAAAAAGGTATCTCTAAATTGCTACCTGTAAAAGCTAATTTAAAAGTAAACTGTAAGCCAGGTTATTCTATTATTTCAAAAACAAATGTTACTCCAGCTTATGTTTCGGTTACTGGAGATAGTGTAGATTTGATAAAAATGGATACCGTTTACACTTACTTTCTAAATTTAAAAGATGTTCATCAAAACTATTCAGATGCAATTGCTTTAAAAAAACCATATTCATCCATCAACTATAACGTAAAAAATGTACAGTTGAAATTTAGTGTTGACAAGTTAACGGAAGCATCTATAAAAATACCAGTGCAGGTCATGAATAGCCCTGGTAATGAAACCATTAAATTACTACCGAGCTTTATAACCATAAAATATTTAGTAGCTATGAATGATTACGAAAATGTTAGTACTAATTCATTTAAAGCTGTTGTAAACTACGAGCAAATTAAAGAGAAACAAAAAAGCTTACAAGTAGAAATAGTTCGTTCGCCTTCAGAAGTGAAAATTATTAAAACAGAACCAACAAGTATTTCTTATTTAATTTATAAATAATGATCATTGGATTAACAGGTGGCATAGGTAGCGGCAAATCAACCGTTGCACAATTGTTTGAAACAATGGGTTGTGCTATTTTTAACTCTGATGATAAAGCAAAAGAACTCTATTTTAAACCTGGTATAAAAAAAGCAGTTACTGATTTGTTAGGAACAGAAGCCTATCTCAGCGAAACAGTTATTAATAAAGATTTTATATCTAAAAAAGTTTTTTCTGACACTCAATTATTACACCAACTTAACGATATAATTCATCCCGCCGTTAAAGAAGATTTTATCCAATTTAAATCTAAATTTCCTTTAAATACCATCATCATAAAAGAAAGTGCGTTATTGTTCGAAACTGGTATCTACAAAGATTTAAATTATAACATATTAGTAACCGCTCCCATCAATATAAAAATTGAGCGAGTTATGAAACGAAATTCAGTTTCAAAATCAGACATTGAAAAACGTATGCATGCACAGTGGACAGATGAGCAAAAAATACCATTGGCAAACGCTATCATCGTTAATGATAATGATACCGCATTAATTCCACAAGTCATTTCAATTATTGAAAAATTAAAAAATGCTTAAAAGAGATTATTTAGTCAAGCAATTTGAAGAATTTGGCAAAGTAATGGCTGTTTTACTGGGATTAAAAAAAGATGGTCTATTTCCCGAATTATCTGATTCTATTGAAGAAGCATTAAAAAAATATACTTTACTAGAAATTAAATATGTTGAATCTATTTCTAATGAAAGCCTCATTGAAATATTAACTCAAGAAAAGAAATTAAATGATGAACAACTTAAAATGTTGGCCGATTTAATATATGAAAAAGGAGAATATTATGCGTCTGTTAATTCACCAGGAAACACATCTTCAAATTGTTACAAAAAAGCATTTCTAATTTATTTATTCTTAAAAGAAAACGCAACGCTTAATTATTCATTAGACATGCATTATAAGCTAGAAATATTAGAGAAAATGGAATTATAATATTGCTATAAAAAATAACCACATAGTCACATAGTTTTTAATACAACATCAAACATACAAAACAGTGCAGATAGAAGGAAGCGACGCTTCCATGCTATGTTAATAATCTTTTAATACCACTAACTAAACACGAATTCTATGTGACTATGTGTTTAAATTCATTAATTTTTCTAGATGATGAAATCCAATGCCAAAATACTGTTTTGAATCTTTTATTTTTTTGAGAATCTCCTGTTTTTGTGCATCTGTTTTAGATTTTTTTTCCGCAACAATCATCACATTCTTCGGGGTATGCGCATCTGATATAAATTGAAATACTTTAGTGCTATAGCCACAGTACTCTAGTATCAATGAACGAAGTCCATCTGTTACCATCTCTGCTTGGCGTTCTAAAAAAATACCATGTTTGACTAAAAAATCTAAGTCATTTTTTGTTTTGTATTTTTCAATTTCTCTGCGTATTTGTTTGTGGCAACAAGGCGCGACAACAATTAAATCGGCATTTGCCTTTATTCCTTTAAAGATAGCGTCATCTGTAGCCGTATCACAAGCATGCAAGGCAATTAGTATATTTACATTAGCGGCATCATAATCCATAATAGTTCCTTTGGCAAAATGCAAATCACTAAAATTCGATTTCTTTGCAATATCATTACATAAATCAACTAAATCTTTCCTATACTCAACTCCCGTAACTTTTGTTTTTAAACTTAAAACATTAGTTAAATAATCATACAGTGCAAACGTTAAATATCCCTTGCCTGCACCCATATCCAAAACATTTAACACATCATGCTTTGGTAAATTTTTAATTAATGGGTTCAACAATTCTACATAATGATTGATTTGTTTGTATTTGTCTTGTGAACTAGGAATGACGTTTCCTTTTTCATCCGTAATTTTTAATTGCTGTAAATATGATTTGCCTTGAGCGGTTACAAATCTGTTTTTTTGCACATTATGCTCTAAGGAAGGAAGTTCCTGATGAGTTGGTTTATTTAACTTAAAACTTGTTTTACCACTATTAGCAAATTCAAAAACCAGATCATTATCTAATGTAAATAAAGAGGAGTGTCTAAAATCACCACTTTGCAAAAAATCATTCACTAAATCAACACCTTCCTTAATAGAGAAATTTTTAACGATATCTTTTGTTTGATAACGGTAAGTAAAACTCAATTTATCTTCTTGCTTAATAATTGTTTTTTTGACATAACAATTTTTTAGTGCCTCTATAGAACCTTTATAATTAGCTAGAGAAAGCTTTACAAAGGTATTATCATTCAATGATTTTTGTAGTGATGAAATAAATTGTTCCTGATGAGTCATAAAAAAAGATAAGAATTGATAATAGGAGGCTAAGATACATTAATCGTTATTAAAAAATAAGTAAAAAATCATCATTGAATTTATCATCTAATAAAAATAGTTTGTATATTCGTTAATACCCGATATGTATAAACTCATTTTCATATTTTTATTTATCACTATGATATGCAGAGCTCAGCAAAATGAGTTCGAGAAATATGGTCCATTTGGCTCTCAAGTTTACACTGATTTAAAAGTGGCGTTGGAAATAGAAAAAAACATCTTTAAGATGGACTTGAGTTATAAAAAACTGGAACCTAAATTATATGCAAAACTGGGTAAACTAAAAGATTTGCAAGCACTTAAATTAAGTGGAAATGAAATAAACACATATCCTTCATCATTTGGCGACTTATATAATTTAATTTACTTTGCCAGTTATAACAATGAATTTACATCATTTCCTCCTGATTTAAAAAAATTAGTCAACTTAAATTATATAGAATATTTCGGAAGCAAAATAGATAGTATCCCTTCTGAAATTGCTTATTTAAGCAGATTGAAAACTTTAAAAATGTCATCTACCAATGATACATTAAAACTCCCTACCACTTTAAAATATTTAAAAAACTTAAAAGATGTGACTATTGAAAACTGTGTATTGGATAGCTTTCCGAAAGAAATTTTTAAAATACCGAATCTTAATTTTTTAAATTTAACCAATACAAATACATTTTACTTAACAAAACATTTTGAACGATTTGTGAATTTGGAAGTATTAGTTTTAGATGCCAATCAATTACAAAACATTCCATTTGAAATTTATTTAGCAAAAAAATTACGTTTCTTATCTGTAAAAAACAATCACCTTCAAAAAATGCCAGATAGCATTTCTCAGCTAGAAAACTTAACGGTATTAGATGTCAGAGGAAATGGTTTTTCTAAACAATATATTGAAGAACTAAAAGCGATGTTACCTGGTTGCGAGATTAGGTTCTGATTACGAATCATTATACGAATATACGAATCACGTTAGCACATCCAGATTCGTATATTCGTACTAATTCGTAATCAACTATTCGTATTAAATCTCTTCATAAAACCTTCCATAAACCAAGCAGGCGGTTGCATCGGTTTATTTTTCACTTTATCTATAAACACTAAAGTAACAGATCCTGTGTTTAATAACTCATTATGCTGATTAAAACATTCGTAATGAAAAGTGATACGAATTCCCGGCATTTCGTTAACAGTCGTTACAATTCTCACTTCATCATCGTATTTAGCAGGCTTTTTATAATTAACTGTTAAATTAATTACAGGCATTAAAACGCCACTTTCTTCCATCTCACGGTAACTAAACCCTAAACTACGCATTGCTTCTACCCTACCCACTTCATAGTACTGAGCATAAACACCATAGTAAACAAAGCCCATTTGATCAGTTTCTCCGTAACGTACTCTTAACGTTGTTTCTGTTTTAATCATACAAATAATCTCTTATATTTAAAACATCAAATTTAGTTTTCTATTTCATGAATTTTCTATTTAAAATACTCTTTTTTTCAGCACTTATTAGCTTATCAGCTTGCTCAAAAAAAACATCCGTTAGTAATATTTCCGAATCTCATGTGATTATCAATAATCCAAAAATTGATAGCACTGTTTACAAAGTTATGTCGCCCTACAAAAAAACACATGATGAACAAATGTATGCGGTTATCGCTAAAAGCGAAGATGCCTTAGTGAAAGCAGATGTAGAAAGTACTTTAGGGAACTTTTTTTGCGACGCTGTTATTTATGAAACAAAAAAACTATTAGGTAAAGATTCTGCAATGCTCGACGTGGCGATTTTTAATAAAGGAGGTTTACGAAATTCATTACCGAAAGGAAATATTACTATTGGAAATGTATTTGAATTAATGCCCTTTGATAATGAAGTAGTGTTACTAAAATTAAGTGGCGCGCAATTTAAAGATATGTGCTATAAAATTGTAGAAAAAGGCGGAATTCCTATTGGTGGCATGCGATTAACGATGAAAGGAACAACGCCAACTGATATTACTATTAATGGGAAAGCATTTGATGAAAATAAAGACTATTGGGTGGTAACTTCTGATTATTTAGCAAACGGAGGCGACAGCTACAACTTTTTTAAAAATGCCAAAGAGAGAAAAATCATGAATGTACTTTTAAGAAACATGATTATTAATTACTGCGAAGACATTACCAAATTAGAACAAACGATTAAACCAAAATTAGATGGCAGAATTCAACTATCAAAATAGACGAGAATTTTTAAAATACTTTGTTGGCACTTCGGCTGTATTAGCTGGATTTCCTGCCCTATCCAAAGAAGTTTTAAAAAGTAAAGATTTATCTCGTTTGACGATTTTATACACCAATGATATTCATAGTCGTATAGAACCCTTTCCAGAAAACGACCCAAAATTTGCTGGGAAAGGTGGTTTTGCAAGACGAGCAGCCGTTATTGATGAATTAAAAAAAGAAAATGATAATATTTTATTATTAGATGCTGGTGATATTTTTCAGGGAACACCGTATTTTAATTTATATGGTGGCGAATTAGAATATAAATTAATGAGCTTAATGAATTACGATGCAACAACTATCGGTAATCATGATTTTGATTTAGGAATTGATAACATTACTAAGCAAATGCCTCATGCAAATTTCGCTTTCATTAATTGTAATTATAATTTTAGTAACACGAGCTTACATAATAAAATAATTCCCTATAAAATATTCGAAAAACAAGGCATCAAAATTGGCGTTTTAGGTTACGGAATTGAATTGGAAGGATTAGTAGATAAAAAAATGTATAAAGACACCGTTTACCAAAATCCACTTCCAATTGCCAATGCTACGGCTAAATTATTAAAACAGGATTTAGGTTGTGATTATGTGATTGCTTTATCTCATTTAGGATTTTCTTACAATGATAAAAAATTAAGCGATATGAGTATGGCACCACAAACCGAAAATATTGATTTAATCATTGGCGGACATTCTCACACTTTTTTAGAACACCCTGTTAAATTAGCCAACAGAGTTGGCAAAGAAGTTTATGTAACACAAGTTGGTTGGGCAGGAATTTGGTTAGGTAAAATTGATGTGTATTTTTCTTATAATAAGAAAAAAATCTCACATAATTCAAATAATAGAAAAATTTAAAAAAACAAGCCCAAAACGAAAATTTTTTGAAATTATTTATCGATTTTTTCCTTGCGAGATTAAATAATCAGTATATATTTACAAACTCGAACTTGTTAATAATACTAAACATTATATATTTAATAACTTATTTAATACTATGAAGGAAAAGACAGCTGAAACAGTGTGGAAGAATTGCCTAAGAGTAATTCAGGATAATGTAAGCCCTCAAAATTTTGCAACTTGGTTTGAACCTATCAAAGCCATTAAAATTCAAGACAACGTATTAAACATTCAAGTACCCTCTCAATTTTTTTATGAATGGTTAGAAGAACACTACATCACAATTATTAAAAAAGTAATTAGAAAAGAATTAGGTGCAGAAGGAAGAATTGAATACAGTATCGTAATGGATAACGGAACAGGTAAATCTGAGAAAGCCGTTATGTTGAAAGTTCCAAACATTAATACCAATTTAAGAAACAATCCAGTGTCAATGCCAATTGATAGTGGATCAATTAGAAACCCATTTATTATTCCAGGTCTTAAAAAAGTATCTGTTGAATCTCAATTAAACCCTAACTACTGTTTTGATAACTTCGTAGAAGGTGATTGTAACCGTTTAGCTCGCTCTGCTGGTTACGCTGTATCTCAAAAACCAGGTGGAACTGCATTTAACCCGTTATTATTATATGGCGGTGTTGGTTTAGGAAAAACTCACTTAGCGCAAGCTATCGGTATTGATATTAAAAAGAACTTCCCAAACAAAACAGTTCTTTACGTTCAATCAGAAAAATTTATTGCACAATTTATTGATTCAATCAAAAACAATAATCAAAACGATTTCGTTCATTTTTACCAAATGATTGACACGTTAATTATTGACGATATTCAGTATTTAGCAGGAAAAGAAAAAACTCAAGATGTATTCTTCCATATCTTCAATCACTTACACCAATTAGGAAAACAAATCATCTTAACAGCTGATAGAGCTCCAGTTGAAATGCAAGGAATTGAGCAACGTTTATTATCTCGTTTCAAATGGGGATTAAGCGCAGATTTACAAACTCCAGGTTTAGAAACTCGTATTGCTATCCTAGAGAAAAAAGTTTACAACGAAGGTATTCAATTACCAAAAGAAGTTTGCGAATATTTAGCATACAGCATCACTTCTAACGTACGTGAATTAGAAGGAGCATTGATTTCATTATTAGCTCAATCATCTTTAAACAAGAAAACAATTACGTTAGAATTAGCTAAGCAAATGATTGACAAATTTGTTAAATCTACTGCTCGTGAAGTTTCTATTGATTATATCCAAAAAGTAGTTTGCGATTACTTCGATTTAAACATCGATTTAATGAAATCAAAAACTCGTAAACGTGAAGTAGTTCAAGCTCGTCAAATTGCGATGTATTTTGCTAAGTGTATGACTAAATCTTCTTTAGCTACTATTGGTATGCACTGTGGTGGAAAAGATCACGCTACTGTATTACATGCTTGCCGTACGGTAAATAACTTAATGGATACAGACAAACGTTTTAAAGCATACATTGAAGAATTAGATAAAAAAATCAGCATTAACAACTAATTCATCATTCATAAATATAAAATCCCTTAGTCCAATGACTGAGGGATTTTTTTTTAACTAAATATGTTTAATCAAGATCAACTCGATTTAATATTTCCAATAGTTGGCGCCGTTTGCGGGGCTATGTTATGGCTGGGATATTTTAAACGAATAGACATCTTAGAACATGAAAAAATTACGGATACCATTATTGCATTCATTATAGGGTTTCTAACCCCTACCCTCGCGCTATGGATATATTATGGTTTAGAGATTTTAGGCTTTAATTTTAATGGGGAAATAATTAACGATTTCTTCTATTCCATATTTGGAGTAGGATTAACCGAAGAGCTTTCCAAATTAATTGGTGTACTCATTGCCTTTAATATTATCAAAAAACGTATAAATGAACCCATTGATTATTTAGTGTTTGCAGGCGTTGTCGCGTTAGGATTTTCGGTAAGAGAGAACTTTATTTATTACAATAATTATGGAGCTCAAATAGCATCAGGAAGAACGTTTATTTCATGTTTAGTACATATTATCAACACCAGCATTTGTGTGTATGGCATTTATCGATTTCAATTATTTAATAAAGGAAATATATACATCAATACTCTTGTTGGAATAAGCGCAGCCGTTTTTTCACATGGCTTATTCGACTTCTTTTTAGTACAACCATTTTTAGGCGACTTTACATCCATCTTAGCTACGATTGTTTACTTAATTGGTATTAATTTTTGGATTCAAATGATTAATAACGCCATTAATTTTTCCCCTTTTTTCAATTATCAAAAAATAGCGTCTACAACAAAATTGTATAAAGCCATCTTTATATGGTACTTCATAATTTTAAGTTTTGAATTTATTTATGGAAGTATCTATTTTGATCAAAAAACTGCTATCAAGCAAGTATTAGCAAGCGTACTAAGAGAAGGCTTTATTTTATTTATTGTAGCACTTAGAGCAAGTCGATTAAAAATCAATAAACGAAAATACTTCCCTATTAAAATTCAAATGCCCATACACTATACAAAAAATGATGATGAAGACTTTAGACTTTTGGGAATACCTTTAAAAATAAGAGGAGAAAACGAAAAAGAGTTTCAATTTATTAAATACATGGGAAAAGATATTTTTATTTATGATGCCAATACGAACGAGTCAGTCTCAGATCAAGGAAAGAGAGCACGCTTACTAAAAAAGTATTTTCTTAAAAATGATGTCGTCACATATTTAATTGAAATATACAATGAAGATAAAGCAAGTGATATTTATTTATTAAAGCCTAAAACACGATCGATAACATACATTAATAATAAATATCCAATTGCCAGTTTAATGCACTATGACAACCCCACTGTGTTTCAAAAAGAACACGAAACCTTATCTTATAAAGAATTAAAACATATAAAATATGTTTATATAAAATGAAGAAAAATAATTTATATAATTATGAAACGACACAATATTAAAATCATATTTTACTTTTTATCGTTAATTACATTTCTTTCTTGTCACGATAAAAAACAAATAGATAAAATCGATCTGTTTTTCAAATCTGTATTTTCCAAATATGAAAGAAATAGAAATGGGGAACATGACTCACTCATAAGTTGTTTAAAACAAGTAGATTCATTATACACGCTTAATCCTGACTGTCGCTTAGCATGGCTATCAAATCACATTAAAGGTAATTTATTTTCAAGAGTAAGTGAATACAAAACAACCAGAGCATATTATATTAAAGCGCAAAAAGCTGTTAATTTAAGGGAAGATTTAGACACTTTAAATGCGAAATCAGAAATTGGAATTGCTCAAACCTATAAAAACACTGGAAACTATCCTGAAGCAATTGAATCAAATTTAAAGGCATTGGCAATTTTCGAGAAACATAATTTAACAACGTCGGCCAATAAAGCAAAGGCCAACATCGCCAATATATATATGCTTAAAGGAGATTTTAATCAAGCAAAACAAAGTTTAAAAAATATTGTAAAAAACAATTATATAGCCGAAAACGCAATACCATTTCATTCTCTTGCCAACGTTCATGGCGAACTAGGTGAGATAGATAGTTCATTATTTATAGATAACACAATGATACAAAATTTAAGAAACTTTAAATATCGATTACTGTTAAGTCCATTTTATAACAATAAGGCATTATGCTATCAATTTCTAAAAAAAACTGATTCGGCTTTAGTGTATTTCAATGAATCATATAAAATAGATTCCATTAAAAAAGATCAAAAAAACATGGGAGTAAATTTAGTTTCAATCGCTGAAATCTATAACGAAAATGGCAATGAAAATCTAGCTCTAGAAAAATTAATAATCGCATATAGCATCTTTAAAAAACATGATATTAAAAGGGAGCTACAGAATTGCTACACACAATTGTCAAATTATTTTGAAAGAAAAAATGACTATAAAACAGCAATATTATATAGCGACTCAGCTCATACTATTGGCAATCAAATTGACAATTTAACTCTTAATTCTAAAATAGAACTTTTGCAAATTGAATATGAAACCAATAAAAAAGACGCATTAATTGAAACTCAAAATCAAAAAATACAAGTACAACAAATTATTGGCGTTATTATATCTTTAATCATCATTCTTAGTATCACCATTTTCTATTTCATATTCAAAAGTAAACAAAACAAACAAAAATTTAATCAACAACAAGTGCTTAATGAGGTTATATTTGAGACAGAAAACACAGAACGAGAGCGTATTGCAAGAGATTTACATGATAGTGTGGGTCAAAAATTATCTGTCGTTAAGATGCAACTATCCATGAAAAATGCTGATACACAATCTGCCAGCAATTTACTTGACGAAGCTATACAAGATGTGAGAAATGTTTCGCATAATTTAATGCCCACAGATTTAAGCAAAGGCTTAATTACTGCTCTTGAAAACTTAAGTGAGCAAGTGAATTTATCATCTAATACTTTACAAGTTCACCTTCATATTAGTGATAACGCTCGACTATTAGTTATTAATAAGCAACAAAGCATGCTTATTTATAGAATGATACAAGAATTATTAAATAATGCTATTAAATACGCCCAAGCCAAAAACATCCATATAAATATGGATTGTAATAAAAACCAATTAAACCTAAATTTAACCGACGATGGTATAGGATTTGACATTAATTCAATTGAAAATAAAGAAGGTTTAGGCATAAAAAATATAAAAGAACGTGTTCAACAAATGATCGGTAACGTAGAACTTATCTCTAAAGATGGAAAAGGGACTCAATATCAAATATCAATGCCTGTATGAGTAATTCAAAAAACAAAACTAATATATTAATTGTAGATGATCATCAATTGGTTATTGATGGTTTAAAAAGCATGCTTGCCAGCGAAAAAAACTATGTGATAAAAGGAGAAGCCTTGAATGGCCAGCACGCATTGGAAATGATTACCTCAAAACCAGAAGAATATCAACTAGTGGTAACTGATATTACAATGCCTTTAATGTCTGGAATAGAACTATGCAAAATAATTAAAGAGCAATATCCTCATATTAAAGTACTGATATTAAGTATGCATAATAGCATCACCATTGTAAAAGACGCCCTAAATGCCGAAGCTGATGGCTATATGCTAAAAAATACTGGACAAGATGAATTTATTAAAGCTATAGAACGTGTTTTAGGAGATGGTACTTATTTTAGCCAAGATATTTTGCCAATTATTTTAAACTTATTTCAAAAAGAGAAAAAAGAAACTCTAAAAAACACCTTAACTCAAAGAGAAAAAGAGGTTTTAGAACTAATAGTTCAAGAATATACTAGTAAGGAAATAGCCGATAAGCTTTTTATAAGCAAACAAACCGTTGATACCCACCGTATCAATATTATGCAAAAAACTGACTGTAAAACCCTAGTAGGACTAATAAAGTACGCTATACAATCTGGTTACATTAAATAAAATCCATACATGTATGGATATTAAAATCCGTACTGGTGGGGATTGTAGAAATTACTTGATTTTCATAATTTTGGCTATAATCTATAACCAATTTATTATGAAAAAACTTATACTTTTAATTAGCGCATTTATCTGTTCTGTTACATCTTTTTCTCAAGATTCTATTGTTCTTGTAAAATCTTACAATAGCTTTTTCTATCCTAATCAGTATAGTTCAATGGTAGAATTTTCTTCAACACAACTAGTACATGCTGGACAAACAGCCAATTTTGGAAATAATTTTTGGCAAACCGCTGGTACAACTGCTACAACAAATACCTTTTTAGCTACATCAACTCCAATAACTGGTTATATGCCAACTGCTATTACCAAAGCCCTAGGTAAACTTTTTTTCATAAGCTCTTTCAATAATGGAAAAGCATTATATGTTACAGATGGCACTAGTTCTGGAATTACAAGACTTTGTGGGTTAGGTACTGCTATTACCGAAAACATGATTATTAATCCTAAAGTAGCTAATGGAAAACTATTTTTCGCTAAAGACAGCAGTGCAACGGGTGTTGAATTATGGGCAACCGATGGCACTAAAGCTGGTACTCAAATGGTTAAAGATATTGCTGCAGGTACATCTCCAGGATTATCAAAAGCATTTTGTGCTGTCCTAAATAATAAATTTTATTTTATTGCAAATGATCTTACTAACGGAGATGAGTTGTGGGTAACCGATGGAACAGCTGCAAATACTCAAATGGTGTATGATTTACATTCTGGAGGTAATAGTTCAACGTATTTCCAAAGTAACTTTTTTACTTTTAATAACAGTTTATATTTCCATGCAACGGTAAGTGGCTTCAAATATGGCTTGTATAAAACAGACGGTACAGTTGGTGTAATGCCTACATTAGAGTCAGGCGGTTTAACTTTAACAAGTAACCCAATGGTTCATCAAAATGCTATTTACTTTGGAGCGGTAACTTACACACCTACTGTTTTTGTTGGTTCAGGCGACTTGTATTCAGTTTCTACATCAAGCCCTAATATGATTGCTGATGTTAGCTATACCGACCCAACAATGGGCAATGTACAAGGGGTTAGCGCAGTATTAGGTAGCGCAGGAAATAATTTATTTTTAAGTGTTGGTACTTCAAGTTTAGGTACAGAGCTGTGGGCATACTCATCAACAACAAATTCAGTTTCATTATTAAAAGATATTGCCACAGGAACATTATCAGGTATTAGTAACACTAACTTTGATTATGATATGTATTTCAATAATAAAAAAATAGTTTTAGGTAATAAAATGGTGTTTGTTGCGCAATCACAATTTACAGCAAGCCATCAAGAAGAAATTTGGACAAGCGATGGTACTGCGGCAGGTACTCATAAAGCAGTTTCTACATTTACACCGTTTACCTCAAGCGATTATTATTACAATTCAATGACGCCTTTTAATGGCGATGTATATTGCTATGGTGCTTACTCAACAAGTTCACCTACATTATGGAAACTGAAATTAGGTATTAATGCAGTTGGAATAATTGAAAATCAACAACAACCAGTTAAATTCACTGTTTTTCCAAATCCAGCTAAAGAATTTCTAAACATAAAATTGGAAACGTCAAACAACGAACCAACAGGAATAAAAATCACAAATTTGTTGGGTGAAACTGTTTTAACGGAAACAGTGACCTCTAATAATTTGACAGTGAAAACCAATAATTTAATCAGTGGTGTCTATTTTGTAACCATTACTAATAATGGCGCGCAAAGCACGCAAAAAATAATTATTGAATAAACTTATTTAAATTTTAAAAAAAAGATTATGAAAAAAATATTATCCACAATTTTCGCATTAGGATATTTATCTGTTTTAGCACAAACATTTAGTTTAGTAAAAAATGTAAATCTTAATCCTGATAATGGTTATGTGAGTCTAAACTGCTCATTTAAAGAGGTAAACGGGAAATTGTATTATATTTTTCCAGACCAAGCTTCTGGTAAGAATGCGTTATATGTATCTGATGGTACAAGTGCTGGCACAAATATGATCTCTCCCATAAATGTAAACATCACAAGTAATTTAATAGCAGGAGGAAACAAATTATATTTTTATGCGACAGATGGCACAAATGGTATAGAACCTTGGGTAAGTGATGGTACAACTGGTGGTACATTTATGCTCAAAAACATTAATCCGAGTAGTAACGATAATGACTTTGGAACAATGTCACTTTCTTTTTTAAGTGCTGATGCAAATAAAGCCTTTTTTAAAGGTAATGATGGTGTAACTGGAGAAGAGCTTTGGGTAACAGATGGGACTAACGCAGGTACTATTTTAGTGTCAGATATTTTTATGGGCACTAATGGCTCACAAATTTATGTTACAAAAACTGGGCACGGCTCTAGCATGATGGGAGGTAAATTATATTTCTTTGCTGTTAATGGAAATGGTGGGCCTACAACATTAAATGGTGAAGAACCATGGGTAAGTGATGGTACAAGTGCAGGTACTTTTATGTTAAAAGATATTGTACCAGGATATCAAGGCTGTCAAATTACTTCAAGCGTAAATAAAAATTTCATTGAGTTTACTGGCAAAATGTATTTTGTTGTTACAGGGCTTTTAAATCCTACGTCTCAACCAGCTATGTATGTAACCGATGGTACAACAATTGGCACTACACAAGTATTAACTTCTCCATATAAAATGATAAATGAAATGTATGTATTTAATAATAAGATTTATTACACAATAGCTACTAATAATTACAGTACATTAAATGCAACAGATGGTAATTTAGCAGCAGAACAAATTATAGACACGCTATTAAATGCTAATTTAAATAACCCATCATCGTGCCAAATGACAACGGCCAATAACGAATTATACCTTAGGATAAATAAATCGTCAGCTGGAAATGAATTATATAAACTAGATGCATCTAATAATGTAGTTCTTGTAAAAGAAATATGGGCAGGTGGTTCGGGCGGAGTACACAGTAATGTGTATAATGACAGAAAGGTATTTCAAGTGTATAACAATAAATTGTGGTTTTTGGGTTCAGACGGCTCATCCTCAGGAGCACAACAAATGTGGAGTAGTGATGGTACATTTGCGGGAACTGTGGCAATGAGTCCTTTAAATAACGATGGTGGATGGGCAGGTGGTTATTTAAGTCCTTATAATGTTTTTGCTACTTCTTTTGGTATGTTTATGATATATACTAACCCAACTACTGGAAGTGAATTATATATATACAATAATTTAGCAACTACTATTTCTGATCACAATACTAATAATAACATATTTACTGTTTATCCAAATCCTGCTAAGGAAATGATAAATATTAAATTAGAAATGTCATACTACGAACCAATCGAAATTAAAATCACAAATTTGTTGGGTGAAACTGTTTTATCTGAATCACTGACCTCAAACGACTGCACTTTTAAAACCAATAACTTAAAAAGTGGTATTTACATCGTAACAGTTACTAATAATGGCAAACAATCAACACAAAAAATAATTATCGAATAATGAAAGCTATAATACAATCATCTATATTTACTCTTGCGTTAGCAATTTTCACAATTAGTACCAACACTTCTTGCAAAAAAGAAGAAACGCCAGCACCTGATACAACAAGCACAGCAACACCTATTGTGGTGCCAACTTTTAGTTTAAATACTTGGAAAGTAGTGCGAAACGATACTTACATTAATGCTATAACTAGCAAATCATTATCAATTGGCGGGGGCTATGATCAACGAACCTACTCCTATAACTCAACCACTAATGTGAACGGACAAATTAAAACTGCCTTACTATACATTACTTTTGCTGATAGTTTAAATGCTCCACAAACTGGCAATTATACATTAATTGGTTTACCAAACACACATCCTGTAGGGAATCAAGTTTATATAATGCACGCCGGTACATCGGCATCTGGTACTTTTTATAGTAAACAAAACGGAGGCACTATACATGTAGATAATAATTGGGGCTCTATAACTATTACAGGGAATGATTTGCTTGGCAATAACAGTGCACCAACAACAAGTTTATCCATCAATTTAGAGTATTATTAATAGTTAACTAATAAAATAAATTTCAAATATTAAAAAGCCATTAAAATGATAAAAATCCACAGCCTATTTATATTAGCACTTAGTACAACATTAATTTTAACTTCATGCAAACCAAAAGAAGAAGTACAACCCGATGAACCAACTCCAACACCAGAGCCTATTGCGGCTATTAATGTGTTAAATACAACCAGTGGCTTTTCAACAGTTTTTGAGTCAGCACATAGCTTGGGTGGAATTAATAATGCAAACTCGATAAAAATCGGCGATTTTACTTTAGAAACCAATAACAGGTTGAATGTGGCATATTACACTGAGGAAGCTACTCAGCAATCGCCAATGAAAACCCAGTATCGTTACACAAAAGATTTAACGAGTAATCAATTTTTATCATTGCCAGCAGGTGTTGGGCAAAACCCAATTGATGCAAATACGTATTATGATAAAGTAAGCTATCAATATTTTCCTTATTCAAACATCTATTGTATTTCAACATTAAAATACAGTACTGGTTTTGGATATAATAATACAGCAACATTTGCAAATGATGTTTATGGAGGCGCGTCATCACCTAACCCTATTGGTTCACCGGATTTATGTTTTAGATATCCTGTAATGAATAGCGGAGCAAGTTTTGGCTATTTTTGCCCATTAAGTAGTGTTAATCAGTTGCCAGTTGTTGGCTCAAGTTATGGGTTGAAAATTGGAGCTATTGGATCACAAGTTAACAATTATTTTAGAGGTGGTTGCCTTCACGATATTTACACAGGTAATGGCATTTATGATTTCTTTGCCATTGGAATTACGATGGATTCGGTAAAAGTCTATAAATTAAATTATGGTAGTTTTCCAACCTACACTCCAACAGTGGTTAATTCGTTACCCACTACAATGGATTTTGCTTCTACAACAAGACATTATAGCGCCGATGGAAAAATACTCAGCTTTATGTGTACAGATTTAGTTACACAAAAAGTAAGCACATACATTTACAATTTTCAAACCAATACGCTTACTCAAAACTTAAATCAAGTTACTTTAGATTATGCGGGTACCGGTAGCGATATTGATTTAGATGAAAATGGCGATGTGTATTATACAGGTTATGCTAACAATGGTTCTAATACTAATGGGGTTTCCGTTTACAAAAAAAGTGGCAGCGGCGCGTCTACTTTAGTTGGATCCGACAATATCTTACTTTACGGAACGGTATTAAAATTAAGAATTTTGATGGGTAAAGTGTATCTAGCTATTACTGGAAAACAATCAGGAAAAGAAGTATATCAAATTTCAATTGTAAAACAAAATTAAATCATAACCTAAAAAAAGATTATGAAAAAACCATTAATAATCGTCTTAATAATTTCTTTATCATTATTTTGTTCATGCGGAAAAAAAACATACTACTGTTTTTGTACCGACACAACATCTAATAAAGAAGAATTGAGAAGTACATTTGACAACTTACCTAGATATGCAAAAAAAGGTGCAGAAAATTCTTGTAAAGGATATAATAATGAGGAAAATACTACAAATTGTAGATTTGAATAAGATTACATAAAATGAAAAAAGCACTCTTTTACATATTAATACTAATAAATATTGGTTACAATAATGCACAAAACATTAAAGGCTTTTATGTAAATGGGTTTAATACAATATTAGGCAACACTCTTCGTGAAGATAGTGTGTTGCTTTTTGCACAAAACAATGGATTTAATTATCTAACGTTATACGACGTACATTTAGTAAACAATGCCACGCCTCTTACTAATACGACGACCGCACAAACATTTGCAAACTTTATAGATAAAGCTAAAACACAATATAATATTGTAGAAATAGGAGTAGCAGCCGAAAATTTTTGGTTTTTCAAAAATATCATTCATATTTATAACATTCAACATAGTAACGCAAATCAAAAAGTGGATGTGTATAATTTAGAATTTGAATTTTGGATTCCTTCTTCAACTACAAGTGGTTCTTACTATTGTACTAACTATCTTCAAACTAATGCGTATAGTTGCGATACTTCAGGTGCATTCAAATATTATAAAAATGAATTACGTCAAATTGATTCTTTAGCAAATTCCATTGGAAAAAAATCAGAAGCTTATTTCGGTTTTTTTAATAATGGACAAGCAAAACAAATTGTGCAAACAGGCGTAGATAGAGTATTGTTAAGTATTTATATTACTTCTACAAATTATTCGCCAACCTATCAATATGGTTACATTAAACCTCGTTTACAGGCTTTAGCCACAGCCTCTGCAAACATTAAGGTACTGCCTATTTATAGTGCTGAACCAACTTTTATGCAGAGTTGGGCAACAACTAATCCCTATTTTATGCCATACTCGAATTTAAACAGTAGTTTAATAGCAGAAACGCTGCCATTTAAAAACTACATGCAGCTTGAAGGAATACAATGGTTTGCATATAGCTTTATGCCTAAGAAAAATATAACAACTTCTGTTTTTGAAAACACTAATAACCAATTAGTTTTTTCCATTTACCCAAATCCTGCTTCTGAATTTATAACCGTGAAATTAGATCTAATGAAAGAAGAGAAAACCATTATTAAAATTTCTAACTTATTAGGCGAAATCGTTTTATCAGAATCAGCAACTTCAAACAATGTCGTTTTAAAAACCAATAACATAAAAAGTGGTATTTACATCGTAACAGCTACTAACAAAGGAAAACAATCAACACAAAAAATAATTATCGAATAATGAAATCAATATTACTATCAATCGCAACACTTATATCTATAAATGCATTTGCACAATTAAAAACAGTTTATTCAATAACACCGATTAAAAACATAAGTTGCACAAATCCTGCATTGATAAATAATAAATTTTTCTTTGCTGGAAACGATCCTTCTATTTCAGGATTAGGCTCTGAATTATTCATAAGCGATAGTTCAGAGGCAGGTACAGCATTAGTACAAAACATTCATTCTACTCCATTCAATGGGTCTAGTCCAGAAGCCTTTACTAAACTAAATAATACTCAGGTAGTATTTTGGGCTCAAGACGCCACTAATGGGAAAGAATTATGGGTTACAGATGGAGCATCCAGTGGAACCAATTTAGTAAAAGATATTTCTCCAGGAAGTTCAAGTAGTGCTTATAACTATTTTCATAATGTTGGGAATGAGGTTTACTTCATGGCAAACGATGGAATAAATGGCTATGAATTATGGAAAACAGATGGCACCACAAGTGGCACTAATATGATAAAAAATATAAATCCCACTGGAGATGGCATGAATCTTCCTTCAACTGTTTATCTATCTGATTATTATGGTAAAGCCATAGCAAACATTGGAAATACGATTTATTTTGTTGCAACAAATGGTACAACTGGATATGAGCTCTGGAAAACAGATGGCACATCATCCGGCACTTCATTAGTAAAAGATATATACACAGGATCCAACTCATCAAAGCCTAGTAATTTTGTTGTCATAAATAACACTTTATATTTTTGTGCAACAACTAATGCCGAAGGAAGAGAATTATGGAAATCTGATGGCACTTCAAGTGGAACTGTGTTAGTGAAAGACCTATCGCCACTATTCGCAGCCAATTCAAATCCAAATTATTTAATTAGTTTAAATAATAAAATATATTTTGCAGGGATATCTAATAGCCAAGCAACACTATTTGAAAGTGATGGAAGTTCAGTAGGAACTTATAGTGTATATGCGTCTACAAATTACAATACAAGTTTTAGCCGTTTAACAAAAGTAGATACTAGTATATACTTTTTTGAAAGCAACACCGGAAGCACTGCTATATACAATTTACACAAATTTAATGGAGCAACTAATAACACTATTTTAATTAAGTCAAATATGTATGGAGCATCAGGAGCACCATACCAGCCAACAAAAGAGAAAAGCGTTGCATTAAATGGCATGTTATATTTTACCTTTGACGATGGTGTTAATGGAGATGAGTTATGGCAAAGTGACGGAACCTTAACTGGCACAAAAATGATAACCGATATTGGTCTTGGATCACAAACCTCTTGGATAGATTATTTAATACCCGTAAGCAATGGAATCAATAGTAGATTATATTTTACGTCCACTAAAAAAACAGGTTTATTGTATATTAAAGCTGATGCTGTTATAACTAAAACAAATAAATATGAAAAAGAAGTTGATTTTATAATTTACCCAAATCCAGCTAATGAAGCGTTAAACATTAAAGTAAAAAATGAACTTAACGGCTCAAAAATTACTTTGTATAATATTTTGGGTGAAACTGTATTAGAAGATGAAATGACAACTCATCAATTACAAATAAATACTATTGAATTGAAATCTGGTGTCTATTTCGTCGTAATTCAAAATAATAACTCTAAATCAACACAAAAAATAATTATTGAATAAAAAATATGAAAAAAACGATCATTATAACGGTATCACTCTTTACCTTAAGTCTAATTTCCTGCAAAAAAGATTATGTATGTGTTTGCACCGAAAAAAAAACTGGTGAAAAAAGCTATGGAGATCATTTTAAAGCTGGGCCATTGCTAAAGAAAACTGCGGAAGAATCATGCAAAGCAAATAATGACGTGTTTGAAATGGACGTCGAAAATTGTCATTTAGAATAAAAAAAATCCCGCTAAATAGCGGGATTTTTTTGTACCTATTTATTCAAAAAGATAAACTTATTATCTATCACATCAACAACAATCTCTTTGTCTTTATTAACCGTATCAGCTAACAATTGCTTAGACAACTCATTTAAGATTTGTTTTTGCATCACTCTTTTTACTGGTCTTGCGCCATAATGAGGATCATAACCTAATTGCGCCAACCAATCAATAGCTTCATCGGTTGCCGAAATTGTGATGTGCTGCTCAGCTAATCTTTGCGCAATTTGCTTAAATTGAATTTTCACAATATCATTCACATCTTCTCTTGTTAGAGGCTCAAACATAATCACTTCATCAATTCTGTTTAAAAACTCTGGTCTTATAGTTTTCTTTAATAACTCAAATACTTCCGATTTAGTTTTAGCTAATACTTCGTCTTTATTGATCTCGGTTAACTGATCAAAATTCTCTTGAATTAAATGAGAACCAATATTAGACGTCATAATAATAATGGTATTTTTAAAATTCACTGTTCTACCTTTATTATCAGTTAAACGACCATCATCTAACACTTGTAATAAAATATTAAAAACATCTGGATGTGCTTTTTCAATTTCATCTAATAAGATGACTGAGTAAGGTCTTCTTCTCACCGCTTCTGTTAACTGACCGCCTTCATCAAAACCAACATATCCTGGAGGCGCTCCAATTAAACGACTCACTGCATGACGTTCTTGATATTCACTCATATCAATACGGGTCATTGCATTTTCATTATTAAATAAATAATCTGCTAATGCTTTAGCTAATTCTGTTTTACCAACACCAGTTGTTCCTAAGAAAATAAATGAACCAATTGGTTTTTTAGCGTCTTGCAAGCCAGCTCTACTTCTTCTCACAGCATCAGCTATACTTTCTATAGCTTGATGTTGACCAACCACACGCTTGTGTAATTCATCTTCTAAAAACAATAATTTTTCTTTTTCGCTTTGCATCATGCGCGACACAGGAATACCTGTCCAAGCAGAAATAACATCAGCAATATCCTCACTATCCACTTCTTCTTTCAACAATTGAGAACCATTTGCTTTTGCCTCACTTAACTTATTTTCTAACGAAACTAATAAAGCTTCAGCTTCTTGAATTTTACCGTATCGTATTTCAGCGACTTTACCAAAATCACCTTGTTTTTCAAAATTTGTTGCTTCTTGTTTGTAATCTTCTATTTGTGCTTTTACTTTTTGTACACCTTCAATCGCTTCTTTTTCGCTTTGCCATTTAGCTTTTAAGGCAATACGTTTATCATTCAAGTCAGCTAATTCTTTATTTAGCGCTTCAACTTTTGCATCTTCCTCTTCACGCTTCATTGCTTCACGTTCAATTTCTAATTGCATAATCTTACGTTCTAATTCATCTAACTCAATTGGCATAGAGTTAATTTGCATACGTAATTTAGACGCCGCCTCATCCATTAAATCAATGGCTTTATCTGGCAAGAAACGATCGCTGATATATCGCGTTGATAATTCAACCGCTGCAATAATAGCTTCATCTTTAATACGAACTTTATGATGTGCTTCATATTTTTCTTTAATACCTCGTAAAATAGAAATCGCATCTTCTTCGCTTGGTTCATCCACCATTACTTTTTGGAAACGACGCTCTAAAGCTTTATCTTTTTCGAAATATTTTTGATATTCATTTAACGTCGTTGCTCCAATAGCTCTTAATTCTCCACGAGCCAATGCAGGTTTTAAAATATTAGCAGCATCCATAGCTCCCTCTCCTCCACCTGCACCAACTAAGGTATGAATCTCATCAATAAATAAAACCACATCTCCATCGCTACCAATCACTTCTTTCACAACCGATTTTAATCTATCCTCAAATTCACCTTTATATTTGGCTCCTGCTATTAAAGCTCCCATGTCTAAAGAATAAACTTGCTTTGACTTCAAATTTTCAGGAACATCTCCTGCAATAATACGATGTGCTAAACCCTCGGCAATGGCTGTTTTACCAACACCTGGCTCGCCCACCAAAATTGGATTATTCTTCGTACGACGAGATAAGATTTGTAATACTCTACGAATCTCTTCGTCACGACCAATAACTGGATCCAATTTACCGTTACGCGCTTGGGTGTTTAAGTTTATAGCATATTTATTTAACGCATTATAATTTTCGTCAGCCGATTGGCTTGTAACCGTTGAGCCTTTTCTTAATTCTGTTATAGCTGCGTTTAATTCTTTTTCTTTAATGCCATTATCCTTCATTAATTGAGCCACCGCATCTCCACTAGCTAAAATGCCAAGTAATAAATGTTCGATAGATACATATTCATCTTTAAATTCTTTTAAATAATTAGTAGCCTTCGCAACCGTTTGATTAGCACTATTCGATAAATAAGGTTGTCCCCCAGATACCTTAGGATATGAATTTACAATAGCATCAACCGTTTTAGAAAAAACCGATTGATTAACTCCTAATTTTTTTAATATAAAAGGAGTTACATTTTCATCAACTTCTAAAATAGCTTTTAAAATATGCCCATTTTCAATAGCCTGATTGCCATTGATGGTTGCAATTTGCATAGCTTGTTGAATAGCCTCTTGTGATTTAATTGTAAAGTTATTTAAGTTCATAGTAGTATTTTTTTATTTAGATTCCTCAAATTAGAGTCCAAGTGAAATTACCTGAAATTAAGTCGTAAAAGCATTGTTAAAGTAGACGAAATGACTGATTATAATCATAATTACTGACGTTTTGTATATAAAAATTAAACACATAGCCACATAGAAAGTTATGTGATTAGAGCTAGAAAAGTCAACATAGAATTGAAGCGACGCTTCAATTCGCTATATAAATCTCTGCTTCTTTCTGTAAAATAATCCTATTAAAAACTATGTGTCTATGTGGTTAAAATAACTAAATTAGTATCATGTTTTTCATACTTTCCAAAATCCTCGCATTCCTTATAGCGCCATATACATGGTTATTTTTTGGATTAATTTATCTCACGAAAAAACTATGGCAAACGCCCTATAAAAAATGGGTATTGGGTCTTAGTGTGTTTATGTATGTGATTTCAAATTCTTTTATAGTAGATGAAGTAGTAAGAGCTTGGGAATATTGTGATGATGATATTTATTTAAAAGAGACCAAATATGATTTAGCTATTGTACTTGGTGGAATGGGGAGAATTGATGAACGACAAGAACGTTTTGATTTTGGGTTTTCCGGAGATAGATTGTTTCAAACCTTAGAATTATACCACAAAAAAAGAGTAGGAAAATTATTTATTACCGGAGGTTCAGGGAGCATTAGTCATCCTGAACATAGAGAAGCTATTTACATCAAAAAATATCTTAAAAATATTGCGATTCCTGATAGTAACATTATTATAGAAAGCAATTCCAAAAATACCTATGAAAATGCTATTTTCACTAAACACAAACTAGACAGTATGCAATTTAAAGGTTCCATTTTATTGGTAACTTCATCTTTTCACATGCGCCGTTCACTAGCAATATTTAATAAAGCTGGTTATAAAAATGTAACACCATATATTACCAATAAATTTACAGGCGAACGAAAATTTGAGTTTGACTATTGTTTTATCCCAAATATAGAAGCTGTATTTAGTCTCAACCTTATTTTACATGAAATAGCTGGTTATTTAACATACAAAATAAAAGGATATTTATAAAAAATAAATTTATGTTTAGAAAAATAGAAGATTTTAAAGAATCATTCGCCTACGAATTTGAAACAACATTAAAAGTATTCAATAACATTACAGACGAAGCTTTGCTTCTAAAACAAAACGATTCTATTCGATCAATACAAAGATTGGTTTGGCATATTACCATAACATTAGGAGAAATGATGGGTAAAGCTGGTTTAACAATTGATTGTCCAGAAGAACATTCGGAACCCTTAAACGACATAAAAGCAATTTGTAAGACCTACGAAACGGCTGCAAAATCAGTATTGAAAGAAGTAGCCGAAAAATGGACTGATGAAACTTTATTAGAAGAAGTGGAAATGTATGGCGACAAATGGAAAAAAGGGACTGTATTAACCGTTTTAATAAAACACGAAGCTCATCATAGAGGGCAATTAACAACTTTAATGCGACTAAACAATTTAAAAGTCCCTGGAGTTTACGGCCCAAGTAAAGAAGAATGGGCGGCTTGGAATATGGAAGCCCCAGAATAAAAACAAAATAATTTCAAAAGTATTTATGGAATAACCTTTAATCTGCATCTAAATACTAAATATCAATTTTATGACGCTAAAAAACATTTCCACTGTTGCCCTTTTATTTGTTGCAACAGCGCTTATTTCTTTGGGATTTTTCTCAAATACATTTACAAAAAACAACGATACTTTATTAAGTTTTAATAAAGGAGATAGCTATGAAAAACTATGGAAAAGAGTAGATAGTTGCGAAAACAAAGGCCTAACAGAATCTGCCCTAAAAATTGTAAATGGTATCTATGGAAAGGCGAAATTAGAAAATAATGCTCCTCAATTTGTAAAAGCTATTTTACATCGAATGAAATTTGAAAGTTATAAAGAAGAGTTTTCTTTAGAAAAGTCCATTTTTAAACTACGCGACGAAGCAAATTCAGCTAAATTTCCAATTAAGCCTGTATTACAAAGTATTTTAGCAGATGCTTTTAATCAGTATTTTCAAAATAACCGTTGGAAATTTTATAACAGAACAACAACCGTCAATTTTAAAAATGATGACATTGAAACTTGGGATTTAAAAGCCATCAACTACGCTATTATAACAAACTACAAATCCTCATTACAAAACATAGATAGTTTAAAACGCACTAAAATTGATCTTTATGATGCTGTTCTTCAAAAAGGCACAACAGAATGTCGTCAGTGGCGCCCTACTCTATATGATTTTTTAGCCCATCGTGCGTTGGGTTATTTTATGAGTTCTGAAACAGATGTTTCCCGCCCAGCAAATCACTTTACAGTTAACGATGAAAACTATTTAAAACCGTACTCTGATTTTTTAAATGTATCTATTATAAATCCATCAGATTCATTAGAAACTAAATTTTATGCATTAAAATTAATGCAAGAAATAACTCAGTTTCATAAAAAAGACGAAAATCCTGATGCTTTAATAGACATCGAATTACTTAGACTAGACTATATACATACTAATTCTCAAAATGCAAAAAAAGACACCCTATACTTTAATTCCTTAAAAGCTATTCAGTCAAAATTTTCAGAAAGCTCTAGGGTTACAGAAATTGATTCTCGTATTGCAAACTGGTATCTACAAAAAGCATCAGAATATAAGCCCATAGAAAATGACAATTGTAAATGGTATAAAAAAACAGCTAAAGAAATTTGTGAAGCTGCTATTAAAAAATTCCCTAATTCTTACGGAGCAATAGAATGTAAAAATTTAATAAGCTCAATCAATACCAAATTTTTTAATTTAACTATTGAAGAAGTTAATGAACCTAACAAACCATATAGAGCTTTAGTAAATTCTCAAAATATTAATAAAATTTATTTTAAAGTTGTAAAAACATCAAGCCAAGAATTAAGAGAATTATTCAGAAAAAAATATGGCAAAGAGTTATATGAAAAACTAAAGACATTTCCTCAAGTCACATCTTTCTCTCAAGTAATTGAAAATGATGGTGATTTTCAGACTCATAATACTGAAATTAAACTACCTGAATTAGCAGCTGGATATTATATGATTTTAGGCTCTTTAACCGAAGATTTTAAATATAATAATAACATGACCGCTTACAGCACTTGCATTATTTCCGATATTGCAAGCACTGAAAGGCGAAAAGAAGATGGCTCTTATGACTTTTTTGCGATACACCGTCAAACAGGAGATGCTCTAAAAAACATCACCGCACAAGTTTGGTTTGAACATTACGATTATAAAGTAAGAGACTATATCATCAAAAAAGGACCAAGCTACAAAACGGATGATAAAGGTTTTTTAAATATTAATTATGAAACATTAAACGAAAAACAATTTTATGTTGAATTTATAAATGGATCTGACACTTATTTTAACAACAACAATTATTACACTTATAAACCAAACGAAAACAACTACAATCGTATTCAATCTTTTATTTATACCGACAGAGCAATTTATCGTCCAGGACAAACCGTATATTTTAAATCAATTGTATTAGAGTCTGTCAACAATAAAAACCATCAATTAAAAACCAACTATCCTGTTACCGTTACTTTATATGATGTTAATTATCAAAAAGTAAGTTCGTTAGAATTAACTACCAACGAATATGGAACTGTATCGGGTTCATTTATCGCTCCTCAAAACGGTTTAAATGGACAAATGCGCATCACTGATAATCATGGCAATGCGTATGTTTCTATTGAAGATTATAAACGTCCGAAATTTGAAACAACATTTAATCCTGTTAAAGGAAGTTATAAATTAAACGATGAAGTAAATGTAACTGGTATTGCAAAAGCTTATGCTGGCAATGTGATTGATGGCGCTAAAGTAAAATACAGAGTAGTGAGAAATGTAAATTATCCATATTGGTACTGGTGGTACAGACCATATTATAGTGGAGCCTCAGAAACAGAAATTACCAATGGAGAAACCATTACAAACGATACTGGCGCTTACGTTATTAAATTTAAAGCATTACCAGATGAGTCGGTTTCTAAAACTAGCTATGCTACGTATAATTATCAAGTAAGTGCTGATGTAACAGATTTAAATGGAGAAACACACAGTACGCAAACCAATGTAACGGTCGGCTATCAAGCATTACAACTATCTATTTCAAGCGATGATATAATTGAAATTAATAATGCCAAACCAATACGAATTTCGACAACTAACTTAAATGGTGTTGAAGAAAATACTAAAGGATCTTTTGCCATATATAAATTAAAACAACCTCAAAAAGTATTTAGAAATCGTTTATGGGCTCAAGCTGATAGACATAGTCTTTCTAAAGAAGACTATTACAAAACATTTCCGAATGATTTATATGCTGATGAGACAAATAAATACAAATGGGAAAAAGAGTCGAAAATCTTAGAAAAAACATTTGATACCGGTTCTAAAAAAGAATATGACTTGTCTGCCGAATTAAAATCATTTGCGCCAGGTGTTTATGTGATAGAAGCTAATTGTAAAGATAAATTTGGAGAAGATATTAAAGCATTTGAATATATCACCGTATTCAATATAAATTCAAATATTATTCCAGAACAAGTTGCTGAATGGTTTTACTATCCTAAAACAAAAGCTGAACCAGGAGAAAAAGTAGATTATATTTTAGCATCTGGTTACCAAAACATCAATTATTTATTTGAGCAAGAACATTTAGGAAAAGCAGCCTCTATTAAAACAATTCCTGCTTCCATGAAAGCAAATGAACTATTAGTAGAAGAAATACATAGAGGTAATTTTGCATTTCATATTACTTTCATCAAATACAATCGTATTTATACAAGAAATAGTATTGTTACTGTTCCCTATACCAACAAAGAACTTGATATTCAATTTGAAACATTCCGCAATAAATTGCTACCTGGTCAAGCCGAAGAATGGAAATTAATATTAAAAGATAAACAAGGAGAAAAAGCAACTGCAGAAATGGTAGCAAGCATGTATGATGCTTCATTAGATGCTTTTAAAGAAAATAATTGGTACTTTAATATTTACCAGAGCTATTATGCGCGTTTATATTGGACATCAAGCTTAGCTAAAGTTGCAAACTCTACCGAATTTAATGATATTCCATCAGAATATCGCTCTCTTCCATCAAGGTATTACGACGCTTTAAATTATTTTGGTTTAGGGTTTTATAATAGTTATTACTACAGAGGATATGGTGAAGGCGATGGTAATGGTGTATATCCCGCATCTGAATCAGCTGGCATGCTTATGGATGAAGTATCAATTAGTCAAAATCAAACCAAAAGTGCTGCTGCTCCAAAACTAATGGCAAGCAGAGAAGAAAGTGAAAAAAAGGCAGAAGACAAAAGTGTTACAACTGCTACTGGTGCAACAGGAGTTACTGAAAACAAAAATACGGTTGGTGGTGTAAAAGGTGGTGAACGTAAAGATCAAGATAACAGAGGTGGAGATTTATCTAATATTAAAGCCCGTTCTAATTTTAATGAAACAGCTTTCTTTTTCCCTCAATTACAAACCAACGAAAAAGGAGAAATCGTAATCAAATTTACGGTTCCAGAAAGTTTAACTAAATGGAAAGTGATGGGATTAGCCCATACCAAAGATTTAAAAATTGGTCAGTTCGAAAAAGAAGTCATTACTCAAAAAGAATTAATGATACAACCAAATGCTCCACGCTTTTTTAGAGAAGGAGATAACATAACTTTCATTAGTAAAATAGCCAACTTATCAGACAATGAATTAACTGGTCACGCTGAATTAAAATTGTATGATGCTTTAACAGATAAAGAAATATCTGCTAGTATGATAGAAGCCATGCATGGCAACTTTCCAACCATTGGTTATAGAGATTTTACTGTAAAAAAAGGTCAAAGTACTGCTATCGAATGGAACTTACATATTCCAGAAGGCTACTCAGCTATTAAATATAAAGTAGTAGCAAAAGCAGGCAATTTTACAGATGGAGAAGAAACAGCAGTTCCCGTTTTAACAAATCGCATGTTAGTGACTGAAAGTATGCCAATGCCTATTAGAAGTAACCAAACGAAAGAGTTTTCGTTCACAAAATTCATTAATCAAAACAATAATTCAAACACTTTAAAAAATCATTCTTATACTTTAGAGTTTACTGCTAACCCTGCTTGGTATGCAGTACAGGCTCTTCCATACTTAATGGAATATCCTTACGAATGTGCGGAGCAAACTTTTGCTCGTTACTATGCAAACAGCTTAGCAACCCATGTAGTAAATTCTAAACCAAAAATCAAAGCTATTTTTGAAGCTTGGAAAACATCTAGTCCTGATGCCTTTTTATCAAACTTAGAGAAAAACCAAGAATTAAAAGCATTGCTATTAGAAGAAACACCTTGGGTATTACAAGCCAAAAATGAAACTGAAAACAAAAAACGTGTTGGTTTATTGTTTGATTTAAATAAAATGAGTCACGAACAAACACAAGCCTTTAAAAAACTATTAAAAAAACAATCGCCAAACGGTGGATTTGTTTGGTTTGATGGCGGACCTGATGATTGGTATATCACACAACATATTATTACAGGTTTTAGTCACTTAGATAAATTAGGTGTGATTAAAGCGAGAGAAAATGGCGAAGTATGGAATATGATTACTCAAGCGGTTAGGTATTGTGATAATCGTATGCGCGAAGAATATGAATGGATGAAAAAATATAGTCCAAAATACAAAACCGAAAATCATTTAAGTTATATGGCTATTCAATATTTATATATGCGTAGTAATTTTAAAGATATTGAATTAGATAAACGTAACAAGGAGCACTTTGATTACTATAAAAAACAAGAACAATCCTATTGGTTGCAAAACAGTAGATACATGCAAGGGATGATTGCTTTAAGTTTACATCGTTATGATGATGCAAAAACACCTAAAGATATTTTAAAATCTTTAAAAGAAAATAGTATCAACAGCGAAGAAATGGGCATGTATTGGAAAGAAAACTATGGATACTACTGGTACGAAGCTCCAATAGAAATGCAAGCCTTGATGATTGAAGCCTTTGATGAAATTAATAACGATACTAAATCAGTGGATGATTTAAAAACATGGTTAGTAAAAAGTAAACAAACTCAACATTGGGGAACAACTCGTTCAACAACCGATGCGGTTTATGCTTTATTATTAAAAGGAACAGATTGGTTAGCTACTGAACCTAATGTAGAAATAACAGTAGGTAATATTATATTAGATCCTAAAAATGATAAATCGTTAAATGCTGAACCAGGAACGGGTTACTTTAAAAAAGTGTGGAATGGTTCTGATATTAAACCAAGCTCGATGGGTAAAGTTAAAGTAGAGAAAAAAGATGTGGGTGTAAGTTATGGCGCTATGTATTGGCAATACTTTGAGCAATTAGATAAAATTACACCACACGAAACTCCTTTGAAATTAAAAAAACAATTATTCTTACAAAAAAATACAGCGAGTGGTATTGTAATAGAGCCTATCACATCTGCTACCAAATTAAAATTAGGTGATAAAATTAAAGTAAGAATAGAATTAAGAGTGGATAGAGACATGAGTTACGTGCACATGAAAGATATGCGAGCGTCGGGCTTTGAACCTACTAATGTATTTAGTGGTTATAGATACCAAGATGGATTAGGATATTATGAAAGCACCAGAGATGCAGCCACTAACTTTTTCTTCTCCTACTTAAATAAAGGAACTTATGTTTTCGAATATCCTTTGGTTGTTAATCATTATGGAGATTTTAGTAATGGTATTACCACTATACAATGTATGTATGCTCCTGAATTTACAAGCCACAGCGAAGGCATCAGAGTAAAGGTAGTAAAGTAAATAGGTTGTAATATCGTTTGATTTTATCATTTTTGGGCGTGCCCCTATGGGTCGGGCTGTCGCTTCAATCTTTTGTTCTCACGCCTCAGCGTGATCACAAAAGGATTTCCGCTTGCATCCCTCACGCCGTTTGTACGTTTTGTCTGCGTTAGGGATTGAACGAAAATCCTTTTACGAAACTGAGTGCAGTAAAAGATTGCAGTGAAAGCCCGGACCGAAGGTAACGCCCTATTTAATAGAATAAAACTAGAATACCTAAAATGCTAATAAAAACAAAAAAAGGAGATAAAATGTATCTCCTTTTTTGTGTAATTAATCAAACTTAACCGTACTCTAAAAAATTACCTTATAAATGTTTTTCTAAATCCTTTAATTCCTGTACTTTTTCTGCATATCCCATTTTATCGAACGAATAAATTAAATTATTAAGTAGTCGTTTAATAATATCTAAATTAGAACAAGGTAAATAATACTTGGTTTCAGGTTCTACGTTTAATTGTTTAATAAAGGCGTCAACGTCACCTTGATTAAATATTAAACCTTTACTGAAAGGATTCACGTAAAATAGGATATTGTCGGATAAAGTTTTATGTGATGGGTCAAATAAATTAGCAAAATCGTTCACGTAAGCCAATACAAAATGCTGTGGTAAATTAACACCATAAATAGGAATACCTAACTCTTTACATACCAAAGCGTAAATAACACTAAGCATCACAGGATTTCCTTTTTTAGTTTCTAAAACAACATTAATAAATGAATTTTGAGGTGCGTGATAGTTTGTGATATTTCCACCAAACTGATGCACTTCAAACATAATATGATTAATGATTTTAACTTTTTCGATAGCAGTTAAATCATCGTGTAATTCTAACCAAACATCTTGCTTTATTTGATGAAGTTGTTTTTTTAATTTATTCTCGTCTAAATCAGGGTACTGATAACGGGCGATAATAGCACAACCTTTAAATAAATCATCTTGTTCATTTTCTGCCCAATGTTTCAAAGCATTTTGCAGAGCTTTAAATTGTATTGTATGAATAATTCCTTCGATACGTTTTTGCATTAATGCATCAAAGCTGTTTTCCCAAGCCGTTTCCAAATGAGGAATTGCAGGAGGACCCAGAATAATAAACCTATTCTTTACCTCAGAATATATTCCGTCATCCGGATCATCCAATAGAGTAATTAAGGCAATTACTTCTTTCAGGTTCATTTCGTTTTTCTTAGGTCTCATACAGTAACAAAAATAGCCCCGATTTGGAGCTATTTTAAGGTTCAAATTATATTTTCTTAACAATTAGACTGTTAATCGTTGTAAACTTTCTTGTATTAATATCTCTACACTCTTCGTGTAATCGCTTGTAAACTCTTTACGGACACGGTTTGCGATAATCACACAGGCTGTTAAACAATTGTGGTTTAATAACTTTCCTAAACCGTATAATGCCGAAGTCTCCATTTCGAAGTTAGTAATTCGGTGCTCACCCAATCTAAAATCGGTTAAAAGTTCGTTCAAATTGGGCATGGCCGCTTTTAGGCGAATTTGACGCCCTTGCGGCCCGTAAAATCCTGGAGCGGTAGCAGTAATTCCAATATGGGTTCCTTGTTGAAACTTAGCAATTAACTGGTCGGAAGCCTTTACACAATATGGATAAGGCAAATTTGGTAACCATCCCGTATGTTTCATAAATGCTTCGCTAATTTCCTTCTCTCCTACACTTTCCCAATTATCATAAAAATTCAATAAGCCATCTAAACCTAAACCATGCGAACTCACCACAATACCATTAACTGGAATATCAGCTTGTAAAGCGCCGCTGGTTCCTAAACGAATGACATTTAACGCACGGTGAGTGGGATTTAGTTCTCGGGTTTCTAAATTAATATTAACAGCGGCATCCAATTCATTCATCACAATATCAATATTATCTGTGCCAATACCGGTTGATAAAACCGTAACACGCTTTCCATTAAAAATACCAGTATGTGTTACAAACTCTCTATGCTCTGTTTTAAATTCTATCTTACTAAAAAACTTAGAAATTTGAGCCACGCGGTGTTGATCTCCAACCACAATCACATCATCAGCAATATCTTCAGCTTTTAGGTTGATATGATATACACGATTTTCCTTAGTAAGGATTAATTCTGTTTCTGGAAATTGAGACATATAGAATATTATTAGTTGTAAGAATTGGTTTTTAAATATAGCTTAGTAAAGCTAAAATATATTTCCCAAATATCATAATTCCAATGAAGGCCGTAATAATAGAAAAAACAAGTACTGCACCAGCAGCTAAGTCTTTAATTTTACCGGCCACTGGATGATGATTTGGTTCTACTAAATCCACAAAAGATTCAATGGCAGTGTTTATGATTTCTAAAGCTAAAACAACACCTATGCAAATCAAAATTATACACCATTCTGTTAAATTAATTTTTAAAATAAAACCAAATACAATAGCTAAAAAAGCACAACACACATGAACTTTCATATTGCGTTGCTGTAAACTCATTTTAATGCCATTGTATGCGTATATAAAAGATTTAAAAAAAGAGTTCATTAATTTAAGAAAAATTAAGATTAAAGATAACTAAAAACAATAGATTTCAAATTGATAATTAGGCTTTTTCATTTTGATTCATGCACATCGTGATGTAATACAAAAACCACATAAACACGCTAAAAATAAGTGTAAAACCAATCGTGTCTTTTTCAAACAAAATATCAAAACTTTGACGCATCAATTGAAAAGGATGATTAACTACATTCCAACTATTGAAACGCATGTATCTTCCTAAATATAAACCAAAAGAGATTAGCCAGAAAACAAAAGGTGTTAGTAATGTAAATACCATTGGACTAACGTATGTTTTTAAAATAGACAACATATCTTTTAAAGATTTTAAAAACACTATCATACCAATTAAAGCAAAAGATAACACCAATACTAAATCAAACCATAATGGCAAATACGGACGAGGCTTTAAATGAAATAAGTCGGTTAGTATATATGGCGAATTAGGAATAAACAACAACCAAATTCCAACTAAGGGAACATGTTTTAATTGTAACGATTTGTTTTGTTTAAGATAATTGCTAATCCACCAAGGAATGAGAGCCAGAAATAAATTCCAAGCTAAAAAAATATAACTTAAACCTTCGCTTTTAAAAATACGACAGGTTAAAAGAGTAGCACTAAATAGTGTAAATGAATACACGAGTTGTTTGAACGTTAATTTCATTATTATACAAATTAAGAATTAATAATTGGTGTTTGAGTCGTATTTGAAGGTGTTTGGTAGTGAACAAAAACAACTTTTACTCCATACCAAATGGCAATTATCCAAGCAAAAGGCAACCAAAATAAAGCATCCCAATTTAAATAGATAAACAGATAAAGCACTGTGAAATAGAAAATCACCATGCCCCAATACATCAACATTCTTTTTAAATGTTGGCGAGTTATCAAAGCCGCAATAGTTCTGATAATAGCACCTAATAATTGAACAAAACCAACCATAAATTGTAAAAGAGCAAGAAGGATTAAATAATCGCCATCTGTGCTTACTTGTGATTCTAAAAATAAAGCTGTCATAATTTTAAATGGATTAATAAATACTTTCTACAATTTGTTTATCTCTTAAATCAAAGCTTCGCCAATCATTCGTGTAATCAGATAAGTAATGTGTGATTTTTTGATTTAGTAATTGTGTATAGCTTTCCGAGTAATAGCGCTCTCGATAAAAACTACTCGTGTAATTTTTTAGTTTTGAATTAAACGTCGCAAACTCTGGCTTTTTAGTTATAGCAATCAATTCAGGAATATTAGCATCCGATAACGAAAACAAATAATAAAAATCAACTTGAGCTAATGGTTTATTTTGAATATTATAATTAGTAATAAGTTTATCCCAATTAACCAATCCACTTAGCACTAACACCGTAAACCAAACCGCTACATTTGTTCTTATTAAATACCAATTAGATTGTTTTTTGTACATCTTCCACATCATAATTAACAAGCCAAAAACAGCTAATGCCAGCCACACATAAACACCAATGCGCTTGTAAGTAAAATTAAAATCATGAATATAAATTTGATTTCTAAAAGCTGTAGAAGATAACATCACCACATTTTGAAAAATCCACAAATACACAAAAGCTGATAACACTTTATTATTTTTTACTGTGGTAAATTCTTTTCTAAACAAATACATAATTAAGCTAGTAGCAATGACAATCGATAAAATAATCACTCCTACTCCACTATGTACAAAATCTGAGTGTGTAACTCCTTTTGGTAAACCACCATTAAAATAAAGGGTTTGAATGTCGCCAATATTCAGAATCACTAACATCACGTTTAATAAAATAAATAGCAACATTCCTGCATAACGTTCTGTTTCAAATTGTTTAATAGTTTGTTCGTTTTCTTCAAAAGAAGAATTGGTTAACGGTAATTTATTTTCCCAAGTTTCTAATGGCTTAATGGTTCGATGATACAAGAATGCATACATTAATATAAAACCAGCAATGCTAAAGAAAATCCAACCAATGCTAATAAAATCCAAATTAATCCATTTGGTATTTTCGGCAAATAAAGGATTGGAGTTTTTATACATCGAGAAAAACAATATGCTCAATACCAAAACGATAAGGGTTGCTAAAGTTTTGTAGCCTTTTCTACTTGTTTCTCCCTCTGTTTTGGGTTGAAATCTCACAATAGAATCAATAATAATATACACGACACTTGATACCACAGAATAACAACTAAACACAAAAGAAAATAAACTTGAGGTGGCTATATTAAACGACACTGCCGATAATAACAACAAGCTTAAAACATTTCCAATAATGCTTAATGCGCTCGAATGCATAAACACACACACCGCACTAACCAAGCACAAGACGGCACTCCAAATCCATTTGTTATATGATAGTAGGTTCTTGTTTTTAATAACCAATATGGCTAGTAAAACAATATTAAAAATCAGGAAATTAATTCCTGCGTTTTGCTGGTAAAATAAAAAGCTATAAGCTCCTGTGGCTGTAAGTAATAAATAATCGTTTGTTTTCATGGTTTTTATGATTTATATTTTTGTCCCGCAGATGACGAAGATTTTCGCGGATAATTTTTCTGCGGCATCTGCGAGATCCGCGGGAACTGTTCTTATTAATTAAACAAAGAAGCCTTTATGTGCGATACATCTTCATACAATAGGGCTTTGTAATTTAATTTGGTGATATCCTTACACCGCTTTCCTCTTTCGTAAGCGGCATTCAAATATTTCCATTGTGTAGGTAATAATAACCAAGCGCCAATTCGTGTACTAAACGATGCGAATGATTTTTTACCATTACCATGTAAAAAAAACTGAAGTGCTACTTCGTCTTTAAAGCTGATAGAGTAACCTAACAAGACATGTTGTATATCATGATATTCTGCTCCCTTCAATATATCCACATGATGTTCTTGTAAAAAATTGCCTAGTGCTTTACCAAGTGTTCCCTCTGGAAATTCTTGTAATTGTTGAGTGCTTAAATTCCAGTTCTTATCGCTTGTACCATAATTAAATACCATTGGGCCAATCATTCCTGCTACCCAAGATGATGTTTTGACATGTAACCACATCGCATAATCAATGATAGTTTTTGGTTGTTTATAGGTTGTTTTCATGTTTTATATTTTTAGTTTAATTGCCCGCAGATGACGCTCACGCTATAGCGTGATTCGCAGATTAAAATTTTAGATTCTATCTGTGTTATCTGCGAGATTTGCGGGAAAATTATTTTCTAATTGTTTAATTTGATATTTGATATACAATAATGGAATCACCCCAAACAACCCAAAACAACAATCAATGATTTGATGATATAAAGGAATATCTCGAATTGGTCCGCAAATAAAAGCTAGAGGAAATACAGCGATACAAGCCACAATACCAACATTCACAATAAATTTATTCCGTACCGGGTTTTGATAAACCCCCACAAAAAATAATCCGATGATGATGTGAGCGAAGGCTAACCAATCGGTGCCGTATAATACAATAGATGGTGTATGATGTACCGAATGATAAATTGTTCTTATCCAATCATGAAAAAATAATGGAAAGGAATTAATATGCGCCAACATAAAATCGACTTCGGTAATTAATGGAAAAGCAGTAATGCCGCTTAAGGCTAAAAGAATAATAAATACAATCACGACTCTTCTGATGTTTTTGATGGATGTTGCTGTTTTCATGGTTTCTATTTTTTAGGTTTGCCCGCAGATGTCGCTGATGTTCGCTGAATTATATTGTTCTTAATTCTGTGTTATCTGCGCTATCAGCGGGAGATTTATTTATTGAATACTCTATTTTTTAAAAGTTGTAAATCTTCATTTAGCAAGGCATTAAAATTCCAATCGCGGATAGACGTGGCTTGTTTTCCTTTTTGATACGCGGCTTTAAACTCTTGAACGTGATTAGGAAATAATACGGTTGTGATGATGCAAGTTCCAACTGTAAAAAAGGATGGCTTCCCATTGCCCCATAAAAAGAACTGCATGGCTGCTTCATCAATCACATTGGTAGAAAAACCAAATAAGACATGAAACACATCATGGCGCTCAGCTTTTGGAATAGGCTCAAATTGTTGTGATTTATAAAACTGTCCCAAGGTATTTCCTAAACTGCCTGAATTAAATTTCAAAAAATCATCTGAGCTTAAATTCCAAGCAACGCGATGTGTATTTAACTTGGCATGAATAGGAACACCTTTCTCTAACAACCATAACACGGCTTTGCCTCTGTAGGAGTTTTCGGATTGATAATTGATTTCTATGTTTTTCATTTTAACTTATTTTAAAAGTACTTTGAATTGCAAAGCTTAAGTGCAAAAAAAAGGGGTTAACGTCCTTTCAATAATTTTTCAAGCGCATCCAAATGATCATTAAATGCTTTCATTCCTACTTTAGTCACCGAATAGGTTGTTAATGGTTTCTTACCTACAAATTCTTTTTTCACATGTATATAACCTTCTTTTTCTAAAGCGGTAATATGACTTGCTAAATTTCCGTCTGTTAGCTCCAAAGTTTCTTTCATGGTACTAAAATCCACACTATCGTTCACCATCAATACACTCATAATCCCTAAGCGGATACGATTTTCAAATGCTTTATTTAAATTATGTATGTATGTCTTCAATTTCTGTTTTATCCTTTACTTGTGTTGATTACGAATTTTGTGACGAATATACGAATCTGTGTTTGCTAGCTTCAACGGATCGATTCGTATATTCGTAATGAATTCGTAATCACCCCTTTCTTTCGTACTTATACCACATGGTTGCTCCGTAAACAATATGCAACACTCCAAAACCAAATGCCCAATATAATAAACCGTTTCCTAAATTAAAGGCGTTAATTAAGCCTAATACCACTTCGCAAATACCAAAGTAACGAATATCATCATACGTATATTTACTGGCATTAATTAAAGCTAAACCATAAAACAATAACATAGCAGGAGCAATATATACAATAGCACCTTGATACAATAAAGCCATACAAAATACACCACCTGCTACCAAAGGAATAGCTAAATTAATTAATACACGAATAGCGGCATGATCAAATAATGACTGACCTGTTTTTTTTGCTTTGCGATTTGAGAAAAAATAAGCCGTTGAAATAGACAAGGCTAAAACAACAGCTGCTATTAAAATAAAGTTTAAATAAATTTCATTTCTATTTAAAGCACTTTCATCTCCCCTCACCCAACTGTTATAAATAGAATTTAAATACACATAAGCTACGACTGCGCCGCCTAAAGCAAATATCCCGGCAAACACTCCCGATAAACCACTGAGTGATAAAAAACGGGTTGACTTCTTCATCATTTGGCGAATATCCTGTATTGCCTCTAGGTGTTCTGCGTTTTCTTTTGTCATATTAAAAGCACTTTGAGATACAAAGTTATAGATAATTTTTATATGTGCAATTTATTTTAACTTTTTTTTTAAAAATATTTTAATATTTAAAATGATTACCTTTACCCTATGGCAAGAATCATGGCTATAGATTATGGAAGTAAAAGAGTTGGTATAGCGGTTACCGATCCTTTACAAATTATTGCGAGTGGTTTAACTACCGTGCATAGCAAAGATTTAATTAGCTATTTAGAAGCCTACTTAATAAAAGAACAAGTAGAGTGCATCGTGGTTGGTGAACCAAAAACGTTGCAAAACGAAGCTTCTGATAGTGCTCGTTATATTGACCCATTTGTTACACATTTAACACGTAAGTTCCCAAACATTAAAATTGCGCGCTATGATGAGCGTTTTACCTCTGTGTTAGCACATCAAACCATGTTGATGGGTGGTTTAAAAAAGAAAGACAGAGCCAATAAAGATACTGTGGATATGGTAAGCGCTACGATTATTTTACAAGATTATTTAGCGAGTATTGGCAAGTAATCGTCCCTCCTCGCAATGACGAAACAAAAAAGGCTTTGTGTAAAAACACAAAGCCTTTTTAAATATTAGAAAATTCTGATTATTTATTAATCATTACTTTATGATTGATAGAACTGTTTTCAGAAACGACATTTAATTGATACACACCATTTGCTAAGTGCGATAAATCTAATGATGTTTCGAAAGAAGAAGTAGTTTGAGTAAATACTTTTTTACCATTAATATCAAATACACTTACTTGAGCATTTAATACAGGCATTTTAACAACCACTAACCCATTTGAAGGATTTGGATAAATAGAAACAAGCTCAGTATTTAAAGTTTGAATACCGGTAGTAACGTTACTAGCAACCAAACCATCAAATACAACATCATCTATACTAAACGTTCCACTTGTTGCTTCACTATTCCAACCATAAAAACGGAAAGAAGTGGTAGTTGCAAATGTAAAAGTCGTAGCCGTTAAATCCACTAAACTTCCTGAATACGACGAACTCGCATCAGGAACAACAAAAAACTCGTTTGTACCCTCTACAGTAATATTTGTATTGGAAGTTACTGATGCAGGTAAATTAGCGTTATAAGCATCTAAACTAGATCTTACAGCGTAACTTCTAACACCTGTTCCTGAACGTTGAAATTTTAGTCCAATGGAGTTTAAAGTAACAGTATAACCACTTACTGGAGTTAAAGTAACCTCATAATATTCTGACGTGCTAATTGCTCCAGTCATACTAGAATAAGTTGTTGCTGCATTTACTCCACCTGTTGGCCAACCAACAAACGAAAAACGTCCGCCAGCATTTGGGTTTGCTGAAGGAGTACCCACTGCTACAAATGAACCACAAGTTATACCAGTAACGGTTGGGCTTGGAGTTGGATCGGTTGTACCCGACACAGTTGTTGTTGCTGCAAAATCATAAGTTACTGTAAACGTAGTTTGTGCACTTGCTAATAATCCAGAAAAAATTAAAGCATTTAATAGTAATTTTTTTATCATAATTGTTGTTTTATATTTCGGCAAATTTACGTCATTATTATCACATAGGGTGTTAAGCAGACATCAATAATATCAGCTAAAAATGGATTTTAACAAGATTTTATAAAAAATTAGGCCTCTTTTTCGGTAAAAATAATGTTTAGGCTTTCTAATTCCGTTAGCATTGGCTCGTAAATTTCTTTTACCGTTGGAATTTGAACACCGTACAACTTAAATTTACCTGTTAAGAAATTTTTAATAGTAATAGCTAAAGGTAAACCCACTGTTTTTGCCATGGCAGTATGCACTTCGTCATCACCAATAACCACTAAGGAAGAATCTAACTTTTTGTTTGCTCCATTTAAGGTATATTCAAATTGATGTTGCATTACAATCATATCCTTATCGCCAGCTTTTAGCAACCATTTTTCTTCTAATAGGTTTTGTAATAACTCGGCAGGAGAGCCTTCTTTCATGGTAATTTTTCTTTTTGAAAACAATTCTAAAAATTCCAATTTAGATACCACCTCAGCATCTATATCAGCGCCCATAAACGCCATTAATTTTTCTTTAACAGTCCCTGTTCCTTTTGGCAAAAAGGATTCTAATAAATCAGTATAAGTTAAAGTATTGGCGTTTTTAATTTTATAAGTATCGTCGGTTAAGCCTAATTTCACAAACACATTCCAAGCTTTACAATACCCTGGCATACGCAAGGTGCCTCGCAACATCGTACTTGCCTCATTTAACCCGTAAGGTTCTTTGTAGCCAATACTATCGCGGTTTGCATACGCATCAAATTTTCCATAACCATCTACTTCGATGGTTTCTATTTGAGTATAAATACGATTGTAAGGAATGAATTTTAGTTTGCCTTCTTCAATAAACTGCGCCGTGCCCTGCCCTGCTAAAATCACATTACGAGGATTCCAGCTAAACTTGTAACCCCACGGATTATCATTACTTTCGGGTGCAACTAAACCGCCACAAAACGATTTGAAACTGGTGATTTTTCCACCTTTATCTTGTATTTCATGAATTACTTTCATAGCCGAAGCATGATCAATTCCTGGATCTAAACCACACTCATTTAATAACAACAAGTTTTTTTGTTTGGCTTCCACATCTAAGTCTTTCATATCCTGGCTCACATAACTAGCCGTAGCAATATGCTTTCCTAAACGCACACAATCTCTGGCCACATCACCATGCATAAAGGCAGGTAACATCGAAATCACAAAATCAGCTTGTATAATTAACTCTTCTCTCAAGGACACGTTGTTTACATCAAACTCTACAGCCGATGCAATATCTTTGTATTTACTTATTTTGGATTCTACGGCTGCTTTGTTAGCATCGGCAATAGTAATATGCCAAGCGTATGTTTTTGCGTTCGATAAAAAATAATCGATTAAACTAGATGAAGAGCGACCAGCGCCGATGATTAATATTTTGCTCATAAAATAAATTCTGCACAAAAATAACCTTAAATTTGTTATCAAAACAGATTATATGGTTCAAAAGATAAAAGTCCTATTTTATTTACTTTTTTGTGGACTTTCCATTCATTCACAAAATAACAACTTAGTTATTTTTAGTGAATCTGGCCATCCTTTTCATTTATCTGTAAATAATGAAAGCGTTAATAAAATACCCCAATCAAATATTAAAGTTTTTAACTTAACACCAGGCTGGAATTTAATTGATATTAAAGTACCAAACAACAAACAAGAGTTGCGATTTAAAGATTCTATTTTATTAAATAGTAAATCTAAATTTATCAATAAGGAGTTTACGTATGTTTTAATTGAAAAAGAAAGTCAATTGGAATTACAATTCAAATCTGTGTCCGAATTGTCTGGTCCAGCAAATCCTCCCGTTCCAGAGGCTCCAAAAGAAGAAGTGCCATTAGTGGATAATAGTATTTATGGTAATTTATATCAAGCAGTCAATAACAAGCCTATTTTTTTTAAAAACTATGATGTAGAAACAAATACATGTAAAACCAATTTAACGGATAAAGAAATTAAGTACGCCCTTAACTTATTTAAAAAAGCAAATGATAATGAAGCTGCTTACCGATACTTAAACCAAATTTTAGAATTGAATTGTTATAATACCCTTCAACTAAAAGAACTGTTGGAATCTACGCCCATTGACATGGATAAATTGAATTCTGCAAAAAAAGCTTATAGTCATATCACAGATATTCAAAACATCAATACCATACTACCCATCTTTAAATATCAAACTATGAAAGAATCCTATACTTCTTTCATAAAAGAGCAGACAGATATTGTAAAACAAAAAAACATGAATTGCCAAGTGCCCGCGAGTGATTCGAAATTTGAGGAATTGTATGCGAAAGTAAAAAAAGCACCATATGAAAACGACAAGCTAATTGTAGCAAAAAAATTATTAGTGGACGTGTGTTTATCTAGTTCTCAAATTTTAAAATTATGCGATCAATTTACACACGACAGAGAAAAGTTAGACCTAATAAAATCGGCCTGCAATGTATTAACCGACAAAGCCAATACAAACACATTAACAGATGCCTTTTTATTTAAAGAAACAAAAGACGAATTTTTAAAATATATTTCGAAATAAGATGAATACAAAAAAATTAACACTCATTGGAATATTAGGAGCAATTGCTGTAGCTTTAGGAGCGTTGGGTGCTCACTTTTTAAAGAGCAAATTAGACACAGGTTTAATTACACCCGACCAATTAAATGGTTTTGATACGGCTGTAAAATATCAAATGTACCATACACTAGCGATGTTGGCATTAGTTTTATTATCCAAAAACATGAGTCACAAATTTATCAATTGGGCATTCAATTGTTTTTTAATTGGTATTGTGATGTTCTCTGGTTCATTATATTTTTTATGTACCCGTAATTTATTTGGCGCCGAATGGTTAAAAGCACTAGGTCCCATTACACCTATTGGTGGTTTATTTTTTATTGCTGGCTGGATATTTTTAGCTTCAGTTGGATTAAAAAAAGAATTTAAATAGTGAATTTAAGCGGTGAATTAATTGCCATTCTAACCACCCTGTGTTGGAGTTTAGGTATTTTTCCATTTACCGAAGCCGCTAAACGTATTGGTTCCGCTCCATTAAATCAATACCGATTATTATTGGCTTGGATTATTATTTCTATCATTTTATTTTTTTGGAATGATTTAAGTATCATTGACTTATTTACTAAACCTCAACCTTATCATTATGTATTTTTAGGTTTATCTGGTATTATTGGTTTTTCAATTGGAGACTATTGTAGCTTTACTTCTTTTAAATTATTGGGACCAAAACTAGGAAGTTTGTATACCACCTTTGCACCTGGAGCCGCATTAGTAATTGGTTACATTGCTTTAAATGAAAGTATTAATTGGATTGGAATTATAGGGATTTTTATTACGATTGCAGGTGTCATCTGGTTAACCCTATCCAAAAAAGATTCAGCGGCAGCTTCAAAAATAGGATACACCAGAGACAAAAAAGGCATTGCTTTTGGAATTGTTGGCGCTTTATGTCAGGGCACTGGCTTAGTACTTTCTAAATATGGCATGGATTATTATGCTGAAAAACTACCAACGATGCATGCTGTGTGGATTCGATTGTTATTTGCTTTTTCGGCTGCATTTATCGTATCGCTTTTAGCAGGCAAACTAAAATCAAATAGTAAACCCATCTTTAACAACGAAAAAAACAATTTACCGTTTATGTTTTTAGGAACACTATTAGGTCCAGTGATGGGTGTTACCCTTTCTTTATTTGCCATTCAAAAATTAGAAGTTGCCGTAGCACAAACCATTTTTGCCCTTTTGCCTCTTTTTGTGTTACCAATAAGTCTTATTGTTTATAAAGAAAAAATCACCATACAATCTGTTTTTGCCTGTTTTATTGCCTTTTCGGGGGTATTATTACTCATTTGGAGAAATAAGTTTTAACTGATAATTTAACAAAATAATTTCTAAGAAAATATGGTACATAAACAATATTATACGTTTGGCATCTACGGTATATTATTTATAGCACTATACTTTGCTTTTTTTCAGCATTTAGATAGTTTTCATATCAGAAATTGGGACGAATCCATGTTTGCCGTAAACGCCTATGAAATGAATAATAATAATAATTTTATTGTGCCTTTTTATAAAAACGTGCCTGACATGTGGAACTCGAAGCCACCACTTCAATTATGGTTTCAAGTACTATTTATTAAATTAATTGGGTATAGCGAATTAGCAATTCGTTTACCTTCAGCCATAGCTAGTTCAGGTTCAGCATTATTATTGTTTTTCTTTTTCAAAAAAAGAACATCCATTATATTAGCCTTGTGTGTGTTTTTTGTTTTTATAAGTTCTGGAGGTGTATCTTCATTTCATGCTGGCAGAACAGGAGATGCGGATGCATTATTATCTTTTTTCATGCTATGTTATTGTAGTGCTTTTTATAAATGGTTATTCGAAAACAATCAAAAATCAATTTTTTATTTTTTTATTTTTTTGACCCTGGCCTTTTTAACCAAAAGCATTGCCTCCTTATTGTTTTTACCGGCTGTTTTAGTGCTTACATTCTATTTCAAAAAAACAAAAACACTATTTATCACTAAATGGTTTTACGCAGGATTCGTTTTATTCATGGGCGTTTCCATTAGTTTTATTTTATTAAGGGATGTTCAAAATAGTGGTTACATTAGTTACCTTTTAAAAAATGATGTCAACAGAATTAATAATGTCATTGAATCTCACAAAGAACCATTTGACTTTTATTTCAACAATTTATTTAATTATCGTTTTGTTTGGTTTTTATTGGTTCTTCCTGGTATAGTTTTATTATGGATTAATAAAAAACACAAGCACGATGCAATTTTTATCTCACTATTATTTACAGCGTACTTTTTAATAATTTCTATTTCAACAACTAAATTAGAATGGTATGATTTACCATTATTCCCATTACTTTCTTTTTGTTCAGCCTATTTATTGAACTATATCTATTCTAAAATAAAGTTCGTTAAAACCACAATAAGTAGTATTCTCTTTCTATGTTTTGTCTTTTCAATTCCCTGCTATTTTTCTTTTAGAAATGCTTATAAAAGTGAAATCAATCCTGCCGAAAAAAAATTAGAGATACTAACAGAATATGCATTTCGAAATTCAAAAAACACTTCTCTAAATAATGTTGTTTTTTTAACTACTGATTATGATAGAGCTTTATATTTTTACAAATACAAACAAAACACTAAAGGCTACGATTTTCAAATTACAACAGATGTAGGCAGTATCAAAAATAATTCTACAATCATTGTTGCCAATGATTCATTAAAACATCTTTTATTCAAAAATTTTAACTATGAAATTGTCGATTCGTTAAAATCTGCGATTAAAATTAACATTACCTCCTTAAAATAACCTTTAAGTTTACAATACCTGCATTTTAACGTATTTACCTAAAATCCATTTTGTTGAAATTTTGTAGTTTTTCATTTTTGTAGAAATTTTCTTATCTTGTAGAGTTCTAAAAAATAACATAAAATGAAATTTATATATAGTCTTACCTTATTGGCATTTTGTTTGAATTTATTTTCACAAAGAGGAAAAGATGGCGTTCCTACTATTGGTGCCGCAAACACCATTGTAAATGTTTACACACCTGTAACCAACAATATAATAGCCGGTGCAGGCTCTAGCACCATTAATGTTGTTAGCTCTACTGGCTTTGCTGTCGGCGATTTAATCATGGTTATTCAAATGCAAGGAACGAGTGTAAACGCCTATCATGGTGGAACTACAGGCCCTTGGTTCGATTCAAATTCGGCTTTCCCAACTGATACAACATTTGGAAGAATCACAAACTACAATAATTGCGGTCTAAACGAATTTGCTCAAATTAGCTCTATTCCAAATGGAACATCTATTGTAGTGGATTGTGATTTAAAAAACAGTTATGATGTTACTAGAACCATAGCAATTCCTTCTGGAAATGTTACTTTATTGGGTCGAGTTCAAGTTATTCGAGTTCCAAGATATTCGTCATTGACGTTAAATGGGACCGGTTCTATAAGCTGTCCTCAATGGAACGGAACAACTGGTGGCGTTGTAGTGGTAGAAGTTGAAAATAATACCGTACTGAATTCTGTGGGGGCATTTAACGTTTCTGGTAGAGGATTTAGAGGTGGAGCTGTATTTAATTACACACCAACAGCCATTATTAGTAGCGATAAATACGGTGCAAACGGATCTCAAGAGGGTGGTGGCAAAGGTGAATCTGTTGCTGGTGATTCTGCCATGTATAGAAATTATGCTTCTGTTTTTAGTAGAGGAAATATGGCTAATGGCGGAGGCGGCGGTAACTCGCATAACTCTGGCGGCGGTGGCGGCGCAAACGGACATAACGGTGTTCCGTTTAATAGTTTAGGAAATCCAGCAACTGGGTTTAATGCCATTTGGAATTTAGAATTTGCTGGTATGGCTACTAATGCATCTTCTGGTGGCGGACGAGGCGGATATTCGTTTTCAAACAGTAATCAAAATGTATCGACGGTTGCTCCTGGCACATATAGCACGCCCTCAAATGCTTGGGGAGGGGATAAAAGAAGAGCTGTTGGTGGTTTTGGAGGAAGACCTTTGAATTATGTAAACGGAAGATTATTTTTAGGCGGCGGCGGCGGCGCAGGTCAGGGTAATGATGGTAGAGCAAGTGCTGGGGCAAACGGAGGAGGCTTAGCCTATTTAGTTTGTTACGGTAATGTAAGTGGCTCTGGTACAATTTTAGCAAATGGAGCTAACGCAGCAAATACAGGATCTGGATGTTCGCAAAATGATGGAGCTGGAGGCGGCGGCGGCGGCGGCGCTATTGTTTTAAATGTGAATGGAACAATCAATTTAACTGCAGGAACTGCGCTAAGCGCGGTTGGTGGTAACGGAGGGAATGTTAATTTTAATTGTGGTTTATCTAATGCAACAGCTTATGGACCAGGTGCTGGCGGTGGCGGCGGCTACATAGCCTCTGCAGGAACTTTACCAAGTAATACCATTGCCGGAGGAAATAATGGAACCGTTACTGGTAATGCTAATAATATTGGGAACAACTTTCCTCCAAATGGTGCAACAAGAGGAGGCTCAGGAGGCTTAGGCTCTGTAAACGCTTACACATTAACACCATCTGCTAGTCAAACACTTTGTACCAATCAAGCTTTTACGGTTACTGCAACATCTACAGAACCTGGAGTGTCAATTAATTGGTACAACACGCTTGTTGGTGGAAGTGCCATTGCAACGGGAACAGCTTATGCATCATCAGGTTATACAACTGCAGGAACCTACACATTGTTTGCTGGTGCTTGCTCAGGAACTTATCGTCAACCTATTGAGTTAACAGTTACAGCTGGATTAAATATGACTGTAAATAGTCCAACAATCTGTCCTAACCAAACAGTTACTTTAACTGCTAGCGGAGCTACTACTTATACTTGGAATACGGGACCAACAACCAGTACCATAAATGTTTCTCCATCTTCTACTACTATTTATACCATTAATGGAACAAGTGGTTTATGTTCAGGAACAAGAACAACGGTTGTTACCGTTTCTTCACAGCCAACTATTTCGGTGGCGAGTACTAGTATTTGTTCAGGCAATTCAACTACTTTAACGGCAAATGGTGCCACTAACTATACTTGGAATCCTGGTGGACAAACTACAACTAGTATTGTTGTAAGTCCTACCATTACCACTAGTTATTCAATCACAGGATCTAACGGTGCGTGCACAAACTCCACAACGGCTTTAGTTAATGTAACAACTACTCCAACATTAGCTGCTAATTCAACGACTGTATGTCCAAATCAAGTAGCAAACTTTACTGCAACTGGCGCAACAAATTACACGTGGAGTCCTGGAAATATATCAGGAACAACATTCACTATTAGTCCAGCTTCAACAACAACCGTGGCTGTTATTGGGGCAAACGGAACTTGTACTTCACAAATTACCAGAACGGTAAGCGTTAGTCCAAGTCCAACTATTTCGGTTAGTAATCAAACTATTTGTCCAAATCAAACAGCAACTTTAACTGCAAACGGCGCAAGTACTTATACTTGGAATACTGGACCAACCACAAGTACAATATCAGTTTCTCCATCTTCTCAAACAATTTATACAGTTACAGGAACTTTAGGAAATTGCACAAGTTCACAAACAGCCACTGTATCAATTGCAGTTCAACCAACTATTGCAGTTGCGAGTGCGAGTATTTGTTCAGGAAATTCTGCAACATTAACAGCTAATGGCGCCACAAGTTATACTTGGGCTACAGGTGGTCAAACAACATCAAGTGTGGTTGTAACACCAAGTGTAAGTACAACTTATACTATTACTGGTTCAAATGGAGTTTGTTCTTCCACAACAACAGCTAACGTTAATGTCACTTCTACTCCAACATTAGCAGTTAGTTCAGTTACTATTTGCCCTTCACAAACAGCAACCTTAAATGTGAGTGGCGCAACGTCCTATACTTGGAACCCTGGTAGTGTAACAGGTACTACTTATACCATTGCACCAGCCAGCAATACCATAGTTACTGTAATTGGTGCTAGCGGAAATTGTTCAGCATCCGTTACAGCCAGCGTTACAATTGGTACAGGAATTTCAATTACAGTAAATAATGCCACAATATGTGCAGGACAAACTGCTTCATTAGTGGCAAGTGGTGCATCATCTTATACATGGAGCTCTGGAGCAAACACAAACACAATAAATATTAATCCAACCACAACAACTATTTATACTATTTCAGGAACATCAGGTGCTTGTTCAGGTGTTAATACAGCAACTGTTAATGTTGTTTCTCAACCAACAATTTCTGTTTCGTCAGCTTCTATTTGTTCTGGATCATCCGCCACATTAACGGCAAGTGGCGCGAGTAATTATACTTGGTCTCCTGGCTCACAAACTACAGCGAGCATAACTGACAGTCCAAACTCAACAACAATTTATACCATTACAGGAACAAATGGAGTGTGCACCAACACAACAACTGCAACAATTAACGTAACCGCTACACCAACCGTTGCAGTTAGTTCCGTAACAATATGTACGGCTCAAACAGCCACTTTAACTGCAAATGGTGCCACTAATTACACATGGACACCAGGTAATAGTTTAGGTAATACATTTACATTAAGCCCATCTTCAAATGCAGTTGTATCGGTTATTGGAGCAAATGGAACTTGTACTTCTCAAACCACCGCTTCTATTACTATTGGCGCTAGTATTTCCATTACAGTAAATAGCGCTACTATTTGCGCAGGCGAAACAGCAAGCTTAACAGCAAATGGAACGACTTCATATACTTGGGATTCTGGTGCTACTACAAATACAATAAATGTAACGCCAAGTATTACCACTATCTATACAGTAACAGGTTCAAATGGTTCTTGTAACGGATTGAACACATCAACCGTTACTGTTAATTCGATTCCAACATTAACTGTAAATAATGCTAATATCTGTAGTGGACAAACGGCCACTTTATCTGTAACTGGGGCAAATACATATACTTGGTCTAATGGAGTTAATAGCAACACACTTTCTGTTAGCCCAACAACCACAACGGTATTTACGGTGACCGGAACAAGTACTAATGGTTGTGTGAATTCAAGTATAACCACTACAACAGTTAATGTTACTGCTACTCCAACAATAAGTATAAACACGGCTTCTATTTGTGCAGGACAAACAGCTACTTTAACTGCAACTGGGGCAACAAATTATACTTGGAGTACTTCGGCAAATACAGCAAGTATCGTTGATAATCCAAATTCAACTACAAACTATTCTGTATCTGGCGATAATGGGGGTTGTTCTGCTTCAGCTACAACAACAATTTTAGTAACACCTTCTCCAACTATAACCGCTTCGTCGGCATTACCTGGAGGCTGCGTGCCATTTTGCACTAATTTTACTGATAATGTTAGCGCTTCTACTACTGGCATTATTTATAATTTTGGAGATGGTAACACCGCTAATTCAAATAACCCAAATCACTGTTTCACAACTGGAGGAAGTTACACTGTAACAGCTACTGTTACTAATTCAGTATTAGGTTGCTCAAGTACATTTACACTGCCAGTCATTAATGTGATAACAAAAGCTATTGCAGATTTCAATATCAGTCAAGGCAATATTGTAACAGTAGGAACTGATGTCAATTTCACCAACACAAGTGCCAATGCAACCAACTATATTTGGAGCGTGAATTGCACAGGGCAAACCGCCACGTCAACTGATTTAAATACTTTATTTGCAGATACAGGAAGCTGTTGTATTAACTTAGTAGCGTCACAACCATCTGGTTGTTCTGATACAGTTACAAAATGTATTGATGTTATCAATAAAGCAGTAGTTGTGATACCAAATGTATTTACACCAAATGGCGACGGAAAAAATGATGTATTTAAAATAAATTCAAATGGTTTAAAAAGCTTAAATTGTGTCATTTACGATCGTTGGGGCTTAAAAATGTATGAATGGGACGGTATTAATGGATATTGGGATGGAAATGCTAAAACTGGCATTGCTCCAGATGGCACTTATTTTTATATTATCAACTATACAGATCAACTTGATAAAACGATTACCGAAAAAGGTTACTTGAATTTATATTAAACCTAGTTTGTTTTAATATAAATATCTAATTTCATAAAATAAATTACTTATGGATGTATTTCATTATTTGAGGTACATTCATCCATTTAAAAAATAAAATATATGAATTACCCTCTTAAAAATAAGAACTCGTTCAATTTAGTAGCATTTTTAATTCTGATATTTTCAATCACTTCATTATCTGCTCAAATTGTAGGAAGTAGTTCTTATATAAAAGGAACGAGTGTTGAAATAGGAATAAATGGCTCTGGTGGATTTGAGGGAGTAGATATGACCCAATCTCCTCCTCCAATAGGTATGCATCCAAGAACATCAACCACCTATTTTGGTTTTGTGGCGAATCCTCAATTAAACGCATGGGCCACATTTGATGGAGATTTTTTCACTCCAGGATCTCCTGAAAATGGGTGGGGTGTTCAATTTGGGAATACTTCCTCAGGAGCTGGCGCAAGTAATAACTGTTCGGGTGGAGCTTTTGGAGGATCAAACATAGTTGAAATCCCTGGCACTATTACAAACTACTCCCAAATACTTGATTGCATATCATCCGACTGGGAAGGTGATTTAATTAACACTTCCACAAATCTTCACTTCAAAATAAATTATTTTCTGCAACAAAACGATTTATTTTATACAACAACAATCTCAATAACAAACAATACAAATGCCATCATTCCGTTATTATATTATTATAGAAATTTAGATCCTGATAATAATGTAGAGCAATCTGGAGATTTTTCAACAACCAATACAATTGAAAACCAGCCCGGGAGTAGTTCTTGTGATTTAGCCTGTGTAAGCGCTACTCAATCTTTACCTTCTAATTCCTATTTAGCATTAGCTGGTGTGGGTTCTGATTTTAGAGTATCGTATGGAGGATTTGATAACAGAAGCGGTGTAAATATATGGAATGCCGGAGGTAATTTAGTAGGAACTCAAAACGCATCTGCAACGCACGACAAAGCAATTTCATTAGCTTATAAAATTCAAAATTTTTTACCTGGCACAACAAGAACTTTTAAATTTGTAGTTATTTTAAAAGCTTCTGATAAAAACAAAGCTTTAAGCAATTTATTATATCTGTCATATCCTGGTTCGCAAAATTTCATTCCATCAAGTTGCTCAGCAACAATCGACACCATAAAAGCTTGTGGTGGAAGTACAAACATTGAAATGGCAGGTCCTAATGTTGGAGATTACTCATGGGGATGGACACCAAATACATTTTTATCTTCATCAACAAGTTATAGCGCTTCGGTAACGCCAACAACCGCTATTGTATATACTATTACTGGTACACCTTTAAATTCATGCGCGTCACCAACCCCTTTAACTTATACAATTTCTGTAGTTCCACTTCCAGCATTGCCAACAACTATCAATTCAAACTCTCCAATATGTATTGGTTCTACTTTAAGTTTTACTGCAACCGGTGGAGCTTACTATTCATGGACTGGACCAAACAATTTCACTTCCTCTTTGCAATCTCCATCTTTTGTTGCAACATCTACGTTAAGTAGTGGTATTTATACGGCCCTCGTCACATCGTCCAACGGATGCTCAGCAACAACAACTATCAATATTCAAGTATCTCCAATCGCTGTTGTATCTATCACTTCAGCCACAACTATATGTGAAGGAAACAGCATTCAACTAACCGCATCAGGAACTAGCAATTATACCTGGTTTGATAATTCAACATCGCCAACAATCATTGTAACACCAACAGCAACAACCGTATACTCGGTTTCTGGAAATAATGGTTCTGGCGGATGCTCGTCCACCGCCCAAACTACTGTAACTACCATATCAAACGCAACAGCTGATTTCTCTGGAATTAATAGTACTACTTACTATATTGGTCAAAGTTTAGAATTATTAAATACCAGTTCAAACTTTACAAGTTTTAAATGGACACTTTGTGATGGAACTACTTCTTTAAATAGTTCATTACTAATTCCATTATTAACGTCACAAGAATGTTGCATAAAATTAACAGCCACAAATAATAACTGTAAAGATTCAGTAACAAAATGTTTTAAGGTAATTCCAGAATTTTCAATTTCAATACCAAATGTTTTTACTCCTAATGGGGATAATGTGAATGATTTATTTAAAATTACAAGCACAGGTCTTAAAAATTTAAGCTGTACTATTTTTAATAGATGGGGAACTAAAGTATATGAATGGGATGGAGTAAATGGATATTGGGATGGGAAAACAAAAACTGGCCATGCATCTGCAGGAACTTACTTTTACATCATCACTTATACAGATTCGGAAAATAAAACGACTTCGGAAAAGGGTTTTTTAAATCTGTTTAAAGATTAATTTATTAAATGATTAATATCAGTGAGAAAAATCAAAAAACTTAATTCATAAACTGAAAGGCTTATTATCTTTGCCTAGTTTTAAATTAAACTTTCATGAACGAATTTAGAGAAGAACTTCTTATTTTAATCTCGATACCTATTTACACGGTAGTGATAGGTATTGAGATTTTATACAGTTACTTTAAGCATAAACACTACTACAGCACAAAAGGCCTTTTGTCTAATTTATACCTAACTTCTTTAAATTTTTCATTAGATATTTTGGTTAGAGGAATTTGCTTAGCAGTACTATGGTATTTTTATCAATTTAAATTTACAGCTATCGACAAAACAATTCATCCTATTTTATATTGGACAGCTTTATTGTTTGCTGAAGATTTTATGTTTTACTGGATGCATCGCATCGATCACTATTGTCGTTTCTTTTGGGCAGTTCATGTAACGCATCATTCTTCTGAAGAATTTAATTTAACTGTGGGTTTCCGTTCTTCCGTTTTTCAGCCATTGTATCGATTTGTGTATTTTATTCCATTATCATTAGTAGGCTTCGACCCCTTAGATGTGATGTTTATGTATGCCGCTACGCAAATCTATGGTATCCTCATACATACCAAAACCGTTGGCAAATTAGGCCCCTTAGAGTGGTTTTTATCTACGCCATCTCACCATAGAGTTCATCATGCCAGCAATATTAAATACCTTGATAAAAACATGGGAATGATATTTATTATTTGGGATAGAATATTTGGTACTTTTGAAAAAGAAGAGGAAGAAGTTGTTTATGGATTAACATCCAATATAGAAACCTATAACCCAATTACGATGGTATTTCATGAATGGAAAGCCATTTTTGAGGATTTAAAAAAACAAACTTCTTTCAAAAACAAATTCATGTATGTGTTTGGCCCTCCAGGATGGAGCCACGATGGAAGTCGAAAAACATCTAATCAATTAAGATCAGAATTAAAATCAAAATAGCACATTTTTAATCTTCGTGAGATTGATTATATTTACATTATTATGGCAAGTGTAGTGACTATTATAAAAAGCGTTAATCATTTTTTTACAGAAAAATTATGGCGCTTAAGAATCGACAAATTGGATAAAAAGCAAGGCTTTTTTTTAAAACAATTACGTATTTTTTCTTTGGCTATTAATGGTTTTAATGAAGATAAGTGTTTATTAAAAGCAACTGCCCTAACCTATTACACACTTTTTTCAATTGTACCAATTATAGCTTTAGCCTTTGCTATTGCTAAAGGCTTTGGGTTTGAACAAACATTACAACAAGATTTATTATTAAAGTTTCAAGATCAAAAAGACATTTTAACACAAGCATTTGTATATGCCGATAAAATGCTTGCTAATACAAAAGGTGGATTAATTGCTGGTGTAGGGGTTGTATTATTATTATGGTCGATTATTAAGTTATTAAGTAGTATAGAAAATAGTTTTAATGAAATATGGGAAATAAAACGTGATAGAACTTGGACTAGAAAAATAACAGACTACTTATCGATTATGTTAATTGGTCCTATTTTTATTATCCTATCTGGAGGTTTAACCGTGTGGTTAAAAACAGGTTTAGACACCGTAGCCTCTAATGTTGAAATCATAAGCCCTGTGACTGCGATTTTATTAAAAATATTTGCGTTCTCATTGATATGGGGCATGTTTATTTTTTTATATATGGCATTGCCAAATACTAAAGTAACTTTTAAAGGAGCGCTCATGGGTTCATTTGTAGCAGCTTTGTTATTTGAATTTTTACAATGGGCCTATGTATCCTCTCAAATTGGTGTGGCTCAATACAACAAGATTTATGGAAGCTTTGCAGCTTTACCTTTATTTTTGATTTGGATACAATATTCGTGGTTTGTGGTTTTATTTGGCGCAGAATTAACGTTTGCTCATCAAAACGTAGATCATTATGAATTAGAAACAGATATTAATAATATTAGTGATCGATACAAACGCGTAATCGCTTTAATGATTGCCAATTTAGTAGTTAAAAATTTTAATGAAGGAAAAACTGCTTTAACATCTATTGAAATTGCAAGCAAATTAGATTTACCATTACGATTAGCTAGAGTTATTATCAATGAATTTATAGAAACAGGAGTTTTTAACGAAGTAAAAATGGCTGCTGATAAAGAAATAGGATACCAACCTGGTATTTCAGATTCTAAGCTGACGGTAAAATTCATTATCGATAAATTAGATGAAAGAGGCGTTAACGAATTACCCATTGAAAGTGGTAAAGAGTTAGATACTGTTAACCGATTGATGAAAGATATGGATGAAGCATTGAATACATCCAAAGGAAACATGTTAGTGAAAGACTTGGTTTAATCATGCGATTTTTTAAGCGATTTTTTAAGTGGTTATTTATTTTTCTAATTTCTATTTTTTTAATCCTAAGTATTTTACCCTACTTTTTTAGTAATCACTTAAAAGAAGCGCCCAATAAACCTTATAGCAATTCTTATTATTTCAATTACAACCAAACCAAATTTCACTTCAGATTATTTGTTCCAAAACACATTAAACATAAAGCGTTATTAGTTCATGGCTTTAGTGCTAGTACTTTTTCTTTCAGAAACAATATAGATACCTTAGTAAACAACCATACATTAGTAGTAGCAATGGATATGCCCGCCTTTGGGTATAGCGATAAATCTGAACAAGCCAATTATACCGATACTAATAAAATAAATGCCATTCATTTTTTATTAAACCATATTGATCAATCATCTAATACAATCAAATGGCACTTAGTAGGGCACAGTATGGGAGGTTCAGTTATTGGACAATATGCTACCGAATTTCCGGAACAAGTACATTCTTTAATTTTTATTGATGGCTTACCATTTTCACAAACTCATTCATCTTTACAATCATTAGCATTATATCCACCTCTTTTAAAATGGGCTGACGTAGTTTTAGAACATCGATTTTTGAATATCCAATCTTTTCAAGAATTGTTAAGTTCTGCTTATAGCGAAACTGCAAATGAAGAAAGTGCCATTGGATATATGAGTCCATTTAAAACTAAGAATAGTGGTTCTGCCATTTTTAGAATGGCGGCTCATTCAGGTTACGCAAACACTAATGATTCTATAATTAATAGTATTCCAAAACTAATTATTTGGGGTAAAAACGACCAATGGATTCCAATTACAAACGCAAGCACATACTTAAAAAAACCCCATACTCAATCATTTATCATTGAAGATGCAGGACATTGCCCCATGGAAATTCACCCACAAAAGGTGAACAAAGCTATTACTGATTTTATTAGTAAATTAGAGTAGTTTTTAAAGAATACTATTGCGTTTAAAATTCATCATACTCTTTTTATTATTTGTAAACCTGTTTGGATTTGCTTCTGACTCTTTATCATTATTTAAAAAGAGAAAATTAGCATTAGGCATTTCGTCAATCGCCTTAACATCTGGTTCTCTTATCTATTTAAACCAAGCTTGGTATCAAGAATACAATACTTCTAAATTTCATGAATTTAATGATAACGACGAATGGTTTCAATTAGATAAATGCGGTCATACATTTACCACCTACCAAACAGGACGATTAATGATGAATGCGATGGATTGGGCTGGTTACTCGAAAAAACATCAATTACTGATAGGAGGTTTAAGTGGCCTTGCATACATGAGCGCTATTGAAGTGATGGATGGATACAGTGATGGCTGGGGATTTAGTTGGGGAGACATGGGCGCAAATGCTCTTGGAAGTGGACTTGCTATTGGACAAAAAGCATTATGGAACGAACAACGAATACAATTAAAATTTTCTTTTTATCAATCAAACTATGCGAAATTTAGAACTGATTTATTAGGAGAATCTTTTGGAAGTCAGATTTTAAAAGATTACAACGGACAAATTTATTGGCTAAGTATAAATCCTTCCACGTTTATGAAAAAGGAAACTAAATTTCCAAAATGGTTAAATGTAGCTTTTGGTTATGGCGCCAATGGAATGATTGGAGCACGAGACAATAACTTTTTAATTCAAGATGCTGATGGAACCATTCACACCTTTAACCGCTATCGACAAGGTTACTTTTCTTTAGATGTTGACTTTACACGAATTAAAACAAAATCTCGTTTTCTAAAATCCGTTTTTACATGTATCAATATCATCAAAATACCTTTCCCGAATTTAGAAGTCAGTGAAGGGAAATTAAAGTTTAATTACTATTAATTATGGTTTGGGCGTGACCCTCCTATCGTCGGGTCGGGCTTTCGGCACTCGCTTTTTTATCACGCTAAGGCGTGAAAAAAGAGCTCAAACAAATGCCTCTATCCCTCACGCGAAATTTCATTTAAAATGAAAATTTAAATTTCAGATATTTTTTTTGCGCAAGTGATGCAAGCGAAAATCCTTTTTATGCGGAACGAATAAAAAGATTGAAGCGACAGCCCGATTCGTTCCCGCCGAATGCGCCCAAATCTTCAATCATCCATTAATCAACAAAAATCTTGCACTACTCTTTTTTTCTATTTACATTTAGTTCATCAATACAATTAAAAATAAATCATGCAACTATACTCTATAAACACCGGACATTTTAAATTAGACGGCGGCGCTATGTTTGGCGTTGTTCCAAAATCAATTTGGCAAAGATCTAATCCAGCCGACGAAAACAATATGTGCAGCTGGGCCATGCGTTGTTTATTAATACAAGATGGAAAACGTTTGATATTAGTAGATAATGGCATGGGTAATAAACAAGATGATAAGTTTTTTGGCTATTATTATCTGCACGGTAACGACACTTTAGATTCATCATTAGCAAAACATGGTTTTCATAGAGATGACATCACCGATGTATTTTTAACGCACTTACATTTCGATCATTGTGGAGGAAGTATATCTTATAACTCTGACAGAACAAAACTAACACCTGCTTTTAAAAATGCCACTTATTGGTGTAACGAAAAACACTGGGAATGGGCAGTTAATCCTAATCCACGTGAAAAAGCAAGTTTCTTAAAAGATAATATCATGCCGATTAAAGAAAGTGGGCAATTGAAATATATTGATACTACTAAAGATTTTACGCCTGGCTTTAAAATGTATGAAGCTAACGGACATACAGAAGCGATGATGTTACCTTTATTAGATTACAAAGGCACAACGGTTGCTTTTATGGCCGATTTAATTCCTTCGGTTGGTCATTTACCTTTACCTTATGTGATGGGTTATGACGTTCGTCCGTTAAATACATTGAAAGAAAAAGAATACATTTTAAAACAAGCAGCTGATCATAATTGGACTTTATTTTTTGAACACGACCCAAGTATTGAATGCTGCACCGTTGCTCAAACAGAAAGAGGTATTAGAATGAATAAGAGTTTTGGGTTAGTTGAACTGTAATTAATAATCAATGCCAACTATTCAACTAGAAACTATTATTGATGCAGATATAAAAATTTGTTTTGATTTATCTAGAAGTATCGATTTACATCAAATATCAACCGCCAAAACCAATGAAAAAGCAATTGCTGGCATAACATCAGGACTTATTAATTTAAATGACACTGTAACATGGGAAGCTGTTCATTTTGGCATTAAACAACAATTAACATCTATAATCACACAATTTAATAGTCCCTTTCATTTTAGAGACGAACAACAAAAAGGTGCTTTTAAATATTTTTGTCATGATCATTATTTTAAAGTTCAAAATGGAAAAGTAATCATGACAGATCGTTTCGAATTCTCCTCTCCTTTTGGAATAATAGGTAAACTGTTCGATAAATTGATATTAAAATATTACATGAAATCATTTCTTTTAGAAAGAAATCAAGTTATCAAAGAATTTGCCGAAACAGATAACTGGAAAAAGGTTCTTAATTCATAATCAACTCTGGCAATCCCATTGGGGCTGAGTCGAAAAAGGCAAGTTCAAAAATCTCCACTTTCACGTCCTTAATAATCGGGAAAGTAGCTAAAACGTCCATCACTGTTTCTTGATCTTTTGCCTGCATGGTTACCCAAAGCTGGCTGCGTTCCATATCTAAAGCATAATTTAATATCACGCGCTCCTCCATTAATTGATTTACGCGCTCGCGCTGCTGTGGAATTAATGCGGCAAAACGACGAGTAAAAACATCAGGTAATGTAATATGTACTTGGAAGGTATTTAATGGTTGGAAAAAGCTCATTTTTTGTTCTTAATTTATAGTAAATGTAGTGAAGCTATTGGGAATTTGAGTTAAATTTGTCGAAATTTAGATAATTTAAGATTTACAGATTATGGGACGTATTTTTGAAACTAGAAAAGCTACAATGTTTAAACGCTACGCTAAAATGGCGAAGCAGTTTACTAAAATAGGACGCGAAATTGTGATGGCCGTAAAGCAAGGCGGACCACACCCTGAATTAAACCCAAAATTAAGAGCGTGTATTGCCAATGCAAAGGCCGTAAATATGCCTAAAACAAATGTGGAGAGTGCTATTAAACGTGCTTCGGAGAAAGATTCGTCGAACTTTGATGAGATTGTTTATGAAGGATATGGACCTTTTGGTGTGCCAGTACTAGTAGAATGCGCTACTGATAATCCTACTCGTACAGTTGCCAACTTACGTGTGTATTTTAGCCGTAATAATGGTTCATTAGGAACTACTGGTTCGGTAAGTTTTATGTTTGAGCGTAAAGGTTTATTTAAAATAGATTCAACTGGTTTAAACCATGATGATGTAGAATTAGATATTATTGATTATGGCGCTGAAGATTTGACTTGGGATGATGAAAACAACGAATTAATTGTACAAGTAGCTTTTACTGATTTTGGTTCGATGCAAGCAGGATTAGAAGAAAAAAAATATACAGTTAAAGAAACCATCAAAACTTATATTCCAACTACAACTAAAGAGTTAACGGAAGAAGAAGAAATTGAATTCAAAAAAATGATTGATAAAATGGAAGATGATGATGATATCATGACCGTTTATCATAACATTGCTTAACAGAAGTATAGAAAGTTAATGAGTTAAAAAGCTTAGAAAGTTGTGTTATGATTTTCTTCAACCTTTAACTTTCTAACTTTCGAAACTATTTAACTTTCAAAACTATTAACGTGCAAAAGAAATGGAACATACATCAAATACAACATGTAGAAGAAGTTTCTTCTTTGCAAACCGCCTTATCGGTTGACGCTACAATTGCAAAACTTTTATCATTAAGAGGTATTAAAACCTTTGAAGATGCTAAAACATTTTTTCGTCCGAGTTTAGAGATGTTACACGATCCTTTTTTAATGAAAGGTATGAGTATGGCAGTGGAGCGAATTATAAAAGCCATTGCTAATAAAGAAAAAGTCTTAATCTTTGGCGACTATGATGTAGATGGAACAACCTCTGTAGCTTTAGTTTATAGTTTCTTTAAAAAATACATTCCCGAAATGCGTTACTATATCCCCGACCGTTATGCCGAAGGTTATGGCATTTCATTTAAGAGTATTGATTACGCTGCTGAACATAATTACTCCTTAATCATTGCATTAGATTGCGGTATTAAAGCCAATGATAAAATAGATTACGCCAATTCTAAAAACGTTGATTTTATTATTTGTGATCATCACTTACCAGGCGATGAAATACCAAAAGCAATTGCTGTCCTCGACCCAAAACAACACGATTGCCCCTACCCTTATAAAGAACTAGCAGGTTGCGGCATTGGTTTTAAATTGGCGCAGGCTTTTTGTAGTCAAAATGGAATTGATGAGCAAGAAGTATTTGAATACTTAGATTTAGTTGTCACCAGTATTGCAGCAGATATTGTTCCCATTACTGGAGAGAACCGAGTACTCGCGCATTTTGGATTAAAAAAATTAAACGCCGATCCTCGTCCGGGTTTAAAAGCATTACTAGCTTTAAACAAACAACAAGATAGAGAGTTGGACATTAACACCTTAGTCTTTACCATTGCCCCTCGCATTAATGCCGCAGGACGAATTGAGCATGGCTCTAAAGCCGTTGAACTCTTAATAAGTGATACAGATGAAGCCACGGAGTTTTCTAAAAAAATAAACGAAACTAATTCTCAACGCCGAGATATTGATATTAGTATTACCGACGAAGCTTTTGAAACTATGGATCTAGATCCTATTACCCCTTTCAAAAAATCAACGGTATTATTTAATCCTAGTTGGCACAAAGGAGTTGTGGGTATCGTGGCGTCAAGAATGATTGAACGCTATTATAAGCCTACTATTATCTTAACCGAATCTAATGGCATGGCAACAGGCTCTGCACGCAGTGTGAAAGATTTTGATGTGTATACAGCTATTGAAAATTGCTCTCATTTATTAGAACAATTTGGCGGACATAAATTTGCCGCGGGTTTATCATTAAAAACAGAAAATGTAAAAGCATTTACTGAAGCTTTTGAAAACGAAGTATCACGCACCATTACCGATGATATGCTTGTGCCAGTAGTGGAAGTGGATTTAGAAATTGCTTTAGATGATATTAACGAAAAACTAATTCGCATTTTAAATCAGTTTGCGCCACATGGTCCGCATAATATGACACCTGTATTTGTAAGCCGCGGGGTATTAGATACAGGCTTCGCCAAAGTGGTTGGGACTAATCATTTAAAGTTGGAACTATACCAACCAAATACACAGCTCACTAAAGTAGAAGCCATTGCTTTTAACAAAGGTGATTTTTTAAATTTCTTTAAACGCAACATTCCTGTTGACATTGTTTACAAAATCAAAGTAAACGAATTTAGAGGAACGACATCTATTCAATTAATGATTGAAGAGATGAAGGCTTCGTAATATTATCATTGCAAGTGTAATGAAGTATATCATACTTAACATTTAAACACAGGTCAACAAAATTTGTATGAGTTAGTATTAAAAGTGATTTTTTTAAATATTTTACTACTTTTACATCATACTTTCTCAAATCGATTATGTTAATTATTGGTATATGTGGCGGGACGGGTTCAGGTAAAACCACTGTCGTTAATAAAATATTAAATATCCTTCCTGCTGATCATGTTGTTATACTTTCGCAAGATTCTTATTACAAAGACAACTCTACTATTTCGATGGAAGAACGAAAACGCATCAATTTCGATCATCCTGACTCCATTGAGTTTGATTTGCTTTATAAGCACATCAACGAATTAAAAAATGGTCGTAGCATTGAAAAACCTATCTATTCATACATTACATGCACTCGCGCAGCCGAAACTATCCATGTAGAAAGTAAAGAAGTTATTTTAATAGAAGGGATATTATTATTTTCGGATGAACGTATCAGAAATGTGTGTAACGTCAAAGTTTTTGTGGATGCTCCTGCTGACGAACGTTTGTTAAGAGTTATAAAACGCGATATTATTGAGCGCGGAAGAAATGTAGAGCAAACTTTAGATAGATACATCGACACTGTAAAACCCATGCACGAACAATTTATTGAACCCACCAAACGATATGCCGATATTATCGTTCCGCTAGGAGGAGAAAATACAGTAGCCATTAATATTTTAGCATCAACTATTCGTCAAAAATTAGGGTTAAATAAAGACCAAGATATTAATTCTGTTTTTCATTAATCGTCATTGCGAACGACAAGGGAGTGAAGCAATCTCACGCTTATTATTTGAGATTGCTTCGTGCCTCGCAATGACGTGTACAGAATTTTCCTAAACTACCTTCGAACTCAAATCTTCCCATTTAGCCATTTCGTTTTCTAATTCTTTCTTCAAAGTATTGTAGGACGCAAAAAAATGAGGATCTTTCGTTAAAGCCTCGTATGCTTCTGGAATAGCTAACTTGTCGTCTAGTAATTTTATTTCAGATTCCAAACGGGTGATATTTTCCTCAACTTTTTTTATTTGAGATTGAATTTGTGTCTGCTGCTTTTTCTTTTCAGCCGCTTCAAAATCAGAAGCCGGCACTTGTTTCTTTTCTGCAACTTGCACAGCTTTAACACCAGACTTATCTAAATCTAATTGATTTAAACGTTCCACTTTACGAATTTCCATGAACTCTTTAATGTCGCATAAATATTCTTTCACATGTCCATCTCTAAATTCAAATAAACGATCACACATCCCAGTCATAAAATCCCTATCGTGACTTACCATCACAATTGTTCCTTCATAATCAATCAATGCTTGTTTTAATACTTCTTTTGATTTAATATCTAAGTGATTGGTTGGCTCATCTAATAATAATAAGTTATAAGGTTCTAATAGCAATTTACACAAAGCTAATCGACCACGTTCTCCACCACTTAATACTTTCACTTTCTTATCAATATCTTCTCCGCCAAATAAGAACGATCCTAATAAACTACGCACCTGACGACGAACATCACCAACTGCTAATTCATCAATCGTTTCAAAAACCGTTTTATCTAAATTTAATTTCTCTTCTTGATCCTGCTCAAAATAACCCATCAACACACTATGACCTAATTGCACAGTGCCATCAAATTGAATTTTCTTTGCAATCATTTTCATCATCGTTGATTTCCCCTCACCATTACGTCCAACTAAGCCAATCTTTTCTCCTTTGGTTATAATGAAATTTGCATCAGAAAAAATTTGTTTCTCTCCATATTTTTTACCGGCATGTTCTGCAGTAATTACAATTTTCCCGCTATGAGCTGGTGCAGGAAAACGGAAGCGGACAGACGCTGTCTCAACATCGTCTACCTCTACTCTATCCATTTTATCCAACTTCTTAATTAACGATTGTGCGAAGGCCGCTTTACTAGCTTTAGCTCTATTTTTATCAATCAACGTTTCGTATTGATTAATGATGCGTTGTTGATTTTTAGCTGCGTTTTCTTGTTGTTCTTTACGTTCTGCTCTTAATTCTAAATAGTGAGAATAATTAGTGCGATAATCATAAATTTTTTGATTCACAATTTCAATCGTGCGTTTAGTTACTGTATCTAAAAATGTTTTATCGTGACTAATTAATACTACTGCGCCACTAAACGTTTCCATAAATTCTTCTAACCATTGAATTGCTTCAATGTCCAAGTGATTCGTTGGCTCATCCAACATTAACACATCTGGTTTTTGTAATAATAATTTAGCTAACTCAATACGCATTCTCCAACCTCCACTAAACTCAGACGTTTGACGAGTAAACTCTCTTCTCTCAAAACCTAAACCACCTAATATTTTCTCGATTTCTTCCGTTGTGTTACTAGCTCCAACTATATCTAAACGTGTATTAATTTCCGTTAAATCTTCAATTAATTTCATATACGCATCACTTTCATAATCCGTACGTGTTTCTAATTGATGGTTAATGTCATCCAAGCGAGCTTGCATGGCTTTAATTTCGGCAAAGGCAGATTCTGTTTCTTCAAAAACAGTTCTTCCGTGCTGATGCGTCATGTCTTGCGGTAAATAACCAATTTTACAATCTTTTGGAATAGTTACTTCTCCTTTTGTAGGAGATTGGTGACCTGCTAATAGCTTGAGCATGGTACTTTTCCCTGCACCATTTTTTCCAGCTAAACCAATCCTATCTTTTGGATTGATTAAAAAAGAGACATTATCGAATAAATTATATCCTCCAAACGAAACCGTAACACTATTAACAGAAACCATTGCAATTAATTATAAAATTTTTAAGGCGGCAAAGATAGAGAAAATAAAGGGAATTTGGAGCAAATATTAAGAAATAATAGAACATAAAAAAGCCCCCGCCAACTGGCGGGGGCTTTTAAGTTTAAAACAGACTGTATGATTAGCAATTCATTTTAGAAGTTGCTGTAATAGTTACTTTTCTGATTTTATTAATAGTCACTGCTCCATAAATATTACCACCACCATCTACATCTCCAATAATTACTCGATTAGCTTTAGTAACGTCAACATTTCCTCTAATCATTCCACCACTTTTAACTTTAAAAGCGCTTCCACTAGCAACAACAACATTTCCAGTAATTTTACCACCATTTCTAACAATAGCACTGCCTTCTTGATTTACTGTCACATCTCCATTTACTTGCCCGGTACCTTGAACAAATAAGTTACCGTTATTAATTACAACAGTTCCTGTGATAACTCCACCATTTTTAACTTTTAAAGATTCTCCAACATTTACAGTAATTGGCCCGCTAACAGCAGTTGTAATAACTGTTTCTGTAGGCGTGTATGCTGCCAAATTAGTTGCAATTGGTGTGTTTTGAGAGTAATCAATGTCGTAAGTACAAGGACTTCCTTCTACTAAACCTGTGTTGGGAAAATTTGAATCACTGAAAGCGTAAGTTACGCCAGTTTCATCCTCAAGAATTTTTCCAGAAATGTTATCTGAATTAATTGAATCTACTTTACCTAATGCCATAATATTTGTTTTATTGGTTAATATACACAATTATAATTTATTTTTTTGAATAAAAAAAATGTATATTTATCGATATGAATAATTTAAAATTTATAATAAGTTTTCTATTTGTCATAAACTCATTATGCTCTCAGAATTTAAATTCTATTTACGATTCCTTAACTATAATAACCACCGATTCTTTAAAGGTAAATTACATTATAGATAAGATTATAAATCCGCTTGAAGCTATTGCAGATTTTCAAACAGCTCAAGTGGAACTAAATAAGGCAAAAAAATACATAAATGGCAACAAAAATATTGATTTTAAACTAAATACTAAATCTATTGATTTATTAATTTCTCAAGAAAAATTTGACAAAGCCAATCAAAAAATAAAACTTCTTGAAACAGAAGCTCTAAGATTACGCAATATTTACCAACAAGGCGTTTGCCTGAGATTAAAAGCTCAAATTCAATTATACATAGGTAATCTTACTAAAAGTTCAGAATATTATTTCAAAGCTTTAGAAAAATTTAAAGAAATAAAACTCATTCCTATGATTGCTATATCGTATAGTGACATAGCTACTATTAGTTATTATAACGAAAATTACAAACAAGCCGCTGAATACTGGGAAAAGAGTATAGAACTAGATGAATCCATTGGTAAAAAAAACAGGATGGCTAATAATTTATCAAATCTTGGGATTGCTTACATTGAGGATGGTAATTTATCAAAGGCCGAAACCTCTTTAATGAAGGCTTTATCTTTATCCGATGAAATAAAAGATGATGCTATCAAAGCTAGTACACATGTTAATTTAACCAAACTTGAATACAGTAAAAAAAATTATAAGAAGGCCATTGAATATAATAATCTAGCTGCTGCTTATTATGAATCGGTTAAAAAGTACAGTACCCTTTCAAATGTATATTCAAATGGTGCTGAACTGGCGCGAACTGGCAAGGAATATAAAATAGCGCTAGAATATATTAATAAAGCATTTGAAACAGCAAAACATACTGAAAACAAAACGAGTTTTCACGCTCTTTACTTTAACAAGGCGGCCATTTTGTATGATTTAAAAGATTATAAACCTGCTTATGATAATCTAAACAACTATATTAACCAAAAAGACAGCTTAGTAAATCTTGAGAATCAAAAAAGTATCAATGAGCTCGAAAAAAGATATCAATTAAATGAAAGAAAAAAAGAAAACGTATTATTAAATCAGCAGGTAAAAACTCAAGAAATTTATAATAGCCGCATGCGAATAACCATTGGGCTCATTAGTTTAATCGTTATTATTTTAGGCATTACTGCCTTTGTTGTTATTAAACAAAACAGAGCTAAAAACTTAATCAATGCTCAGCTATTTGAAAAAAACAACATTATAAACCTACAAAAAAATATTGTTGAAGACCAACACCGAGATATTACAGATAGTATAAAATATGCCAAACGAATACAAGAAGCCATTTTACCTCCATTAAATTTATGGAATAAAATTCTACCTAATTCATTTATTTTACATTTACCTAAAGATGTATTAAGTGGCGATTTTTATTGGATTGAAGAAACAGCAGATTACACTTATGTAGCGGCTGCTGATTGCACAGGACATGGTGTTCCTGGAGCTTTAATATCTATTGTAAACTTTAATTTACTTAACAAAGCTGTACTCGAAAAAAATCTAGTGACTCCATCTGAAATTTTAGATGCCGTTAACTTATGGCTAACAGAAAGTTTACATCAAACCTATGGTGAAAGTGCTGTGAGAGATGGAATGGACATTACCTTAATAGCTATCCATAAACATTCTAACGAAGTACTATTTGCCGGCGCAAATAATTCTATTTATAAAGTATCAGGAAGTGAACTCAAACAAATTAAAGGTGATAAATTTCCTGTAGGTGCATTTATTGAAGATAAGATTCAAAAATTTACAATGCAACGTTTTACTGTTGAAAAAGGAGACAGTATTTTTCTTTTCTCTGATGGATTCGCGGATCAATTTGGTGGACCGAAAGGTAAAAAATATAAATACCTGCCATTTCAACAAAAATTAACTTCAATAGTAGATGTTAGTATATCTCAGCAATCGCAAATCATGCGCCAAGAATTTATGAATTGGAAAAGAAATCACGAACAAGTGGATGACGTACTTTTAATTGGAATTAAAATAGCTTAAACATTTCGCTTTGGTGGATCCCAGGCACTTTCGTTTGACGCGGAAATAAATTTCAAGTATCCTAATAACAAAGCAAAATTCATTAAAATAAAATGTCCCAATGCATTTATAATGGGCAGTTTTAATTTCATTTTTTCTAAGTAAATAGTTAAAGTTGGCAACACAATCAACAAGCTATAAGCTAAACTTACAATGATGAAAAAGGAGAAGTAAAAACTTACCGCGTACGACAAAAAGAAGGAAAATACCAAAGCAAAAGGTGTAAACCATCGTAATACTTTATGTGAGAAAAAAGCAAATCCAAAGCCCTTGTGAATTGGAGTTAATAAATGCTTGTAGAATTTTAAATTTCTAAAATTACCTAAGGAGATCCTAATTTTTCTTTTAAACTCTATCATTGGATCATCGTTCACATCTTCGTAACAAACCGCTTCTGGCTCAAATAATACCTTTCCTTTTTTCTCAATCACATCAAGGGTAATAAAAAAATCATCCATTAAAAACCCATCTGGTACTTTCACAAAACAAGATTTTAAAATAGCATAACAACCTCCTTCTACTCCTACACAAAAACCATATTTTAAACTCTCATGATACTTTAACTGATTTTCAAAATTCATATAAAATATTTCTTGATCAGAAATACCTTGATTTTTAGGGGAAAATTTTAAAATATTTCCACACACCATCTTAGCATCTTTAGCTATCAAATTATAAACTAGTGCCTTTAAAGTTATCGGTTCAAAAAACACATTAGCATCTGTAAACACTAAATGCTCCGCAGTGGTCATATCTACTAACTCATTAATGATTTTTAATTTACCGTTTCGAGTTTCTTTTTTAATTAAAGTGATGTTTGAATTTTGAGAGATGAATTCTTCAATGATTTGATGTGTTTGATCTGTTGAATTATCTGAACCTATTAAAATCTTCAATTTATCTTTTGGGTAATCTGAGCTTAAGAGAGATTCTAACTTTCTTTTAATTACTTTTTCTTCGTTAAATACAGAAAAAACAATTGTTACAGAAGGCCACTCGATAATTGAAGAATAATTATTTTTTGTACGGGGTATATTCATAGATGATAATTTCATGTACCATGGAAAAATCACATAACTGAATATTGGAACCAATAAACACAACAAAAAAAGTATAAGAAAAAAATAACCCATTAACGATTAACTAACAGAATAATCTTTTACAATATTATATAGCGTATCTCGTTCAACCGGAATACGTTTTACCTGAGTAATTAAATCCACTAATTCCTGTGTTGTCAGCTTAGGATTTTGTTCTTCTGCACCAGCCATACTATAAATTTTAGTCGTATCATCAATGGTTCCATCCATATCATCTACTCCAAAATTAAGAGATAATTGAGCTGTGCTTCTTCCTATCATTGCCCAATAAGCTTTAATATGATCAAAGTTATCTAAGTAAATCCTGCTAATCGCATAATTTCTTAAATCTTCAATCACACTTACTTCTGGTACATCCGACATGTCGTTATTACCATTTCTAAATTTTAAAGGAATAAATGCATTAAATCCTTTGGTTTTATCTTGCAATTGGCGCAATCTTTCTAAATGATCAACACGATTCACGAATGTTTCTATATGTCCGTACAACATCGTTGCATTTGATTGCATTCCCATCCCGTGCCAAATTTCATGAATACTTAGCCACTCTTCAGCACTGCATTTTCCTCCAGCAATTTTATCTCTGATTTCTTTATCAAAAATTTCTGCTCCTCCGCCAGGCATCGAATCTAAGCCGGATTCTTTCAACAACTTCATCCCCTCTTCGTAAGTAACTTTTGCCTTTTTAAAAATATAATGGCATTCAACTGGAGTTAATGCTTTTACATGCAAATCAGGTCGATGAGATTTAATGGCTTTAAATAATGAGGTATAAAAAGTTAGATCTTGTTTTGGTATAACTCCTCCAGTAATATGAACTTCGGTAACGTGTTGTCCGTCGTATTTTTTAATCAAATCCATCATTTGATCAATGGATAATTCCCAACCTTCTTCTCGTTGTTTAATTAAACGAGAATAAGCGCAAAACGAACATGTGTAAACACAAATATTAGTAGGTTCTACATGAAAATTTCGATTAAAAAAAACAAAATTTTTATTCTTTTTTTCACGAACATAATTAGCCAAAGTTCCTAAATATGACAAATTAGCGTGTTCAAATAAATAAACACCTTCATCAAAAGTAATACGCTCGCTTTTAAATACTTTTTTAGCAATATTTTTTAATTCATTGCTTAATTGTGAGGATTGTAGTATTAATTCTTCTGGGTTTTGTAAAATCATGAGGTAAAGATATATTTATTATAACAAAAAAGTCCTGCTTTTGTGCAGGACTTTTTAAAATAAATATAAACTAAATAATTATTTAGAAATAGTGAATTTGCTGTACATTTTAGCGTTATCAGATTTAACTGAATACATATAAACGCCAGCATTTAAACTAGAAGTGTTTAATTTAGTAGAATGATTACCAGCCTCTAAATTATCTAATTTAACTGAGTTAACTAATTTACCAGTAACATCAAACACTTCAATTTCAATTTTAGACGCTTTATTTAATCCAAAGTTGATTGTTAAATCATTAGCAGCTGGATTAGGGAAAGCAGCTGATAGAGTTAAATTACCTTTAGAAATGCTGTTATTAACACCTGTAGTGATATCAACTACTGGAAAAATTAATATATCTAAATTTTGACCAAAATCAACGTTAATTGAAGCCCAACCTGGTGTAAGAACTGCAGCAGCTGCTGCAGGACTTGCAACGTGAAATTGCCAAGCTAAACTATCAGTTGAAGAGCATCCTGCTAAAGTAGATAAAATTGCTAAAGTATCTTGACCTGCACCACCAATAGCCGGAGATTCAATACTAGCAAAGAAATTACCTGCTGATAAAGGAATTGGAGAACTAAAAGTAATTGCATCATATCCTGTAAAAGTACCTAATGCTTTTGTAGCTGTTGTTCCAATTTGAGTATCTGGAGCTTTAGTAGTAGCATTTTCAGAGTAAATTTTAGCGCTAACTAAACCAGTACCTTCAGCGATAGCTGTAGCAACAATTACATCAGTAACAGAAACGTTACCCGTTACATTATATTTTTGAGCTGCCTTATTAACAACATCACTAATCGTTGGAGTTCCTAAAGCACCAGCAATTGCAGGAGCTAATGTATAAGTTGTATTATTTGTACCAAAAGTGTAACCAACAGCCTGAACTGTGTATTGAGCAGTTGTAGCAAAATTCCAACTAGAATAAAATACAACATTAGCTGTATTTGTAGCACAACCACCTGTATTAAAAGTTGACGGCATTAATGTAGAAGTTACAGCAGTTTTTGCCACCGAACCATTGTCTAATAATATTGCTTTGTTGATTGGGTTTGCAGTCAATACTGGTGCTGCTTTTTGTTGAGCGTTTGCTCCTAGGACTAATAAGCCAAATCCTAATGCTAAGTAGATTTTTTTCATGTTTATTTTTTTAATTGTTATATGTCAAATATATGTAATCTATATGGCAAAAAATCCGTCTGTCTGATGAAATTCAACTTATTAACATTTTTTTGTATAATACAATTTATTTATTTGTAAAAAAATTATGCAAATTCTTGTTAACTAGCATCTTTATACTAAATTATTTAGATATTATTAGTAAATTTAGGATTGAATCTGAATCATATTAGACATATATATATTAGGAGCAGTATGCGTATTAGCTACTTGTTTTTGTTTTTCGCAATATTTCATTGCTCGGATATTTATTCTCAAATAAAAAATGAAGATGAATTAAAAAAACAAGCCGAAAAATATTTTGAAGATGAAGATTATAATTTAGCCTATAAACTATACGCGCAACTCGTATCCTTATATCCAAAAGATCCTGATTATAATTACAAGCTCGGAGTTTGTATGCTTTTTACAGAACCAGATAAAAAAAAGCCATACTCTTACTTACAAATTGCTACTAAAAATCCAAACGATGCTCCAAAAGACGCTTTATTTTATTTAGCAAAAACAAATCATGTTAATTACAAATTTGATGAAGCTATTAAATTATATACCGAATATAAAAAAATAGGCAGCTCATCATCTATCAAAAAACTTCAGGTTGACAGAGAAATTCAAGCTTGTAAAAATGGTAAACGTTTATTATCAAACCTTACTGACTTAGTTATTATTTCAAAAAAACAATTAAATGAAATAGATTATTTTAAAGCATACGACATTAAAGATATTGGAGGAAAACTATTAGTAAAACCTGATGATTATAAATCAACTTACGACAAAAAGAAAAAAGATAAATCGGTAGTATACTTACCAAAAACAGGTGAAAGACTTTATTATTCAAGCTATGGTGATAATGGAAACACAGGAAGAGACATTTATTATGTAAATAGATTGCCTAATGGCAGTTGGAGTAAAGCTACTATGATGCCTTTATCTGTGAACACAGAATTTGATGAAGATTACCCTTTTCTCCACCCTAATGGAAAAACACTTTATTTTAGTTCTAAAGGACATAATAGTATGGGCGGCTATGATGTGTTTAAAACCACTTATGATGACGCCACTCAAACTTGGAGCAAACCAATAAATTTAGAATTTCCTGTAAACTCACCTGATGACGATATTTTATTTGTAACTGATTCTCTAGAGAAAACAGCTTTTTTTAGTACAGGAAGATACAGCCCTTTTGGAAAGTTAGATGTATTAAAAATAAATACAGAAAGACGTCCAATGAATTTTGCCTTTTTAAAAGGTACAGTTGTTAAGGAGGAAGCATCACAAAGTATAAAATCAAAAGTGACTGTTAAAAATATGGCCAATGGAGAAATTGTTGGCACATTTCAGGCGGGCGATAACGGTGATTACAACATGGAACTACCAAATGGAGGGAAATTTATATTTACAGTAGAAACTCCTGGAATTCCCACTCAATCCGATGCGGTGCAAATTCCGGTTGCTTATACCTTAAAACCTTATAAGCAAATGATTGCCTATGAAAATAAAATTTTAAAAATCACTAATTATTTCGACGGTAATGTGGATGATGAAAATTACTCCATGATGATTGATTTAATTGAAAAGAAAGCAAAGCTTGAAGTAAATGAAAACGACCCTTACAACAATAACTTATTAAAAGATCCTTCAAAAAATCAAAATACCAATGCAAGCAATAATAACAATGCTCTAAGCCCTGTTACAACAAACAATCCTACTGTTCAAGGCTCTAACGGCAATGCAAATACGAATCAAGCAAACACGAACAAAAATGTGACCAATGAACAATTGCTTGAAATAGCAAAAACGGATGCTAAAGAAGCAAGTGAAGAAGCCATTAAACTAAAAAAAGAAGCGCAAGATGCTTTTGGTTTGGCTACACAAAAAACAGCAGAATCAGTAGAAAAACAAAAAGCTGCTGATGAAGCAATTACTTCAGCAAACTCAATTACCGACATCACTAAAAAAGATGAAGAATTAGCAAAAGCTAATCAGTTAAAAGAAGAAGCGAAAATAGCAACTAGTGTTGCTAATACAGCTACCAATATGGCTAAAAAGTTAGAGGTGGATGCTAGTGTTCAACAAAAAGAAGCAGACTTAACTAATCAATATATTAACCAATTAGAAGCTGTAACTAAAAATAAAAACAACAAAGATGCACTTACTAAACTTGAAGAAATTCAAAAAGAGTTAGATAATATATCGAAACAAAAAAATCAGTCTGACGAACTATTTACTTCATTAAAAGCAGAAGTAGAGTTAAAAAAACAAGAACTCATAAACACAGAAAAGAAAAATGCTTCTATATCAAATGAAATAAATGCAATTAAAAATGAAGCAGAGTCTTTAGAAAAAGATTTAGCAAACGAAAGTGATAAATCTATTAAAGAAAATATCTCTGCTCAAATTAGAGAACTCAACAGTGAAATTGATTTAAAAAATAAAGATTTAGCAACAAACAATCAAAAAATCACATCATTACAAAATGAAGTAGATGGCGTAAATCAGGAACTACTTGTAGCTGCGAAGATTTTGAATGAATCTACAGATGGAATAGCTATTAATATAAATAACAACAAAAATAGCACTAACAATTCTTCTGAAATAAATTCAAACAATAACGATACAAATAATTCTAGTTCGAACAATATCACTTCCGACAATTCAAAAAAAGCATCTGCTCTATCTTATGAAGGGATTAATAATAAATACAACGAAAAAATTAACTCAACACCTATTGACAAAAACAATAAAGAAAGTATTGTTCAACAAAATGATATTTTAAAAACATACAATAAAGAAGTAAACGATTTAATTGCTCTGGATAAAAATGAATTAAGTAAAACAAAAGATGCGGCAGCCAAAAAGAAACTTAATGAAGAAATTAAATTATTAGAAAAACAGAAAACCGAAAACGAAAAAACAATTGCCTCAAATAACTCCACTCTAAAAAAATTAGAATCTAATGCCATTGCGAATAACAATAATGATAGTAATTCCAATTCAACAGAAATTAACACTAATAACAACAACGAAAACACAAATGGAAACGCGATAGCAAATGAAACTGCTAATAATAATTCAGAAAACAATACTGCCATAAACACAAATAGTTCTTCTGAAGTTTCAAGTAATGCAAACAATGTTAATAATGAAAACTCATCAACTAGAAATAACACATTAAACCCTATTGATAATAATGCTAGTATAAATAATACTAACAACAACAATAGTAAAATTGCTTCCAATAACGAATCTTCTAATTCGTCATCTAACAGCATTAATAATACAAATGCCAACGATAATGAAGTAATTAAACCAATCAATTCAAACAATACTGATAATACTGCTTTTTTAAATGAATTATCTAATCTTAAAAATGGATTAAACGCTAATACAAATGCAGCCAATGAAATTTTTGGTTATAACGCATATAAAGAAAGTACATCTGTAGCCCTTAAACAAGCTGCTGCTCAAAAATTTGAAAGCGCTAAACTAAATGAGACTAATTTAAATTCATTAATTTCACAAACTGAAAATAGTATTAAACTTAATGCTGGAAATAACGTTAACACTATTTTAAACGAAGCAGATCAATTAAGTAATAAAGCCTTTGAACAAAGAAAAGAATCTGCTACAAAAACCGGAACTGAAAAAGAAACCCTATTAAAACAAGCTAACGAAAACGAAAAAGCTTCCTTAGATAAAAAATTAGAAGCTTCTGTTTTACTTGAAAAACAAAATAAAGCGAAATTTGAAAATAATATCGCGAACTTAACAGAGCTACAAAAACTAACTGGTGAAAAAACAAGTAACGAGATTTCTCAAGCTAATATGTTAGTAGATGAAGCAGCTCTCAACTTTAAACAAGCTCAAAAAATGCGTCAAGAGGCGGATGCGTATCCATCAGGCGCTGCAAAACTTGGCGGATTAAGTAATGCTGAAGAAAAAGAAAATGAAGCCTTAGCAAAACAACAAAAAGCATTAGAATTATTAGTAAAAACAAATCCAACTTATAAAGTAAAAACATTGGATGATGGCTCAAACCCTGCTAATGCAATTGCAAATGTTAATTCAGAGCTAAATAAAGCCGTTCAATCTCAAGTAGATGCCTATTTAGCATTAAGTAAAGCAAATCAAAATGAATTGAAACTTCAGGGAGATAAACTTTCTAAAAATCCTTCTTTTAAAAACCCTTCCAATAAGCAAGCGCAAGATTTAAAAACTTCGTCTGATAATTTAAATAATGAAGCTAAAGCATTAATAGCTAAATCTGCTACAGCAACTTCTCCTTCTGAAAAAGCGAACTTATTATTAAAAGCTAACGAAAAAGAAATTGAATCCCTTAAAGCATTACAGCAAGCTAATGAAGCTTTAAATGGAACAAATAATGTGGCAGCAGTAAATAACAATTCAGAAAATAATTCTACGCCAAATACTAATAAAAATAAAGCAAGTAATCCAAACGCTACTACTACAAGTACAACAGCAGTATCGAATGCTACAAGTACAACGGTTTCTAATGAGTCTAATACTAACCCTGTTACCAATGAAACAAACATAAATTCTGCTTCCAATACAAATACAGTTGCATCAAACAATGTAACAAATGAAACTAACAATAATACCTCTACAAACAACGCCTCCATAACAGCTAATAACGAAACTAACACTAACGCGTCTAGTAATCCTATAGCAAGCACAAATAACGAAACAAATAACAACAATACGATTAACACAAATAATAGTAAAGGGAACGGACTTTCTAAAGAAGCTTCTCAACTTAAAAACAACTTAAATAATCCAAACGAATCTAGCCTTTTAGCGTTCAATCCTTATCTCGATAAAGAAGCTGCTGATTTAAAAGACCAAGCTGCTACTAAAATAAATGCCGCGTTAACAGCAGACAAAAATTTGAGCGCTGAATTAGATAATGTTATTCAACTAGCTACAAATAATTCATCGTCTAATTCATTAAATCAAAATGATGTTGCCTCATTATTATCGGATGCCGACAAATTAAATCAAAACGCGGCAAATTTGAGAAAATCAGCTGCATCAAAAACAGGCTCAGATAAAGATGCTGATATTACCAATGCAAAAAAATTAGAGTCAGACGCTGTTACTAAAAAAGTAGAAGCGGCAAATAAACAACAACAGTTAAACACAGCCAATTACGACGCCAACAAAGAAAGTTTAGAAGAGCTTGCTAATTTAGCAAAAGGTAAAAACATTGCCGATTTGAGTTCGGCAGATATGTTAACAACTGAGGCTGCCTTATTTTTTAAACAAGCTGGCAACATCAGAACAGAAGCAAATGCCTATCCTAGTGATGCGGCTAAACTAGGTGGTTATAGTAATGCTGAAGAAAAAGAAAATCAAGCTTTAGCTAAACAACAAGCCTTGTTGGACTTATACAAAAAACATTTCCCTAATTACGTACCTAAAAAAGCAAACGTTACATCATCCGAAAACCCAACCGCAGTTGTTAAATTAAACGAGACAAAAAATAACGTTAACAACAATAATCAGGCTCATGTGGATGGACTCACCATTTTACTTCAAGCAAATGATAAAGAATATACTACGCGTCTCAATTCAATTCCTTCAACTTTAAATGCATCTCAAACTACTTTAAAAAATAAAGCACAAACAGCGTTCAACAAAAAAAATCAAACAGTGGCATTAGCCAATCAAACAAATGATTTAAGCGCTAAGAAAAATTTATTAATTGACGCTAACAAATATGGCGTAGAGGCATTAAATAATTTAAGTCAAATTGCTAATCCTAACGCGGTAGCTGTTGCATCTAATACAAATACAACTAAGAATGACGCCAATAATACAGGGAATCAACCTACAAACTCAGATAGCAGTGCGAATAAAAATGTAGCTAGCAATAACACTTCTGCAAACAACAATACTTCTAATAACTCACCAAGTAATAATAACCGTCCTACTAATAATGCTACAAACAATAATACAAATACAGCTACTGTAAAACTTAAAGTAGAAGGTTTAGAAGTAAAAAATACAAATGCATACACTGCTGATAAACCAATTCCTATTGACGAAAAAATTCCTGATGGCCTAGTATTTAAAGTACAAATTGGAGCTTTTAAAGCACCCTTACCAAATAATACATTTAAAGGGTTAACACCAGTAATTGCACAAACAACACCAAGTGGTTATATCCGATATATGGCTGGTAATTTTGATCAATATAATAGCGCTAATGCAGTGAAAAACGATTTGCGAAATTTAGGTTATAATGATGCTTTTGTAGTAGCTTATTACAATGGTGTTAGAATTAATTTAAACGAAGCAACAGATAAAGCAAAAGCTTCCGGACAAACAGTAGAACCAACAACAAACACAAGCGCCGGTATTACTGCCAATTCAAATGTGCCTAAAAACACCTTTGCTAGTCCTTCAAACAATGTGGTAAGTAATAACACTTATGATTCACAACCTGCTGAGATTGCAAATGAATTAGAGAAAATGAATGGCTTGTTATATACTGTACAAATTGGTGTTTATTCAAAACAAGTAACCCGCGGACAATTATTTAATTTAAAACCAATTTACACGGAGAAATTGCCAAATGGTTTGTACCGATACACTGCAGGTATATATAACCAATCTAGTAAATTATTAGAGGATAAACGCAAAGTAGTTGACCTAGGAGTGAAAGATGCATTTGTATCGGCTTATTACAACGCTAAACGTATTCCATTTGCGGAGGGTCAAAAATTACAAACAGAAAATAATAATTTAAAAATGGAAACAGAAAATCCAATTATTTTTAATGGTTCTGCTTCACCTGTTATTAACACAACTGTTCCTTCAAACAACACAGCTAGTCAGCCAACTATAAATAACAATCCGACTCCAACTATTGCGCCTTTTAGTAACGGTGTGAGTAGTGGCCCTGCTCCAACTGCCGAAAATGGTGTAAAAACAGACGAAGCAGGAATTTCTTTTAAAGTACAAATTGGAGCATACAAAAATCAAGTACCAAATGATGTGGCTTCTAAATTTTTAAATATCAAAACTTGGCCAGTGCAAAATTTAGCTATTAATGGTTTATACATTTACACCATTGGTAATTTCACTTCAGCTACTTTTGCAAAAAAATTAAAAGAGGAAGCAATTTCTGTAGGAATTACAGATGCTTATGTGACAGTATATAAAGATGGTAAAAAATTATATGGCGCAGAAGCAATACAATATTTATCAAGATAAAAAATATTAACTTTGAATCATGATGACAAATAATTATACAGACACAGAAGAGTTATTGGAACTCGATGTCATAACAAAAGAAAAAAAAGAAAATAACATTGTTTTATTTAATGATGATGTGAACACATTTGAATGGGTAATTGAATGTTTAACAAAATATTGCGGACACGATACCATACAAGCCGAACAATGTGCAACTCTTGTTCACTATACTGGTAAGTGTGCAGTAAAAAAAGGTCCGATTAATAAATTAAAACCTATTTGCGAAGTTCTTTTAGAAAAAGGATTAAGCGCCGAAATCAATTAAAAACTTTATGAAAAAAACAATCATTACATCATTTGCATTAGCAACAGTTCTTATTGCATGCCAAAGAAACGCTATCACTGGTCGCCGTTCGTTAAACTTAGTTACGGAAAGCGAAATGATGACCATGAGCTACTCAGAATACGATAAATTTTTAGCAGAAAACAAACCACTACCAGATAATAACAAGCAAGTGATAATGGTTAGAACCATTGGCGTTAAAATTCAAAAAGCGGTCGAAAAATATTATGCAGATAAAGGTTTATCAAAACAACTAGATGGATTTCAATGGGCATTTAACGTTGTAGAAGACCCTGCTGTAAACGCTTGGTGTATGCCAGGAGGCAAAGTTGTAGTTTACACAGGCATTTTGCCAGTTACTCAAGATGAAGCAAGTTTAGCCGTTGTAATGGGACACGAAATTGCTCATGCTATTGCACGTCATGGGAGTGAGCGTATGAGTAATGGGATGTTAGTACAATTAGGAGGTGCAGCATTAAGTGCAGCGACACAAACAAAACCGGCATTAACACAGGCTTTATTTCAACAATCCTTCGGTGTTGGTTCGCAATTAGGGATGTTAAAATTTAGCCGTAACCACGAAACCGAAGCTGATAAAATGGGATTAATATTTGCAGCGATGGGTGGTTATGACCCAAATGCAGCTGTTACTTTTTGGGAACGAATGGCTGCGGCTAGTGGCGGGGGGAAACCGATGGAGTTACTTAGTACACATCCAAGCGATGCTACGCGTATATCAAATTTAAAGGCTTTTATGCCCGAAGCTCTGAAATATTATACTCCAGGAAAATAATAATTATGAAACCTGCTAAAAAAACTCGTCTGCTAAAAGTGGATGAGTTTTTTTATGATTTAAAATTTATATATTTATAAAACTAAACGTTGCAAGTATTTATAATTATTTACAAATGATTGTAAATGAATTTATGAGTCATAGCGACTAGTTATAAGCCATACTTAACGACATGAAAATATATATTTATAAAACATTATTCATTGTGACATTTGTCCTACTATTTTCGTGTGAAAATACTGTTGACAGGAAATCAACTGAAGACTATTATTCCTCAATTGTATCTATGACAGAAAAGCAAGATAGTAGTTACCAAGAATTTCTCTCGACTTTCAAAAATCTAACAACGAAAGCAAATGAAAGCACAGGCAGACGTTTGGATTCTACAGACTACACTATGCTCATTAAATCATATGAAAATTTTATGAACAGGCTTAACACGGACAAAAAATTTCTTCGTGACCTCAAAGAAGTCGACAACGAAATCAATTTAAAATATCATATTGAAAAACACACTGCATTTGTAGACAGCTCAATGCATTCATTTATGCCTAAAGTATTTCGTTATCTAGAAATTATCCTAGACAGTGCTGATACTAAATTTTGGAATGAATTTGATAATCTAAGACTTGTTGTTGAAAAAGAACAAAGTGAAAGAAAAGTAATTGATGAACTGGCAGAAACGTTTAAGAAAAAACACTTTTAAAAAGTACGGCTTATAACAAGCCCTTAAAACAAATCCTACCTCAACATCGCTCCGCGTTTCACTAAGTAAGTTTGTAAAACTATATCAAAGCCTTGGTTAATGTCGGCTTCTACAAAATCAATTTTGTATTGTCCGCATTTGAGTTTAATCGCTTCGGTATATTCATGTATTTTTTTTAAATACATCTCTTTTACTTCGTTAGGATTTAATTTTATTTCTTGCTTGGTTTCGATATCAATAAAATGATGAGGACGATTTTCAAATTCAAAATCTAATTCTTGTTTTTTGTCTGCTACATGAAACAATACTACATCATGCTTCTTATATTTTAAATGTTGTAAAGCAGCAAAAATAGATTCTAAGTTCGATTGGTCTTCAAACATATCACTAAAAATAACTATCAACGAACGACGATGAACAATTTCCGCAACTTGGTCTAATGCCTTTGCAGATTCAGTCGTTGAAGTTTCTTCGTAAACCGTTTTATTTAAAAGTTCTTCCAACTCATGATACATTAATTTTTGTTGAGTTGGATTACTTTTAGCAGGGTAATGTTTATGAATTTCTTTATCAAAAAAAGTAATACCAATGGCATCACGCTGATTTTTCAATAATTGTATCATAGCCGCCGCTGCATACACCGAAAATGTCAATTTATTCATCGCTCCTTGTTTTCTTTCCATAGGAAATAACATGGAGTTAGAAGTATCAATAATTATTTGACAACGTAAATTGGTTTCTTCTTCGTAACGCTTAATAAAGAGCTTGTCTGTTTTACCAAACAATTTCCAATCGATGTGTTTGGTGCTTTCTCCTTTATTATAAATTCGGTGCTCTGCAAACTCCACCGAAAATCCATGAAACGGACTTTTGTGTAAACCTGTAATAAAACCTTCTACTACTTGTTTAGCAAGTAGTTCAAGTTTAGAGAAAGGTTCTATGAGTTCGCGATTAATCATTGTTATAAAAGTACAATTTTATTAGCTGTATTCAAATTTGTTGATGAACAATATGTTTTGGGCGTGTCCCTGCAAAGAGACAGCAGGGTCAGGCTTTTCGTTACAATCTTTTTGCAAAAAAGACAGGCAAAAAGGATTTTCACTTCAATCCTTCACGCAACTCTTTTTTCAGTGGAACTAATTTACAATTGAACTTTTTGGCAGCGAGAGGGATGCAAACGAAAATCCTTTTATCATGCGTGCATGATAAAAGATTGTAGTGACAGCCCGCTCCGGCCTCCGCCGGACTCGCCCATATACCCAATCAATATATAACAAAAAAACCCCCGAGTAAACTCGAGGGCTTCTTTGATTAATTAGTTTTGCTAACTATTTTCCTTTGTTAACGTTAGTTGCTAACTCAGTACCAGCTTTAAATTTAACTACTTTTTTAGCAGCAATTTTAATTTCTTTACCAGTTTGAGGGTTACGACCAATACGTGCAGCACGTTTAGCTACTGAAAAAGAACCGAATCCTACTAAAGAAATTCTGTCTCCTTTTTTTAATGCTTTTCCAACTGCTTCGATAGTTGAATCTAATGCACGACCTGCGTCAGCTTTAGTTAATTTTGATCCGTTTGCGATTGCTTCGATTAATTCTGCTTTGTTCATTTTGTTTTGTTTTTAAGGGTTAAACTTTTTTAAATTAATTACAATACAAATGTATACGCTAATCGCTATTTGTCAAGTGTTTTATAAAAAAAAGTGTTGGTTTTGTTAATAAATAGGCCGTTTGTTAATAAATATGCCCTGTAACGCTATTATAATGGGACTTTCGCTTCCAACAAATCTCTAAAATGCATAATAATAACCCTTTTCAACCCTTAATAAGTGTGATTTACTATTAATAAAGCGTTTACTTATACATAAGTATACCTTATATGATATATACATATATATGTATAGTGAAAATTATTTAGTTCTCGTCCCAATAACTATCGGGACCGCTCGAAGAAACGAGGCTTGAAACGCAACAATAACAAGCAATTACAGATTAGATGAATTTAAAACCATCTTCTATTTTAAAGCCACGTAAAAATTCTTCAACAAGCATTCTTTTTTTACCAGCCATTTGCAATTCTTTAATGTTTATAAAACCATTATTGCAAGCCACTTTCAAAAACGTTTTACCATCGCTCTTTACATCACCTACATAGTGAGTATGCAGTGTTTCTTCTATTTCTGAAATAAATATTTTCACACCCAATGTTTGATTGTTCTTATCCACAAACTCTGTAAAGGCTGCTGGATAAGGAGAAAGGCCGCGAATTAAATTATATATTTTTTCGGCAGGATTGTTCCAATTTATTTTACAAGTGTCTTTAAATAATTTAGGTGCATGAATACTTTGCGAATCGTCTTGAGGTTTTAATTCATAGTTACCACTCTCTATTGCTTTCACAGTTTTTAAAATAACCTCTGCTCCTACTTTCATTAAAGTATCGTGCAATTCTCCAGCAGTAGTAGTTTTAGAAATGGGTACTTTTTCTTGAAACAACATATTACCTGTATCTATCTCATGCTTTAATTTAAAGCTCGTTACGCCACTTTCTGTTTCTCCGTTAATTACTGCCCAATTAATAGGAGCAGCACCTCTGTATTTAGGTAATAAGGAACCATGTAAATTATATGTGCCTAAAGGTGGCATATTCCAAACTACTTCGGGTAACATTCTAAAAGCTACTACAATTTGTAAATCAGCCTTTAGTTCTTTTAGTTCATTAATAAATGCTTCGTCTTTTAGTTTTTCGGGTTGCAAAATTGTTAAGCCTTTTTCTAAGGCATATTTTTTTACAGCCGATTGCTGTAATTGTTGTCCACGCCCAGCAGGTTTATCGGGCACTGTCACCACAGCAACTACATCATAATTGTTTTGTAATAATATATCTAAACTTGCAACCGCAAATTCAGGAGTTCCCATAAATATAATTCGCATCGGCACTAATAATTTTTTGGTAAAGTTAAAATACTAAATTTGTTATATTATATAATGAACAAAAATATATCAAAATATCTTTTAATTCTTTTAGGGCCTCTTGCAGCGTGTTTAATTTGGCTATTCACTGATTTAGATCCTGCTAATCCAAAAGTGACTCTAATGGCGGGAATGGCTGTTTGGATGAGTTTATGGTGGTTTACAGAAGCAGTGCATTTAGCAGTAACAGCTTTAATTCCTTTTTTATTAATGCCTTTGTTGGGTATAGCCGACACCAAATCAGTTGCCCAACAATACACCGATAGCATTATCTTTTTATTTATTGGTGGTTTTATGTTGGCCTTTGCAATCGAAAAATGGCATTTACATAAACGTATTGCCATTAAAATATTATCTATTGTTGGAACCAAACCACATCATATCTTATTAGGAGTGATGTTGTCGTCTTACTTAATCAGTAACTGGATTTCAAACACTGCTACCACCATGATGTTATTTGGGGCTGTAATGGCCTTAATAAGCGAAACAGATGAGTTTATTCATGGAGAAAAAAGCAAAGGACGTTTTGCAGCTGCCATCTTACTAGGATTAGCATTTTCGGCAACTATTGGCGGCATGGCAACTCCTGTGGGAACTCCTCCAAATATGTATTTCTTTAAAGCCTATAAAGAAGCGTTTCCTGATTTAAATGATTTAAATTTCTTGAAATGGGCTTCTATTGGGTTTCCTTTATCAGCCTTATTTTTAGTAGCCACTTTTTTTGTGTTACGTTTTTATTACTTACGAAAAAAAGTAACCATTACCAATTTAGGAAAACATCATTTTAAGAATAACTATACCACTTTAGGTAAATTCTCTTACGAAGAAAAATGGATTGCAGGCATTTTTGTAAGTTGTATGCTATTATGGTTTACTCGTTCTGATATTGCTTTTGAAACATTTACCTATAGAGGCTGGAATCATTTATTTTCTAATCCAAAATTAGTAGACGATGCTTCGGTGGCAATTTTAGCAGCTTTGCTCCTATTCTTAATTCCAAGTAAACAAAATAAGGGCGAAGCTTTGTTAGAATGGGAAGATGCAAAGAAAATACGTTACGATATTATATTAATGTTTGGTAGCGGCTTTGCTTTAGCTTATGGCTTTGATGTATCAGGATTAAGCGATTGGCTAGCCCAATGTTTAACTGCACTTAAAGGAGTACACATTATTTTTATTATTTTAGGTATTTGTGTTATAGTAACCATTATTAGTGAATTTGCTTCGAACATTGCGAGTATTCAATTAGCTATTCCAGTGATGATTGCCTTGCAAAAAGATTTAGACTTACCACCTTTATTACTAATGATACCTGCAACTTTTGCGGCTTCATTAGGCTTTATGTTGCCTGTTGCTACTGCGGCTAATACTATTGTTTTTGGAACCAAACGTATTGACATTAAAGATATGTTTAAAGTTGGTTTAGTTTTAGATGTGATTGGAATATTATTAATCACTATCTTTTGTTACATTTTCTTAGGATAAATAACCTAAAGAGTTGTTTAAAATTTCAAATATCAAGGCGGACAAAAAATTTAAACCGCAGTTTACTTTAGTAAATGAGGATTTAAATTTTGCCGTCCAACGCCGAGATTTGAAATTTTCACAACTCTTTGTTACCAAATTGTGTTATAGTATTTAAGCAGGTTATTTATGAGTTTCGGAACGGAAACATACAGTTTATTATCAAACACCAACAATGAGGTGGTAAAATCACTTTATGAGTTATATGCTAAAAAGCTATTAGCATATACTTGTAAAAATTATACCATCGATAAAGATGACGCATGGGCAATAGTATATAAAACCATATACAAAATAGCTGATGTACAATCTAATTACACCTTTGAAAACGAACAAAAAAAATCGGCTTTTATTTTTAAAACACACATTAATTTTTTAAGAAATTATTTTAGAGATAATAAGTCGTTTGAAAAAAACAACCAAGAAGTAGAATTGCACGACAACTTTACCGATAAAGAACCAGAAACAAACCCAACTCAAAACCTGCCTTTAACTATTTTACAACAAGAACTAGAAAAACTCGAAGACTGGCAACGTATATTATTGTTAATGCGCGGACAAGATCTGCCTTACAGTAAAATTTCGGAATTCGTAAAAAAACCAGAGAACCAATTAAAAGTATACTATGCTCGATTAAAAAAACAATTAACGGATAATGTAAATGCCGAACTAGAAAAAATTAAAACAACCCAACATGTCAACCAATAATAAACATAAGGTTTCTGAAAAAGAGCTCAATAACCTGCTAGGTCAAGCCTTTTTAAATTTAGATTTTAATAATCCTAAAAACCAAGAACTTATGGAAACTATATCAAATCAAGTGTTACCTACATCGCCTGTAAGCTCAGGGATCATCAATAAAGCCTTCTTTACTAAATTGATGAGCATAATTGCCATCATTGGAACTTCAGTATTTATTTACTTTCATTATTTTTCAAATACTCAACAAGAAATCATACAAAATACTACTCCAACAATTACAATTTCTTCGAACACAGAAAAAATAATTGAACCTCAACAACAAGAAACAGTAGTTGATAAAACCAATAGTACTTCTGAAATAATAAAAGAAAATCAAATTACTGTTTCTGATCCTATACAACATCAAGAGCCTTCATCAAATGAATCACCTAAACATCAAATTCCTTCTACAAATAATATAGAGGAAAACAAAAAGGCAAATAATGAAGACACGAATTATGTATTCCCAAAACTTACCGAAAAAGAAATAAAAGAAACAAAAAAGCAAAAAAGCATCATGGCTGGAATGCTTGTGAAACCAAATAAATATTGGTATCCCTTAATTGGTAACAAACAAAACATGACTATTTTTGGAAATGGTAATGACACAAACTCAGTGTTTTATATGGCAAGGGCCGAAGTAACTAATTTAGAATACAGAACATTTTTATTTGACTTATTAATACATGATGAAAAAGATGCCTTTATAAAAGCAAAACCTCATCAAGATTTGTGGCTTAATGCTCCAGGACATGCTAAAGGCAAAGAAATGAAAGACAATTATTTTTCGGACAAGCGTTACAACGATTATCCTGTAGTTAATATTACACCTGAAGGAGCAGAGTTATACTGTAAATGGTTAAGTAATTTAACATCATCTAACAATGGAAAAATTGTAGCAAGACTACCTTATGAAAATGAATGGATTAAAGCAGCAAAATATAAAGACTCAAATTCATATCCATGGCCTGGAGATTCTATTCAGAACCGATTAGGATGTTTTTTAGCAAATTTTTGTATTCAAAAACAAAGCGAAAAATTAAGACCAAATCATCATATAAAATGCTCTGCTAAAAATTTAAACGCCTATGCATCTGCAGAATACATGTTAGGAGACTCCATGATGCCATCTCTAGTTTATTCTTACAATCCAAATGATAATGGAATTTATTGTATGATTGGAAATGTAGCCGAAATGGTATACACCAATAAATCAAAAACAGTCATTACTAAAGGTGGAAGTTGGAATAGCGACTTTGAACAATGTAAAATTTATAATCATGAAGTACTTAACGAAACACTAAAAGCTAATCCTATGACGGGTTTCAGACCAGTTTTTAGAATTCGTCAACCACATTCTTTTGGTTCTATTCAAAGAGACATTCCAGAAACTGGATTACAAGGACTAACAACGGAAGAGATCGCATCCACTCAAAAAGAAAAGAAAAAAATGATTGAAGCTTTAGCGAAATTTAATAAAGACAAATATGCTTTAATTCCAATGGGCTCGTGTATTTATAAAAAAGATACCGTTTCAGTTCAATCATTTTACATGGAAACAACTGAGGTTACAAACCTTGAATACAGAACATTTTTAGCGGATTTATTAATACAAAATAGAACTGCTGATTACCTACTTGCAAAACCAAATCAAGAAGCTTGGGTAACTAAATTTCCGTGGAGTTTTAATGAACCAATGAGGAACATGTATTTTTGGCATCCTGCCTATGATGAATATCCTGTAGTTAATGTTTCTCGTAAGGGAGCAGAAATGTATTGCGAATGGTTGACTATTGAGACTAATAAAGTTTTAAAAGAAAGTAATAAACCGTTAATCAACGATTTAAGAATCCCGACTGATTTTGAATGGGCTTATGCGGCTACGAATAAATTAAATAAAGCAAAATATGCCACAGGCCATGAGCAACTAAGAGATAGCAAAGACAAGTATGAGATGAACTATATGTGTTTTTCAAAAGAACAATGCCAATACGATTCTGTGATGAAATTATACATCCCAAAACAACCATTAAACAAAGACGAGAAATTACTAGCAGATTTTACTGCAGACGGAGGATTTCATACTGTATATACAAAAAGTTATAACCCAAATAACTATGGTTTATATTGTATGGCAGGAAACGTATCTGAAATGAACATCAATTATAAAACAAAACAACCGGAAACAAAAGGAGGTAGTTGGTTTAGCTGTGATTACTATTTAGAAATTGATGCTGACGATGAATATAAAAACGAAATCAATGCATCGCCTTTAATTGGCTTTAGACCTATAATGACTGCAATAAAAAAGTAAGATGACTTTATTACAAAAACTCTTTCAGTCCATCAACAATTTTGTTGGTGGCGCCAGAGTTTTTAAGAACATAGTTCTTAGCTAAACGAGAAGATTCCGCTAATACGTTTTTATCTTCTATTAATACACTTAACTGTTTAGTTAATTCAGAAACGTCATTCACTACATATCCGGCATTTAAATCTATTACTTCAAATGCTTCATTAAACTTGTGATACTTTGGCCCGAATAAAACAGGTAAACCATAAACGGTAGGCTCTAATATATTATGAATACCATCGGCGAAACCTCCACCAATCATAGCAACCGTGCCATATTGATAGATAGAAGATAAAAAGCCAATCGCATTTACCACTAAAATAGAATCTGTGTAAGCTGGTGGATTATCTGAAAATAAATGATAAGCTAATTTATGTTTAGATAATAAATTCCTTAAACGATCAATCGTTTTTTTATCAATTTCGTGTGGAGCAATAATTAATTTAAGTTGTGGATGTTTTTGTTTTAAAGCAACATAGGCTTCAATCAAATAATCCTCATCTTTTTGCCACGAACTTCCAGCAACAATAACAAAGGAGTCTTTAGCAAATTCTTCAATTTCTTTAATTTGTTTTGGAGCGGAGCAAATCTGCAAAACCCTATCAAATCGTGTATCACCCGTTAAAACACCCGTACTTACTTTTAAAACGCGTAATAGTTTAATAGAATACACATCTTGTGTATAAATCGTGTGATACGTTTTTAATGCCTTACGAAAATTCCCACCATACCATTTAAAAAATGATTGGTGTTTTTTAATCACCGTTGAAATTAAAAATGTAGGAATATGTTTATTCTCTAAAGCAAATAAATAATTTAACCAAAATTCGTATTTCACAAAAATGGCCAACTTGGGTTTTAAGATTGAAAGAAATGTATTCGCATTATTGGCTGTATCTGCAGGCAAATAAGCAACTAAATCAGCATGAGGATAATTTTTTTGAATTTCATACCCCGATGGAGAAAAAAAAGTTAAAACCACTTTTTGTTGAGGATAATCCTTTTTTAATTTTTCAATCACTGGCCTTCCTTGCTCAAATTCGCCTAACGACGCACAATGAAACCAAACTGCTTGCTCTAATTGTAAACTCGCAACCTTTGATTTTAAATTCTCTTCCCAGTTTTTTCTTCCCTCAACCCACAACTTTGCCTTAGGATTAAATGGCGAGGCCAATTGTAATCCAAGTTTAAAAGCGTGTATCCCGAGGTTGTATAAAAACATAGTTTAGGTCTTAAACAATCCTGCCAGAGTATTGTACTCTGGCAGGATTGAATATTACTTTATTTAAAACTCAAAATTAATTTGTCCGTCTTTCCCTTTAAAATTATTTGGATCTAATTTTTCCATGGCTCTGCGATGAAGTTCCATAGGCGACATACCATTTTCTCCTATCTGCTCATCCTCTTCTTCAAAATCATCTCTTACTATTTGTTCAGACAGTCTTAAATTAATTTCCTTTACTTTATACGACGTTAATTTTTTTCCTTTGGCTTTCATATTCACCATAGGCGCGAAATCAACCAAATTAACAGCTTCGTCAGGAATCACTTTATCTTTTTCTCTATTGAATTTAATATCGACAATCGGTAGGATTTGAGAAGTCACTAATTCAATACGTGAATTTTCGTTTTCAGTAATAATCAACGTTTTTGTAGTCGTATTTTCTGGAGTAAAACGCTTAGTAATGTATGATTTACTTTCTCCATCATAATAAATACAAGACAATACTAACTCTGGGTAATATTTTTCTATTAAAACAATATCTTCATCAAAATGATTTAAGACATCATATGTATATAATTTGTAGAATCCTTTACTTGTAACTGTTAAGATTTTATCGTCGCCTGCAAATTTGCCTAAATAAGTTCCTTTACTATCTCTATTTAAACGGTGAACAGCGTCATTAAACCAATAATCTTCAGCTGCTAATGTCGAAGTTCCTTTTGTTTTTAATAACACTTTTTTAATAGCATATTTAGTCACAATATTTCCAGTAGATGCTCTTCCTTTTACGGGGATTTCAGCAAAATCAACATCTAATTCAAACTTACGTAAACCAGCAACTGGTTTCAATATCACTTGCACTTTTTCCGCTTCGCCATTTGGATTAATTGTAAACCAATGAACTGCAGAATTTGCAGTGCCTTTAGTTAAATCGTATTCTTTTTCACGAGTAACACCCGTTACATTAAAGCGTTTGATAAAGGTTACGCCTTTTGGCCCATCTGTATAAATCATATTATACGTGGTACGCTCATCATTTTTCTTAAAGATAGCAATGTAGATAATGTCTTTACCAATAAATACTTTATCAGATACCTTAAACACTTTCATTTTACCATCTTTAGTAAAAGCAATAAAATCATCTAAGTCGGAGCAATCGCAAACAAACTCATCTTTTTTCAAGCTCTTACCCGCAAAACCTTCTGCACGATTCACATATAACTTTTCGTTAGCCATAATTACCTCAGTTGCAACAATGGTTTCTAACTCTTTTGTTTCTGTTTTACGCTCTCTTCCTGCTCCGTATTTTTTCTTTAAATTTTTAAAATACTCAACTGCATAATCTACTAAGTTTGCTAAATGACCTTTTACTGTTTCAATTTTAGCATCTAACTCTTTCATGTGCTCCTCAGCTTTAATACTGTCGAAACGCGTGATACGAATCATCGGAATTTGAGTTAAACGTTGTAAATCTTCATCCGTAATCTCTCGGATTAATTTTTTACGGTGTGGTTTAAAACGCTCATATAAATATTCATATAAAGTTTCTCTAGTAGAATATTTCTTAAAGTCGATATACATTTCTTCTTTAATAAATAATTTTTCTAAAGAAGAAAAATGCCACTTTTCTTGAAGCTCACTCAATTCAATTTCTAACTCGCGTTTTAATAACGCTAAAGTTTGTTGAGTAGAGATTTTTAAAATTTCGCTAACCCCAACAAAACGAGGCTTCTTATCTTCAATGATACAAGCATTTGGAGAAATACTCAATTCACAATTAGTGAATGCATATAACGCATCAATGGTTTTATCAGGTGAAATACCTGGTTGTAAGTGAATTAAAATTTCAACGTTTTCAGACGTATTATCTTCTACTTTTTTAATCTTAATTTTTCCTTTATCATTAGCTGCAATAATTGAATCAATTAATGTACCTGTTGTTGTTCCAAACGGAATTTCAGAAATGATTAATGTTTTAGGATTTAATTCTTTAACACGCGCTCTGATTTTAACTTTACCACCACGTAATCCATCTTTATAGTCGCTGAAATCTGCTATACCACCTGTTACAAAATCAGGATAGATAACTGCTTTACGTCCTCTTAAAATTTGAATAGACGCATCAATTAATTCGTTAAAGTTATGAGGTAAAATCTTTGTAGCTAAACCTACGGCTATACCTTCAACGCCATGCGCTAATACCAAAGGAAACTTAACTGGTAAAGTAATTGGTTCTTTATTACGACCATCGTAACTCATTCCCCAATTAGTAGTCTTAGGATTAAAAATAATTTCTTGTCCTAATTTAGACAAACGTGCTTCGATATAACGAGGAGCCGCAGCGCTATCTCCAGTTAAAATATTACCCCAGTTTCCTTGCATATCAATTAGCAAGTCTTTCTGCCCAATAGCCACTAAGGCATCGCCAATACTAGCATCACCGTGTGGGTGATACTTCATGGTATTACCAATTAAGTTAGCCACTTTATTGTAACGTCCATCTTCTAATTCCCACATACTATGTAAAATACGACGCTGTACAGGCTTTAAACCATCTTCCATGGCAGGCACCGCACGCTCTAAAATTACGTAAGAGGCATAATCAATAAACCAGGTTTTAAACATGCCCGAAACATGTTTGACAGTTCCTAATTCGTTGTGTTCATTATTTGTATTTTCTTCCATTTTTATTATAAAATTATTTTAATTCTCTATCGGCAAAGTTTCTTTTTTATTTGAAAATATATATCCAATTGATACATACATTGGTAAATATGTTGGATGATAATTCTTATTTGTTTTTATTTCCGAACCATTCTTATTAGTAGCATAAGAATATTCATGAATATACTTCCTTTCACAAATACTTAAACCTATTTGAACTTTTAAATTCGACTTTTTTGCATTATGGACTATAAAAGAAACCGAAGGTTCTATAGATAGAAAATTTGGCATTTTAACATTACAAACCTCATTATCTAAAATTACAAAAGGTCTATCATCTTTGGATCCATTATCCCTATAATAATGAAAATAGAAATTTTCAACAATATTATATTGAGTTTTTAGATTAAAATGTAAATCATATTCTTTCATTTTTTTAGATACACCTACAGAAGTACCGATACCATTATAAATACAAAAATAATTATATGCTATATTATCACCGAAAATACCTCTAAATTTTCTAGTTATCTGATTATTTTGATAATTAAAAGTAGGTGCGATATAGTAGCGTATTTTTTTTAAATTATTAAAATAAATTAAACTACCCGATAAGTTATAGACACCGACAAAACCACCAAAGTCAGTTCTCACTGCCAAATGATTTGTTAAAGCATAGGTGCCATTAATATCGATATATTTAAACGGCCTAAATGAAACAGCTGCCTGCATATCTTTTTTCTTTTCAACAACTATTGGCTCAAATGAACTAGCCACATATGCTTGATGGGGAATACAAGAATTCAAAAAAACTACCATTAACGTTAAAACACAAAAATAAAACTTCATACAACTTCTAATAAACAATTAATTTTCGTTTCAAAAAAAACAAACTTTCATTTAATTTTGTTTTTAATTTATCCGATTGAAATGCATTTAATCCCGCTGTTTCTTGTGAATTGCCATAACCATAGATGTCAGCAATTTCTGAATTATAAATCAATTCCTTAGTCAATGTATTTCTTAAGCTTAATTTAATTTTTAAATAGGCTAATTGTATACTGTAATTGTTTTTTAAAATATCAGAACTGACATCTTTAAAAGTTGTAGCATCAATATCAATCGTAAAATCAGAACGTTCTTTTGTTTCTACGATCTTAATTTCTTCGCCGACAAACTTACTTAACACTAAGGGCTCTATTATTTTTTGATCATTTACTTTAGTGCCGTTTTTCTCAACACAATTAACAAAAATTGAAATCGGTGAAACAGTTGCAAATGCTTTTAATTGAGATGTTTCAATAAATTGTTTTAACAAAACAATTGATGATTTACTCACGCTATCTCCATTCATAAGCTTATCAATATCTGGATTTAAAGTAAAATAGATTTCCTGGTTTAAAGGTTTAACATATTTTATTTTCACCTCAATATCTCCCAGAGTATTGCTAGTAGCTTCTTCGAAAATTCTCACATTTTCATTATCAGATTTTACTACAAAAGGAAAATCAACCAAAGGGTTTTTATTTTTCAAAACTAACTTATAAGAAACCGGCTTGTAAGTTGGCTGGTATGGCTTTATAACTTGATTAGTTTTACTATTAGTAATAGTAATTGCTTGTAGTTGCTTTTGAATTGTGTTAGATAATTCGAAAATATTTTTCACATTATTGGCTGTTTCAAATGATAATTCTTCATTTAAATAAGGACTTAATATGCCAAATGCTTGAATACGCTTTTTTAAACTTCCTGTGAAATTACCGTCCGTTTCATCTATAAAAGACACATTAATTAAATTAACAGCTTTAGCGATGGTCAATTGCTTTTTCTTAGCTTTTTGATTTTCATAGTCTTGTTTATCCAATTCGTAATACAACCAATATTGCTTTTCGTTTTCATAAGCATCCATTAACTTATAACCTTCAATATTATCTGTATTAGTTAATTTAATTAAGGAGTTAAAGTTTTCATTAAACTGGTTATTATTTTGAACAGTATATAATATAGAGTTAGAAGAAATATCAACTTTAATTTCAGATGACAAATCAAATAATGCATTTTTTTTAGCTTCACCTTGATAACCATTACCTCCCGTTTTATCCGCTACACCAATTCCAATAAATTTAGAACTGTTTACTGGGCGTTTTGTTACCCAACTAGGAGCTAATGCTGAAGGTTCATTTTGAGAAATAAGTGTAAAGTTCACTACAACGAAACAAATAATAAAAAAATATGTAGTGATACTTTTCATTATTTTGTAGTAAAAGATAATAAAGTGTTTGTAAATAAATTGATGACCTTTTTATCGGTCTCATTTTTTAAATCAGAAAATGATTTTAATTCTTTTCTATTACTAAAACCTGCTCTCCAAGATGATGGATTGTATTGATTGACAGGATTTGTTAATAATGGATTATAAGGGAAGTAATTATTTACTACATAACTAGGAGTAAAACCTCCTGCAACATTTCTAGTTTGTTTCACAAATTCATAATAATCAATATTATCGGCTGCTATACTAGTTTCATTTCGAGAACTTACCACTTGGTTGGTTACCGCATCAATTACTTTATATTTAAAATCGTACGAGTAAGTGCGCTTAGCTTTTACTTGATTGTACGTCATAGGCTTATATTCCGTCACAAAAAGGGTATCTTTTTTTACTATAAATTTTTCGTAACAAACTGAAGATGTTTTATTTTGAGGAACTTCCACTTCTATTTTATTACTAACATCATATACATAAAAATAATCGGCTCCAGTTGCCTTTCTGATTGCTTGAATTAAATCAATATTTCCGGCATTAGATATATCTCCTGCGCCTGGCATAAACAAAAATGGAGAATTATTAATTAACTTTATTTTATTTGATTGCTGATACGAAAGTTCGATAAAGCTATTAAATAAATTTTCTTCAATTTCTTTTTCAGTAGAATTTTGTGGTTGAAAAATTATGAAACTCTTTTTTAACAGATCAGTCGTTAAGTCTAATAATTCTTTAGAATCTTTGTATGAAGAAGAAATAAGATTTATAGAATTTAAATGCACTTGGGCATTTGAGTAGTTTTTTGATTCTAAATCTTTTACAGCCATCAAATACAATGGCTCACATGTAGCGGTTAATTCAAAATCTTTTACTTTTTTATAATTAGAATCGTATTTTTTAATTTTAGTGATATATTTTAATGCCAAATCAAAATTACTTTGATTGATGAGATTAGAAGCTTCTTGATAATTTTTATTTAAGTAATAAGCAAGTGATTTATTATAATCATCCTGATAAGCCTGAGGGTAATTTAAATCAACATTCAATAAGGACGTTTTATTAGTAAAGGCTTTTAACTGTTCGAATGTTTCGATTGATTTTTCGTACTGTTGTGTATTGTATTCCCTAAAAAAACCAGAAGCTAATGAATTAACATGCTTCTGTCCTACTTCTTTTAATTTTATTCGCGCGTCTGTATTATTTCTTTTTCGATCTAGCGAAACATAATAATATTCGGCTGCATCACTCACTAAACCTTGTTTCTCTAATTTTTCGGCTGCTTTAAAATATTTTTTAGAGCCTGTGCATGATACAAAGACACTAATACATATAAATACAACTATTTTAATTAGATTTTTAGTCATTTAGTAAAATTTAAAGAGCACCCTTTCGGATGCTCTTTATTAACAGGTAATTTTATCTTCCTTCTTCAGCCATTTTTTTCATTTCCGCGTCAAAAATCTGCTGAAATTTTTGTTTGTCATAATCCAATTTTAATTTGGCATCACTTGAAATCTTAGCGTCGATTTTATCAAATACGCTTTTTTTGTTTGCTTCTAAAGCAATCCAAACGATATAAGCTTTATCTGAAGGGTCTTGAAATGTTTTTTGTCCTAATTCTTTTACATTAGACATTTCTAAATTAACTACTTCTCTTGATAACTCTTCGAATTTATTTTCAAATTCTTGAGTGTTACCAACTGTTCTTTGGTTTGTATATTGATCCGTTACTCTTTTTACGGTAGCATTAATATTTGCTGCCATTTCTGCTCTTGAGTTTTGATAAGCAATCTTTTTTGCCGTAGCTAAATCAGGAGATTTACCAGATTGTTTTGAACGAAAATGCTCTTCATCACTTCTGTATTCTTTTGAATCAAAAGGAGTAGAAATTTCTATTAATCCTTCTTGTTTGGCAACAGATACCGGTTTTTTTGATTTACATCCAGTAATTACCAATAATGCAAATGCAGGTATCGCTAATAATTTAATTGTTTTCATTTGATTTTTGTTTTGGTTTATATAATTTATTGTTTTCTGTAATCGCGTTTCAAATACTGTTCCTAAAACTTAAATATAGTCTTTTTAACTTATTTTAATAATTCCTCCTCTGCATCAACCTCAACACGTAAATTTTCAATAATAAACTCTTGTCTATCCTGAGTGTTTTTACCCATATAGTAGCTTAACAATTGTTGAATAGATGCTTGTTGATCTAATAACACAGGCTCTAAACGAATATCTTTTCCGATAAAATGCTTAAACTCATCTGGAGAGATTTCACCTAATCCCTTAAATCGAGTAATCTCTGGCTTAGGCCCTAGTTTAGCAATAGCCGCTTTACGCTCTTCATCGCTATAACAGTAAGCCGTTTCTTTTTTATTACGCACACGGAATAATGGTGTTTGCAAAATATACACGTGTCCGTTTTTTACTAAGTCAGGAAAAAACTGCAAAAAGAACGTTAATAATAACAAACGGATATGCATTCCATCCACATCGGCATCGGTAGCAATAACCACATTGTTATATCTTAAATCTTCTAAACTATCTTCAATATTTAAAGCAGCTTGTAATAAGTTAAACTCTTCGTTTTCGTAAACGATCTTCTTACCTAATCCAAAAGAATTTAATGGCTTACCTTTTAAACTAAATACGGCTTGTGTATTTACATCACGTGTTTTAGTAATAGAACCACTCGCCGAATCGCCCTCACATATAAATAAAGTGGTTTCGTGTGCGCGGGCATTTTTCACTTCATCCAAATGCACTCTACAATCACGTAATTTTTTATTATGTAAGTTCGATTTTTTAGCGCGCTCACGTGCTAATTTCTGAATACCAGATAATTCTTTACGTTCTCTCTCATTAGCAACAATCTTCGCTTCAATAGCTCTGGCTGTTTCTGGATTTTTATGTAAGTAATTATCTAATTGTTGTTTGATAAAATCTCCTACAAACGAACGCATAGTTTGTCCACCTGGAGCCACTTCTTGCGAACCTAATTTTGTTTTTGTTTGCGATTCAAACACTGGTTCTTGCACACGAACAGAAACAGCTGCAATAATTGATTTGCGAACATCAGCTGGATCAAAATCTTTTTTATAAAACTCACGAATAGTTTTAACTACTGCTTCTCTAAATGCCGCTTGATGTGTACCACCTTGTGTTGTGTACTGACCGTTTACATATGAATAATATTCTTCCGAATAATGTTCATTGCTATGCGTCATCGCTAATTCTATATCATCGCCTTTTAAATGTACAATTGGATATAAAATTTCGCCAGTAATATTTTTTTCTAATAAATCTTTTAAACCGTTATCTGATTTATAAACTTGTCCGTTGAAGAATAAAGTTAAGCCGGTATTTAAGAACGCATAGTTCCATAACATCTTATCAATATACTCGTGAACGTAATGATATTTTTTAAAGATGGTGTCATCTGGTCTAAATTCAACATACGTACCATTTGCTTCTGTTGTTTTTTCAAGCTTTGATTCTTTAACTAAATTACCGCAAGAAAAATCGGCTGTTTTAGATTGACCATCACGAAACGCAGTTACTCTAAAATTAATTGATAACGCATTTACCGCTTTAGTACCTACACCATTTAAGCCAATTGATTTTTTAAAGGCGTCGCTATCATATTTACCACCCGTGTTGATTTTAGAAACAACCTCTACCACTTTTCCTAATGGAATACCACGACCATAATCTCGAATAGAAACAGCGCCATCTTTTACAGCTACTTCAATTTTCTTTCCAGCGCCCATCATAAACTCATCAATGGAGTTATCCATTACCTCTTTGATAAGTACATAAATACCATCATCAAAAGCTGAACCATCTCCAAGCTTACCAATGTACATCCCAGGACGCATACGGATATGCTCTTTCCAATCGAGGGATTTAATACTGTCTTCGTTATAACTTGCTATTTCTTTTGCCATACCAATTTGTTTTTTGAATTTTGTTTTTTGTTGTTGGATTTTTTTCAAACAACTAATAACTAACAACCAAATTCATTAATAATTAATCTCCGTCTAATAAATTTCCTAAACCACCTAAAATACTCCCTTCTTCTTTTCTTGATCCTTTACCATAAGATAAAATTCTTCCTGCTAAACGACTAATTGGTAATGTTTGTATCCACACTTTGCCTGGTCCGCGAAGCACTGCATAAAACACGCCTTCACCGCCAAATAAGGTGTTTTTAACACCACCGACAAATTGAATGTCATAATTTACATCCGCTGTAAAAGCTACAATACAACCTGTATCAATTTTTAAAATTTCGCCAGCCTGTAAAGTTTTTTCAATAACATGTCCTCCACTATGCACAAAGGCCATTCCATCGCCTTCTAACTTTTGCATAATAAAGCCTTCGCCGCCAAATAAACCAGTACCTAATTTCTTTTGAAATTCAATTCCAACTTGCACTCCTTTAGCGGCACATAAAAAACTATCCTTTTGGCAAATAATTTTATTTCCTAAATGAGATAAATCCAAAGGAATAATTTTACCAGCATACGGCGCTGCAAAAGTTACCTGACGCTTTTGTTGCGAGTTATTTGTATAAACTGTCATGAATAAATTCTCGCCAGTTAACAAACGTTTACCAGCAGAAAATAATTTACTCATAAATCCGGTTTCATTACCATCGCCAAATAATGTTTGCATCTGAATCCCGTCAGTCATCATCATAAAACTTCCTGGTTCTGCAATTACAGCTTCTTGTGGATCTAATTCAATTTCCACGCACTGCATTTCTTCTCCAAATAATTTGTAATCAATTTCGTGATTGTTCATGATAAAATGTTTGATTGTTTTGGTGTTTATTTGTTTTTATGTTTGCGCTACTGTCTTTTTAAATTTTGTTCCTGTAAATTCTGATTCTTTGATTTTTCTGGCAAATGCTTTAATCATATTTTCAATCTTCAAAACATCTTTCAAATAATTTTGTAATTGCTCTTCAGATATTAAGTTAAAATCAAACGATATATATAATTGAGACTTTAATTCACTTAAAGAACCATTTGCAATATATAAAAATTGAACAAACTCTTTATTCCCACCTCTTCCATATCCTTCCGCGATATTTGACATTACAGAAACGGCTGATCGTTTTATTTGGTCTTTGAGAAAAAATTCTTTTGAATATTTATCTGATGAAGTAATTAGAAATATATTCTTAACAAGAACTCTGGATTCCTGCCATATTAATAGATCTTCTATTTTAGTTATTGTTGCCAATTATACTTCAAAAAACATTAAACAATTAAACATTCAAACTTCTAGACATTAAAACGGAAATGCATCACATCTCCATCAGCTACTACATATTCTTTACCTTCAACTCTTAACTTACCAACTTCTTTACAAGCGTTTTCAGAACCATAAGTTACATAGTCGTTGTAACCAATCACCTCAGCACGAATAAATCCTTTTTCAAAATCCGTATGAATAACACCTGCTGCTTGAGGCGCTGTCATTCCTTTTTCAATCGTCCAAGCTCTTACTTCTTTTACACCTGCAGTAAAGTAAGTTTGTAGTTTTAATAAACTATATGCTTGTTTAATTAATTTGTTTACTCCTGGTTCATCTAATCCCATTTCACCAAGGAACATTTGTTTTTCTTCGTAGGTTTCTAATGAAGAAATTTCACTTTCCATCGCAGCAGTAATCACTAATAATTCAGCGCCTTCGCCTTTTATAGCTTCTCTAACGGCATCTACATATTTGTTACCAGTTTTAGCAGACGCTTCATCAACGTTACAAACATACATTACTGGTTTAATTGTCAATAGATGTAAATCTTGAATAAAAGGCAATTCACTTTCTTCTAAATTACAAGCACGAGCAGATTTTCCACTCTCTAACGTTTCTTTTAATTTCGAACAAGCGGCGTATGTTTTTACGGCGTCTTTATCGTTACCAGTTTTAGCTTGCTTTTCAAACTTCTTCAATTTAGCATCTACTGCTTCTAAATCTTTTAACTGTAATTCTGTATCAATAATTTCTTTATCACGCACTGGATTAACATTACCGTCAACGTGAATAATATTATCATCATCAAAACAACGTAAAACATGTAAAATAGCATTACACTCACGAATGTTTGCTAAGAACTTATTTCCCAAACCTTCGCCTTTACTAGCACCTTTTACTAAACCAGCAATATCCACAATCTCAACTGTAGTTGGTTGCAATGCTTGAGGTTTTACTAATTCTGCTAATTTATTTAAACGTTCGTCTGGAACGGTAATAACACCCACATTTGGTTCAATTGTACAAAACGGAAAATTTGCCGCTTGCGCTTTTGCATTACTTAAACAATTAAACAAGGTCGATTTTCCAACATTTGGTAAGCCAACAATTCCACATTTTAAAGCCATATTTCTTTCTTTGATTTTCAAGCTTTAAGATTTCTGACAATCGTCAAAAACGTTAAAACATGAATAGTTAATAAATTAATCTGCAAATATATTAAAATGCATTACTAAGCTTTGCTATAAATAGTAGCATTGTTGGGCAGTTTTTAACAATTAGGCTGTTTTTATTGTGTATAAAACCTAAACGCTTTTATTTTTTAACATACTGTTATTATTATTAACATTAACGTTATAAGCCTTAAGCAAATGCTATTTTTGCAGCAAAATCAATACTTATGGCAGATATTTTACAACTTCAAAAACTTTCAACTCAAGTTCGTCGCGACATCGTTCGCATGGTTCACGCTGTTAGCTCAGGTCATCCAGGCGGCTCATTAGGTTGTACAGATTTTTTAGTAGCCTTATATAATGGCGTTATGAATCACAATCCAAAAAACTTTACTATGGATGGTAAAGGTGAAGATTTATTTTTCTTAAGTAACGGCCATATTTCCCCTGTATATTACAGTGTATTAGCACGTTGCGGTTATTTTCCAGTAGAAGAATTAAAAACATTCCGCCGTTTAAACACACGTTTACAAGGTCACCCAACTACTCACGATCATTTACCAGGTGTACGTATTGCTAGTGGTTCATTAGGACAAGGAATGAGTGTGGCAATTGGTGCGGCTTTAGCAAAAAAATTGAATAAGGATAATTCTATCATTTATAGTTTACACGGAGATGGAGAGTTACAAGAAGGTCAAATTTGGGAAGCGGCTTTATATGCTTCTGCCAATAAAGTAGATAATTACATTGCTACAATTGACTATAACGGACGCCAAATTGATGGAGATGTTGAAAATGTATTATCGCTAGGAAACTTAAAAGCAAAATTTGAAGCTTTTGGTTGGCAAGTAGTTGAAACTGAAAAAGGGAATGATATGGCTTCAGTCATTGAAGGTTTAGCGAAAGCTAAAACATTTATTGGAAAAGGGAAACCTATTATGAATATAATGAAAACTGAAATGGGTGCTGGCGTTGATTTTATGATGGGAACACATAAATGGCATGGTTCAGCACCTAATGATGAGCAATTAGCAAAAGCTTTAGGTCAGTTAGAAGAAACTTTAGGAGACTATTAATAAAAACTCCGAATTACGAACGTAGAATAACGATTGATTCAATTGAAATTAACGAATAAATATTTTTTATTACTACTCATTCTAACTTCGTCGTTCGTCAATCTTCGCTCGCAACCTACTAACCGCATCCTCTTTATATTTGATGATTCCTACAGCATGTATGCGCCTTGGAATAGTAACATCAAAATTGAAGTTGCTAAAAAAATAATGGGTGAGTTTTTAGATAGTTTAAAAACTATTCCCAATTTAGAATTAGCCTTGCGTTGTTACGGACATCAAACTTTTATCAAGCCTGAACGTAATTGCAAAGACACAAAATTAGAAGTGCCATTTGCTACTGCATCAAAATCGGCACCCTTGATCAAACAACGTATTCAAAAATTAGAACCATTAGGAACAACTCCTATTGCCTACTCTTTAGGTGAAAGCGCAGCTGATTTTACTCCTTGTAGTAACTGTCGCAACATTATTATTTTAATTACAGATGGTATTGAAGAGTGCGGCGGAGTGCCTTGTGAAGTATCGGCTGCATTACAAAAAAAAGGAATCTTCTTACGTCCTTTTGTTATTGGTGTTGGATTAGATGTAAAATTTGCTGATGTGTTTGGATGTATGGGTAAATTTTATGATGTCAGTAATGAAGCAAATTTCAAAGATGTACTTCAATTAGTTTTAACGGAAGCAATCTCTCAAACAACTGTTCAGGTAGATTTATTAGACATCACTAAAAAACCAACTGAAACAGATGTGAACATGACATTTTATGATGCAAACACAAAACAAATCAAATACAATTATCTACACACATTAAATCACAGAGGTAATCCTGATACTTTAGTATTAAGTCCTAATGTTACTTATGATTTAATGGTTCACACCATTCCTCCAATTGAAAAGAAAAACATTACCATTGAAAAAGGAAAACACAATGTCATACCAGTTGATGCGCCCCAAGGATATTTAAAATTAGAATTAGATGGCGCTTTAAGTAAATATTTCCCAACTTGTGTGGTCCGTAAAAAAGGAGAAATGAATACGTTAAATATTCAAGATTTTGGAAAGACTGATAAATATATTGTTGGCAAATATGATTTAGAAATTTTAACTCTTCCACGCATTAAATTAAATGATATAGAAATACAACAAAGTACTACTAATACCATAAAAGTGCCAACTTCAGGCAATGTATACATCGTCAAAGGAGGTAATGGATATGGAAGTATTTTTGCCGATGATGGAAAAAAAATGACTTGGGTTTGTAATTTAAATATGAGTTTACAAAATGAAATTATTTATCTTCAACCTGGAAATTACAAGATGGAATTTAGATACGAGAATGCTAAACAAACAACCAATACCATTGAAAGAAAATTTACAGTAACATCTGCTGTAACTACTAATGTTAAATTAAATTAACAAACTACACTATGAAAAAATATACATACACAGAAAAAAAAGACACACGCTCTGGATTTGGAGCAGGTTTACAACAATTAGGACAAACCAATCCTAATGTAGTAGCATTATGTGCCGATTTAATTGGTTCATTAAAAATGGATGCTTTTAAAGCAGAAAATCCTGATCGCTTTTTTCAAGTGGGAATTGCAGAAGCTAACATGATTGGTATTGCCGCTGGATTAACCATTGGTGGTAAAATTCCTTTTACAGGAACATTTGCAAACTTTAGTACTGGACGTGTATATGATCAAATTCGTCAAAGTGTTGCTTACTCTGGAAAGAATGTAAAAATCTGCGCATCACATGCTGGTTTAACATTAGGGGAAGATGGAGCAACTCACCAAATTTTAGAAGACATTGGATTAATGAAAATGTTACCACACATGTGTGTGATTAATCCTTGCGATTATAATCAAACAAAAGCAGCTACGATTGCGATTGCTGATTATGAAGGTCCAGTATATTTACGTTTTGGTCGTCCAACGGTTCCAAACTTTACAACAGCTGATCAAAAATTTGAAATTGGTAAAGCTGTCATGTTAAACGAAGGAACTGATGTAACGATTATTGCTACTGGTCATTTAGTATGGAAAGCGATTGAAGCTGGAGAAAAATTAGCAGAGCAAGGTATATCTGCTGAGATTATAAATATTCATACTATTAAACCATTAGATAACGAAGCGATTTTAAAATCTATAGCTAAAACTAAATGTGTTGTTACTGCCGAAGAACATCAAATGAATGGAGGCTTAGGTGATAGCGTTGCTCAATTGTTATCTCGTCACACTCCCACTCCACAGGAGTTTGTAGCAGTGGATGATAGCTTTGGAGAAAGTGGAACGCCTGATGAATTAATGACTAAATACAAGTTAGATACGATTGACATTATCAATGCAGCGAATAGAGTAATCAAGAGAAAGTAAATGTATTACTTCTGAAAATAAAAAAACCTTCAAGTAATCTTGAAGGTTTTTTTATTTAAGTTATCTAAATTTTATTTCTGAATAGTGAATTTATTTACTACTTCTTTTTCGCCAATTAATAGCTTTAAGAAATAGATTCCTTCTGCTAAATTCGAACAATCTAAAGTTACTTTAGAATCAGTAAAAGATGAGGAAACAGATACTAACTTACCAGTAACATCTGTGACAGAAACGGTATTTGATTTAGGTTTTTCAGAAAACTCATAATCAATGGTTAAACTCGTTCTTACTGGATTTGGGTAAAAAGATATATTTCCATCTCCATTATTTGTTATAGAACAAATTTCAGAATAACTAAACTTTCCGTTAAAATCAACTTGTTTTAATCTATAATAAGAAATCCCAGTTAAAGGATTTTCGTCTTTAAACGCGTAATTTAAAGTCGTTAAACTATTACCTGCGCCATCTACTTTGGCTATTTGATTAAATTCTACTCCATTTGAAGATCTTTCAATAGCGAAATAATCATTATTAGATTCGGATGCAGTTGTCCAATTTAAACCATTAGTATTTCTATTAATATTGCTGCAACTAAAATTAGTTAATTCAATTGGTAAAGGATTTGCGGTAGTTAATGAAGCTAATGTAAAAGGACTAAATACACTAACAGCTGCACTAGAAATGATTGTTCCATTTGAAGTTGTTCCTGTTGTACCTCCGTTACCTTCATTTTTCCATCTAGCTTGTCCTGCATCCCATCTAGCAACTAATAGGTCTGCTAAATTGGTCACACCACAACTAGTTACATCCCAAGATAAAGTCACATTGACATTAGAGCTACCTCCTGTTCTGTTTAAAATCCAATGTTCACATCTACCAATATGATCAATAGTCGCATCTTTAGAAGTATGTGTGTAGGTAGGGCTCGCATCAGCTAAGAAATATTGCGCTGTAAAATGATCTGTTGCAACACCTGGTGCTGAAATACCAATTGGTCTGTAGTAAGATGCTGTACCTATCGGGAAAACAAATGCTTGAGTTCCAACTTTAATAACTGAACCATTGACATAACTATTGTTATTAGCGCCAGATGTAGAAGAACCATTTAAAAATCTTAATGTTCCATTTTGATTAACGATACCGTTACTAAAAACTCCTGCTCCAGCAATCTGAACTATTTTACTAGCAGGAATTGTTACCGTTCCGGTTTTATTAATTACTAACGAACCTAATGTTTCTGTGGCAGTAGTTCCTGCTATAGATGTGGAGGTTGTTCCTAATAAATTTACTGTACTAGTTGAGCTAGCAATCACAACCCCACTGTTAATCCAATTACCATAAACATCTAAGCTATTTCCGGCGTTTATAGTTAAAGTTGCTGCTGGCAAAGCTGATGTAGGTCCTACAGCAGCAGCAGCAGCACTAATAGTTAAACTTCTGCAAGCTGCACCTGCTCCATTTATCACAGGCATATTTTGTGGTTTTGAGTTTGGAATTAACACATCGGTAGTAGAATTTGGAACCCCAGAACCACACCAATTAGAAGCTGTAAACCAATCCGTATTTGTTGCTCCAATCCAGGTGGATAATGACGCAGTTGGAGCAGCTGGTGTAAATGTTACTCTTAAAACAGAACTTCCATTTGTTTGATTTAATCTAAACTCAACTTGAGAATTTGTATTTAAAACACCAGCCCATAAATTCACCGATGTTGTAGCTGATGCTCTTGTGGCTACCTGTGTACCATCTATCCACATCGTAATGTTATCATCATTACCATTACTTGTAACAGTATACGATCCACAATTAAAGCCAGTTCTCTTAAAACTCATCGAATAATTTGAATTTGGCATTGTGCAACCTAAGTAAGCTTGTCCATTTGTTGAATTCGCATTGGAAGGAACTGCTGTAACACTAGAATATCTCGTAGCTGTAGAAAAATCATAACCACTTGCGCCACTTCCATTTTCAGTATAATACCCAAAATAATTTGTAAAAGTTGTACTATTATAACAGAAAACATTCCAAACATTAGTGTAAGTTGTTGGAGAAATTAATGGAACAACCGTTATAGTAGTTGTTGCTGCAAGATCTGCGCAAACATTATTACCAGTTACAGTATAAACAGTTGTAACAGTAGGAGTTGCAATTACAGATGCTCCTGTAGTCGCATTTAAACCAGCTGATGGAGACCAAGAATAAGTATTAGCACCCCCCGCATTTAATATTACTGATTGTGAAGAACATGCAATAGTGCCTGTTGTTGGAGATACAGTAGTTGTTGGTAATGGGTTAACAATTACAGTTTGAGAAGCACTAGCACTGCAAGTAGTAACGGGATCTGAAACAGTAACCGTGTAAACAATATTTGCAGTCGGCGAAATAACAACAGCTGTTCCAGTTGTTGATGCTAAACCTATATTTGGCGTCCAACTATATGTAGCTCCAGATATAAATGGTGTAGCAGTAATTGTAGCGGGGCCACCTGCACATATAGTAATTGGAGGCCCAGTAAATGGATAAGGAATTACAACAAAATTTGCAGCAACATAACTACCTCCATTACCTTCTTGCTGTCTAATTTCCACAGTACTTGATGCTCCCAAAAATCCAGTCCAAACATTGGTATGTGCATCACAACATCCAAGATGTTGAAACACTTGAACACCATTAACTAAAACAGTTACATCATCATCATGTGAAGGAATATCTAATTGATAATAGCCACAAGTAAAGTTAGTACGCTTATGAATCGTTGAATGGAAATCAACAGGAATATTACAACCTTGATAAGCTAAACCCATAGTTCCTCCGGTTGCGGAAGATGGTGTAGAACCCGACCCCCACCTAGTTGTAGTGTTAAATGACAAATTATTTTCCGTATAATAGCCATAATAATTTGTAAAAGCCCTTCCATCATAACAATATACATTCCATGTTCCATTTCCAAAAACCGTTGGCGTTGGAGCAGAAGGAATTGTTTGAACGTTGACCGTAGACGAAGAAACAGTAACGGAGCAGTTATTACTACCACTCACTGTATAAACAGTTGTTACTGTTGGGTTGGCAATTACCACATTACCATTCGTTGTATTTAAACCTGCAGCAGGTAACCAAGTATAAGTATTAGCACCCGTTGCTGTTAAGGTTGTTGAAGAAATAGGTGAACAGATTAAAGTAGAGGTAATGGAAGAAATAGTAGTTGTTGGTAATGGGTTGACTGTAATTTGAACTGTATTTGTTGCAGCGCACCCTGATATAGCATCTGTTGCGGAGACCGTGAAAATAGTTGTAACTGTAGGAGAAACTATTGTGGCTGTTCCTGTTGTGGGACTAGCAAAAGCAGATGGTGTCCAAGAAAAAGTTAAAGGTACTGTAGTAGTATTTGTTGCTGTTAAACTTGCAGAGGTTCCTGCGCATATTGTTGCAGGATTGAACACATTTATAACAGTAAGTGTGGTTATATTTACGGCAGCAAAACCAGGTCCTCCACCTGTATTACTATATCTCACTTCTACTGTATTGGTAGGGCTAATGAATCCTGTGTACGCTTGCTGCACACCACCTCCAATATATGGATTGTAATACACTTGTGTGCCATCAATAAATATTCTACCCTCATCATCGTGAGCAAAAGTAATATTATAGTATCCGCATGGAATATTTGTGCGTTTAAAAGCAATAGAATAATTATTGGTATTTGTAAATGTACAACCAGCGTATGCATTACCTGAAGCGGTGTTAGCTGAAGCAGGATAGGAGGTGCTTGTATATCTTGTTCGAGTATCGAAACTTAAATTATTTTCTGTAAAAAAACCTTGATAATTAACGGTATAGTTATTAGCAGCATTAAAACAATAGGCATTCCATGTTCCGTTACCTGCCACAGATGGTGTTCCAGACGGAACATTAACAGTAATATTAAAACTGTTATCTGGACTAGTCACTGCAGGATTTGAAGCTACAATTCTTATTCTGTAACCAGTTCCAGAAGGAACTGCCGGCATGGTACAAGAAATAGCAGCAACAGTATTTGCAGTTCTTGTACCAATTGTTGTTGGTGAAGCAAAACTACCCGCAGCATCTGACAATTGAACAGTATAAACATTATTAAAACCTGTATTAGAAAAATTACAATTTTGAGAATACGTCACATTAAAAACCTCGCCTTGGCAATAAACTAAACTTGTCGTTGTAGGTGTACTTATAGCTAAACCATTGATAGTTAAATCAACACCATTAGATTGACTGGTGGAAGTTGGTGCAGAGGTTATGACTCTTACTCTATAACTTGAGCCAGTGAAAGTTGTAAAAGGAATAACAAATGTGCTTCCTCCACTATTTACAGCTGTTCTGGTTCCAAGTGTCGTAGGTGAAGTAAAACTACCGGAGGCATCTGATAATTGAGTTGTAAAAACATTACCTGCAGTATAATTAGAGCTAACCGTGTAATTAACTGTTATATTGGTTCCTGCACAATAAGTTGCAGAGGCTACCGGTGCTGTTATGGTAACGGTTTGTCCGAAAATTGAATTTGATAAAGAAACTAGTAAAATTAAAATAGCAAATTTTAATTCAATTATTCGTTTTAAAGTAAATATTTTATTCATGCGTCTGATTTAAGTTGCGCTAAAATACCAAAAAATAACCTAAATTTTATGTTAAATCTTAGGTCTATTAAATTAAAAAAATCAGACTTTTACTCATGATGATACTTTTCATTCTTTAAAATCGAAAAGCCGCGATATAACTGCTCACAAAAAAATAACCGAATCATTTGATGAGAAAATGTCATGTTTGACAAAGAAAGCACATAAGAACTCTTATCCAAAATAGATTTATCAATGCCAAAAGGTCCTCCAACTAAAAAAACCACTCTTTTGCAACCAGAAACCATCCTTTTATTTAAAAAATCTGCAAACTGAACAGACGTAAATTGCTTGCCGTGTTCATCCATACAAACCAAAAAATCAGATGAGTCAAGTAGTTTTTGAATTTCTATTGCTTCGGCCCTTTTCTGCTCATCAATAGGCTTTTGTCGAATAATTTTAGGCATTGATATGGTTTCTGTAGAAAAAGACACATAGTTTTTCAATCGTTCTGTGTAAATTTTAACACCTTCCGCAAGATACGAATCAGTTGTCTTTTCAATTTGAATGAGTAGTATTTTCATTTGACGGCTATATTTACTTAGTTTTAGGCACAATAATTGCAATGTTTGGTAAAAATTTACAATATTAATGAAACTATTTGTCATTACTTTAATTAGCATCTTTACTTTATCTTTTAACTTAAAAGATATTACAGATGATGTTGCTAATGCCCTAAAACAAGGTAACACCTCAGAGTTAGTTAAAAATTTCGCAGAAAAAGTATCCATAAAAGTTCTAAATCAAGAAGATTTATTAAGTAAACCTCAAGCGCAAGCTGTTATTGAAGACTTTTTCTCTAAACATAAAGTAAAAAACTATCAAACATCTCACACAAGTATTGTAAACGGAAACCAACAATTTATTACCGGTGCCTTAGATACAAATAATGGCAAATTTAGAATTTCCATATTAGTGAGAGGAAATGTAATTTCGCAGTTCAGAATAGAGAACGACAATGGCTAATTACATACTTCAACACAAAAAACACTTCAACTTTAAAACTTTTGTTCAAAACGCTCTACAAGAAGATGTAGGCGACGGAGATCATTCGGCTTTAGCAACTATCCCAGCAAGCAAAAAAGGAAAATGTCATTTATTAGTGAAAGAAAACGGCATTTTAGCAGGTGTTGAAGCAGCTAAAGAAATTTTTAAAATCATTGACCCAAAGTTTAAAGTTTCAGTGTTTATAAAAGATGGAACTCACGTAAAAGTGGGTGACATTGCTTTTATTGTTGAAGGTCGCTCTCAAAAACTATTAACTGCCGAACGTTTAGTTTTAAACGTGATGCAGCGCATGAGTGCAATTGCAACAAAAACTAATTATTTACAATCATTATGCAAAGGCACGAAAGCAAAAGTAATTGACACTCGCAAAACTACGCCAGGCTTTCGCTTTTTTGAAAAATGGGCCGTTGTTATTGGCGGCGGTTCTAATCATCGATTTGGATTATATGATATGATTATGCTAAAAGATAATCATATTGATTTTGCTGGAGGAATTATTGAAGCTTTGGATGCTACTCATTCTTATCTAAAAAAAACAAAAAAGAAATTAGCTATAGAAGTAGAAACACGAACTTTAAATGATGTAAAACTGATTTTAAAAAAAGGCGGTTTTCAGCGCATCATGTTGGATAATTACACTATTGCTGACACAAAAAAAGCAGTAGCTTTAATTGGCGATAAATTTGAAATTGAAAGTTCTGGTGGTATTAATGAAAAGACAATAGCTAACTATGCTAAATGCGGCGTTGATTTTATTTCGGTTGGCGCATTAACTCATCATGTAAAAAGTATGGATTTGAGTTTAAAAGCTATCAAGTAAATTAAACAATTTGATGATTATTTGCAACCACAATTATCATCGCCACATTTTTTTTCAGTAAACGTTTTATATAGTCTATATCCTAAATAAGATATAGCAATTAATAAAATAATAACAACTAAAATAGTTTGCATCAGTCTTTTATTTCTCCGAATTTTTCGGCATTTAATACTGGAATATTGTGAGTTAAAGTTTGACCTAAAACAGTTATTTTAATAATATACGGTCCAGTCTCCAGAGCAGATAAATCCAAAAGATAATATTCTTTATTTTCAATTTCGATACCTACAACTTTTTTCTCAAATCTATCAAAAACTTCTATCTGAATTTTACCCAAATTTTTACCCGCTAATGACAAACTGTATTTATTATAAAATACAGGCAATAAAGTAATTGTACCTACATCTGAGCTTAATTGGTTTTTGTTATAAACATAATTGACTTTACGTTTTAAATCAGTAGAAAATAAATCATTGTTTGAAACCGTTTGTGAGGTTGCTTCAAACATTTGGTATTTATCTTTCATGTTATAAACTGTGTCTTCCTTACTCCAAACCCTCACATAATCAACATCAAAACTGTTTGGCCACTTTGTTTTTTCATCTGGTCCAGGATTAAAAGCTTCACCGTCTTTAGCTACAGATGTATTGATGAATAAATATTGATAGGTTTTAAAGTCGCCTTCAAAATAACCTATTGGCTGTCCATTCAAATAAAATTTCACGTAATTTGGTTGCCACTCACCCGAAATAACATTCCATCCAGAAGCTAAACTTTCGTTTGTTTTCAGCCATGCCCCCCAACTTTTTTTATTCTTAAAAGGACCACTTCTATAATCTTCGCAGCCTTTCGGACAATGAACATCTAAATGTATTTGATTTTCTCTTTCTCCCTTCAATTCAAAAAAATCTATTTCTTCATTTGGTTCTCCACCAAATAACCAAAATGCTGGCCAAATACCTTTTTCTTCGTTCGCTTTAAACCTCAATTCAAAATAGCCATATTTAAATTTTCTTTTAGAAGATAACATGCCTGCGGTATAATTCACATCATACATTCCATCCACTACTTTTTTACCACTTTTTTCTAAATATTTGGGTTTAATTTCCCACTCGTTTATATGAACAGATACATTTTCTTTTTTTGCTATAAACGAGGCAATGCCATTTTCAACATTTAAGTTGTTTCTCAAAAAAGCCAAATCTTGATTCATGGTAACATTGCCCCATGGCATTCCAAAAACCCACTTATTCTCATCTATAATTGGATCATTAAATTCATCCCCGTCCTGATAAAACCATTTTTGAGAAGTGTTAGTTTTTACTTGCCACATCACTTGTGCATTTATATTAAATGCGAAGACTAATAATACGATTACTTTTTTCATTATTTTATAGTATACAATTTTACGTCATTTCTTTGAAATAAAAGGCTATCCACATGATTTTTTAACACCTGATTAGTATCAACATTACAATCTGTAATCAAAAAAGTAGTTCCTTTGTCTAGTCCTTCCTTTAAGTCTTTTTCTTTCATCTCGTTTGTTCCTAAACTATAACCCTTTCTCTGCAAATGATATAACACAATACTTCTTGAACCATCACCACAAACTAAAACTTTAGCATTTTCAGGAATAAGTTGTTGTAATTGTTTTTTACAAGTTAAAAATTCTTTTGTAAATCCTGGCGATTCAGCATTCCATCTAGTATTACATCTTAAATAAGCTGTTATAGGTGCGACTAAAAAGCTTAACAAAACTAAATATTTTAATTTAGATTTTTGATTTAAAAAAATTAATTGAATAGCATACCCAACTATTAAAAAGAGCATTGGCAAAAAAGGGAATAAATAATAATCATGAACTCTATCTATCAAGTGCATTTCATATAAAAAATAAATAATCAATAAAATACCTATAAAAACAAAAGAACGATGAATCACATTAATAAATTCAAGTTTCTTAAATAAAAAGTAAAATCCAATAATTAATAAAGGAATCGTTGCATAGTTTACTAATAATTCAGGCATTGTCGAAAACAAATTAAATTGCATAATATCTAATAACTGAAAAATTGATTTATCGTTATCTATAATTCCTTTTACAACTCCATTTCCTCCCCATGTTGGAATAACCCACGTATACCAAACTAAAGTTGGTATCATGATTAAAAAAGGAATTAACACATATCTAAATTTCATTTTTCTAGTGCTGTTGATATCATAAAACATGGACAAATACATAGCTCCAAAAACTATAAATGGTAATTTAACAGCTACACTAAGAGTCAGTAAAATGCAACTCAAAATAAATAAATGATTTTTAGGTTGCTTTAAATAACTGACCCAAAAATAAATTGACCAAACACCAAAACATAAAGCCAAATTATCTGGTAATGGATTTACTGAATAGTAATAAAGCACAGGTGAAAACAAGAAAAACCAAGCCGTTAATAAGCTTGTTAATTTATGTTGTGTTAACGCAAAAGTTAACTTAAACATTCCAACTACAGAAATAAAAGTAGTTACGTAAAAAAACAACCGAGTGATATATAAATGACTTCCAAATAATTTATACAAACTAGCCACTAACCATTGTGCCAGAGGAAATTCCATGCGATAAATGCCATCTGAATAATGCAAATCATCTAAGCTAGGATTTAAAATATTAAAATCTACTTTATAAAAATTATCAATAACTGCCTGAGTTTGCGTTTGGCGCCAACTATGATATCCTATAATATCTAATGAAAACACTCTATAATGCTGAAAAACACTAATAGAAATAGCCAACATAAAAAAAATGACAGGAAACCATTTATTGTTAACTATGTGTTGTAATTTATTCATGAATTATCCTCAAAAGTAACCTAAAATTGGTATTTTCGCTACAAATTTATTAGCAATGATTACAGCAGAATCTCCAATTAAGTTTGACAGACGTAAACAAAAAGACGATACGTTATTACAACTATATAAAAATATTTTAACTCCGAGATTGATAGAAGAAAAAATGTTAATTCTTCTTCGTCAAGGTCGAATTGCCAAATGGTTTAGCGGTATTGGACAAGAAGCAATTTCAGTTGGTGTGGCAACAGCTTTACAAAGAGATGAATTTATTTTACCAATGCACCGTAACTTAGGTGTATTTACCACACGTGGCATTCCAATGAATCGTTTATTTTGCCAGTTTCAAGGTAAACCAAGTGGTTTTACTCAGGGACGCGATAGAAGTTTTCACTTTGGGTCTCAAGAATATAATATCGTGGGAATGATTTCTCACTTAGGTCCACAATTAGGAGTTGCGGATGGTATTGCTTTAGCAAACAAATTAAAAGGTGATAAAAAAGTAACCGTAGTATTTAGTGGAGATGGCGGAGCAAGCGAAGGAGATTTTCATGAAAGTATTAATACAGCAGCTGTTTGGGATTTACCAGTAATTTTTGTGATTGAAAATAATGGTTATGGTTTATCTACACCAAGCAACGAACAATTCCGTTGCAAGTCTTTTGCTGATAAAGCCATTGGATACGGTATTGAAGGTGTAACAGTTGATGGGAACAACGTGTTAAAAGTTTACGAAACGGTTAAAAATTTAGCAGAATCCATCAGAGAAAATCCTCGTCCAGTTTTATTAGAATGCGTCACATTCCGTATGCGTGGACACGAAGAAGCTTCAGGTACTAAATATGTTCCAAAAGAATTATTTGATGTTTGGGGAAGAAAAGATCCTGTGAATACGTTTGAGAAATTTTTATTAGACGAAGGTGTTTTAACCGAAGAAATTATTGAAAAACTACGTAATGACATTAAACACGATATTGATGCAGGTTTAGAATTAGCATACGCTGAAACCTTGCCTCCACCAAATACAGAAAAAGAAATTACTGAATTATTTATGCCTTGTGCGATTGAAGATACTTCTAATCAATCAGGGCCAAAAACGAATAAGCGTTTAATTGATGCGATTAGTGATGGGATGCGCTTAGCCATGCGTAAACACGATAATTTAGTATTAATGGGTCAAGACATTGCTGATTATGGTGGAGTTTTTAAAATCACAGATGGTTTTATGGAAGAGTTTGGAAAAGGGCGTGTACGTAATACGCCTTTATGCGAATCGGCTATTTTAGGAACTGGTTTTGGTTTATCCATTAATAAACATAAAGCGATGGTAGAAATGCAATTTGCTGATTTCGTTTCAGAAGGTATGACGCAAATCATTAATAACTTAGCCAAGTCACATTACCGTTGGGGACAAAATGCTGATGTGGTAGTTCGTATGCCAACCGGTGCTGGCGTAGCTGCTGGTCCTTTCCACAGCCAAAGTAACGAAGCTTGGTTCTTTAAAACACCAGGTTTAAAAATTGCTTATCCAGCATTTCCAAGCGATGCTAAAGGTTTGCTAATTGCCTCTTTTGAAGATCCAAATCCGGTAATGTTCTTTGAACATAAAGCATTATACAGAAGTATTGATGAAGATATTTTAGATGGATATTACACCATTCCTTTTGGTAAAGCTCGCTTAGTAAAAGAAGGTAAACAAGTAACGATTGTAACTTATGGATTAGGTGTTCACTGGGCCTTAGAATTATTAAACGCTCATCCTGAAATTTCGGCTGATTTAATTGATTTAAGAACTTTAGCCCCATTAGATACTCAAGCTATTTACGATTCAGTAAAGAAAACAGGACGTGCTTTTGTATTACATGAGGATACATTAACAGGTGGTATTGGCGGCGAATTAAGCGCTTTAATTACTGAACATTGTTTCGAATACATAGATGCGCCAGTCATGCGTGAAGGAAGTTTAGATACGCCTGTGCCAATGAATGCTGATTTAGAAATTAACTTTTTACCGAAAGAGCGTTTCAAAGAAAAATTAATGAAATTAATTAATTATTAGTGAGGGCGTGACCCCGCAAAGAGACAGCGGGGTCGGGCTTTTTGCTACAATCTTTTATTCTCAAGCCAAGGCTTGAGAATAAAAGGATTTACGCATCAATCCCTCACGCACATCAACGTAAATTCGGAAGCTTAATTTCATACTTGCTTTATACAGCGTGAAGGATTGAAGTGAAAATCCTTTTTGCTCGTCCCTTTGCAAAAAGATTGTAACGAAAAGCCTGACCTGCCTGCCTCTTGCAGGGCACGCCCAAATAAAAAACAGATTAACTAAAATTAAAAATAATGACAGTATCTGAAGATTTTTTAAGAAGCGCCAACCGCCAGTTTTTATATTATAAAACCTTAGGCGAAAAAGCTATTGACCAATTAGACCCTAAACAATTATTTATTTCGTTAAACGAAGACACTAACAGTATTGCCACTATCGTCAAACATTTACATGGCAATATGCTATCTCGCTGGACCGATTTTTTAACGACTGATGGCGAAAAAGTATGGCGTAACAGAGACGGAGAATTTGATGCTTTAAAAGAAGAAAAAACAAAAGATTCAGTATTAAGACAATGGAATGAAGGCTGGGCTTGTTTATTTAATACACTAAACAGTTTGAAACCCGAAGATTTATCTAAAATTATTTATATCCGAAATGAAGGCCATACGGTTTTAGAAGCGATTAATCGTCAATTAGCGCATTATCCATATCATGTGGGTCAAATTGTATTTTATGCAAAACTCCTCAAAAAATCAGACCCGATGGCTATCGGGTGGACTAGTTTATCCATTCCGAAAAATAAGTCTAACGATTACAATGCCGATAAATTTTCCAAGGATAAATCAAAAAAGCATTTTACTGACGATGAATTGAATAACTTAAAGTAATTTTCTGACTAGCTGGGACCCAATATGGTCGCTCTTTTAAAGCGACTTATCAGTTTTTGAGAACCAAAAATTGCTTGTTATAAAAATAGTGGAAAAAAGCTCAAATCTAATCCAAAAAAAAAGCATACCTTTACGTACAGTTTACAAAAAACTGTATGTCAATCAACACTAAATATATCTTTGTTACCGGTGGTGTAACATCTTCTCTCGGAAAAGGAATTATCGCAGCATCTCTAGCCAAATTATTACAGGCTCGTGGGTATACTGTCACCATTCAAAAATTAGATCCCTATATCAATATCGATCCAGGAACATTAAATCCTTACGAACATGGCGAATGCTATGTAACGGATGATGGCGCTGAAACTGACTTAGATTTAGGTCATTATGAGCGTTTTTTAAACGTTGCTACTTCTCAAGCTAATAATGTGACCACTGGTCGTATTTATCAATCAGTGATTGATAAAGAACGTAAGGGAGAATTTTTAGGAAAAACAGTTCAAGTTATTCCTCACATTACAGATGAAATTAAAAACAGAATTAAAATCTTAGGTAAAACTGGTCAGTATCAATTTGTGATTACAGAGATTGGTGGAACTGTAGGTGATATTGAATCTCTTCCATACATTGAGGCTGTTCGTCAGTTGAAATGGGAATTAGGTGATGACTGTACGGTTATTCATTTAACGCTTTTACCTTATTTAGCTACTTCTGGAGAATTAAAAACAAAACCAACTCAACACTCTGTTAAGTTATTATTGGAGTATGGAGTTCAACCAGATATTTTGGTATGTCGCTCGGAGCATTCGATCAGTAATGATATCAGAAGAAAAATTGCTTTATTCTGTAACGTATCTCCTGATGCTGTTATTGAAGCTTTAGATGCCTCTACGATTTATGAAGTTCCATTATTAATGGAAAAAGAAAAACTAGATGAGATTGTTTTAAGAAAATTACACATTAACAATCCAAGCGAAGTTAAGTTAGACAAATGGAAGTTGTTTTTAAATAAATTCCATAACCCTACTAAAGAAGTTACTATTGGCTTAGTTGGGAAATACGTTGAATTAAAAGATTCATACAAATCCATTGCCGAAGCATTTATTCATGCAGGGGCAGTCAATGATTGTAAGGTCAATGTAGAATGGATTCACAGCGAAAGTTTAACTGATGAAAACGTTGCTGAAAAATTAAAAGGCTTAAAAGGAATTTTAGTAGCTCCAGGTTTTGGTAATCGTGGTATTGAAGGAAAAATTTCTGCTATTAAATACGCACGCGAAAACAAGGTTCCATTTTTTGGAATTTGTTTAGGTATGCAATGTGCAGTGATTGAATTTGCTCGTCACGTATTAGGATTAAAAGATGCACATAGCCGTGAAATGAATCCTGCTACTAGTGCTCCTGTGATTGATTTATTAGAAGCTCAAAAAAATATTTCTCACATGGGTGGCACGATGCGTTTAGGCTCTTACCCTTGTCGTATTATTGAAGGAACGTTGGCTCATAAAATTTATGGAAAAACAGACATCAACGAACGTCATCGTCACCGTTATGAGTTTAATAACGAATACACAAAATTATATAAAGATGCTGGTATGGTATTGTCTGGATTAAATCCAAATGCGGAATTAGCGGAGATTGTTGAGATTCCTACTCATCCGTTTTTTATTGGTGTTCAATTTCACCCGGAGTATAAAAGTACTGTAGAAAATCCTCATCCTTTATTTGTGAGTTTTATTAATGCCGCTTTAGGATAAACATAAAACATATAACAATAAAAAAAGGCTTCGTTGATAACGAAGCCTTTTTTGTTTATTTAATTTTTAAAATTCCTTGGGTTCTTAATTCAGACAAATAGCATCTTTTGCCTTTATAAATACCAGTTATAAAAGCATCAGATACAATTAATTCTCTTACCTCTTTTATTTTAGCAGTTGCTTCGTTATATGTTGCAAACTCTTGTTTCAATGTAAAACGATCAACACCATCTATAGTTTCCTTATCAACGCCTCCTAATTTACGAGCTTTTCTTCTTTTAATTTTTTCATTTAAAAAGCCAGCGGACACTTGAATTTTATATACTAATCCATCAATATGCTCATTTCCTGTGTGGTAATTATTATCTGTAATTGCTACGACAGTTTTATTAGTGTCAGGAGTTGAAACAAAATTAATATCGTTTATAGCTAATAAATAAGTCGTAGCATTTTTAGCTTCAATTAATTTTGTTTGCACTGGTAGGTCTTTTACTTTCCAAGTAATTTTATAATCCTCGCCTACGGGTAAAGTCGTTCGATACAAACCTGTTTTTTCATTTGACTTCGTTACTCTATTGAATACTGTATTACTAGCAGGTACTTCTATTGTAATATCTGCTAATACAGGTACAGAATCTAAAGTAACTTTTCCTTTTACAACAGCAACAATAGGCATAACGCCTGTTATTCCTGGCTCCACCTGATAAATATCAAAATCACCATAGCCATCCACTTTTCCTAATCCATAATATCCATTTTCTCCACTTGGTGATAACACATAGTGAATTTCATCTCCAGGCGTATTAATGGGGCTTCCCATATTTTCTACTGGCGACCAAGTTGAATCTTTTACATTTAAATAAGTTTTAAAAATATCGTAGCCACCCATGCTGTTGTGTCCTTGAGAACAAAACAATAACAATCGTCCATCGTAATGAATAAAAGGAGCGTCTTCATCAAAAGGTGTATTTATTTTATCACCCAAATTGATGGCTTTTCCCCAAGTTCCATTATCTAATAAAGACGATTTATAAATATCTTTGCCTCCAAAGCCACCTGGTCTTGAACTTGAGAAAAATAATGTCTTTCCGTCAGGAGACAAGGAACTATTATTTTCCCAATATTGACTATTGACATCTCCTAATAATTTTTCTGGTGCAGCCCATATATCATTTTCTAATTTACTCATATAAATATCGCCATCATCTTGCTGACTATCTATATTAATGAATAATTTCCGTCCACCATTAGATAAAAATAAAACAGCTTCGTTATTATTCGAATTCAGATTTGTGACTGCTTGGGGAGTTTGCCAAATCCCGTCAACTTTGGAGCTTGTATATACATCTTCATAATACACGCCATTTTTATTAGGTTGATTGAACGCATTTTGCAAACCTCCTTTACTTTTTTCACCCTTATAGGTAAATATAATTGTATTTTCATCATCCGTTAAACATGGCGAAGTCTCTGCTGCTGCGGTGTTAATAACACTTCCCATATTTTCAATTTTTACTGAAATAGGGTTAGACATTAATAATTTTGCATTATTACAATATGTAAGTAATTGATCACAATCTTTCAATTGATCTGGTTTTAATTTTTTATTTTTTGTTTTGTATAAATTAATACCAGCAATCGCTTCATCAAAATTATAATTCAAAAAATTTGCTTTCGCTAAGTAATAATCAATGGCTTCTGCCTTTTTATTTTTCTCATACACCGCTTTTAAGTTATCCAAACATAAGGCCTGTTTACCAGGAGTTGAAAGACCACAAACAGAGTAAATATATTTTAGCTGTAAATTATTTGGATGACTATTCATCAATTTTTCTAAAATAGGCAAGGCCAAACGTATATTTTTTTCAGCATAAAGTAATTCTGCTTTATCCATTTCTTTTAACTCAGATTCAGTCCATTTAGTGTCCTTTTCAATCTTCGTTTGAGCAACAATCGAAAACTGAACTAATATTGAAAAGGCAAACAGTAATGATAGTTTCATGCATGTATTCTTTAGAAAGTTTCTAAATTAATAAAAAAATAAACGAAAACAGCAAAAATCTGAGATATGTATGAATTCGAAGAAAAAATAATATGAAATTAACACTTAAGGTCTTTAACTCTGTAATAAGCCTTATTTAATCTTTTATTGTACTTTTATCGACTCACATGATACGATATACAATATATCTAATTCTCTCAATAATTTCAGTTAGCTCTGGTATAGCACAAACATTTTTTGTTAGCGGCAAACTTATAGACGAAAAAAAACAAGCCTCTATTGGATCTTCTGTTATTCTTTTAAAATCAGACTCATCTTTTTTAAAGGGGACTACCACCGATGTTGATGGTTTATTTAAACTAGAAAACATTAACTCCAATAACTATATCCTTAAAATACTTTCTTTAGGCTATAAACCTGTTTACAGATCTATTCAAGTTGCAAATCAAGATGTCATTGTTCCTACTATTTCATTAAAACAAAACTCCACTAATTTAAAAGAAGTAACCGTTGAGGCGCAACAAGCCTTGGCCACACAAAATGGAGACACGACTAGTTTTAGCTCCAAAGCCTACAAAGTAAATAAAGATGCTAATGCCGAAGATTTAGTAACGAAGATGCCTGGCATTACAGTGGTTGATGGAAAAGTACAAGCGCAAGGCGAAGAAGTAAAAAAAGTATTAGTTGATGGCAAACCTTTTTTTGGGGATGATGCCAATGCCGTTTTAAAAAATATTCCTGCCGAAGTCATTGATAAAGTGCAAGTGTTTGATAAAAAAAGTGATCAATCACAATTTACAGGATTTGATGATGGCAACTCTAGTAAAACCATTAATATCACTACGAAACCACAATTTAAAAACGGTGTGTTTGGAAAAGTGTATGGAGGTTATGGTTATGAAGATAAATACAAAGGCGGTGCAACAGTCAATATTTTTAAAGGTGCTAGACGCATCACCATCTTAGCACAATCCAACAACATCAACGAACAAAACTTTTCATCAGAAGATTTAGTGGGTGTGATGAGTTCTGGCGGCGGCGGCGGCGGACGAGGCATGAGAGGTGGCGGTGGCGGACAAGGTGGCCCTCCTCAAAATAACGCCGACAATTTTTTAGTAGGCGCTCAAAATGGTATTAATACAACATCACTATTTGGTTTAAACTATGCCGATAAATGGGGTAAAAAAACAGAAGTGACGGGTAGTTACTTTTTTAACTGGACACAAAACGACTCTAAATCATCCCTACTCCAACAATATATTATTGGTTCTAATAATGGATTAGTGTATAACGAAAATAATATAACCAATAGCAATAACTACAACAACCGTGTCAATTTTAAAATCGAAACAAAGTTAGATTCTATGAATTCGATTGTGTTTCAGCCTAAGTTATCTTTTCAAAATAATGAAGGTGCAAAAAAATTAATAGGAGATAATATAAAGGAAGCATTTACTTTAAGTAATTCTAAAAATAACACCAACTCCAATTTATTTGGATATTCCATCTCTGCGCCTATTTTATATCGTCACTCTTTCGCGAAAAAAGGAAGAACATTTTCTATCAACGTCATACCAACGATTACTAAAAACTCTGGAGAAAATAGATTGTATACATTAAATGAATATTATAAAGACACACTAACTTTTGGCGATTCGTTAAATCAAAAATCAGCGATTTTAAAAGATGGGAAAACCATTAATGGAAATATATCTTATACCGAACCATTAAACAAAAACAATTTTTTATTAATCAATTACACAACTGTTTATACAGATAATTATTCCTCCAAAAGAACCTATGATGCCAATTATGTAGAATATAATTATTCTGATTTAGATAGTACTTTAACTAACGTCTTTAAAAATCAATACCAATCGCAATCGGGAAGTTTAGGCTATCGTTTTCAAAAAGAAAAATTTAATTTCGCTATCAATGCAGCTTATCAATGGGCGCAACTATCAAAACAGCAAGAAATTCCAACAAGCTACCAATTAAGTAAAAACTTTGAATCAGTTTTACCATCAGCGCAATTACAATACAAATTTTCTCCTAAAAAAAATCTACGATTATTTTATAGAACAAGTAACAATGCACCAAGCATTGATCAATTACAAGACGTGATTAATAATACCAACTCTTTACAATTAAGTACAGGTAATCCCGACTTAAAACAAGATTTTCAAAACAATTTAAACATACGATACTCGGGAGTTAATACAGAAAAAGCAACGTCGTTCTTTGCTTTATTGGGAGGAAATTACTCTGCTAATTATATTGGGAATAGTACCTTAATAGCAAACCAAGATACTTTAGTTTATAATTCCATCGCGTTAAAAAGAGGTTCTCAAATAACACGTCCAGTAAATTTAGATGGATATTACAGTGTACGTTCTTTTATCAATTATACATTTCCTATTAAAAAAATTAAAACCAATTTAAGCGTCAATCTTTCTGGAAACTATACCAATATTCCTGGATTAATCAATACACAAACTAACTTAGCTAAAACAGCAACCGGTGGTTTAGGTTTAGTATTTAGCAGTAATATTAGCGAGAAATTTGATTTTACCTTATCCTCCAATTTTTCTTACAGTCAAATAAATAATACATTACAAACCTCTTCTAACACAACCTATTTATCGCAACAATCCAAATTAAAAATTACTGCCAATCCTTGGAAAGGCTTAGTATTACAAAGCGAATATGGAAACACCTACTACTCTGGTTTAACAAGCGCTTTCAATCAATCCATTTCCTTATGGAATGCAGCTATTGGTTACAAATTTTTAAAAGACAAACAAGCCGAGTTGCGTTTAACAGTATATGATATTTTAAATCAAAATAATAGCGTTTCGCGAACTAACACCGACAGCTACATACAAGATTCGCAAACCAATGTTTTGAATCGCTACTACATGTTAACCTTTACTTATAATTTTAAAAAGTATTTTGCAAAGAAAGAAGAAACCAAAGGGAATCGCAACACTCAATAATTGACTTTACTCAGTGAATCTATATACTCACTAAATGCAATAAAATATTATTTTCTTCTTACTCAATAATACCAGTGCTTTACTAAATAGCACAAATTTAGCAAAGTAATTATCCTACTTTAGTTGCATTAAAATGATGTCATGAAAAAATTAATCACACTTATTGCTTTTTTATTTATTGGTTCTTTAGCCTTTTCGCAAATAACAATCACTTCAACTGTAACTAATGTGAGTTGTTTTGGATTAAGCGATGGTGGTGCAACCATAACAGCATCTGGTGGAAGCGGTGCACCTTACACCTACACTTTATTTTCTTCTCCGTTTCCCACAAACTCAACTGGAGTATTTACTGGATTAATGGCAGGCACATACTCTCTAAGTATTTCAGATGCCTCTGCGAATACAACTTCTACATTTGTTACTATTACCCAACCGACTCAAATAAATATTGCAACTACTCAAACTAATGTCACATGTAATACAATATGCAATGGCGTATTAAATATTTTTGCATCAGGAGGAACACCGCCATATTTCTATTATAGTAGTTTTGGCAGTACAACGCCGTTAAATTCAAATATTTGTGCTGGAAATTATTCAGTATTCGTTCAAGATTCAAATAACTGTTCGACAACCATTTTTGGAAACATATCAACAATTACATCAGCTTCATTAAATATAAGCGCAAACATTACAAATGCTAATTGTGGTCAATCTGATGGCTCTATTTGTATAAATGTGTCTGGTGGTACTAGTCCATATTTATATAATTGGGATAATGCCGCAACAACTCAATGCATATCGAATGTTTCATCTGGAAATTATTCGATAACAATTACTGATGTAAATGGTTGCACAGAAACTAAGGGATACAATGTTTTAGGAATTTCTCAAGAAACTATCTCATTTTCTAATCAAACTAATGCCAGCTGCTTTGGCTATCAAAATGGCAGTGTTACAGCTTCCATTACCGGATCAAATTCTCCATATTTTTATTTTTGGCTTCCCTCATCTCAAACAACAGCATCTGCAGGTAATCTTGCTTCAGGCATTCACACAGTTACTGTAACAGGATTTGACGGATGCGCAGCAACATCAACAGTATTAATAACTCAACCTCAGGCGATTAGTGTTACTTCATCTGTTACAAATTCATCTTGTTTAAATAATTGCAATGGATCAATTAATACAACTGTAACTGGCGGCAATCCAGGTTACAATTTTTCATGGATTGGTCCTAGTATTGGAAGTGGTCAAGGAACGAATAATCCGACAGCTATGTGTCCTGGTTCTTACAACTTTGTTATTACAGATGCAAATGGCTGTGTGAAGTCAAGCTCTTTCAGTATTGGAACATCAACAATTAATACGATACCAAATACTATAATTACAAGTAATTCATATAATGAAACTTGTCATTTATCGGGTGATGGATCAATTGATTTAATAATTAATGGATCGAATACTGGTCCCTTTTCATACCTGTGGAGTAATGGAACAATTAGTCAAGATATAGCAAATATTTCATCATATATATACAACGTTCAAATAACAGATGTAAATGGGAACTGTTTTATGATTTTTGATACGATTTCTTCAATTGGAATTAATTGTGGAACAATAAGCGGCAATGTGTTTATTGACAACAACAGTGATTGTATAAAAAATAGTGGGGATGTCAATTTAAATAATATACAAATTGTTGCTAATCCTGGAAACCGAATAGGTTTCACAAATTGGGTAGGAGATTATATATTTAATAATTTACCATTTGGAACATATACGTTGACATCTAGCACAAATACTAATATGATTGCTACCTGCTCGACAACGCTCAATAGTTCAATCAATTCAGGAACACCTAATTCTACAAATAATAATTTTTCAAAAGAATATATCCCTGCCACTCAACCCGATTTATATGTATCCGCCTATTCAAATGGTATTGTACCTGGTTTTGTTTGTAGAATGAATTATTACTGTTATAATTATAACACGTTTAACGCCAACGGCATTTTCAAAGCAACTTTGCCTTCAGCATTTATTCCTAACATTACAAATGTATTTCCTTCAAACTATACACTATCGGCAGACACTATTATTTGGAATTTTGCAAACATTAATTATATGAATTGGTCACCAAATTTTTATATTGATTTTACAACTCCATTAAGTACTCCACTAGGTAGCATATTTACAAGTTGCATGTGGGCTCAACCAACCGTGTCAGATTTAAATTATTCGGATAATTCCTTTTGTTATCAACGAACTGTAACTGGTTCATATGATCCTAACGATAAAACAGTCAGTCCTCTTGGTATTGGTGCAACTGGAGATATTGCTGCAAGTGTGACTGATTTAACTTACTTAATTCGTTTTCAAAATACGGGTAATGGACCTGCGGTAAATATTTATGTGAAAGATACTCTATCTTCAAATGTAGATGTGAATACCTTTGAAATGTTGGGTTCTAGCCATAATTACAATATCGAAATTTTACCAGGCAATATTTTAAAATGGAAATTTAATAACATTATGTTACAAGATAGTAATAGTAATGAACCAGGTAGTCATGGTTATATTCAATATCGCATTAAACGGAATAGCAATAATGCACCAGGAACTCAAATCAAAAACACAGCTTATATCTATTTCGATTTTAATGAGCCAGTAGTAACAAACACGGCAATTAATACTATTGAAACAATTACTGGAATCAAATCTAATTTTAATTCTAACGACGAATGGAATGTCTATCCAAATCCAAGTACAGGTGCTTTATATATTGTCAATTCATCTTCTATAAAAGAAGCAAGTCAAGTGCAGGTCCTAAATGCTATAGGGCAAACGGTATTAGAAGAAACCATTTCTAGCAATTACAAAAACATTGATTTAAGTAAATTAACTAATGGGGTTTATTTTGTGAAGATTACTTCGGATAAAAGTTATACGGTTAAAAGAGTTGTGTTAAGTAAGTAATATGTACTATTTTTTCAACACAGAGGAACAGAGGTTTTGACCAAACAGATGTTTGTGAATGAATTATGTCATAAAAAACACATAGTCACATAGAGTGCCTTAGAAATTTTTGATGTATAAAGAACTCATAGAATTGAAGCTTCGCTTCAATTTACTATGCTATCTTTTAGTTTTAATTAATCACACTATTTAAAACTATGTGGCTATGTGGTTAAAAAAACTCAACTAACTCCTGATATCTATTACCCTGTGTTATTTTATAGTTTCAATACTGTACTCAATTCCATTAAAACTCACTTTATTTTTTTGTTGCTTTCCTGAAAAAGCTAAAGCCAATGGAGATTTACTAGAAATCACAAAAACAATTTGATCATCAACGGTTATTTTACCAATAGAACTGGCTATTAAAAAATGACCTTTATTAGTTTCTACTAAACAGCCTTGTTCAATACTTTGAAAGTTTTTATTAAAATTTATTTTTTCAAACTCTGCTAATTGCAATTCTGCTTCTTTTAATTGCGTTCCTAATTTTTCAATTTCTAATTGCATCATCGCTTTAGAAGTTTCGTGTTTATCACCCGCCGAACTTTTACTTTCCGAATTAGAGGATTCTGATACTTCGTTGATGATTGTATTCAAAGAATTTATTTTATCTTTTAAATAATCGCTACAAGCTTGTATGAGTTTTTGTTTTTGCACGGTTAAAGATGAGGATTTTTTTTGGAATTGGAACGCGGATAAAACGGATGAAGCGGATTAACACAGATAAATTTTGATATAAAAAATCCGTGTATATCTGTTCTATCAGCCAAATCCGTGTTCCAATTATTACAAATATTCTTTAATGGAAACACGGATGAAACGGATTGGACGGTCCCGATAGCTATCGGGAAACGCAGATGAAAAATTAAAATGTTTATTAAACAAATCCATCTATTAAAATCCGCGAAAATCTGTTTTATCTGTTCAATCTGTGTTCCTATTACTCAAATTATATTAACAACTTCAGTATTTCTGTTAAAAATTAAATGAACTGCTAGCGTATGGATATTGTATCTTTAACCCTCTATGGCTAAGACAACGGAAGTAAAAGAAACACCTTTAATGAAGCAGTATAACGACATCAAGGGAAAATATCCTGATGCCATTTTATTGTTCCGTGTGGGCGATTTTTACGAAACCTTTGGCGAAGATGCCATTAAAGCATCACAAATTTTAGGAATAACTTTAACCAAACGTGCTAATGGTTCTGCCTCTCATATTGAGTTAGCTGGTTTTCCGCATCATAGTGTTGACACGTATTTACCGAAATTGGTGCGTGCTGGTTACCGTGTAGCTATATGCGACCAATTAGAAGATCCAAAATTAACCAAGAGTATTGTAAAACGCGGTGTTACCGAATTAGTTACACCCGGAGTAAGCTTTAATGATAAGGTATTAGAACATCGCAGCAATAACTTTTTAGCCAGTATTCATTTAGATAAAGAACGCGCAGGTGTATCGTTTTTAGATGTATCGACAGGAGAATTTTTATTAGCTGAAGGTTCGTTTACATATATCGAAAAACTCATTCAAAGTTTTAAGCCAAACGAAATTTTATTTGAGAAAAATAAACGTCAGACTTTATTAAATTTAATTGGCGACCGTTTTTATATTTTCGGATTAGATGATTGGGCTTTTACACAAGACTTTGGATACGAAGCCTTAACCAAACAATTTGGGACAAGCAGTTTAAAAGGTTTTGGTATTGAACATTTGAGTTTAGCTATTATGAGCTGTGGTGCTATATTGCATTACCTTGGAGAAACCAAGCATGATAAGCTACAACACATCACAGCCGTATCTCGTGTTGAAGAAGACCAATATGTTTGGTTAGATAGATTTACGGTTCGTAATTTAGAGTTGTTTGGCAGTAGTCATGATAATGGTAAATGTTTAATTGATATTATTGACACCACTGTTACGCCAATGGGTTCGCGGTTATTGAAACGTTGGTTAGCATTACCTTTAAAGCAATTAGATATCATTAACGAACGCTTAGATGTTGTACAATATTTTGGCGTTCATAGCAGTTTACAAGCTGATTTAATTGCACAATTTAAAGAGATTGGTGATTTAGAACGATTAATTTCTAAAGTTGCAGCAGGGAAAATAAACCCTCGCGAATTAGTTCAATTAAAACGCGCCTTGAATTTAATTGAATCAATTAAAGGTGCTACAAGTGCTTGTGATAATCATTCATTACAAAAAATAGCAGAGCAATTAAATCCATGTTTATTAATGCGTGATCGTTTACAAAACGAATTAAACGAAGAAGCTCCTGTATTACTAAATAAAGGCAATGTGATTAGCAAAGGTGTTAATGAAGAGTTAGATGAATTACGCGCTATTGCTTTCAGTGGAAAAGATTATTTATTACAAATACAACAACGCGAAGTTGAGCGTACAGGAATTACATCCTTAAAAGTATCTTACAACAATGTGTTTGGTTATTATTTAGAAGTAACCAACGTACATAAAGATAAAGTACCAAGTGATTGGATTCGTAAACAAACCTTAACAACTGCTGAGCGATACATTACGCCAGAGTTAAAAGTATACGAAGAAAAAATATTAGGAGCCGAAGATAAAATTGCCATCTTAGAACAAACCTTATACGAAGCTTTAGTAAGAGATTTAATTGATTACATTATTCCTATTCAATTAAACGCGGCTTTAATTTCGAAATTAGATTGCTTATTATCCTTTGCAAAATTAGCAAAAGATAATTTATATGTTCGCCCTACTCTTACTAATGAATTCGCCATTAACATTGTAGATGGTCGTCATCCAGTAATCGAAAAACAATTACCAATCGGCACTGATTACGTGAGTAACTCTGTTTACCTAGATAACGATACTCAGCAAGTGATGATGATTACCGGACCAAACATGAGTGGTAAATCTGCTTTATTACGTCAGGTAGCCTTAATTACTTTAATGGCACAAATTGGTTGTTATGTTCCAGCAAAAAGTGCAGAAATAGGAATCGTAGATAAAATATTTACACGTGTTGGCGCGAGTGATAATATCTCTTCAGGAGAATCAACCTTTATGGTGGAGATGAACGAAACGGCAAGTATCTTAAATAACTTGAGTGAACGTAGTTTGATTTTATTGGATGAAATTGGAAGAGGAACTTCTACTTACGATGGTATTTCGATTGCCTGGGCAATTGCTGAGTATATTCACTCTCAACCAAAAAACAGAGCAAAAACATTATTTGCCACACACTATCATGAGTTAAATGAAATGACGACATATTTCCCACGCATTAAAAACTTTAATGTGTCGGTTAAGGAAGTGAATAATAAAATTATTTTCTTGCGCAAACTGCAGGAAGGTGGTAGCGAACATAGTTTTGGTATTCATGTAGCTCGTATGGCAGGTATGCCAAAACAAGTGGTGGATAGAGCCAATGATATTTTAAAGAAATTGGAAAAAGATCATGAACTAGAATTATCGGAAGTTGAAATGACAAGTTCGGATGATGCGATTGACACCATGACCTCAAAAACAAAGAGCAAAAGTGACTATCAATTGAGCTTTTTTCAATTAAACGACCCTGTATTGGAACAAGTAAAAGATGAGCTCATAAAAACGGACATTAACACTTTAACTCCTGTGGAAGCTCTCATGAAACTCAATGATATCAAGCGTTTGATAGGGGGATAAAAAAAAGTAAAAAAAAATTTTGCCAGAGTAAAAAAACAATTATCTTTGCACTCCCGATTAATGAAATTGGTTGTTCTTTTAAATAAAATTACAAGCGAAAGTAGCTCAGTTGGTAGAGCGTAACCTTGCCAAGGTTAAGGTCGCGGGTTCGAGACCCGTCTTTCGCTCGAAACGCTCCAATATGCCCCGGTGGTGGAATTGGTAGACACGCAGGACTTAAAATCCTGTGTCTTCGCGGACGTACGGGTTCAAGTCCCGTCTGGGGTACTAAATTAAAAAGTACCAGGAGCGTTAAAAAAGCCTCTCATGAAAATGAGAGGCTTTTTTGTTTATATACCTTTTAATAATTAACTTTAATAAAAACAACCTTCTCTTTGAACCTACTTTGTAAATACACAACCGTCATGTTATTTCTTGTTGGAAATATCAGTTTTTGCATGGCTCAAAAAGTCAATTTTTCAGGCTTTACATTATATCAAAATGAAGATGATGTATTAGTACACTGGAACATTGATAGCGGCGCCACTTGTAACGGCATAGGAATTTTAAGATCAATTGAAGATACACTTCATTTTATAGAAGTTGGTTATATAGGTGGGGTATGCGGAAACAGTACTTCTTCTACTCCTTATAATTTTAGCGACAACAACCCTGAACTCAATAAAACAATTTACTATAAAATCAGAATGGGATTTAGTCAATTTTCTGAAACCAAATCTATATATCTTTCATATATACAGCCTGATGAATTATTACTATCACCGAACCCTGTAAATGATGTTTGTGAAATAAAATTTAATAACGATAAACGTCAATCATTAACTATTGAAATAATCAATGACAGAGGCCAACAAGTTTTTTTTACTCAAGATATCAAACAAGATTTTTTTAAACTAAATGTGTCTTTTCTTAAGCCAGGTTCTTATACTATTTTACTAAGTAATAACGGTAAAAAACTTGCTCAAAATCGATTAGTTGTCACGCCTTAAGTAATAACAAATGAGATTCATTGATAAAATAGGATTCTTTAGATTAACTCTAATTCCCCTTGCCTTGGTTATTATCATTACAGCCATTGTTAATGGGGTATGGGGCATAGGTATTATTGGCGCTATTATTTTAGTTTATGGTATTTTAAACAAATGCTTAATCACTGGACAATGTGATGTAGAAGATAAGTCTAAAAAATTATAATACTATTTGAAGAATGACCACACTTCAAATTATATACGAAGACGCTATCTTACTCGTTTGCAATAAGCCTGCTGGTTTGATGGTAGAGCCTGATCGAAATAATCATCCCAATTTATTACAACAAGTCAAAAATTATTTAAAAGAAAAAACAGGCGATAAAAATCCATATGCACAACACTTACATCGTTTAGATAGGGTAACGAGTGGCATTGTGTTATTTACCAAACAAAAAGAACATTTAAGAAATTTAAGTGAGCAATTTGCACAAAGACAAGTTTCGAAATACTATATAGCATTAACTGATAAAGCTCCTGTGACTTCGAGAACCTCAGTCACCGAAGGAGTTTTAGAACACTGGCATCGAAAAGAAAAAAAGAAAGCAGTGCTAGTGCCAGAAGGTACAGAATATGCAGAAAAAGCAAAATTAGAATACACTGTAAAACCAAGCGGCAATTATTTTTTATGGAGCATACAATTGCATACAGGGAAATACCATCAAATACGTGTGCAATTAGCCAGTATTGATTGTCCTATATTAGGAGATGAATTGTATGGATCTTGCGTTCCTTATAAACCAAACACCATTGCGTTGCATGCTGCTAAATTAATTATTCAACATCCAGTCACTGGAAAGGAAATGGTTTTTGAAGCACTAAATGGTGACTTCGAGAGACTCAGTCGCCGTTAAACTGTATTGCTAAATCTCTATAAGCAATTGATAAAAATGGTAATTCCTTAGTATTATTATTTATAAGAGCTTCTTTCTTTTTTCTACTCCAACCCTGAACTTGTTTTTCTCTAAAAAAGGCTTTATCTATTCTATTAAATTCTTCATAATAAATAAGTTTAACTGGCAGGCGTTTCTTAGTATGATTCGCGCCTATTCCATTTTGATGTTGTATTAATCTCAACGCTAAATTATTTGTGCTTCCAGTGTAATAAGTTCCATCCGTGCATTCTAAAATATACATGTATCCTTTCATTGTTTTATAAAATACGTTCTCTGCCTTCGAGAACCTCAGGCATCGTTTAACCATAGAAGTTGGCTGAGGCTCTCGAAGCCAATAATTATTGATTAAACTCAATCTCCTTTATCACTCTATAATTACTGACCACTCCATGTTGTAATTTTCGTTCAAGTATCGTTACTTGATTACAATTAAATTTTTCAGAAAAAGAATGTTGCTTAATCATTTCGTAACTTTTATTAAAACGAGACCTCGACATCGTTCCAGCGATCTTTAAATGAGGAACAAATTCACGCACACTTAATCCCAAAAGGCGATGTAACTCATGATATACTTTAATAATTTGACAAGAATTTTCTATTTTCAAATAAATGGTATTTGCCTCATCTCCATGTTCAAAATATTGAAAACCATTCAAATCAATATCAAATGCAAGATTATTAGAAAATAACTGTTGAAGGGCTTTAAAAAAACCGTCGTTCACAGGCCGCATTGTGTGAAAAGACATTAACGAAATATGAGGCTCTGAATGTAAATTATAATCACTTAACCCAACTGCCTTGTGCAATTTATATTTCAACGACTTTACCTTACTCTTAATCTCCTGAGGTGGCGCTATCATTATAAAATACTGGTGCACAGTATCTAAAACTGGACTTTCTTTTTTTGCTTCTGAAAACAATGATAATTGACTAGCAGAGGCATTTACGGAGGATTGATTTTTAACATTCATGGCTTTACAATTAAATTAACAAAAAACTTTTAATAAAATTACTACATATTACAACATCACGTTGCTATATTTTGTAGCATTTTGTTTTTGCTATTGAATTACTGCCATTGAATTAAACTAAAGCATATTTAAAAGTTCCATCAAATGATCTTTTTTTCTATTCGATACAGGAACGACCGAATCATCCTTCATTACTACATGGCCCTCGGCTTTCTCAAAGCAAAATAAATGATTCATATTAATCAAATGAGAATGATGTACTCTTAAAAATCCAGCATCTAATAACAAATCATCATACTCTTTCATAGTTTTAGAAACCATTATTCTTTTACCATCAGTTAAATAAACTTTTGTATATCCGCCATCAGATTCGAAACGAATAATATCATCTAGATCAACCGAATAAATACGCTCCATTGTTTTTAAAACAATTTTCTTTTTGTTTTTAATAGGTTCGGCAATATTATTCAAAAGTATTTTCAACTTCATATTTAACTCATCACTTCCCACGGTTTCTTCTGCTTTTTTAACAGCTGCTAATAAATTTGCCGGAGAAAGAGGTTTTAAAATATAATCTAAAGCGCTGTATTTAAAAGCTTCAAGCGCAAACTCCTGATGAGCCGTTACAAATATGATTTTAAAATTAATCTTCTCAAACTTTTTTAATAAATCAAAACCTGTACCATCAGGCATTTGAATATCTAAGAAAATTAAATCTGGCTGATGTTCTTGAATAGTTTTATAAGCAGATTCAACAGAATCAGCTAAACCAACAACCTGAATGTTTTCAGCATAGGATTTCAATAAATTTGAAATCAATTCCTGATTATTTTTTTCATCGTCAATTACTACTGCTTTAATCATTTGGATTACAATTCTTTAAATGGTACAACAAACCTCACTTTTACACCCGAAAAATCAGGATCCATGTTTTTTTTATCAATAATTTCAATATTACTATTTGATTGATCACTCAGCGTGCTCATTCTTTCTTTAGTGATAATGGTTGCTAAAGATTCGTATGAAGATTTTAATTTATTTTTTAATTTCATCGCCTCTTCGATTCCCACACCATCGTCTTCAATTTCGTATATTAATAAATCGTTTTCGAAAAACAAGCGCACGTCCACTCTCCCCTTATCCTTTTTATAAAAAATTCCGTGTTCTATAGCATTTTCAATAAAGGGCTGAGCTAACATGGGAGGAATGTGTGTGTTTTCTTTGTCTATTTTTTCATCTACAATAATAGCATAATCAAATTTACTTTCAAATCGTAGCTTTTGAAGCTCTAAATAATTACTTAATAATCTTACTTCAGAATCTATCGATATATAGTCTTTTCTTGAATAATCTAAAATCATGCGAATTAACTCAGAAAACTGAGTTAGATAATTCCCAGCTTTTAAACTATCTTGTTTAAAAATATAATTTTGAATAGCATTTAATGAGTTAAAAATAAAATGTGGATTCATTTGCGACACCAACAATTTTTGTTTTAGCAAATTATTTTTTTGATTGTTAATAATGCTTTTTTGCTTAAAATTTTTATATAAGAAGAATGCACTAATACATAAGACAATTAATATTGAACCGAAAACAATTAACCAAATATTTTTTCGCAAATTATTTTTTTCATTAGCAGATGTCATTTCTACTAACTTTTTTTCGTTTTCTGCTTTAACCAATAATTCCTTTTTTTCGTATTCATACTTCAACTTTTGCTCAAGCAAAGCATTTTTTGACTCTTGGTTATCTAAAATACTTTTTGTTTCGATAAATAATTGATTGTATTTGTTAGCATTATCAAGTTGATTCGTTTCTTTGTACGCCAGATATAAAGCTTCTGCGGCCATATTTATTTCAGCTGGATGCTCAATCTCTCTGCCTGTTTTCAAAGCTTTTTGTGCATTAAAAATTGATAATTCATACTTTTTTTGCAACCTAAATATCTTACTTAAAACAACATGGCTATGATTTATTTCTACTTTATTGTTAATACTTTCTGCTATACTCAAGCCTTTAGTAGCATAATCAAGCGCTTTATCTAATTTGTTTTGATATAAATAAATTTGAGCAATATTTAAATAAGCCACTGAACTTGGCCCATAATCAGAATTTTCAATTAAATCAATGCTCTTTTGCAAATACTGCAAAGCTTTAGCAAAATCATTAAGTGAATTATAATCTGCTCCAATTTTAAAATTAACTGTACTATAAGCAACCTCGTATTTATTTTTAACATACAATTCGTTGCTTTTTAAATGATGTTCTAAGGCCTTGTGATAATCTCTTTGTAAATAATAAATATTCCCTATGTTTAAATGTACGTCTGCTATACCTATTTCATCTATAACTTCTTCAAAGATTTTCAAACACTGATACAATTGATTTAAAGCCTTGGTATTATTACCTTTTCTGATATCAATTTGAGCAATAGCTTGTAATGAAATAGCCACCTCATTTTTATTTCCAGAAGTTTTACTAATCTCAATACTTTTATTAAAGTATTCAATGGCTTTTTCATCGTTTGACTGCTCAGAATATATAACACCTTGATTATGAAGAGCCGTGGCGTAATATTTACTGTATAAAGAAAACAATCTACCCTCTGGCTTCAAGGATAAATTCTTAAATGCCAACTGACTCAACTGCTCATTATATTTTTGCCATTCTCCCTCAGCGGCTACCTCCACTAATTGATCTAAAACATCGCATCGAGCGGTATCATGTTTTGCCGTTTTTAATGCTGCTTTCAAATTCTCAATCATTTTATTTTGAGAATAACTGTGCTGGCAAACAATTAATGTGATAAATGTGTAAAATACAATTTTTAAAATATAATTCATTTTAAGCATATAGAATTAAATTACAATATACGAATTTTACAATTTATATAACGTCACTAGATTTACGTATCGAAAAAATCCTATCTTTAATCAGATAAAAAAATGACATAGGTCATATTTATTCACAAATTACTCTACTAACTTCGTTTCATGAGCCAAATAGATTTGAATTTTAGCATAGCAGAGGTATTCGTGAGATGTTTTTTAGGCATCTTATTTCTTTTTCAGGGTTACGATAAACTGTTTGTTGTGAAAATAAAAAATGTAATTAATGCATTTCATCATGAGACTGATAGAAAACATATTCCTTCATTTTTACTGTATTTTACTTCTTACTTTACCTCTATCACTGAATTTATTGGTGGTATTCTATTAATCACCGGTTTATTTCATCAATTTATCCCTATTATTTTAGTTATAAATTTATTAATAGTAGCAATTGCATTTTCATTTTTAAGACCAATGTGGGATTTACAACACGTGTTTCCTAGGGTAATATTGTTAACATTGATTTTACTTCTTTCAAACTACTTTTATTTCGGACTTGATACCATAATTTTTATTAAATAATTACATTCTAAACAAAACGTAAATGAAAACAATTTTAGTAGGTGTCGATTTTACAAAATCAGCCGATAACACAGTCGATTATGCAATAGAAGTAGCAAAAAAATCAAATGCTAAAGTATTACTCTTTCATGCACTTAACGCTCCAGTTGTTCATACAACTTCTGGCTTAGTTTTTATGGATGGCGACACAAAATTGAAAAGCGAAGAAAAGAAAATGCATGAATTACTAATTCAATTAGAAAAAAAACATCCAGATATAAAATTTGATATAGAACTAACTTACGATACAATTAAAGAGAAAGTTAAAAAACTATCTAAAAAAAATAAAATTAGTTTAGCTGTTTTAGGGCTTGAAACAAAAAGTAAAATCTCGAAATTCATTTACGGTACCACTAGCGCTGATTTAACGGGTAAAATTGATTGCCCAATCATTACAGTTCCTGAAAAATATAAGCATCACGAAATTAAAAAAGTACTTATCGCTATAGATAATAAAGAAAACATTAGCTCCGGCTTATCAAAACGTATTCATTCAACCATTGATTTTATAGGAGCAAAAGCTGAATTTGTGCACATTAAAACTGAAGATGAATTAGAATTAGGAGAAAAAAACAGGCATCCATTTCCCGTTACAAATATCAAATCTTCTGATTTTCAAACAGGTATTGGTAATTATGCTAAAAAAACTCAAGCTGATGCTATTGTGTTAATTAGCCATAATTACAGTGCTTTTCACAACTTATTTATCGATAGTAATTCGAAAAAAACCATCCTATCATCTAATATCCCAGTAATATCAATTCATAAATAAATAACATATGATTAATTTAAAAACAAAAAAAATTGTTGTACCATACGACTTTTCAAAAACAGCAGATAATGCTATAGAACATGCCGCATTTGTTGCCGCCTATACTAAAGGAGAATTATTTTTAGTATTCGTTCAAAAGAAAAACGATATTTTAAGTATGCTACTTCCTTCGCTAAGTGTAAAAAAACCAAGTACTATTTCTGATTTACTCTCCGAAAAATTAACTACCGAAGCAGCTAAACTGTCGAAAAAATATGGAGTTAAGGTGACTCCTATATTTTCAACTGGAAATATTACCACCGAACTAATTAATATTTGTGAGGAAATAGATGCCAATTTAATAGTGATGGGAACACAAGGTGGCGACTCGAACAACGATCTATTTATGGGTAGCAATACGTATAGAACGTTAACAAAAAGCGAATTACCAATATTGACAGTAAGAACAGCACCATCTAAAAAAGGATTTTCTAATATTGTATTACCAATAGATTTATCTTCGCACACAAGACAAAAAGTAAATATGGCGATACAATTAGCGAAATTATTTACTAGTCACATTTATGTCATTGGATTATATAATGAAGATGAAAAATCGGAAAAATATAAATTAGATGTCTATTTAAATCAAATCGAAAAAGAATGTCAAAAAAACAAAGTGTCGCATACTTCGTTTGCTGCAAAAACAACTAATAAGGTAAAAAGAACACTTCAGTTCTCTAAAAAAGTAAATGCAGATATTATTATTTCGATGACTGATCAAGATACTGAATTTAAATCAGCTATCCTAAGTAACTATATCCATCAATTAATTAATAATTCAAAAACTCCAGTTTTGTGTATTAAACCTGAAATCAGCGAAATGTCCGCTAGTGGAACAGCAGGAGTTCCATTCTAATACATTTCTATATCAAACAAAAAAGGATTCGTGAAAAACGAATCCTTTTTTGTTTGATTAAATTTCAAGTTTAAATGTTACTCAATTCCAAGCCTTCATCATTTTGTTTCTTTAAAGTCCAGCTATCAGTAAAAGTTGTTTCTAACCAAGACCCTCCAGATTTTCTAAAAACCTGCGCCGACAATTTCAACTTTTCTGCAAATTGATTTTCAAATTCAGAAACTAACATATCTTCACTAATAATAATATCATTGGATCCATTGGGAGCTGTGACTGAAAAATCATCCACAATCACATCCTTTTTCAAAGAGCCTTGTAACTCTTTATGCTTTTTTTTAAAAAACTCAATTTTCAAATATGGAAATTGATTATTAAATACTTTTTTTATTTCAGAAACCCTGACTGGTTTGTCTATTTTAATAATTGTCATAATTATACTTCTTTTTCGTCATACAAAGGTCAGCACTAAATAGTGATTTATATCTGACAAGTGTCATTTTCAGAACTGATTTTAATCAGAAAACGATATCTAATTGAAAATAAAACTAATTATCTTCTAAGAACCACTCCGCAAAAGAAGTTGGCGTTTCTTCTAGTTTTAAACTATTAACAACAACGTTACCAGGGAGTTTTAAATTAATGCGATTTAAAAAATCAATGATTAAATTTTCGCAACTTGGTTGATAAGGAACATAGTTGATCTTCTCGAAATTTGCATTCAATTCTTTTAATTGCGAATGAGGTGAATTTAAATTCAATACTAAGGAATGATCGAAAATAGAAATGACTTGTTCATTCACTATTTTTTTAAAATCCGTGAAATCAATCACCATTCCATTTTTAGGATGATTTTCATTTTCTAATGTTTTTCCTTTTAAAGTCACATAAAGAACATAGGTGTGTCCGTGAATATTTTTACACGGTCCATCATATCCATAAAGGGCGTGAGCCATATCAAACGTAAACTTCTTTGTAACTCTAATAAATTGATTCTTAAGCATAGGCATTAAGCTCTTCCAAGTTCTTTTAATCGTTCTACATGCGACATTAAAGCGCTACCGAAACTTGATTTCAAATTATAAGGAATACCAAACTCTTGTGCTGTTTTTTCAACAATAGGAGCTAATTTTGGATAATGTATATGGCAAATATTTGGGAATAAATGGTGTTCGATTTGAAAATTTAAACCACCCACATACCAGCTTAATAATTTACTATTACGAGCAAAATCAGAAGTAGTTTTTAATTGATGTACATGCCAATCAGTATGTATTTCATTCTCAGGAACAGGTTGATCTGCGCCTTCAACTACGTGAGCCATTTGAAACACAAAGCTTAAAATAATACTCGCTACCCAATGCATCATAAAAAATCCAATTAAAATTTGATACCAAGTAAAATCAGTTAACCACATCGGTAAACCCAACACTAATGACAAATAAACTACTTTGCGAATTAACATCTTCAAATATTCACTTCTTACGTTTTTATTTTGACTCTTTACTAATCCTGCTTTCTCGTATTGAAATAAACGCGTAAAATCATTCGTTAACATAGTAATAGTCATTAATCCATAAAATACAAAGGCATATAAAAACTGATAACGATGGTACCATTTTAAAGGAGCTTGTTCTGCCAAACGAATAGGCCCTTTGGTATTAATATCTTCATCTAAACCAGAAATATTGGTATACGTGTGATGTAATACATTATGTTGAATTTTCCAATTTAACACATTACTACCTAATAAATATAAAGTTCCTGACAATAAATTATTTACCCAATGTTTTTTAGAATAGGCTCCGTGGCAAGCATCATGCATCACTCCCATTCCAACACCAGCAATCCCAACACCAATTAAAACTGATAAACCTAATGCGATCCATGCAGACATTGGTATTACTAAAATTAAAACATAAGGAACAATATACAAACTTACTAGTGCAATTGTTTTAACCACCATTGCACCATTTGCTTTTTGAGAAATATTATTTTCCTTAAAATAATCGTTTACATTTTTTCTTAGAGTTGCCACAAATTGTTTTTCATCTTTGTTAGCGCTTGTAAATCTTACTGTATTCATGTAGTACAAAATTTATTTTTATGGAGACAGACGTTCTATCTTCCATGAATTACTATTTAAAGTGAATTGAATGCGATCATGCAATCGACTTGCTCTACCTTGCCAAAACTCCATTTTAGTAGGAATAACAACATATCCTCCCCAATGATTTGGTTTAGGAACCTCTTGATTAGCATATAATTTAGTGACATTTAAAAAGAATTCATCTAATTCTTCTCTATTTGAAATCACTTCACTTTGTTGTGATGCTAATGCGGCTAATTGAGATTCGCGTGGTCTTGAAGAAAAATATGAAACAGATTCTTCTTCTGATAAAAATTCAACTGTTCCATCAATTCTAACTTGTCGTTGCAATTCTTTCCAAAAAAACAAGAGAGATACATGTTTGTTTTTCTCTAGATCTCTTCCTTTATGACTAGCGTAATTTGTAAAAAATGTAAAACCTCCATGACTTACATCCCTTAACAATACAATTCTTGATGAAGGTTCGTTAAATTCATTTACAGTAGAAAGAGTAAAAGCATTGGCTGCTTCATCTCCATTTTCAAAGGCTTCATGCAACCAAATACCAAATTGGATAAAAGGATCTGAAGTAACATTTTCTTCCAACAACTGATGTTTGGTATAATCGTGTCGGATTGTTTTAATTTTATCTTTTAGTTCTGGTTTCATTGCTTTAAGATTTAAATACACTTTATATAAATCCGCCACAAAGGAACTAAAGATAGGCTAAACTAAACATGACAATTGTCAGTCATGGGACTAAAATAAATCAGATTTCATGAATCTTAATGATATTAACTGGACAGTTTTTGGCAGCTTTTAAATTATCTTCTAATTCATGATCATTCGCCACAACCGAATAAAATCCGCGCTTTTCAACACCACCAACTAAAGTACATTTTCCATCTTTTGTAGAAATACGCCAACGATAATCTGCTGCCTCCACACAAGCATTACAACCAATGCATTTAATACGTTGTTGAATAATACGAATCATTAAACTTCTGGAACTAATTTGTATAATTTATCAGAAGGACGAATTTTTTCATCACTGATGATGGTAAAGATATTTCCCTTCACCACTTTATCAGTAGGTTTTCCATCTACTCTTAATTCTTCGATTTTCATTTCAATGTAACCAGTAGTTGGACCAGTAATCATAATTTCGTCGCCCACTGATAAACTATGTGATTCGCATTGAAACTCACCAACTTTAGCTTGATCAAAATATTTTAAACCTTTTGCTAAGTATATTTTTTTCTTTGAAGATTTAGAGCCGTTCTCATCACACCACTCTCCCATTTTGCGCCCTAAATAATAACCATCCCAAAAACCACGATTAAATACAGTCGCTAATTGGGTTTTCCAATTCTCTATTTTGTCTTTGGTATAAGTTCCTTCTAAATAGGCATCAATGGCTTCATTGTAACATTTAGTTACAGTGTAAACATAATCAACCGAACGTCCGCGACCTTCTAATTTCAATACACTTACACCTGCATCTAATATTTTATCTAAAAAATCAATGGTACATAAATCCTTTGCCGACATGATAAATTCATTATCGATTTCAAATTCCATTCCATCTTCTTTATCAGTTACCACATAACTTCTTCTGCAATTTTGAATACAAGCACCACGATTAGCAGAAGCAAAATGTGAATGAAGACTTAAGTAACACTTTCCAGAAACAGCCATACACAAGGCACCATGAGCGAAAATTTCAAGCTCCACTAATTTACCTGAAGGCCCAGTGATATTTCTGCGTTTAATTTCTCTGCTAATATCAGCCACTTGCATTAAACTTAATTCTCGTGCTAATACAACCACATCTGCAAAGTTGGCGTAAAACTCCACGGTATCAATATTAGAAACATTAGCTTGTGTAGAAATATGAATTTCCATGCCAATTTTCTTAGCATAATTCATTACAGCATGATCGGCAGCAATAATTGCCGTTACTCCATTTTCTTTGGCAGCACTCACAATACTTTTCATCAAAGTAATATCGTGATCGTATAAAATAGTATTAAGCGTTAAATAGGTTTTAACATTGTTTTCTTTACCTATTTCAGCGATTCGTTTTAAATCTTCTAAAGTAAAGTTATTACTAGAACGAGCACGCATATTCAACTGCTCAACTCCAAAATAAACCGAATTACAACCTGCTTTTATTGCCGCCATTAAAGCCTCGTAAGAGCCTGCAGGCGACATTAATTCAATAGAACGTTTCATTAAAAATTTTATACTTACACGTTATTTCCCCAATTCTCTAACTCTTCTTTACTCCACAATTCAGGAAAGAAAATACGGCGTTGGTATTTTGGATGCATATACTTTCTCCAATCACTTCCTCCTGTTGCTTCAGCGTTTCCTAAATATTTACCAGCGGCGTTATAATGTGCCATTACCCATGATACATTAACCGTATAATCATAGTGACGCATCGCTTTAATTAAGTCTGCATCATTTTTAACAGACTCAGGTAATTGCTTGAATTTTGTCCATAAATTGGTTGTATTATAACCTTCCATTTGAATTAAAAATTCTGCTTTATAACGTTTTTCAAAATTTCTAATTAATGTATTCTTTTTGCCAGTCGCATGATCTTTACCTGCAGCTTGCCAATACAAATGTTCATAGGCATGCTCGTATGGTGTATTTCTATCAATCGTTGATCTGAAACGGTAGTCAATTAAATTAATTAACTCTGTGGAAGCAAACTCAATTAAACGATACTGTGCGCTTTGAAATCCACTTGCAGGTGTTAAGGTATTTCTAAACTTCATGTATTGCTCTTTCTCCATACCATCTCCCATGATATCAAATGAAGAAGATAGCATATCAAAATAACGACTGATGCGTCTTAATTTTTCGGTAAAGAAAGGTGCAGAAACTTCGGCACTATTACTCACTTGATTAATTTCCCATAAAATCATTTTAAACAACAACTCATTAATTTGATGATACATGATAAATACCATTTCATCAGGCTGAGTGGTGCGTTGAACTTGTAGTCCTAATAAAGCATCAGGTAAAATATAATCCCAATAAGTAATTGGATTAGCCCATACCAATCCTTCTAAATGAACATCAGGATTTTGATCAATCGCTTTATATTTATCTTCAATGCGAGAAACAATTTCTTTTTGCGCGTCAGTCATAATTTTTTTAAATTTTTGCTAAATTAATACATTTTTAGTCATATGTTGATGGATAATCTCATCAATGGCCACTAATGACGTGTCATGATTAATATCATGTTTTTTAATTAATTCTTTTATAATATTTTCCTGAGCATTTCCTTTTTCCAAGGCTGTTCTATATTCTATATCAGTAAAAGACACCATCGTATACAATGGGAAATATTTATCAGAATACAATTCGCTAAATCTTCTTTCTATTTTTTGTAACAATAAGAAATCAGGGTCAGCTACTTTGTTTCTCATCACTAAATAGTTATTGACTGATAAATCTTGAACCGCATCTCCATTTGGTTTACGAAGCACTTGATACTCTTCACCAATTTTTTTCCAGTCTTCATTATGCTTTTTCATTAATTCCCACATCACGGTACAATCTTCAAAACCACAGTTCATCCCTTGACCGAAGAAAGGAACAGTAGCATGTGCAGCATCTCCCATCAACATCACTTTGCCATGATACCATGGATAACAACGAATAATGGCTAAAGAAGATAATGGATGATCGCCCCATGCATCTGCCACATTTGGCATCATGTTGAAGAAATCAGGAAATACTTCTTTAAAGAAATTTTCCACTTTATCTTTAGATGTTAATTTATTAAAGCAATGCTCATGTCCATCAAATGGCATAAATAAGGTACATGTAAATGACCCATCAAAATTTGGAAGCGCAATTAACATAAAACGACCACGAGGCCAAATATGTAAGGTGTTCTTTTCTAATTTATAACTACCATCAGCATTCGCTGGTAATAAAATTTCGCGGTAACCATCTTCAATGTAATTTTGGCTATAGCTAAAGCGATCTAACTTTTGCATCGCATTGTAACGTGCAGCAGAAAATGCACCATCCGTTGCAAATACAACATCCGCCGTTACTTCAGACAAAGCACCTGTTTGCGTATTTTTAAAATAACTCGTTCCTTTTTCTAAATCAACATTTACACACTCTTCGTTAAAGAAAATTTTAACATTAGGATTTTGTTCTGATAAATCCATCAACTTCGCATTAATTTCTCCACGAGAAACAGAGAAAATAGCTTGGTCGTTAATGCCATAAGGTTGATAATTTGTATCACCTTTTAATGGGTGCATGGTGCGGCCATACATAGGAATAGCAATTTTTCTAATTTCATCACCAATCCCTACGGCATCTAAAGCCTTCCAACCACGGTAAGACGTTGCTAAGTTAATTGACTTCCCTGCAGACATATTTGCTTTACGCATATCTGAGCGACGTTCATAAACATTTACTTTGTAGCCTTCTTTAGCTAAATAAACCGCCCATAATGAGCCTACTAATCCTGCACCTACTATTGTTGCTTGTTTCATTTTTATAATCTTATAATATTATTTAACTAATACTTCTTTTAATTTTGGTGGCTCCATCACGTGACCACATTTTTTGCAAGTGCGTAACTCCAAACTATCGTAATACGATTGCATTAATTTTGGTAATTGCTCTACGATATCACCTAAATGAAATTTAGCACGATATAATTCGGTATCGCAGTTTTCACAATACCAAGTACAAGCATCTAATTCTTGAGGCTTTCTTTGTCGTTCTATTACTAAACCAACAGTATTAGGAAAGCGTTGAGGAGAATGTTCTACTCTAGGTGGTAATAAAAAAATCTCGCCTTCTCTAATATCAATCACTCTTGTTTTTCCATTTTCTCTGATAGGCAATTGCATATCGCCTTCAATTTGATAGAAAAATTCTTCGCCTTCGTTATAGTGAAATTCCTTACGGGCATTTGGTCCGCCAACAACCATCACAATAAATTCAGTATCCTTATAAACAACTTGATTTCCAACTGGTGGCTTTAATAAATGACGATTTTCGTCAATCCATTTTTTGAAATTAAAAGGAGGGATTATGCTCATATTCGTTTTTAGTTAAAATAAAAATGTCATACTTCGACTAGCTCAGTATGACATTTTTGATGGTTATAATTAAAGGGTTCCTCTTCTTGCTTGTTCCGCTTCAATTGATTCAAATAAAGCTTGGAAATTTCCTTTTCCAAAAGACTTTGCTCCCTTACGTTGAATAATTTCAAAGAATAAAGTTGGTCTATCTTCCACTGGTTTTGTAAAGATTTGTAATAAATACCCATCTTCATCTCTATCTACCATGATACCCCATTTCTTTAACACTTCCATATCTTCTTCAATAATCCCTACTCTATCTTTTACAGTATCATAATACGTTCCTGGTACATATAAAAATTCAACTCCACGTCTGCGCATTTCAGAAATCGTAAATACGATATCATCCGTTGCCACAGCAATGTGCTGACAACCTGGTCCGTGATAAAAATCTAAATACTCTTCTACTTGAGATTTCTTTTTACCATGTGCTGGCTCATTAATTGGAAATTTAATACGACCATTTCCATTAGTCATAACCTTACTCATTAAAGCTGTGTACTCTGTAGAAATATCTTTATCATCAAACGTTACTAAATTGGCAAAGCCCATAACATCTGCATAAAAGCTAGCCCATTTATTCATAGCCCCTAACTCCACATTACCAACCATGTGATCAATGTATTTTAAACCCGTTGGTGTTGGCTTGTATTCAGTGTCTAATTTTGTATAACCTGGCATAAAAACACCATTGTAATTTTTACGCTCCACAAACATGTGAATGGTTTCTCCATAAGTATGAATACCAGCTTTTACAATTTCTCCATTTTCATCCTTAATCACTGTTGGCTCTAAATAAGATTTAGCGCCACGCTTAGTTGTTTCTTCGTATGCTTTACGCGCATCATCTACCCATAATGCAATTACTTTTACTCCATCCCCATGATTACGGATATGGTGAGAAATTTCGCTATTTGGATCAAAAGGAGATGTTAATACCAAACGGATTTTATCTTGAACTAATACATAAGATACTCTATCGCGAGAACCAGTCTCCAATCCAGCGTATGCTAATTCTTGAAAACCAAATGCTGTTTTGTAATAATGCGCTGCTTGTTTGGCATTACCAACATATAGCTCAACATAATCCGTTCCGTTAATTGGTAAAAAGTCTTGAGCTTTTTCAAATACTTTTTCTCCACAATAATCGTAGTTTTTTACTTTAGTTAAATCTGCTACTGACATGATATTTATTTTTTTAGATTGATATTTATTTTTTTTAGTTCTCGACTTCGCTCGAACTGACATTTATTACTAAACTAATTGAGGAGTACTCATCCATGATTTGTAATAATCTTTCACTTCATATTTCAATGCTTCCGTTGTAATCTTTAAAGGATTAAAAGGATCAATCATTACTGCTAATTCCTTCGTTTCTTTTTTACCAATACTACGCTCAATTGCACCAGGGTGTGGGCCATGAGGAACACCAGCAGGATGTAATGTAAACTGACCAGCTTTGATATTATTACGACTCATGAAATCACCATCTACGTAGTATAAAATTTCTTCCGCATCAATATTACTATGATGATATGGTGCAGGAATAGCATCTGGATGATAATCGTATAAACGAGGAACAAAAGAACAAATCACAAAATTACGACCTTCGAATTGCTGATGAATTGGAGGAGGCATGTGAATACGTCCAGTAATAGGTTCGAAATTAAAAATGGAGAACGCGTAAGGATATACATATCCATCCCAACCAACTAAATCAAAAGGATGTGTTTCGTAAGTATATGGATAAATCATCCCTCTTTTTTTAATCATGATTTTAAAGTCACCTTTTTCATCATGAGTTTCAAAATTATATGGCAGTTTAAAATCACGCTCACAGAAAGGAGAATGCTCTAATAATTGACCGAATTCATTACGGTAACGTTTTGGCGTGCGAATCGGACTATGAGATTCAACAAATAATATTTTATTATCCTTTGTGTCAAATTCTAATTTATAAACTACTCCTCTTGGAATAATCACATAATCGCCATATTCGAAATCAACACTACCATACATGGTTTTACAACGACCACTTCCTTTATGAATGAATAACATTTCATCAGAATCTGCATTCTTAAAGAAATAATCATCCATATTCTTTGAAGGACATGCCATACCAATTTGCATATCATCATTGAAAAAGAAAACTTTACGACTATCCAAATAATCATCTTCTGGCTCAACATCATACCCCATGAAACTTAATGCTTTTAAGTTTTCATCAATTCCAACTTCAGGTCTAGCATAATGTGCTTTACCGATTTCCTTAACCATGGTTGGAGGATTTAAATGATATACCAATGAAGAAGTACTTGAAAAACCTTCCGTACCAAATAATTCTTCGTGATATAATTCGCCATTTGGTTTACGAAACACGATGTGACGTTTATGTGGGACTTGCCCTTGTTTTTGATATATAGACATAGTAATGACGTTTTAGTTGTAACAAAGGATGAAAAAATAGTAGAAAAAGGGAATGATATAACTCAGTTTTAAAATATGATTAATATCAAGTTTAACGATAAGCGTTTGACTTACCTTTAGTAAAGAAATTAATCATAAACTAAATATAAAAGCCATGAAAACAGGAGAAAAACTTTACACTCAACACGCTGATCACACAGAATGGATGAGCAAATTAAAATTTTATGCAGATGAAATTACTTTAATGAAAGGTCGCTTAGGAGAACTAGCTTCAAAAAACAACCAAACTGATGTTTTAGCTCAAGTTGAACACTTTCAAAATCAATTGATTGTTCAAAAAAACAATATTGATGAATTAGCGCACACTATTAAAGTTGATGAAAGTTCTTTAGAGAAAGAAGTTAATAAGAATCCAGTTGCTGTAGATCATAGAGAAATGCCTTCACATGCAAGCGAAAAAGAAGCTATTGATGCTTTTGAAAAAAACTTTAATGAATTAAGAGCTGAGTTTAAAACATTTGCTGCCAAGTGGATGTAATATTTAGTCATGCTGATACCGATAGTAATCTGTATCAGCATCTCGATTTCAGTAAACATGAAAAGATTCTGAAACAAGTTCAGAATGACAAAAAAAGAGGCTTGATAAAATCAAGCCTCTTTTTTATAGTGTAACTGTGGGATTTAAACTGACCTTAGAATTTATAGAGTTAGAGATTAAACATGCTTTTTCTGATTTATCTAAAACCCGTAATGCCTTTTCTTTATCCTCTTCTTTTGTAATCACTAAAGTTGGATTCAATATCACTTCGGTCATTAAATATTTTCCTTCTACCTGTTCTAAAACACCAACCGCATTACAACTAAACTCTTTAAATTCTAACCTCGAATTTTCGGCGATTGCTAAAAAGGTTGTCATAAAACAAGAATTAACGGCTGCAGTAAAAAAATGCTCTGGCGACCAAATCCCTTCTACTCCTTTAGGAAACTGAGGAGGCGTTGCTACTTCAATTTTAGAACTTAATTCAGGCGAAGATACTTCTCCTACTCTTTCAGCATTCCACTTAAGGTTTACATTATATTGATGTGACATAATTATTGAAATTGATTAAATAATTTGACTAATTCTTGAGTTGGCACAACGCCTGATTGTTTCCAAACAGGTTGCCCTTTTTTAAACATAATTAAAGTGGGTACACTTCTAATTTGATAGATAGAAGCTACTTCTGGATTTTTATCGACATCTATTTTAATAATAGTGGCATTGTCCTGTAATTGTGTTTTTACGTCTTTCAAAATGGGAGCCATTGTTTTGCAAGGTCCGCACCATTCGGCAAAGAAATCAACTAATACAGGCTTTTCGGAATTAATAAGATTATTGAAGTTGTTCATGATTTTGTTTTTTGAGGTATTTCACAATTTCCACTGACGCAAGTTACACAGGTATTAATTACGGCTTGCCCTAATAAAAACACGCCTGCTAATATTAAAATATAATCTATGGATATAATACCGCTTATGATAAATAAAATAGATAGCACTAAACGTATAATACGCCACAAATTCCAGTTTGACGACAAACGTTGTTTAAAATTAAAGTTCATTACACTTTACCGTTTAAACTCATCCAGCCTCCACCATTATAAACTTCTTTAAAACCTAAAGAACTTAACGTGGATTTAGCAGAAGCGCTTCTCATGCCACTTGCACAACAAGTGATAACGGGAACATTTTTTTTAATTTTCGCTACGCTTGACGATAATTCATTTAAAGGAATATTCACACTTCCTTTTACGTGTCCTGAAGCATATTCTCCACGTGTTCTCACATCTATGATTTGAGCTCCTTTTTTCACTAATTCTTTGTAATCTACTTTTGGGCCTAACCCTAAGGCTCCTTTGATTGCATCTAACATATTTTTATTTTTTAATGATTATGATTTACACTAACGTGCTGGTGTTTTCTGTTTTTATATTCCTTTTTAAACTTATAAAAGAAGTTTAACCATATTAATCGAGACCATCTTAAGGTTAATGGAGCTACTGCAATAATAAACACTGTGATAAAAATAGCAAAGGGTAATAAATCCCAATTTAAAAAATAACTTTGAATGGCATACCAAATCATAAACCATCCCGATGAAATAGCATACGAAACATACATCGCTCCATAAAAAAAGCTTGGTTCGTCTTCGTACTCTAACTCACAATGACTGCAGGTTTTATGCATTTTAAACATCTTACTTAAATTGTAAGGATTTTTTGATTCAAACACATCGCCTTGATGACATCTAGAGCATTTGTTGAAGAGCATCGAATAAAGGATATTGAAAATTAACATAGTGATAGACTTTAGATTGATTAATATTAAAATTTCACACTATAAAGGTACAACAAGGATAAACCAAAATATGTGACTTTTGTTACATATCAGCTTGACTTTTAACAGTATTTATAAATAAAAAAAGCCAGTAAAATTTACTGGCTTTTTTATAAGATTTTCTCTTTCAATGACACTTAAATAAGTCAAACGTTTCTTTGCAATCTTCGCATTTATACAATGCTTTGCAGGCTGTAGAACCAAATCGACTAATTAAAGATGTGTGTCTTGAATTACATTGAGGACAAACAACCACTTCTGCAGTACTAAATAATTTTGAACAAGAAGAATGATTTGGAGGAGCGATACCGTAATTTTTTAATTTAGTTTTTGCCTCCTGACTTAACCAATCAGTTGTCCAAGCTGGAGTATAAGTTAATTCCACTTTAACTTTATCGATGCCATGAGTAGATAAAATCTCTTTAATTTGACCTTCTATCATTCCCATTGCAGGACAAGCAGTGTAAGTAGGTGTAATTGTGACAATGTAAGTATCATCCACTAATTTCACATCTCTCAATATCCCTAAATCTTTAATTGTAATCACAGGAATCTCCGGATCAGGGATTCCTGCAATTAAATTATATACATCTTGAGTATTTAAATCAACTGTTACCATTTTGCATCTGGATAAGCTCTTTGTAAATATTGCATTTCAGATAAAATATGTCCTAAGTTCTCAGTATGAATTCCTTTCTTACTTCCTGTTTGCATATAAGTATCTTCAGGTAAAGTTAAAGTAGCTTCTGTTAAAACTTTTTCAATTTCACTTTGCCATTTAGCTTTAAGTGCAACGGTATCTACAGCAATATGTTGATGTAGCAAATATGTATCAAGAGTATCCATTTCAAATAATTCACCTGTATACATCCATAAATCATTTAAACCCTTTTGCATACGCTTGTGGCTTTCAGCTGTTCCATCACCTAAACGTAAAGTCCAGTCAATAGCATGTTGCATATGATATTTTACTTCTTTAATAGTTTTAGAAGCAATAGCAGCTAATGTTCCATCCTGACTTTTTTCTAATTCAGAGTAAAATAAATATTCAAAAACTGACAAATATAATTGACGAGCTATTGTGTGAGCAAAATCTCCGTTAGGTTGTTCAATTAATAAATGATTGTGATAATTTATTTCAGCACGACGATAAGCGATATCATCTTCTGAATGTCCTTTACCTTCTAATTCTGCGGCATACTTTAATAAAGCTTGAGCTCTACCAATCATATCTAAAGCCACATTAGTTAAAGCTAAATCTTCTTCTAATATTGGTCCTCTGCTGCATAATTCAGATAAACGATGACCAAGGATTAATGCGTTATCGCCTAAACGAATCGCATAATTATATGTTGCATCTTTTGTTGTCATAGTCTTTCGGATTAAATGTTTTTAGCGCCTTCAGGCATTACGTAAAAAGTTGGATGACGATAAATTTTATCGTTTGATGGATCAAATAACATATCGTTATCATCTGGATTAGATGCTGAAATATGTTTTGCAGGAACTACCCAAATACTTGTTCCTTCTCCTCTGCGAGTATAAATATCTCTTGCATTTTGCATTGCCATTTTAACATCAGATGCATGAACGCTACCTGAATGAATATAAGGAAGACCTGATTTACTTTGAATAAATACTTCCCATAAATCTAATTGTGTATCTGTTGCCATGATAATATTTATATTAAGCTGTTACTAATTCTTTTTTAACTGTTTTTAATTTATAAGCTTCTGCCGCTTCTCTCACCCAAGCTCCTTCTTGATGATACTTGATATGATGATCTAAGCGTTGCTTGTTACAAGGTCCATGACCTGCAACAACTCTATGAAACTCTTCCCAATTTATTGGACTTAACGTATAGTGACCAGTTTTTTCATCCAATTTAAAATTCTTATCTGGAATAGTTAAGCCTATCAATTCTGCTTGAGGAATCGTTTTATCAATAAACTTTTGACGTAACTCATCATTCGTTTCGCGTTTAATTTTCCATTTCACCGCATCACCACTTCTTGGAGAATCTGAATCATGAGGGCCAAACATCATCAATGCTGGCCACCACCATCTGTTCATCGCATCTTGCGCCATCGCTTGTTGTTCTTTAGTGCCGCGCATCATTGTCGTCATGATTTCATATCCTTGACGTTGGTGAAAACTTTCTTCTTTACAAATACGAACCATCGCTCTACTATATGGACCATAAGATGTACGTTGTAATGATACTTGATTTACAATAGCCGCTCCGTCAACCAACCATCCAATAGCTCCAATATCTGCCCAATTTAAAGCTGGATAATTAAAGATGCTTGAATACTTAGCTTTACCCGTTTGTAATTGCTCTATCAATTCTGCTCTTGAAATTCCCAAAGTTTCTACAGCACTATATAAATACAAACCGTGTCCTCCTTCATCTTGAATTTTTGCTAATAAAATTTGTTTAGCTCTTAAGCTTGGAGCGCGCGTAATCCAATTTCCCTCGGGCTGCATGCCGATTACCTCGGAATGAGCGTGTTGAGACATTTGACGAATTAAATGTTTTCGGTAGCCTTCAGGCATATAATCTTTAGCCTCGATGTGCTCTCCATTATCAATCCTTGATTGAAAATGTGTATCAGAATGTTCGTTATGCATAGTTAGATTTTTAGTGTAAATATATTTTACCTAAAAACCAACCCACATGACTTAGGTCAATAATAAGAGATGATTATTATCAGAGAAGAACTACCCTATAATTTCGTACAATCCCCAAAAGATAAGTAATAAACCAATGGTACTCGTGCTATACATTACAATAGTAAATGATTGATTTGAATGAAAATTAATACAGGTAATTAAAAAACCAACCACTAAAAAAATGGCTCCAAACCCAATTTTAGTTAAGCCATTTTTACGATGAACCGCATATTGCACTTTTTTAATTTGCTTAATGATTTCTGCTCTTAAAAGTGAGTCATCCGTTTTTTTAGATAATTGTTTTTCAATTTCTTCAAAGCTATTCTTATGATCTGCTAAGTCTTTAGCAAACATATATAACTCTTCCCAGTGGTCATCTTTTAAAATCATAGTTTTCTTTGATAATCAATTTACACTAATTTACAAAAAATATATAATCGAAAAAAAATGATTTTTGTCAGGATGATTTTATTAAAATAGATTACAAACCGTTTTGCTTAAAGAATTCTAATTTAGAATTAAAAATCGCCGCCATTAAGGTGCCTCTTTTTTTAGCTTCTTCAGCAATTGGACCAGAAAAAAATTCATCCACTGTACCTGTCCAGTTTTGAACCCAAATAATAAAATGGCTTTCATCTATTGGCATGCGGGCATGTGGCGGAAATGGTGCGCCACTGTATGTATGTTCATTAAATAAAATAGTTTGCCAAAAGCGATACATTTTTTCCAAATGTTGTTCCCATCTGCCACCTACTCTTTCTTCGAAAATTGGCCCTAATATTTCATTTTTCTGAATACGTCCGTAAAATGTATTCACCATCAACTTTATATCATTCAAATTTTCAATATCTCTTTTCATATATCAAGTATTAAGCAGTGGTACTAAATACATTTCGTTCGGGAACTTTTTTCCAGTATCGTTTATCAAACGACAAACATACATTTCGCAAAAACAATTTCCCAGCATCTCTAATTAGCATTTTATTAGAAGCGACTTCAATCAAACCATCTTTAATAAACTCTTCGAATTTATTCTTTGATTCAAAGTAATTTTCGTCCAAGCTTGTTTCATGCTTACACATTAAATCTAAAATATGTTGACGGATAATTAAATCTTCTTGAGTTAAAGAGTGACCCTTAAAAATAGGGAAATGACCTTCATTTACAGTCTTTTGATATTCTTCAACAGTTTTAATATTTTGAGCAAATCCATCCCACGTATCACTAATGGAAGAACAACCTAAGCCAATTAATAATTTAGTTGTATTAGTTGTGTAACCCATGAAATTACGATGTAATTCGCCTTTTTCAAATGCGTCAAACAACGTATCATTAGGTAAAGCAAAATGGTCCATTCCTATATCAGAATAGTTAGCCGCAATAAATAATTCTTTACCCGCTTCATATAAACTGCGCTTATATGAATCAGCTGGTAAATCTTTTTCTGAATATTTTCTTTGACCTGGTTTTAACCAAGGCACATGAGCATAACTATAAAATGCAATACGTTCAGGTTTTAAAGAAATAATTTTTGTGATGGTATCATTAATTGATTCAATAGTTTGATAAGGTAAGCCATACACTAAATCAAAGTTTATTGAAGTATAACCTATTTCTCTGGCGTCTTTAACTACTTGATTTACTTCATCAAATGTTTGGTAACGATTAATCGTGTCTTGTACTTTTTCATCAAAATCTTGAATACCAAAACTAACTCGCTTAAATCCTAAATGATAAAGTGCTTGTAAATGTTCTCTGGTAGTATTACCAGGGTGTCCTTCAAAACTAAAATCGTAGTCTTTAGAAATATCAACAGTATCTAAAATAGATTTGAGTAAAAAAGATAAATTTTCAGGAGCAAAAAAAGTCGGAGTACCCCCTCCTAAATGTATTTCTTTAATTAAAGGTTTTCCTTGAAAGTGATTTAAATATAATTGCCATTCTTTTAATAAGGTTTCAATATATGGCATCTCAACCTTATGATTGACTGTAATACGAGTATTACAAGCGCAATAAGTGCATAAACTTTCACAGTATGGCAAATGAATATACAAACTGATGCCATCTGAATTATACTTAATAAAAGCATTTTTCACATGCTCAATCCATTTTTCTTCATTAATGTTATTGTCCCAATAAGGAACTGTTGGATAACTAGTGTAACGAGGTGCTTGAATATTATATTTTGAAACTAAATCCATAATGGATTCAAAAGTAGTTCGATTAAAATCAATAAAAACTGACATTTATCAGTTAGAATTTTGACAAAAAGCATTTTTGGAAAGCAAAAAACTATTGTTCGTTTTTTAGTTCAGATAGGAAATTGTCGATGATTCCAGGTTTCACATGAGGCATCACAACAATTTTATACCATTTAGGTAATTCTTCGTGGCTGTCTGGCACTAGATGATATTTGTGCGCGAGCTCAGGACTAATAAAATTCGCATCAATCGTTACAATATTTAAATCTGGATGACGATAATGTTTAATTCCCCACTCTGTTAATGTTTCGGAAATAGAAGCAGCTTTATCAACTAACTGTTTCATTTTGACTGTCCAGCCAACTGAACCATGAATACGTAAAATCATCCACACACATACTGCATTAGCTCCTGAGCGACTACCGCATAAAGTATAATCTTTTCCTTTTACATATCCAGCTTCATTGGTACACACATATTGCATGTATTCTTTTCTAATTAAAAAGATTCCAGTACCATAAGGAGCTTGTAACATTTTATGTCCATCAATAGAAAAAGAAGTAATGTTTTTATTCGTGAAGGAAAATGATTTATTAGTAGTTGTAAATGGCAAAATAAATCCACCATAAGCCCCGTCTACATGTAATTTATAATTGACATGTAGCAAATTTAAAAAGTCGGTAATCTTATCAATATCATCTACTGAACCAAACATAGTTGTAGACATATTTACATTTATAATGAAATATTTGATACCACTTGCTAAAGCTGTTTCAATTTTTTGTTCTAAATCCTTTATTATAATTTCGCGCGTTGTTGGATGAACATCTATTTCAATCCCTTTTAAATGCAACAAATCCAAGGCTTTTGGAATAGAATAATGAGTATCTGCCGAATACACTACGGCAATATCCTTCATCTTTGCCTTGTATTCTTGCAAATAAAAATTTCTATAAATCCAAATAGCTTCGATATTTGCTTCTGTTCCTCCACTCGCTACATAACCATCATAAGAATACGGTTCTGCGCCAAAAATCTCTTCGGCACATATTTTAATTAAATCTTTTTCAATCTCATGTGTACCAGCAAAAAAATCTTCGTGTTCATCACCTAACGTATGCACTCCTATATGATTAGGATTAGCTATTAGAGTTGACAAAAATGGTGCGTCTTTTAAAAATGGTGCGTCATCATAAAAAATATCTGTATCTAAAAAAGTACCTGGTATTCCTAAAATATTTTCGGTACGGTAGTTTGTATTTTTACTTAAAGCGTCAAATATTTTGCGCTTAATTAATGAATATGAATATTTTTCCCAAAACATAATTAATTATCTAATGACATTTTTTAGGAGAACATTTAATAATAGGTTTTCCTGTATCTGGCTTTTCGCAACATGATACTTTATGTGTTTCTTTTTCGAATTGAGGACTTAAATAAGGAATCCCTAAATTCAATCCTCTTACAATCAATAAAACTGCCATTACAGAAACTACATAAGGCATTGCCTGACGAATATGATTACGATATTTCAGTGTAATAAACTGCCCTAAAAAAGCCACCGCATACATCACTGGAACAGTTCCAATACCAAAATAAAACATAAACTCTGCTCCTTTTATATAATGTCCAGTTGCAATGGCTCCAGCAACACCTAAATAAACTAATCCACAAGGTAACAGTCCATTTAATAACCCAATAAAGAATAAAAAGTGTAACCCTTTTTTATTAAATAAATTACCCAATTGCAATTTAACAGAATTAATAAATGAATAAATAATGCCTAATCCCTTGACAGTATTTAGTGCTTTTACATTAGTTAAAATAACAGATAATAATAGAAGAACGCCAATAACAATAGACAATATTTGTTGAAATCCACCTATGAAAAAAGACTGTCCTAATAACCCAAATACAACTCCTAAAAAAGTATACGTCACAACTCTTCCTAAATTATATAAAAAAATTCCTAAGTATTTTTTTAATGGAGAATACTGATGAACAGGAAGTGCTAATGCAATAGGACCACACATACCAATACAATGGAAACTACCTAAGAGACCTAATGATATGGCAGCGATAATAAGTTCCATTTTTAATTTATAAAAATCACTTCTTCTTTAAAGTAGTTTTTTTGATTACTTGTCCAAGATAATTGCAATTTATAAGCGCCATGAATTAATTCCTTAGCTTCAATAATTTGCTCATTATTCACAAAATTCATTTTAAAAGATAAATCCTTACTAGAATCTGAAGGGCGAAAAAATGTCGCAGTTCCGTTAAAGTCATTGCTTAACAATGCTGAATCAATTTTTAAAATGACAGAATTTCCATTGATAACATGTGAAATACTAGCTCCAGATAAAGATTTCTCGTTATTAGTAGCATTAATTTTTTGCTGGAAATTAATTTCTTGAGCATAGTAATCAGTGCTCACTAACTCTACTTTTTGTCCGTAACTCATAAACACTAATGTTAATATTAAGCCAACGAAACTTAAATACAAGACTACTATTTTAACTCCAAAATTCATGATATTTAATTTTAATGATTATTAAATTTAATAGGTCCTAAAAAATTTGTTTTAACTGTTTTTATTTTCTTTCCGTGAGAATAAACGCCGATTTCTAATTTCACTTTTCGTTCAAGAAGATCTTTTTTATTTAAGTATACAAAAAACTCTCCCATTGTAACCGCTTCAGGCTTCACTTGAATATCCTTACCAATCAATTGAATTTTATAGTCTTTAAAATTCTCTACTTTCAATTCAACTGGCAACGCTTCACGAGTTTTGTTTACTAATTTAATTGTAAATAAATTACTTAATTGATCGTTAGGTTGCTCTTGATACAGCATTCCTTTAGCTCTTAAAATAGTAGCATCATAGTCAGAACGAGTTGTTAGTAAAACTGTTTCTACACCAATTAACACTAACAATACAGCGGTGTATGCTTTCATTCTAGTAGTAAAAGCTAACTTCACTTTATCTTTAATACCGTTTTCAGAATCATAACGAATTAAGCCTTTCTCCAATCCAACGCTATCCATCATGTGATCGCAAGCATCAATACAAGCTGTACAACTAATACATTCTAATTGTGTCCCATTTCTAATATCTATTCCTGTAGGACAAACTTTTACACACAAATTACAATCAATACAATCTCCTCCCGTTCTAACTTCATTCTTTTTAAAATGATGTCTTTCTTCTCCTCTCACGTAATCATAGGCAACTACCACGGAGTTTTTATCCAATAACACACCTTGCATTCTTCCATATGGACAAACGATTAAACAAACCTGCTCTCTAAACCACCAATACACAAAAAAGAAAACAGTTGTAAATAATACAATTCCTAAAAATGCACCTATTCTATCACCTATGTTACTTAAAATATTATATACATGATCAATACTAATCACATAGCTTAACAATGTAAGTACAATCACAAAGGAAATACTATAAAACGCTAAGAACTTCAATACTCTTTTTTTGATTTTATCAGCATTCCAAGGTGCTTTTTTTAAGGCTTTTTGATAATTTGCATCACCATCAATCCAATACTCAATTTTACGAAATATCATTTCCATAAAGATGGTTTGTGGACACGCCCATCCGCAAAATAATCGCCCGAAAACTACCGTAAATAACGCAATAAAAACAATAAAGATGAGCATTCCCAAACCGAAGATGAAAAAATCTTGAGCCCAAAAAATAGAGCCAAATAAAATAAATTTTTTCTCAGGAACATTAAATAGGAATAACGGCTCTCCGTTATATTTAATAAAAGGAACGGAGAAAAATACTATTAAATAAAACCAAGTAAAATAGGTTCTTAAATCATAGTATTTTCCGAAGGGTTTTGTAGGATATACAAATGCCCTATTTCCATCCTCATTAATTGTTGAAATATGATCTCTAAAAGATTCGTCGTGATTATCATTTTGTTTATTTCCTTGAGTATCCATATTAATTGTAGTATTTAAACTTGATAACTTGTAGACTTACCTTTTAAAGATAAACTTCTATTTCTTAGCGGCTGCAACAGTTGCAGTAACCGCAGGTTTTAAACTATCCGCTTTAATTTGAACATTTAAACTATCTCCAACGACGCCAGTTGAATCACTAATTGGGGCAGCACCACCTTCTACATATAAATCACCTTGAGCAGCTTTTCCGTTTGGAGGATTTGTGCCTCTTAATGATTTAATAAAAGATGTTACTTGCGCTATTTGCATTGGAGATAAATCTTCTTTCCAAGATTTCATTCCTTTTTCAACCCAACCATATTTAATTGATTTAAAAACATCTTGAATGCTTCCTCCGTGAATCCAATAATCATCAGCAAAGTTAGGGCCAACAGTTCCTTCACCCAACTGCCCGTGACAAGCTGCACAGTTTGCAATAAAAGTTGCTTTACCAGCTGCAATATCAGAAGCATCTGTCAATAATTCCACAGTACTCTCATCTACATTATTAGCAGAAGTCTTCATGAATTCTTCAACCTCTAACTTGGCTTGTGCTATTTCTTTTTCGTATTCCTTTGTTTGTAAATCTCCAGTTCCTAATACATGGAAATTAAATAAGTAAATAACACCTACTACTATCGTTAAATAGAAACCGTATTTCCACCAAGGCGGTAAATTGTTATCTAACTCTTTTATTCCATCATAATCATGATCTAACATAATACTATCTTCTTCTTCAATTGCAACAGCATCGGTTAAACTCATTATAATTTTAGACTCTACTTTCTTAGTTTTAGTAGCTGTTTCAACAACTGTATGAGTTTTTACTAAGAAATTGAATTGGTAAATAATTAAACCTAATACAATTAACTCAACTAATACAATAGCAATCATGAAATAGAACGTAAATTGATCTAATCCACCAATTCTTCCATCATCTACTTTTGCAATTACTGCTGCTTTTTCTTGTGACATCATGGCAAATGACGACAACATTAAAAGCACAGTCGTTACATTTCTCATGGTAGATGAATTATCATCTTTTTTATTAGCGTATTTAGAAGTTAAATAGTCGCTATCAGCAACGTTTTTAAACACACTACTAAATGCTACAATAACAACTGCCAATACTACAATAGTAACCAACAGTGTTAAAAATAACACGTTTGTAAAATAAGACGTAGTTTCTTTGGTTGTTTGTTCCTGACAAAAACCCACTGCCGGAATTAACATTGCAACGGCAAGTGATTTCAATTTATTAAAATTATTCATAAGCATAGATTAATTAGTTTCGTTATCGTTGATTGGAAGGTTGCTTAATTTCTCGAAATGTTTTTTATTTCCTTTGATTACATAAAAAGTAACTAAGCCAAAAAACACAACAAATATTATTAATGAGATGAGTGGATAAATCCCGATTCCGGTGATGCTTTCCAAATAGTTTTTAAATTTCATTTTAATACGATTAAATATTTATAAATTATTTTTGTGCTTTTAAACCTTCTGATTTAATATCTTTTCCTAAACGTTGTAAGTATGATATTAAAGCAACAATTTCTCTATCAGGTAATGTTTCGATACCGTCTTTTTTCAAGTTAGCTGCAATTTCTTTTGCTTGAGCTTCCATATCTTTAATAGCTGAAGTCTCATAACCTTCTGGATAAGGAACACCTAAGCGTTTCATTGCTTTAATTTTTGCCATCGTTGAATTTGCATCTAATTGATCTTCTAACAACCAAGGGTATTGTGGCATTACAGATCCTGGCGACATTGATGTTGGATCCATCATGTGGTTATAATGCCAGCTATCAGGATATTTACCACCTAAACGGGCTAAATCTGGACCAGTACGCTTAGAACCCCATTGGAATGGATGATCATATACGAACTCACCTGCTTTTGAATATTCGCCATAACGAGCGGTTTCACTTCTAAAAGGACGAACCATTTGTGAGTGACATGTATAACAACCCTCACGGATATAAATATCTCTACCCTGTAATTCTAATGGTGTATACGGTTTTACGCTTGCAATTGTAGGAATATTTGATTTCACCAAGAATACTGGAACAAATTCAATTAAACCACCAATAGCTACTACTACTAAACTTACAATCATTAATTGAATTGGTTTACGTTCAATCCAACGGTGCCAGTGATCTTTAGAATGAGATTGATATTCACCAACTAATGCAGGAGCTTGATCTTCTTCTATTTCTAAGAAAGTACCAACTTTAATAGTTTTAATTAAATTGTATGTCATTAAAATTGCACCTACCAAGAATAATGCTCCACCAACTGAACGAGCTACATAGAATGGAATCATTTTAGTAACCGTATCCATGAATTGCCATTTTAATTGACCTTCTGGAGTAAAATCTTTCCACATAGATGATTGCATGAAACCTGCCCAATACATTGGAACCGCATATAATACAATACCTAAAGTTCCAATCCAGAAATGCATGTTTGCTAATTTCTCAGAGTATAATTTTGTTTGAAATAATCTAGGTATTAACCAATACAAGATACCAAATGTCATAAATCCATTCCATCCTAATGCGCCAACGTGAACGTGAGCAACAATCCAATCAGTATAATGCGCAATCGCGTTTACATTTTTTAAAGATAACATTGGACCTTCGAAAGTAGCCATTCCGTATGCCGTTACAGCAACCACTAAGAATTTTAAACCTACGTTATCACGTACTCTATCCCAAGCACCACGAAGTGTTAATAAACCATTAATCATACCACCCCAAGATGGAGCAATTAACATCACAGAGAAAACAACACCTAAAGATTGTGCCCAATCAGGAACAGAAGTGTATAATAAATGGTGAGGACCAGCCCAGATGTATAAGAAAATTAATGCCCAAAAGTGGATAATAGATAAACGGTATGAATAAACTGGACGTTGAGCAATTTTAGGTAAGAAATAATACATTAAACCTAAATATGGAGTCGTTAAGAAAAACGCTACTGCATTATGTCCGTACCACCATTGTACTAAAGCATCCTGAACACCAGCATACCAAGAGTATGATTTCCAAAAAGAAACTGGAATTTCAATAGAGTTAACAATGTGTAACATCGCTACCGTAACAAACGTTGCAATGTAAAACCAAATAGCTACATATAAATGGCGTTCACGACGACGAATAATTGTACCGAACATATTCCAGCCAAATACAACCCACACTAATGTGATTAAAATATCAATTGGCCACTCTAATTCAGCGTACTCTTTACCTGTTGTTTTACCTAACACTAATGTTAAAGCAGCCAACACAATAATTAATTGCCAACCCCAGAAATGGATTTTGCTTAATAAATCACTAAACATACGAGCCTTTAATAAACGTTGTAACGAATAATAAACGCCCATGAAAATACCATTACCTACAAAAGCAAAAATTACGGCGTTAGTGTGTAACGGACGTAAACGACCAAACGTGGTGTAAGGTAAATTTAAATTTGCTGCGGGTAAATACAATTGAATAGCGGCTATTAAACCCACTAACATTCCTACTAAACCCCAAAGAATGGTTGCATAAGCAAACATCTTTACTGTTTTGTTGTCGTACTGAAATTTTTGAAGTTCCATATTATTTGTTTTTTTTGGTTTTATTATTTGATTCTTGTTTAGTTTCTTGAATTGTGGTGTTGTCGAACAACATTCTTACTGATGGCGTGTAATCATCTTCGTATTGATTACTCCTTACTGACCAAATAAATGCTATTAAAAAGCCTATTGCCAGTAGTAAACTTGCTCCTATCATGATAAAAATTGCGCTCATATTGGCCGTAAAATTAGGTTAGTTAACATTTTTTATAACTGACTTTTATCATTACTAATAATGACTTTTATCAGGATTCAATTTTTTTAGTTTGATCTCATAAAATGAGCTTAATCCTGTAGTAAGTAAAACAATACTTATTGAGCTGATTGGCATCAAGATAGCAGCAATAACAGGCTCTAAATCGCCTTGCACGGCAAAAAATAATCCAACAAAATTATACAGGATAGACAATACAAAACTTGCAAAAATGATTGTTTTTTGTCGGCGACAATAGTTTACCAATTCTTTTAAAAGCGTAAAGTTTTTACCTGCTAAAACGGCATCGCATGCTGGCGAAAAATTATTAGTATCATCACTGATGGCAATACCAACATCACTTTGTTTTAAAGCTCCTGCATCATTCAATCCATCTCCAATCATTAACACTTTTTTATTGCTATTTTGGAGGTGTTTAATGAAATTTAATTTATCTTCTGGTTTTTGCTCGAACAACATTTCTGATTTGGCACCAAATATATTTTTCAAGAAACCCTCTTCCGAAGCATTATCTCCTGATAAAATTTTTAAATCAAATTGAGAACCCAATGATGATACTATTTTTTCTAATCCTTCTCTGTAAGCATTTTTTACAATAAAATATCCTACAAATTCTTCATCAATACTTACATACACTCTACTGCCTGAAACTAATTGATGAGCATCTTTGCCTAACACAAATTCCGAAGAACCCATTTTCACAAAATGCTCATTGATATTAGCGGAAGTACCAAATCCCTTAAACTCTTTGTAATTTTTTATATGTAGCATTTTAGTAAAAGGAAGAAAAGAAACCACACTCTTACTCAATGGATGATTTGACTGATTTGCTAACGTGCGAATTAACTGAGATTGATTAGAAGATAATTCTGCTCCTTGAAAAGAAATTTCTGATTTACCTTGTTCGGTAATTGTTCCTGTTTTATCAAAAACGATGGTATCAATTTCTGACATTTGCTCAATTACAGAAGCATTTTTTACATATAATTTGTATTTATTTAAAATACGAATCATATTGCCATTGGTAAACGTTGCGCTCAATAATAACGCACAAGGGCAAGCCACAATTAATACCGCCGTTACTGCACCCCAAATTTTAGAAGAGTCATTTATTGACCAATAAATAGCGGCTGCAATTGCAACAGAAAATAAAGCATAAGTGAAATAGCGACTAATTCTATGAATGAAAGACACTTTAACTTCTTCTTTATTTTCTTTAAAGGCCTCGTTATTCCATAATTGAGTTAAGTAACTTTGAGAAACTTCTTTTACGACTTCTAATTCAATGGCGCCAGATGTTTGTTTGCCACCAGCATAAACAATTTCTCCTATTGATTTTTCAACAGGTAAAGATTCGCCAGTGACAAAACTATAGTCAATGGTTGCTTTTCCTAAAAATAAAATAGCATCTGCTGGAACAATTTCATCATTATGAATTTTAATTCTATCGCCAACTTTTAAATCGGAAACAGAGATTTGTTTTTCTGTTCCATCGGTGTTAATTACACTAACTCCTAGGGGAAAATAGGATTTAAAATCTCTGTCAAATGAAATAGTTTGATATGTTCTATTTTGAAAATAACGACCAATCAACATGAAAAATACAATTCCACTCATCGAATCTAAATAACCTGCACCAGTTCCAGATAAAATCTCATATAAGCTTCTACCAAACGTAATAAGGACAGCCAAAGCAATTGGAGCATCAATATTTAAAAACTTTTGGCGTAAGCCTTTATAGCCTGAAATAAAGAACTCTGAAGCTGAATAAAAAAATACTGGGAGAGATAGTGCTAAATTCAAATAACTGAACCATGTTTTTAAGCCAATATCATCTGCTTTTCCTAACGAAAAATATTCAGGAAAACTAAGCATCATAATATTACCAAAACAAAAACCTGCGATTCCTATTTTAACAATAGTAGTGGCATCGTACTTTTTTACTTTGCTAGAGCTAACGTCGTTTAAACTAATATGAGGTTCGTAACCAATGATAGTAAGAGCTTCGGCAACTTTCTTTAAAGAAGTTTCTTGGTAATTGTAAATAACCGTCACCTCTTTTTTCACAAAGTTAACTTGGGATTTTATAATACCTTGATCAATTTTATCTAAATGTTCTAATATCCATATACAAGAAGCACAATGCATCTGAGGCAAATAAAATATCACATGTTGGTGAGTATCGTCTTGAAAATGAGTTAATTTTTTAATGATTTGATCATCATCTAAAAAATCAAATTTTCCTTTTCGAACTTCTTGTTTTTGATTAATGCCTGGATTGTGTTCTAAATCATAATAGGAACATAAATCACTTTTATTAATAATTTCATAAACCGTTTGACAACCTCTACAGCAAAATTCTTTATCTTCGATGTGATAATAATGCTCAATAACGTCTTCACCGCAGTGATAGCAAGTTGTTTTGATTTCAGATTTTTCTATAACTTTCACGGCACAAACTTAAAACCAGATGTTTTTATTAAAACTGACAATTATCAGTTATTATATTGATAAAGGTCAAATTGGGAAGAAACTAAATAAATGAACTTTATTACAACTTTTAAATTATGATATACATGAATCCTATAGAGAATTTACATTATGCCATTGGACAGTTAGCATTTGCAGTTGCCTTTACAGATGGTAAAATACAAAAACAAGAAAGCGAGAACTTTCATAAAATCGTTGCGGAAGAATTAAGCAATAAATCTTACGATTTTGATGTTTCTGATATTATTTTTCAAGTGATGGAAAAAGACAAAATGGATTCAAACACAGTATATGAATGGGCTATGAAGGAAATAAAAACAAATAGTCATTATTTAAGCCCACAATTAAAAGATAAATTCATTTCAGTTGTAGAAAAAATTGCAGGTGCTTTTCCTCCAATCACAAATGAAGAATCAGATATCATTAATAGATTTAAAAAAGACATAGAAAATATAAATGGAGACCCCGCATACTATCTAAAATAAAAAAGCCCCCGCTAGTTGGCGAGGGCTTTTTTATGCATTATGATTTATGTCTAACTATGAATAGTTAAAACAGGTATAGGGCTGCTAAATGCTACCTCTTTTGTTGTACTAGGATAGACCAAATTATGGAGAAACGAATGTTTCTTTTGCTCTAAAACAATCACATCAACATCATGAGTTTTTATAAAATCTAATAAAGCAGTACTAGCTTTATCTTCTGATAAAATAAACGTTTTATGTGAAGTAGCTTCTAACTTCTGTTCAACAAATAAATCTGTTGCCGATTCTACTTCATTTATTAAGTGATTATCAGGTATCACATGTAACACACTTAAACTAGCGCCAAACATAGATGCGATATTTTTTATCTGTATCAATCCTGTTTGTTCTGTAATATGAGCATCGTACTCACTTGCGTAAGCAATGTTTTTTATATTTTTATATTCATAACCGTTAGGAATTATAAATACTGGAATATTACTTTCTCTAGATACTGAAACTGCATTACTTCCAAACAATACTTTACCAAATGTCGTGCTATGTCCTGTAATTCCCATTACTACTAAATCAATATTTTTATTAGAAATATAATTCAGCATTACTGCTTTTAAATCACCGATTTCCGTGAAACACTGTACTTCACCTGTGAGAGCATTATCTTTTTTTAATAATATAGCTTTTTCTTCTAACGTTGCTTTACTCTCTGCTAAAGCATCATTAACTGTATAGGCAACGACATTATATTCATTATTATACACAGGCACAGCACTTACATGAAGTAACATAATATTAGAAGAAAGGCTATTAGCTAAATTCACTGCATAAAGCAAAGCATTATCCGATGTTTCAGAAAAATCTACAGGTACTAAAATAGTATTCATGATATATAGTTTTATACAAACCTAACTAATTTAAAGATAGAGATCCATTAATTTTTGTCAGTTAATAACATGAGAATTATCACATAAAAAAGGGCTTAATTGACTATATTTGTTTTTATGCAAGTAAAATTTATTGGAGCAACAGAAACGGTAACTGGTAGTAAACATTTAATTACAACCGACAAAGGATTTAATGTTTTATTAGATTGTGGTTTATACCAAGGAATGGGTAAGGAAACTGATTTTTTAAATCGACATTTAGGCTTAAACCCCTCCGAAATAGATGTTCTTATTTTATCACATGCGCATATTGATCATTCTGGAAACATACCCTATTTAGTTAACCAAGGATTTTTAGGTTCCATTTATTGTACACCACAAACATTAGAAGTGGTGGAAATTCTTCTTAAAGACAGTGCTAAAATTCATGAATACGACATTGAGTATGTGAATAAAAAACGCGAACAAAGAGGTGAAGATCCTATAGAACCTTTATACACTTCAAAAGATGTTGATCGTTGTTTAAAACATTTTAAAACGGTTCCTTATCACGCGGATTTCCATTTAAACGAAGAGGTTTCTTTTAATTTTACCGATGCAGGACATATTTTAGGAAGTGCTAGTATTAATTTAAGATTAAAACATAAAGATCAGAAGATAACACATTTAACCTTTACTGGCGATGTTGGAAAATATAATGATATGCTTTTAAAAGATCCTGAATGTTTCCCTCAGGCTGATTATATTATTTGCGAATCAACTTATGGAGATAGATTGCATGAATTAGATATTGATGCTGAACTACATTTATTAAATGTGGTTAGAAAAACTTGTGTAGAGAAAAAAGGCAAATTAATCATTCCTGCTTTCAGTTTAGGGCGAACCCAAGAAATTGTTTACATTCTAGATAAATTAAAAAACAAAAAACTTTTACCTAATATCAAAGTATATGTGGATAGTCCTTTATCAACTAATATTACAGATATCATGAGAGAGAATGTTGATTGTTTTAATCAAAGACTTCAAGAATATATAAAAACGGATGCTGACCCTTTTGGTTTTAGTAATTTAAAATACATTCGAGAAAAAGAAGAGTCAATGGCTTTAAATACAAGCGAAGAACCTTGTATCATTATTTCCTCATCAGGTATGATGGACGCGGGACGCATCAAACATCATTTGGCAAATAATATTTCAAATCCTAAAAACACAATTTTAGTAGTTGGTTATTGTACCCCAAACTCATTGGGTGGTAAAATTAAATCAGGCGAAAAAGAAGTTAAAATTTTCGGGAAGTTTCATAACGTCAATGCTGAAGTGGAAGTAATTGATTCTTATAGTGCTCATGCCGATTATTCAGAACTGATTAAATTTTTATCATGTCAAGATAAATCAAAAATTAAAAAATTATTTTTGGTTCATGGCGATTTGGATGCCAAGGTGTCATTTAAAGAAAAATTAATGACTGAAGGGTATAAAGAAGTCATTATTCCTAACAAAACAGAAACGTTCATTATAGATTAAGCGAAAATTCAAAATTCTGTAAATCAATAACTTAAAAATTATTGATTTTACAAAAACTGACATTTGTCACTTTTAAAACTGACAAATGTCAGTTTTTGTTGAGAACTCTCCTATACCTTTGGTAGTTGTTTTTATAAAAATCAATACCTTGGGAAAAACAAACTCACTTATAATGGAAAGCTTAAACGCTTTATTTGAATATACTACCGAAGGTATTATTATTGCTAATCAATCTGGTAACATTATTCGCGCAAATCCAAGTTCTGAGAAATTATTTGGATATGAAACTGGCGAATTAATAAACCAAAAAATTGACGTTTTAGTCCCAAACAAATTTTCACATTCTCATGAAAAACATCGTGAAAATTACAATAAAAATCCTCATCCTCGTTCGATGGGAAAAGGATTAGATTTATTTGGTAAAAAGAAAGATGGTAAAGAATTTCCTGTTGAAATTAGTTTAAGTCATTATAAAACTAATGATGAAATGTTTGTGATAGCCTTTATTATTGATAGAACTGAAAGAAAAGAGGCGGAAGAAAAAATAAAACGAGTAAACGCTGAACTTGAATTAAAAGTTGAAGAGCGTACAAAAATATTGAAAGAAACGCTTCATGAATTAGAAGCTTCAAAAGATGAGTTGAGTGCAGCTTTAGAGAAAGAAAAAGAATTAAACGACATGAAGTCTCGTTTTGTAACAATGGCTTCTCATGAATTTAGAACTCCATTAAGTACTATTTTATCATCTGCCTCGTTAATTGGAAAATATAAAAATACCGAAGAAGAGGATAAACGTCATAAACATGTTGATAGAATTAAATCAGCTGTCACTAATATGACATTAATTTTAAATGATTTTTTATCAGCTGGAAAATTAGAAGAAGGAAAAATCAGTGTAAACCTTGTTTCAATTGATATTCCAGCATATATTAATGAAAGTTTAAATGAGTTAAGTAACTTTTTAAAACCTGGACAAGTAGTTAATTACATGCATCAAGGAGACATAAACTTTGTTTGCGACAAACAGTTTTTAAAAAACATGATTATCAATTTAGTTTCTAATGCTAGTAAATTTTCCAATGAAAATAAAGCTATAGAAATTAACACAATCAATTCGAATAACGAACTTCAGTTAATTGTAAAAGATAATGGAATGGGAATTCCAGCTGATGAACAAAAGAACTTGTTTGAAAGATTTTTTAGAGCTAAAAACGCTTTAAATGTTCAAGGAACTGGTTTAGGATTAAGTATTGTTGCTAAATACGTTGAAGTATTACACGGGACCATCAAATTTGAAAGCGAATTAAATATAGGAACTACATTTCACATAAAATTACCATTACAAGATGAAAACAATTCTTTTAATTGAGGATAATACAGAGGTAAGAGAAAATACTGCCGAAATTTTAGAACTTGCTACTTATAAAGTATTGCAAGCTGAGAACGGAAAAGTTGGTGTTGAAATCGCCAATGAAAATGATATCGATTTAATTATTTGTGATATCATGATGCCTGTTTTAGATGGATACGGTGTTATTCACTTATTAAGTAAAAATCCAAAAACAGCATCTATTCCATTTATATTTTTAACTGCAAAATCCGAAAGAGGCGATTTTAGAAAAGGGATGGAAATGGGAGCTGATGATTATATTACTAAACCATTTGATGATATTGAATTATTAAAAGCTGTTGAAAGTAGATTAAAAAAATCTGAATTATTAAAAGCTGATTACTCAAGAGATGAGGCAGGAATTAATTCTTTCTTAGACGAGGCAAAATCACTAGAAGAATTAAAACACTTAAGTGATTCGGCCAAAGTAAAAAATTACAAAAAGAAAGAATTAATATACACTGAGGGAAATAACCCTAATTACTTATACCTTTTACAAAAAGGAAAAGTAAAATCCTTTAGAGCTCATGAATACGGAAAAGAATTGATTATCTCTTTACATAAAGAAGGCGATTTCTTTGGTTACACTGCCTTATTGGATGAAACAGCTTATTATGAAAGTGCTGAAGCTCTGGAAGATTCAAGTATTGTATTAATTCCTAAAGAAGATTTTTATGCCTTATTAAATAATAATCATGGTGTGATGAAACGTTTTGTGAGATTATTATCCAACGAAATTCAAGAGAAAGAAGAGCAATTATTAAAAATGGCCTATAGCAGCGTAAAAAAACGTGTTGCTGAGGCACTATTAAAACTTCAAAAAAATTATCAGCAAAATGCTAAAGACACTTTCAGTATTTCTATTTCTCGTGAAGATTTAGCAAATATTGTTGGAACGGCTACCGAATCATTAATCAGAACCTTAAGTGATTTTAAACAAGAGGGCTTAGTGGAAATTAAAGGGAGTAATATTTCGATTGTTGACACCAAAAAATTTGAAGCTTATATCAAAAAATACTTCTAACAAACAGTATAAAATAATTAAACAAAAAAGCCTTTCAAATTGAAAGGCTTTTTTGTTTTTAAAATCTTGATACTCTTCGGTGACAATAAGGCGTTCCCCCTTCTTTTTCGTAATACTGTTGATGATACTCTTCCGCTGGCCAAAACTTTACAGCTTTTTTAAGCTGTGTAGCCACTTTATATCCCTTCAATTGAAGTTGGGCAATTAACTTTTCTGTAGTTGCTTTTTGAGCATCATCAAAATAAAACACAACTGATAAATACTGAGGTCCAACATCATTTCCTTGTCCGTTAGCTTGTGTTGGATCATGTATTTCAAAAAATAATTTAGCCAATTCTTCGTAACTGGTTAGAGAAGGATCGTAGGTGACTTCCAATGCCTCAATGTGCCCTGTTGAGTGACTACAAACTTCTTTATACGTTGGATTTTCTTTAAAACCGCCTGTATATCCAACGCTAGTGCTAATAACACCTTTGGCATTTTGAAAATAATATTCTACTCCCCAAAAACAACCACCTGCAAAGATAGCTTTGGCAGTAGAGGTTTTAACTACATCTTCAACAAATAACATGGATATAGAATTTACGCAATGACGAGTATCTTTATCAGTTAAACCTTCTCCGTAAAACACATGCCCTAGATGTCCTCCACAAGTAGCACAGGTAATTTCGGTTCTACTACCATCAGCATCTAACGTTTTTTTAACTGCGCCTTTTATCTCATCATCAAAACTGGGCCATCCGCAACCTGAATGAAATTTAGAATCTGACTTATACAAAGGAGCATTGCATTGTTTACATAAATAAGTGCCTTTTTTAAAATGATCAGTATACTCACCTGTAAAAGGTCGTTCGGTTCCTTTATTAACTATAACATATTGTTCTTCTTTGGTTAATTGATTAAATTTCATTGGTGTATCTTTTTTTAGCATTGAACTTTTAGCAACTTGAGTTGTATGATTTGAATTTTGACATTGGGTACTATAACAACCCATTAAAAACAACAAACAAACCAAAAATATCTGCGATTGTTTAACGTTTATAAATTTACTTTTTTTCATGTTAAATAGATTAATAAATCGATTATATAAAAATAACAGATAAAAAACTAAAAAGTTGAGTAATCTAAAGCTTTTATGATTTTTTATACATTCATTCACAATTACCTGTTAAATAAAGAAATTTAACGCTTATATTTATTACCTGAAGCAATTATTCATATATCTGTTATTAATCCAATGTTCTTGGATGATCTCTCAAAACAAGGAACTAATTTCAAAAGACAGTATTTCGGCAGACAGTATTCTGATCTTCAGTAAGTCATACTTAGGAACAAACTACTGCTATGGTAGTTGTAATCCTATAAAAGGTTTTGATTGTTCTGGATTTGTACACCATGTATTCAATCATTTTAATGTAAAAGCTCCAAGATCCTCCCGAGATTATAAATACATTGGGAAAACTATCCATCCTGATTCTTTTAAAGTAGGAGATATAATTGTTTTTACTGGTACTAATGCTAAAAACAGAACGCCTGGACATGTTGGTATTATTACATCTAATTGGGATAAAGAATTACAATTTATTCATAGTTCTTCTAATAAAAAACATTCAGGAATTAAATTGTCAACATATCTAGAATCACCGTACTATGAAAAACGCTTTTTGAAGATTGTGAGAATTATTAAAGTCTATTAATATCAATGTTAAAAAAAAGATGATTCTTTAACAATTCATATCCTATTTTTTAAATATCTTCAAAAGCACCATTAATATTTTTAAATTATAATAATCAATGAAATCAACCCTACTAGTTTTTTCTTTACTGATATGTAATTTCGTTTACAGCCAAATAAGTATTGAATTGAAAGAAAGCCAAACTTCCAATTGGACTTTTAGTGATCGTGAAAAACTAAATTATGCCGATAAGTATTTCAAAAACCAAGAGTATCTTTTTGCAAGGCAATCCTACGATAGTTTATATAAAAAACACAAAACAAATGTTTATTTAGGCTATCTGCTTGGCTCATGTAACATATTCGATCCTAGGTATCAAGTAAGTGCAGAACAGCTTATTAAAGCTGCTGAATCACTAAAAGAAAAATTGCCCGATTATGATTACTTTTTAGGGAAAGCGTACCTAGTAAATGATAAATACACGGAAGCAATTGCTCAATTTGAAAAATACAAACTTAATCCATTAAACAAAGACATTAAAGAAGAAGTAGATCATGAAATTTTCATCTGCAAAAGCGCTATTTCTTTAGAAAATAAATCTGCGGTGGCTAAAATCACTAATATTGGTTCTCCAGTAAATACAAGTGGATCAGAGTATACACCTGTTTTTCCTTCAAATGAAAATTTTATGGTTTTTACTTACCGTGGCGAAAAATCAATGGGAGGCAAACAAATCATTCCAAATAAATCGGACGAAAAAAACGGAATCTATTTTGAAGATGTGATGATTTCATACAAAAATAAAAATAATCAATGGACCGATCCAACGCCTATTGGTAGCATAAATACTAACGGGCATGATGCAACAGTTTATATTTCTCATGACGGACAAAAATTATTTATTTACAGAAATGTTGGTGTTGGAAGTGGCGATATTTTCATGAGTAAGCTAGATGGAGCAAATTGGGGGATTCCTGAAAAAGTAAAGGGCATTAATTCAAATTTCTGGGAAGGAAGCGTATGTTTATCGCCAGATGAAAAAACAATATATTTTTCGAGTGACAGACAAGGCGGGCAAGGAGGAAGAGATATATATTATGCACAACAACTTCCTGATGGCTCATGGGGAAATGTAAAAAATTTAGGGCCAGAGATAAACACAAAATTTGATGAGGATGCGCCATTTATTCATTCCGATGGCAAAACACTATTTTTCGCATCAACTGGGCACAATACAATTGGCGGTTATGATATTTTTAGAAGTGAATTAAAACAAGGAAAATGGTCGATGCCTTATAATGTAGGAAAACCTGTTAATACAACTCAAGATGACAAATTTTATGTTGTATCGTCTGACGGAGAAAGAGGCTATTATTCATCAGAAAAAAAAGACGGGAAAGGCCTGCAAGATATTTATATGGTAGAGCCGGGTTTATTTGGTAAACCTACAGCTTTGGTATTAGTAACAGGATATGTAACTTATGATAACGCTCCAGTTAAAGCTGATATTTTAGTTCGCTCTAAAATCAATAAAAAAGATTTTTCTGGGACTTTTAATTCTAATTCAATTAATGGAGGATATTTAGTGAATCTTCCATCTGGTAACGAATATGAAATTGTTTACAAATACTTAAATACAAGCATTACTAAAGATATTTCAACAGCAATGGTGGATACTTTTGCAAATCTGGAAATTAATGCAGAAATTTTTTCAGTTGAATATCAAAAATTAAATTTCACAAAAATTGACTCTAATGCAATTAGAGGTGATAATTTAAATGCAATAGGCTTAACTTACGAGACAATAGTTGAAAAATATGGCAGCAAAATTACCGACAGTTTAGAATATACTGTTCAAATAGGAGCTTATAAAATCATGGAAAATTTTAATTACTCTAAGTTAATTGGTTTACCAAAAGCTCAACGCAAAACATATGGTGATAATATCACCAGATTTACTCTTGGCAACTACAAAACTATTAATGAAGCGGATGTTTTACTTAAAAAGGCATGGAAAAATGGCATTAAAGATGCTTTCATTATTGCCATATATAAAGGACAAAAGTATTACTTCACCGAACTTTTAAACCAACAAATTCTTAAATAATTTAGTACGTAAAAAAAAGCCCTAGTTGTAATTAACAAGGGCTTTTTTATTATTGGTTATTACAATCTATTTCTCTGTAGTCTTTTTTAGCAGTTGGATTATCTAATACTTGAAAAGACATATATGGCTCACCAAATAATTTACAGTAGCGTTGTGGATTTTTTTCCTTTGCTTTATGCAGCGCATCACTAAATGTTCTACTATAAAACTTCTCTGGTAAATGTGAAGCTATTGAAATATAACTAAATATTAAATCTTCGCTCACATTTTCTACTTTTAAAAATGGTTCTAATACAGTTGAAGAAAATTTATAATCTTTTCCTCTTGTGAATACATAGGCCAATTTTAAAGCATTTTGCCAACTAGCATCTTTAAAATTGTAAAAGCCTTTAATTTTATTTATACATGCTTCTATTTGAGCATCAGCACCATCTGTTGTATCTAAAGACTCTATAATTTTAAATTGCCACTCAATATTTAAACCATCAATTAATTTCTTCTTAATCTTTGTTTTATATAAAGCATCAATTTCTTGCTGCATTTTACCTTGTTGTTCCTTTGTTCCAACCGTTGAATCAATTTTAATAGAACAAAATATTCTATTAAATCTTACAACATCATTAGCTGGATCTATTTTTTCTAAACGTTTAAATTCCGCATAATCATCTTCATCAGCAATACTACTTTTTGCTAAATAATTAAAATAAACTTTATTATTTAATAGATTGGTGAATTGAGGATTTTCGGGGATTTTAAAACTATCCAATACGTCTTCGGTATATTTTTTTGCTATTTTTTGACTAGAGGCATATTCCATAATTTTATAGGCCTGACTCATTTTATTGGCTTTAACGGCTCGGTTAAAAGATACTGTCGTGAATTTTTGTTCTTTATTACCTGTGATGTCGTAAGTCACATCCATTACCATTTGTGCAAAACGTTGCTTGGCTAATACAGGTTCTAATTCTGATAATAAAGACGCATCGTTGTTAATTTTTTTAATAGCTTTTTCTTTACCCATTTTCACTAAATCAGCATATTTCCCATCTTCCATTTCCAACTCAAATAAATTCCATGAATCTTTTGTTTCAATACTTGGCGTAATTTTATTTTGCTGCATACTTTGTAAAACTTTTGTTACACTTTCTGCACGCTTACGTTGTAGCTTAGCATTTGCATTTGCATCACCTTCAATTGAAGAAAAGGCATATATATATAATCCATCGATCACAAAATCTGGTTCATTTAATGCTTTAATAAAAGGAGCAACATCTTCAGGTTTAAATTCTGATTTGTTTTTTTCGAACGGAATTGTAAAATTTAAAATAGAACTTTCTGATTTTGGCTCAAAAGCAGGTTTTAATCCTACAGTTGAATCAGCAGGAATGATACCAACAGGCGTACTACTTTCTTGATCTCCCTTTTCTAAGTAACTGCGAGTAACTGTTTTACAAACATGTCCATCCTGCACTACAATTAAATTTAGCTCGTATGGGCCCGTAATTTTTTGATTAAATTTACCCATCTCAATTTTCAACTTATTAATCTTAACCTTCTTTTTAGATTTAGGATCTGCCTTAACTAGATTTTTAGCAAATACTTGATCTTTGGTAATCACCTTACCCATTACCCCTTTATTTTGTAGGTTATTGTCAACAATATTGTAATCTGCTTTTTCGTATTGAGCTCTTTGAATAACATCTACTGCTAAACCATCCTTAGTTTTTTTCAATAAACGCTTTAGGTCTTTTAAATTAGCATACTCTAAATAAATTTTGCCATTCTCTACAAATAATCCTTTTTGTAACACATCGTAATTTTTCCACTTATCGCAGTTTTTACAAGATTTAGCATCTGGCGTTAATAGTTTTTTTGATTTTGTATTAAAAGGCACTTCTAATTCTTTCTTCATTTTGGCGCCAGTATTAAAGCTATCGTAACCTCCAAAAACTGCTGTAGCTACCACTTTTTTACCATCCTTTAGCATCTCGCATTTAATACCGATAAGCATATACTGTGCTTTGAGTAATATTTCTTTATCTTTTTTGTTATTTTCCCATCGGGTCCATATAACTTTTGCTACTTCCTCCGTTTTATAATTATCACGCCCTTTACTAACAGGCGCAAGCATCGCTACTTCTTCGCCTTTTTTTGTACCACCAGCTTTCACTAAATTTTTCTTTACTTTTTCAGGATCAACTTTAGCTGCACCCGATTTCACAAATGTTTTTGCATCAATACCGGCAGCTGTTATTAATACATCATTCATTTCAAAGGTGTCTAACCCATTTTTAATTCTAAATTTATTTAATTCCCTAACTAAAACATTAGGCAATTCATCTAAATTAAAATTATCTTGAGCCTGCGTAAATGTTACTGCTAACAAAAGAATAAACAATAGTATTAGTTTTCTCATAGTGGGGTGTTTAGTGTTTTAACAAATATTAAAAAAAGCATTTACAAGTGCAGCTAAGAGTATTCACAAACTATTAACAAATGCATTTTTCTTTAGAAATTCTACCAAATTAAACATCCCAATGATTATATTCGTAACTCCTAATTATCGAACTATCATATGAAGAAAATACTAATTGCCAACCGAGGTGAAATTGCTTTACGTGTGATGCGTAGTGCAAAAGAAATGGGAATTCAAACTGTTGCCATTTATAGTGAAGCTGATAGAAACGCGCCTTTTGTGCGTTATGCTGATGAAGCTGTTTGTGTTGGCCCTCCTCCTAGTGCTCAATCTTATTTACAAGGAGATAAAATCATTGAAATCTGCAAGGAATTAGGTGTTGATGGCATTCATCCAGGCTACGGTTTTTTATCTGAAAATGCTGATTTTGTGAGAAAAGTTCAAAAAGCAGGTATCACATTTATTGGACCAAGTGCTGAAGCTATGGATTTAATGGGAGATAAATTAAGTGCCAAAGCAACTGCAAAAAAATATAAGGTCCCAATGATTCCAGGTTCTGACGGTGCCATAAGCGATTTAGCTGAAGCAACAAAACTAGCCAAAGAAATTGGTTTCCCTTTATTAATCAAAGCATCTGCTGGTGGTGGTGGAAAAGGAATGCGTTTAGTAGAAAAGGAAAGTGAAGTGGAAGAACAAATGAAATTAGCCATTAGTGAAGCTATTTCGGCTTTTGGCAATGGAGCTGTGTTTATCGAAAAATATGCAACAGGTCCTCGTCATATCGAAATTCAATTATTAGCAGATAATCATGGCAATTGCGTTTATTTATTTGAACGTGAATGTAGTATTCAGCGTCGTCATCAAAAAGTAATTGAAGAAGCACCGTCAAGTGTATTAACTCCTGAGTTACGAAAACAAATGGGCGAATGTGCCGTAAACGTTGCTAAAGCATGTAATTATAGTGGCGCTGGAACGGTTGAGTTTTTAGTAGACGACAAATTAAATTTCTATTTCTTAGAAATGAATACACGTTTACAAGTTGAACATCCAGTTTCGGAAATGATTACTGGATTAGACTTAGTAAAAGAACAAATTAAAGTAGCTCGCGGCGAAAAATTATCGTTTACACAAGATGATTTAAAAATTAACGGACATGCTATTGAAGTGCGTGTGTGCGCCGAAGACCCAACCAATAACTTTTTACCAGATATTGGTAACCTAAAAACGTATCGTATCCCATCAGGGCCTGGCGTTCGTGTGGATGATTCGTTTGAAGAAGGAATGGATATTCCAATTTATTATGATCCAATGATTGCAAAATTAATTGTGCATGGTAAAGACAGAACAGACGCTATTGAGAAAATGCTACGCGCCATTCAAGATTATCAAATTACTGGAGTAGAAACTACTTTACCATTTTGTTCGTTTGTTTTAAAACACGAAGCCTTTGTAAGCGGGAAATTTGATACCGGGTTTATTCCAAAATATTTTAAGCCTGAAATGTTAAATAAATCTAATGCAAATGAAGAAGAGGTTGCCTCTATATTTGGAGCGTTTATGGCTTCCAAAACACATGATAAAGCTAAAGAACAACAAATAAATTCTGGAGGAAAATCTAAATGGCGACTAAATCGCGTATAGTTTAAAAGGTAACCGAAGGGTTACCTTTTTCGTTTAAGGAATAAATACAAAATGAGAATTATTTGTATACCACATTTTAAACTTTTGGCCATTTTAAGCTTTTGGTTCATACAAATACATGCTCAAAACGGAGATAATTTACCGGCATCTTCTGATAAACCTAAAGTTCTTTACAAAGTATGGGGCGAAGTAGTAAATGGAGACACAATTCCTAGTATTCGATTACCTGAAGTATGGATTTATGCTGAATACGGTTATAAAAATAAAAAACAGTACGAAGCGTGGACAAGAACAAAATACAATGTCAAAAAAGTATACCCTTATGCTATTTTAGCTGCTGCTAAACTAAAAGAATACAACCGTATTTTAGAACAAATGCCTGACGAAAAAACGAGAAAGGCTTATATGAAAACCGTTGAAAAAGAACTAAAAGCAGAGTTTGAAGAGCCCCTAAAAAATTTAACGATGACACAAGGCAAAATATTATTAAAATTAATAGACCGTGAAACTGGAAATACAAGTTTTGAATTAGTAAAAGATTTAAGAGGCGGTTTTCAAGCATTTATGTGGCAAAGTGTAGCCCGTATTTTTGGTAGTAATATGAAATCTGCATACGATCCAAATGGAGAAGACATTATGATTGAGCGGGCTATCAAATTAGTTGAAGCCGGTCAGTTTTAACATTTGAAAGCCTTGAAGTACTTGTTAAATAATGTGTTAAAAGCTCCCTTTTTAACAAAATAAACCTACATTTATCAGATTAACTTACAAAACATTTTTTTATGACTAAACTAAAAACATTTTTATTAATAGCTATAACCTTAAACTTCAATTTACTTTTTTCACAAAATATAAAAGATGAAAACGTTGAATATCGTTTTATTAAACTACCACTAAATCCTCTTCCTGCAAGTATCAAAAATTATCAATCTTCTATTTTCGCAAACTATGAAGCTGATAATCAAAAGAAAAAAGAAAAATACGAGGCTGAGAAAAAAATCGCTGATGATAATTTCGAGAAAGAAAAAGCAGCCTACCCTGCCAAAGTAAAAGCTGCAGAAGATAAATATAATCAGGAGATGGAAGAATGGAAGAAAAAATCATTTGGAGAAAAAGTAGTTGAAAAACAATTATTAGGCGAAAACAATAAACCCGTTAAACAAATCCCATCTCCTCCTTATCCGATGTCTGTTAGGCAACCTGATTTAAAAACAAGCTACGATTATCCGGTGGTAGCAAGTACTTATTTAGTTTTAGATGGTTTTTCAAATAAACCAGACAATGCTGTGAAAATAGATGTTATACTTTATGGATATGATTATACTGAACCAAGACAGCTATCAGAACAAAAAAATGTAGCGAGTTATGCAAATGGACAAACTCAAACAAGCAATGTAACTTACTATCACAACGAATTTTCTTACAGACACACCATGTCTGTAAAAGTTACAACGCCTGATGGGAAAGAATTATTTAACGTTACTCCTCAAGAACTAAATACTTACAAAATTTACAAATCTCCTGAAACTACAACTCCCGCGCAATTTAATCCTCAAATGCTTGTTAAAACGTATGAAGAAAAAATATTGCAAGATAATTTAAATCTAATAAACAATTTGGTAAACGATAAAATTGGATACAAAAGAGTGACAAGAAAAGTTGAATTAAGTTTCGTTAAATCTAAAGATGAAACTTATCAAGATTTATTGATAGCCTATAATGATGCCTCGGCTGGACTAAAAATACTAATTGATGACGAAGCAAATGCAAAGTCTAAATTAGACAACGCTATACAATTGTGGAATAAAGCCTTATTAGAATCTGACATCAAAAACAAAAAAGCAAGAATAGATAAAGATGTTACTTTAGCTATTTACTATAATTTACTTGAATGTTATTTTGCAACTAATGATGTAGCTAATGCAGAAAAAACAATTGCATCTCTCAATACTATGGATTTATCTTCTTCTAAACGTAAATTGAAAGAAGAATATGAAGCACTTATCAACGACCTTAAAAAAAGAATTTCAAATAATAAATAATTAAACAAAAAAAATCATGAATCTATTAAAAAAGACAACAATAGCAATTTCTTTATTGGTTTCTGTAAACGAATTCACCGCACAAAACATTACTATCTCAAAAGGTGGGCAGTCAGCCTCTAAGGTAGTGAAAGGAAGTGACGTTTTAAACTTCATGACTGGAGGTAATCATTATTTTTTCACAACCTATTCAGAACGCGCTGTAACTCAATTTCACATGCAATCTTTTGATAATGCAGGTGAACTTATTTCCAATACAAGCCTTGAAGTTAACGCTGGTGTTTTTAACAACTCATACAGTATTGACCAAGTTGTTGGCTTAGGATCAAAAATTTATGCAATGGTCGAACATTTGGATAAGCCAGCAGGTAAAAACAGTTTATTAGCACGTGTAATTAATAAAGCTGGAATTATAGCTGAAGAAGAAGAAGTAGAGGTAATGAGCGTTCCATTTGAAAAAACAATGAACTCTGGCTTCAATTACTCATCTGTTTCTCCTGACAACAAAATACTAGCGGTTGTTGGAGAAATGCCATATGCAAAAGAACAACCTGCTCAATTTAAAATAGCAACATACAATCCCGAATTAAAAAAAATAAAAGAAGGTACTTTTAATTTGCCTGGAGAAAATACGAAGAATAAAAGCATGTCTCAGTTAGTTGCAAACGACGGGACAGTTTATTTAATTAGAAAAGGTATGACAAAAAAAGGAGAAATTACTTTAACAGTTTACCAATGGTTACCTGAAAAACCGTCAGAGGTTACTGAATATATCATTGAAGTAGTAGAACCAAATCAAATTTACAATTATACACAAATCATAAATTCGAATAACGAACTTATTGTGAGTGGAACTTACTACGAAAGAAAAACCTTAACTGTTGGAGAAAAGAAAGCAGTTGGTGTTTTTTACTTTACAAACAAAAACAAAAGCGAAAAAATATTTAAAACATTCACGTTAGATACACCGGTAGATAATTTAACTTCTCGAAAATTATTAGTGAATGGTAATACTATATTCTTAACAGCAGAGCAATATAAAGAAGAAAAAATAACTCCTCCTGTATCAGCTGCAACTTCTATGAGTAATTTTGATTTTAACTATAATTACACTCATAAAAATGAATTTGTAATTGCAATGGACATGGACGGAAATAAAAAATTCCAGTTAGAATTAGCAAAAGATTTTACTGCTAGAGATTTTGACAAACAATATTATTCATCTTATTTCATTTGTAATGACAAATTAACTGTTGTTTACAATGATGCGTCTAAAAAGTATTTAAAAGGATATGAGTCATATTATGGATATCAAGTTCCAGTTTTAGTACAAATTACAAATGATGGATTAATGCAACCACCTGTTATTTTTAAAGATGACTTAAAATTAGACCAATACCACGTTTTAAATCCGTCATACTCTCTTCAAACATCAAATAACCAAATTTCGTTTTTAGCTGAATATAGTCAAATGTCGAGATTCATCACTTTTAAAATAAATTAATAGTATTCCTTTTATTCTTAAAAAACGTTCAGTAATCCTGAACGTTTTTTTTATTAAATAATTAAGAATAAATAGTAGATTTAAAGTCATAATTCAATCCTTAATCATGAAACGGTTCAATGCTTTTCATTTATTATTTTTCATTATTATTCCGCTAAATAGCTTCTGTCAAAACAATGATAGCATTGCTTTACGTAAACACTTTGATTATTACTTAACTAAAAGTAATTGCTATAAAAACTTAGAATTTTTAAGCACTAAAATCGAAAGTCGCTTAAGTGGCTCTCCTGGAGCAGCCAAAGCAGTTATATGGGCAAAAAAAGCCATGTATGAAGCTGGAGCAGATACGGTTTATTTGCAGCCTTGCATGGTTCCTCATTGGATAAGAGGAGAGAAAGAAACTTGTTTATCCATCAATTCCAAAACAAAAAAAACAATCTCCTACTCTATCTGCGCTCTAGGCAATTCTATTGGAACAATTAAAACAGGATTAAATGCACCAGTTATTATTATTAATAGTTATGCTCAACTCGATTCTTTAGGCGAAAAAAACATCAAAGGCAAAATAGTATTTTATAATGTGTATTTCGACCACAAACATTTAAGCACTGGTGCATGTTATGGAGAAACTGTTACTTATCGCTATTCTGGCCCGAGTAAAGCTGCCAAATATGGCGCCGTGGCAACGATTGTGCGCAGCATGAGCTCAATTAACAATGATTTCCCGCATACAGGCGTTATGGGATATGACACTGTTTTAACAAAAAACAAAATCCCTGCATGTGCCATTAGCTTTAGCAGCGCCGATAAATTACTAGAAGAATTAAAAAGTAATCCATCATTGACTTTAAATTTAAAAATGAGTTGCCAAATGCTTCCTAAAGAACTATCCTACAATGTGGTTGGAGAAATTAAAGGCACTGAAAAACCGAATGAAATTATTATGGCTGGCGGACATTTAGATGCTTGGGATAATGGGCAAGGCGCACATGATGACGGAGCAGGAGTTGTGCAATCAATTGAAGTTTTAGCAATGTATAAAAAACAAAACATTAAACCAAAACATACCATACGCGCCGTTGCTTTTATGAACGAAGAAAATGGAGGGGCTGGTGGAAGAGCCTACTTTGAAGACACAAAAACAAAAAACTTAAAACATATCGCCGCATTAGAAAGCGATGCTGGTGGGTTTTCGCCAAGAGGTATTGGTGTTGATACAACCATGGGAGCATACAAAACTGTCTTGGGATGGAAATCTTTATTAGATCCTTACTTTGTTCAATACATAAAAGTTGGTGGACACGGAGCGGATATTGGTTATTTAGAAGAAATTGGCGTTCCATTAATGGGTTTTGAACCTGATGGGCAAAAATATTTTGATTATCACCATACCGCGGATGATACTTTTGATAAAATAAATAAACGAGAACTTGAACTAAGTGCGGGTGTTATTGGTTCATTAATATACTTAATAGATACTAAAGGCTGGTAATGAAAATCCCTCAAAAAATACTTAATTCATTTGTTATTGTTTTTGTAATTGGCTTCACCATATTATGTGCATTTCAAATTAAAGACCTAAAATTTAATTACGATTTTGAAGCTTTCTTTCCGAACGAAGACAATGAATTAGGGATTTATGAAACTCATCGTAATCGATTTGAATGGGACAATGAATTTGTTTTATTGGGAATAGAAAGCAAAAAAGGTATTTTCAGAAAAGATTTTTTAGAAAAAGTAAATGCTTTATCAAACGAACTAAAAGATATTCCTCATACTGATAGAGTTATATCGCCAACAAATATTAAAAATATTTCATTAAGCGGTTTAGCCCCTGTTCAAAAACGACTATTACATATCGATGATGAAAGTCTATATAAAGATGATAGTACAAATATATACAGTACACCCGAACTCATTGGTTCATTTTTTCCAAAAGACGCTAAATCTATTTCAATTTTCATTAAAACCGAAGAAGGTTTAAGTAAAGTAAAAAGCGATAGTTTAGCTCGTAATATTGAAAAAGCATTTAACAAATATCATTTTGATGAAGTGCATTTTGTTGGCCGAATCGTGGCGCAAGATGTGTACTTGAAAAATTTGGAAAATGAATTTGTTTACTTTCTAGCCATATCATTTGTTTTAATAATTATATTTCTTTGGCTATCTTTTAGGTCGATGTACGGAATTGTGGTACCCATGACCATTGTCGTCATATCCATATTTTGGACACTAGGAATTATGGCTATGATGAATCAATCATTAGATATCATGACATGTATGCTGCCTACGATGATATTTATTGCCGGCATGAGTGATGTTGTTCACTTTTTTTCTAAATATTTTGAGGAGATTGCCAAAGGAACAGAAAAACAAAAAATTTATCCCTTAATTTTAAAAGAAGTTGGCTTTCCAACCTTTTTAACCTTAATTACAACCGTTGTAGGATTTTTATCTCTTTTATTTTCAAGTATCAAACCAATTAAAGATTTTGGTTTATACACATCTGTAGGAATTATTATAGCATTTTGTTTAAGCTATACTTTACTACCTGCCCTACTGTACTTTTTCACACCAAAAAAATTGGTGGCAGTTCACGATCATGATAATAAAACATATAATATCATGCGAAAAATATTGTTTTGGATTTTTAGAAATCAAAAAACAATTATTGTAATTACCTCTCTTGTTTTGGTATTTTCAGCTATTGGTGTTTATAAAATAAAAGTTAACAACGTATTACTAGAGGATTTATCAGACGGAGTAAAAATCAAACAAGACTTTCTATTTTTTGATAAACACTATAGCGGCGTTCGTCCTTTAGAATTAGCGATAGAAATTAAAAATAAAAACAAAACAGTTTGGGATTATGAGGTGATGAAGCAACTCAATGAAGTTGATAATTTCTTAAAAAAGGAATACCATGCAGGATTTATGTATTCACCTGCTATGTTGTGTAAAAACATCAATAAAGCTTTAAATGATGAAACCTCTGGAGAAGGAAAATTCCCAACTTTAGACGAATATGAAGATGTAAAAAAACAATTAATAAATAACAAGAAAAACAAAGATTTAAAACGAATCATTACCATTGATGGAAAATTTGCACGGGTAAGTGGCAAAATGAGTGACGTGGGCAGTATGATTGTAAACGAACAGAATAAAAACTTTCAAAAATTTATAAATGAACATATTAACTCCAATGATATAGAAATAAAAATTACTGGCGCCGCACACTTAATGGATAGAAACAATGAATACATGGTTTCAAACATGGCGCAAGGTTTTGTATTCTCTATAATTATCATCATTATTTTAACTTATTTTTTACACAAAAGTTGGCGTATGGTATTGGTATTTATATTACCAAATTTAATTCCTCTTATAATTATTGCTGGCGTTATGGGTTTTGCAGGCATCGAATTAAAAGCCGCTACGTCTTTAGTATTTAGTATTGCCTTTGGAGTAGCAACTGATGATACCATCCATTTTATATCACGTTTAAAAATTGAATTAGCCTATGGTAAATCATTGATCTATGCCTTTAAACGCACCTATTTTGAAACCGGCAAGCCAATTTTATTAACTACTTTTATTTTAATGGGAGGCTTTGTAAGTTTAATGATAAGTGATTTTCAAAGTACGTTTTACTTCGGTTTTTTAATTTGTATTACTATTGTGATAGCGGTACTAGCAGATATTTTTCTACTACCCGTTTTATTGTTCTGGATATTAGGAAATAAAAAGAAATAATTTTTTATGGAAATTACATTAAGACCTTGGCATCTAGATGATGTGAATGATTTAGTTGATTTAGCTAATAATAAAAACATTGCACAATTTATGGCGGATGTATTTCCTCACCCATACACAATCGAAAACGGGAAAACATTTATTGCCTTTGCAACTTCAAACCCTAATTCAAAAATATTTGCCATGATCATTGATGGCAAACCTGTTGGTAGTATTGGTTTGCATTTACAAACCGATATCTTAAGAAAAAATGCCGAAATTGGTTATTGGTTAGGAGAACAGTACTGGGGAAAAGGAATTGCTGTAAAAGCTATTCCACAAATTATTGAATACGGATTTCAAAACATGGATATTGTGAGAATATTTGCGCGCATATTTGGAACTAATATTGCTTCCCAAAAAGTAGTAGAAAAATGCGGTTTTATTCTAGAAGGCAAATACGAAAAAACTCTTTATAAACATGATGAGTTTTTAGATGAGTTAATTTACGCAGTTAGAAAAAAGTCAAATTAAATGTCACTTCGAGCGGAGTCGAGAAGCGTTCTCGATTATTATATTTAGTTCTCGACTACGCTCGAACTGACAAAAAAAGTAAAAAATATCATGATAAAAAAAATAGGTTTAATTACATCAGGTGGAGATTCTCCCGGAATGAACGCTTGTATTAGAGCAGTAGTGAGAACAGCTCGTACCGAACATATTGATGTCATTGGTTTTTATAGAGGCTATGAAGGATTAATTGACGACGATCATATTCATTTAACAAAGAGCAAAGTATCAAACATTATTCATCGTGGTGGCACCATTTTAAAAACAGCTCGCAGCAAACGTTTCATGACTCCAGAAGGTATGCAAACAGCCGTGCAAACTTTACAAAAACATCAATTAGATGGTTTTGTAATTATTGGCGGTGATGGAAGTTTTAGAGGCGCTGAAGAATTGAGTAAACATCACACCATAAAAACCGTTGGCTGTCCTGGCACTATTGATAACGATTTGGTGGGAACAGATTTTACGATTGGTTACGATACAGCAATAAATACCGTAGTTGACGCCGTAGATAAAATTAGAGATACGGCAGAGAGTCATGATCGTATTTTTGTTGTGGAAGTGATGGGACGCGACGCTGGTTTAATTGCTTTAAGAAGTGCCATTGCTTGTGGTGCTGAAGCTATTTTAATTCCAGAACGAAAAAACGATTTAAGAAAATTACTTGACCGAAAAAAAACGTGGCGACAAACTAAAAAAAGTAGAATCATTATTGTAGCCGAAGGTGATGAAAATGGTGGCGCGGTAGGCATAGGTAATTTATTGAAATTAGAATGGCCTGAGTTTGACATCCGAATTTCGATTTTAGGACATATACAACGTGGCGGCAATCCAACTTGTATGGAACGTGTAAATGCAAGTTTAATGGGTTATTATGCTGTTAAAGCATTGCAAGAAGGAAGAACAAATGAAATGATTGGCATTGTTAATAAACAAGTATCCTATACACCATTTAAAGATGCTATTAAACATATTGAAGAATTAAATCCAGAAATGTTACGAATATTAGATATTTTATCAGCTTAAAAAACAAATACCATGAAATCACAAACATTATTAACCTTCGTTTTATTTTTAACCACTTCTGTTTTATTTTCTCAAAGAGATAAAGATGAAGTAGATCCAGTATTTAAAAGTGCCTTCAGTAAATATGAAAACAAAGAATATTCTGCTGCTTACCTAGAGTACTCTAATTATTTAATGAAAAAACCAAAAGATGCTAATGCCTTGTATAATCGTGGGTTGTGCGCTTATGAGTTAAAAGATTACAAAGATGGAATTACCAACTTTAGTAAGAGTATTGAGTTAGGAAGAAAAAAAGCGGATGGCTATTATAGCCGTGGACTTTGTAATTACAATATAGAAAATTATGTTCTTGCCGTTGCTGATTTTGACACGGCTATATCGCTAAAGCCAAATTACACCAAAGCATTAACATTTAAAGGCGCTTGCTTAAATGAACTTAAAAAATACAGTGACGCCTTAGATAATCTAAATCAAGCAATTGTATCAGATGCTAATTACGAAAGCGCTTATTTTTACAGAAACATCACTAAATATTACCTTAAAGATTACGAAGGTGGATTAAAAGATTGCAACAGAGCTTTAGAATTAAAACACTATTATGAAACATTTTTTTGGAGAGGATTGCATTATCTAAATTTAAAAAAATACCAAGAAGCCATTGCAGATTATGATACAGTGATTGGTCATGATCCTAAGTATGCAAAAGCATACTATAATAGAGCGATCGTTTACTATGATTTGCAAAAATACGAGAAGTCCTTAGCTGATAATAATAAGTCGTTAGAATTAGATCCTGCAAAGCCAGAAGCCTATTACAATAGAGCGCTTAATAAATATCAATTAGGGAAATATAAAGAAGCTGAACCTGATTTCAATGCTGCTATTGATTTAAAATTAAATTCAGCTAAACATTATTTATGGAGAGGTCTTAATTATTATTACCTAAAGAAAAACACTTTAGCTCTAGCTGATTTAAATATTTCGATTCAAAAAGATAATCAATCAGAAACGGCTTTTTATTACAGAGCCATTATTAAATATGAACAAGAAGATGATAAAGGAACCATTGAAGATTGCTCAAGCGCTTTAGCCCTTAAGAAATCTCATGATACATATTACCAAAGAGGAATTAGTAAATATAATTTAAAAGATTACCAAGGAGCTATTGATGATTTTAATGAAGCTTTAAAACTAAAACCAGATTATAAGTTAGCCATTTTAGAAAGAGGCATTGCTTATTACCAAACCGAAAAAGATGCCTTAGCATTGGCCGATTTAAGTAAAACCATTGAAATGGATGCTAAATCATCTAGAGCATTTTATTTTAGAGGAAAATTAAAAAAATACATGAATGATTTACCTGGCTCATGCGCAGATTTAAAACAAGCTCAATTGTTGGGTAACGAATCAGCAGTAGATGAACTAGTTAAAAATGGATGTAAATAAACCATTTAATATCCGGTACTAAATAAAAAAAGCCCCACTTACTAAGTAAGTGGGGCTTTTTTATAAAACATCATTAATACTTGATGATTCTTATGATTTTTGAAAAATCAAATCTATTCAAATTTAAAAAGTAAATACCACTCGATTGATTTTCAATATTAATGGTATGCTTACCTTCCTTTAATTTTTCCATCAACACCACATTTCCTAAAACATCTAATACATGAATCGTTATTTCAGTATTAACGTCGATAAAAAACTGTCCTTGAGTTGGATTAGGATATACATTAAAATGATAATCCGCATCAATAGACTCAATACCTGTGCAAGTAGAAACATTTTGCGTAACGCTTGTACTATTATCGCAACCATTAGCATCAGTTCCTTGAACTGTATAGGTAATATTTGAAGTTGGACTAACTACAATAGTGGATGCTGTTTCGTTAGTACTCCAAGTATACGTTACAGCTCCCGTTACGCTTAAAGAACTAGATTGACCTGCACATAATAGTGTATTATTAGTAACAGCAGTTAGTACAGGTAATGAATTCACCATAATTGTATTCACAGCCACAGAACTTACACAACCTGCGGTGCTTGTTCCTATTACCGAATAAGATGCTGTAGTTGTTGGAAAAACAACGTTTGAACCTCCAGATATGGTATATGTACTTGCTCCTGTTGGAGAAATCGTAAATGAATTACCTGCGCAAATAGAACCGCTATTAACAGTAACTACTGGTTTAGCATTTACAGAAACAGAACTCACAGCCACAGAACTTACACATCCTGCGGTGCTTGTTCCTGTTACCGAATAAGATGCTGTAGTTGTTGGAGAAACAATTGATGAACCTCCAGAAATGGTATATGTATTTGCTCCGGTTGGCGAAATCGTAAATGAACTACCTGCGCAAATAGAACCGCTATTAACCGTAATAACTGGTTTAGCATTTACAGAAACAGAACTAACGGCTACCGTACTTACACAACCTGCGGTACTTGTTCCTGTTACCGAATAAGATGTCGCCGTTATTGGAGAAACAATTGTTGAACCTCCAGAAATGGTGTATGTACTCGCGCCTGTTGGCGAAATCGTAAATGAATTACCTGCGCAAATAGAACCACTATTAACCGTCACTACTGGTTTAGCATTTACAGAAACTGAACTCACAGCCACCGAACTTACACAACCTGCTGTACTTGTTCCTGTTACCGAATAAGATGCTGTAGTTGTTGGAGAAACAACGGTTGAACCTCCAGAAATGGTATATGTATTTGCTCCTGTTGGAGAAATCGTAAATGAACTACCTGCGCAGATAAAACCACTATTAACCGTTACATTTGGTTTAGCATTTACAGAAACAGAACTCACAGCCACAGAACTTACACAACCTGCCGTGCTTGTTCCTGCGACCGAATAGGATGTTGTGGTTGTTGGAGAAACTACGGATGAACCATTCAAAAAAGTATACGTGCTAGCACCAGTTGGAGAAATCGTAAATGAACTTCCCGCACAAATAGAACCACTATTTAAAGATACCGTTGGTGTTGCGTTAACAGTTACAGAGGTTGTATTAGTGATCACACATCCTGAGGCATCGGCTGCTGATACTGTATAATTTTGAGAAACAGATGGAGTAAACGCAGCTCCATTAATAACGCCGCTTGTCCATGTATAAGTACTAGCCCCACTGGCTGTTAAAGTAGTTGTATTGCCCGAACATACAACGGTATTACCTACTATGGATACAGAAAAAGGTGTATATAACGTTCCTGTTATTTTTCTTCCCACTCTTACCGAAGAAGGTGATTGAATGGTATCCATGAACTGCTTTCCTTTCAGGCAAATTCCTTTTAATTGGTGATCCAAGAAAGGCTCCACATAAGTCATATATCTTCGAAATAAATTCATATTACAAGTTGTATTTCCGCAAGCTGCCTGACCAATTGTGCAAGTTCCACTCGTCCCATTTCCAAAATCACAGTGCGTTACATCTTTAATAATCACATGAAACTTTTTTGTAGCAGCCGTTGAATTATAGTGACTATTTTGTACAAGTGAATCTGCTACACTGTCTAGTTGACCAGAAATAACTAAAGTAGGAACCGTTACTAAAGAGGCAGAGGCTATTGAATTTGGTGTATTATTAGATGTTGCTGCAGCAAAATTAAACACACAAGTTATAGTATTATTACCAGATGCCGCTAAAAACGAACAGCCTGCTCCCATACTATGGCCACCAACTGCCGACTTTTGAATAACCTTTCCATTAAAAGTTGCTAATGCTGTGGGTGTATTAATTGTATTTAAAGCCATACCCTGATTGGCTAGAAGTTTTAAATCTAAACCAAAATCAGCGTGAACTGGCGTTGGAAAAATCCCACTCTCTGTTCTTGGCAATAATACAATATAACCCAATGAGGCTAAACGATTATATACATTATCATAATTATCGTAAGTCATGGCAAAACCATGTCCAAAAACAACAATTGGAAATTGCCCAGTTGCAACAGGTTGATTATTACCAGCTACAGTAGCAGGATAGTAAACCTCTGTTCCAATAGTTCTACCGGTGCCTGGCATTGCAATACCTCCCGAGATGGTGTAACCTCCTGAACGAGACGCATCTTTAAAGTTAATGCTCATGTGTCCAACCGGTAATTGAGCAAAAGCGATGGTGGTAAAAATAAAAGCAAAAATAAAGAATACAATTTTTTTCATGGTGACAGTTTTAATTATGTTATCTGAAAACCAAACCTATGAAAACAAAATTCACCTTCAAATTCTCCAATTTTTAAAATATCATTTGAGCAATAGCCTCCTATTTAAGAACTATTGATATCGAACTATCAAATTAATACAAACTCGCTACAAAATCTAATTCTATAATTGCTGGTATGTACCGAAAACGCTCATATTATTTTTTAAATTGATTAGTAATTTTTCATTGGTTTTTAAAAACAATTTAAGCTTTTATAGCCCAACGTAATTTAGCCGAACGAGCTCTTGGATTGGTATAACATTCTTCGGCTGATGCTCGAATCATCTCTGGTGCTACTTCCAAATAAATACCAGCTCGTGATAAGGATTGAAAGGATTTTTTCACGCGCCTATCTTCGCCCGAATGAAAAGAAAGAATAGCCACTCTGGCATTTGGCGCCAACACGTATGGCAGCTTTTCTAAAAAGGAATCTAATACACCAAATTCATTATTTACTTCGATGCGCAATGCTTGAAAACAACGCTGACATGCTTTTTTAATCTCTTCTTTGCGAGTAGCTTCTGGTAAAAACACCAAAGCTTCGGCAATGGTTTCTTGTAAGTGCGTAGTTGTAGTAATAGCCATACCAGCAGCCATTTTTGCCATAATGGCTAAAGTAATCACTTCGTAGTGTGGCTCATCCGAATTTTCAAATAAAACCTCAGCCAATTTCCGTGGAGCAATTATTTTTAAAAGAGCGGCGGCCGATTTTCCACTATGAGGATTTAATCTTAAATCTAAAGGACCATCAATTTTAAAAGAAAAACCTCTTTCTGGATTATCAATTTGCATGGATGAAACACCCAAATCAGCTAACACAAAATTTAAAGGACCAGATTCTAAAGCCACCGTATCAATCTCGGAGAAATTCATTTTTTTGAATACAATTTCTTTTTCACCATAACCTAAAGCTAATAAACGTGCTTCTGTTCTTGGCAATTCAAATGGGTCAACATCCATGGCATACAATAACCCGTTTGGCGACAAACATTTTAGGATTTCTAAACTATGACCGCCATAACCTAATGTGGCATCCAATCCTACCTGCCCTGGAAGCACTTTTAAAAACTCCATAATTTCAGTAACACAAATAGAACGATGCATACCCGCAGGTGTTTTACCTTGCTGCATAATTTTTTCCACATCCTCCAAATAATTTTCGGGATTTAATTCTTTGTATTTGTCTTTAAATGTTTTTGGATGCGTGCCATTATACCTGACGCGCCTGGGACCTTTTGCTTCATCTTTCATATGTAAAGCTAAGCTTTAATACTTAGGAATGTGGTTTTAATTTTCATAATGAATTACTACATATTTACAAATTAAGTAGCGACTATAAAAGGGCGTGTTAGAGATATTCATTTTCTCTTGCGATTAATGACTTCTTCAAGTCCTGGCTTACAAGTCAGTAAATGCCAACCGCCAAAAACAATAAATATTTTATTATTAGTATCTAATAATTTGTCAACGGTTCTAATTAAAAACTGGTCTCTAATTTCTTTTGAAGTCCTACCAATTTTTTGAAATTTTCCATTTGGTTCAAATGGATTAGTTGGCTCAAGTTCCAAAATGCTAAAAGGACGTTTTAATAGAAGCTCGTAATTAGATTTGTAAAAATTAAAAGTCTGTTCATTACTTGACAATACAATTCCACCTTTTTTGATAATGTAGTTTTGAATAAATCGGTTGTAATTTTTTTCGATTTCAATACTGTCAGTAATGTGTTGTCCTTTAAGTCCCCACATTAGACGTTCAGTAACTATGTAAGCCAGAAACTCTCCTTTCGAATAAGTTTTTAGCAATTCTTGAAATTCAAAGTTAACTGTTGGATCGCCATCAACTGTTTTTATTTTCATACTGTCGCATAATATTTTGGTTAGTCCAATTTCTCCATCTTTTAATAAAGCGACTTGTTTTGAAGTATAAATATTTTTGGAGATATCACCGCCTTCGTTTATTGCAATGTCAGGCTTGAATTCAAAGAATTTTTGTTCAATTTTTTTGAACATTGGATTTTCAATATCAGAATCATCTGTCAAATGTGTTACACCACAAAATACTACTGTTTTTTTTTCGTTTGAAAATTCTAAAATGTATGGATTAGAAGGAAGTTGTCCATTAGTGTCAAGTTTTATATCAAGATAACTAATTGTTGGATAACTTTTAATCGCGTTATTATCTTCTTCTTTGCCAGGCCTTGAATTATTACATCCAAAAAGCAAAACAGAAACAAAGGGCAAGATTAAAATATATTTCATCATTATTTTGTTGTGTCTGATATAATTGCCAATAACGTTTTCGCGGTTTACTTCAGTTTGGGTTTTGAAACACTGTCTACCGAAATATTACTAACAAAGATAACTGCTTATTGGACTTTTGCAAAGCGAAAATATCCCGATAGCTATCGGGAGTCTTTCGCGGAACCGCTTTTGCAAATGCTTTGCCGACTGCAAGGCTGGAACAAACCGTGTATTATAGGGCGTTTTTATTTGTAAATTAGAAATTGGTTCGCATTACCATTTTAATTTTTTAATTAGTATTTTTTCAATTTTAAGGTCGAGGTTTTTTTCTTTAGGTATATTTATCCACTCATAGATATATAGTTCATTGTTTTTTTGTTCAAGAAGCCAGTCACGTCCTTTTGAAAAAACCAAATTTAGGCCACCATCGAGTTCCCAATTACACCAACATTTTAAACTATCTGATTTTAATATTTTGTTCAAATTATCATACCCTCTAATAGTTAAAGCCGAATTAAGTAATTTCACATTTTCATAAAAATAATTATCAATTTCGCCAGTACTATAAAAAACAAATTTTGTTTGCTTACTATGTACATCCGTAAAAATTAAAGAGTCATTTTTTATTATTATATGCCCGATAAAGTATGTGGTATCTTTGAATGAAATTTGAGAATATTCCTGTTCATAAAGTTCATAACTGGTATTTGAAGTTTTTTCAAATTTATAAAAAACTTCCTCGTAGTTTGCCCTGCCTTCATATAGCAAAACAAATTTTCTTACCGTGTCCAAACTCAATAGAAAATATTCCTTTGATTTTTCGCATTCACAAGGCAAATCTGTCTTTAAGCAATTCTGATAGTCAATACTAATCCAATTTGAATAAACGCTTGGCGACTGTTCTCTTACGTTTTTTGTCTGTCCGAAAAAGTTTAAAACAATTAAAAAAAATAATAGTAATATGGTCGTTTTTCTTGTCATTGTGTGTCGTCTTTTAAAATGCCCAATAACTAATCGCGAACACTTATTAAGACATTTACAAACATTTGTAATAATTATAAATACTTAAAACGAATAATTCTATTTATAAATATACAAAAAAATACAAGCACAAAAAAAGCCTGTTTACTTTCGTAAATAGGCTTTTAATTTTAAAGAATCAAATTTTATTTAATTGGTTGAGTTACCTCTAACGTAAAATCTAAGTTAACATCATCACTCACCATACCACTTGTTCCTACACCAAAATCAACACGGTTAATAGTAGTTTTAGCTTCAAAACCTGCTACTTTAAATTTACCCATTCCCATTTCTGTAAAATCTTTATCCTCTACTCCAAAATAATTAAATTGAATAGTCATATCTTTTGTTACAGCTTTCATGGTTAACTTACCTTTAGCAGTGTAAGCAAATGGACCAGCCTCCGTATTTTTAACAACTTCAGATGCTTCAAATGTAATTTTAGAATATTTAGCGGCATCAAAAAAGTCAGCACCAGCTAAATGCTCATCACGCATTTTATTTTGTGTATTAATTGATTTAGCGTCAATTTGAATATACAATTTTGTTCCTGCGTTTTCTAAATTTACCCAACCGCTATCAATAACTGCGCTACCATTTGTATTAGCTACTAAATGTTTAATGCTAAAGTTAACTGCACTATGCGCGCCATCTACTTTATATAAACCTTTTAATTCAGCTACATCTTTTTGGTTAGCTGTGATAATACTATCACATTGTTCTTTACTTGTGCAAGTATATTCTTTTCCATTGATGTTGCATTTAATTACTTCTTCAATCATCATGTCTTTTGAGCAACATGCTTTAGAATCTGAACCACCAATACCAACGATATAAGGCGCAATTACTAAAGAAACGATAGACATTAATTTAATTAAGATGTTCATTGAAGGTCCTGATGTATCTTTAAATGGATCACCAACTGTATCACCAGTAACTGATGCTTTGTGTGGTTCTGACTTTTTGTAGAACATCTCACCATTAATTAATACACCTTTCTCAAATGATTTTTTAGCGTTATCCCAAGCACCACCTGCGTTTGATTGGAAAATACCCATTAACACACCTGAAACTGTAACACCTGCTAATAAACCTCCTAATACTTCTGGCCCAAAAATGAAACCAACAATAACAGGCGTAATTAAAGCAATAGCACCTGGCATCATCATTTCGCGAATAGATGCTTTAGTGGAAATAGCCACACATTTTTCGTATTCAGGTTTTGCTTTGTATTCCATAATTCCTGGAATCTCACGGAACTGACGACGAACCTCTTGTACCATGTCCATAGCCGCTTTACCAACCGCTTGTATACATAATGCAGAGAAAATAAATGGAATCATCCCACCTACAAATAAACCTGCTAAAACCGGTGCTTTGTAAATATCAATCGCATCAATTCCTGCAATTCCTACGAAGGCAGCAAATAATGCTAATGATGTTAAAGCTGCTGATGCAATCGCAAATCCTTTTCCTGTAGCTGCTGTTGTGTTACCAACTGCATCTAAATTATCTGTACGCTCACGAACTTCTGGAGGTAATTGACTCATCTCTGCAATACCACCTGCGTTATCAGCAATTGGTCCAAATGCATCAATTGCTAATTGCATCGCTGTTGTTGCCATCATACCTGCTGCTGCAATAGCTACACCGTATAAACCTGCGAAATAATATGAACCCATAATACCACCAGCTAACGTTAAAATAGGAATAACCGTTGATTTCATACCAACGGATAAACCACCAATAATGTTAGTTGCGTGACCTGTAGAAGATTGTTGAATAATAGATAATACTGGAGCTTTACCCATTGCTGTGTAATACTCCGTTACAATACTCATAATTGCACCAACCACTGTACCAACTAAAATAGCTAAGAATACGCCCATTTTAGTGAAAGTAGCATCACGTAAAACGATATCACCTTCTGGTAACATCCACATCACGATAAAATAAGAAGCAATAACTGTTAAAGCCATAGAAGCCCAGTTACCATAGTTTAATGCATTTTGTACGTTTGATTTATCATCTTTAATGGTTACAAACCAAGTACCAACGATAGAGAAAATAATACCTAAACCACAAATTACCATTGGTAATAAAATTGGAGACATACCACCAAAGTTATCAGTCACAATAACTTCTTGACCTAATACCATTGTTGCTAAGATTGTAGCCACATAAGAACCAAATAAATCAGCTCCCATACCAGCAACGTCACCTACGTTATCACCAACGTTATCAGCAATAGTTGCAGGGTTACGAACGTCATCTTCAGGAATACCTGCTTCAACTTTACCTACTAAGTCAGCACCAACGTCAGCCGCTTTAGTATAAATACCACCACCAACACGAGCAAATAAAGCGATAGACTCAGCTCCTAAAGAGAAACCAGTTAATACTTCGATTGCAGTGCTAATTTGGTTAGGACCTAAGCCTTTAAACATGCCTAAGAAAGCGATGAATAAACCACCTAAACCTAAAATTGCTAAACCAGCAACACCTAAGCCCATTACTGTACCACCAGTAAAAGATACTTTTAATGCTTGTTTTAAACTTGTACGAGCTGCTTGAGTCGTACGAACGTTAGCTTTTGTAGCCACTTTCATACCAATGTACCCTGCCGTTGCAGAAAACACAGCACCTATAATAAAGGCAATTGCAATTACCCAACTTGAGTGAATTTCTTTACCATTAACTTCATGAATTGTTCCAGAATATGCTAATAAAGCTGCTGCAAACACAACAAAAATACTTAACACTTTCCACTCTGCTTTTAAGAAAGCCATTGCTCCATCTGCTATGTAACCAGCTAATTCTTGCATGTTTTTATCTCCGGCATCCTGCTTACTTACCCAAGCAGATTTTATTGCCATTACCACTAAACCTAAGATACCCAATAATGGTATCATGTAAATTACTAATTCGTTCATATGTTTTATTTAATTAAAGGGTGCAAAAATAAGGATTTATCTGAAATAAGAAAATAATTAATTTACTGATTATCAGTTAGTTGAAAATTATTTTACTTTTAAAAGTGTTAAAATAAAACTTCCATTAAAATGTGAGTCTTTATTTGGCAGAAATTTAAGATTTGGATGGCTCTAAAATACTTTTTCGAGAGCTATTTTAAACCAAGAAGTATACAAATCTGGATGGGAAATAATATCTTTTTTGATATCTTCAATAGGCATCCATTTGTAGTTTTCTACTTCATCTTTATTGATGTGAGGATTTTGGTTCGTAATACCTATTAAAACATAATCCAATTCATGTTCAGTTAATCCGTTTTCAAAGGGTGTTTTATAAATAAAATTGGTAATAATTTTCAAATCGCAGCTCATTCCCATTTCTTCAAACAAACGTCGTTTAGCGGCATCCTTAATCGTTTCATTTGGTCGAGGATGAGAACAGCAGGTGTTTGTCCATAAACCAGCACTGTGGTATTTTGATAAAGCCCGCTGTTGTAGTAACAATTCTCCTTTTTCGTTGAAAATAAATACAGAAAAAGCGCGATGTAACAATCCTTCTTGATGTGCTAAGAGTTTCTCCATCACACCAATGTCATTATCTTGCTCATCAACTAATATTACATACTCTTTATTCATCCAAAAACAAAACTACAATAATAATGGGTGGTTACGAAATTTGCCAATTTCTAAAAATACAAAACCTGTCGATAAACTATGAGCGAAGTCATAAAACATAAGATTCTTCTATGATATGTATCAATTTTCAATCGTTATTAATAGCTACCTTTAAAACATGAAAAAAGCGTTTATTCTTTCACTCAGTTTTTTTACCTTATTATTTTCTTGCAAAAAAGAAAAAGAATCCATTCAAGTAGCAAGTAATGACATTACCGAATCTGTGTATGCTTCAGGTAAAGTAAAAGCTATTGACCAATACAATGTGTACTCAACTGTTAATGGCGTTTTACAAAACATCATTGTTAATGTGGGCGATAATATTACTAAAGGACAAACTCTTTTAGAAATTGACAATTTAACTTCTGAATTAAATACCGAAAATGCGAGAATAGCTTTGGATTTAAGTGCAGAGAATAATCGTAAGGGTTCGGATAAATTAGAAGAAATTGAATTGAACGTTAATTTAGCTTTAGAGAAATTACAGTTAGATTCATCACTTTACTTTCGTCAAAAAAAATTATGGGAACAAAACATCGGCACAAAATTAGATTTTGAACAAAGACAATTAGCCTATAATAATTCCATGGTCAATTATCAAACAGCACAAAAAAGATTAGCGCAGTTAAAAACACAATTACAAAACGAATTAAAACGCGCCAATGTCAACTATAATATCAACCAAAAATTATTTAGCGACTATTCTATTAAAAGCTCTATAAACGGCAGAGTGTATGATATTTTGAAAGACCGTGGAGAATTAGTCACACCTCAAACTCCTTTAGCAGTGATAGGAAAAGCAGATACATTTTTATTAGAACTAGCGGTTGATGAAAATGATATTATTAAAGTTAGTGTGGGACAAAAAGCGTTAATCACCATGGATAGTTACAAGGGAGAAGTACTAGATGCGATAGTAGACAAAATCTATCCAATAATGAATGAACGCACCAGAACCTTTGTTGTGGAAGCTCATTTTATTAATCCTCCAAAAAAATTATTCCCCAATTTATCTGCTGAGGCTAATATCATTATTCAAACCAAAAAAAACATTATTACCATTCCTAATAATTATATCATTGATGGCAAATACGTTTTAGTAAACACTGATGAAAAACGTGAAGTGAAATTAGGAATGAAAGATTATCAAAAAACAGAAGTGCTTGAAGGATTAAAAGAAAACGAAACCATTTACAAACCTTAATTCATTGAACACCAAATTAATTATAGACATTGCCATTAACCTAATTCGCGCTAGGCTTAAACAATCTGTGATAGCTGCTGTAGGCGTTACCTTTGGCATCGCTATGTTTATTACCTTATTAGGGTTTATGAATGGTTTAAATAATCTATTAGATGGGCTAATGCTAAACCGTACGCCTCATGTGAGATTATATAATGAAGTAAAACCGAGTCCAGATCAACCCGTTTTAATTTCAAAAGAATATAAAGACAATACAAACTTTATACAATCCATCAAACCAAAAGATAGAGGGCGAGAAATATTTAATAGCAAAGCCATCATCCATATTTTAAAACAAGATAAACGAGTGATTGATGTAGCGCCAAAAGTAACGGCACCTGTATTTTTTAATGCTGGCTCGATAGAAATTGCTGGTGTTGTTAACGGCATTGATGTGCCAGCCGAAGAACACTTGTTTAAAGTAAGTGATTATGTGATTGAAGGCAATGTATTTGATTTGAATAACGAAAATAATACCATCATTATTGGTAAAGGACTAGCAGAAAAAATGCTCGTAAAAATTGGAGATGTGATTAAGATTACCACTATTAAAGGTGGCTTAGTGAGTTTAAAAGTAGTGGGCATTATGCAAATTGGTATTGCCGAAATTGATAATACCATGAGTTATACATCTTTAAGAACAGCCCAAATGTTGTTAGGTGAAGCGGCTAGTTATATTACAGACATACAAGTAAAATTAACTGATGTATTAATAGCACCATCAGTGGCTAAAGAATATCAAGAAAAATTTAAAATTGATGTGATAGATGCTCAAACGGCCAACTCACAATTTGAAACAGGAAGTAAAGTGCGTTCTATTATTTCATACGCTGTTGGTATTACTTTATTAATTGTGGCAGGCTTTGGAATCTACAATATTTTAAACATGATGATTTACGAAAAAATGGATTCTATCGCTATTTTAAAAGCGACTGGTTTTTCGGGTAATGACGTGAAATGGGTTTTCATTTCTTTATCATTAATCATTGGTATTGTTGGTGGACTGTTTGGATTACTCTTTGGTTTTGGCATCAGTCACATCATTGATATGATTCCATTTGAAACAGCATCTTTACCAACTATTAAAACCTATCCAATAGATTATAAAATCACTTACTACGTGATTGGTTTTACATTTGCAGTTTGTACCACCACCATTGCGGGTTTATTTCCAGCATTAAAAGCAAGTAAAATTGATCCAGTAGAAATTATTAGAGGGAAATAACATGCCGAAGAAAGTACTAGAAACCATTAATATCAATAAATACTTTTACGATCCTGTAAAGTTCAGAGTATTATCTGATATCAATATGTCTATTAACGAAGGAGAGTTTGTTTCGGTTGTTGGAAAATCAGGATGTGGTAAATCAACCTTATTGTATATCCTATCCACTATGGATACAGATTACGAAGGAGAGTTATTAATTAATGAGGTTAATCTTACAAAAAAAAACGATAAAGATTTAGCCATTGTGAGAAACGAACATATCGGTTTTGTATTTCAGTTTCATTATTTATTGGCCGAATATAATGTGTTGAGAAATGTGATGCTGCCTGGCATTAAATTAGCAAAATATCCTTTAAAAGAAATTGAACATCGCGCCATGGAACACCTTAGAACATTAGACATGGCGGACCAAGCATTAAAATCACCTAATCAATTAAGTGGTGGACAAAAACAGCGTGTTGCTATTGCACGTGCCTTAATTAATGATCCTATCATCATTATGGGTGATGAACCTACAGGTAATTTAGATAAGAAAAATAGCGACATGGTTTTTGAAATTTTTAATAACCTTGTGAAAGAAAGAAATCAAGCCTTATTAATTGTGACGCATGATCCTGATTTTGCAGATAGAACACATCGCACCATTGAAATGGCCGATGGAAAAATTATTAGTTAACAATTGGGACACGGATCGCGACATGCCGCGACAGATTGAACTGATTAACACTGACAAGACAACCTATTAATGCACAAGAAATCAGCGACCATCTGTTACATCCGTTAAATCTGTGTTCCTATTCTTTCTCACAGTAGATAAACTAAAGCATTATCTGTTTAAATGCAAAAGGAATATTTTCAATCACATCTGTTGGAATCATTGCCACTTCTCCCTTTTCTTCTTTAGTGATATCTCCAGCCAAACCATGAACGTAAACACCTATTACACTTGCTTCAAAAGATGAATACCCTTGCGCTAATAAACCAGAAATTAAACCGGTTAATACATCTCCACTTCCACCCTTTGCTAAACCAGAATTACCTGTACAATTAAAATAACTTTCGCCTTGTGGTGTGGTGACGCACGTATGTGCACCTTTTAAAACCACATATACTTGATGTTGCTTGGAAAATTCAACTTGCAATTGATGCCTTTCAAAATCATTACTTACAGATTTAGTTAAACGTTCAAACTCTTTTGGATGTGGTGTTAAAATAGAATTTGGAGGAATCAAACTCAACCATTCTTTATGTAAGCCAATACTATTTAATGCATCAGCATCAATCACTAAAGGCTTTTTAGAAGTTTGCAATATGGTTTTGACACTTTGTTGTGTATCGCTTTCTGTTCCTATTCCTGGACCAATACCAATAGCAGAATAAGAACTAATATCTAATTCATTAAATTGAATAAACTCATTTCCATTCACTAAAGCCATCGCTTCAGGCACAGACGTTTGCATAATATCATATCCACATTGAGGCACACACACTGTCAATAAACCTGCGCCACTTCGCAATAAAGCATGAGCACTCATAATAGCAGCTCCCATTTTACCATAACTACCAACTACTAATAAACTATGTCCGAAAGTTCCTTTGTGAGAAAATTTTTGACGTGGTTTAAGTAATTGTCTAATAAAGTTTTCGGTTACATAAAAGTCATGACAATTATTTTGTATCTCTTCTGTCCATTTTAAATCAATATCTAATACATGTCCATTACCAACATAGATATTATTTTCAGCAAACATAAATCCTAACTTAGGATTTTGAAAAGTTAAAGTATCTTGTGCTTTAATGATAGAGGAATGTTTATCTGAATGTCTATCTACAAACAAACCCGACGGTACATCAATAGCAATAATTGCCGCTTCACTTTGATTCATTGCTTCCACACAATCAGCAGCTAAGCCTATTAATGACTTAGATAAACCAATACCAAATAATGCATCAATAATAACATCTGATTTTTGAAAGTGAGGTAAATGCGTTACATCATTCACTTCCATTACAAACCTTGAAAATAAATCTTCTAATCGTTTCTTATTAATTAAAAAATCTTCGGAGCACTTATCAGAATAATTAATGATAAATACCTCTACCTTATAACCACGCTCTAATAATTGTCGAGCAATAGCTAATCCATCTCCACCATTATTTCCTAATCCACAACAAATTTTAAAAATAGTTCCAACCTCATAATGCTTCATAATCCATTGTGAACACTTAGAAGCCGCTCTCTCCATTAAATCAATAGAAGCAATTGGTTCTGACTGAATCGTGTAAGCATCAATCAATTTTATTTGTTCAGCAGAAAATATAGGTAAGGCATGTTGCATAGCTTAAATTTAGAAAATTAAATCCACACTAAACAAAACATAAATCAGGTCTTGTTATTAGAATTTAATTTATAAAAACCAAAAGCAGATATAAATAAAATAAAACCAAGCACAATAAACGCCACTTTAAAACTACTAGAGTCCACTAATGCAGAAATTAAAAATGGTCCTGCTGTATTTCCAATTCCCCATGATATAGTGTACAAAGCTGCATATTGCCCTCTGTTTTTATCATTGGCTCTTTGCAACCAAAACACATTCATAAAAGGCATAGCCATAATTTCGCCAACCGTAATAAATAATATCATGACTAATGATATAAATTTTGCATTACCTGGAATTAATAATGATAAATAAGAACAAGCGCACATTACTAATCCAATAATTATCCATTGTGTGTTTTTATTCTTTTTTTCAAGTGTATATACTAATACCATTTCAATCGCTACGATAATGATTCCATTGATGGCCATAATCAATCCAATGTACTTTTCATTCAAATGCATATCATCTCTAAAATACTTGGGAATAGTTGTAAATAGCTGAACAAAACAAGATGAGAACAAAGTCATCAAAACTAAAAACCACAAATAGGTTTTGTCTTTGTAAGCCGACATCACCTCTGGTACCACTTCTTCTTTTACTTCTTCCTTCTTTATTTGAATATTAGGTCTTAAAAAATAAAACAAAAGTCCTGCAGCTAAAATATTAGTTACCCCATCCACCCAAAATAATAGTTCATAATCAAAGGCTGCTACTAAACCGCCTATTGAAGCGCCAACGGCCCAACCTAAATTAATAGCTAAACGATTTAAGGAATATGACCTTGTTCTGTTTTCAGGGGTGCTATAAAACGCTATAGAGGACGAATTAGCAGGGCGAAAGGCCTCATTAATCATACTCAAAACAAATGTGAATACACAAATAAGTGGATAAGATTTTACTTGCCCTAAAACAATAAACATTAAGCCTCCACAAAACAAAGTAAATAATTGAACCTTGTAGAAACCAATTTTATCAGAGAACTTTCCTCCAAAGTAAGCACCAACAATAGAACCCAATCCAAATAACATCATCACAAAACCAGCTTCACTTAAACTGCGATGCATTTCTTTACTAGTTAAATACAAAGTCATAAATGGTAAAACCATTGTTCCGCTTCTATTTACTAACATGATAAACGATAGTAGCCAGGCTTCTTTTGAAAGCCCTGTAAAAGATGTTTTATAAAGAGAAAATGTTTTTGCGATCATAAACCGACAGCAAAACTACTTAAAATAAAGAAGTTTGAAAAGCTACTTGAGGTTTCGTTACTTTTTGAGCTACAAATGAACCCGTCACATGAAACACTTCTGTTTCTTTTAAACGAGAAGCAACCACTACTTGTGTTTGTTGAGCATGTTGTGTAAACAAGTCTTTTACCATCATAGGGCAATTATTGTCTTTAGAAAGATGTGATAAAATCACATGACTCATTTTTTCTGATTTGTGATTCACAAATAAATCTAAAGCTTGTTTATTGGATAAATGCCCTTTATCACTGCGGATACGTTCTTTTAAATAATACGGATAATAACCGCTATCTAATAAACCTTCATCATAGTTTGCTTCTAAAAAAGCGGCATGACATTGTTTGAAATTTTCAATCACATGCTGACAAGCAGAACCAATATCTGTTAATACCCCAATTTTAATTCCATTTCCTTCTACAATAAAACTATAGGGGTCAGATGCATCATGACGTTTAGGAAAAGGCGTTATAATTAAATTACCAATCACAATTTTCTCATACCCATTAAATGATTTAATTAAAACATTTTCTAAAACCAAATGCGAGTTACTTAATGTTTGAGGTGTAATATAAACGGGTAAGTTATATTTTTTAGATAACGTTTGAACGCCTTTAATATGATCGCCATGTTCATGAGAAATAAATACGGCTTTTACTTTATCTAAAGCTAAATCCAAACGTTTCATTCTTAATTCTACTTCCTTACAAGAAATACCAACATCTACCAACACGGCTTCGTTATTATTACCAACGTAATAACAATTACCATTGCTTCCTGAATTTAATGAGGTGATAAATAAAGACATGATGCAAAGAAATGGAATTTAAAATGATAAATTTGTATCAATATCATAAAGAAATAAACATGAAAACTTTATATGTTTTAATTATTTTTTTAAGTCTATTTTTTGGGCTAAAAAAAGACGATATTGTAACTAATGTTGATATCAATCAATATCCCAAAGGCTATCCAGAAACTTCGCAAACAGCAATCCAACAATTACAAAGCTATCCACTACCTCGTTATTTTAAATCACATAAACTGCAACATTTATTTAATTGGACGGATCCAACATACATGGGTGGACGCGGAACAACAGGTATAAATGAGAATATTGCCATGATAAATGGAACAATCATTCAAGAAGAATTAATTACAAACTGGCATTATGGCATCGTACTTCATAATGCACGAACATCTTTAAGTGGTCCAAAAGAAAACAACTGTCCTTTGTATATTAATTTAGCTAATAAATACCCAGGCGTACCATTACATGTAACCACATTCTGGCTTCAATTAAGTCCAAAACAAGCCGGCTATGCATACAAAAAGCCAACGATTATTACAAAAGACTTAGATAGTTCACTCTATATTGATTTTGATTTTTACGGGAAACCAAAAAGAGAAATAAACTTTGTCTTTCCTGACTCCCTTTTACTAATAGATGGGCATACTCAGAAATTTTATTTGAATCGAATAACACAACTTCTTACTAGACCAATTGATGTCATAAACGAAAATGGTGAGGAACCTCCAGGACCTTATTTATTAGATGAGATACAAAACGACCCAGTAATGATAGAGTTGAAAAAAATATTAAAAAATGAAACTTGGGAAGATTTTATGGCTGAACGAAAATTACATTTGCGAACAGTTTACCGCGACTGCTTTATGAAAGAAATGCCAGAATTAAAAAACACAAAATTTAATTTTTATGCGGTGGAAGGAGGTCCTATTAATTGCTTTGAATGGCATACCATGAAAAAAATAATATCTCCTGTTAATGGCATTTATTACTCAACGCCCGACTTTTACCCACGTTGGCCAAAAAACTGGAAAGATTGGGATGGACCATGGCACGGTTGGAAATGGATAGAAACCGGAAGAACAAAAGAGATAAAAGATGGGGATTATTTATTTAGCCCATTTGTAGCAGCTGGTTGGTCAAAAATACAAGAAGAAGATATTAGGCCGGGACAGTGGCTAGGTTTATTAAAATGTTTATCAGGTATCGGTGCCGAATTTTATTACACAGGTTATTTTAGTTTATCAAAGCCCTTTACCAATCCAGCTAAATGGACATGGCAAGTCGTCATGCCATCTTACGCACAAGCAATCACAAGTCGCTTTGAAGATGTTCTTAAAGATGGCAATGTACTTTTTGACGAACAGAAAAATCCCATAATAACTTACAAAACAAATGACAAACATGTTTTAGTCACCATTAGAAAACATAACAAAAAAGAGAAATATATCATTTGTGGCACCTATCAACCTTTTTCAAACGAAGCAAATGAAATACCCGAAAAGAAGAACGTGACCATTAATTTTGATAATCAAGAACTCACTTTTGAAGTAAGACGACAAGGAAGTGTTTATGTATACGAAAAAACACCAGAAGGTAAAACTCTATTTTATCAATTAGATTCATGGCATGAGAATGCACATCCTGACCATTGGACTAAAGATTTTCTTTTTGAAGCGGAAGTAGCTGACACATTACTATCAAATTTACAGCTCGGTACCATTAATGAAAAAGGCGGAAAAGACTATAGCAGTTTTACAACCTATCTTTCATTAAATAGAAACATAGCTATTCCATATAGGTTTAATCAAAGAGACAATAGTAATTTGAATAAGTACTTTTGGATTAGATACAAAGGAGACGGAGAAATAACTGTAACGGTTAATTCAAAAGTAAATATTCAGAATGAAAAATTGCCAAATACTAAAAATTGGAAATGGCATAAGATCAAATTTAAAACTATTTGTTCACAGGGAAATAATACACTTTTTTTACAATTAAAAACAGGAACCGTCGACATTGATAAATTTATCATTACCGAAAAAGATAAAATTAATTTGTAAAGCAAAGAAAAAGCCTCTCTCCCGATAGCTATCGGGAGAGAGGCTTTAATTATTTATTGTTAATTAAGCAGTTACGGCTTCTTCCATATACGCTTCAATTGGCGCACAAGAGCACACTAAATTTCTATCGCCATAAGCGCTATCTACTTTAGCAACACTTGGCCAAAATTTATTAGCTACCACCCATTGTAATGGATAGGCTGCTTTTTGACGTGAATAAGGTTTCTTCCAATCATCAGCCACTACTAGTTTACAAGTGTGTGGAGCGTTTTTAATCACATTATCTACTTTATCGTATTTACCATCAATAATTTCTTGTATTTCTTTTCTGATAGAAATCATCGCTTCACAAAAACGATCTAACTCTGCTTTTGATTCTGATTCTGTTGGCTCCACCATTAACGTATTAACTACTGGGAAAGCAACCGTTGGCGCATGGAATCCATAATCCATTAAACGTTTTGCCATATCAGCAACCTCAACACCAGATGCCATTTTAAATTCGTTACAATCTAAAATCATCTCGTGTGCACAACGTCCATTTTTACCAGTATATAAAATTTTGTAAGCGGGCGATAACAATTCTTTCATGTAGTTGGCATTTAAAATAGCTATTTCAGTAGCTTGTTTTAAACCTTCGCCACCTAACATTTTAATGTAACCATAAGAAATTAATAAAATCAAGGCACTTCCATAAGGCGCTGCAGATACAGCCGTAATACCTTTATCTCCGCTAGTATTTACAATTTTGTGGGATGGTAAAAAAGGCACTAATTTTTCAACTACACCAATTGGTCCCATGCCGGGTCCACCACCTCCGTGAGGAATAGCAAACGTTTTGTGTAAGTTTAAGTGACAAACATCAGCACCAATATTACCTGGAGAAGTTAAACCAACTTGTGCATTCATGTTAGCACCATCCATATAAACCAATCCACCATTATCATGAATTAATTTAGTGATTTCAGTAATCGACTCCTCGTAAACACCATGAGTAGATGGATAGGTCACCATTAAACAAGATAAATTATCTTTATGTTGTTCTGCTTTAGCACGCAAATCTACTAAATCAATGTTTCCTTTTTCATCACACTTAGTTACAATAATAGTCATACCAGCCATAGCAGCGGACGCAGGATTTGTACCGTGAGCAGAAGATGGAATTAATGCCACGTTACGGTGAGCATTTCCATTAGCAATATGATAGGCTCTAATAACCATTAAACCAGCGTACTCACCTTGAGCACCAGAGTTTGGTTGAAAGCTCATACGAGCGAACCCAGTAATTTCAGATAAATCTTTATTTAATTGCTCAATTAATTCAGCATATCCTTGTGCTTGATTTAATGGCACAAATGGATGAATGCTTGCAAACTCAGGCCAAGTTAATGGCAACAATTCTGAAGCTGCATTTAATTTCATCGTACAAGAACCTAAAGAAATCATTGAGTGAACTAATGATAAATCTTTATTCTCTAAACGCTTGATATAACGCATCATTTCGCTCTCACTATGGTAAGAATTAAATGTTGGATGAGTAAGGAATGACGATTTACGATTTAAGTTTGAAGAAGAAATTAATGTTGATGCTTTGTAAGTTACTTCTTTAGCCGCATTCGCAAAAACAGAAACGATATCATTTAAATCATTTTGTTCAATCGTTTGATCTAATGAAATACCAACATGTTTAGCATCTACTAAACGGAAGTTAATTTCTTTAGCTTCAGCAGATGCAATTACTTTAGCTGCATCACATTCAACGATAATTGTGTCGAAATATAATTTTGTTTTAACGTTTAATCCTAATCCTTTTAGCGCTTCAGCAACAGAGTTAGTAGCATTGTGTACACTTTGTGCAATGGCTTTAATACCTTCTTGTCCGTGATATACAGCATACATACTAGCCATAATTGCTAATAAGGCTTGAGCTGTACAAATATTAGAAGTTGCTTTATCACGTTTGATATGTTGCTCACGTGTTTGTAAAGCCATACGTAGTGCAGGATTTCCTTGAGCATCAACAGACACACCAATAATACGTCCTGGAATTAAACGCTTGTAATCCTCTTTACAAGTAAAGAAAGCTGCGTGAGGTCCACCATATCCTAATGGCACACCAAAACGTTGTGAGTTACCTACCACGCAATCAGCACCCCACTCGCCCGGAGGAGTTAATAAAGCTAAAGCTAATAAATCAGTAGCCACAACCACTTGAACTTCTTTAGCATGTGCATTAGTTACAAATGCTTTATAATCATTTGCTTCACCATTAATGTCTGGATATTGAATTAAAGCTCCAAAGAATGAATCATCCAATGAAACTGTATTCGCATCACCAATAACTAGTTCTATTCCGTATGGTACTGCACGAGTTCTTACGACATCAATCGTTTGAGGAAAAACTGTTTCGCTGATAAAAAATTTATTTCCGCCGTTTGCAATTTTTGCCTTGCTACGGTTACTGTAAAACATAAATAATGCTTCTGCAGCTGCTGTTGCTTCATCTAATAAAGACGCATTAGCAATTGGCATGGCCGTTAAATCCATGACCATGGTTTGGAAATTTAAAATCGCTTCTAAACGACCTTGTGCAATTTCTGCTTGGTAAGGCGTGTAAGCTGTATACCAACCTGGATTTTCTAAAATGTTACGTTGAATAACTGCTGGTAAAATATTGTTATAATACCCTAAGCCAATGTAAGAACGAAATACCTTGTTTTTTTTACCTAAAGCTTTTAAATGCTTGGAGTATTGATACTCGCTCATAGCAGGGGCTACTTGCAATGGTTGTTTTAAACGGATACCTGCCGGCACAGTTTGGCTAATTAATTCATCGATTGATGAAACGCCAATTTTGGCCAACATTTGTTTAATTTCATTTTCACGTGGACCGTTATGACGGGAAACAAATTTATCAGTAGTCATATGTAATTATTTATTTAAGAGGTACAAATTTAAGGAAATTCCTATGCCTTAAGTAACGTACTTTTCAACCGATTGTTTATAAGATTTTTGGGCTGATTTTGAAAGGGGAATGAGATAAAACTACCTTACGGCTATTATCAGAGTCCCTGTACTTTTATAATACTTAAGCCCTCTCAACCTCACCCTATTGTTCTTATAAAAGCTCAAATTATAAGGCGGAAATAACACTAAATACTCATATTGCTGCAATTCTTTTTTTGAAGCATCTAATCCATGAGGAAAAGCTGAATTAATACTTTTGGCTTCGAACTTGAATTTGTGTTTATTGGTTAACTGATAGTAGTTGCGATATACGCCAAACAACTCAGGAGCAATGCCTACTCTTTTAGCACCAATGCTATCCAAATAAGTAAAACAAGTTTTAGTATCTGCTTGCTGCCAATAATCAAAACAATAATGCAAACTTACATTCATAAAAAAATGAACGGCAAAACATGCACCAATACTATACGAAATGATTGCTTTTATATTTTGTTTTGTAATCACGAAATTTACAAAACCTATCAAAACCATTGCTATTAAAGGATAAAACATTAACACGGTTCGATGAGTTGGATATAAAACACCCAAAAACCATTTATTAAACACTGTTAATAAAAGCATCACCAACAATAAAGTGCTAGCAACTGTGTACCAAGTGCATTTGTGCTTTTTAGAAAAAAGAATTCCGAAAATGGCAGATACAATTACAAATAAGCAAACCGTGTAAGCTATTATTTGAACAGTAGCAGAGCTTATCAATCCTTCTTGATATAATAAAGTTTGAACGTACCCTCCAAAAACACTTGACACTAAATCATTTCCTCCATAAGCACCGATATCATTTGAACAAATCGTGATAAATCTCAAAGCTTTAATGACTAAAGCCGAAATCCCAACAACATAAATAAATTCAATATAAAACAATTTGTCTTTAATAACTGATAATCCTTTTTTGAAGTGATATTGATAAAAGTAAATAATGCTAAATGCTACAAAAAAATAAAAGAAATTAAAGTTGGCTATGGCAGCCATTCCTGCAAAAAATAAAGATAATACGGATAAATTTCGCTTACTATTTTTTACCACCTGCCTACTTTGAGATAAGGCTAAATAGTAACATGTAATACTCAAGCCTTCAAACATTAATGCTGTGGAATAACCTCTTGCTAATGACAAATAATCAATTAAAAACGGATTTAATAAAGCAAATGAAAACGCTAATACTTTAGAAGAAATATCTTTCAAACTTTTAATCCAAAAATAGACTGTGGTTAAAAATACACCTGATGATAATAAAGTAAACCAACGTAGCTGACTTGTTTTTTCTAAACCAAATAACACACAAGTTTTCATCGCTAAAAAATTAAACCAATGGGTATTGCCTGTACAAAGTGTTTCTACCCACCAAAAATGCTTAGCATTATAAAAGGAATAAGCTTCATCATGAGTCATCACCATACTCACAGCTCTTATAACAACATAAAACATAACAGCATACACTAAAAAGAAAAAGATAGTATGAGTTATGAAACGTGTTTTAATGTTTTGCATAAATTAAATATACAAATTTTAATATAGAACGCTGATGGGTATGATTAATTAAGATTTTATCGGTTTACCCCCAGTAGCTCTATCGGAACGAAAAAATGTTATTTTAACCACATAGACACATAGGCTAAATAGTTGAAAGGTCTTCATGAGAAGCTACGCTTATACATAGTAAGCTATGTGAAAAAAAAATTTTTTTCTATCTCATCCTGTCCTTGTTCTACTTTTTTCTATGTCTCTATGTGGTTATTATTTTTAGAACAGCATCCCATAAAAAAAGCTCCGCATTTCTGCGAAGCTTTTTAAAAATACTCAATCTAAATCTTAGTTTACTTTGAATAATTCTACGTCAAATACTAACCAAGAGTTTGGAGGAATAACTGGAGGGTATCCATTTGCTCCATAACCTAAGTTTGCAGGAATAATTAATTTAGCTTTTCCACCTGGTTTTAATAATTGTAAGCCTTCTGTCCAACCTGGAATTACTTGATTTAAGCCAAATGTTGCTGGCTGTCCTCTATCTACAGAACTATCAAACTTGTTACCGTTTAATAAATATCCAGTATAATGAACTGTAACACTACTAGTAGCTTTTGGACTTTCGCCTTCACCTTCTTTTTCAATAATATAACGTAAACCACTTGGTGTTGTTTTTGCAGCACCATAAGTTTCGTTTAAAACTTTATCCATTTTTTCTTTTTCTGCTTTAGCTTTAGCTTCTGCTTTAGCACCAGCATTTGCTTTTTCAAATTCAAACACTTTAGCTGCATCAAATGCTTCCGCTTCTTTACCCTTACGTAAAATCACTAAACGTTTTAAAACGTCGTTTCCTTTAATTGAATCAACCACATTTTGTCCAGTAATAACGTGGCCAAACACCGTGTGTTTTCCATCTAACCAATCCGTTTTTACGTGAGTAATAAAAAATTGAGAACCATTTGTTCCAGGACCAGCATTAGCCATTGACAAAATACCAGGACCAGTATGTTTTAATGTTTCATCAAATTCGTCGCCAAATTTATATCCTGGATCTCCAGTGCCTGTACCTAGTGGGCAACCACCTTGAATCATGAAATTAGGAATAACTCTGTGAAATTTTAAACTATCGTAATAAGGAGTTCCTTCAGGTTTCGCTGTATTTTTAATAGCACCTTCAGCCAAGCCCACAAAGTTAGCTACTGTCATTGGTGTTTTTTTAAATTCTAAGGCGCAGTAAATATCCCCTTTAGCTGTTTCAAATTTGGCGTACATGCCATCTGCTTGCTTACTTAAAAATTCTTTATCCATTTTAGTTAATTTTACTTTTTTTGGTTTTTTAGGTTTCTTATATTTATCTTGATGTGCCATTAATCCTAGGGATATCAAGGCTAACAGAGAAGCTAAAATTATTTTTTTCATTTTATTTATTTTAAATTAATTTAAGATTACATCCCTGGTTGAGCTGCACCAGCTTTAAAATCAATTAATTCTACGTCAAATACTAAAGTAGAGAAAGGGGGAATTGGACCGCCACCTCTTGGTCCATAACCTATAGATGAAGGGATAATTAATTTTGCTTTACTTCCTTTTGCCATTAACTGGATAGCTTCTGTCCACCCTGGAATAACTTGATTTAAAGGGAATGTTGTAGGTTCACCTCTATCAACCGAACTGTCAAATTTAGTTCCGTCTAATAATGTACCTGTGTAATGAACAGTAACTACATCTGCAGCAGAAGGATGAGCACCTTTACCTTTTTGAGTTTCAATGAAAATTAAGCCACTAGCAGTTGGCGCAGTCGTAATTTTATTAGCAGCTAAGTAAGCGTCTAATTTTGGTTTTTCAGCGCCTTCTAATGCAGCTATTTCAGCTTCTTGTTTTTTCTGGTTTTCATCCAATTCTTTTTTAGATTTAATTTCAACCATTTTAATTGTTACTTGTAACTTATCTCCTGGTTTAACAAATGGAGGTAATGCCTGCATTTTATTTGTTTTTAGGAAAAAAGAGTCAGCACTAATAATAAATGCAGCGCTATCATTTTTTGCCATCATTGTAAATGCATCTTCTAAACTTCCCTGAAAAGAAGATTTAGGCAAAATATTACGTACTGTACCTGTGCCATCTTCTGAATTCAAATTAGAATCAAACAAAACCGTATCAGACGTTGGACGTTTTAAGGCATAAACAACTTTATAACTTATTCCATCGCCTGCTGAAGCCTTAACGCCAGCCTCATCTTGAGTGAAAAATTGATAATGTAACCCGTTCTCAGCTTTTGTAAATCCATCAAACTCTGATTTGTTACATGATGCAAGTCCTACTATAACTGCAGAACCTAATAAGATAGTGATTTTGTTCATTTTTTTTATTTTATATCTATTATTTTAATATTATAAACTAAGGGCGTATAAGGAGGAATAGAACCATTGCTACTTCCTAATTCGCCAAAAGCCAGTCGCGAAGGTACTATTATTTTTGTAGTTTCGCCTTTTTTTAGTGAACCAATAACAATATTTAACCCTTTAATTAATTGATCAGGGGTTCCGTAAATAAACTCAAGAGTTTGTTCTGTTTTATCAATTGGTTTGCCATCTATGAAAGAACCTTTAAAACTCACTTTTACTTTTTTTCCTGACACTACCTTATCTAAATTTGTTGTAGTTTTTGCGAGTTCGTAAATTCCATTCGCATCCGCCTTAACATACCTGTAATTTTGTAATAAATAACAGTCAATGATTTGAAGTTCTTCTAACTCCCTATCTTCTTCTTCATCTTGTCCTGTTGAATTTTTCTTTAAAGATTCGAACTCTGCTTTAGAGATTATCTGAATTAACTTTACATCAAGTTTTACTAAAGAATCATTTCCGCAAAAACTTGGAACAATCGTATCAAAATAATCTCTAAATAAAACCGAAGGTTTTAACAAAAAAGAAACACTATCCCCTTCTACCATTTTTGAAAAATAAGTCTCACAAGAACCATTAATAGTAGACTTGTTTAAAGAAATGTACATCCCATTTGCTGCATCATGTTTCGTGTCCCAAAACACTGAGTCTGATTGCGTTTTCATTACTGCCTCAAAAACTACAACATCATCACTAAGAGGACTTTCATTGCCATCGCCAATAGAAATTAGCTTAAAATAGTACCCACTTGAATCTCTTGAATAGCCATTAAATAAATCTGATTTTGAACAAGCAAAACCAAGCAACAAAAACATAAAAAAGCATACAAATTTAGTTGTCATACCATTTAGTGATGTTGATTTTTATTTACTGAAAGAATTTCGAGGTCATAAATTATTGGAGACTGCGGCGGGATTTTTTTTGAGTCTCCCAATAATCCATGAGCCAAATGCGAAGGAATCATGATCAAAGCTTTATCGCCCGATTTTAAAAACAAAACAGATTTATGTAATCCGTTTTCTACGTCTTGCATTCCTACCTTAAATTCTTTTGCGCCCTCAGTTTTTGATGAATAACATTCTGTGCCATCTAACAAAGAGATAGTGTAATTAATCGCAATTATGTCATCATTTTTTATAGAATCTCCCTTTGAAGATGGTTTATAAACATAATATCGAATTCCACTCGTTGATTTAATGAATTCCATTTGATGAGACTTTTGGTAGTAGTCCATCTCATCATTTTCTTTTACTACAACTTGCTGATTAGCTTTTACAAATTGTTGTTTTACTTTTTCGTGATTATATTGATTGGCCTCAACCTCTTCTGGTTTAGGATTACAAGAAATCATAAAACACAAAAGACTTATTAATAATACAAGCAAGTTTCTATTGATGAAAATTTCGAAAAACATGCCGCGATTATTTGTTATCAGAAAGCGTATCAACTTCTTTTTTAACCTCCTGAATATGCTCTTGAATAGTATTAGTTAAGCCACCAGTACCTTGCATCACATCTTTTTGAACGCCATTGGCAGCATCTTTAAATTCTCTAATTCCTTTGCCTAATGCTCTAGCTATGTTTGGAACACCTTTTCCGCCAAACATTAACAATATAACAAGGAGAATAAGCACTACTTCGCCTCCACCTAAGTTTAAAAATAGTATATAAAGAGAATTCATGTTGCAAAATTACAAATAAGTATCCAAGAATGCAGGAATTTTGTGAAATGAACAAGTTTTTTGTTAACCAATTTTGTAGGAATTCAGAAATTTATGTTATATTTTTGTGACAGTATTTTGTTTAAACTAAGATTAAGGTTTAGATTAAATTATCAGAACATTAACATTATAAAGTCTATCGCATGAAAAAAATTTACTTTAACACTAAATTAATCCTTTTAGCAATATTAATTAACCTTACAGGGGCTTTATGTGCTCAAATTAATATTACTTTAGGTACTGGAACAGCAGCACATTCAAATACAGACGCTGGTCCAATAAATCAATTTTATAGAAGTCTTCATGCTCAAACCGTTTACACAGCTGCAGAACTTAACACAGCAGGTGTTAATGGTGGTACTATTACTAAACTCGGGTTTTATGTTGTATCAGGTGTAACAAACCCATTGCCTAATTACACTGTTAAATTAAAACATACTTCAGCTGGAAACGCCGCTACGTATGATGGAACAGGATTAACAACCGTGTACAACAATGCAAGCTATAACCCAATTGCTGGAGGATTTGACATGTTAACATTTTCTACTCCTTTTAATTGGAATGGAGTAGACAATATTTTAGTAGATATTTGTTTTGATCAGGTATCAGCCTATACATCAACTGGAGTTGTTAGAGTTTACAATACAGCAGTTACAAATGGTTATATTTATATCAGAGATGATTCAGCACCACAATGCGGACTTGCATGTAACAGCATCTTAAATAGTAAACCACAAGTACAATTAGAGTTTTTACCTCCAGCTCCTTTAGATTTAGGAGTAAGTGCATTTGTAAGACCACTAGGTTCTAAAATTTGTTTTGGGCCAGATACTGTTATTGCGACTTTAAAAAACTATGGCTCTGCAATTGCTGATTTCTCCGTAAACCAAACCACATTAACTGTAAATACTACTGGACCAAATGCATCAACTTTTACCGTTGCATTAACCTCAGGAACTCTTGCTACTAATGCTACGCAAGACTTTACTCTAAGCACCAATTTTAACTTGGGTACAGTTGGCACCTATAAATTTAAAGGTTACACAACTGTAATTGGAGATGGAACTGCTGTAAATGACACGGCAAGATTAACTATTACTAGAGCTCCTGTATTTGCTACAAGCGTTCTTCCAAATGATAGTGTTTGTTTAGGTGTTCCAGTTCAAATAAACACAAGTTTTAGTTCGACTAAACAAGTTGGAACGGGAACTTTACAAAATACTTCTACATCGTACCCTGCTCCTTATGGAAACTGGTACGAAGGCGCAAAACATCAATTTTTATTTTTAGCTTCAGAATTGACAAGTGCTGGTTTAGCCGCTGGTAATATTAACTCATTAGCATTTAATGCCACAAATCTTAACGCTTCTGATCCCTATACAAATTTCAATATCGCTTTAGCTACTACAACAATAACAAACATTACAGCTTTTCAAACTACTGGATTCACCACGTATTATTCAGCAGCTAGTTATATTCCTGTTTTAGGAGCTAACACACATGCTTTTTCAACTCCGTTTGTTTGGGATGGTGTTTCAAATATTATTGTAGAAACATGCTTTGATAACACATCTAGTGGTTTTTCAAATAACGTATCTGTTTCTCAATCTACCACTCCATTTACATCATCTGTTTGGAGAAATGAAGATGGAAACACGGCTATTTGTTCAGCTGCAATGTTTAGTAGTTTGAGTCAACGACCAAATATTTCTTTTGAGCAACCCGCAACAATTAGTTATTCATGGTCACCTGCCATTGAATTATCAGCGACTAATATTCCAAACCCTGTTGCAAACGTTACAAGCTCTAGAACTTATACGGTAGAAGGTACGATTGGTACTTGTATGACTCAAGACACAATCAGAATTCATATTAAACCAACACCAACCCCAAATTTAGGCAACGACTCTTTATTTTGCAGCTTGCCTGTAATTATAAACTCAAATACAACTGCTAATAGTTATTTATGGAATAATAGTTCTGTAAACTCAAGTTTAAATGTAACAACACCAGGTAAATACTGGGTAAGAGCTACGAACTCAAATGGTTGTTCAAATTCAGATACTATTTTAGTAACTTTAGGACAATCTCCAATTGTAACTCTAGGACCTGATACTGTTTTCTGTCAAGGTAAAACAATTAATTTATATGCTGGTGCAGGTGCTGGCAACAGTTATTTATGGAATACAGGTTCAACGGCTTCGTCAATTTCGGTAGGAACGGCTGGAACATACTCTGTGGTGGTTACAAATTCGATTGGGTGTGTAAAATCAGATGTTATTAATATTGGTTCTAAACCTCTACCATCGGTTTCTTTAGTATTTGTTGGCACACATACTTATTGTGTAACTGAAAATATCACTAGATCATTAGTTGAAGGTGTTCCTGCAAACGGAACCTATATTGGAGCTGGAGTAACTAATACATCATTTAACCCAAGTCAAGCAGGCCAAGGTAATCATATCATTCTTTACAATATCGTAGGTGCAAACGGATGTTTAAATACAGCGAAAGATACTCTAGTAGTGAGTGCATGTGTTAATATAGATGAATTATCATCTGAAGACTTAGGAATTAACGTGTATCCAAATCCAAGCTCTGGTGTTTTTACAGTTGAATTAAATACTAACTCAGATATCGATGGAGTATTAACCATAACATCTATTGATGGAAAATTAGTATTTAATGATACAATTTCTGGCAACGGAATCATCTCTAAATCAATTAATATTGGCAATTTAGCTGAAGGAATTTACTATTTAAAAGTAGAAACTAAAGATGCTGTTAGAACCTATAAAGTTTTAAAACAATAAATAAAATTCACTTTATTTAAAAACGTCTCGAAAATTTCGAGACGTTTTTTTTGTGATTTAAAATTTAATCTATTTATTTGTAGCAGATTAAATGAAAAACAACCTTTACATAAAATCAAAGTGTAAACGTAAGGCTCGCCCGAGCCATATTTAATTTCGTGTGCCAGAATCAGGGATTGATTCACATACATTCAAAAAAATCAATAAAACATTACTACATTTAAATCTGCAAAAAAAGCAGTCAATAAAAATTATATACAATGAATATTTTAAAATTTGGAGGAACAAGTGTTGGAACGGCTGAGCGCATGCAAGCATTGGTTCAATTAATTTCTAGCAGCGATAGAAAAATTGTTGTTTTATCTGCCATGAGTGGCACTACGAATACTTTAGTGGAAATCTGTCATGCTCTCTATCAAAAAGAACATGATAAAGCAAACGAAATTATTAATGCCTTAGAGAAAAAATATATTGAGGAAGTAGAAAAGCTATACAAAACGTCTGACTATAAAACCAAAGGAAACGATTTAATTAAAAACCATTTTAATTATCTACGTGCATTTACGCTTGATATGTTTACCGTAAATGAAGAAAAAGCAATTTTGGCTCAAGGCGAATTATTAAGTACTGCCCTATTCTATTTTCACTTACAAGAATTAGGAATTAATTCGGCTTTATTACCTGCTCTTAATTTTATGCGTATTGATGAGAACGATGAACCTCAATTAAATTATATAGAAAAAAATTTACAATCAGAATTAGATAAATATCCATCTACTAATTTATTTATTACACAAGGATATATTTGCCGAAATGCCTTTGGAGAAATAGATAATTTAAAACGTGGAGGAAGTGATTACACCGCTTCAATAATTGGTGCAGCGATTAAAGCTAATGAAGTGCAAATTTGGACAGATATTGATGGCATGCATAATAATGATCCTCGTATTGTTTCAAAAACACATCCTATACACGAATTAAGTTTTGATGAAGCTGCTGAGTTAGCCTATTTTGGGGCAAAAATTTTACATCCAACTTGTATTTTGCCTGCACAAAAAAGAAACATTCCAGTTTTACTTAAAAACACCATGCAGCCCGAAGCAAAAGGTACATGTATTTCAAATATAAATGCTAAAGAAGGAATTAAAGCAGTAGCTGCAAAAGATGGCATTTGTGCTATTAATATAAAGAGCGACCGAATGTTATTAGCACATGGTTTTTTGCGTGCGGTGTTTGAAATTTTTGAACGTTACAAAACCTCAATTGATATGATTACAACATCAGAGATTGCTGTATCATTAACAATTGATAACACAAAATCTTTAAACGAAATCAAAAAAGAATTAGAAGAATTTGCAAATGTTGAAATTGAACAAGACCAAACCATTATTTGTATTGTAGGTAATTTACCTAAAGATAAAGCTGGTTATGGTTTTAAAGTTTTAGAATCTTTAAAAGATATTCCATTAAGAATGGTGTCTTATGGAGGAAGTGCTAATAATATAAGTGTATTAGTAAACTCCAAATTAAAAAAAGAAGCTTTAGTGGCATTAAATAAAGGTTTGTTTGGATATTAATATTAGCGACATGATTTCAGAAAATAATATCAAAAATATATCACAGCATAAAACACCGTTTTATTATTACGACTTAGCCTTATTGCAAAAAACATTAGATGTTGTAAATACAGAAAGTTCAAAATATAACTATCATGTTCATTATGCTTTTAAAGCAAACGCTAATTCAAGAATTATAAATACCATCAAAAAAAGCGGACTTGGAGCTGATTGTGTGAGTGGTAATGAGGTAAAATGCGCTATTGAAAACGGATTTGATTCATCAAAAATTGTATTTGCAGGTGTTGGTAAAAGTGATGATGAAATTAATTATGCTTTAGAAAAAAACATCTTTTGTTTTAATTGTGAAAGTATACAAGAATTAGAAGTAATTAATGAACTAGCGTTATTACAAAATAAAACAGCATCCATTGCCTTGCGCATTAATCCTAATGTAGATGCACATACACACAAATACATTACAACTGGTTTAGAAGAAAATAAGTTTGGAATCAATCCTTATGAATTTGAAACGGTTATTGAAAAACTAAAAACATTATCCAATATTAAATTAATTGGTATACATTTTCATATTGGTTCTCAAATTACCGATTTAAGTCCTTATAAAAAACTGTGTACTCGTGTAAACGAGATTAACACTTTCTTTTTAAACAAAGGTTACGATTTACCCATCATAAATGTTGGAGGTGGTGTTGGCATAAACTATCATGAACCAGATAATGAAACTATCATCGACTTTGCAGCATACTTCAAAGTATTTAATGATTTTTTAGAGTTACGCAAAAATCAACAATTACATTTTGAATTAGGAAGAGCCATCGTAGCTCAATGCGGCAACTTAATTAGCAAAGTTTTATATATCAAAAATGGCATTAACACTAACTTCGCTATTTTAGATGCAGGTATGACAGAGTTGATTCGTCCTGCGTTATACCAAGCTTTTCATAAAATTGAAAATATTTCTTCTTCATCAAACAATATTATAAAATATGATGTTGTTGGCCCCATCTGTGAAAGTAGTGATTGTTTTGGGAAAGCGGTTGAGTTACCAGAAACCAAACGTGGTGACATGATTGCAATTAGAAGCGCTGGTGCTTATGGCGAAGTAATGGCAAGCAAATATAATTTACGTGATGATGTCAGAAGTTATTTTAGTGAGTGAGTTTCAATGAAGGAGATTTGGGCGTGCCGGCGCAAGGAGGCAGCGCCGTCGGGCTTTTCGTTCCAATCTTTTACTCCTCACGCCAGGGCGTGATACGTAAAAGGATTTTCACTGCAATCCCTTACGCAGGTAAAATTTTCAAAAACTGGAACTTAACCTTTTAATATACTGCAAATCCGCGCGAGGGATGCAAGCGTAAATCCTTTTGCCCGCCTCTTGCAAAAGATTGCAGCGACAGCCCGGTTCCCGCTGTCTCTTTGCGGGAATGCGCTCAAATCATTTAAAATGAACTAAGTCTTTTGTTTTTTCTTCTTGGCAGCTGGAAATAAAATATTATTCAAAATCAATCTGTATCCAGGAGAATTAGGATGTAAACTCAAATCCGTTGGTGGATCCTCTACTCTATGCTCATAATCTTCGGGGTCATGGCCGCCGTAAAAAGTCCAAGTACCTTTACCATGGTCGCCGTGAATATAGCGAGCTTCATTATAAGCTTTCGCTTCACCTAAAATTAAAATATTTTTTTTGATATATGTTTTTGTAAAAGCAGTTGTTTGCCCATAAAATCCTTTAATAGTTTGCGTATGATTTTGACAAAGCATCGTTGGTACTGGATCCCATTTGGCAGAAAATTCAAATAAAGTAAATACATCATTATCTTTATTCATACCATATTGTCTGCGTGGCGTTGTGGCATCAATGGTTGAAAATTCATATTCATAAGGATTTGTACTTAATTGATATTTTTCAAAGGCGTAGCCTTTAGTATAATCAATTTTCTTGTTCATGGCTGGATCAGCAGGATCATGATCAAACATGGATTCGCAAATATCTAAACCTTCAGAAGCCAATGCTATATCGTAACTATCTGTGGCGCTACACATCGCAAATAAAAACCCGCCAGTAAACACATAATCATTAATTTTTTTTGCAACGGCTAATTTTAATTGAGATACTTTTGTGAAACCTAATTTTTTAGCACGTTCTTCATTATCTTTAACTTCGTTTTGATACCATGCTGTTTGATGAAAGCCTGCATAAAAACGACCATATTGTCCTGTAAAATCTTCGTGATGTAAATGCAACCAATCGTAATCTGCTAATTTATCTCCAATAATTTCTTCGTCATAAACCACATCGTATGGAATTTCAGCATATTTTAAAACCAGTGTTACTGCATCATCCCAAGGTTGTTTAATCTTAGGAGAGTAAACAGCAATACGAGGCGCTTTTTCTAATTTAATGGCATCTTGATTAACCTCTGGATTTGCTATATCAGCTAAAATACCGTTTGCTTGAGCATCCGAAATAATTTCGTAACTAATTCCTCTAATAGTACATTCTGTAGTTACAGGTTTTGAATTTGGAACTAAAAAACTGCCGCCACGATAATTTGTTAACCACTGAATTTCTAATTCACCTTTTAAACTCCAATACGCAATACCATAAGCCTTTAAATGATTTTTTTGGGTATCATCCATAGGAATTAAAATATAACTACTAAAACCTTTAATAGTTAACAATAAAAACAATGGTATTAGAAATATTTTTTTCATTACGAAGTCTAAGATACAGAAATCCTGAATTTATGGCTAGTTAATAGCTGTTAATTTTTTAACCGTGATACACTCTCGAAAATGCAATTAGCCCATTACTTATTTGAAGTACTTCGCCAACCGATAAATCTTCTTCACGTTCAACATGCCTGATGTATTCCATAAACACTTGTTCCTCATCGGCAGTCAATTTTATAACTTTATATTGTAAACTAGGCAATCTATCAAAGGCATCTTGCCACCATTCTCTCAATGCAGCTTTTCCTTTAATTAAGCCTTGGGTTTCTGGTTTTCTAATTTTTAATTTAGGACTAAAATGCTGGGCATTATCATCGTACAACGACAATAATTTTTCTAAATGGTGCTCATTAAATGCTTCAAACCATTTTGTAGCTATTTGTTTATTATTAAGTGCTGACATTTATCGTATTATTTTTTGCGTGATATTGTATCTGTTGTATTATCATTTAAAGTTCTAGGATCTTGCGCATAAGATGGTGCCCCTCTATATCTAACTCTACAACCTGATAAAACTACAAATCCTATCATAAATAACGATACTAATTTTAATTTTTTATTATTAAAATACAAAATCAAACGATCTATTGTCCTATCTGATTTCAAATCCCAACTATTAAATGTACCACATACTTTATTATTCTTATTATTTTTCAAATACATTGAAATTTCGTCAGGAGTTTTATTCGTAAAATCCACCACAAAAGTTTCACAAACACGACAGTATTTTCCTTTATTGGAAGAAGACTCTAACTTTACCTCACAAGGCTTTTTAATTTCAATAGTTGGATATTTCATAAAATGTAATTTATGGTTATATATATTTACGAAAAAACCTTTCAAATATTGCTTTCTATAAAGTTTATTTTTTAATAACTGGGTTATTAATTTAAACCTCTTTATCTTTAGACTGTTTAAAATATATGGGATATAAGAGTTTAAAAGACTGTTTGGATGATTTAGAAAAAAACAATCATCTCATAAGAATTAAAGAAGAAGTAGATCCAAATTTAGAAATGGCTGCTATTCATTTACGTGTTCACGAAATGGGCGGTCCTGCTTTATTATTTGAAAACGTAAAAGGAACCGAATTCAAATGTGCGTCCAATATTTTTGGGACTTTAGACAGAAGCAAATTTATTTTTAGAGATACACTTGAAAAAATTCAAACCTTAATCGAAATAAAAAATAATCCTGTTAAAGCACTCAAAAATCCTTTTAAATATGCCAATGTCTCTTTAACTGCTTTATCTGCATTACCTCTTAAAAACCCCTTATCTAAACCAGTATTATTTAAAGAAACAACCATCGATAAAATTCCATTGATTAAACATTGGCCAATGGATGGTGGCGCCTTTGTAACATTACCACAAGTATATAGCGAAGATATTGATAAACCTGGAATTATGAATGCCAATTTAGGGATGTATCGTATCCAATTAAACGGAAACGATTATATTTTAAATAGAGAAATTGGATTGCATTATCAATTACACAGAGGAATTGGAGTTCATCAAAGTAAAGCCAATAAATTAGGCAAGCCTTTAAAAGTATCTATTTTTATTGGTGGTCCTCCGAGTCACTCTGTAGCAGCTGTGATGCCATTACCAGAAGGATTAAGTGAAATGACTTTTGCTGGTGCTTTAGGAAATCGAAGATTTAGGTACACTTATCAGGATGGCTTTTGCGTGAGTACAGATGCTGATTTTGTAATCACTGGCGAAGTTTATCCAAACGAAAATAAACCAGAAGGGCCTTTTGGAGATCACTTAGGATATTACAGCTTAAAACATGATTTCCCTTTAATGAGAGTCCATAAAGTGTATCACCGAGAAGATGCTATTTGGCCATTTACAGTGGTTGGTCGTCCGCCACAAGAAGACACAAGCTTTGGGCAAATCATTCATGAATTAACTGGCAATGCTATTAAACATGAATTGCCTGGCGTAAAAGAAGTTCATGCGGTTGATGCCGCTGGTGTTCATCCATTATTATTAGCAATAGGTAGCGAGCGCTATACTCCCTATAATCAAACCAAACAACCAGCAGAGTTACTAACGATTGCTAATCATATTTTAGGTAAAGGACAATTAAGTTTAGCAAAGTATTTATTTATTACTGCTGATGAAACAAATAAAATTTCTACTCATAACGAAGCAGAGTTTTATCAATATATGCTGGAACGCATTAATTTAAAACGTGATTTACATTTTCAAACCAATACAAGTATCGATACATTAGATTATAGTGGAACGGGATTAAATAGTGGAAGTAAATTAGTAGTGGCGGCTTATGGAGAAAAAGTTAGAAGTTTAGAGTCAAATGTTTCTAGTTTCTTAAATGAGATTCAAACATTCAATAATCCACAAACTGCATTTCCTGGCGTACTAGTATTACAAGGCAACAAATTTGAATCATACGAAAAAGCAAAAATTGAATTAGATAATTTTAATCATGAAGTCAAGCAAAAAAATATTGATTTAAAAGGTTTTCCAATGATTGTTGTTGTGGATGATTCTTCTTTTACAGCAGCTAATTTAAAGAATTGGTTATGGATAACTTTTACGCGTTCAAATCCAAGTCACGATGTGTATGGCATTAATTCATTTACCGAATACAAACACTTTGGTTGTGATAATTTAATTATTGATGCACGTACAAAGCCTCATCATGCGCCAGCCTTAGAAAGAATTCCAGAAATAGAAAAACGAGTTGATAAACTATTTGAAAAAGGCGGAAGTTTATACAAAAATTAGATGGGATAAAAATTAGATTTCATGAATTCGACAACATTAACTACTTTTAACTAGAGTTTAATACAAATGTTGAAGGAAATAATTATAGAATCAAATTTTGCAACAATTACCTACAGAACAGATGGTATTATTCATATTCATTATTCAGATCATAGCTTTACATTAGAAGAAACAAAAGCATTATTTTTAACAATAAGAGAAAATTCGCCTTGGGAGATTTCTCCATTTTATATTACCGGAGATTCTTTTACAAGTCAAGATAATGAATCAAAAAAATTCAATGGTAGTAATGAAGTTACTAAACATTGTTCTGCAATTGCTATCTTTTCAAAATCACTCGGACAAAAAATTCTAGCGAACTTTTATATAAAAACAATCAAACCAAACAAACCTACAAAGTTTTTTACAGACGAAGAAACAGCCATTAAGTGGCTAAAAGAATTTATATAGTAAAAGAGTAGACATAAAAAAAACCTCCTAATAAATTAGGAGGTTTTTAATTTTATATCAAATTAGAAATGCCATAAATCATGTTCCCATCTGAAGATATCGTTTTTAATACGATCAGATTCTAACAAAGCATCAATACCCTTTGAATAACGCTCAATAGTTCTATCATAAACGTTTGTTTCTTTTGTAGCAATTGAAGAGAATTGTCTTTTCCAGAATATATCTTCAAATGTTCTACGTTCAGCATCATTTTTAGCGTTATATACTTCGTGCTTAGCAAAGAAAGGACGACAAGCAGGGAAATATGTATAAAACATATTAAACTCACCAATATCTTCTTTACCAGGTTTTAAAGCATTAAAGCCCATTGCTAAAATTCTAACTTCTAAAACAGATTTTTGTTTATCAAAAAACCAATCTTCTTTTAAATCTAAAGAAGTAAAGTTTTCGTAAATCCAAGTAGAATCAATTACACCTGGTTTTCTAACCATTACTGAGTTACCGTTAGCGTCAAACTCTTCTACGTCAGTAGTATCACCTTGAATTACAATTTTATTCCTAATCGCAGATAATTCATATGGTAAAAGGAATTCTTCATCAGTAAATGCAATAATTTGTCCTGATAACACATACTTTAAAACCAATTGCATTAAAGATATTCTACTAGTTACAGCTTCAGTTGGATAATATAATTGTTGGTTTTGTTTTTCACGCATATCCAACTTTCTCCAAACACGTTTCTCCCAGTTTACATCACCTTCACGAAGGTGAGTATAAGGGATAAACCTTCTGTTAGTAGAATTTTCTTTGTCGTAAATCCCATCACGATAGTCTCCTGGCTGGAATACACCAGGTTGAGCCTTAACATTTAAAGCCATCATTATGATTGCTAAAAACAATATACTTTTGAAATTTATCATACAATTAGAATTTAAATTCATATCAATTATTACTTAATAACTTTAATACCTACAGTAGTTGATGTTACTTTTCCATCTGGACCTTTTACTTTAGCATCAATGTATACTTTAGTTCCAACATCAGCACCTTTTAAAATTCCAGCAGCACCAGCACTTAAGTTATTACCTGTACCAGCTTCTTGCATTAATTTACCTTTCGCTTTTCCTGTAACCTCATAAGACATTACAACAAAGTTAGCTTGGAAATCAAATCCATTAGCACCAGCACCTAAACCACTTACCATACCTAATTCACCTTTTTTCATCTCTTGTGGAGCAAATTTACCTCCGATTTTTAATTCAGGTTTTGGTAAAGGTTTTACACGGAATTTAATTGGAGGACCTTGAGATTTAACACCATCTTTAGTTTTTGCAGAAACTGAAACCATACACTCTCCAACTCCTGTGAAGTTGAATTCGTATTTTCCAGCTCCTTTAGGAGTAACTCTTACACCACCACCAGTAGCGCTAACGCTAATGTCCGCAGGAGAAATACCTGCCGCTGCTGCTGTAACAGGATTTGGTACACCTGCATAAAACACGTTCATTTGATCTGCCGAAACACTTGCTCCAGATTTAGCAACTTTGTAAGCTCCAGTAAATGGGTAGTATTTGAAAGAACCATCAGGATTTTTATATTTAATAACCCCTTTGTATTCTTGATCACCTTCTCCACCAGTAGTTTGAGATAATTTACCTTCACCACCTTCAATTGGAACTGGTGTACCTTTAGCTCCACCTGCCGCTGCAGCTGAATCTACACCTAAGATGATTTCCATATCACCAGCTGCTAATTTTGAAGAAGAAGCTGCTAAGAAGATATCTGCAACATAAGGTTGTCCTGCAGCAATATATGAAGAAGGAGCAACAACACGAGCTTTAATCGCATCAAATTTAATCGCTAATTTACCACTTGCACCAGAGAATACTTGTAACACTTCTGCTTCAACGTTTTTTAAATCCGTTTGAAACTTGTTTAAATTTGTGTAAACAGCTGCTAATGGTAAGTGATAAAAGTTATCCATTTCCCAGTTGTATTTCACACCATCTTCATCACGGTTACTATCTGTTGGTTTAATAGAAGCGAATTTCTTCTTGATACTTTGAAAATCATCATCCAAGAATTTTGTTTTTGGATCTTTTTGCATGGATTCAACCATAGCAACCAATTTATCGTGTAAGCCACTCATCTTCATACGTAATTCGTATGCTGTAAAAGCGCCTTTCTCTGGATTTTTAGGTTCACCTAAACCTAACATGTGACTAGGCATATCATAGTCATCAATTTTATCCATTCTACGTAAATTCAACGTATCAGCTATTTTTTCATTCTCTAAAGCCGTTGGCTCAGTATGAGCAACAATCTTAGCTCTTAATTCGCTAATATATTTATCAACTTCTCCAATTAATTTTTGCGCTTCTAATGCTTTTTCGTAGTATGGTTTTGCTGCTGCATTACCACCAATAGAAGCTTCGAAAGCTTTAGTTACACGGGTGTTATTTTCAGTTAAGTTTTGTTTTGATTTTACTAAACTTTCATTTACAGATAAATACCCCTGTAAAATTTGTTTAGAAACGTTCATCGCCAAAAGTGCGGTAAGTACAAGGTACATCATACCAATCATCTTCTGTCTTGGGGTTTCTTTTCCGCCACCTGCCATATTCTTGAGTTTTTTTAGATTAAAATTTAATGATTTATAATCAATAAGTGAAAGAGTTTTCTTTCACTTATTGATATAGTGGGTTTATTTACTATTTGTTAAAGTTCATAGCGCCTAACATGTTACCATAGATAGTATTAAGTGCTGTTAAATTAGTAGATAATTGAGACATTTCAGCACGATATTTTTTAGTATCATCAACTGAATCATGTAAGTTTTTCATTAAATCTGCTAAGCCATCATAGAATTTCTCAGTAGCTTCTAAGTGTGTACGAGAACCTTGTAATTGTAATTCATAAGTTGCATTTAAAGCAGATAAGTTTTTAGCTACACTGTTTAAAGAACCTCCAATTGAAGAACCTGCATCATTAGATTCCGCTAAGCTTGCAATTGAATCAGCTGCTTTGCTATAAGTGTCTGCTAAATGAGAAACATTTTTAGAAGCAGATTTAACGCTATCAACATATTCGTTAGTTGCTACAGTAGCATTGCTAATATCTCCAATTTTACTAGCGCTGTCACTTAATGAACGCATACCAGTACCTAAACTTTCAATTAATTCAGGTCCAATTTTCGCATCAGCTAACATAGCATCTAATTGAGATGACACTGGTAAACCACTGTCAATTTTATGAGATTCTTCTTCATGACCACCCATACCACCTAACTCAGGGTATGCTAATGTCCAATCATATTCTTCATGAGGAATATCAATTGCGAATAAACAGAATAATACGGCTTCAGTACCTAGACCACCAATTAAGGCAGCAGATGCACCTGGCCAGTGCATGATTTTAAATAATGCTCCAACGATTACGATAGCCGCACCAAAGCATGATGCTAAGTGTAAATACTTTTTAAAACCGGTTACTTTAGGAAGTTTGCTCATAGCTCTTTGTTTTTTGTTTAGTTAGTGATTGTTTTGTTTGTTTGGTTGTATTTATTTGTTGTGTTTGTGTTTTAAATTTTAACTACTAGATTTCATCCCCTTTAGAGCGACCTAAATAAGTCATCACGTTACGGAAACCAATGTATGATTTAGCAGTATCTTGATATTCGTAAGTTCTAGAACTAACTTGTAAGTAATAACCTACATCTTTCCAAGAACCACCACGAATAACCTTACGTTTTAATACGTTAGCATCTTTATCTTGCGCTTCGTAAACATAATCAGGGTTTAAGTCATGTGCAAAATCATACGCTGATTCATCAAATGCATTACTTGTCCATTCAGAAACGTTACCAGCCATACAATATAAACCATAATCATTAGGATTATATGAGTAAATATATACAGAGTGGAATCCACCATCATCAATATAGGAACCACGCATAGGTTTAAAGTTACCTAAGAAACATCCTCTTGCATTACGGATATAAGGACCTCCCCAAGGATATGGAGATAAATCATTACCACCACGTGCTGCATATTCCCACTCAGATTCAGTTGGTAGACGGAAATCATTTACAATCGTCATTCCATTTCCAATTAAAAAGTTATTTAATAAGTTAGAACGCCAGATACTAAATGCACGAGCTTGTTTCCAAGTAATACCTACAACTGGATAATCATCATAAGCTGGATGCCAAAAATACATGTTAGTCATTGGCTCATTGAATGAATAAGTGAAATCATGAACCCAAGCTAAAGTATCAGGATATACATTAATAACGTCTTTTAAAATAAATACTGAACGATCAACTCCTTTACGTTCACGAGGAACATAATTTCCTTGACCAACAGATACTTGATCTTCTACATTATACGTTCCTAAAGTTTTAGGGTCTTTACCTGGATCTCCTACAGCGGTTGAAGGTTGACCTGGAGTACCATTTTGGCCATCATTTAAATGAACACCATTAATATACTCTGCTTTTTTGTATTCGTGAGATGCATCTTGAATATCTAAAGATTTTTGAGGCACAAAACGATTAGATTTTGAAGCCGCTAAGCGAATATCAATTCTATAGTATTCATAATTTAATTTACGAGCATCAATTTCTTTACGATTATAAAAACGCTCTCCTTCTGGTAAGTACAAAGGTTGCAAATCTAAACGGTAATCTTCATCATCACTATCCCATTTGATTTTTTCATCCCAATTAATATATGGATCTTGTAAGTTGTTATCGCCTTTATAAACAGGCCACATTCCTAAGAAATCTTCTTGAGCAATTTGAAAAGCTTCAGCATCAGGACCAGAACCAAAAGCTAATAATTTACGAGCAATTGAATCGCGAACCCAATACACAAACTGACGATACTCGTTATTTGAAATTTCAGAGTCATCAATGTAGAATGCTTGAACAGAAACCATTTTTGATTTAGCTGTATGCGCCATAGTAATCTCTTCATCACTTGGCCCCATGTGATAACTTCCCATAGGAATGTATAAGGTACCAAATGGATCTGGCTGAAACCATTGTTCTCTGCCCGCAACGCCGACTAACTCTCCCGCCTTTTTGTTACAGCCTGTAACAACGGCAATAAACGAAGCTAATACAATCAGTTTTTTCATAGTGCTTTTGTTTAGTTTTTAAGCTCGTGAAATTTTTGTAATGGATTTCATTTTGCTTTCTTGTTGTTTATAATCCCAATCTTTGTTTTTAGTGACACTTTGCTTTATTAACAAGTTATGAACATTTAGAAATAAAGATTGTAAGGGACTTAAACGGTCTTTTTTTTAAAAGGTTACAAATTAATCTAAAAATCTTGCGTTTTGATATGAAGATACTTTTTTAGGTTTCTTCACATTAAAGCAGTATCCTAACATAACTTCATGAGTACCAGAGCTATAACCTTTGATTTTAGATAAAGTTAAATCGTAAGAATAACCAACTTTTAAACTTTTATCTTTTAAGAATCTATATCCAATCATTGGAGCAATGGCATCTTGCATACGGTAAGAAACACCTACCCATAACATTCTATTGTAGATATATGTTAAATTAACATCTAACTGAGTAGAAGCTGCATCAGATTTAACCTTTACATTTGGTTGAAGTGCATGCTCTGGAGTTAAATCAAATGTATAACCACCTACTAAATAGTAGTGACGAGCTAATTGATATTTAACATCTCCTGCTGATTTAATATCTTGAGCTGCTAAGTGAGATGAAGAAAGACCCACATACATTTTATTAGCAATAGAGTAAAACGCGCCAAAACCAACATCATAAGTTAATTTATTTAAACCAGCTGTTGTATTAGGAGAACCCGCGATTCCGTTTTGAGAAGTATAGTTAGGGATTGAATTATCTTGAACTAAATTACCATCTGGAGTAATCCATGTACCATTAAATTGTTGTTGTAAAACACCTCCATCAATACCAATACCTAAAACACCAGCACCGATAGGACGATTATAAGCAACGGCAACACGACCAAATAATGTTTTAGCAAAACCAATTTGATCACTCATCACGTTAACACCTATAGCTAATGGTAAATCACCAATAGGCATATCAAAACTTAATAAACCTGTTTTTGGTGCACCAGGGAAATTAACCCACTGTTGACGGTACAATACGTTTGCACAAATGGCTTCACTTGTTCCAGCATAACCAGGATTGTAAATCAATTTACTATGCATAAACTGAGTGAATTGAGGATCTTGCTGAGCGAATGAAACGCTAGTGATTGCTGCTAATGCAACAGTTAGGGTGGTAAAAATTTTCTTCATGATATACCAGTTTTTTTATAAAATTTGTTAAGTATGGTTAAAATACCTAGGGGACTAAGTTAAAGCATATTTATTAAAAATCAAACTTTTTGAACTTTTTTTTGTTAAAAAACAATTTTTTACAAAAATTCTACAATTTTGTGTCGACCGAGCGTTCGTTATTCTAAAATTGTAAACATTTTGAAAAAACAAAAAAACGACAAAATTTAAAAAACAACTATATTTTTGGACATGCCAAACAAAAATCGAAACTGTTTGTACATTTATCAAGTTTATTAAAATCAACAAACATGATTGCTTCGATATTTCATAAAGGGAAAGATTATAAAATAGATTTATACCAACCTATAGATATTTCTATTCCTTTAACTACAGAAAAAAATTGCGTGAGTGCATGGTATGTTGAACCCATGAAATTAGAGCCAGTAACAAATGGAGAATGGATTGGAGATGTGAGTAAAGGTGGTTCTGTAAATTTTAGAAATATAATTTTTAATCCGCATGGAAATGGCACGCATACAGAATGTGTGGGACATATTAGTAAGGAATTTATAACCATTAATCAATGCTTAAAACAATTTATGTTTTTAGCGGAAGTAATTACATTATTACCAACTCAAATTGAAAACGGTGACTTCGTCATTACAAAAAAACAATTAGAAGTTGCATTAGAAAATACAAAACCCGAAGCTATTGTAATTAGAACTTTATCAAATGGTTTAAATAAATTAACCATGCAATATTCTAATACTAACCCGCCATATATTTTAGAAGAAGCGATTGTGTTTTTAAACAAAAACGGCGTACAGCATTTACTAATTGATATGCCGTCGATTGACAGAGAAAATGATGAAGGTAAATTGCTAGCACACCACGCTTTTTGGCAATATCCAAGTAATACACAATATCAAAAAACAATTACCGAATTTATTTATGTACCAAATGAAATAGATGATGGAACTTATATTTTAAATTTACAAATTGCTAGTTTTGAAAATGATGCTAGTCCAAGTAAACCAATTTTGTACAAGATATTTTAAGAACACTTACCCGCAAAGAGACAGAGAAAATAACGCAAAGAACACAAAGAAATTAACTAACATAAACTAAAATAAACTCCGCGGCCTTTGCTAAAAAACTTAGCGTCATTGCGGTTAGAGAATGGACATGAAATTATACTTACCATACAGCAACTCATTAACAGAATATAAACGTTTTGTAACTCGCGAAGTAAAAATCGGTGATATTGGAATTGGTGGCAATAACCCTATCCGATTACAAAGTATGACCACCACCGATACAATGGACACCAAAGCTACAGTAGCTCAAAGTATAAGAATGATTGAAGCTGGTTGTGAATTAGTGCGAATTACAGCACCGAGTATAAATGAAGCGAAAAATTTAGAAGTTATAAAAAAAGAATTAGTAGCTGCTGGTTATAATACGCCTTTAGTTGCTGATATTCACTTTACGCCGAATGCAGCAGAATACGCTGCGCGCGTGATTGAAAAAGTGAGAGTAAATCCAGGTAACTATGCAGACAAAAAAAAGTTTGAAGAAATAGAATATACTGATTCTGCATACGAGCAAGAATTAGAAAGAATAAGACAACGCTTTACACCCTTAGTAAACATTTGCAAAGAGTATGGTACAGCTATGCGAATTGGTACTAATCATGGTTCGTTGAGCGATCGTATTTTAAGCAGGTATGGAGACACACCGTTAGGAATGGTAGAATCGGCATTTGAATTTTTGCGTATTTGTGAAGATTTGAATTATCACAACATCGTGATTTCGATGAAAGCCAGTAATACACAAGTAATGGTACAAGCATACAGACTGCTAGTTCAAAAAATGATGGAAACTAATCGTAATTACCCTTTGCATTTAGGCGTTACTGAAGCAGGTGATGGAGAAGATGGAAGAATTAAATCAGCAGTCGGAATTGGTGCTTTACTAGAAGATGGATTGGGAGATACCGTTCGCGTATCATTAACCGAAGACCCTGAATTTGAAATACCTGTAGCTAAAGCTTTAGTAGATAGATATAGCTTCGACAAGCTCAACAACCATAATCCAATAGAATCATTAAAAATAGAGAATGGTAAAGTAAATTTATCTTACAATCCATACGACTACCAGCGAAGAGAATCCTTTTCTGTAAACAATATTGGAAGGCATAACGTACCGCGTATTATAGCTGATTTTAGCGAAAGAGAAAGTATTAGTCCAGCTACATTTTTTCCTGTAGGATACAACTACTCCATTCCTTTAGACAAATGGAATATTAATGATTTAGCTTGTGATTATGTATATGTTGGAAATAATCATGTAGATTTTGAAATACCAGGAACATTAGGAATTATTTATAATTCGGAAGCGTGGAAAGAACTAAAAAATCCTATAAGACAATATCCACTATTTTGCGGAGAAGAGTTTTTTAAAAGTGAAAAAACGCATTCCGAGTTAAATTTTGTAGCGGTTACAAAAGATGTATTAACTCAAGAATTTATTTCTAAAATAAAAAGCACAAATAATATTGTTTTGATAGCCGATAGTTTTAATCCACATGCGATGCCAGAATTAAGACGCTTATTTATTTCGCTAGCAGAAAATGATATATCATTGCCTGTAATGATTAAACGAAATTACAAAGATATTTCTGAGCAAGATTTTCAACTTGGCTCTTCTGCAGAAATTGGCGCATTATTATTAGATGGCTTAGGAGATGGTGTTTGGATAAAACAACAAAACTGCACGTCGCCACAAATAACTAATTCAACCGCATTTGGAATTTTACAAGCAACCCGTACTCGTATTAGTAAAACAGAATATATTTCTTGTCCAAGCTGTGGAAGAACCTTATTTGATTTGCAAGAAACTACTCAAAAAATTCGTGAAAAAACAGATCATTTAAAAGGAATTAAAATTGGGATTATGGGCTGTATCGTAAATGGGCCTGGCGAAATGGCTGATGCTGATTATGGCTATGTGGGTGTTGGTGTAGGGAAAATATCTTTATACAAAGGAAAAGAAGTAGTGAAGAAAAATGTACCTAGCGATGATGCTGTAAACGAATTGATTGAATTAATAAAAGAACATGGTGATTGGGTGGAGAAGGCTTAGAAATTAAGATTTGAGAAATAAGATTTAAGAAATAAATTGAGGTTAAGTTTAAAATATTTATTGGTCATGTTTGTTTTGATGAGTGTTTATAGCACTAGTCAAACTAATGCGCAAAAAGTAAAAGAAACCTTTGGCAAAAAAAACTATCAATTAACTATTGATGAAATTAATTCGATAAATGCTTCTGAAATAAATTTTGACAGTATTTTATATCTTAAAGCCTATTCTCAAATTAAATTAAATCAAGTGAAAGAAGCTAATATCTCTATTTCTCAATTACTGCAATTAAATCCTAACTATTACGAAGCTTATTTTTTAAAGGGACTAATAGCTGCAAAAAAAGAAAAATATCCAGATGCAATTTCTTATTTTAATAAAGTTATTGAGACAAACCCTTATCATGAAAAAGCGTTCTATAATAGAGCTCTCGCAAAAGGCTTATTAGAAGATTATTCCAACGCTATTAAAGATTTAGACAAATGCATTTCCATTAACCCTAATTATGCGATGGCATTTTATAATAGAGCCTATTGGCAAGAATTATCAGAAAACTATCCGGCTGCAATTACGGATTATAAAAAAGCAATAGAAATTGATCCACATTACACTGAAGCATACATCGCCTTAGCTTATGCGCATTCGCAAAATGGCGACAAGATAAATGCCTGTGAAACATTGCAAAGCGCAAAAAATGAAGGTATAGAAGCGGCAAATGATTTAATACAGATTTTTTGTAAGTGAAAAAATATAATTACATATTTTCGTTATGCTTCCTAATTTTTTTAAAAATTAGCGGACAAGATTTATCATTTTCATTTGAAAAAAATGAACGACCTTGTGTATTAGGTGAGGCCTCTATAAATATAATTACGGGCTCTCAACCAATCCAAATAATTTGGAGCACAGGATCGATTTCAAGTAGTATTGGGCAATTAGAAAAAGGTGATTATTCGGTTACTGTTACTGATAATTTAAGCAACGATACAACTATTAATTTTACAATTGAAGAATTAATTTGTGAACCAGTGCCAGAAAATAATTTCACACCCAATGGTGATGGATATAATGATACTTGGAACATTTCAAGAATTGAATATTTTCCAAATTTTGATTTGTATGTTTATAATCGTTGGGGACAATTAGTTCATCGTCAGACAGGTTCTTTTACACCTTGGGATGCATCAAGTATATTGTTGCCTCTACCTGATGCAACCTACTATTATATTTTGTATCTAGATAAAGCAAATAAAAAAGATTTTATTAAAGGAGATGTAAGTATTATAAGATGATTAAAAAACTATTAACATATACTTTTGTAATTCTCTCGTGTTTTATGTTTGCACAACAAACCGTGCAATTCACTCAATTTACCTTTAATAAATACGGTTACAATCCTGCAGCAGCTGGCACAAATATTAACTCAGGAATAGAAGTTATTGTTGGAGGAAGGCAACAATGGGTTGGTTTTGAAAATGCACCAACCACTAACTTTTTAAGTGCCAACTACACTATTAAGCCTCAAAGAAGTTACAGACGCTGGCATAACGTTGGCATTTATATGGGTAGAGAAAAGGTTGGATTATTTAGAAACGAAAATTATTATCTTTCATACACCCTACATTTACCTTTAAGCAAACGTCTTAATATGTCGTTTGGTATTTTTGCTGGTGTTAGAAATATGGCTTTTGATAGAAAACGAATTTCAATTGACGATCCTGTATATGCTGCAACTCACTCAAATTACTTTTTAATTTATCCCAATTTTATTCCAGGTATAAGACTTTATAATAAAAAATCATTTTTAGATATTTCTATTCATCAGATTTATAAAAACAGGCAAGTTCAAGGCGATAAACAAGTTGGAACAAAATCAGTTTTAGTTCAACAAATGTATGTGTCGTTAGGAAGAAAATTTATTTTAGAAAACAATGTTATATTAATTCCTGCAATTAACGTTCACAGCTCATTTATTGGTATTCCTAGTATTGAAGGAAATGTAATGGCCTATTTTAAAAAACGAGTTGGTGTAGGTGTAACCTTAAGAAATAAAGATTTTATATCAGGTATTTTTCAAATACGTTTCTTAAAAAATTTAACTGCAGGATTCTCTTATGATTATAGTATAAATAAAATGCGTGCTGCAGCTCCTCACACCGTTGAATTTATGCTTGGTTTAACACCCATGATGACTAATATGATGGATGATAAGGGCAAACGAAGCGTTGCTAAATGTCCCGATTTTGATTTTTAATTTTTATCTATTTTGAATAAGCCTTTAAACAATCAGTCTTTTATATCCATATTTCTTAGCTATTTAAGTTTTACGCCTACTCAAGATCAAAGTACGCTTATAAGTTTGTTAGCAGAGTTTATGCTGAATAGTAATGATCGTGAAATCATGGTCATTAAAGGTTATGCCGGTACTGGTAAAACGAATATGGTAGCGGCACTATCAAAAACTTTACCATCTTTTAAATGGAGAAGTGCCTTGTTAGCTCCAACTGGAAGAGCAGCAAAAGTGTTATCTAATTATTCTGAAAAACCGGCACAAACAATTCACAAAAAAATATTTAGAAAAATACCCACTAACGATGGAGGCGTGCAATTTACTTTAGCCGAAAATTTGCATCGTAACACCGTTTTTATTGTTGATGAAGCCTCAATGATAGGGCTAGACAATCCAAATTCAGAGTCTGTTTATGGAAGTTTATTAGAGAGCTTATTTGAATATGTATACTCTGGCGATAATTGCAAATTAATATTGGTAGGTGATACGGCTCAATTGCCGCCAGTTGGAAGCAATGAAAGTCCTGCATTAAATATTGATTATTTAAAAGCAGCCTATCATTTCAACATCAAACATTTTGAGTTAAAACAAGTAGCGAGGCAGCAAGATGCTAGTGGAATTTTAGTTAATGCAACCCACTTAAGAGAATGTATTGTTAGAGAAAGTGATGAATTCCCGAAACTTCAAACGTTTAAAGATGTCGTGAGATTAAGTGGTGATGAGCTAGAAGATGCGCTAAATAATGCTTACAGTAAATATGGATTTAATGATGTGTTGATTGTAACTAGAAGTAACAAACGCGCCAATTTATTTAATCAAGCGGTTAGAACTCGCATTAGATATATGGATGACGATTTATGTGGTGGAGATTTAATGATGGTAGTAAAGAATAACTATTTTTGGTTAGATGAAAAAACAGAAGCGGGATTTATTGCCAATGGAGATAGTTTACAAATTAAAAAAATAACTGGCCGAAAAGAATTATACGGCTTTAATTTTGCCGAATGTATTGTTGAATTATGCGATTATCCTAATTCGCCAGAAATTACAATAAATCTATTATTAGACTCCATTAATACCGATACGTCTGCTCTAACAAAAGAGCAACAACAGTTTTTATTTGAAGCTGTGATGGAAGACGTGGCCGACCAGCCAATTAAGGGTTTGCGTATGGCTTACTTAAAAAAGAATCCCTATTTTAATGCCTTACAAGTAAAATTTAACTATGCCGTAACATGCCACAAAGCCCAAGGCGGACAATGGCCTTGTGTATTCATAGACCAAGGTTATTTAACTAAGGAAATGTTAAATGTTGAATACATTCGTTGGTTGTACACAGCGTTTACGAGGGCTAGCGAAAAGGTTTATTTGATGAATTTTTCGGATGATTTTTTTGAGGATTAACCGCAAAGACGCTATCACGCTATAGCTTGATTCGTAAAGAACTCAGAGAAAAAAGAGGGTGTATTTTTAGTGTTATACTAGCCCCGATTGCAGCGGCATCCTTTTTTGGTAGCAGATCACGCCAAGGCTTGACTCGAAGCTAACAAAAAAGATACAGCGAAAAGCGGGAAAAAGCTCCAAATTATTTTCATTTTATACCAATTAAAGTATAGCAAAATCGTTATATTCGCATGATACAATTTGAAGTTTAGAATGGCGACTCTTACTAAAAAAATACAAATGGTTGACTTAAAAGGTCAATACGAAAAAATAAAAGCAGAAGTTGATGCAGGAATACAAGAAGTGATTAATACCACCGCTTTTATTAATGGTCCAGCGGTGAAAGAATTTCAAGCAGATTTAGAAAAGTATTTAAATGTTAAGCACGTTATACCGTGTGCTAACGGAACGGATGCTTTGCAAATTGCGATGATGGCGTTGGATTTAAAACCAGGTGATGAAGTGATTACTGCTAGTTTTACCTATGTAGCTACTGCCGAAGTGATTGGTCTTTTAGGATTAACACCAGTTTTAGTGGATGTGTATCCTGATACATTTGATATTGATATTGAAGCGATTGAAAAAGCGATTACGCCGAAAACAAAGGCTATTGTGCCTGTTCACTTATTTGGTCAATGTGCCGATATGGAACGTATTATGGCGTTAGCAAAAAAACATAATTTATATGTGATTGAAGATGTGGCGCAAGCTATTGGTGCTGACTACACTTTTAGTGATGGAAAAAAAGCAAAAGCAGGAACTATTGGAACGATTGGTTGTACTTCTTTTTTTCCAAGTAAAAATTTAGGTTGTTATGGAGATGGTGGAGCTATATATACAAACGATGATGCACTAGCTAAAAAATTACGTATGGTGGCGCATCACGGACAAAGTGTACAATACGTTCATGACGTGTTAGGAGTAAACTCTCGTTTAGACACCATACAAGCCGTTGTATTAAAAGCAAAATTAAAACACTTAGATGAATACGCTGCTGCTCGAAATAAGGCTGCGGACTTCTATGATAAAGCATTAGCTAATCATCCTAAATTAAAAACGCCTGTAAGAGTTAAAAATTCTACACATGTGTTTCATCAATATACGTTACAATTAACTGGTGTTGATAGAACTAAATTAAGAGAACAATTAGCAGAGCGTGGAATTCCAGCTATGATCTACTACCCTATTCCATTGCACGAACAAAATGCATACAAAAACGATCGTTTTAAAAAAGGTGATTTCCCAGTAACAGAAAAATTATGCGCAACGGTTTTATCACTGCCTATGCATACCGAAATGGATGAAGAAACCTTGAAATATATTACAGATAACTTAATTCAATTAGTTAATTAGTAGGACATGGAAAATAAATTTAATGAAGATTTTTTAAGAGCCGACGAATTAATAAAAGAAAATAAGATTTCTGAGGCGATGGGCTTGCTACAATCTATCATTTTAGAAGAGCCAAGTTTTGGTAAAGCCCATAATCACATTGGTTGGATATATGAAACAAAATTAGGAGAACATGCAAAAGCCGAATTACATTACAAACAAGCAATGAAATCGGAACCTACTTATCATGCATCTTATGTAAACTATTCATACCTATTATCAGGCCAAAATAGATTTGAAGAACTAAAGAAACATCTCGACCATTGCCTAACTGTTCATACAATTAGTAAACCAACTATTTATAACGAGTATGGTATCATGTATGAACTTCAAGGTAATAATAAAGAGGCCGTAAAAGCATTTAAAAAAGCAAAACAACATTGTTTAGATATCAAGACAATGGAAACATATGATATTAGCATACAACGTTGTATAAAAAAAGCTGGCTTTTTAAAATCACTTTTTTGGTAATGAAATTAAATATAAAATAATAGCAGATTAAAAATAAAATATGAAAGTAGCAATTGTAGGAACAGGATACGTAGGATTAGTAACAGGAACATGTTTTTCCGAAGTAGGCATGGATGTGACTTGTATTGATATTGATCAAAACAAAATTGATAATTTACACAAAGGTATATTACCAATTTACGAACCAGGCTTAGATGAGTTGGTAAAACGTAACGTAGATAAAAAACGTTTGCACTTTTCTACTTCTTTAAAAGATAGTATTCAAGGTGCTGAAGTCGTTTTTATTGCGGTTGGTACTCCACCAGATGAAGATGGCTCTGCTGATTTAAAATATGTATTAGCAGTTGCTTCAAGCATTGGAGAGCACGCAAACAATAATTTAGTAGTTGTTACAAAAAGTACTGTTCCTGTTGGTACTGCCGAAAAAGTAAGAGGTGCTTTAAAAACACAATTAGAAAAACGCGCTTCTAACTTAAATATCTATGTCGCTTCAAATCCTGAGTTCTTGAAAGAAGGAGCTGCCATTGAAGATTTCATGAAACCAGATAGAATTGTGGTTGGTGTTGATAGACCAGAAGCAGAAGACTTAATGCGTAAATTATATAAACCATTTTTAATGAACGGGCATCCAATTTATTTTATGGATATTCCTTCGGCTGAAATGACTAAATATGCAGCGAATGCGATGTTAGCTACAAAAATTTCTTTTATGAATGATGTGGCTAACCTTTGTGAAATTATGGGTGCAGATGTAAACATGGTTCGTAAAGGGATTGGTAGCGACACACGTATTGGAACTAAATTTATTTATCCTGGTGTTGGTTACGGTGGAAGTTGTTTTCCGAAAGATGTAAAAGCATTAATTAAAACAGCAAAAGAAAATAAATACAACATGCGTATTTTAAATGCTGTTGAAGAAGTAAACGAAAATCAAAAAGAAGTGTTATTTACCAAAGTAAAAAATCACTTTAATGGAGATTTAAAAGGAAAGAAATTTGCGCTTTGGGGTTTATCATTTAAACCAAAAACGGATGATATGCGTGAAGCACCATCATTGGTAATTATCGAAAAATTATTAAAAGAAGGAGCAAGTGTTGTGGCTTATGATCCGGTAGCCATGAAAGAAGCTAAACATACCTTAAAAGATACAATTGGATATTCATTAGATATGTATGATACATTAGATGGAGCTGATGCTTTATTAATTGTAACAGAGTGGCCTGAATTTAGAGTGCCTGATTTTGATGAAATCACCAAACGCTTAAAACAAAAAACATTGTTTGATGGAAGAAACATTTTTGATCCTCAAGACATGAAAAAAATAGGTTACAGTTATTACTGTATTGGAATTAAAACGAACTAATTAGTTGAAAAATATTATGCAAAAAAGAATATTAATAACAGGAGCAGCAGGATTCTTAGGTTCGCATTTATGCGACCGTTTTATTAAAGAAGGAATGCAAGTGGTTGCCATGGATAACTTGGTAACAGGCGATTTAAAAAACATTGAACACTTGTTTAAATTACCTCAATTCGAATTTTATAATCACGATGTAAGTAAATTTATTCATGTCCCAGGTAATATCGATTATATTCTACATTTTGCATCTCCCGCAAGCCCTATTGATTATTTGAAAATTCCTATACAAACATTAAAAGTTTCTTCATTAGGGACACATAACGTTTTAGGATTTGCCCGTGTGAAAAAAGCAAGGGTACTAGTAGCTTCAACTAGCGAAGTATACGGAGATCCTGCGGTTCATCCTCAGACAGAAGAATATTGGGGAAATGTAAATCCAGTTGGCCCTCGTGGTTGCTACGATGAAGCTAAGCGTTTTATGGAAGCTCTAACCATGGCTTACCATGAAACACATGGCTTAGAAACTCGTATCATTCGTATTTTTAATACTTATGGCCCTAAAATGAGATTAAACGATGGGCGCGTATTGCCGGCGTTTATTGGTCAAGCATTACGTGGCGAAGACTTAACCATGTTTGGTGATGGTAGCCAAACTCGTAGTTTTTGTTTTGTAGATGATTTAGTGGAAGGTATTTATCGTTTATTAATGAGTGATTATCACTTACCTGTAAACATTGGTAATCCAGATGAGATTAGTATTAAAGATTTTGCTGATGAGATTTTAAAATTAACTGGATCAAATCAAAAATTAATTTCGTTGGCTTTACCTAAAGATGATCCAAAACAACGTAAGCCAGACATTACAAAAGCTAAGGAGATTTTAGGTTGGTCTCCGAAAGTTAACAGAGCTGAAGGTTTAAAAATTACCTACGATTATTTCAAATCTCTATCAAAAGAAGAATTAAATAAAACAGAACATCGTAATTTAGAAACGCTCAATAAATAACATGCAAGGAATCTATACAACTATAATAAGTACGTTTATTATAAAAAATAATTGTGTAGAGATTACAATAAATGAAGATGCTTCGTTTGATTTATTAAGTGTAAAAAAACATTTCGAGGAAGTGTATCAAGTTATAAAAACACCTTCCTCAAAAAGTATCATTGATTTTTCAAAAATAAGTTTCATAAATATTCCAAAAGAATCGATGGAATATATGGCCAATAATGAATATACTAATAATAGTACTTTATTAGCTATCATAATCAATGGCTTACCTCAAAAGTTAATTGGTAATTTTTACTTAAATGTGATGAAACCAAAAAGAAAAACAAAAATTTTCACCTCTAAAGAAGAGGCAAGTACATGGCTAAATACTATTAATGAAAACACAACCGCTCAGGCATTATAATATCACCGTTAAGGGAAAAGTACAACGAGTGTCTTATCGCTTTTGCACACATGCACAAGCGTTAAAATGTAACCTTACGGGTTATGTAAGAAACTTACATAGTGGTGATGTATTAATTGAAGCCGAAGGCTTAGAAGATGATATCAATAAATTAATTGATTGGTGTTATGTGGGGTCTCCCCTATCTAAAGTAACAGAAGTGATTGCCGAAGAAGGTGACATGAGAAATTTTGAAACTTTTGAGGTGAAGAAGTAACATTATTATTTTATACGCTATTATACATCCATCTAACAATATATGTATAATAGAATAAACTATCTCACTGAACAATAGGCATGACATTATAATAAGTACTGATTTCTTATATACTTTAATGAATGTAACTGTTTTCCCTCCTATAGACAGAGATATGTTCAAAAAAGTAAAAATAGTTGTAAATTTGGTTAAAGTATCAGAAATTAAAGTCCTTCTCAAGTCCGAAAATTCTAAACTATTAATTAAATTTTTACTTTAAAATATGAGAAAAAAATTAGTTATTATACTATTTATTTCAAATTTAGCTGGAATTTTTGCGCAATCAGAAAAGCGTATAAATATTTTCTTCTCCACTAATCAATTCGTTTTATCTGAGCATGCAAAAAACAGTATTGACTCATTAATTTCTACACTCAAAAACAATCCTAAAGCTTTTAATATTAAAATAATTGGTCACACTGACAGTATTGGTAGTCAAAATTACAATCAAACTCTTTCAACAAAACGCGCTCTTCAAGCCAAAAATTATTTTTTAACCAAAGGTTATAAAAACATAAAACATGAAGGATGTTCCTTCCGTAACCCAATTGCATATAATGGCAGCGATAAGGGTAAAGAGCAAAACCGACGCGTAGAAATAATAATTAACTCAAACATTCCAGCAATCAAAAATATTGGTGGATTAAAGATAAAAGATAAATTTTTTCATATAAATGCAAAATCAGGAGGAGAATTTGAACAGCCTTCTGGAACTAAACTTACTATTCCATCGGATGCCTTTGAAGATAAAAATGGGAAAGAAATAACTGGTGATATAGAAATAGTATATAGAGAATACAGAGATCCTGTTGATTTCATCTTTGGTAACATTCCAATGAGTTACATGACAAAAGGAGAACTGTATCCATTCAACTCTGCAGGAATGTTTAAAATTTTGGCTTACAAAAACGGAGAACCAATTTATTTAAAAAAAGGAAAAAATATAAAAATTGAGTTCGCTGTCACAGAAAATTTAGCCAACCTTAATTTCTACAGATTTGATACAGTATCGAAACAATGGGCAGAAATTGCAAAACTAACAGATCAGCATGCCGTAAATATAAATGCAGAACTTATTAAACGAATGCCATGTGTTGTAATTAATGGAGAAAAAACATGCAATATGGAAGATTGTGATGCTTTGTATTATGATGTAAATACTGGGATAAAATATGCCACAAGTAAAAAATCAATTGAAGAAGAATTAAAAACAAGTGACTCTCTTAATAGCCTAAAAGAAAAAATTAAAAAACAAATAGTAGATCTAAAAATCGAAAAAGCTTCCAATTTAATAAGTATAGATAGTTTAAATACTATTGCAAAACCAATACAACACCATTATAAAATACAAAACATTAAAGTCACAAATAAAACAATATTTAGCATCACTTGTACTGGTAATTTTAAAAATGAGTTTGAAGATGCTAGTAATATCAACTGGTTAAATAATTCAGCAGATATGACCACTCTACAAAAAAATATTTTTAAACAAGAATGGAAAAACTGCATGATTACACGAGAAGGAAAGGATTTTTCAATTCAATTCACGGATAATGCTTCTCAAAAATTAAAATTAGATAACACGCAATTGATTTTCACACCAAAAATTAAGCGAAAAAAGAGAGAAGCTGCAAAAAATCAATTTTATGAAAAGTATATTTCTACATATAAAGAATACATTCATGTAATGAATAAAATTGATTCCATTAGAAATAAATTACACTTAAAAGACACTTTAATTCAGCGTGAAATTGATTCATTGTTAAAATATAATCAATATGCAGATTCAACTGTAAAAATGTTAAACCGCGATTCACTATTTTGCTTTTGGAGTACAAGTAAGAAATTTATGCCAACTAATGAACAAAATCAAAAATTTGAAGAATGGATAAAGTTTTTTGATCAAAATAAAAGTATGATGCTTGAAAGATACCAAAACTTAAAAACTAGCGATGATTTTAGTACTTGTGAAAAAACAGTTAAAGAAAAACAGGCCATCGCAAAACAATTAGAGGAGCAAGCTAAAATAAATAAAAAATATAATCAAGTTGGTAATAATGAACTGAATGAGTTTATGAAAATTGGCGGATCCGAATCAAACTTTAAAAAGGGAGAGGACCTAAAAAAAACAAAACTAATTTTCCAATCCTTATCAATAGGGAATTTAGGCGTGTATAATTGCGATCAAATTTCTAGATTAAAAGATCCTGTAATTACAATAAATGCTAGTTACCAGGATGACAAACAAAATGAATTAACAATCATACTAATTTATATTATTGATAATTCTTTCAATGGCATATTACGATACGATGGGTTAATGAATTTCGGACCAGTTTTTTTTAAATGCAGTGCATCGTCCAAAAATACCTTAATAGCTTTTGATGAAAAATTCAATGCCTACATTTACAAATCAGAAAATTTCGAGAATATCAAATCAAGTGGTTCTCATAAATTCATTCTACAAAAATTAACGGACATTGTCAGCAAAACTGAATTAAACTTCAAGTAACTTATCAATATAGATCAGTGTCATATTTAATAAAAACTAAATTAGTAATTATATTCTGTTTTCAATTTTCATAACCTATCTATAAATAGGCAATTAAAAAACAGCTCATAAAATAGATTCTTTTAAACCAAATAAGAAAAATGATGCACTATTATCTGTATTTTATATTTTAAGATTGAAAACCAACTAACTCATCATCCCTTTAATTTGCTCTGGTATCAAACGCTTTTCCTTTTTATTAAAATCAAACACCACAAATACATCTTTAGCAATGGCAACCAATTCATCATTATCATTAGTCATGATATGCTCTAATGCAAAACTGGTATTTTTAACAAAATCTACTTTTGTTTGAATATGGATATTTCCAGGAAATAATACTTCTTTTTTAAACTGACAATTAGTTTCGGCTACCATGAAACCAATATTTTGCGTTTTATGTAATTCCATTAAGCCAATCATGTCCACATAATTTAAACGAGCCGATTGAGCATACTTGTTAAAGGCTACATTATTTACATGTCCAAATACATCAAGTTCGCTCCAGTCTACACGCAGACTTATGTTCGTTACCAGGCTCATTTCTTTTTAAACAACTGAATGATTTTTCTTAAAGGCTTTGCATACAACGTATAAAAATGTGGTTTGATATCATTTATTTTCCAAGCTTTTCTATCTTCATTATTGGCTCTTATTCTGTTTTTAAGAGAGACATTACTCTTACCTCCTACTCTCATTTTAATAACAAATTCAGGTAAATACGCCATTTTAATTTTATGCTTATGTACAAAACGTAACATCAATTCGTAATCAGCTGCTGATACTAAATCTAAATTAAAGTATCCATGCTTCTGATATATAGTACGTTTGACGAAAAAAGTAGGATGAGGCGGCATCCAACCTTGTAAAAACATACCGTGTTTGTAGTTTCCAGATTTCCACTTACGATGTATTTTATTAGTATCGTTTCTATCTACATAAAATAAATCAGCATAAACGGCATCCGATTGATTTAATTTGAAGGCATTCACTACATTTTCGATCACATGATGATTGGTGTAAAAATCATCACTATGCAAAATTCCAATTACGTCGCCCGTGGCCATTGCTATGCCTTTGTTCAAAGCATCATATAATCCCCTATCTTTTTCGGAAACAAATTTGGTTATTCTTTCTTTATAGGAATGAATAATAGAGATGGTATCATCAGTTGAAGCGCCATCTACAATAATGTATTCAATATCCTGATATGTTTGATTTAAAACAGAGTCTATCGTCTCAATCAACGTTGATTCGCTATTATAGGTGATGGTTATGATGGTAACTTTCATATTATTGATACGAATTTAGTACGAATATACGAATCTATGTTTGCTAGCAAATCTCGATTCGTATATTCGTATTGATTCGCAATTATTTATTGTGTTGTTAAGCTGTGCGCAAAATAAATAAGTGACTTAAAATTAAAATCAATACGTTCATCTACTTTAGCTTCGTTACAAATATAAACCGTTTTCATCCCTGCATTTCTACCAAATTCCATATCGCTCATACTATCTCCTACTATAATGGATTTAGTAAAATCAATATGTGGAAAGTCTTGTTGAGCTTGCAAAGCCATTCCAATAGATGGTTTACGTGTAGGGTGATTTTCGATAGCTAAATAAGGTGAATGATATATTTTATCAATTCTTCCTTGCAAATAATTAATTTCATACAACATATTTTGATGAATTAACTCTAAATCTTCAGGAAAAATAATTTTTTTGCCAATACATTGCTGATTAGTTACTACCACAATTGTTTTAAATAGTGGATTCAGAATTCTGAGAGCATTTAAAGTACCGTCAATAAATTCAAATTCCGTAGTATGCTTCACATAATCATCTTCTAGTTTTTTGTTAATCACACCATCTCTGTCTAAAAACAAAGTCCATGTATTATCTATATGTAAATCCTTTAAAGTCATCGTATGTAATTATTCTCGACTTCGCTCGAACTGACAGAATTAGTTCTATAAAGCGAAATAACAATTATTTGTATTTAAAATTCTTAAAATCTATTTGTGCTTTGTTATAATCTTCTGGAATACCAATATCAATGAAGTAACCATCATATTCGAATCCAAAAATTTGTAATTTTTTTATTTTCTTTTCGTAAAAGTCTTTTTCTATCGAAAAAGGAACAACTTCCTCGGTTTGATTAAAATATACTTCTCTATTTAAAATATAAACACCTCCGTTAATTAAACCAACTTGTTCGATATTATCTTTTTCTTTAAACGTTTCAATAATATTTTCACTTCCAAGTACAATTGTACCATAGCGAGCAGCATCATCTACTTTTCTTAAAGCCAAAGTACAATCTGCTTGTTTAGAGCTATGATTTTTGTAGTGAGTATTAATATCAACATCAAAAAAAGAATCTCCATTTAATACTAACACGTCTTTAGTTGTACATTTTGTCATTGCCAAACGAATGCCACCACCAGTTCCAAGAGGAGTTTCTTCTTTCGCATAACTTATTTTGATTCCTTTAAATTCTGTTTTGTAATACTCAACTATTTTATCTGCTAAATAGCCAGTTGATAAAACCACATGTTCGATTTTATAATACTTTAAATAATCAAACACATAATTTAAAAAGGGTTCATTATTGATGGGGGCCATTGGTTTAGGTACATCATTCACCACTGATTGTAAACGTGTTCCAAATCCTCCAGCGAGTATAATAGCTTCTTTTAGCAAAGCAAATTATGGTTTAGGGAATAAAGCAATTTCAACTAACTCACAAATGGTGTGTCCTAAAATCATATGACACTCTTGAATACGAGGCGTATCTTTAGAAGGAATATTTACTAAATACTTCGCACAATCTTTCATTTTTCCACCCGTTTCGCCAGTAAAAGCAACAGTAATCATGCCTAATTCATTAGCTACTTCTAATGCCTTAATTACATTTACAGAATTGCCACTAGTAGATAACCCTATTAATACATCTCCTTTACGTCCCATAGCTTTGGTTAAGCGACTATATATTACATCGTAGCTATAATCATTAGCCACCGCAGTTGTGTAGCTTGTATTTACATGTAATGCTTCACTAAATAATGGCGGACGATCATAATAAAAACGCCCACTTAACTCGGCTGCTAAGTGTTGAGAATCTGCAGCAGAACCGCCATTACCAGCCCATAATACTTTACCATCATGCTTATAGCAAGCTACTATTTCATTTACAATAGATTGAACTGTATTTAAAATTACTTCATTTGATAATAAAGAAGTCTTTAAATCAATGGAAGCCTGAATGCGAGATTGAATATGTTGTATCATGTTGTAAATGTTCTTTGGTTAAAATTATGAATTAGTATTGTATTTATCAAAATTGATTTTTATTTATTCTATACGAAAAAACTTGAATATGTGCTTTTAAATATTCGGTTAATCTGTCTGCTATTGGCTTATTTGCAACGTCTATTGGAATATATGTGACTACTCTGTTTTCACTATAATGTATCAAACTAATTACTTTTTGAGTTGTATTATCATATTCCAAGATGTGTGGATAATCAAAAATACGAAACACACCACTACCACCATAAACTATACTGGGATTTTGTTTTGATAAGGCAGACTTCCCTAAACTCACATATGGCTTATTATAGCCTATATAATCTAAAACTGTTGGATACATGTCTATTTGTGAAATAGATTGGCTTTGTATTTTATTAAATGCGGTATCTCCAGGAGCAAAAAATGTAATAGGTATTGCAAAATGATTCATTGCATTTTCATGAAAATAACCAAAACTGTCTGACGTATGGTCAGCACAAATAGCAATAATTGAACTTTTGAACCAATCTTCATTTTTAATTTCATTAAAAAATAATCGAAGTGATATATCTGTATAGGTGATGCTTTTTTTAATAGGATCTTTAATTGAATCCAATAAAGTTTTATAGGGCTCAGGAACAGGAAAGGGGTGGTGTAATGAAAGTGTTAACAATGAAGCGCAAAATGGCTGTGGTAATGTTTTTAATTTACTAGCCACATAAGGTAAAAACAAATGATCGTCCACTCCCCATCCTTCATTTTCGTAAGCGCTATCATAATCTTCTTGATCAAAATAATTTTTACTGAAATTAATATTCATAAAATTTTCAAAACCAAACGTTGATTTTAATCCTCCATAAAAAAAAGCGTTACTATATCCTTCTCTCTCTAATAGCGAAGAAATGGCATGTACATCATTATTATTATATCTAGAGTAACAATAGTTTTTTTCCATGAAAGATGGTATTCCTGATAAAACTGACGGCAAAGCATCAATTGTTATTTTACCAGTAGCAACGCCATATTTATACGTTCTAGCATTTGACAGTAACGAATCCATAAAAGGCGTATAACCTTTTATGCTAGGGTTTAAAATTCCAATTCGTTCTGAGCTAAAACTTTCTAGAATAATAAATAAAATGTTTTTCTTTTTAAATTCCTTATTAGAAGCTGATTTTTCAAAACCTATTATTTTTTCAGCTTCCAACTCGTCATAATAATTTTCAATTTTAATAGTTTCATCTTCTAATGTATGTAAAAATTGAAATGGTGTATTACTTGCCAACCATTGTAGTTTAGGATTAACCACAGATGGTATATCAAAAGGCATAAAAGGTCTTTCGCTAAAACCACCTCGCATGATCACAACAAAAAGTAATATTACTACGGTTGCATTTAGTAATTTTTGAGCTGGTTTTTGTTCCGAATTTTTATACTCGTAAAGCATTTTTTTGAACACCCAAAAAGCGCAGCCAATAAATAAAATTAATAAAACAACTAAATACCAATAATCTTTTAAATAGGAGCCAAATAAAGACTTAGTCTCTGGTAACAAATCTAACAACTCTGCGCCCATACGTTTTTTAGTAATTGGATAATAACCTAAATCTGCCAAATTCAAAATATTAACAATTGTAAATCCAATAACAAATAAAACTAATGCGATAATTTTAGTAATCTTTTTCTCAATATTAAACAACAAAAGTACCAACCACATAGGTAGTAAGAAATAAATTATAGAAATAGCATCGGTTAAAGTGCCTATTAAAAAAGCCTTAACAAATTCAATAAAAGAAACGTCAGAAAACTGAGCAAGAAATAAAATCAAAAAAATAACACGATGTATCCCTAATAGAAACAAGAAAAAACCCAGTAATTTAAATAAGAATAAAGGCTTATGCAATTTCTCCTTCATGATTTAAAAAAACAAGATATCAAAAAAGCATTTAAAATATTTCTCTGATTCAATTTTTATAATTCCTGTTTTAGCTTCAAAATTACCATCTGTGTTCACACTATCAGCAATGCCATACCAAGGTTCTAAACAGATAAATTGATCTGTTGCTTTTTTAGACCAAATACCATAATATGGCCATTCTTTTGAAACTAATGAAACACCATGTTTTGTTTTTTTAGAAACCAAACTCACTTCTTCAAGTTGTGAATTCATGCAAACCAACGCATCATTATTAAATAACTCCTTTGAAACTGAAAGCTTTGAATCTAATAACTCAACTTCTTTTGTTTGATCAGAAATTAAACCGTCATTTAATAGATTAACAACTAATTTATCCTTATCAGGAAAAACTAATTCGTAGTCATTAAAGGACTCGTTTTTTTGCAAAGGACAATTAAAGGCTGGGTGCGCGCCAATTGAAAAATATAATTCTTTGCTATCTGGATTAAATACAGAGTAATTCACTTCTACTTTATTGCCTATTAGTTTATACCCTATTTGCAAACTAAAGTGAAAGGGATATTTAACCAGAGTAGTTTCATTGGCCGTAAACTCAAACAATAAAAAATCATTGGACTCTTCAATGCAAATAAATTCATGATCTCTAGCAAAACCGTGTTGCGGCAATTGATACGATTTATCTTGATAAGTATATTGACCTTCTTTTAATTTACCTACGATGGGAAATAAATTAGGTGCATGTCTTGCCCAAACAGCGTCGTTTGCCTGCCATATATATTCAATATTTGTTTCGCTTGAAATAACTGAACATAATTCGGCACCAAACGAATTTACTTTAATGGAGAATAGATTATTTTGTAATTGAAATTCTGGCATTATAAAGACATTACTCCTTCTATTTCCGCTGCTTTTTCATAAATAGCAATAATTTCATCTACATTCATTACTACTTGTTTCACAGTAATACTAATGAAATTTCCTTTGGTTGATTGCTTTTGAATAATATCTGCATCATCATCAAAAATAACTTCTACCAATGCCATAGTTTTATTATCCGCTTTGATAATAAATTTAAACATATAGATATAAGGGAAGGAAGTGATACTTTCCTCCAATTTTTTTCTTAATTCGTCAAATGTGCCAGGTGTCATCATTTATTAAAATAGTGATTGTAAATAAGTAGTAATCCAAAAATAATTAAAGCTGTTCCAGTAACGTAATTAACAATCATCATTATTTTATTGGTTAAGTAATTTTTAATTTTGCCTGCCAATTTTACTTTAAATAATTCCACAAATAAAACAGCTCCCAAAACAATACTGAAAAACAAGATCATTTTAAACATCGAGTAATCTAAAGTTTTACTAATTGCCGTAACATTTGCGAGCCAAAGCAACCAAACTGTGGGGTTAAACAAATTTAAAAAGAAGCCTTTAAAAAACATCAATCTAGGGCTAGGCAATTGATTTTCAATATCAATCACATCATCTGTTTTAACAGGTATTTTTTTAAAGAAAAAAGCTCCAAAAACAATTAATATAATTCCTCCAATAATGGCAAAAAATGTTTGAGTTTTTTCGGAGTGTAATAAATTAGCCATTCCAAAATGAACTAGCAAACAAACCAATAAACATAAAAAGAAATCGCTCATCACAACACCAATTGCTAAAAAAGACCCTGTGCGATAACCAAACTTAATTCCAGTATTAATCAATGCGAAAAATGCTGGCCCAAACGAAAACGTAAGGAGCAGAATAATCACTACGGCTTGATATATTAAACTTAAAATCAAAATGTATTTTTATAATTAGCAACAAACGTTTGCCACTCTTCTAATAATTTACCTTTTAAAACTCTCGGGAATTTGTGAGCAGACCCTAATTTACCTTTAGTTGCCATAAAATCAATAAAAGCATCATCAGGCAATACTTTTACATATACATCTTTTAAAGCAGCTATTCTTTCCGTGCGATAATCATCATTAATCTCTTTTAAATGAAAATCTAAACGTTCTTTAATATCATCTTCTGATGCTTTCTTATTTGAACCAACATACCATTGATGTGCAAATAAAGTGCCGTGCGGTACACCTGCTACTGCAAATTCATTTAATTCAATTTTTAAATCATCTGCCGTTAACTTAATCGCACGGCTCATATTCTCAACTGATAAATGTTCTCCGCACAAACTTAAATAGTGCTTTGTTCGACCTGTAATAACAATCTCTGCATGTTCTAAGTCAACAAATCGAATCGTATCGCCAATTAAATAGCGCCAAGCACCAGAACAAGACGTTAATAATAAAGCATAATCTTTTCCAAGTTCAACATCTTTTATAGTTAAAGCTGTTGCTCCTGACTTCATATTACCATCCGAATCAAAGTTAACTTCATTGAATGGAACAAACTCATAAAAAATTCCATTATCCAACAACATGCGCATGCCTTGTTGTGGATTTGGTCTTTCTTGATAAGCAATTAATCCTTCAGATGCTAAATAGGTATCAGAAAAAATTAATGGGAATGCGGTTAACTTAGCAATGCTTTTTCTGTACGGTTCAATTGAAACACCGGCATGAACATAGGCCCTTAAGTTAGGCCATATATCATGAATAGTATCAACCTTGTAATGTTCAATGACTCTTTCCATTAAAATTTGCACCCAAGCTGGAACACCTACAATAACGCCTATATCCCAATCTTTAGCATTCTTTACAATCTCTGCTAACTTAGTTTCCCAATCTCTGTATTTAGAAATTGTTTTACCTGGTTTATAAAAATGTTGAAACCACACTGGAATATTAGCCGCTGTAATACCGCTTAAATCACCCGAATAATGACTACCATTAAAATCTAACAATGTACTTCCACCAATCATTAACATTCCTTTTGAAAAGTGTTCTTTAGGAAAATCATAATTAGCTTGTGCAACTAATTGTCTTACACTTCCTCTCTTAAATGCTTTCAACATTTCTTTAGTAACTGGAATATATTTACTAGCTGCTTCGGAAGTGCCCGAACTTAAAGCAAAATATTTAATATGATTTGGCCAACATACATAAGGTTCTCCTTTATGAGCTCTGTACCACCACTCTTTATAAATACTACTGTAATCATACATTTTTACAGTTGCTTGAAATCCTTCAATCGGATTTTTTTGCTGCAACAATTTTGTAAAATGAAAATGCTCACCAAAAGCTGTATGCTCTGCTTTAGTCATTAGTTTTTTTAAAACCTTTGTCTGTTGAGCATAATAGTTAGTTCGTTTAGGAATTTTGTTTCCTAACTTAACTGCACCTTTTAATATAGAATCTATTATAGCCATTTTATTCAGTTAGTGAGTTATAAGTTAGAGAATTATAGAATTTAATAAATCTATAATTCAACAACTCTCTATCTCATTAATTATTTCAAGTATCTAAAATCGTGATTGTTTTTAATGTTTTTTAAAGAAGCGATAATCAATTTGATGACATTCTCCACATCATCTTTATGAACGCTCTCAACAGTTGTGTGCATATAACGTAAAGGCAATGAAATTAATGCAGAAGCTACCCCATCATTACTATAAGCAAAAGCATCTGTATCTGTACCAGTTACTCTGCTTGCTGCCTGACGCTGAAAATCAATTTTGTTTTTTGTTGCGGCATCAATAATTAATTTTAATAAATTATTTTGCACAGCTGGTCCGTACGATAATACTGGTCCTTTACCACATGCTAAATCGCCACTCACAATTTTGTTCATCATAGGTGTTTGAGTATCATGACAAACGTCGGTAATAATAGCCGCGTTAGGTTTTATTTTATGAGCAATCATCGTGGCACCATTTAAACCAACTTCTTCTTGTACAGCATTTACAATGTATAATCCAAAAGGCAATTTAGTTTTACTTTCTTTTAATAAACGAGCAACCTCAGCAATCATAAAACCACCTACTCTATTATCTAATGCTCTGCCCACAAAATAACGATCATTTAAAACCATAAATTCATCTTCGTAGGTCACAACGCAACCAACATGGACACCTAACTCTTCAACTTCTTTATCGCTTTTGCAACCTAAGTCTAGGAAAATATTTTTCAACGTTGGCGTTTCTTCTTTAGCGGCATCGCGCACATGAATAGCGGGCCAACCAAAAATACCTTTTACAATTCCTTTATCTGTAAAAATATTAACGCGTTTAGATGGTGCGATTTGATGATCACTCCCGCCATTACGACGTAAATAAATAAATCCATCTTTTGTAATATAATGCACAAACCAAGAAATTTCATCAGCGTGAGCTTCAATAACTACTTTATAAGGAGCTTCAGGATTAACGATACCAACTACTGTTCCGTAAGTATCCACATAATGCTCATCAATGTATGGCATAATGTAGTTTAACCACATTTTTTGCCCTGCACTTTCAAAACCAGTTGGTGAAGGGTTATTTAAATAGTCTTTTAAAAACGTTAAAGAATTTTGCGTGAAAATACTTTTCTCTTTTTTAGCTGCTTTCTTTGCCATATCTTGAATGTATATAGGTTTTAAATATATTAAAAATTGGGGATTTTTGAAGCTTTTTTTTGAACTATTTTAAGGAAAAGAAAGATGAGAATTATCATTTTTAAATTGAATAAACTTATATTTGAAACCTGATGAATAGCGATGTGATTGAAATATATACTGACGGTGCTTGCAGCGGCAATCCTGGTCCTGGCGGACTAGGTATTGTTATGAAATATAAAGAGCAGCGTAAAGAATTAGCCTACGGTTTTAAATTAACCACTAATAATCGCATGGAATTGATTGCCATCATTGTAGCATTGGAAACGTTAAAAAAAGAAAACTCCAATGTGGTAGTGTATTCTGATTCAAAATATGTTGTTGATTCGATTAATTTAGGTTGGGTGTATGGTTGGGTAAAAAAGGGCTTTAAAGATAAAGCCAATCCGGACTTATGGAAACGCTTTTTAGAAATTCAAAAAAAACACAATATCAAATTTGTGTGGGTAAAAGGTCACGCTTCTAACAAAGAAAATAATCGCTGCGACGAGCTAGCTGTAGCCGCTAGTAAAAGCAAAAACTTATTGATCGATGAAGGCTATGAGTTGAGTAAAAAAGGAAATAATTTAGATCTATAAAATCACTAAAACTTCAAAAAGCCCTCTAACTGCATATCTATTACTTTAATTGTATCAACATCCACTAAATTACCAGCAGCATCCATTAATGTATCGACTCTACTAATTGGTAATTTATTATGGTAGACATTTATTTTTAAGTAATTCAAAATATTAGTCAAATGCTCCATACCACGCAAATTACCTGCTCTACCGGTTGAAACACCCACTAAACAAGCTTTATTTTCTGTCCATATACGTGGAGGAATAGCATCTAAAAACACCTTTAAAATACCTGCAAAACTTCCATTGTATTCAGGAACTACAAAAATAAATTTTGTTTGTCGATCAACGTATGTGTCTATAATTTTTTGAAATCCTTCCGAACGTTTTCCATATAAATCTGTATGTAAAACCGATTCGGGCAAATCTCTTAAGCTAAATAGCTCAACATCAACACCTTTACTTTTTAAAGCCATTTTATAATAATTAGCGACTTTTTCGGTATTGCTATCTTGTCTGTTAGTTGCGGATATGATTGTAATTGAATGCATTATATTATTAACATTTTAGCGAAGTTATGAATTTTACTGTTAAAAACTAAAAACAGATAAAACCCCTAAATAGTTTAAATTTACGGGAATAAGTAAGTACTATTTTTTGATTTTATAGGTAATGAATATAACATATTACGGTCATTCTTGTTTTGGAGTAGAAATTAATGGAAAACATCTATTATTTGACCCATTTATTACGCCAAACGAATTGGCAAAAAACATTGACACAACAACAGTAAAAGCGGATTATATTTTAATTTCTCACGGACACGAAGATCATATTGCAGACGCTGTTTCGATTGCAAAACGCACAAATGCGTTGGTCGTTTGTAATTGGGAAATTTATGTGTGGCTTAAAAGCAAAGGAGTTGAAAACATTCATCCAATGAATACTGGTGGAAAAAAAGCATTTGACTTTGGCTCAATAAAATGTGTGAAAGCAGAGCATAGCAGCAGTATGCCCGATGGAACATACGGCGGCAATCCAATGGGTTTTGTAATTGAAAGCACTGATAAAAACTTTTATTACGCTGGAGATACAGCCTTAACGTATGACATGAAATTGATTGGTAATTATCGTAAAATTGATTTTGCATTTTTGCCAATTGGCGACAATTTTACAATGGGCATTGATAATGCCATTATTTGTTGTAAAGATTTTATCAATTGCGGAGATGTAATTGGTATGCATTATGACACATTTGGATTTATTAAAATTGATCAAGAAGAAGCGAAACATAAATTTAGAACTCAAGGAAAACAATTAACTCTTTTACAAATAGGAGAAACGATTAGCAAATAAGAACATGGGAAAAATCATAGCAATAGCAAATCAAAAAGGTGGAGTTGGTAAAACGACATCAGCAATTAATTTAGCAGCTTCTTTAGCAGTTTTAGAATATAAAACGTTGTTAGTAGATGCTGATCCTCAAGCCAATGCTACATCAGGAGTTGGAATTGAACCGAAAAATGTGAAATCAGGTTTGTATGAATGTATTATTGATAATAAAAACCCAAAAGAAGTTATCTTAGAAACAGATACTCCTAATTTATATTTATTACCTACTAATACTGACTTAGTAGCAATTGAGCTTGAAATCGTGAATCTTCCAAATAGAGATTACATGATGAAGGCTGCTTTAGAAAAAATTAAAAATGATTATGATTTCATTATCATCGACTGTTGTCCATCTTTAGGATTAACAGTGATTAATTCATTAGCAGCTGCTGATAGCGTTATTATTCCTGTTCAATGCGAATACTTTGCCTTAGAAGGAATGGGTAAATTATTACAAACTATTAAATTAATTCAAGCGCACATTAATACCGAATTAGATATTGAAGGTGTGTTATTAACGATGTACGACCCACGTTTAAAATTAGCAAATCAAGTGGTTGAAGAAGTAAAAATGCATTTCCAAAACATGGTGTTTAACACGATTGTACAACGTAACACAAAATTAGCAGAAGCGCCAAGTCATGGTAAAACCATTATTATGCACGATGCAATTGGAAAAGGATCAGTTAACTATTTAAACTTAGCTCGCGAAATTTTACAACGCAATGGCTTAACAAAAATCAGCGACGAAGATCGTACCATGACATTTACAGAAGAAGAATCAGAATTTAACGAAGGATAGAAAATGAGCAACAACAAAAAACCAGCATTAGGAAGAGGATTAAGTGCATTGTTAGAAAATGCTAAAACCGATATTACAACCAAACAAAGTGGCGAAGGCGCTCCTGTAGTTGGGTCTATCGCTATTATTAAAATAAAAAATATCGAAACCAATCCGTTTCAACCACGTACTAATTTTGAAGAAATTGCTTTACAAGAATTATCGGATTCAATTAAACAACATGGGATCATTCAACCTATAACGGTTCGTAAACTAGGTTATGACAAATACCAATTAATTTCAGGAGAGCGTCGTTTTAGAGCATCTCAATTAGCAGAATTAACAGAAATCCCTGCATACATTCGTGTTGCAAACGATCAAGCCATGTTGGAAATGGGCTTAATTGAAAACATTCAACGTGAAGATTTAGACCCTATTGAAGTATCGTTAAGCTACAAACGTTTAATTGATGAATGTAATATCACACAAGAACAATTAAGTGAAAAAGTAAATAAGCAACGTAGTACTGTAACAAACTTTTTACGTTTATTAAAATTACCAGCTGTTATTCAAAAAGCAGTTCGTGATAAAGATATATCGATGGGTCATGCTCGTGCTTTATTAAGTATTGAAAATGAAGATAAGCAGTTAGCTATTTTTGCAATGGCCGTTGAAAATGAATTATCTGTTCGTCAGGTTGAAGAATTAGCTCGCGGAGAAAAGTTAGCATTTAAACCAAAAACCACTCGTGTAGAAAAACCCTTAACTATTGAGGATAAACAAATAGCTAAAAAATTAGAGAAAATTTTCAGCAAATCGTTCGACTTTAAACGCAGTCCAAAAGGCACAGGCTCTATTACCTTAAACTTTAGCAACGATACAGAATTAGAGCATATTTTATCTTTTTTTGACATAAATTAACTAACCATTAATCACAAGAAATTATCTTATTAATTTCTTGTGATTAATTTTGATTAGGTGAACAGTTCAATATCATATTTAATATTATTTTTCATTTGCTTTAGCACTCTAGCAAAGGCTCAACAAAACGATTCTTTAAGTATAGAGACAAGAAAAGATTCTATTCAAAAAAAGCGAGCTGTTAACAAAGCTATTTATTCAAAAGCCCGAAAAGCTACCATTATGAGTGCTTGTCTTCCTGGCTTAGGGCAAATCTATAATCATAAATATTGGAAAGCACCCGTTATTTATGCTGCATTAGGCGGCTTAGGTTATTGGGGCATTACAAATCAAAAAAAATATAGATACTATAGTGACAACTTACGTTATGCAAATGATGAAGATTTAAATACGACAAATGCAACACTATATAATAATGATCAACTTATTGCTCAAAAAAGATATTACAGAAAGTTTAGAGATATATCTATTATGGCTGGGGCTCTTGTATATATTGTAAATATAATAGACGCAAATGTTGACGCTCATTTAAGAACTTTTGATGTGAGTGATGACTTAAGTTTGCAATTAAATCCTTATTCAAACCTAGACTATAACAATAGATTACAAGCAGGAGTTTCAATTAAATTAAAATTTAAATAATATATTTTAAAAGTAATGAATATTGCATTATTAGGATACGGTAAAATGGGTAAAGAGATAGAGGCTATCGCTTTACAAAGAGGGCATACAATTGTTTTAAAAGTAACAAGTACTTCTGCATTTACTATTGAAGAATTAAAAAAAGCCGATGTCGCCATTGAATTTAGTACACCTCATACTGTTATCTCCAATATCAAAAAATGTTTTGAAGCCCAAGTTCCAATTGTAGTTGGTACAACTGGTTGGTATGATTCGTTTAAAGAAATTGAAAACGATTGCCAACAAAAAAACGGAGCATTATTTCATGCAACTAACTTTAGCCTAGGAGTAAATTTATTCTTCAAAGTAAATTCATACTTAGCTGAGTTAATGAATAAATATGATTCATATAATGTAGAAATGGAAGAAATTCATCACATTCATAAATTAGATAAACCAAGCGGAACTGCTATTTCATTAGCTAATCAAGTACTTGATAAAATAGAACGCAAAAAACAATGGAGCATTACTGATAATAATCCTGAAACATTATATATCAAAGACGTAAGAGAAGGAGAAGTGCCAGGTACACATATTATTAAATATACGTCAGCGGTTGATGATATTGAAATTATGCACAAAGCTCACAATCGAAAAGGCTTTGCTTTAGGCGCAGTCATCGCCGCCGAATACATTAAAGGTAAAAAAGGTATATTTACCATGAACGACTTAATTTAATTCATCTAAAAAACTCATAACTCAACACTCATCATTCATAACTAATCACATGGGCAATATTATTTTTCTAATACTCGTTTTAATTTCATTTGTTGGCTTATATAAAATATTTGAAAAAGCGGGCTTACCTGCATGGAAAGCACTAATTCCAGTATATAACTTTTGGTTAGTGGGCACTATTATTAATCGTCCGAAATGGTGGGGATTAATTATGATAGTTCCTGGTGTGAATTTAATCATGTACGGTGTATATGGATTTCATTTAGCAAGAGCGTTTAAAAAACGTATGAATAACGATTTAGTGTATGCTGCCTTAATGCCCTATTTATATTTTGCTTATTTAGGTTTTAATAAAGACATTAAATATTTTGGTGTATCTGATATTAAATCTGAATCATCCTTCATTAAAAACTGGGCAGACCCTATTATTTTTGCTGTAGTGGCGGCATCCATCATTCGTGGTTTCTTTTTCGAAGCATTTACTATTCCTACATCATCTCTTGAAAAATCATTAATGGTAGGTGATTTCTTATTCGTAAACAAAGTATGTTATGGCGCTAAAGTTCCTCAAACTCCTATCGCTTTTCCTTTTGCTCATCATACACTTCCATTTACTGAAAGCACCAAATCTTATTTAGAATGGATTAAAATTCCTCATTTAAGATTGCCAGGCTACTCGAAACCAAAAAACGGAGAAATCGTCGTGTTTAACTATCCTGATGGCGATACGGTTGCTTTAGGAATGCAAAACATGAGTTATTATCAATTAGTAAGAGAAATTGCATCAAATATCAAACAAGAAGATGGTGGTAAAAAATCTGACGCCATGTATCAAGATCAAGCTTGGAATTATGTAAATAGTCCTCAAAAACCATTTGGTGGCATAACAGGTAGGCCAATTGATAAACGTGAGCATTATGTAAAACGTTGTGTAGCAATTGCTGGCGACAAACTAGAAATCAAAGATGGTGAATTATACATCAATGATAAAAAACAAGAAATGCCTGAGCATGCTCAACACCATTACATTGTAGCTACAAAAAGCAATATGTTTGGTGAAAACATGCAAAATGCAAATCGTGAAATGGTATTAGGTAATTTTGAATTATTAGAACAATATGATATTTATGTAACAGAAGCATCAAAAATAGATGGTAGAAGTAATGCAGATACAACTTATTATAATTTGAATATGCCATTAGATGTTGCCAATAAAATAAAACAACTACCTGGCGTATTATCTGTAACGAGAGAAATTGAACCGAAAGGAATTCGCGATCCACGCATATTCCCTCATAATAATAGTTATGCTTGGAACAACGATAACTTTGGTCCATTAGTTTTACCATCAGAAGGAATGACTATTAAAATTGATACAGGTAATATTTGTTTGTATGAAAAAATGCTAAGCACTTATGATAATGGTGTTCATCAAATCACTAAATCTGGTGCACAAGTATTATATGATGGTAAACCAATTACATCTTATACATTTAAACAAGGTTACTATTGGATGATGGGTGATAACCGTCACAACTCTGCTGATAGTCGCAGTTGGGGTGTGGTTCCTTTTGACCATGTTGTTGGCCGTCCAGTATTTGTATGGTTTAGCATGAAAGATCCTAAAAACAATCCCATTACAGGTAAATCAATTTTAGGTTCCTTAACTAAAAATTCTCATGAAGGAAAATTCCGTTGGGAACGTTTTATGTGTTATGTTGGAGAAGAAGGTTTAGTATCTTGGAAAATTCCTGTGGCAATTATTATTATACTTTTAGTTGGATATAATATTATTGACAAAAAACGAAAAGGCTATACGTTTGCAGAGTACATAAGATTAATTATTTTCGGAAAAGGAAAATAATGCAAAACTCTGAAATCTTACTAGAATTAGTTAAAGTAAAAATGCCCTTTGGCAGATACAAAGGCTATACTTTAGCTAATTTACCTGTTTCTTACTTAGAGTGGTTTCAGCGCAAAGGCTTTCCAGAAGGGAAACTGGGAATGATGTTAGCTACGATGTATGAAATCAAATCCAATGGATTGGAGTATTTGTTGGAGCCTTTAAGAAAAATGTAATATTTAACAACCTAAAAGAAATCCTTGATAATCTGCCTAATCAGCGTTATCCGCGTTCCTATAAAATAAAATAGCGTATCTTTGCCAAATATACAGATTGGCTATGACTACTTTTAAAGACCTAAACCTTACTAAACCATTAATAAATGCCTTAAGCGATATTGGCTTCGAAAGTCCAACGCCTATACAAGAAAAAGCATTTCCTGTGATTATGTCGGGTAAAGATGCAGTTGGTATAGCTCAAACTGGTACAGGAAAAACCTTTGCGTATTTATTACCTATTTTACGTCAATTAACGTTTTCAGAACAACGCCAACCTCGTGTTTTAATTGTTGTTCCAACTCGTGAGTTAGTGGTACAAGTGGTAGACGAAGTCGCTAAATTGTCAACATACATGCAAGCACGATGTGTGGGCGTTTATGGTGGTGGAAATATCAATATTCAAAAACAAAAAGTATATGACGGCGTTGATATTTTAGTAGCCACTCCTGGTCGTTTAATTGACTTAACTTTAAGTAGAACTTTACAATTTAACAGTATTCAAAAATTAGTAATTGATGAAGTAGATGAAATGTTAAACTTAGGTTTCCGTTCTCAATTAATTAAAATATTAGATATCCTTCCAGAAAAACGTCAAAACTTAATGTTTTCGGCAACATTGAATGAAGATGTAGAAATGATGATTGACAATTATTTTTACAAGCCAGAGTATATTGAATTAATTAGCAGAGGAACGCCATTAGAAAAAATCATTCAACAAGCCTATCATGTTCCTAATTTTTATACAAAAGTCAACTTATTAGAATTCTTATTACAAACAGAAAAACAATTCACTAAAGTATTATTATTTGTAAAGAATAAAAAAATAGCAGATGATATTTACAAAGAACTAGAAGGTGAATTTGCAGAAGACATTGGAGTAATTCACTCTAATAAATCACAACCACAACGTTTTAGCGCTGTTAAAAAATTTGATGAAGGAAATCATCGTTTATTAATTGCCACAGATGTCATAGCTCGTGGTTTAGATTTAAAGGATGTAACTCACGTTATCAACTTTGATATGCCATCCAAAGAAGCTAGTGCCTATATTCATCGTATTGGTAGAACAGGACGTGCAGATAAAACAGGTATTGCCATTAGCTTCATCACTAAAAAAGATGCCGCCATGCAAAAGGAAATTGAAACACTAATGAAGAAAAAATTAGTGATATTAGATATGCCTGAAGCGGTTGAAATATCAGAAAATTTAACGCAAGATGAAAAACCTGTTACCAGAGATAAATCAAAATCTCCTAAAGTGATACAGTATGAAGGCGGTGGCGCTTTCCACGAAAAGAAAGATAAAAACAAAAAAGTAAACTTAGGTGGTAAACGCCGCCAAGAAAACTTAAGAAGAATAGCAGAAAAAAACGCTAGAACTAAGCCTTTTTAATTTTAATAATTAAGTTGTTAAAATTGTTAAAATCAACGTATTAATTAACACTTTACCCATTTTTCATAAATATGTTATTAATTTCTACTATTTTTAAGTTGAAATTATTTAACAAATATGAAGAAATTATTTTTACTTTTTAGCCTCTCTATTTTATTCAAATTATCCATTGCACAAACCTCCTATGTTTGGAATGGAACAACTTCTACCGCCTACACAACCACAACAAACTGGACACCAAATGGTCTTCCTGGTTCGGGAGATAACATTACAATTGTAACTGGCGCAAACAATTGTATTTTAAGTGGAAATGTAACAGTTACCAACTTAACCATAACAAGTGGGTTACTAAATTTAAATGGCTTCACATTAAACACAACAGGTGTAGTGGCTTGTAATAGTGGTACTTGTACTAATGGAACATTTAATTCTACAGCAACATCCTTAACTTTTGCAGGAACAACATTTGGCGCAAATATTACTGCTAATGTTACAGAAGTGTACTTTAATGGAAGTACTTTTAATGGAAGTGTAACTGTTACTAAAAATGGAGGTACAAATGCTCAATCAAATGGGAATAATGTATTTAATGGAATAACATCAATTACAAATTCAGGAACTGGTTATTTATTGTTAACAAATGGGGCAGTTGGCAGAAACGAAACATTTAACTCTACTGTAACTTTTAACACAACAAATACAGGAGGTTTATATATTGGATATCAAAGAAATGTAACATTCAATTCTAATGTAATTGTCAATAACCCTACTGGAAGTGGCGTTATCTATCTTGGTTACAATGGAGCGGTTAATTTAAGTTCAGGCTCTACTATTAGTTGTGGAACATTTAGCACTTCTAATTTATATTTATATAAATTATCTCAAACAGGCTCCACTGCTTTAAACTTGTCTCCTGGAAACACTGGTGGCGTTCATATATATCAATCATCTATCACTGGCAGTTTAACTGTTAATGCTGGCATTATAACTGCTCAAACATCCACATTTGCTGCGGCTGTTAATTACAGTGTAGGCGGTTCAATTATGAATACATGGTCGGCAGGTGGCAACACATACAATGGCATACTAACCATAAATAATTCCAGTAATGGATTTTTTGGTTTTGCCAATGGAACCGCCGATACATACAATGCTGATGTTTATGCAAACAATACATCAACAACTGGCGGTAGAATTATTTTTGGAAATAATAGCACAAGTCAATTTAATGGAAATCTTTATGTTTCTCAAAGTGGGCCAAATACAGCTGCAGGTGGTATAGCTATTGGCTGGGGAGGCACTTTCCCAATCATTAATATTGCTGCAACAAAAAGTATCATCACAAGTGGAACATATAACTCTGGTTACCTTCAATTATTTAGAGTTCAACAAGCTGATGGTACACCTATCAATTTAAATACAACCGGCACCACAAATGTTGTTTTATCAAATAATATTTTTATTGGGGCTTTAACAGTTTCTGCGCCAGATATTACACCTAATGGAGGAACCTACAACGGAGCAACTACTTTCAATAAAACTGGAGGAACAAGTAATCATAATAATGGAAACTTAAATATTTTTAATTCTACCTGCACCATTAACCAAACCAGTTCTACTGGTTATTTTATGCTCGGATATAATTCAGCTGATCAATTTAATGATGATATTACAGTAACATCAACTGCAAGTGGCGGGATACGTTTAGGACATAATGGAGGAACCGGAACTCCCATTCTAGCTTCTGGAAAAACAATAAATATTGGTGGAGCAGGATTTAGTGCTGGATACTTACATCTAGGTTCATTTACACAGTTAGGTAATGCAGCTATTAATCTTCCCATGAGTGGAGCGACTTCTGCATTTTACGTAAGTAATCCTGCAGGCCCTTGTTTATTGGGCGGTGCGCTAAATGTTACGGCTGCTGATTTTTACATACAAGGTGGAACTTTTAACGGCGCAACCGTATTTACAAAAACTGGAGGAACTTCCACGCACAATAATGGCAATCAAAATATTTTTAACTCAACATTAACAATTAACCAACAAAGTAATACTGGTTATTTTATGTTGGGATTTAATAGTAATGATCTATTTAATGATGATATTTCCGTAACATCTACTGGCACGGGAGGAATTTATTTAGGGTTTTCAAGTGGAACAGGTACACCAACATTAGCTTCAGGCAAAACAATATCTGTTGGCGGTGCTGGATTTAGTGCTGGATTCCTTTATTTTGGGGCGTTTACGCAATTGGGTAGTGCTCCAATAAACTTACCTTTAACTGGTGTAAATACATCACTTAACTTCAGAGCTTCAACTTTTGGTGGAGCTTTCACATCAACAAGTCCAACGTATAATATGACATCCTCAACTTTTAATGGCACATTTAACGCCACTAAAACAGGTGCTTCAAGCGATGGAAATCCAGGGGGAAACACATTTAATGGCATAACAACTATCGCCAATACTGGTGCTGGTTATTTTGGCTTTGGGTTTTCGCTTCCTGATACTTGGAATGGTGACGTAACTTTTACTAATAGTGGGTCAGAAAGAATTTTACCTGCTTGGAATGTCCCAGGTAATTTATTTAATGGCAACATTACTCTAAACTCAACTGGAAGTTCAACAGGTATTCATTTTTGTGGTGGTGCAACAGCAACAGCAACATTAGCGGCTACTAAAACTTTAAACACTGGAACATACGATAGAGGTTATTTATTATTACAACGAGTTACTCAATTAGGTAGTGCGCCAGTAAATTTAAACTTAAGTGCAACGTCAAATTATTTAACACTGGGTCCATTGACAACTTTTGGTGGTAATTTTACTTCAACCGCACCAAGCATAAATAATATTGTAACCACAGTTTTTAATGGTACCGCCGATATAACAAAAACAGGTGCAGCTACTGATCAATGGACAGGAGGTAATACATTTGCGTCAACAACAAATATTTTAAATTCAGGATCTGGTGTTTTACGATTGGGGGTTACTAACCCTGATATTTTTAATGGGGATATAACTATTACTAACTCTGGATCAAGTTATATAGAACCAAGTTATAATTCGACTGGTAATTTATATAATGGAAATATTACTGTAAATTCTATTGGATCTTCCGTTGGAATTAACTTTGGTCCTGGAGGATTAAGTACGTCTACTTTGGCTGCCACAAAAACCATTCAAATTGGCGGCTTAGGATTTACTTCTGGCTACCTTTTACTACAGCGTTTTACGCAATTAGGAAACGCTCCTATTAACTTAACACTTCCTGTAGGATCTAATTATTTAAATATTGGTCCAAATTCTACTATTGGTGGTAATTTAACAGTTGATGCACAACGTATAAATAACATCTATTTATCAACATTTAATGGATCTGTTTCTATTACAAAAAATGGAAATACTAGTGATGCTTGGACAGGTGGTAATACATTTAATTCAACATCAACTTTTATAAATAATACTGCTGGCTATTTATTATTAGGAAACGGAAATCCAGATGTATTTAATGGAGATGTGACGTTTACACAAACAGGTACTGAACGTATTTTACCTGCTTATGGATCGGCTGGTAACTTATTTAATGGTGATATTTATGTTAATTCAATTGGAACTTCGCAAGGTATTAATTTTTGCGCAGGAGCAATTTCAACCGCTACTTTAGCTGCGACAAAAACAATACTTGTTGGTGGCTCAGGTTTTACTTCAGGATACTTAATTTTACAACGTTTTACTCAACTTGGTAATGCCCCAATAAATTTAACACTTAGCTCAACGGCAAGTTACATTCAATATGGCCCATCATCAGCTTTAGGTGGCAATGTTACATCTGTTAGTCCTCGCTTGTTTTTTAATGGTTGTAATTTTAATGGCGCAACAAATTGTACAAAAAATGGAGCTGTAGATGATGCGAGTGTAGGTAATAATATTTTTAATGGAAATGCCATTATAACAAATAGCGGAAGCGGTTATCTATTATTTGGTAATGGAAATAAAGATCAATTTAATGCAGCTTCAACATTTAATAATACAGGCTCAAACAGTATTTATGTTGCATACAATAGCAGTAATAATATTTTTGGTGGCGTTGCAACCTTTAACAATGCTCCAACAGCTAATACTTTAATTTATGTTTCTCCATATTCAACGGGTACTGTTTTTAGCGAAAACATTGTTGTTACATCTACCAGCGGACAAGGCGTTCAATTCTGTTCAGGCAATTCTGCGGCATCTGCTACCCTTACTTCTGGCAAAACAATAACCATTGGTGGCGCTGGCTTTAGCTCTGGAACATTGTTATTAAAACAATTTACTCAATTGGGGCCAACACCACAAAGTTTCACAACCACAGGTACTTCAACTATTATCCAGTATGGTCCTTTATCTTCGTTTGGTGGAAATGTAACATCGGTGAGTCCAAGAGTATATTTTAATGGTTGTACGTTTAATGGAACAACAAATTGTACAAAAAATGGCGCAGTAGATGATGATAGTAATGGCTCTAATACATTTGTTGGAGCGTCAACAATAACTAATACTGGTAGTGGACGTATTTTATTAGGAAATCTTAGTACAGATGCTTTTATGAGTACAGCCAATTTTAATAATCTAGGATCTAACCACATGTACATTGCGCACAATAGTGCTAATAATATTTTTGGTGGAGTTGTAACATTTAGTAATGCACCAACTGGTAATTTTGCAATTTATGTATCTGGTTATTCTACTGGAACCATCTTTAATGAAAATATTATTGTTTCAAATGTAAATGGAGCAGGCATACAATTTTGTTATGCAAACGCAACAGCAACATCAACCTTAGCAGCAGGAAAAACAATTACAATTGGCCCAGCGGGTTTTAATACTGGAACTTTATTATTAAAGCAATTCTCTCAAATTGGTTCTACTCCTCAATCGTTAAACATAACAACTGGAAATGCTGTTTTACAATTAGGACCAGTTTCGAGTTTTGACGGGGACGTAAATTTTAATTTCCCTCAAGTATTATTAAATGGAGCAACATACAATGGTTTAGCAACTATTCAAAAAAATGGTGCAACCGATAATTCTGGTATTGGTGGTAATATATTTAATGGAACAACTATTATTACTAATTCGGGAAGCGGCTATTTAATGACAGGTAATGTAACAAGAGATCAATTTAATGGATTAACTACATTTAATAACACTGGTACCCATCGTGTTTTTATAGCTCAAAATCATACAAGTCAAACAACAACATTTGCACAAAACGTCATTTTTAATTCAAATAAATCGGGCGGTGCAGATGGATGGAGTTACTTTATATGTGATGGAAATAATACTAACGTTTCGTTTGCAGGAAATGTAACATATAATGTAAGTGGTGCAATTGCCAGCAACTGCCGTATTTTACAAGGCACAGGAACAACCGCAACCTATAGTGGCGATTTAACTTATAATGTATCAAACACAAATGCAGCAACGCAAATGCAAGTTGGTGTTGTTGGTGTTTCAAACTACAATGGCAATATTAGTGTTGCAAATACTGGCGGTTCAAATGGTGTGTACTTCAACGTAAATACGACAGCTTCTTCTACACTTGCAGCCTCAAAAACTATTAGTTTAGGAACAGGAGGATTTACCGCAGGAACGTTATCACTTATTCGTTTCACACAATTAGGTTCTACAACTCAAACATTATCTCAAACAACAGGAACTGGTATTTTAATTTCAGGACCAACTAATATATTTAATGGAGATGTGACTTTTAATTTCCCTCAATTATTTTTAAATGGAGCAACATATAATGGAACAGCTACCATGCAAAAAAATGGAGCCACTGATAATACATCCGTTGGAGGAAATATTTTTAATGGTGTAACGTCCATTACAAATAGCAGCTCTGCAAACTTTTTACGATTAGCGAATTCTAATGCAGATAATTATAATTCAGATGTTACTTTTTCACAAAACAATGTTGGAGTTTTATCTCCAAATTATAATACCAATTGTACTTATGGAGGCAATGTTACAATCTCAGCGCCTAGCACTTACACCATAACTTTTGGTAGCGCAGCAGGCGGTATTGCTACTTTTAATGGCACTTCGGCACAATCTATCAATAAATCAGGAAGTGTTACAAATCCTGTGTTCACAAGACTTGTGATGAATAAAACGGCTAACGATGTGACATTAAATACAAGAATAAATATAGTAAACTCATTAACATTAACACAAGGTATCATTAATACAACGGCTGCAAATATCTTAAACATGAACAATTCAGCAACTACAACTATTGGTAATGCAATAAGTTATATTAATGGGCCAATGAACTATGATATGGCACTAAGTGGTACACGCACACTTAATTTCCCGATTGGTAAAGTTGCCGATTGGAGACCGGCTGTATTAACAGCTGTGCATAATGCTGCAACATCTTATACATATAAAGCAGAGTTAACCAATGCGGATGCACAAGCTCTTGGTTATACTAAACCAGTTACAGTTGATATTATTTCTCAAATACACTATTGGGATATTGATAGAAGCGTAACTGCTACAGGCGTTGCCTCTCCTACGACAAATGTAAGTGGCAACCAAACAATCACATTATATTATGGCACAAACGACATGGTAACTGACCCTTCATTTTTAACGATTGTAAAAAACAGAAATACGGCTGCAACAACTTGGTTTGATATTGGTGGCACAGGAGCAACATTAGGAGCAGGAAGTGTTACATCTACATCGGCACCAAGTGCTTTTAATTCATATAGTAGATTTTCTTTAGGAAATAAAATAGGAGGCACAAATCCACTACCAATTGAATTAATTTATTTTACTGCTAAACCTAATGAAAAAGAAGTTAGCTTAGATTGGGCTACTGCTTCAGAAATTAATAACAGCCATTTTGATATTGAAAGAAGTGTAGATGGTGTTAATTTTGAACACCTAGCAACCATCAATGCTAATGGTGATGGCAATCATTTGACGAAACAAACGTATAACACTATTGATAAAAAACCTTATAAAGGATTATCATACTACCGTTTAAAACAAGTTGACAAATCTGGTGAGTTTAAATATGCAACGATTGTATCTGTTGAATTTAAAGACAACTCTTTTGTTAATGTATTTCCTAATCCAGCATTTGATAAAATAACTATTAACACAAGTGATGATTATATAAATGCTAATCTTAAAGTAATAAATAATTTAGGAGTTGAAGTGATTGCTAATAATAAATTAAACACTTTTAATGGCACTATTGATTTATCTCAATTAGCAAATGGAATTTATTTTGTGGTGATACAAAATGGAGAATCTGTTGAAAACATTAAAGTTAGCATTCAGAAGTAAGAATGAAATAACAATTAAAAAAAACGTTAAGCATACTTAGCGTTTTTTTTAATTATATTTGATATATACTATTTGCTTCACAACGAAACAAACGGTTTTATGATTTACAAACGGATATGTAGCGCCAAGCGAGTAGTTATGGGCAACCCCGTGACGACACAAACGGAAATTTAATTACATTTGAATATGAAAACATTACTCCTCTTTTTAATCTTATTTTCCGCATTTACTTTTTACGGACAAACACATACCCGTAAGACAAGAAGTGACAAAGGGAAAAAGCATTCTCATACGGCAAGCTATAATGTAAAAAAAGCCCTTAAACCAAAACCTACAAAGCCAACCAAAACGACTAAAAAGAAATAATCCATGAAAAAAATCGCAGTAATAGCATTGACTTTTTTAAGCTTGGCTTTTATCCAATGTAAAAAAGAAAAAAAGACTTGCACGGAAGTTAGAACAGGTGCCGTTTGCGGTGACAACACAACAACAACTTCAACAGGTAGCGGAACTTGTTCAGGACATGGCGGTGTAAAAGAGTGGACTACTAAAGAAGAATGTAAATAATTCCTTTATGCAAAACGAAGAAAAAAAAGAAAATTTAGGTTTCCTAAATCTTCTTATACTATTACTCTCTTTTTATGTCTTAATTGCATTACTAATCGACACCATATTTAAACTTCCTCCTGAAACTTCTAAATTATTAAATTACATCGATAATATTATTTGTGCGGTTTTCCTTTTTGATTTCATAGTTCGCTTTAAAAAAGCAGAGAGTAAATTAGCTTTTATGAAATGGGGTTGGATTGATTTAATTGCAAGTATTCCAACATTCGACTTTATGCGAGCGGGAAGGCTTCTGCGAGTTATTCGCTTAATAAGACTTATTCGTGCATTTCGTTCTACAAAGCACATAGTTGAACACGTTTTTAAAAACAAAATTCAAGGTACTTTAACTTCAGTAGCTATAATTGCGGTTCTTATGCTATTATTTTCTTCGGTTGCAATTCTGCAATTTGAAACAGACCCGAATAGTAATATTAAAACTGCTGAAGATGCAATTTGGTGGTCTTATGTCACAATAACAACAGTCGGTTACGGCGACAAATATCCTGTGACAACTGAAGGTAGAATAATTGCAGTCATCTTAATGACAGTTGGTGTTGGACTTTTCGGAACTTTTACTGCTTTTGTTTCTTCTTGGTTTGTAAAAAGTAATGAGCAGACACTTGAGAACAAATAGTAACAGGGCAGCCCATAACCGCACCTAAAACTTATGCGGGCGACATCAAAGCATTTGCAATAAATGCCGCTTCGCGAAAGACAATCATTTTGCATTGCAAATGCGTAGAAACATTTTATCTTTGTTATTAATATTCGGTTGACAATGCCCTGAGCCGCACAAGTTCTAGCTGCAAACCGTTAGGTGCAAGTTAGCAGCAATTTTAACCGACCCGTCAAAAAGAATATGAAATTACTTTCTTGGACCATCATCTCTTTCATGTTCATGTCAAATTTGACAGCACAGAGTTTGCAGGTCTCAAGTGACTCTACTAAAAATTATAAATACGTTCTGTCGTATAAAGAACTTTTACCCCCAGACTTTAAAATTCACTCTTCTGAAAATTTATTCTATTCTGACTCAAATTCTACAACAAATGCCGACAATGACTATTTTTTCATACTACGTTTGCGAGGGAATTGCACTTTCTTTTATGAAGTTTACCATGACAAAAAAGACAGTGTACGCGTTGGCTATTATATTGGAAAATATACTGTTATAAAGAAGACAATACATTTGTTTTATGAACCAATGCTATCAGGAGCAGCAGACAAAATTTATTTGTCCCCCGTGACACCAGTTTCTTGGACACTTCCAAAACGACCTGAATATTTTGTAATTAAAAATAAAATTTTGATTGAAACCGGCAAAAAGAGGCGTGCAACGACAACTCACTTGAACTTACAAGACAAATTACAGTTTGACATCGGAACTTGTAACTAAACTAAACAGAACACAAAACTGCTGCTAACAGCGTCTACTCTCAACCTTAATGCGCTTCCAACCAATTCACGCCTACTCCCATTCCAACTTCAATAGGAACATTTAAAGGCAATGCTTCTTTCATGTGTTTTTCGATAATTGGTTTTATTAAATCCAATTCTGGTTTATACACATCAAATACTAATTCATCATGCACTTGCAAAATCATTCTCGATTTAATATCCATACCTTTTAATTCGTTATGTATATTAATCATCGCAACTTTAATCATGTCAGCCGCAGAGCCTTGTATAGGAGCATTAATCGCATTTCGCTCCGCAAACGAACGAACGGTTGCGTTATTAGCATTGATATCCTTTAACCAACGTTTACGCCCCAATAGCGTTTGAACATAACCATGCTCTTTCGCAAAATTAATTTCATTATCCATATAGGTTTTAATAGAACCATATTGCGCAAAGTAATTATCAATTAATTGTTTGGCCTCTGCACGTGGAATATTCAAATTATCGGCTAAACCAAAAGCACCTTGTCCGTAGATGATACCAAAGTTTACACTCTTGGCTTTGTAACGCATTTCTTTGGTGACTTCGCTTTCTTCAATACCGTACACTTTAGCTGCAGTGGCTGTATGAATATCCTTTCCTAGATTAAAGGCTTCGCACATATTTGGGTCGCCACTTATAGAAGCCACAATACGTAATTCAATTTGCGAATAATCGGCGCTTAATAAAATATAATCTTCATTACGTGGAATAAATGCTTTACGAATTTGACGACCACGCTCGGTACGAATTGGAATATTTTGCAAGTTAGGATTATCGCTACTTAAACGACCTGTTACCGCCACTACTTGATTAAAGGTCGTATGAATACGATTTGTTTTTTCGTTAACTAATAATGGTAACGTATCAACGTAAGTTGATTTTAATTTTACTAATTCTCGGTAATCTAAAATCTTAGCAACGATAGGATGCTTCCCTTCGAGCTTCGATAAAATATCTTCGCCAGTAGCATACTGACCTGTTTTTGTTTTCTTAGGTTTATCAATAATTTTTAAGTAGTCAAATAAAATTTCACCTACTTGTTTTGGAGAAGAAATATTAAATTTAGTTCCCGCTAAGGCCTGAATCTCGGCATCTACTTTCGTAATATCTTCTTGTAATTGAGCAGAAAATTCATTCAATCCTTGCACGTCTACATTAATACCTTCACGCTCCATGCCCGCTAAAGCCTCAATTAAAGGCAACTCCACCTCATGGAATAATTTTTCGGTTCCAGATTCTTGTAGTTTAGAAACAAAGGCTTGTTTTAACTTCAAAGTAATATCCGCATCCTCAGCAGCGTAATCCTTAATAATATCCAAAGGAACATCACGCATACTTAGTTGGTCTTTTCCTTTTTTACCAATTAACTCTTCAATGCTTATGGGCGCATAATCTAAATACGTTTCTGCTAAAATATTCATATTATGACGCATTTCAGGCATAAACAAAAAGTGAGCAACCATCGTGTCCCACAATTTATTTTTAATCTCAACACCATAATTTTTCAACACTTGCATGTCGTACTTAATATTTTGTCCGATTAAGGTTTTAGAACCGTCTAAAAATAAAGGCTTAAACAAATCAATTAAAGCTTGCGCTTCTTCTCTGTTTGCCGACACGGGCACATAATACGCTTCATTAGCTTTTACAGCAAAAGATAAACCCACAACTTCCGCTTCAATCGTATCTAAGGAAGTTGTTTCCGAATCGAAACAAAATTCTGTATGTGAATTTAAAATGGAAATTAAATTGGCAATACTTTCTGTTGTATTACACAACAAATAATTTGGATTGATGTCTTTAATCGTTTTAAACACTTTAGCATCTGCTTCTGCAACAGCTTCTAAATGTTCTTCACTAAATAAATCACCACCGTTAAATAAATCTGCTTTAGGTTTAGCCGCTTCTTTTGTTTTAGCAGGCGCAAAACTTGCTGAGTCTTTTGCTCCACCAATATCTTCACCTAATACTTTTTGAGCGATACCTCTAAATTCTAATTCGGCAAAAAGTTCGCGTAATACTTCTTTATTAATCGACTTTATGGCAAGTTCCTCTTCCTTAAACTCAACTGGTACATCTAAAATAATAGTTGCTAACCATTTTGATTGCAGTGCTTTTTCTTTATTGTTCTCTACTTTCTCTTTTAGTTTGCCTTTTAGTTTATCCGTGTTCTCTAATAAATTTTCAATAGTCCCAAAATCTTTCACCAATTGAATAGCGGTCTTCTCTCCTACTCCTGGTATTCCTGGTATATTATCAACCTTATCTCCCATTAATCCTAAAATATCAATCAACTCTGATACGTTACGGATTTCCCACTTCTTACAAATTTCTTCAACACCTAAAATTTCAGCGCCATTTCCTAAACGTGCAGGCTTATAAATAAATGTATTCTCATCAACTAACTGACCGTAATCTTTGTCTGGCGTCATCATATACGTTGTGAAACCTTGTTGCTCGGCTATTTTGGCTAAGGTTCCAATGGCATCATCGGCTTCAAAACCAGGAGTTTTAATAATGGGAATATTAAAGCCTTCAATTAATTGAATGATGTAAGGAATACAAGTTCTTAAATCATCAGGCATTTCTTCGCGTTGTGCTTTGTATTCCACAAACTCTGTATGTCTTACAGTTGGCTCTGGTGTGTCAAATACTACAGCAATATGTGTTGGTTTTTCTTTATTTAAAATTTCTAATAAGGTATTTGTAAAACCAAAAATCGCCGACGTGTTTAAACCTTTTGAGCTCACACGAGGATTGCTACTAAAGGCAAAATAGGCTCTATAAATTAAGGCAAAGGCGTCTAATAAGAATAATTTCTTAGGTGTATCTTTTGTTATCATTAATGAGGTTGTAAAAACTATTGATTAAATTCTTTAAAATAACTTTCCATGGTTTCTTCATTTAAAGTTATTTCTTTTTGGTCGTTGATTTTTTGTGCCAAATCTTTATTGGCTTTAAAAATATCTTTTAATTGCTTTTTTAATCCTTTTGGTTCAAGTATTTTAAATTGACCGTCACCATTTTCGAGCATATAACAGTATTCATGAACTTCTTGCGCTTCGCCTTCATCAAACACTTCAAACTTAGTAACAAACAAAGAAATTTTTCCGGAACTTAATACTTTAAAAAAACAAGATTTGTTATTGTGAAAAGCCGTCATATAAAAATAGTTTTTGTAACCGTATCCTTTAATTCTATCTGGAAGAAACGGTTTTACTTTATTGGTTTTATCTTTAAAACTAATTTTTTGATACAACTCTAGTTTTTTTATAGCAGGAATTTTAATCTGACCTTTTAAGGTATCCCCTTTTAAAGTTACCACGTATGCATCTTCAAATACATCTGGTGTTTTTTTGGCTTGAGAAAAAGCGAAAAAGGTTTGAATAGAAAATAAGAAAAATAATAAACGTGTCATTTAGCAATTTGTTATAGTGGAATTTTAATTTCGTAAATAGTTGGCCAAAGTTTACCAGTAACTAATATTTTATTTGAAATAGAATCATAAGCAATTCCATTCATCTCTGCGGCACCAGGATTTTTTGTTTTACTCTCTTCTGCGATGCTAGTCAAATCCATCTTTCCAACGACATCGCCTGTATTGGGATCAATTTTTACAATCGTATTCGTCATCCAAATATTGGCATAAATAAATCCTTTGATATACTCTAATTCATTAATATTCACAAGCACATAATTATTTTCGGCAACGTCCAACACTTTTGTTACAGCAAAACTTGTAGGGTCAAGATATGTGATGTAACTGGTGCCATCACTCATGATGATACTCTTACCATCAGTAGTTAAACCCCAACCTTCTTTGTTTGTATAATTAAACTTTCCAATATTTTTAAAAGTTTTGGCATCATAAATAAATCCGATTTGATTTTTGTAAGTTACCTGAAACACTTTGTCTTTCAAGATTACCATACCTTCTCCAAAATATATGTTTCTATCGAGTTCGGCTTTCACATCAATTTTACCGGTTTTTAAATCAACTATCCCAAACAAAGATCTTGTTTGAGGTAAGTTTTCTGTTGCGCCTGTGCTCTCAAATAATTTACCATCATGAAACAAAAAACCTTCGGTAAAAGAAGTAATATCGTGTGGATATTGATTTTCAACCGTAAATTTTATTTCGGGAATTTCGGGAACAGTTTCAACTGGTGGTTCAACAATAGTTTGTTTTGGTTTATCTGGCTCGCAAGAGCTCATCACAATAACTCCTGAAATAATAGATAGAAATAATTTTATTTTATTTTTCATGATAAACATAATTAGATACTCCAAGTGGTTCCTTCTTTAGTATCTTTTACTTGAATATTTGCAGAAGTTAATTTATTTCTAATTTCATCGGATGTTGCGAAATCTTTATTAGCTTTTGCTTTATCTCTTAAATCTAATACTAACTGCATCACTCCTTCTAAAGCTGTATTAGCTTTACCAGTTTCTTCTTCTTTTTTCAAGCCCATCACATCAAATACAAAATGCTGATATATCTTGTTTAATAAATCAATATCAGCTTGTGTTAAATTGGCTTTCTTGTCGTTAGCAGAATTAATTATTCTTATTGCTTCAAATAAATTAGCAATTAAAATAGAGGTATTAAAATCATCATTCATTGCATCATAACATGCTCTCTCTAAAGCGACGATATCTTCTGATGAATTTGCTGATGCTTTTAATGTTTGCAAGGTTTTGTAGCTATCCATTAATCGCGTATACGCTTTTTCAGAAGCAGTTAAGGCTTCGTTACTAAAATCAAGCGTGCTACGATAATGTGTTTGCATCATAAAAAAACGAACTGCCATCGGGCTAAAGCCTTTAGTTAATAAAGGATGTTCACCAGTAAATAATTCCATTGGCAAAAAACTATTACCTAATGATTTACTCATTTTTTGTCCATTAACGGTTAGCATGTTTGTATGCATCCAGTAATTAGCTGGACTCTTACCACAGTATGCAATATTTTGTGCAATTTCATTTGTGTGATGCGTGGCTTGTAAATCCATACCACCACCATGAATATCAAATTGCTCTCCTAAATATTTTGTACTCATAGCCGAACATTCTATATGCCAACCAGGGAAACCAACCCCCCAAGGGCTTGGCCATTTCATTAAATGCTCAGGTTTGGCTTTAATCCATAAGGCAAAATCCAATCTGCCTTTTTTATCTTCCTGCCCATCTAAGTCACGAGTGTTTTCTAATAACTCTTCTAGCTTCCTATTCGTTAAAACAGTGTAGTTGTTTGATTTTGCAAATTTCTCTACATCAAAATAAACAGTTCCATTATGTTCGTATGCTAAACCATTTTTAATAATTTGTTTAGCTATTTCCTGTTGTTCAATAATATGTCCAGTTGCCGTAGGCTCAATACTTGGCGGTAAAGTATTAAACATTGCCATAATATCTCTAAAACCAACGGTGTACTTTTGTACAATTTCCATTGGTTCTAATTGAGCTAATTTTGCTTTTTTAGAAATTTTATCTTCACCTACATCAGCATCGCCTTCTAAGTGTCCTGCATCAGTAATATTACGCACATAACGCACTTTGTATCCTAAATGTAATAAGTAACGGTAAATAATATCAAACGACATAAACGTACGGCAATTACCTAAATGCACATCACTATATACCGTTGGACCACAAACATACATCCCAACAAAGGGCGCATTGATTGCCTTAAATTCTTCTTTAGTTCTACTAAGTGTATTATATATAAATAGCTTTTCCATAAAATTATTAGATTCTAAATTTAGCAAATAAAAAAAGACGGCATTGCCGTCTTTTTAATATTTAATGTTTTTTTGTAATTAGTTTTCTACAGGGGCATCACCAACGTATAAACCATTTTTATATACTGAAATACGTTGTAAAATTCCATTATCATCATAAATGTAAGCTTTTCCATCCATTAAACGATTATCTTTAAAGAAACCATCTTTTGTAATTTGCTTGTTTCTGTTGTAAGTAATATGATCTCCGTTTAAAATCATTGGCCCTTTACTTGCAGTTACTCCATTTGGTTTTTCATCAGCTTTTAAAACAATTTTAGGAGCATTCTCTAATGGAGCATCTTTAGCTTTTACAATTGGTTTTTTAGGTTCAAACTCCTTAATAGAAGCTACATCAACTGCACCATCATTATAAGATTTTGTTGCTTTTAAATCTCCATTTTCGTGGTACTCTTTAATTACTCCTGATTCTTTTCCATTAACAAAATTACCTTCAATAGCTAATTGTCCATTTTCGTGGAAATATTTTACAGGCCCTTCTCTTTTACCAGTGGCATTAAAATTAAATTCATGCTGAGGAGTTCCATTTTCGTAATATAATTTGTAAGGTCCAGTCCAACGGTTATTTTTCCAATTTCCTTCCTCAGATATTTTACCATTCTCATGGTACATAACTGCATAACCATCAGGACGTCCATTTTGAAATGTTAACTGATTTTTCATGTTACCATTACAGTAATACTCCAACCACTTGCCTATTTTGCGGTTGTCAGCATATTTACCTTCTTCAATTTTCTGATCAGGAGCGAAACAAGTTCCAGGTTTATGTTTCCCTTTGATAATCCACTTACCTTGTTTTTTTCCTAAAGCATCAATAAGATTAATTGTATCCTTTCCAGAAGGACCACCCATCTCATAAGACTGTGACTGACCGCGGCTTACCTGAGAAACCAAAAAAATCAGTATTAAATATATTTTTTTCATAGGCAAATATCTTTTACTAAAATATGTAATTTTCTTGTAGTTTTTTTCAAAAATTAGACAAAACAGCAAAAATGAGCGATGATTATCTAAATTAGTTTAAACCTTTAAATTATTGTACGAATACTTCAAACGAAAAGTTACAAAATAGATAGCATTTTTTATGCCAAATTCTCCAACATATTGTTTACTAAAGACGAAAGATTGTATTTTGCCGACCAATTCCAATCTTTTTTCGCTTCATCCTCTAAAATACTCTGAGGCCAGCTGTTAGCGATTGCTTGTCGGAAGTCAGGATTGTAAGAAATTCTAAAATCTGGAATATGTTTTTGGATTTCGGAAGCAATTTGCGCAGGCGTAAAACTGATTCCCGCTATATTATAACTTCCTCTAATTTTAATATTTTCTGTTGGAGCATGCATTATTTCAATCGTTGCTCTAATCGCATCTTCCATATGCATCATTGGTAGTGCCGTGTTTTCGCTTAAAAAACACTCATATGACTTGTTTTTTAAAGCTTGATGAAAAATATGAACAGCATAATCTGTTGTTCCTCCGCCTGGAGCCGATTTCCAACCAATTAATCCAGGATAACGCAAACTTCTTACATCCACACCAAATTTATTGTGATACCACTCACACCAACGTTCGCCAGCTTGTTTACTAATACCATAAATGGTACTTGGCTCCATAATTGTATATTGAGGTGTATTTACTCTCGGTGTGGTTGGTCCAAAAACGGCTATAGAACTTGGCCAATAAACTTTTGAAATATGTTTTTCTTTAGCTAAATCCAATACGTTAAATAAGCCTTCCATGTTTAATTTCCATGCAAACATTGGATTTTGTTCACCCGTAGCCGACAATAAAGCTGCTAACAAATAAATATGAGAAATACCATGTTTTTTAACCACATTTAATAAAGCATCTCTATCTAAAACATCTAATTTTTCAAATGGATTAGCTTCAAGTGCAGGAATTGGCTTCACATCAGCTGCAACTACGTTACTAGAACCATATAATTTGCTTAATTCCTGAACTAATTCGATACCTATTTGGCCGCCAGCTCCAATAATTAAAATTTTATCTTCCTTATTATACATCATAAAAGTGTTTTAGATCCTTAGACTTACTAAAAATCAGAAAAAGTGTTTTCTCTGGTCTTTTAGTTTTTTACTACCTTTGCAAACGTAATTAAAAATGTGCTGATTTGAAAATCAAACCTTTTTAATTTTAACAAAACAAAAGGATAGTATAACCTGCAATTATATCTATTATGAAAATGCCAGAATTAAGAAACCGAATTAACAAAGACGAACTTAAAGTTCGTTTGGCTCAAGAAAACATTGAGCGTGTTACTTTCTCTTTTTACAGATATGTAAAAATTGAGAATCCAAAAGAATTAAGAGATAGCTTATTTATCCAATGGACCAATTTAAACTGTTTTGGAAGAATATATGTTGCTCATGAAGGTATTAATGCCCAAATGAGTGTTCCAAAAGAAAATTGGGACAATTTAGTAGCTCAATTATATAAAGATGAACGATTTAATAATGTGCCTTTTAAAATTGCTGTTGATGGAAACGGAAAATCGTTTTATAAACTAATTATTAAAGTAAAAGAAAAAGTAGTAGCAGATGGCATTAATGACCCAACCTTTGATGCCGCTAATACTGGCACTTATTTAAATGCTGAAGGTTTTAATAAAGCCATTGAAGATCCTAATACGATTGTGGTTGATATGCGTAACCACTATGAAAGTGAAGTTGGACGTTTTGACAAAGCTTTTTGTCCAGATGCTGATACCTTTAGAGAAGAATTGCCATTGGTAGTTGATCACTTAAAAGGACAGGAAGATAAAAAAGTAATTATGTATTGCACGGGCGGCATACGCTGCGAAAAAGCAAGCGCCTATTTAAAACATAAAGGATTTAAAGATGTAAATCATTTACAAGGTGGTATTATCCAATATGCTAAGGAAGTAAAAGAACAAGGTTTAGAAAGCAAATTTAGAGGAATTAACTTTGTTTTTGATGAACGTATTGGTGAGCGGATTACCAAAGATGTTTTATCAAGCTGCCACCAATGCGGCAAACCTTGTGACACCCATGTAAATTGCAAAAATGACGACTGCCATTTATTATTTATTCAATGTGATGAGTGTGCAGAAAAAATGCAAGGATGTTGTACTCCTAAATGCCAAGAAATTGCCGCTTTACCAATTGAAATGCAGCGAGAACTGAGGAAAGGCAGAATTAAAAACGGGCCAGAATGCCTATCAGTATACAAAAGTAGATTACGTCCTAATTTAGCTGAAATCATAAAAAATAATTTATCTTTAAATAAAATTTAAAAAATAACACAATGAAAAAAATCGTTTTCCTTTGCTTTTTAGCAGCTTTAACTGTTTTTAATTTATCTTGTAAAAAAGAAGAAGCCAATAAACTAACAGAATTTGACATCAGTTACTCAACTAATTTAACTATTCCTTCGGCTAGTATGACTGTGAGTAATCCATCTTTAACACCTATTACTGTTGAATTTACAACGCCAAATGTTCCTACAAAACAATCATCAACGTTTTCCACTCAAAAAACCGCACAAAATCTAGTTGACGAAATTAAAATGACAAAATTTGATATTTCGGTTTCTGGAGCAGGAGCTAATCTAGATTTCTTAAAATCTTTAACGATTTATGTAAAAGCTTCAAATGTTGGCGAACAAGTTATAGCATCAAAATCTAACATACCAAGCGGACTAACCGCGATTTCGATGGATTTACAAGATGTTAATATTAAAAATTTCATCTTTCAGGAAAATATTCAATTTAAAGTTGTAGCAACATTTGATGCTACAGCTGCAACCGACCAAGTTTTAAAAATGGACGAAACAGTTCATGTAAAAGCCACTCTTCTTAAATAATAAAGTTTTATGCCAATTTATCACCACTTAGGAAATATTCCTCAAAAACGCCACACTATATTTAAATCTCCACAAGGAAATTTTTATTACGAACAACTTTTTGGCACCGAGGGATTCAATGGACATTCTACCTTATCTTATCATGTTCACCGACCAACACAAGTTAAAGAGATTTTAAAAAGCTATTCTGTTCAGCCAAAAATTGCGATTGATAAAAACATAAAATCACTTTTATTAAAAGGTTTTGACATTAAACCAACTACCGATTTTTTAGAAAGTCGCAAAACAGTTTTATTAAATGGCGATTGCCATATTGGTTTGGCGGCGCCAACAGAAAGCTTAACAAAGTATTTCTATAAAAATGCCGATGCCGATGAAATGATTTTCATTCACAAAGGCAAAGGAAAATTAAGAACCTTTTTAGGAAACATTAATTTTGAGTATGGCGATTATTTAATTATTCCAAGAGGAATGATTTATCAAATAGAATTTGAAACAAGTGAGAATCGTTTGTTTTACGTTGAATCGTTTGCTCCATTTTATACACCAAAACGTTACAAGAGTTCATCTGGACAATTATTAGAACATTCGCCATTTTGTGAACGTGATTTTAAATTACCAACTGAATTAGAAACCTATGATGAGAAAGGTGACTTTATTATTAAAATCAAAAAAGAAGGGATGATTCACGAAGTTGTTTACGCAACTCATCCTTTTGATGTGGTTGGTTGGGATGGATATAATTTTCCATATGGCTTTAGTATTCATAATTTTGAACCAATTACAGGACGTGTTCATCAACCACCTCCAGTTCATCAAACATTTGAAACATCTACCTTTGTAGTATGTTCATTTGTACCGCGTTTATACGATTATCATCCGCAATCGATTCCTGCTCCATATAACCATAGTAATATTGATAGTGATGAAGTATTGTATTATGTAGATGGTGATTTTATGAGTCGTAATAATATAGAACAAGGACATATTACATTGCACCCAAAAGGTATTCCTCATGGTCCGGCACCTGGAGCAATGGAGCGCAGCATTGGCCAAACCGTTACTCAAGAATTAGCAGTGATGGTTGATACATTTAGACCGTTAATGGTGACTGAAGATGCTATGGGGATTGATGATGGAAAATATTACAAGAGCTGGGCAGAATAATGGAATCTAAACTTTTAAAAAATAAATTGGAGTTACGTTCGCTGTATATGGCCATGTGGACCTAAAAGATATAGAACAAAATAAAATAAAATTCATCTATAAAAAATATTCAATCAAAAATTAAATTATGGCTAAAGAAGTAAAAAACGTAGAATACGGACTAGAAAAAATATTTGAAGGTGCGCAAGATTTCTTGCCTTTGTTAGGAACTGATTATGTAGAGTTTTATGTAGGTAATGCGAAGCAATCTGCACACTATTATAAAACAGCATTTGGATATCAATCGTATGCATATGCAGGATTAGAAACAGGTTTAAAAGACAGAGTATCATATGTTTTAAAACAAGATAAAATTCGATTGGTATTGACAACAGCTCTAAATAGCGATTCACCAATTGGTGAGCACGTAAAAAAACATGGCGATGGGGTTAAAGTAATTGCATTATGGGTAGAAGATGCTCGTAAATCTTTTGAAGAAACCGTAAAGCGTGGAGCTAAAGTTTACATGGAACCAGTTGTAGAAAAAGATGAACATGGAGAAGTGGTTCGTGCAGGTATTTATACGTATGGAGAAACCGTACATATGTTTGTAGAACGCAAAAATTACAAAGGAGAGTTTTTACCTGGATTTAGAGAATGGAAAAGTGATTACAATCCAGCTCCAGTTGGTTTAAAATTTATTGATCATATGGTTGGTAACGTGGGTTGGAACCAAATGAATGCTACTGTGAAATGGTATGAAGATGTAATGGGATTCGTTAACTTTTTAACGTTCGACGATAAACAAATTACGACTGAATACTCAGCTTTAATGAGTAAAGTAATGAGTAACGGTAACGGTAGAATTAAATTTCCGATTAACGAACCAGCTGAAGGAAAGAAAAAATCTCAAATTGAAGAGTATATTGATTTTTATGAAGGCGCAGGTGTGCAACATTTAGCATTAGCAACGGATGATATTATTAAAACAGTCGCTGATTTAAAAGCACGTGGTGTAGAATTTTTACCTCCTCCTCCTCAAGCATACTATGATGATATTCCACGCAGACTAGGTGTACACATGGATATGATGAAAGAAGATATTAAAGAACTTCAACGTTTATCAATCTTAGTGGATGCTGATGAAGAAGGTTATTTATTGCAAATCTTCACGAAGCCAGTAGAAGACAGACCAACGTTATTTTACGAAATAATACAACGTATGGGTGCTAAAGGTTTTGGTGCTGGTAACTTTAAAGCCCTTTTTGAATCTATTGAAAGAGAGCAAGCATTGAGAGGAACGTTATAAGTTATAAATTAAAAATCCCGAAGAAGTATCTTCGGGATTTTTATTTCAATTAAACCGGATCGGCATCTACCTGCAGACGATAAATACTTTTTTTATTATTGTATTGAAGTATATCAATTTCTTGCTTCAATAAATTACGAACTTGTGTTGGAGAATATTCTCTATTTATTTTTAAAAGAATTCGTTTGTGGTATTGATCTTTTATTTTAGCTACCAAAGGAAATTCAGGGCCTAACATCATACCACCAAATAAAGGCTTTAATTGATTAGCCAATTGTTGAGCAATATCATTTACCACCACTACATCTTTTGAAACAACTGATAATTCAATCACACGCGTAAAAGGTGGATAATGAAATTGCTCTCGTTCATTAATTTGTGATTGATAAAACTGCAAATAATTATCAGCTAACACATGATTTATCACCGCATGTTCGGGTTGGTTAGTTTGCACATATACAGCTCCTTTTTTGTCCTTACGCCCTGCCCTGCCGCTTACTTGCACGATTAATTGATAGGCTTTTTCATATGAACGGAAATCTGGGAAATTCAATACGCTATCAACATTTAATACGCCAACTACGCTCACGTTATCAAAATCCAAACCCTTGGTAACCATTTGTGTACCAACCAAAATATCAATGTTTCCTAATTCAAATTCATCAATCAATTGCTTGTAAGCATATTTACTACGAGTGGTATCTAAATCCATACGTGCTACTTTAGCCGATGGAAATAATATTTCAATTTCTTCTTCTATTTTCTCTGTACCAAAACCTTTGTATTTCAAATTGTTATTACCACAAGCTCCACAACTAGTTGGTGGCTGCATAGTATATCCGCAATAATGGCAACTTAATTTATTAGTTTGTTTATGATAAATTAAAGCGACATCACAATGCGTGCAATGTGGTATCCAATTGCAACTTGTGCACTCTGTATAAGGTGCAAACCCTCTACGGTTTTGAAATAAAATAACTTGTTCTTTTTTAGCAAGCGCTTGTGTAATAGCTGTTACTAATTGATGGGAGAAAATGCCTTTATTTTGATGTTGTTGATTTTCTTTTTTTAAATCACACACAACAGTGGTTGGTAAACTTGCATTACCATGACGTTCTGCAATGCGCACTAAACCAAATTTATTATGAAGAGCGTTATAGTAGCTTTCAAATGATGGTGTGGCTGTTCCTAATAGTACTTTTGCTTTATGTAAGTTTGCTAAATACATAGCAGCATCCCGTGCATGATAACGAGGTGCTGGATCTTGTTGCTTATATGAATTATCATGCTCTTCATCAATAATAATTAATCCCAAATTATTGAAAGGCAAAAACAAAGCAGAGCGAGTCCCTAACACTATATTAAAATGTTTAGCATCTAATTTATTATCCCCTTCATGTAAAATAGAATTCCAAATTTCTACACGTTCATTTTCGCTAAACTTTGAATGATAAATCCCTACAGAGTTTCCAAACACTGCTCTAATACGATTGATTAATTGTGTTGTTAAAGCAATTTCGGGAACCAAATACAAGACTTGTTTTCCTTGTGCAATAGTTTTAGCAATTAAATCAGAATAGATTTCTGTTTTACCAGAACCCGTTACACCATGCAATAAAACCGTTTGCTTGGTTTCAAATTGGTGTTCAATATCTTTGACTGCCTGTATTTGAAATGAATTTAAAATTTTGTTTGTTTTTTCTTTATTATCAAATAACAAACGACTCGTTTCGAGTTCGGTTTCAATCAATACTTCTTTTTTCACCAAGCCTTTAATCGCCGCGCTGTCAAATGTTTTTAAGAGTACGGATTTTTTTACTAATCCTAATTGTTTGGCGGTTTCATCAGCTTTTAATAAATGTAATACTGATAATAAAACCTCAGCTTGTTTAAATGCTTTTTTTTCTAAAACATCTAAAACTTCTTTTAATTTTAATTCGTTATTTAATAGCGTTGGATTAACACCAATATAATCAACTAGCTTCGGTTTGTATTTATCTTTAATTTCTTCGTAAATAACTATAGCGCCTTTTTTAATTAATTTGCTAATAAAAACTTGAACAGTTTTTAAAGAGAGCATCACGCTTATATCTTCAAAACTTAAAGAGGCATTTACCATTAAGGCTTCCAAAACAGTATGTTCTTTTTCAGTAAAATAATCATAAGGCATTTCATCCAAATTAAAATCCGGATTAATGGTAATGTGAGACGTACTACTTAACTTTAAACCACTTGGCAAAGCAGCGTTCATTACATCGCCTGGGTTGCAAACGTAATAGTGTGAAATCCAATCCCACAGTTGCAATTGAAAAGCTGTTACAATTGGCTCATCATCTAAAATAGAATCAACGTATTTAGCTGCATAATCCTTTGGTGGATTGTTGTGAACATTGTAAACAACACCTGTATAAAATTTTGTTTTGCCAAATTGAACAATCACTCGTTTTCCAACGGCTATAAACTCGTTCATTTCTTTTGGAACACGGTAAGTAAATTTATTAGCTACGGATAGCGGAACAATAACATCTATAAACAATGTATCGTTACTTTCCATCACTAACTAATTAACGCTGCTAAAAATACGCCTGCAATCATCGACATAATTTTAGCGAGATTATATTTATGATTCTCTCCTGTTTCAAACATAATTGCGGTTGAGATATGCAAGAAAATACCAATCACCACAGCAAAAGACAATTTCAAGAAACCATCGTAATTTTGAACCCCTACCGAATTTAACACATAACTAATTAAACAACCTAATGGCGCCATTAAAGCAAATCCTAATAACAACATGGCTGTTTTAAGTTTGGACGTTTTATGTTCCAATAACAATGTCACAAAGGCAATAGCAATAGGAATATTGTGAATAGTAATACCAAACACTAATGATTGTTGAGTTGACAATACAGCTTGAGAATGTGTTTCAATAATACCACTTTGATAAATAGGCAATCCTTCTAGTAAAGAGTGAAGATACAAGCCAATAATCATTCCTAAAGGTAAATGATTTTCGCATGAATGTGAATGCGCATGTGTGTGACCATGCTCAATCCCAGTACTAAAATATTCTAAAAAAATTTGAATAAAAAATCCCACTAAAATAAATAGACCTATTGATTTTGTATTAGTCCCTTCATAACATTCTGGTAGCAAATGAGTAACTGAAATAGCAAATAAATACGCAGCGCTAAAAGCTAATAAAAAACGTAGGTTTTGTGCTTTAATTTTTAAAGACAAAAATATAAAACCTGTCACTAAAACAGGAATTGATAATAATATCGTTAATAACCAAAGACTCATTTTTTTTGTAAAACTAAAATTAAACGTGGTGATGTGTTTAAATCAAATTCTTGCAATTGATAATTTCCAAAAGTATTTAATATAGTTAAGTTACACTCTTTTGCTAAACCTTCAAAATAGGCTATATCAAATAATTTCACTCTTTCTTCAAAATGAAAAGATTCACTTTTATCCGTAAAATTGATACTTTTAATAATGGTGTTATTTTCAATTTTTTTAGAAATATTAAAAGTAATGCCATCAATTGTTTTACTATCGCATTTAACCATGATACTTTTTACATATTCCGAATTCAAATAATCAAATACAAATAAGCCATTTGACTTTAGTGCTTTTTGAACCGAATTAAATACATGTAAATCATCTTCTCTTTTTTCAAAATATCCAAAACTTGTAAAAACATTAAATACAACATCAAAATAATTAGTGCGAAATAATTTACGCATATCGTGCTGATAAAATTCTAATCTATCATTAGCACTTTTGTTCGCTTCTAAAATACTTTGCTCAGATAAATCAGTGCCTACAACATTAAATCCTTTTTTATTTAAATAAATACTATGTCTTCCCTTTCCACAACACAAATCCCAACATTTTGAATTTGGTTGCAGTTTTAAGAAATCAGAAATAGTATCAATAAATAAAGACGCTTCAGAGTAATTCCTATTCTTATAAAGAATATGATAATACGGTGTATCGAACCAAGAAGAAAACCACTCTTTTTGCATAGCCTACAAAGGTATTAAAACAAAAACACCGAACTATAAAAGCTCGGTGTTTTTTTATTTTTTTAAATAATTTTATCTTGCAATAACTCTTACGTATTGGAAAGGCATATATTTATTCGTGTCTTGGTAATCTGATGCATATACAGGCCCTCTTACTGCAGAAATCTTTTTGAATTCAATTTTACTAGCATCACCGCCTTTAGCTGACACTGCCGCCTTAATTTTTTCTTCCATTTTATCTGCTCTAGACTCTGCTAACTCTCTGTTATTAGAGTATTTACGAGTAGGAACTTGGGATGCACTAGACATGATTTTAACCAATGGATTACATTCTTTAGTTTTACTAACAATTCCATCGATTAAATTTTCCCAATCCTTTTTCTCTTCAATCTCATTAACATTATATCCAAAGGTATGCTTGTACTTCACAGGTGACCCACAAGATACATCTAGTTTAGGCTCGTTATTATTATTGTTATTTGTTGCTACGTCTGATATAGCATTTAAATATATAACTTGAGTCATCACTTTACTTCCTTTTACACCAATGGTATTAAATGTTGTAATAGCTGATTTTTTACCGTTTAGTTCAGCATACATTGAGTAAGATTTATCAGCTAATAAAACTGTAGCGTCCTTTTTACCATTTACATCAGAATCAAACATAACATCCGAACCAGACTTTTCTTTTAATGTAATCTTTGCATTTGGAACTGGCAGTTTGTCTTTCGCATTATTTAAAACAACCGTATTTAGAACAATAGCTTTATCTTTTGTTTTAACTGCGCCAAGTAAATTAACAGGATCAAGATTAATTTCTTTTTTGATTTCTTGATATGCTATATCATTTGACACAAAAATATCTTCGTTATAAAATTCTTGTCCTTTGGATTGATAAGAAAAATTATAGTTTTTATTAGGTGCTAAAATCGTTGCAAAGGTTCCATTTTCCTTTGGCTTGTATCTTCCAACTATTTCTCCAGTTTCTTTATTTGTAACCACAATCTCTAACTCTTCTGGTAATTTTTCTCCATCAGCAGGAACGATTGAGCCTTTAAACAAAGCCAATGGTTTTTCTTTTGCGTCAGGAATAAACATGGTATAAATATCTTTTTCGCCATAACCACCATCTTTAGCAGAAGAAAAATATCCTCGTTTACCATCTGGAGAAGTAACAAAAAACACATCATCACCAGGAGTATTAATTGGATAACCCATATTAAAGGGTTCTGAGAATTTTTTATCTTCCTCGATTGTTGTAAAGAAAATATCAAAACCTCCCATAGATTTATGTCCGTTTGATGCAAAAATTAAAGTCACACCATCAGGATGAATAAATGGACCATCTTCATCATACTTTGTATTAACCGTAGGACCAACATTTGTAGCTTTACTCCATGCGCCGTTTGGTAATTTTACACAACGATAAATATCTCTACCGCCAAATCCACCTGGTCTATCAGAAACAAAATAAAGGGTGTTATTGTCTGCACTTAAACAAGCGTGCGACTCCCAATATTTAGTATTAATATCAGAGCCAAAACTAGAAGGTGCGCTCCAATCTTTACCATCCCAATTGCTATAGTAAACATTTCCATTTTCAATGTCTCTATACAAAATTAAGGTCTGCCCGTCGGGTGTTAAATTGATTGAACCTTCGTGCCCGCTCGTATTTACAAACTGACCTATAGATTTTGGAGATGACCATTTCCCATTATTATCTTTATAGGAAACAACAACATCCTCATAAAACTGACCATCTGGAGTTCTATCTCCTCCTACGTTTGTGTTTCTTCTAGTCGTATAAATTAAAGTCGCCTCATCTGCACTTAAAACTGGACTATACTCAGGATAAGAAGTATTAATACTGTCTCCTAAATTTTCAATTTTCACGTTAATTGGGGCTGCTACTAACTCTTTAGCATAAATAGTTTGCTCTTTAAAATACGCAACATCTTCTTTTGTTTTTTTATCCTTTGCATATTCTTTTTCAAACAAATCATATTGAGCCATTGCTTCATCAAACTTATAATTGATATGAAGAGATTTTCCGTAATAGAAGTAAGCTAAAGGTGGGGCAGCCTTTTCTGAAGGTTCATCTGCATTATAATTTTTTGAAACTTTAGAAATAGACTTTAATAAATAACGCTCAGCTAAACCCTTGTTATTAGATGAGTTAAGATAGCAAAATCCAACATTAAAATTAATATTAGCCGATGAAGAATCTAATTTATAGGCTTCTAAAAAATTTTTAAGAGCCATATCATAATTCTCTTCTCCTAACAAGAACATTCCTTCTCTAAAATAATCGGAATATTTACCTGAAGGCAATTGTGCTTTAATGACATTAACTCCAAAAAATAAGGTAATAATAATAAAATAAAACTTCTTCATCTGATTTTGTTTAACAAGTCAGCAAAATTAGCATAATTTAGATAAAAAGCACAATTTTGAAAATAAAAAATCCCGCAATTAGCGGGATTTTTATCAAAATCTAAAATTAGTTTAGGAAACTCGAGTTACATCCCAGTTTTCCATATAATCTGCTACTTTCCTTAGGAAACTTCCACCTAAAGAACCATCAACTACTCTATGATCGTATGATAACGATAAGAACATAAAATGTCTGATAGCAATTACATCTCCTTGAGGAGTTTCAATTACAGCTGGTTTCTTTTTTATTGTACCAACAGCTAAAATTGCCACCTGAGGCTGCAAAATAATAGGCGTACCCATAACATTACCAAAACCTCCAACGTTAGTTAAAGTGAATGTTCCTCCTTGAATTTCATCTGGAGCAAGTTTATTAGCGCGAGCTCTTGTAGCTAAGTCATTTACATTTTTAGTAATTCCTACTAAATTTTTCTCATCAGCGTTTTTAATAACTGGTACAATTAAGTTACCTGTTGGCAAAGCCGCAGCCATACCAATATTAATGTTTTTACGTTTGATAATTTTTGTTCCCGTTTGATCAACAGACACATTAATTAAAGGAAAATCTTTGATTGCCTTAGCTACACACTCTATAAATAAAGGTGTAAACGTGATTTTTTCACCTTCGCGTTTTTCAAAATCCTTCTTCACTCTATCTCTCCACATCACCATATTAGTGACATCCGCCTCCACAAAAGATGTTACATGTGGTGATACATGCTTACTCATCACCATATTATCAGCAATGATTTTACGCATACGATCCATCTCAATAATTTCGTCGCCAGCACCTACTGAAACAGCAGGACGTTGAACTAATACTGTATTATCTGGAACGCCAACTGTTGATTTTGTAGCAGCTGGAGTTGATGAAGCAGCTGTTGTTTGTGCTACTGGAGCTACAGTTTGTTTATTTCTATTTGGTAAATAGGCTAAAATATCAGCTTTCGTAACTCTTCCATCCTGACCAGTTCCTTTAATAGAATCTAGTTCAGTTAAAGAAATACCTTCTTCTTTTGCAATACTTTTCACTAAAGGCGAATAAAATTTATCTGATCCTGAAAAATCTACATCAGCCGCTAGAGCAGTTGTTGCAGGAGTAGAAGTTGCAGCAACAGATGTTTGAGCAGGAGCTGTTGTTTTTGGAGTTTCTGCTATTGATGCGCTTGCATCAGACGAAATAATGGCAATAACTGCACCTACCTGAACAACATCATTTTCGTTAAATAACTTTTTAATTAATTTACCTTCAAATGGAGAAGGAATTTCAGAATCAACCTTATCAGTTGCTATTTCTAGAACAGTTTCATCAATCTTAATTGAATCACCTTCGTTTTTAGTCCATTTAATAATCGTTGCTTCTGCAACACTTTCGCCCATTTTGGGCATTGTTAATTCAAATTGAGCCATTGTCAGTAAATAATGTAGAACGCAAAAATAACGTAATCTAGCTATTACACAAATTTATTAGACAAGATTTTAAATCCTTTGGTCGTTTTCGTATAATGACTGGCTTTTTTCTTGAAATTAACTAGCTACAACCTCAATAAATCCAACTGAATCAGATTTTTTGATAGTTAAAGACTTAGAATAATTAAGGATATTCTGAATTAATGAGTCAGATGGCTCAATTTCGTCAACTAAAGTTACCTTTTGTTGCTTGTTTTTAGTGGTTTTTAAAATTGTAGAAACAAGAGTAGAAGTTTTGTGCATAGGCAGTTTTAGGGGTTTATATGTTAAAAAACGAAAGATGATATCATTTATTGTGTCGATTTAGAAAAATTTTAAAATAATATCAGTTTGAACAAAAATAAACTTTATGAAGTCTTGATTTTGAGCATTTTTTTTATTTAATTTTGTTTAAAATTTCCCTCAAAAAATATGTCAATAAAATCAATCTTAGCTGTGTTCTTTATCACAGCATTATCCATTTGTGGATTAACTTATTATTCATCAACTTCAGCAAAAAACGATTCAGGATTTATAAATCCTGCATACAAAGAATATATTGCTGCCTACACAGCAGGATATGTTTCGGTTGAAAGTAAAATACTAATTGTTTTACAAGAAGAAACAACTCAAGACATCGAAGAAGGAAAAGAGGTAGATAATACCTTATTTGATTTTAATCCAAGTATTGAAGGGAAATTAACTTGGATTGATAAAAAAACGATTGAGTTTAAACCTGCTGTGAATTTAAATAGCAATCAAACGTACAAAGCTAGTTTTCATTTAGCAAATGTATTAACCGTTAGTGACGATTTAAAAGAATTTGAATTTGAATTCTCCACTTTAAAACAAGCAATGGAAATAACCGTTGATGAATTTAAGACTGATGAGAAAAACAATTTACAAATTGAAGGGACTTTAACCACGGCTGATTTTGCTGATAATTTATTAGTAGAAAAAACAACTCAAGCCACACAAGGCTCAAATTCATTGCAAATAAAATGGCTTCATGAAAATTCTACCACACATCATTTCATTATCAATGATGTGATTAAAGGAAAAGGAAATGTAACTATTTCCAACAATGGAGAACCAATTGGTGCTGCAGAAAAAAACACTCAAGAAATTACTATTCCAAATTCAAACGAATTTACTTTGTTAAATGTCGTTATCAATAACGAACCCGATCAATATGTGACTTTACAATTTTCTGATAAAGTTGATCCTAATCAAAACTTAGACGGATTGATTTCTATTACAAATCCAAATGGAGCAGCAACGGTTTCTGAATACGACTATAGTGAAAACAACAATGAAAAATTACCTGTTAAAGAATCTAAACTAACCTACTTAATAGAGAATAATTCTATTAAAATATACACTAACGAACGCTTTGTAGATAGCAGAGAATTAAACATTAGCAATGGCATAAAAAATAACGAAGGCAAACATTTAAAAGAAGCAATTTTATACAATTTATTTTTTGAAGATTTAAAGCCTAGTGTACGTTTAGTGGGAAAAGGTGTTATCCTTCCAAACTCTAGTGGATTAATTTTTCCTTTTGAATCCGTAAACTTAAATGCAGTAGATGTTCGCATTACTCGTATTTACGAGAATAATATGCTACAATTTTTACAAGTCAATAGTCTTGATGGTAATCAAGAATTAAGACGTGTGGGCAAATTGATTATCAAAAAGAAAATCGCTTTACAAAACAATGGCAACCCTACTCGCAACAAATGGAATAAATATTCTATTGATTTATCCTCATTAATAAAAGCAGAGCCAGGCGCTTTATATAATATACGTTTAAGTTTTAATCGCAATTATTCAACTTACAATTGTCAAGGTGATACTAGTTCAAAAGGTGAAGATGATGTGTATGTTGATAATGAATCTAATGAAGATGAAAGAGATTGGGATTATTATAATTCATACGATGATTATTATGATGATTACTATTACTACGATTATTCAGAAAGAAATAATCCTTGTTCTCGTGCTTTCTATAATAACAAATCGGTTAACAGAAATATTTTAGCAACCAATATTGGTTTAATTGCTAAGCGAGGAAATAATGGACAAATCAGTGTATTTACTTCTGATTTAATTTCCACAAAACCATTAGGTAATGTCGTGATTGAAGCTTTTGATTACCAACAACAAAAGTTAAAACAAGTGACTACTAACAGTGAAGGTATTGCTGTTTTAGAAACCAAACAAAAACCATTTGTACTCATTGCTAAACGTGGTCAAGAACGAACTTACTTAAAATTAGATGATGGGAATTCATTATCATTAAGTTCGTTTGAAGTAGATGGTGATGTGGTTCAAAAAGGCATAAAAGGTTTTATTTATGGAGAACGAGGCGTGTGGCGCCCTGGAGACAGTTTATTTTTATCTTTTATTTTAGAAAACAAAACCAAAGCCTTTCCTGAAAACTATCCAGCTTCTTTAGAGTTAATAAACCCTCAAGGACAAGTGGTTCAAAAATTAACACGTACCAAGCACGTTGATGGTTTTTATAATTTTTCAACTAAAACTGAAAATGCTGCTCCTACTGGAGTGTATTTAGCAAAAGTAAAAGTTGGCGGCGCTGTCTTCACTAAAAATATTCGTATTGAAACGATTATGCCAAATCGCTTGAAAATAAATTTAGTCCCGATAGCTATCGGGAACAAAAAAGACAAAATTTACAGTAGCGATTTAACCTTAAATAGTAATCTATATATTAATTGGTTGCATGGTGCTCCGGGAAGAAATTTAGAGACAAAAATTGATGTATCTTTATCTCAAATTACCACTGAGTTTAAAGGTTACAAAGGATTTACATTCGATAACCCAGCTCAAAATTTTTATTCAGAAACTCAAACTATTTTTAGTGGACGAACTGATGATAACGGTGCAACCTCAGTGAATGCCCAATTAAGCGACACGAAAGATGCGCCAGGATTTTTAGCAGCTAACTTTACAATTAGAGCATTTGAAGAAGGTGGTTCTTTTAGCACAGATAGATTCACCATTCCTGTTTCTCCATTTACCAATTATGTGGGAGTTAAAGTTCCTGAAACAAAAGATAATGAACAGTATTTAGAAACTGATATTGCTCACAATGTAGAAATCGCAACGGTTGATGAATTTGGTAAAGCAACCTCTCGTTCTAATATCGAAGTAAAAGTATATAAATTAGATTGGCGCTGGTGGTGGGATAATTACAACCAAGATTTATCATCCTACATTGGAAGTAATTACCACGAAGCGATTTATACTGAACAAATTTCTTCATCAAACGGAAAAGCAAATTTCAAATTACGCGTCAATCGTCCGTCATGGGGAAGATACTTAGTGTATGTGAAAGATGTGGAAAGTGGCCATGCTTGTGGAAAGGTTGTATTTATTGATTGGCCAAGCTGGGCAGGCAAATCACCAAAAGGAAATGAAGGAAGTAATGTATTAACTGTTAATACAGATAAAGAGGAATATAAAGTTGGTGAGAAAGCAAAAATTTTAATACCAAGTCCAAAAGGCGGTAAAGCTTTAATAAATATCGAAAACGGAAGCCGCACGCTATTAAGTAAATGGATTGATACCAAAGAAGGTGTGACTGAGTATGAATTTTCGGTAACCAAAGAAATGACGCCTAATATTTATGTCTTTGTTCATTTAATTCAACCACATGCGCAAACCGTAAACGATTTACCTATTCGCTTATATGGTGTAGCTTCATTAATGATTAAAGATGAAAACACCGTTTTAAAACCAAAAATAAAAACAGATGCTGTTTGGAAACCAGAGAGCCAAGCTATCGTAAAAGTCAGCGAAGAAAACGGGAAAGAGATGGCCTATACCTTAGCTATTGTTGACGAAGGCTTATTAGACATTACTCGTTTTAAAACACCAGATCCTTGGAAAGCATTCTACGCAAAAGAAGCATTAGGTGTAAAAACATGGGATATTTACGATAATGTTATTGGAGCTTTTGGAAATGCCATGAGTCGTATTTTATCTATTGGTGGTGATGATGCGACGAATAATAAACCAGAAAATAGCGCCTTACGTTTTAAACCAATGGTACGTTTTGTGGGGCCATTCCATTTAAAGAAAGGTGAAACAGCTTCACATAAAATTGATATACCTCAATACGTTGGCTCTGTCAGAGTCATGGTGGTGGCAGGTTACCAAGGTGCTTATGGCAATGCCGAAAAAGCTGTTCCTGTTCGTAAACCATTAATGATTTTATCAACTCTACCTAGAGTGTTAGGTCCAGGTGAAGAAGTGAATTTACCGGTCACTGTTTTTGCGATGGAGAAAAAAGTGAAAAATGCAACTGTGACTATTACTACAGACAAATTAATTCAATCAATAGATGGTAATTCGCAAACAGTTAGTTTTAATACGATTGGCGATAAAGTGATTAATTTTAAATTAAAAATTAAAGACGCTTTAGGCGTTTCTAAAATTAAAATTGTGGCTAAAGGTGCTGGAGAAACTGCTACTGAAACTATTGAAATTGCTGTAAGAGCCAATAATCCTAGAGTAACCGATGCGGATGAATATGTATTAACGGCTAATAAAAATTTATCGGTTAATTATGTTCCTATTGGAATGAGCGGCACTAATAAAGCCTTTATTGAATTATCGACTTTACCTTCTATTAATTTATCTCAGCGTTTAGAGTATTTAGTTCAATATCCTCACGGATGTGTAGAGCAAACAACCTCATCCGTATTTGCAGGATTGTACTTAAACGATATTACGGATTTAAGTAATGCTCAAAAAGAATTTATTGATAAAGCAACAAAAGCGGCTATTAATAGATTAAAAGGATTCCAAACCTCAAGTGGAGGTTTATCATACTGGCCAGGATTAAATTCGGCTGACGAATGGGGAACCAATTATGCCGGACATTTTTTAATTGAAGCAAAAACGAAAGGTTACTCTTTACCTTATGGTCTGTTAGATAATTGGAAAAAATACCAAAAACAAAAAGCACAAAATTTCACCAGCAATAAAAATACAGGATACTATGGCGAAGATTTAACACAAGCCTATCGTTTATACACACTAGCCTTAGCAGGCGCTCCAGAGTTAGGAGCCATGAATCGTTTAAAAGAAAAAGCAAGTTTATCTAACGAAGCAAAATGGCGTTTATCAGCTGCTTATGCGTTAATTGGTCAAACCGAAGTGGCTAAAAAAATGATTTATAATGTACCATCCACTCCAAAAACTTACCAAGATTATTATTACACCTATGGAAGTTTAGAACGTGATGATGCTATGATTTTAGAAACTATGACTTTATTGAAAGATAATAGTAATGCCTTTTTAAAAGTAAAAGCACTAGCTGCTAAATTGGGTAATAACGAATACTGGTTTAGTACACAATCTACAGCTTACTGTTTAATGGCAATAAGCAAGTATGCGAAAGTTAATGGCGCTAATTCAAATGTAACAGCGGATGTTAAAATTGATTCTGAAACCTTTACTGTTTCTGATTTCGCTAAAACAAAATTCAAGATGATTGAATGGAAAAATGCTAATAACAATACTGCTATAAAAGTAACCGTAAAAGGAAGCGGTAATTTATTTGCACGTATCGTCAAACAAGGTATTCCAAAAGCAGGAATGGAAACCGATAAGTTTAGTAATTTAGAATTAATCGTGAATTACAAAACATTGAATGGCAATCCAATTGATGTGACTAATCTAGAACAGGGAACAGATTTCATGGCAGAGGTTACCATTAAAAACCCAGGAATAAGAGGTATGTATCGTAACTTGGCTTTATCTCAAATCTTTGCCAGTGGTTGGGAAATTCGTAACCAACGTTTAGATAACGTCACCTATTCTAAAGGAGACGTGCCAACTTATCAAGATATTAGAGATGATAGAGTTTATTCTTATTTTGATTTAGGAGCAGGTTCCGTGAAAACATTTAAAGTGTTATTAAACGCTTCGTATAATGGAACGTACTACTTGCCTGGCGTTAATTGTGAAGCTATGTACGATAACAGCGTTAGCGCTCATGTGTCGGGTAAATGGGTGACAGTCAAAAAACAAGGAGAAATACAATAAAATAAATAACTTTAGACCCGAAAGGATTTAAAACAAATTAAAAAAAGACCCGAAAGATATTTAAAACCTTTTGGGTCTTAAAGTAAAAAAAATGAAACTAGATATATTAGCCATAGGAGTTCACCCAGATGATGTTGAATTATCAGCATCAGGAACTATTTTAAAACATATTGCCTTAGGAAAAAAAGTTGGAATGTTAGATTTAACAAAAGGGGAATTAGGAACGCGTGGTAACGCAGTTTTAAGAACAGAAGAAGCTACTAAAGCCGCGAACATTTTGGGCGTTTCGGCAAGAGAGCAATTAGATATGGCTGATGGTTTTTTTGAAAACAACGAAGCTCATCAAAAACAAATCATTCAAATCATCAGAAAATACCAGCCTGAAATTGTTTTATGTAATGCTGTTTCTGACAGACACCCAGACCACGGACGTGCAGCAAAATTAACAGTTGATGCTTGTTTTTATAGTGGTTTAATAAAGGTAGAAACAAAAGATAATAATGCTGCGCAAGCGGCATGGCGACCAAAAGCAGTATATCATTACATACAAGATAATTTTATTGAACCTGATTTTGTGGTTGACATTACTCCTTTTATGGATAAAAAAATGGAATCCATTATGGCCTATTCTTCTCAGTTTTTTGATCCAAATTCAAAGGAACCTGTAACGCCTATTTCATCAAAAAACTTTATGGAATACGTGAAGGCAAAATGTAGTTTATTTGGAAGAGCTATTAATTGCGATTACGCTGAAGGCTTTACTGTGAATAGATATATTGGTGTAGAAAATTTATTTGATTTAAAATAGGAAACGTCATTACTAGCGGAGTGAAATAATCACAAACATTAATAAATCTAAAAATGAGATTGCTTCGTCATACTTCCTCGCAATGACGAGCATCAATCCCTCTCCCACTTTCTTGTTTCCCTTCCTTCTTGTTTAAACACTTGCCAATGTTCGTTTTGCGCACGTTTTAATAATCGTTTACGTAATTTTTTAGGGTAAAAATATTTAGTAACAATTCTACTTCTAGGAATAGGTTTACAAACATTTCCTTGGCATAACATATCATAAGCACCCGCCGCACATCGCATTCCAATAAATGCATAATCGTATGGTGTTTTAGAAAAATAAACCTCTTCGGTTTCACTAAGTTTATCAAGTTGCAATTTTGTAACTGGAATAACAATAGTTGTAATTTTTAATTTACCTGTATCACCATGCCATTTTAAATCCGCATCAATTCTATATTTTCCCGCACTTCTACTTTTATGAGGAAACACATGCCATTTTCCATTATTAGTTCCATAACTAATAATCTTATTATTGTATTCCAAATACACATGGCCTCCATGTATGCCACCAAATTGTTTAGGTTCTATTTTTTTAAAAGCTGCTTTTGGCTTTGAACCATACACAAAATGTACTTTCACAAACAAAGAGTCTGATGCAAATAAAACATGACAACTAAATAAAAAAAGAAAAATAAAACGAAACATGAGAATTACATCACATGTAAATTATCCAAAGTATCTTTTGTATAAAAGAAATTGATAAAGTTTAATACACTAAAATGAGGAATAGATGTATTTCCGCGAGGCGTTGTCACTGCTTTTACAACTTTTTCAGCCACTACCTTTGGTTTTTCACTAGATTGTGGTTTCACGATTTGTGGATGCTTAACACAGTCCTTAGGTTGTTGTTGAACCTTAGGTTGCGGTTGCGTTGCATGCATTTTAAACAAGCAAGCAAAAGTGAAAATGTAAATAAAAACAACTGTCTTCATTTTTTTGATTTTAGCTATATCAAAAATAAGGCTTTTTTTGATATAAACAAACTACCCTATCTTGCTCCAAGACGACCTCGTTTTACCTTGGTATTGTAGCTGTTGAATCAACAATTGATTCTTTTGACTAGATAAATTAGGATCTTCATTTAAAATAGCCTGTGCCGACGAGCGTGCCAGTGATAAAATTTGTCCGTCTTGAGCTAAATCAGCTATTTTCAAATCCATCACTCCGCTTTGCTGAGTTCCATCAAGGTCTCCAGGTCCACGCAATTTTAAATCTACCTCACTAATTTCAAAACCATCGTTGGTTCTCACCATGGTTTCCATGCGTAACTTACTATCGGCTCCTAATTTATAAGAAGTCATTAATACGCAATAGGATTTATCGGCGCCTCGTCCTACTCTTCCTCTTAACTGATGCAATTGAGATAAGCCAAAACGTTCTGCACTTTCAATGACCATTACTGAGGCATTAGGAATATTAACTCCAACTTCAATAACGGTAGTTGCCACCATAATTTGAGTTTCGCGTTTAATAAAACGTTGCATTTCAAATTCTTTTTCAGCAGGTTTTAATTTACCATGAACAATGCTAATTTGATACTGAGGAGCTGGAAAATCATCTAATAAAGCATCATAACCATTTTGTAAGTTTTGATAATCCATTTTTTCACTTTCCTGAATCAATGGATAAACAATGTATACTTGTCTACCTAATGCAATTTCTTGTTTCATAAAACCAATTAATCGCAAACGCTGACTTTCCATAAAATGCATGGTGGTAATTGGTTTTCGTCCTGGAGGCAATTCATCAATAACAGACGTGTCTAAATCGCCGTACAAAGTCATGGCCAAGGTTCTAGGAATTGGAGTGGCGGTCATAATCAACACATGAGGTGGCTGTGTATTTTTTTTATGAAGTTTGCCGCGCTGTGCTACACCAAAACGATGTTGCTCATCAATCACTACTAACCCCAAATTTTTAAAAACCACCACATCTTCAATTAAAGCATGAGTACCAATTAAAATATTGATAACACCCGATTCTAAATTTTGATGTAACTCTCTGCGTGCTTTTGTTTTAGATGAACCAGTTAACAAAGCCACTTTCAATCCCATAGGTTCCAATAATTCAGAAATGGTTGCAAAATGCTGCTTGGCTAAAATTTCGGTTGGCGCCATTAAACAAGCTTGAAAACCATTATCAATTGCCAAAAGCATACTTAATAAAGCCACTAAGGTTTTTCCACTTCCTACATCACCTTGAACTAAACGGCTCATTTGTTTACCTGAGCCCATATCAACACGAATCTCTTTTACCACACGCTTTTGGGCATTGGTTAACTGAAATGGCAAATGATGATTGTAAAAATTATTAAACACATCACCTACTTTACCAAATACAAAACCTTGCGTTACTTGATGACGAACCAAATTACTTCTCAATAAGCGTAATTGAACGAAGAATAATTCTTCAAATTTCAATCTAAATTTAGCACGTTCTAACAATACTTTTGAATCAGGAAAATGAATTTGCTTTAAGGCTTCGAGTTTAGATAATAAATTAAAATCTTGAATAACCGTTTTAGTTAAACTCTCTTGAATATTTTGTTCATTTAATTGAAGCGTTAAAATTCGTAAACATTTACGTAATCCATCGCTATCTAAATTTCTAAATTTTAACTTTTCTGTACTATTATAAACCGATTGAAACGAAGATTGGCCCGCTAATAATTCTGGAGTAACAATATTTATCTCTGGATGAGCCATGTTAAATCGTCCCATAAAAGACGTTGCTTTTCCATAAACAATATATTCTGTATTTGATTTCAACTTTTCTGCCATCCACTTAGCACCTTGAAACCAAACTAATTCTATAATTCCTGAGCTATCTCTAAACTTAGCGACTAGTCGTTTAGTACGTTTTTCTCCCACAAAATCAATTTCAACAATGTGGCCGCGTAATTGATAGTAAGCTGAATCTTCAGTTACTTCTCGTACACTGTGAAATTGAGTTCTATCAACATATCTAAAAGGATAATGAGTTATTAAATCTTTATATGTAAACACAAATAATTCTTTTTGCAATACTTCCGCGCGCTGCGGCCCAATACCTTTAAGGTATCCAATAGGAGTATCTAAAAAAGAAGGTATCATTTTAGCAAAATTACTACACATCTGCTGTTAATACAATTTTGGTGTATCAATTTATAAACAATGATTCTCTATTATTTTTGTGTAGTGAGAGTTTATTCAATTTTGATACTGTTATTTATTTCCTTTTGTCTAAGAGGACAATTTCTTGACACCTTTAAAGTTTTCTTACACTCAAAACCAAGTATTGATGCTCGTTTAGAATCACGATATTCTTTTTTAAATAATAATGCCATAAAAGTAACGGGAGTAAGACTAGGCTTAAGTTTTAGAAGAAAACTACGTGTAGGCATAGGATATAGCTGGTTAGATACTGATGTGAGCGATAAAAAGTTAGTGGCAGATTATGATGGAAATTTAAAATATGTAAATAATTATTTAAAGTTTGGCTATATATGTACTTATGCAGATTTTGTATTTCACAAAACAAAAAGATGGCAACTAAGTGTGCCAATACAAGTTGGAACTGGCATGTACTGGTCTCAATATAATGATGGCGAAAGATTAATTAAATCAAAAAAACGATTTCTTTTATTTTATGAACCAGGAATAACGGTTCAATTTAAAATTACCAAATGGTGTGGTTTAGGACTAGATGTTTGTGCTCGATTAGCATTAAGAAACACTAACTACGTGAGTAATAAATTAAACTCATTTGTATTAGCACCGAAACTATTAATATGGTTTGATCAAATTTTTTTCATGGCTGCTCTAAAATCAAAAATTACTAAAAGATTCGGGCCTGCCTACTGGTAAGCATTAAAAAAATGCTACAATTTATAGCAGTTAGCTACTTATTAAATTTGTACTTTTACATTAATGAATGAGAATTTAGACGCCAATAACGATAAGTTATCTAATACAGATAAAGACTATGAAAAAGCTTTGCGCCCAGTTGAGTTTAACGACTTTAGTGGACAAGAATCTGTTGTAGATAATTTGCGTGTATTTGTTCAGGCGGCTAAGCAGCGCGAAGAAGCTCTTGATCATGTATTGTTACATGGCCCTCCTGGCTTGGGGAAAACAACTTTGGCACATATTATTTCTAATGATTTAGGTGTTAATTTAAGAGTCACTAGTGGTCCTGTATTAGATAAACCGGGAGACTTGGCAGGTTTACTGACAAACTTAGAACCATTTGACGTATTATTTGTAGATGAAATTCATCGATTGAGTCCTATTGTTGAAGAGTATTTATATTCGGCTATGGAAGACTATAAAATCGATATCATGATTGATAGCGGGCCAAATGCCAGAACGGTTCAAATCAAATTAAATCCATTTACTTTAGTTGGTGCAACCACTCGTAGTGGTTTATTAACTGCTCCTTTACGTGCTCGTTTTGGAATTACATCGCGTTTAAATTATTACGATAGCAAAGTTTTAACTGGCATCGTACAACGTAGTTCGGATATATTAGGTGTTGAAATTGCTGACGAAGCCGCTTATGAAATAGCACGTAGAAGTAGAGGAACACCTCGTATTGCCAATGCTTTGTTAAGACGTGTGCGAGATTTTGCTCAAATAAAAGGTGACGGCACTATCAATATTGACATTGCCACTTATGGATTAAAAGCTCTAAACGTTGATAAAAACGGATTAGACGAAATGGATATTCGTATTTTATCAGCCATCATTGATAAATTTAAAGGTGGTCCTGTTGGTATAACAACCATTAGCACAGCCGTTGGAGAAGAATCAGGAACTATTGAAGAAGTTTATGAACCTTTCTTAATTCAAGAAGGTTATATGAGTAGAACTCCAAGAGGAAGAGAAGCAACAGAAAAAGCATATAAACATTTAGGGAAATCCTATAGAGGCCGTATGGGTGGTTTATTTGAAGACTAATTTAAGTATTTTGATTTGTTTCTGTTTTAATAATTATGTACATTCGTTTAATGAATTATGCTGAATATATCTCTATTAATCCAAATGTGCGATTTGGGAAGCCTTGTATTAAAGGCACTAGGATTACTGTATATGATGTTTTAAGCTGGTTCTCAGAGGGCATGACTATTCCTCAGATTATAGAAGATTTTCCTGAATTAAATGAACTTCAAATAAAAGCTTGTTTGGCTTTTGCTGCGGATAAAGAGCATAAATTTAGAATTGCTTCATGACACGTCTGCTTTTAGACCAAAACCTTTCATTCAAAATTACAAAAGGAATAAGAGAATTGTTTCCAGATCCTAAACATATTTCTGACTTTAAATATGAAGGTAGAAATGATTTAGAAATTTGGAACTTTGCGAAAAATAATAATTATTGTATTGTTACATTTGATTCAGATTTCATTGACATAAGTGTTTTGAATGGATTTCCTCCAAAAATCATCTGGTTACGGATTGGGAATTCAACAACAGAAAAAATAATTCAAACTCTAAGGAGTAATCATTTAGTTATTACCGATTTTCTACTAAGCGCTGAAAATGCTTATTTAGAAATCAACTAAGTAAGTATTCTCATTGATTACAAATAAACAGTCATATTCATCCACTATTAAACAAGAAGCCAAACGGTTAGGTTTTGATTTTTGTGGCATCAGCAAAGCAGAATTTTTAGAAGAAGAAGCGCCAAGATTAGAATCATGGTTAAAAAATGGCATGCATGGAAAAATGGAATATATGGAAAACCATTTTGACAAGCGCTTAAATCCAACACTTTTAGTAGATGACGCAAAATCAGTGATATCGCTTTTGTATAACTATTATCCCGAACAAACTCAAAATACAGAAGCTCCAAAAATTTCGAAATATGCTTATGGCAAAGATTACCATGATGTGATTAAAGAAAAATTAAAAGAGTTTTTAAATACACTCAAAGAAAAAATTGGTGATGTGAATGGCCGAGCATTTGTTGACAGTGCTCCTGTATTAGACAAAGCATGGGCTAAAAAAAGTGGCTTAGGTTGGATCGGCAAGAATGCGAATTTGATTAATAAACAACAGGGCTCTTTCTTCTTTATTGCTGAGCTCATTATTGATATAGAATTAGAATACGATGGACCAATACAAGACTATTGTGGCACTTGCACTAAGTGTATTGATGCTTGTCCTACCAATGCTATTGTAGAACCTTTTATTGTTGATGGCAGTAAATGCATAAGTTACTTAACTATCGAACTAAAAGATGCTATCCCAAATGAATTTAAAAACAAAATGGATAATTGGGCATTTGGTTGTGATGTTTGTCAAGATGTTTGTCCATGGAATAGATTTAGCGTGCCGCACCACGAAACAGAATTTAATAATCAAACTGGGTTATTAAATTTAACTACTAATGAATGGTATGATCTAACTGAAGAAACATTTAACGCCATATTCAAACACAGTGCTGTAAAACGAACAAAGTACAAAGGACTGAAAAGAAATTTAGAGTTTATAAAAATTAAAAAATAATTTTAATTCTTTTCTTTAGCTAAATTCAATTGCCATTTCCAAGCGCTTAGCATCATCGCATCTAAATCATATTTTGGATTCCAGTTTAATTCTTTTTTAACTAAATCATTATTAGCATATATATTAATCACATCTCCAGCTCGGCGAGGACCAACTTCGTAATTTAATTTTTGCTCAGAAACTTTCTCAAAAGATTTTATGGCCTCTAACACGCTCACTCCATTTCCTGTTCCTAAATTATAAATGGTAGTTCGCTCTTTTTGTTTATTTTCAATTAAGTAATTTAAAGCTTTCACATGGGCATCTGCAATATCACTTACATGAATATAATCTCTAATACAAGAGCCATCTCTTGTATCGTAGTCGCCTCCAAAGACAGTTAATTTTTGTAAAATACCAGCAGCAGTTTGAGTAATATAAGGCACTAAGTTGTCTGGTTTACTTCTTGGATACTCTCCATTGAGTCCAGTAGGATGAGCTCCAACAGGATTAAAATATCTCAATAAAATAGATTTAAAATCAGGCTCACTTTTAGTAAAGTTTGCCACAATTTCTTCTCCCATTTGTTTAGTATTAGCATAAGGAGATTCAGCTTTTTGAAAAGGTGTATTTTCAGTCACTGGTAATTGTTCAACGTTACCATAAACAGAACAAGAAGATGAAAATATAAAATTAGATATATGCAGTTTCTTACAGATTTTTAAAATATTTATTAAAGAACCCAAATTATTATGATAGTATAATAAAGGTTCTGCAACAGATTGAGGAACTGATTTAAAAGCGGCAAAGTGAATAATTCCAATTGGATTTTTCACTTTACTAATAGCCAATTCTAAGGCTTCTAAATTACATATATCAACATTTAAATTTAAAACTTTCTTACCAGTTATCGCTTCAATTCTATCAAACGTATCTTGGTTTGAGTTTGAAAAATTATCAATCGAAACAATATCATAATTTGTTTGTTGCAGCAATTCTATAATGGTATGTGAGCCGATATAACCCGCTCCGCCTGTTACAATAACTGTAGATTTTTGACTAGACATATTTATTTTTGTTTAATAAAAGAATGATATACTTTAAAATACTGATCAATACCGTGATTCAATGAAAAATATTGGTTTGCAGCATTAACTGTATTTTTTTTGTATAGGTTACGATTTTCTTGAAAATTTAGAATAGCTTTTTGATACTCATTTTGACTAAAACTAGAAACAGAAACTCCACAAGAGGTTTCATTAATAATAGCATCTACATCTCCCACTCCAGCATTAGTAATAACCGGAATTTCCATAGATAATAATTCGCCCATTTTAGTAGGAGACGAAGCAGATTTAGAAAAAGACGGTTTAATGAAAAACAAAGACACATCGGATAAGGAAATGTAATAAGGCATTTCCTCTCTATTTGCAGAAACAATAATTAGTTTTTCAATATCCACGTTGTGTTTTTTTGCTGCCTTGTAAACTAATGATTTGTGATCTTTAGTAATAATTAAAAAAACAGCATCCATTTTTTTAGACAAAACGTTGAAAAACTCTAACATTTCATCGGCCATATACCAGGTTCCTAAAGAACCAACATAACTTAATACAAACTTATTTTTTAACTGAGGAAACTTACTCGCCAACAAATTTAATTTTTCTGTTTCAACATTCTTTTGAGAAAAATGGTCTAAGTCGGCGCAACAAGGAATAACTGTAATTTTTGTATCATTAATTCCTAGATTCCAATTTAAAATAATAGACTTCGCTTTATGAGTTAAAGAAATAATAGCATCTGAATGAACCAACATTTCTTTTTCTTTCCTTTTGAAGTAAGAATAAAGATATGCTCCAATTGGATTTGATTTTTTCCAAATACCACCTTCAATTCTTTCGTCTGCCCAAAAACCACGCATATCAAAAATAAAACCTGTATTAAATTTTTGTTTAGCTTTTAGTCCAATTAAACCAGCCAAGTAACTCCTACAATGTAATGTAACTTTACTATTAGATTCCTTGATTTTTTGAAAAACTATTTTTTTAAGAGATTTATAATTTTGCTGCTGAGAAATAAACGGTTTACCAGTTTTATAAAAACAATAATCCCAAGAAATATTTGCATTCTTTACAATCGAATCAATGATCGTATGATGCAAATTCCAATTTTTCTTTTTTTCGCAACTAACTATTCCTATTTTATATCCTTTACTAGCTAAACCAACTAAATAGGGCAAAACTTGTGACTGACCAAGAGGATCAGTCATTCCATCTACAGAAACAAAAAGAAAGGTTTTCGTGCTAGTCATAATTTGAAGTAAAAATAGTATTTTTATGCTTGAATGAACCCTCTTTTAAGCATTTTTGATGTTTTATTAACTCCTTTATACATTTTAGGTGCATATTTTTATGGGTATTATGTGACCAAAAAAAATATTAGAGAAAAACCTGAATATGAATACTTTACTAAAGGATTAATGATTCGTGTTACTGGGGCTATTGCCTTAGGATTAGTGTACTTTTTTTACTACAATGGTGGAGATACGACTAACTATTACCAAACATCCTCTGCATTTGGCAATCTCATATTTAAAGATCAAGATGATTTCTGGTTAGGGTGGTTGGGAGATGGAAAAGGTTATTTGTTTCAATTTGATAATAGTACAGGATACCCAGTTTACTGGCCAAGAGACCATCACTCTTTTTTCGTTGTAAGACTTTTAATTCCAATAGTAACCTTAGGACTTCATTCCTATTTTGCAACAGCTATTTTAGTTGCGTGGATTACATATGGAGGGATATGGAAATTATATCAAACATTTTTATCCGAATTCCCAACTTTGAAAAAAGAACTTGCCATTGCATGCTTATTTATCCCATCATGTGTTTTTTGGGGATCTGGTTTAATGAAAGATTCATTTACCTTATCGGCAGTTGGATGGTTTACTTTTGCATTTTATCATTTTTTCATTAAAAAACAACGTAAATTGTCATATGGACTTTATCTTTTAATTGCTGCATTTATTATTTTGGCAATTAAACCCTATATATTTTTCGCTCTATTACCTGGGTCTATTTTATGGTTAAGTAATAATGTGGTCAAGAAAATTAATCATAGCTTTATTAGATTCTTAGCAACGCCTCTCATCTTAGGACTTGGCGGAATTACAGGATATATAGCATTAGATAAAATGGGCGATAATTTAGGTCAGTATCAGCTAGACAATGTTTTAGATAAAGCAGTAGTGACTCAAAAAGACATGAAAGCTGATTATTATGGAGGAAAAACATATGATATTGGGGAATTTGATGCCAGTATTGCTGGCGTTATAACAAAAGCACCAGTTGCTATTTTTGCAGGTATATTTAGGCCAGCCATTTGGGACGTAAGGAATGCTGTAATGTTAATTTCTTCTCTTGAAAATACTTATTTATTAATTTTGACTATATTTTTACTCATAAAGTTAAAGATTTTCGGATTTTTTACTCTAATCAGAAAAAACCCTATGCTTTTGTTTTGCATGTTGTTTTCATTATTTTTTGCCTTTTCAGTAGGCTTAACAGTTGCTAATTTTGGTTCATTAGTCCGTTTACGAATACCTGAATTACCGTTTTTTGTAGCGGGCATCTTTATGCTTAGGCATCTTTATGAAGAAAAAAGTGGGAAGAAAGTTAAGTTTTAGTTTCAATGCTAAACACAGCTATTATGCATATAACAAACTTTATCAGTGATTTTTTGATGCAGAACTTTTTACTACAACAAACTTATGTTTAAGATTGAGAAAAAACTTTTCAAAATAAGCGAATGATAAATAAGACACTCCTATGGTTGATATTAAAATTAGAGAATATACAATTACGTATTTATAGATAAGTGAAATATCCAAGTCAAATAAAATCTTTGAAAACAATAAAATTAACATAGGATGTATCACATAAATACCGTAAGAAATTTTTCCTAAAAAATCAAATAAACCTAATTCTAAATTAATAATTCTATTCTTTATTTTAATTTGTCCGATGATTATAAATAATGCAACAACAGAAATAATTTCGTTATCGAGAAATGAAGCGACGTGAAATTTATTAATTGCAACCAATAGTATAATTACCCAACAGATAAGCTGAGCTAGTTTATTATCAGTGATTTTTAAAAATAAATTATTGTTTTTTCTATATAGAATAGCCCCCATACCACCAATCATCATACAATGAAACCTTGTAACGTGTATTATTTTTTCCAACAAGGATTCGGGATAGAAGACATGTAGCACTATTTTAAATCCAATTAAAATAACAATTAATAAAATAATCAAACTAACTAAATAGTTTATTTTTTTAATAACCCATGGCCAAAAAAGATAAAATTGTTCTTCGACTCCCAGCGACCAGTAATGTCCTAAAAAAGGAAGGCCAGTTTCTAATATAAAAGGCACATTTGCAGCAAAAAACACGTAAGAACATAACGACTTAATGTTTATGTCAAGACCGTAAAACAACATTAAAATTAAAGCTAATAGAAGATACATATAATACAAGGGCCATATTCTTAGTATTCTCCTGATATAAAACTTCTTAATATCAATACCATTAGCTAACTCTTCTTCTTCAAGTAAATAGGTTATTAAAAATCCACTTAAAACAAAAAAAATACTAACACCATATCCAGCTAAATAAAGTCCTTTTGGGTTTCCATCTGCGAATACTCCAAAAATAAAGGGATCAAGATTAAATTCTTTTAGTCCAACTGTAATATGAGATATAACAACCGCTATGGCGGCAATAGCTCTCAAGCCATTTAGTCCTGGGAAGTATATTTTTTTATTGTCAGTCATATTTAAAATTCAATTAAACTATTTTTTAACAAAAACATTATTAATTAATCCACTTCTCATACCACATTTGAAACATCAATAAATACCAAATTTTATTTGCATATTCTTTTTTTCCTGAATAGAAATCCATTTTCATTTTTTGTACTACATCGCTTTCGAAAATATGTTGTTGTTTTACTTTATCTTCGTCTAAATAATAATAAACTTTTTCTTTTAAATCATTCATCAACCAATTTTCGATAGGAATAGCAAAGCCCATTTTAGGTCTATCCATCAATTCCTTAGGAATGTATTTATGCACTATTTCTTTTAAAATATGTTTTTTACTGCCTTTATAATATTTGTAGTCGTCTGGTAACTGAGCTGCCCATTCAATAACACGATGATCTAGAAAAGGCTCTCTTCCTTCTAAGCTAACCGTCATGGATGCTCGATCTACTTTCTGCAAAATATCATCGACTAAATAAGTTTGGTAGTCAATTGCCATCATATAAGATAATGGTGAGTAACACGAGCTATTTAATTCATCGCTTAAATAAGCAGTATCCAGTAACTCGATTTTAGGTTTTATTAAATGTATTATTTCCCTTTCATCAAATTGCCTGCTTAAATTAAGCATCATATTTTTAGGAGAAGGGTCTTTTAATAAACCTTTTAACTTTTCATACCTATTATGAAAATTATATCTGTTTTTTAAAACCGGAATCTTATCCGCCGAAACAAGACCCATCATACCTGCCGTTCCTTTCCTAAGAAAAGCAGGTAAATCATTTAAGCGTTTGCCATACTTCATTAAATAATCATAGCGGTTATAGCCTGCAAATATTTCATCACCTGCATCTGCGCTTAATGCAACCGTAACTTGTTGTTTTGCCATTTTACAAACCAAAGTTGTCGGTATAGCACTACTATCAGCAAATGGCTCATCATAAAAATATGGCAAATCATCAATTAAATTAAGCGCTTCTTTTTGTGTGCATTCATACTCATAATGTTCTGTACCCAAATATTTTGATACGTCCTTTGCATAAGGCGCTTCATTGAGTCCAATGTCAGGTACTCCAATAGTAAATGTTTTTAATTTTTCAGCCTTGTCTTTCTGCAATAAAGCCGTAACACAAGCACTATCATAACCTCCGCTCAAAAAAATCCCAACAGGTACATCAGACACCATTCGGTATTCAAAAGCAGACTTAAGTATTTTTTCAGTTTCAATTTTTGCCTCTTCAAAAGAAATATTAAGTTTTGGCTTATTATATGAATCATACACATCCCAATATTTATGAAGCGAGAACTGCGAAGCGAGAAGTGAGAATTTTAAATAATGGCCGGGTTTAAGTTTAAAACAATTGTTGAAAATACAATGTGGTGTTGGTACATTACCAAACTGCATAAAAGCTGCCACAGCATTGAAATTAATTTCTTTTTTAAATTGGGGGTGTTGATGAAATGCTTTTAATTCAGAAGCAAATAGAAATAATCCATCTGACCAATAATAATAAAATGGTTTAACGCCTGCTCTGTCTCTCACACAAATGATTTCATCATTTTTAGAATCATAGATAACAAAAGCAAACATTCCAATAAATTTATCGATGCAACTAATTCCCCACTCAGCGAATGCGTGAAGTATCACTTCGGTATCTGAATGTCCAATAAATTGATGCGTCAAAGAAATTAATTCTTCTTTTACTTCTCTAAAATTATAAATCTCACCATTGAAAGTAATCCACAAGTGTTCATACTTCATGGGCTGCTTACCAGTTTCACTCAAATCAATGATAGATAAACGACGGTGCCCAAGTCCAATTTGGCAGTTCTTTGTTTCTAAAAATTCATAACTGCTCGCATCTGGGCCACGATGATACATAATATCAGTCATTTTATGTAACAAATCAAATGAAGAATTGTGCTTAAAATCTATAATACCCGAAATACCACACATATTTTATTATATTATTTCAACTTCTTTTTCTTTATATTTTAACCTCAATCCTGTTTTTTTAATAATTTTAGAAGGCACTTTTTGTTTATAAAGAGTATACAAAATTAAAATTCCCAAAATAATTGGAATTAAGTATGTAATGAGTTTTGTAACATAATGAAATAAACGCATGTTTTTACCAGGCGATTCATTTACCTCACCGTACTGAACTTTCTCCATAATTTTATCAAACAAAGGCCTTGAAAGTATACCTTCATATGCTAAATAAAGAGAATCTTGATGTTGCTTATAGTAAGCAATACTTTCATGATTGTTTATGATTTTTTCCCATTTAGGCTCCAAGTTCACGTCATAAAGATGCCATTTTCCTTTATAATACACTTCGCCAAGAAAATGTCCGGGACCTTCTTTATATCCAAGACCAACCCATCTAGTCTTAATTCCCTTACGTTTTAAAATCTCTAAAAACACAGATGTTTGTTGACTACAAAGACCTTCAGAATAATCTAAAATATCATCAGGATCTACAATAACCGATAAGTGATTCCAAAAAAGCTCCCCACCAATACAAGCTATCCAATTATCTTTAAGTTTATACTCTGATAAACCATGATAAAAACGTTTTTTAACTATATCACTAGTAGCTTTAACATAAGCTAAAGTGTCAATTTCAGAAGAAAGGTGTGTAGCCGAATAAATACCATCAATATGAGCCGTAATATCTACGATACTATTAAAACGCGATAATTCAATATTAAACAACTCTTTATGACTATAAGTCTTTTTTAAACTAGAAACGGTAGAGGATACAATTGGTAACAAGCTAATTGATAATAATAACAAATAGGCAAGTAATCTGATTTTATAGGACTTAAGAAATAACAAAATAAAATATGTATCAAAAATAGATGTGAATCTACTAATGATTTAGGATAAAAACAAACGCTTAAAAAAAGCTAATGTCCTGATTGTTAATAGTTCCGAAGGGCTATATTTTAATCCATTAATAAATAATCGAATTGCATTTTTCTTATTACCAGAAAGTAACAAATGAAGTGCAGAATAAGTAAGCATATGACCATGGATTTTATTTATTACTTTCGATCCAAAAACTTCAACAAACACTTTATCTTCATTTAATTTATTAATAATAAAATAAGTTCTCGTTAACAATTTAAATTCATTAAAACTCAATACGCTTCTTCCATCATGCTGAATCATACAGCCAGATACTTTTGGCTGAAAATGTATTTTGTAACGAGCAGATATTTTTAACCATAACAACCAGTCCTCAGAACCACTTAATTCTCTAGCGACCTCAAATTTCAGCTCATTTAAAATATCAGATTTCAAAAACATACCGAAACAACTAAATAAATTTCCTTTTAATACGGCATCATTCAAATCGCCATTCTTTGGATAAACAACTTTCTTAGTCAATTCGTTATTTTGATTTCTAAACTCATATGCGCAATGAAAAACCTTTGCGTCCACATTCTTAGAAGTGTAAATGGAAGCTAAACTCAAGTGATTCTGATAAAACAAATCATCTGAATCTAGAAATGTAATCCATTTACCGGTAGCTTTTTTTATTCCATAATTTCTAGCAGCCCCCCTCTCATCATTTTTTTTATAATAATAATACCAATTTTTCAATTGATTATTATCAATAAAATTCTCAACTACAGACTTTGTATCATCCACACTTCCATCATCAATAATAATCACCTCATAGTCAGTAAAATTTTGTTTTTTAACACTTTCTAATGTATCCAAAATTAAATGAGAACGATTATATGTAGGAATTATAACAGAAAAAAACATGTGTCTAGTTGAACTTTTATACGTTTATGAAATTAATATTATATTCATGTTTTTTTGGAAATTAAATAAACTCCGCTGTTTTTTGAAATTTTGTTTTAATAAATTTATTCATCGGTTTCTCAATTATTTTATAAGAAAGGTAACTTCCAATCAATGTTGAAGCAAAAATAACCAATATCAATACAAAGTCATTATCAGTAAAGTTCAATTTACCATTTACTGTTCGTATATAATTTATAGCTAACTGATGTATTAAGTAAAAACCAAAGCTAATTTCTCCTAAAAAAACAAATACTTTATTTGATAGGATGATCGAAACGTAACCGGATTGGTAGGCAAATACTAAAATTATACCAATCATGGGTATCCAATAGTAGCAAGAATATCTATAGCCTTTTGGTATATATTGGTGAAACATAAAAAATAAAACAAAGAGTGCAATAGATATAAATTCTAAAACAGTAGCCATTTTAATTGATTTAAAAATCCCATCTACAATTTTTCTCTCATATAAATTATAAAGTAATATCCCTAAAATAAAATCAATAATTCTAAAAAATGGATTTACATAAAAAAACTGATGCTCTTGATTTTCCGGAAAAACATAAATCAAAACTGGAACAAGTAAGCATAGAAAATAGCTGAAAACAACCGACCATTTATATTTATGAAAGAACAAAATAATCGTCGGAAACATAATGTAAAAAAATAATTCGTCAGAAATACTCCAAGAAGGCATATTAAAAGAGAAGTAAATGTCGCCAATAGGAATAAAACTTTGCAGTAAGAATACATGGGCAATAAACTTTACGCCCCAAAATATAGGACTAGCAGTAAACTGATATAAAACCAATGGAACTGACAGAAAAAGGGTAAATAAATGTAAAGGGTAAATTCTGGCAATTCTGGCCACAAAAAAATCTTTAAAACAGTATTTTTTTTCAATAAATTTCTTTTTATAGTTAAGTGCTAAAACAAATCCACTTAAGATAAAGAAAAAACTCACTCCTAAAAAACCTTCTTTAAAAACCGTAGCATACAATTTTACCAAGCTTTCATTCTTATCATTTAAGAAATTAATATGGCTCAAAAAAACCATCAAAGCGAAAACAAATCTTAGTGATGTTAAAGGTTTTATCATAACAGAGTAATTTACTAGGTAATATCGGAACCCGAATTAATTATGATATTTGTTCCATTTATCTGCTGAGAGGCGCTTACAAGAAAAGCGACAGTTTCTGCTGTTTCATCAGTTGTTAAAATGTTTTTCAGAGGATGTTTTGCAATCATATCTTCCACCACTCTCTCATCAATTTCAGCGTTAAGATTTGTTTGCATAAACGAAGGAGACACACAATTTGAAGTGATATTAAAATTAGCGTTCTCTGTTGCCATCGATTTACTAATAGACAACAAATAATTTTTCTCAGCCACATACTCACTCCAACCAATAGGTGGTTTATTAATAATCGCTGACGATAAAATTGTAATTACTTTCCCAAACTTAGCCTTACGAAAAACTAGAATTGCCTTTTGACTAATTTTAATTACTGGTAAAACATTAGATTGAAAAGAAGATAAAAAATCAGTAGTGCTTATTTTGTGAAAATGACAAATGTTATTAATTGGCAAAGCATTGTTTATCAAAATATCCAACTTCACTTCTTCTATAATATTTAGCAGATTATCTAATGACTCACTATTATTGAAATCAACGTATATGCCTTTAACATTAGAATATCTTTTTTCCAATTCAGCTGATTCACTAGTTGATTTGAAATAAGTAAAATAAATACAATCATTAGGATTACTCGCTAACTTTAAAGTAATTGCTTTTCCAAGCCCAGAAGCACCACCTGTTACTAAAATATTCATATTGTCCCAATGTTAATTTTTCCACTTGCCACTTTTGAATCCTTGTTGTTTCTAAAAACAAATTTAATTTCAATCATATTAACAGATTCAAATACATCAACTATGTCTGCCTGAAAATTTAAATCATCATTCAAATAAGTTGGCTTAAAAAATTTAATTTCTTGAGTTTGAATGATTACATTCTTAATAGGTAAGCACTCTCCTATAAAATAAGACAAAAACCCATTTAAAATATTACCATGCATTACTACTGAATTGAAACCTTTTTCTTGTGCAAAAGACTTATTCGTATGTAATGGATTTTTATCATTAAAAAGTGAAATAAAACCCGAATATATCTCATTTGTTATTTTAAATTGATATTCAAATCTATCACCTTTTTTCATGACTAAGCAGCTTTTTTATTTTTAATCGCTTCACACATATCTCCCACATTAGCAAAATTAACAATCTCTGCTGCTGTAAATCTAACATTAAAATATTTCTCAATTGCAACTACCAATTGAATGTGATTTAAAGAATCCCATTCTTCGATATCATCACTAGTTGTCTCGTACTTAATTGCAATATCGGCATTATCCAATACTTCAATGAAAATGTTATTTACTTGTTTAATTATTTCTTCTACGTTCATACGTTTACTTGATTATGTTGAATATATGTTTTCTTTTCGATATAATTGTCGACTTCTAAAATCCAATAGTTTTCTTTGTTTTTAAACCCCAAATCTTCATAATGATTCTGCACTATTAAATTTTTAGAACTTTGAATATATTCTCCAACGATTGTTTTATACCCAATTTCTTTTGCTTTAAAAACAAGACAATTTAACACGAAGTTTTCCATGCCTCTTTTTAAAACTCTACAACTCATTAACCAAGTATCAATAAATAACTCATCCTTAGACTGTATTTTTAATATAACCACGGATATTAAACCGTGTTCTCCAAAGTTATCTGATAAGGTAAATGAAAACGGAATATAATCTTTAGAAATTCCTATTGCTTCGATTTCGTTTTCAGAATATCGCGTTGTTCTTAAATTAAATTGATTAGATCTCTGAGTTAATTGAGAAACTCTGGGCGTATTGAATTTATTAAATCCTTCCACTTTAGTTACCATATTTAGTCCACCCAAATATTCACCCTCATTCACAAATGATTTTCTAAAAACAGCACGTTTAGCTTCTTCACGATATTGATCAGTTCTTACCAAATCTTCGTGAGTGAAAGAAGCTGTTTCGAATAAATTTAAACTTCTTAAATATGAAAGATAATCTGCAGGATCTTCCGGTAAATTTGGAACTGTTATTCCTTCAATATTTTCAGAAACCAAATTTCGTTCAAAAGGATTATCATCTATAAATACCATTGAATCAAATCCAATATTTAAAATTGATTGTATATGCTTAATGTTATCCACCTTTGTTTCCCAGTTGGCTACAAATACAGAAATGTCATCCAATTTTAAAACCATATCAGGATGAACTTCAAAAGGTTCCTTAGCAACATTTTCTGAATTTTTACTACAAACTGCCAAAATAATCCCTCTTTCTTTTAATTGCTTGACCCACAATTGGATTTCGGTATAAGCTTTTCCAATCCCTAAATCTCCAATCTGTATGCCCTCAACTCCATCATCTCCAATAATTCCACCCCATATCGTATGATCCAGATCCAGTATTAAACATTTTTTTATTTTACCATCAATACTTTTGATAATATCTAAAATATTTTTTGTCAAATGCGGAAGGAAATCTATACTAAATGTGATATCAGCATTTATATAAAATTTATTATCCAATATAAATGGCAAACCAAATTGCGTTTGAAGTGACAAAACATCACTAATGAACAAGTTTGCTTTACGTTGCGACAATTGCATTAATTCATAATTAATTTTCCTTAGCTGAAATAGAAAAGAACTCTCTACTTTTGACGAGTAGTTTCCAAACACAGAATCATTAATTTCTAAATAATTACATAAAATAACTTTAGCGTTTGACTTACTGCTTAAAACTGAAACTATATTATCCCAGTAATTTATTTGATTCTCTGCAAATACGTTTTTTTCAGAAATAGATTTTGAATAAAAATGAGTCAATAATTTTTGAACAGAAGGAGCGATAATAATATAATCAGAAGCAAAACTATTTAATTGTGAATTTGGCTCAAAAACTTGCAAATTAACTTCATTATATCCACATTCATTAATTTCAAAATCATAGCCGAATTCTACACCATAACCTTTAATAGCTTGGGATAACAATTGACCCGAATTTTCAGTTAAAATAGACACTTTGATTTTCTTACAAAAACTAGTGTCTTTTTTTAAGTTTCTTTTTAATTCATTAAAAGAGAGCATTATTTTATCTTAAATTTGCTTACAAAACGAAAGTAGTAAATTAATATTAAATTTATACAAAAAATCAATTCTAAAAAGCATTAATCGCCTTGATTTTTGGCGCAGAAACAACCATATGTTATCTATAAGACCATATTTTTCGACAGATTATATTAAACTACTTCCCTATTTGCAAAAATTTGATTCGGCCATACCTATAGACGATTGGAAAAAATTATTAAATTACGAATGGGAAAATAGTTTAGAATACAAGGGAATGCTTTTGGAGTCTGAGGGTTCTATCGTTGGATTTATTTCATATATTTTAAGTTCACAAGAAATAGACAACAAAAAGATGACAATCTGTAATATTTCCTCTTGGATTGTAAATTCTGAATTTCGTTCAAAAAGTTTACAATTATTATCTCCATTATTCAAAATAAAAGACCTAATTATTACCAATTTATCTCCACATGAAAACACTTTGGCAATTTTTGAAGCATTAAGATTTGACACTCTTTCGGAATACGAATATAGAATTAACCCATTCAAATTGAAATTGAATTCTTTAAATTCAAAATACAAATCAATAGTAAGTTTTAAAGAAATAAATCAATTAAACTTGAATACTTTTTCTTTGGAATCTAAGACTAATAAATTAATAACCGAGCATAGCATTTACACAAACGTCCATTTTTATCAATTTTTGATAAATAAAAAGGGTAAATCTGAAAAAATGATATTGGCCTTTAATCAAAGAGTATTAGAGACATTTGGCCTTAAACAAAAAATCAAGGAAATTCCATACAGATTATTTAACAGAATTATAAAATTTGAATTAATCTATTGTAGTTCTTTTACTATTTTATTAGAATATTTTAATGAAATAATGACAGAAATAACAAACAGAACAAATGCTAGAATTATAGTTGTTAGCGAACATTTTATCGATAAAAAGGATTTAAATCTTCCTTATCTCACGAAAATAAAAAAAGACAGACCCTGTTATTCATATAGCGATAACAACATAGGATGTTTTAATATCAATATGCTTTACAGTGAAAAAGTATTATTAAATTTTTAAGATGAAAAAACAACTCTTGCATTTTTTTTATAAAATACTTAGCTTGACAAACGGACAACCGTTTAAGTATTTGTACTCAGGTAGGGTTCAGATACTGATGTTTCATAGAATTGTAAAAGATTTGGGGACTAACCGAATTAACAATCACGGAATAGAACTCACTGAAAATTATTTAGAGTATCTTATAAGGTTTTATTTAAAAAAAGGTTTTATTCCAATTTCCATTAACGATGTAAAATCAGTAATTTACTTAAGAAACAAAAAACGTTATGTTGTTTTTACTTTCGATGATGGATATTATGATAATTACGAAAAAGCGCTACCCATCTTTGAAAAATACAATATTCCATTTGCGGTGTATATTTCAACAGATTTTATTTATCGAAAACAATTTGCCTGGTGGTATTTTATAGAAGATATTATTAGTAAACACTCAAAAATTACATATTTAAATGGCAATTCAGAACAAACTGTAATCATTGAAAATATTGAACAAAAAGAGGCATTTTTTATAAAACTTAGGCAAATCATTCAAAGTGATTTAAAAACCTTAAATGACTTAATAGATAAATATAATCCTAATTTAGAGGCTTATCACAATCTATTTTTAACGGAGAAGCAATTAAAAGAGTTTTCCAAACATCCTCTTGTAACTATTGGTTCTCACACCATATCACATCCAAGTCTTTCAAAAATAAATGATGAACAATCGTTTTATGAAATTTCAAATTCAAGAACTGAATTAGAGAAAATTATTGGAAAAGACGTTGTACATTTTTCCTATCCATTTGGCACTATAAATGATATTAGTAATAGGGAACTAGAAAACGTGCAAAAATCAGGATATTTAACCGCATTAACTACAGGTTATGGAGATGTGGATAAAAAAAGTAATTTATTAAAATTACCAAGAATATGGACATCTAATGAAAATATAGAAAATGAGCTTCTAAAAAGTATCTACGGAATAAACGAATTTAGCTTAAGGAAATAAATACTTATTTTTTTCTAAAAACCCACATTTGTGTCGTGAAAACCGATTTATCTTTTATAGGTAAAGGAGCAAACGATTTATTGAAAATAATTTCAAAATTAGCTACAGTCAACAAGTCCTTCATTTCAGATTCGGACAACCATTCTTCAACTGGCTGACCTGGCTCAACACCATATAGTGAAACAAAATCATTATATGCTTCCATTCTAGGAGTAGTAATAATACAAACTCCCCCTGAGTTTAACATATCTCGAATTTGTTTCATAAAAATTGGTTTTTCAACAACATGTTCTATAACTTCTGAAGAAACAATTAAATCAAATTTTTTTAAAGGAAACTTTTCAATGAATGACGCAGGGTATTCGGCATAAAATTCAAGGCTCGGAAAAAGCTTTTTTGCATATTTAACTACTGGTTCTACGGGTTCAATTCCAATAACTTTCCCGTAAGAGGATAGCTTTTTTGATAACCAGCCTCTACCACAACCAATTTCTAATATATCAACAGAAGCATTTAAATTTGAAATTTCTACTGCCTTTTTAATTTCTCCCCAACGAATAGATTCATCTTCGTTTGGTTCAGCACTATTCCAACCAGAATTTTTGGTAAAGAGATAAGAATAATACTCTTCTTCTGTATTAAACTTTTTATTCTTATACAGTTGGTTATTTATTCTATTATTTATTTTGAAAAAAATATTTTGAAAAAAATTCATATTTCTAATGAAGTCATAAGAGTGTTGACCAAAAGTAAGACAAATTAGTGTTTTTTCAAATAATAATATCAACTATACTTTTCCTTGCAATTCTTCGTATTGTTTACCTATTTTTACAATATCAAATTCATCTAAAACCAATTTTCTCAGGGCGGCTCCAATCATTACCGAGTCACTTCTATCTATATAAATAGAGCCAACACATTCTATAAATTGAGCTAAAGGGTCTCTTTTCGAAAGTAAATACCCACTTTTTCCGTTTTCAATATAGTCACTAAAATCTCCTACATTTTCACATACAATAACTGGTTTTTCGAAATATCCAGCTTCTTTAACAATATTACTGCTTGCTTCAGATTCAGAAAGAAGAGCAACGACATCTGCAGCTTTAAAATAGTCCGATATGTTTTCATGATAGCCGAGTAAAAACACATTTTTTGAAAGGTCGTGATCAATGATGATTTTTTGGATAGATTCAAGTTCAGGACCGTCCCCTAAAATCAGCAATTTAATATGATGTCCTTTTAATAATAGAGTTTTAACACCCTGAATCGTAATTTCATGGCGCTTGGTTGTAATAAGTCGCCCTGGTGATACTATTAAAAGATCACAACTATATTTTGCTTTGATATTAAGAAATTCTTTTTCTCCTAAACTTAATTTTTCGTATTCCGAAAAATCATATCCATTGTTGATTCGATGAATTTTTGAAGGATTAACATTTTCATTTTCTACCAATTGAGTTTTTACTTTATCTGAAATAGCTATAATGTGGTTGCTAAGTTTATTAATAATTTTTTCAATAAATTTTTCTTTAAAAGTGCCGCTTAGTTCAATCACATCTGAATTGTGACGTACATTAAAGACTTTAGCATTTATAAAGAATCTGGCGGAAGACGATATTAAATTTGGAATTTGTAAATGAGAATAAATAAATTGAATTTTATTTTTTCTAGAATATGTGATTAAATACTTGATCATCTTATAAAAATAAATCAGTCCATTTGATTTCTCAATGTTTATAACATCAACCACAATGTTTCTGGAGATTAACTCTTTATGAATTTGACCTGATTCGCACGTTGTTAAAAAAAAGACATTATATCCTCTGTTTTTAAAATACATTACACTCGACTCCAAGTGGATTGAACGGGAATTAAAGCATGTGAAAAATAGAATGTTTTTTGAAGGCATTTTAAAGTATGTCTTTAGCAAATATATCAAATGTATTTTTATAATGCTCCACCGCTGAATCTTCGCTATAATTTTTTGCTACATCCCTAAACTGGTTTGAAATATTTTGTTTTTCTTTTAGTGGCAATTTAAAATACCAGGAGATTTTATCTGCAATTTCATTTTCATCTAATTTTATTACAAAGTCGTTAGAGATTTGCTGAACAACTTGTTTTGTGCCAGTCCATTCAGAAACTAAGGTTGGCAATCCCGCCACCATAGCCTCAATGGTAGATGTTGGAAATGCATCTCCTCGCGAACAGTGAAGATATAAAGAAGCATCTGAGAAATACGACTCTATGTTATCCACGTTTCCCGTAAAAATAATTGCTTTTGCTACCTCAAGCGAATATCCAGAAAGCAACTTCAGTCTTTGTTCCTCCTCCCAGTGACCAAGAATATAAAATCGGATTTCTGGGTCTAATTTAAACGCCAATGAAAATGCCTTGATCATTATATCCAAACCTTTATAATATATTCTAAACTCTGAGCTGCCGCCCGCAATCACAATGATGTTTTTTGTAGAGAGATTCGTTTCTAAATTTAATAATACTGGAAAACGATCAGATGTAGGACCTAAAAAAGTTGTATACAGTTTAGGATGCTTGTCTGATATTTTCATTACCAGGTCAGCAGCCATTTGGCCTTCACAAAAAAAGGCGTCATAATTTTTAAATAACCATTTATGAATTGAAATTGTTATTGAAGAATATTTTTTAGCATACATAAAATACAAAGTATGACTTCCCATATGAGCCACAATCTTTGTGTTTTTTTTCACGATACCAAGTTTGCGCATAAATATTGGTGTAAAGTGCAATCCATCAACCCATATTATATCATAACTACGCACATTTTTTACTGAAAATACATTTACAAACCATGCTATTAATTTTATAAAAGCACCATAGTTTTTATCCTGCCATCTAAATAAATTGTCAACATGATGAAAATGCCCATTTATACTTCTGGCAAAACTAGCATGAAGAGGGTGGGCAGATGGCCGACCGTGTAAATATAAAATTTTAAAATTTTTAAATAAATCTAATGCCATAGTTTTCTGCAATTCGTTATTCTTAATTAAACAATAGTTTTGTTTGCAAATCTAAGCTTTAAATAATGTTTAAGAACAAATACCCAGTTTAAAAAGCTAGCTTTTGGATTTGCAATAAAGATGAGAGGATATCTAAAAACAGCGAAAAAATCAGTCTCGGCTTCTTCCAAACAATCTAAATACCATAATTTCATAACAATATCCCCAAATTTTATATTACTGAAATATCCTTGCTCATCATTGATTTTGAGGATATTTTTTATCGATTTAATTCTGGCCATAGATGTTTTACCGTAAAAATCATTTGCTGTTTTTTGGTCATTCAACAAATTAAAACTGTTTGTAAGGTATTCAATTCTAACTCTATTTCTAGTATTTCTTTGAATTCCTTTGTTTTGAATAGAAACGGAATTAGCATGTGATCTATACTTTACCAGCGGAAGATCTAAGTTTTGAGTTTTAGTAACTAATACCCAGCTCGTCCAACATTTGTAATCCTCTGCATGAAAATAGCCAGTTGGATAAAACAATTTATGTTTCTCAAAAATACTTCTCCTAAACATAACTACATTATTTCCAAAACAAGATGTGATAAATAATCCAAGCTTAATATCTTCATGAAAAATGGGGTATTTCATCTCTCCATTAGAGTTTCCGAAAATTGTTAATTGTGACCCACTGATTCCAATATCCGGATTGCTATTCATGAATTCAACCTGTGTTTGTAATCTAATAGGCAAACAAATATCATCGGCATCCATTCGTGCTATGTATTCGCCAGTAGCAGCAGAAAGACCAATATTTAAGCTGGCAATCAATTTTAAATTCTTCTCATTTTTTATGTATTTGATTCTGGAGTCTTTAAAAGAATTGATTATTTCTTCAGTTCTATCCGTTGATCCATCATTAACAATTATAAATTCAAAATTTTCATAAGTCTGGTTCAAGACGCTCGCGATCGCTTCATTAATATACTTCTCCTCGTTAAAGGCAGTCATAATAATACTAACAAAAGGTCCGGAACTATTCATAGCTGCAAATTTATAATATAAATTTCAAAAAACTATGATGTAATATTATCACTTGATTCTGATTTTAACATTATGATATCTCTCTTCCATACAACCATTCACCCAATTTAAACTATCTTTCTTTGCATCATTTAAAAATAATAGATTACCTGGAATTCCAACTAACAAATATTTAACCGGTTTTTTCTCATCAAATAAGTTAAACGAAAATGTTGCGGGAGGTAATGCTTCAACAACGACATAATTATTTGAAGACGACGCTGATTTAATTTCATGATCTCTTTCATCATACTTTGCAGCATAATTAGGTAACAAACAAAAAGCAAAATATATTTTCAACAAAAATGGCAACAAACATATCAAAAACAAACATAGTTTAATTGCAGGTTTTTTAAATGATAGAAAAAGTGATGTTGCTTGAAATCTTAAACGCACATATAACATCACTAGTGCAACAATCAAAACCCAAACAAAATCTAAAATAAACAACGTTCTGTAAGAACCACTACTGGTACCAAAATAAGAGCCTGTTGTGACATACATTAACAGAAAACTAATTACAAGGAAAAAGAAAAACAAGAAAAAAACTCTAAAAATGTATTTTTTTATCTTATTATAATCATCAAAAAAACAACCATCCAATCCAAACATAATTATTGGAAAAAGTATCAGTACACTATAAAAAGTATGCAATGTTTTAATAAAAAGAAAACCCATAACGCCCTTCAGTAAAGCTAAAAAATGAAAGTCATTGATCTTAGAAAGAATGCCCATCCCATTATGATATTTCTCTAAACGAATTGCATTTCCAGGAGCCATCACAAAAACAAAAAAACCAATTAAACTTCCCAAAAACATTAATGCAAAAATCTGATCTAGCTTCTTTGATTGAAAGAACTTAAAAAATAAACCTAATAGCAAAACAGCCATTAAACAAATTGTATAATTGATCCTAAAGCCAGAAAAAACAAAACTCAATAAGGTAATTAAAAATAAATTAAGCGGGTTTCTAGTTTTATAAAGTGCTAAACCTCCGGCCAAAAAAAGAAAAATTAAAGGGATCGTATAAGAAGAAGATCCGCAAAGCCAATACCAAACTTCTCCAAACTCAGAAGTAGTAAAATATAATGTACTGACTAAAATCAGTGTAACAATTAATAAATCCATCTTGCCTGCAGGGATATTAAAATAATTGTTCACCAAGTTGTTGAGAAAAAAATAAAAAGATAAAACAAAACAAACCAAAACAACAAAATTATAAAGAAATAAAGTGTTAGAGTTTTGAAAAAGATAGCAAAAAGAGTAGTACACTAGTCCCTGCATGTATGCACCTTCCCATTTAAAGTACAGCTGTTCAGTAGCTCCAACAATGCCATGGTTATTCACAGCGGCTATGCCACAAAAATCATCACCCGTAAACCTGTTATAAAATGCAATTATTAAAAAACAGCAAATAAAAAGTATAGCCTGAAATTTCAGGAAGTTCTTATTTTCTTTTAGGAGGCTTAGTGTCATTAGAATTCGTTTATGAGCTATTTTTTAAGTTGTTTGATTTTCTGTTTTATCATTGTTATATCTATACTCTTAATTAAGATTAGATCCAGCAATTTACCTTTTGTTTTCACAATATAAATAGTAATTATATAGGCAGTACTCAAAATAAAAGCAATGCACGAGGCTATAGCTGCGCCCGTGGTTCCAAATTTAGGAATTAGAATGAAATCTAAAATCAAACAACATAAAAAACCTATTAAGGAACAATACAGGTTAACTTTAATTTGACCAGAACCTGCAAAATGTGAAGATAAAATAGTAGTGATACTAAAGGGCACTACCCCAATTAACAGAATTTTAAATATAAAAGCAGAGTAACTATAATCTTTTCCAAAAAGATGTTCCATGAAGAAGTCTATGGTAAAAAATAAAAAAACGGCTACCAAAATAATGGTGGTAAAAGCAATCCTTGAAAGTGTATTCGTATTACTATTACTCTTTTCTTTATCAGAGTCTCCCGAATAAGAAAGGAGAATAACCGATATAGCTTGGGGTAATATCCAAAGCATTTGTACTAAATTAACTCCCAATGAATAAATACCCAAATCTTTACTGCCATTATAATATTCCACGATCCAAAAATCGATTCTACAACTTAAAAAATGGAAAATGCTGCACAAATAAGCCATCATCGAAAAACTCAAAATATATTTTAATTGCGTAGAGGTTAAAAAGACAAATGCCATCTCTGGTTTTACTTTTTTATAATAAATAATATAATAGCCAATGCTAGGAAACAGCGTTAGTGCCAAATAAAAAAAGGAAAAGAATTTCACATCAATTTGAAATTGCTCTCTGTAAAAATAGAGTAATAAATAAGCAATTATTGAAATACTAGATGTAATTAAAAACAACAACTGAAGTTGTTTAAACATTTTTTTACCACTTAAAATAGCATTATACAATGTTCCCGAGATAGTTAAAGAAAATATTCCGAATAAAACAAAAAGAAACGTGGTAGAATTTCCATCGTTTGGCATTATGAATTTATATAAAGAAGATGGATAAAGAAACAGACTTATACAACAGATTACAATCAAAATAATTACGATTAAAAAAAAACTATTAATAGTTCTTCTGATAGGCATTTTATTGCTAGATACAATATAAACCAAAGATGTTCCAAAATTAAACCCGAACAATAAACAAATAAAACCCGATGTATTCAATAACATCGAAAATTCCCCCCTGTTTTCTGGTCCTAAAATTCTGGCTGTAATAATCGAAATAACAAAACTGCTAATCAATCCTATAAATTGAGTAACAAATTGGCGGATAATATTATTAGCAAGCATGGATTTATTGAAAACTAATAATTATTTAACCGATTAACGAAGGATTATAAAGCAAAATTAAAGAAATCTATTGATATATAGCAGTAAGAATATTACATAAAATTAATTAACAAAAAACTAAATCCATATTCATATCAAAAACATATCTATTCTTTTAATACTTAATTAGTTAAAAAAGTAGTTTTAACCCCAAAATTAAATAAAAATACCTAAATTTAAACTTCATTAGCTTTAAGAATGAAGAAAACCCGATTATATATATTATCCATTGTACTTTTTTTTTATTTCGCGGCTTTCTCCCAAATTGTAAATCCTTTAAACATTTCAGGACTAGCCGGTTGGTACTCTTCTGATTCGATTGGTTTAATAAATGGCTCACTGGTTCCTACGTGGAACGATTTAAGTGGTAACAATAATCATTTAACGCAATCTAATCCGCTAAACCAAGGGACTCTTTTCACGAATCAATTAAACAATAAGCCTTGTATGAGATTAGATGGCTTAAACTCATTTTACAGCTTTACGGACTCTGTTGATTTCAGGACTATTATCGTTGTGAACAAAGTTAATGAGACTTCATTCCCTGTTTTCAGAGGCTTATTTGCAGGCACATTATCATCTTTTGGTGTCGGCGGCTATCTTATTAACGGCAAGACTTCTACTACTGAAATATACCAAGGCATCAATACTGGTAATTTATCTAAAATGTTACGAAATAAAACTTCTGTTTTTGCATCGGCTGATTTTTCTCCTTTGAATACCTTTTGGATTGGTAACTGGGAATTTACGACAAATAGAAAACAAACCGCAGAGTTGGGAAGAATGGACAACTCGTCTGGAAGAAACTGGAACGGGGATATGTTCGAGATCATTATCTATAATAAAGTTTTATCTGCAAGCGAATCAGATAATATTTTTAATTATTTGAATGATAAATATGCACCACCAGTAGATCTGGGTCCGGATATTTTAGTTACAAATAGTTTTTGCGATACCACCTTATCGGCTACAAAGCCTTATGAAAGCTATCTTTGGTCAAGTGGAGCAACAACTCCAACAATCTCTGTAAATACATCTGGAAAATATTGGTTGAGAGCTATTAATTTTTTTGGTGTTACCTCAACCGATACGATTCTTGTAAATTATCCCAATTATAATAAGATTACGCAAAACATAATTTGTAGTGGCAGTCAAATGAACTGGAGTACGCTTTTACCAAAATCGGATTACACATTTCTGTGGCAAGATGCACTAACAACCGATTCGGTTTTTACCATCAATCAACCTGGCAATTACTATGTAAAAATCACTGATTCTTTTGGATGTAATATCACTTCAGATACAGTGAAAATAACCGTTGATAATTTTTCAGCAACTGCTTCCCTTGGTCCCGATTTAATCCAATGTGCCGGCAACTCAATAACCTTAGCATCTGGCGCATCTTCATTACATACCTATTTATGGAGCACTGGTTCAACAAATGATTCTTTATTAATTACAACTGGCGGTCAATATTCCGTGATAGTTACAAATACCAATAGTTGTGTTGCTAAAGATACAATCAACGTAACCATTCAAGGACAAGCGCCTATAGCTAATTTCACCGCTAATATAGGTTGTATAAACTCAATAGTTAATTTTACTGATTTGTCTATTCCTCCATTAGGGAATACTCTAACTACTTATGAATGGAATTTTGGAGATTTAAGTTCAGCAACTAACACCTCAACTTTATCAAATCCATCACATACTTACACTAATACTGGCACGTACACAGTTAGCTTAAAAGTTATATCTAGTGCAAGTTGCGAACAAATAATTAGAAAAATTATTCAGGTATTTCCTAAACCCACTGTCAATTTTATAAGTAGTATTTCTTGCCAAAATGATAGCACAGCATTTTCAAGTTTAAGCACTAGTGTTTCTGGCTACTCCATCACTTCTTTAAATTGGAACTTCGGAGATCCTACAAGCGGCGTTTTTAACACGTCTTCCTTGGTTACTCCTAGACACTTATTTGGCAATCAGTCAAACTATACCATAAAATTAGTAGCTATTAATAATGCGGGCTGTAAGGATTCTTTAATTAACATTATTGCTGTGAGAGCTCAAGTAAAAGCAGATTTTACAATCAGTTCACCATGCGCCAATACCGCCACTTTTTTTCAAGATAATTCCATAGTTCCCCCGGCACCAAATACTAATACTAGAACTTGGAACCTAGGAAGCGGACCTGCAAATGGACTAAGTGTTTCTAAAACATATACAAGTTCAGGAGTTTACTATGTAACATTAACCGTAAATAGTAGTAATCAATGTTCATCTAGTATTACTAAACTCATAACAATATACGCTTCGCCAACAGCCAGCTTTGCGATTCCAGCATTTTGCTCAAAAGATACAATTACAGCTGCCAATATATCAGTAGCACAAAGTGGCGTTATTTCATCGTATAATTGGAAGTTAAATTCTCTGAATTTTTCTTCCATACAAAATCCAACACTCAGTATCTCAAATGCTGGAAGCTATAATGTTCGTTTAATAGTTACAAACTCCTTTGGCTGTAAAGATTCTATCACTAAAGCTATACTTGTAAACCCATTACCGAATGCTGATTTTACAACCAATCCAACTACCTATTATTATATCAACTCACCAGTTAATTTTATTCCTACTATCAGTAATGCTAGTTCATATTTTTGGAGTTTAAGCAGTATTGGTACAAGTGCAGCTCAAAGCCCCAGTGCAACATATAATGCAGAAGGTACTTATACTGTTTCTTTAAATCTTCAAGATCTGCAAGGTTGCAAAAACTCAATTACAAAAACCTTATTGGTTTCAAAACGTTTTTTAGATGTGGCTATTTTAAATGTAAACTCAACCAAAGATAATGCAGGATTTATGACCGTTCAAACAGATATTGCCAATTACGGAACAATACCTGTTTCTCAACTCGACTTAAGCTATCAAATAAGTGATGGCGCAAACGTTAAAGAAACTTGGAACGGGACATTAAATCCTAACTCATTTTTTTCATATACATTTATATCAAAAACAGCTACTCAAATTGGAAGTTCAAATAATATTAGTTGTGTCGATGTAAAAAAAGCAAATGGTATTAATGATCAAAATCAAACTAATAATGAGCTTTGTATTGTTTTAAATACAAACGACATATCGGTTTCTAATCCAATACCAAATCCTACTAATTCTGATATTACACTTCCTATTATTTTGAATAAAGAAATTGATTTCTCTGTTTCGATTTATAATTCAAATGGACAAATTCAATATGAAGAAAAAACGCAAAGAGGAATTGTTGGATTAAACTTAATTACTTTACCAACTGCTAATTACGCAAGAGGTTGCTATATTATTAAAACAGTGATTGATGATAAAATATTCATCAAAAAGTTTATAAAAATAAGTAACGAGTAATTCTAAGAACTATAAAATCTTACAATTGAATTTATAACTTGATTTTGCTGTTTAGCAGTTAAATCATAAAACATTGGAAGTCGCAATAAACAATTCGTATAAAAATCTGCCTGAACTAATTCTTTATCTTCATTAAACCCTTTATAATAAGGACTTTTATGTAATGATACATAATGAAAAACCGCTAAGATACCATCAGCTTTTAAATGCTCTATAAGCTTTGTTCTTTCTTTTTCTGAGTTACAAATTAAATAAAAAATATGAGCGTTATTAGTAGCGTAATTTGGTATTTTTGGCAAACTCACTTTCTTTAACTTCTCTAATGATTTTAATCCATCATAATAGAAAGTCCAAATTGACATTCGTTTTTTTTGAATTTTTTCAATATTCTCTAATTGTGCGTACAAAAAAGCAGCAATAATATCTGATGGTAAAAAAGAAGAGCCTATATCAACCCAATCATATTTATTGATTTCTCCTCTAAAAAACTGAGAACGATTAGTTCCTTTTTCTCTAATAATTTCGGCTCTCGTCACAAAACGTTCGTCATTAATTACCAACATTCCGCCTTCGCCCGAACTTACATTTTTAGTTTCATGAAACGAAAAAGCAGCTAAATGACCAAAGCTTCCTAGTGGCTTTCCTTTATAAAAACTATGAATAGATTGGGCAGCATCTTCAACTACAAACAAATTATTTTTATTTGCTAAATCTATAATCACATCCATATCACAAGCCATGCCTGCGTAATGAACGGCAACAATAGCCTTTGTCTTTGGAGTAATTAAAGTTTCTATTTTCGTTACATCCATGTTTGGATTACTAGCACAGCTATCAATAAACACAATTTTGGCACCTCTTAAAACAAAAGCATTAGCAGTCGAAACAAACGTAAATGAAGGCACAATCACTTCATCTCCTTCTTTAATATCTAACAGGATAGCTGCCATTTCTAAGGCATCTGTGCAAGAAGTAGTTAACAATACTCTTTTGAAACCATAAGTCGTTTCAAAAAAATCATGACACTTTTTAGTGAACATACCATCACCAGATATTTTACCAGCCTTCACAGCCTGACTAATATAATCAAGCTCTTTGCCTATAAAACATGGTTTATTAAATGGTATTTTCATTAATTATAATCTTAAGCTAAAATTACAAATTATCTAATCAATAATATCCGCTAATATTACTTTATTAATCAGAAATAAGTAATTTTAGTCGTCAATTTATTTATTATGAAACTCATATTTGCTACACATAACAAAAACAAACTGAAAGAAGTAAAAAGTCTTATGCCTTCTTCCATTGAATTATTAAGTTTAGATGAGATTAGTTTTAATGATGAGATCGAAGAAACTGCTGATACCATTGAAGGAAATGCTTTATTAAAAGCAAAAACTATTTTTGAAAAAACAGGCATTAACTGCTTTGCGGATGATAGCGGCTTGTTAGTTGATGTTTTAAATGGTGCGCCAGGAGTTTATTCTGCTAGATATGCTGGAGAACAAAAAAACGATGAAGATAACATGCAAAAATTATTGCATGAATTAAATGATAAGCCAAATAGAAATGCTCATTTTAAAACAGTGATGGCTTTATTAATTGATGGAAAAGAACATTCGTTTGAAGGAAAAATTGAAGGAAAAATAATCACAGAAAAACAAGGCACAAATGGTTTTGGCTACGACCCAATTTTTGTTCCAGATGGATACAATGAAACTTTTGCTCAATTAGACTCAGAAACAAAAAATAAAATCTCACACAGAGCAAGAGCTTTACAAAAAATGTTAGAATTTTTAAAAACGATCTAACTATTTTCTTTTTCTCTGTCTTGTTTTGAAGCTTTTTTAGAGCCACTATACATCTCGTACTTCAATAATTTACATTCTAAAGAAGCATTAAACAATGTCATTTTTTTACTAGGGTGTAAACCAATAGATTTTATAGCTTCCATATTTGATGAAATAATCCAACATGTCCAACCGCCAAAATCTTTCTTCAACTTATCTCCTATTTGCTTATAAAACGCATTTGTATCTTCCATTTTAATACGCTCATCATATGGAGGATTTAATAAAATAGTACCATGTGGTTTTGTTGGCATTAAATCAAAAAATGAAATATGTTCGTATTGAATTACATCGTCAACTTTAGCAACTGCTCCATTACGTTTAGCCATTTCTAAAGGAACAATATCAATATCACTTGAAATAATATTTGGCATATCATCTTTTATACGATTGATAGTGCTTTCATATATTTTATCCCACAACTCTTTATCATAGTCGTGCCATTTCATAAAACCAAACTCTTCTCTAAATACTCCTGGAGGAATATTGTTAGCAAATAATGCCGCCTCAATGCCTAAAGTTCCACTACCACACATGCCATCAATTAAAGGTAAATGGGGCTGCCAATTAGACAACAAAACCATACCTGCTGCCAATACTTCTTTCATGGGAGCTGTATCGATATCAACACGATAACCGCGTTTAAATAATGAATCACCGCTACTATCCAAACTTACGTTGACTTGATTTCTGAAAATGTGAACATAAATCCTAAGGGTTGGTCTGTCTAAATCTACATTCGGTCTTAGATCGAATTTATCGACGAATCGATCACAAATAGCATCTTTAGTTTTTTGAGAAACATATAAAGAGTGATTAAATTCATCAGAGTTTACGGTTGCATTAATAGCTAATGTATCATCTACATTTAATAATTCTTCCCACTCATATTCCTTCATTTTCTCATACAACTCATGCTCATTATTAGCTGTAAAAGAATAAATAGGTACTAATACTTTCAAAGCTGTACGTAAACATAAATTAGCTTTATACATAAAACCTTTATCGCCAGTAAAGGAAACACCACGTTTAAATGGAACAATATCTCTTGCTCCTAATTTCATTAATTCGTTAACTAAAACGTCCTCCAATCCATGAAAGGTAGTTGCTTTCATTTCAAAATCGTGCTCGGTATTTTTTTTATCTTTCAATGTAATCTAGGTTTGATAATCTCTGACATAATAAGCAGAGGAGTTTTGTTTATACTATCCCGTTTTTATTTGTTCTTAACGGCATTAAATACTTCTTTCATAAAGCCAGAAGCAAATACAAAATCCACAAGTTCTGGATTTGTTGTTTTTAAAATATCTTTACTATTACCCGTCCACCAAGGCTGCCCTTTGTAGATATATAATATTTTTTCGCCAATTTCTACCACCGAATTCATATCATGCGTAATAACGATAGTTGTAATATTAAATTCGTGAGTTAAACTTTGAATTAAATTATCAATCACAATAGATGTTTTTGGATCTAAACCAGAGTTGGGCTCGTCGCAAAATAAATATTGAGGATTATTAGCAATAGCTCTTGCTAAAGCCGCTCTCTTTTTCATCCCTCCTGATAACTCTCCTGGATATAATTTATTACGATTCGTTAACTGAACTTTATCTAAACAAAAATTGACTCTATCAAGCTTTTCCTCTTTAGTCATGGTAGTAAACATATCTAACGGAAATCGAACATTTTCTTCTAAAGTTTGAGAATCAAATAATGCTCCACCCTGAAACAACATCCCTATTTTTTTTCTCACTTCTTGTTTATCTTTTACTCCAAGGGTAGGAAAATTCAAACCATCATATAAAATTTCGCCGCTATCAATTTCATGTAAGCCTACCATTAATTTCATAATAGTTGTTTTACCACTTCCACTCTCTCCAATAATTAAATTGGTTTTACCCTGTTCAAAAACAAAAGAAACGTCATCAATGACTTTTCTATCACCAAAACTCTTAAAGATATTTTTAATTTCAATCATGTTAAAAACAATTGGGTTAACAAGAAATTAAAAATCAGAATTAAAATACTACTATACACAACGGCCGCTGTGCTACTCTTACCAACTTCTAACGCGCCACCGTGAGTGTAATAACCGAAATAAGAAGAAATAGAAGTAATTAAAAATGCAAAAGTAACAACCTTAGTAAACGAGTAATATAATTTCCATGGCTCAAAAAATGCTTGAATACCAAAAATATATTCGTAAGAAGAACAAGCTCCTGTAGCAATTCCCATAACATAGCCACCAAAAATCCCTAAAAACATACTAATCGCAATTAAAAAAGGCATAATTAATACACCTGCAGCAATTTTGGGTAATATTAAATATCCTGCTGAATTGATTCCCATAATTTCTAAAGCGTCAATTTGCTCGGTTATTCTCATCGAACCAATTTCGGAAGCAATATTGGACCCGATTTTACCAGCTAAAATCAAACAAACGATGGTTGGTGAGAATTCTAATAACATAGATTCACGTGCTGTATAACCAACTGCGTATAATGGCACTAAAGGACTTGTAAAACCAAAAGCTGATTGAATGGTAATAACACCACCCATAAAAAATGAAATAATTGCAATAATAGGAAGTGAGCTAATTCCAATATTATCAATTTCGTGAACAATTTGTTTCACATAAACAGATAGTTTTTCTGGCTTACTAAACACGCGTTTAATAAGAATAAAATACCTACCTAAATGAAAAAATAACTTCATAATTATTGAATGGCTAATATACGACTAAGAGTTTGATTTTTGAGTTCCTTGCCATAAAAAAACGCTATCCCACATATGCAGAATAGCGTTTTGAATAATTATTTACAATTATAAACCTGTACCAAAATGATTTAAACTTTCTTTTTTGGTAGGATTGATTGTCATAACAGGTAAATTACTAATATCAACTACTTTTTGAGCTTCTGTTCCGCTAAAGAACTCTTTAATACTTAAAGTAGGTTTATTCATAATCACTATTAAATCAGACTCAATTTTGTTTGCATATTCAACAATTGTATCAGCAACACTATCGCTAGCTAATGATTTATTTGAACAAGAAATGCCTTTGCCTTTTATATATTGTTTTACTTGGTGAGAATAGGCTAATAATTGATTTTCGTAGGCAGCATCAGACAAACTAAATACACCTAAAATACGAATAGATGCACCGAAATAGTGGGCAAATTGAACTGCTACATCTACTTTTTCGCGTGACTCACGAGATAAATCTAAAGGTAATAAAATATTCTCACAACCATCTTTGTGATCTTTTCCACGAATTGAAATAACTGGACAAACACATTCTCTAATCATTTTAGAAGCACTAGCGCCAACAATATTTTTGGTACTCATATGACTTTCTAAACCCACAATCACTAAAGTAGCATTAATTTCTTCTGCAACTCTAGGAACTTCAATATAAATGTTCCCTTTAACATTCATAAATTCAGTTGGAACACCACTTTCAGTTTCAGTTTGCTTGGTTAAAGCTTTTAATTCGTCGTACATTTCTTCACCAACTTTTTCATATGAATGAAGTAATACAATTTTAGAATGGGTGTATTTAGCTAAATTATAGGCTTGTTTAATCGCTAAAAGTGACTGTTCAGTAAAATCGATTGGAATTAATAGGGTGCCACGCTCTTGTAACTTCATATATAAAGGTTTTAGTGTTTAAATTTACCGTTAAGAACTCACAAAAATAGTCAAATTAATGATATTTAGGCATTTATAAAAAATATTTTTAAAATCTGACTGTTAATTAAATTAATTTGTCGATATTCGCACCCTAAATTATTAAAAAACAACAAAATGGCAGTAAAGATTAGACTACAAAGACACGGTAAAAAGGACGCAGCGTTCTTTCACGTGGTAGCAGCGGATGGTCGTGCACCAAGAGATGGAGCTTTCATTGAAAAATTAGGAACTTACAATCCTAATACGAACCCAGCAACAATTGATTTAAATTTCGAATCTACCTTAAAATGGTTACAAAACGGCGCTGTTCCAACAGACACTTGTAAAGCTATTTTATCTTATAAAGGTATTTTAATGAAAAAACACTTATTAGATGGTGTTAAAAAAGGTGCTTTAACAGAAGCACAAGTTGAAGAGCGTTTTGCTAAATGGTTAGACCAAAAAGCATTAAAAATTAGCTCTAAAAAAGATGGTTTATCTGCAGCTGAGAAAAAAGCAGTAGCGGATAAATTTAAAGCAGAAACTGCAGCTAAAGATGCAAAAGCAGCTAAAATTGCAGCTAAAACTGCAGTTGCGGAAGCAGCACCTGCTGCTGAAGAAACTGAAGCACCAGCAACTGATGCTCCAGCAGAAAACACAGAAGCTTAATTTTAAATTAAATACAAACAAAAAGCCCGATATGAAATTTCATATCGGGCTTTTTGTTTGACCTTTCAATTCTTTATTATTTATTTCCCTAAAGAATTCAAGCCTTCAACTGCTGGCTCGTAATTTGGTTTTAGTTGTAAACACATATTATAATCAGCACTGGCATTGGCATTATCTTTCATTTCTTGATAACAGGCGCCTCTTGCAAAATAAGCTTCAGCATATTTTGGCTCAGCATTAATTGCATTTGAAAAATACTCTAATGCCTTTTGTGGGTTTTTATTAATTCCAAATTCTATAGCTCCTAAATTATACATTGAGAAAACATGTGTTGGATTAGTTTTCAAAATTTGATTATAGTCGGCAACAGCATCTTTAATCTGCCCTATGTCTTGAAACAACTTTGCTTTTGCATACAATGCTTCTGAATTAGTAGGATTTAAACTAATGGCATTATTATAGTACTCAAACGCTAAGGGATTTTTTTTTCCGCCATAAATTAAACCTAAATCTAAAAATGCTCCATAATTTTTATTGTCTTGTTCAATGGCAGTTTCTAAACTAGAAATAGCTTTAGCGGTATCTCCAATCTCCTTATAAATATTACCTTTTAAATAATATCCCTTCGCTAAATTCTCATTTACCTTTAAAGCTTGGTTGATTTTCGCAAAGGCATTTTCATATTGCTTTACAAAAAAATACAATTCGCCTAATTTTAATAATCCATCTGTATTTTCCGGAAATTGTTTAACTACTTTTTCCAAAACATCTTTTGCATTTCTGGTTTCGTTGGCTGCAAAAAAAATATCGGCTTCCGTTAAATAAAACGCTGCGTTAGTAGAATCTATTCTAATAGCACGCTTTACATCATTAATCGCATCTTCCGTTTGTTGAAATTGTAAATAAATTTTTGCTCTTTCATTATATAAACTAGCATCATCTGGATTATCTAAAATCTTTTTATTTAATGCAGCTAGGTCAGGTGAATTAATAATTTTTAATAAAGAATCAGTTCTATTTGTATCTTCTTCAACCGAAACTGTTCCTTGCTTACAAGAAACTATAACAATTGAAATTAAGATAAGTGCTATTATTTTTTTCATAATAAATTCTATAAATCGTTAGCAGACGCAATTAACTCAGCTACATCCAATACTTTTGTTTTTTCTTCTTTATTGAAATGTTTTACTCCGTCTGTCATCATGGTATTACAAAACGGACAACCTACAGCAATCACATCAGGATTATGAGACAAAGCTTCTTCTGCTCTTTCAACATTTACTTCTTTGTTTCCTTTTTCGGCTTCTTTAAACATTTGCGCACCGCCAGCACCACAGCATAAACCATTTGCTTTGCTACGCTTCATCTCAACTAACTCTGCATCTAATTTAGAAATCACATCACGAGGCGCTTCATATACTTCATTTGCTCTTCCTAAATAACACGGGTCATGAAATACAATCTTCTTCCCTTTAAATTCGCCACCTTGTACTTTTAGTTTCCCTTCGTTTATTAATTGTTGTACTAACTCAGTATGATGAATCACTTCGTATTTACCACCTAACTCAGGATATTCGTTTTTAATAGTATTAAAACAATGCGGACATCCTGTTACTATTTTTTTAACGTCATATCCATTTAGGATCGTGATATTTTGCATGGCTTGCATTTGAAATAAAAATTCATTTCCTGAACGCTTTGCAGGATCGCCAGTACAAGATTCCTCAACACCAAGTACCGCAAAATTTGCGCCTACATGATTTAAAATACGAACAATTGCTTTCGTTATTTTTTTTGCTCTATCATCAAAACTACCCGAACAGCCAACCCAAAATAAAATATCTGGGGTTTCGCCATTGGCAATTTTTTCTTGCATTGTAGGCACTTTCAAAGTTTCCATATTCTTTTCAATTATATTTAATGGTTAATGAAACTATTTTTCAAAAACCTGAATTGTTACGTTTTTCTCAATTAAATCTGTAAATCTTCCTTCATATCTCGTAGCTCTTACCATATGATTATCTACCCAATGATAATTACCTCCGCGAGGTTTACCCATTAACAAACCATGATATTTAAACCCATGTTTATTCAACCATTTTTCTGTTACATCACGATGCTCTTCTGTACGAGACGTAAAAAAAGTAATGATATGACCTTCGTCAAACCATTTATTTAAAGTTACTAAAGCCTCTGGATACAATTCTGCTGTTTCCATTCGCTCTGGTTGCTCATTAGGAATATCATCACAAATAGTTCCGTCAATATCAATCAAATAATTTTTAACGTGCTCAGGTAATACTGGACTAATTTTTTGTCCGTTTTCTTCTTTCTCTACTAGTTTAAAATCTGTGCTCATTCTCTACGCTTAATTTTCGTTTATCCAATTGGCTCTATCCGCTGGACTAAATTGCCAAGGCGCTCCATTATTTTCTAAATTAGAGAACATTCCATTTAATTCATTGGGAGCAGAGCTTTGTTCTAAAACCAATTGCTGACGTAATCCAACAATAATTGCCAATGGATCAATGTTTACAGGACATTCTTGAACACATGCATTACATGTATTGCAAGCCCAAATTTCTTCTGAAGTAATATAATCACCTAATAATGATTTACTATCGTCAATAAATGTTCCTCCATGCTTATCCATGTTTTTTCCAACTTCCACTAATCTATCTCTAGTATCCATCATAATTTTTCGAGGAGATAATGCCTTACCAGTCATATTTTGAGGACATGCAGATGTACAACGACCACACTCTGTACAAGAGTATGCATCTAATAAATTTTTCCAAGTTAAATCCGTTACATCTTTAACACCAAACTTAATGACTGCATTTGGGTCTAACACGGGTTGATAAGCAGGATCGAAATTTGGTTTAACAACATCCGTTACTTCAAATAAATTATTGAACTGTCCTTTAGCTTTTAAGTTTGAGAAATAGGTGTTAGGGAAAGCCAATAAAATATGTAAGTGTTTTGAAAAAGGCAAATAATTTAAAAAGGCAAATACCATCATGATATGTCCCCACCAGCCAATACGCTCAATAACATGTAAACCAGCATTTGGCATTCCTCCGTAAATTAATGGACCTAGATGACTACTTATTGTTAAGCCTAAAGAACCATCCCCTAAATTTTCAGCATGAGACTGTCCTCTAGAATATAATACTTCATCCGCACCATTCATCATGAAAATAAAACAGATTAAAATAATTTCCATAATCAAAATAATGTTTGCATCTAACTTTGGCCAACCGTTTAATTCGCTTTTTACTAAACGAGGAACTTTTAATAAATTTCTTCTTGCTAAAAAAGCAACAGTGCCAATGAACGCAAGAACTGATAAAATTTCAATAAAACTTACCATAAAGGTATAAAAGCCTCCTAATGAAGCTCTGAAAGCGCGGTGGTGACCAGTAACTCCATCAAAAACAATTTCAATTAATTCGATTTGTGTGATCACAAACGCAGCATATAAAAACAAATGCAAAATTGCTGGAATAGGGCGCGTAAACATTTTCTTTTGTCCAAGTGCCACCAACATCATTGTTTTTAGGCGTTCTCCTTTGTTATCTTTAATAGAAATATCTTTTCCTAATAAAATATTACGACGAATTTTTTTTGCATTAATGTAAAAAAACGTGCTTGAACCAATAAGTAAAGCAATAAAAATGATTGATGAAATCATAGAGCGAATTTAAAGTTTAGGTTTGTTTTTATCTTTTCTTCCGAATACTGAGAAATGAATGTATCGTTCTGGATTGATGCGTAAATCTTTCATTAACTTATCTAAATCATCACTTGCTTTATTTAAGTTATTATACAGCGAATCATTTTTAGCTAACTTACCAAGGGTACCTTGACCTGAATTAATTTGCGCTACCAATTTATTTAACTCTGCTAAAGTTTTATCTGCTTCTTCAATAGCACTTTTTAAGTTAGATTTCGCTAAACTATCAGAAAGTGTACTAAAATTACCAATGATATTATCAATCTTTCCAGTGTTTTGTTCTAACATTCCAGCCAAACTATTTAACTTAGTTAAAATTGAAGAAATTTTGGCTTTTTCAGAGGCTACTAAATCATCTAGTTTATATGCCGTTTGTTCTAAACTTTCGATAGCTTTTTTAATGCTCTCAAAAGACTTACTTAAATTTTCGCGAGTTTTATCGTTCAATACAACTTCAACAATCGTCATCACAGAATCTACAGACGATAATAATCCTTCAATTTTTTGTTGTAATGGTTGCAACTGCTTACTAACAGTAGTCTTTAAACCTTCTTCAGTTTCTGCAATTAAAGTATCTCCCGATTGTACAAACTCTGTTTCATTACTATAAATAATTTCAACAGCTTTAGAGCCTAATAAATCAGAACTTACTGCTTTTGCAATTGAATGTTTTGGTATTTGAACTTCTTCGGTTAAAAGAAATTTAACCAATACGCCATATTGCCCTTTATTATCTTTAATCAATGAGATTTTGTTGATTTGACCAACTTTAAAACCATTAACGAGCAAAGGATTAGCTTCTATTAACCCATCAATTTTGGGATAAATAGCATACAATTCATATTTATGACTGAATAAATCACGTCCTTTAAGGAAATTAATTCCCCATATAAAAAAGCCAATGGCAGATGTTACAACTAATCCTATTTTTAATTCTTTAGAAATCTTCACAACCTAATTTTTGAAGCCCTAATATACAGAATAATATTTAATTAAAAGGTGTGAAATGTAGACTTTTAGTGGCTATTTCTTAACAGGAAGAATAGATTTAAAAATACCCTGAAATGAAACAATATTTAATGGAAATTCCAGAAAAACATGCAGAAAACTAATAAAATAGAGTGCTTTTAACCCAATATTGTAATCAACTATATATAATGCTACCGAAAACACCCACAGTGCTAATGTAATAAACAAGGTTTTTTTAGGCACTAAATGCCATTGAATAATAGATGTTTTTGAAAACCAGTTTAAATAATGATAAGTATATGAAAATGCAATAAAACGCATCACAATAAACCCAGCATTGGTTTGATATACAACCTCTTCAATATTTTGAGAATCGGTTTTTAAACCAAATAAATCAATTAAAAAAGTATTTAATAAATAAAACAAGTCATAGCTTTTAATTACATAAGCTGATACTTGGTATTGTAAACCTGGTGCTTTAATGATAAAAAAAGAAATAGCAATAATTCCTAATGCAACCACCGATAAATAACCAGCTTTAGACTTATTTTTTAAAACACCATAAAACATAAACGCCCAAGTAAAAAACAAGACATGAATAATAGTAGGTAAAAAAACACCAACCCATATAAAATAAGAAGACCCCATATTTGACATTGCTAAGCCAACTAAACCTAATAGTGCTAAAACAATGCGATATAAATTATCTTTTATAAATACAAAAATGAGCGACAATAAAACCCCATACATAATAATATTAGGAATTTGAGTGTCTGTTTTAGCAGGTTTAATAAATGAAAAATAAAACACTAAAGCGCATAAAATAGTTAAAAACACAAAATCATATTTCCCTTTGGTGTAATAATTTTTTTTATGTAACCAGCCAATTTCAGTGAGATAATGTAAGGGACCTAAAACAGCGTATGAAAATAAAAATAATTCAAATGGAAGAATGAATGCCAGTATAGCTGATACAATCATTAAACCAATATTAGCATAATGAATTTGATCGTTATTAAGTGAGCTTAGTTTTAGCAAAACAATAAATTTAATTTCAACCAAATATCTAAAAAATAAATTAGATAACGAAGCATAGATTACTTCTTATCATTTTCGAACTTACCTGTTTTTTTATTATACCCATAAGGACAGTGTTTACAGCCATTTTTACAACAATAGCCTCTTTTGAGATGATATTTCTCAGTAAAAATGATATAACCCTCTGGACTGTAATAAAAATCTTCTGGATCTAATTTCTTACTAAACATTAAATTAATGATTAATTTTGTTGGATGAATTTTGTTGTCAAATATAGTATTTTAATTGTTTTTATTTTTTTAGGATTGGTTTCAAAAGCCCAACAAGATTCTGCTAAAAAGAAGCTAATTAATATTCAACTAAAAAATGATTCTAATGTTTTATTTCAAAACAAAAAATTAAACAATGATGATAAAAGCAATGAACCTAAATTAGAAATTGGCGCTTACCTTAGTTCCTATTATGCATTATATTCGGAAGATAATACGACCGACTATGTAAAACACCCAACCATGGCCGCTCGCAACAACGAGTTTGGATTAAATATGGTAATGGTTTCCTTAGGCTATCGTTCAAAAAAAGTGAGAAGTAATATTACCTTGCATTATGGTGATATTGCAGAGAGTACTTGGCCCTCAAAATTTAATATGATTCAAGAAGCAAATGCAGGAGTTGAATTATTTAAAAATTTATGGTTAGACGCTGGTGTTTTTAGATCTCATATTGGACTGGAAAGTACTCAACCTAGAGAAAATATTACATCTAGTATGACTTTAGCGAATGTTTACGAGCCATACTTTTTTTCGGGAGCAAAATTAACTTACTTAATTAATTCGAAATTAAGTTTACAATTAAACGCTTTTAATAGTTTCAATTCTATTATAGAAACCAATAAAAACAAATTGATTGGAAGTTCTATTGTATTTGCTCCAAATGATAATTTATCGATGACTTACAATTTCATCACGGGCGACGATACCCACGACACTATTGAATTAAAACATCAACGATACTATCATAACTTTTATTTAACCTATCAAAAAAATAAAGTAAGCATTGGAGCCGAATTTAATTATGGCATTCAAGAATACAGTAAACGAATAAATACAACCACGGTAAGCACTGCATACATGAATAGTTCATTAATACTATTTAAACACCAAACGTTTAAGAAAGTAGGCTTTTATGGCAGAGGAGAATGGTTTAGTGATAAAGATGAGATTTTAAGCATAGGTTCGAACATGGGTAAGTACACTTGGGGTGCAACTGTTGGTATCGAATACAAACCTGTAAAAAACATGGCCCTAAGTGTAGAGGGCAGACAATTAAATTCGGAAAAAGAGAATTTTTATTATAATGGTAAATATCGTAAACAACGAAACGAATTTATTTTTTGTTTAGACGTTTGGTTTTAATATGATTTCCTACACACCAATCATAAATCAAATAAACTTTAACGGTTACCAAATTGGCATTTTACGTTTAGACATCATTCATCCTGAAATTTCGGGTAATAAATGGTTTAAATTAAAATACAATTTAGAACAAGCCAAAAAAGAAAATAAAAACACAATTATCACCTTTGGTGGTGCCTTTTCAAACCACATCGCCGCAACAGCAGCAGCTAGCAAATTAGCTGGTTTTAAATGTATTGGTATTATTCGTGGCGAAGCTACATCTGCCAAGAACCCTACTCTGTCTTTTGCTCTACAAAATGGAATGGAATTATTATTTGTGAGCAGAGACGAATACTCCCAAAAAAACGACAGTGGTTATTTACAACGTTTGAGATATATGTATCCAGAAGCCTATATTATACCAGAAGGTGGCGATAACAGGCTAGGACAAAAAGGATGTGAGGAAATTTTAACAACCGATATGTTTATGTATAAAAACATATTTTGTGCCTATGGCACTGGAACTACCTACAAAGGTATTTCAAAATCTCTTTTGCCTCATCAACTGCTAAACGTTGTTAATGTTTTAAAATTTGACGCTAATACTAGTGAACCGCAAACAACCATTTTTAATAACTATCATTTTGGTGGTTACGCAAAACATACAAACGAACTCTTAGAGTTTAAAACTTGGTTCGAAAATACCTACTCCATTAAATTGGATTATGTTTATACGGCAAAATTATTTTTTGCAGCATTTGATTTAATGAAACAAGAAAAATTAGATAAGGCAAATCCTCTTTTAATCATTCACTGCGGCGGATTGCAAGGTAATAAAGGCTACGAAAAACGTTATCAGCTATTAAGATCTAAAACAGACTCTCCATGTAATTGACATCCAAGGATAGACTTGCTTTTTATCTGCAAACGAAATACTTGAATACTTTGAAGATAACTTAAAAAAACCGACACCAAAACCAACATTGGTTGTAAAATTAGCATCGCTCAGCAACATCACTCCATTTTGCAATTGAAACGTAAAACCTTCAATATTTCCTAATAAAACATCCGTTCCATATCTTAGCCTTGGTCCAAAATAATATTTAGTATCAGGTTCAATATCATAATAATAATTAACGTCAAGGCCTGATATCAAACCTACTCCAGATGGGGAATCCTGAGTATTAGTAGTATTTGATGATGTTGCAGATCCTGTGGTTAAATATCGTAATGCTCTACTTGGATTGTATGTTAAACTAAATGGCACATTAACGCCAATAGTTTTATTTGCAAATAAGCGTTCATAAGCAAGAGTAAATCGTCCAACTAACAGGTCGCTTGGGTAAAATCCAATTAAATAATTAGAATAACCCGACTCCTTTTTTTTCCATTCTCTTAATAATCGTTCTCTTTTTTCGGTTCCAGTTTCTGGTGCTTTTGTTGAATCCGAAAAATTGTCTTCTCGAAATTCAGAAAACACATGTACTTCTCCAGATGCGTATTCAGCAATGAGAACTTTATATTTTTTAATAAACTTAATGTTAGATAGTATTGAATCACGATAGGTAATATCTGATCCCGTAATTGAGACAATTTTACAATGGATAACGCTATCCTTCCTCAAAAATAAATTATCCTGAGAAACACCATCTATTGAACACAAGGCAAAAAATAATATGAATAAAACGTAGTTTCTCATTTTTAAAATCTATACCCAAAACAATATCCTAAATAAAATTTTGGATATCCATTATAAATCGGTTTCAATTCAAAAGAATGTACTGGAACACCAACTGATGTAAAAATTTTAAAATTAAAATTCGACGACACTCTAAATAACCAGCCGTTCGTAATCATAAACGATAATTGATAGCCTTTTTCATCTCTATAATTTTTTTGATTATTGGTTGTATCCACCATTTCCTTGTAATCAAACGTCATGTATTTGGATTGAAGTCCGAGTGATCCCTGAACACGTTTTGTTGTAGAGAAATTGTAACTAATACCTAAACCACTATCAATTTTTTTTTTGGTAAAATCTCTTGAATCGGAGATAGGTAAGTTTAAAAATCCCATTCGATTATTAAAATTATATCCGATTAAACCTGTAAATGTAAATCTATCAAATAAAAAATCTCTATCATAAAGCACCGTTATATCACCATTAGCTAGCGCTAACGCATTAATAGAAATCATATTGGGATTAGAATAATAAGGATCATACTCTTTAGTTTTCAAACTCTGGTTCTTTTTAAAAACGTCATTCCATTTTGGTTCAAGCGCAGATGGAAAAGGATTTATGGTGACAACCGTTCCATTTTCGTAGGAAATTAATACAACTAATTTTTTACTTACGTAATAAGAAAAACTATCAGTTGACCCAAAAAAACTATATTTAACGTCATTTTCCTCAACTTCTAAAACCTTTACCTGCATTTTTGTTCCATCTATCAAATACAATACGTCTTGACAAACTGAAGTAGTTGGTAGAAAAAATAGAATGTATAGTGCAAAAAGATATCGCATGATAGATTAAATAAATCGAACTAAATTTAACGATTAAATTTCGGTATAAAAACACTTTTTATAATCATATAACGATTTAAAAAAGTGTGATAATTGAGCCATTTTCATTAAATTAGTGGTCTTAATTTAGATTATGATTAAACTTAAAAATTACATCAATGGCGAGTTAGTTGATCCTATCTCAAACCAACATATTGATAACTACGATCCTTCACGTGGCGTTGTTTATTCTTTAATTCCTGATAGTGACGAGCGTGATGCTGAAAAAGCTATTGCCGCTGCCAAAGAAGCCTTTAAAACGTGGAGTGTTACACCAAAAGATACTCGTTCAAAATACTTACTAAAAATCGCCTCTTTAATTGAAGAACAATTAGATGAGTTAGCTAAAGCTGAAAGTTTAGATAACGGTAAACCTTTGCATTTAGCTAAAACGGTTGATATTCCTCGTGCAGCAGCTAATTTCCATTTTTACGGAACTGGTATTTTACATTATGCTGCTCATGCACATAGTATGGAAGATACCGCTATTAATTATACCTTACGTCAACCTGTTGGTGTGGCTGGTTGTATTTCGCCATGGAATTTGCCGTTGTATTTATTTAGTTGGAAAATTGCTCCTGCTCTAGCTGCTGGTTGCACAGTAGTAGCTAAGCCTTCCGAAATTACACCAATGACAGCTTACTTGCTTTCTGAAATTTGCATCAAAGCAGGTTTACCAAAAGGTGTGTTAAATATTGTTCACGGTTTCGGACATAAAGTTGGTAATGCTATTGTAAGCAGCACCGATGTACCATTAATTTCGTTTACTGGCGGTACTAAAACAGGTGCTAACATTGCAAGCATTGCTGCGCCCATGTTCAAAAAATTATCGTTAGAACTTGGTGGTAAAAATCCAAACATCATTTTTGCTGATTGCGATTATGAAAAGATGCTTTCTACAACCATGTTATCATCCTTCGCTAATCAAGGACAAATTTGTTTATGTGGCTCGAGAATATTTGTTGAACGTTCAATTTACGATAAATTTAAAACCGATTTCGTCGCAAAAACACAAAAATTAACAGTTGGCGCTCCAATGGGCGAAAAAACAAAAATTGGCGCAGTTGTTTCAAAACCTCATATGGAAAAGATTTTGTCTTATGTAGAATTAGCGAAACAAGAGGGAGGAAAAGTATTATGTGGTGGCAAGCAAGCAAGCGTTAGTGGCGAATTTGAAAACGGATATTATCTTGAACCAACAATCATCGAAAATTTAGCTTACGATTGCCGCACTAACCAAGAAGAAATTTTTGGACCAGTAGTTACCATCATGCCTTTTGATAAGGAAGAAGAAGTGATGATGTTTGCTAACTCAACGCAATATGGTTTAGCTTCAACTGTTTGGACACAAGACATTACCAAAGCAAACCGTGTTGCTATGAATTTACATACAGGTATTGTTTGGATTAACTGTTGGTTATTGCGCGATTTACGAACTCCATTTGGAGGTGTTAAATCATCAGGAGTTGGAAGAGAAGGTGGTTTTGAAGCATTAGACTTCTTTACTGAACCTAAGAATGTGTGTGTTAAACTTAAATAAGTTTAGAATTACGAATCGTATACGAATATACGAATCTGTGTATGAGAGATGAATAAAATGATTCAAAAACAAGACTTAATATATCCTGAATTAAGCTATAAATTAGTTGGTTTAGCATATAATGTCTTTAATGAATTAGGTCACCGACACCTTGAAAAAATTTATCAAAAAGCATACGCTAAAGAACTAAAAGAAGCAGGTATTATATTTAAAGAACAAGCGTCATATCAGGTTATTTATAAAGAAGAAATAATAGGGAATAACTTTTTAGATTTTTTAATTGAAGAAAAAGTGATTATTGAATTAAAAAGAAGTGATTTTTACTCGAAGAAATACATAGACCAAGTATCAAATTATATTAAAGTATCAAATTTAAAATTAGCCATATTAATAAATTTTACAAGCAACGGAGTACGAATTAAACGAATAGTAAACGAATCAAAATAGCAAACACAGTAACAATCACAGATTCGTATATTCGTACCCAATTCGTAATACACACATAAATAAGAAGATGTTAGAAAATACAGAAAGAACAGAATTAACAACATTAGGTGAGTTTGGATTAATTAAACATTTAACCGAACATGTTGAAATACATAATACATCATCCATCAAAGGAGTTGGTGATGATGCTGCCGTTATTAAATACGAAGGAGAAAAACACACTTTAGTTTCTACAGATATGTTAGTAGAAGGCGTGCATTTTGATTTAACGTATGTGCCTTTAAAACACTTAGGTTATAAATCTATCATCGTTAATTTATCTGATATCTGCGCGATGAATGGTACGCCTAAACAAGTAACCGTTAGCATCGCCGCCTCTAACCGTTTTTCGGTAGAAGCATTAGAAGAATTATATGCAGGGATGATTTTTGCTTGCAATAAATACCATGTAGATTTAGTTGGTGGCGATACAACATCAGCTACTAGCGGCTTAGTGATTAGTATTACCGTTATTGGCGAAGCCAATAAAGAAGATATTGTTTACCGTAATGGTGCTAAAGAAAAAGATTTATTATGCGTAAGTGGCGACTTGGGCGGCGCTTACATGGGCTTGCAAGTTTTAGAAAGAGAGAAATTTGTTTTTAAAGATAATCCAAACATACAACCTGATTTAGTAGGAAACGATTATATTTTAGAGCGACAATTAAAACCAGAAGCTCGTGTGGATATTGTGGAATTATTAAAAGGCTTAAATGTAAAACCAACAAGTATGATTGATGTGAGCGATGGTTTAGCTTCAGAGTTAATGCATATTTGTACACAATCTGATTTAGGTTGCGAATTGTATGAAGAAAAAATCCCATTAGATCCTCAAACATTTGATAGAGCGCGTGAATTTAATTTAGACCCAACGGTTTGTGCTTTAAGCGGTGGCGAAGACTATGAGTTATTATTTACGGTGCCAATGAGTGATTACGATAAAATAAAACACTTACCTGATTTCACAATCATTGGGCACATGACACCTAAAACAAGTGGCATTAACTTAATTGCTAAAGCAGGAACTTCTCACCCAATACAAGCACAAGGTTGGAACGCATTTAAAAAAGACTAAAATGAATAAATTATTTTTTATCCTTTTAACAGCAATCACATTATTGTCGTGCGACAGTAAAAAAACAAGTATTGCTGGAACTGTTGTAAATGCTACAACTGGCCAAGCCATTCCAAATGTTTTAGTGAGTTATTTGCAATGTAAAGAAAACGGAGACAATTGCACGGAAATTATTATTGCACAAATGTACACACTACAAGACGGCACATTTAAATTTGATCAAAAGCGCGCCAGCAAATCAAAAACAAGATGGATAACGGTGTATAGTGGCTCTAAAAAAATTGCTCAACAAGATAACGTTGGATTAACAGATAAAAGCATCACAATACAAGCCACACCATAAATTTTAAACTACTTTTATTATAAAACTTTCTAAACTTAAGAACATGAGCACAGAAAAATCAATTGAATCATCAAAAGCACCTGAACCAGTAGGATTATACCCACATGCACGCCGTGTTGGCAATTTACTATTTTTAAGTGGTGTTGGTCCGCGTGAGCGTGGCACAAAAAAAATACCTGGAGTAGAATTAGATGAAAATGGAACCATTACTTCTTATGATATTGCTGCACAATGCCACAGCGTGTTCCGTAACATTAAATATATTTTAGAAGACTCTGGTAGCAGCTGGGATAAAATTGTGGACGTACAAGTGTTTTTAACCAACATGAAAGATGATTTTAAAATTTACAATGCTTTGTGGGCTGAATATTTTGCAGAAAACCCTCCTTGCCGCACAACCATTGAAATTAATTGCTTACCAACACCTATTGCTATTGAGTTAAAGGTGATTGCGACGATTGATTAAAAAAGATAATATTTAGTTTCCCTTGAGCAACCATACAAATAATCAAAAATTATAATGAGATTGATTACATGGAATTGCCAAGGCGCATTCAGAAAAAAGGCAGACTTAATTTTAAAACTTCAACCAGATATTTTAATAATTCAAGAATGCGAACATCCTGATAAATTAACTTTTGATTCACATATAAATAAACCTACTGATTTCTATTGGCATGGCGACAATCTGAATAAGGGAATCGGTATTTTTTCTTATTCAGATTATAAATTCGAATTAATGCCCGAATTTAACCCTGAATTTCGTTATGTTATTCCACTTAAAGTAACCAATAGAACTAATAGTTTTATTCTATTAGCAATATGGGCAATGAATAACAAAATAAATAGAGAAGCCAGATACATTGGTCAAATTTGGCTTGCTATAAATTATTACAAGAAATTATTAGGCGATACAACTATTTTAATTGGTGACTTTAATAGTAATAAAATATGGGATTATAAGGATAGAATTGGAAATCATTCCGAAGTTGTAAACAAACTAGAAAACTTGAATATTAAAAGCATTTATCATAGTCACTTTACAGAAGATCAAGGTGAAGAAAAACATCCAACATTTTTTTTACAAAAACAAATGTCCAAACCATATCATATTGACTATTGTTTCGCTTCTCAAGATATTCTAAATAAAGTAACAAAAGTGGAAATAGGTAAGTATGAAGATTGGACGATGTATAGCGACCATTCGCCATTAATAATAACATTAGATAATATATAAAAGCTATAGTAAAACATTAAATGCACCAATCCCTCGCCCATATAGCAATAGTAGTCAATGATTACGATGAAGCCATCAACTACTACACTCAAACCTTACATTTTACATTAGTAGAAGATAAAGTGATGAGCCCTACTAAACGGTGGGTGATGGTAGCGCCACCAGGTAGCACAGGAACAAGTATTTTATTAGCCAAAGCCGCTAACGAGGAACAACAAAGTAGAGTTGGTAACCAAACCGGTGGGCGCGTGTTTTTATTTTTATATACGGATGATATAGACAGAGATTATAAAAATTTAATAGATAAAAAAGTAACGATTGTTCTTGAGTTAGAATCTCAACCACATGGCAAGGTAGCTGTGTTTGCTGATTTGTATGGCAACTTATGGGATTTGATAGAGCCTGCGTGACCGTCATTGCGGGCAGAGTGAAGCAACCTCATACTATAATTAACTATATATGAGATCGCTTCGTACCTCGCGATGACGAAGCCAGCGTGAGGGATGCGAGTGGAAATCCTTTTTGGGTTCCTTACCAAAAAGATTGAAACGGGCAGCCCGACCCGACTGCCTCTTTGGAGGGACACGCCCAAATAATAATCAGAAATAAATTCATTAGCATTTCTTAACCTAGATTAAGTGTTGATCACAAAAATTTAACGAACTTTACTGTAGTAAATACATTGCATGGAACGTAAAGAGTTTATAAAATCAATATTAGGAATAGCTGCTATGACAACATTAGGAGATTTTAAATCGTTTGCCAATAACTTACCCGAACAGGATGAGGAAATGCCCGTTTTATTTATTGGCCATGGTTCGCCCATGAATGCGATTGAAGACAATGAGTTTACGAAAGGTTGGAAAGCTATAGTCAAAACAATTCCAAAACCAAAAGCTATTTTATGTATTTCGGCGCATTGGGAAACGAAAGGCACTTTTGTAACGGCAATGGATCATCCAAAAACGATTCATGATTTTGGTGGTTTCCCACAAGCCTTATTTGACGTACAATATCCAGCACCTGGCAGTAAATGGTTAGCTGATGAAACTAAAAAAATAATTACTTCCACACCAGTTGGTTTAGATGAAAGTTGGGGATTAGATCATGGAACTTGGAGCGTTGTAAGACCCATGTTTCCAGATGCAAACATTCCTATTATTCAATTAAGTTTAGACTATACAAAAGATACACAATGGCATTATGATTTAGCTAAGCAATTAGCCGGCTTACGCAAAAAAGGTGTATTAATTATTGGTAGTGGTAACATGGTTCACAACTTTCAATACGCTAGATTTAGTGGTAATTTCAACGAGCACTTTGGTCACGATTGGGCATTAGAAGCTAACGAAAGCTTTAAAAAATTAATTACGGCAAATGATGTCAAATCGTTAGTGAATTATAAAACATACAGTAAAGCTCTACAATTATCATCACCTACTCCCGATCATTACTTACCAATGATTTATAGTATTGCTTTACGTGGTAAAAACGAGAAAGTAAGCTATTTTAATGATGCGGTTGTTGGTGGTTCTTTCTCAATGACGTCAGTTTTAATTGATAAAGTTTAAATAATACATGCGTGAGGGATTGTAGTGGAAATCCTTTTTGTGTTCCTTTGCAAAAAGATTGAAACGTAAAGCCCGACCCGACTGACTCTTTGGAGGGACACGCCCAAATAATTTCAATTTATTAAATCAAATAATATGAAACATCTAATAACTTTATTATTCATCGCAATAACCTTAAATACTCTTTCTCAAAACAAAATAAAACCAAGTGCACCTAGTTTATATTATATTTTCAAAGAGCCTAAAATAAAATCAGCCAAACCACCGGTGATTATTTTAATGCATGGCGTGGGTAGTAACGAAAAAGATTTGTTTTCATTTGCGAATCAATTACCAGATAGTTTTTTAGTGATTTCGTTACGAGCACCAATTAAATTAGGAAATGACAGCTATGCTTGGTATCATTTAAGTTTTGAAAATGGCAAACCAATCAGTAATCCTATTGAAGCCGAAGCTAGCCGATTAATGATTATAGACTTTATTAATAATTTAAAAAACAAACATGCTTTTAACGAGAAGCGTGTTTACTTATGCGGCTTTAGTCAAGGTTCCATTATGGCCTACAGTGTTGGTTTAACTGTTCCCGAAAAAATAAAAGGCATTGCTGTTATGAGTGGACGATTATTAGAAGAAGTAAAACCTCTTGTTGCAACAAAAGAGAAATTAAAAAACTTAAAAGTCTTTATATCGCATGGCACAAATGACGGCGTATTGCCAATTAATAATGCACGTGAAGCAAATACCTATTTAAAACAGTTAGGGGTAAATGCTAGTTATCATGAGTATCCAGAAGCTCATACTATTAGTAATACCATGTTTAACGATATGCTTTTATGGTTTAAGAATTAAGTTGATCCATCTGCGTGAGGGATTGCAGCGAAAATCCTTTTTGTGTTCTTTTACAAAAAGATTGCAGCGTAAAGCCCGACGGCGCCCTTTCTTTTCGCGCCGACACGCCCAAATTTTTAATTGTATTTACTCCTATAATCTACTGGCGACATGCCGGTTATTTTTTTAAACACATCTCTAAATGCTTTGGTATCTGTGTAACCAACATCGTGCATCACTTCATTAACCGTTTTACGTCCGTTTTCTAATTGCTTTTTAGCAGCTTCCATTTTCACACGTTGCATGTATTCTACCACAGTATTTGAAGTTGCTTTTTTAAAACGTCGTTCAAAGGTTCGTCTGCCAATACCATATTTATATGCTAATTCATCAACCGTTAATTTAGCTTGATAATGTTTTTCAATATACTCTTGTGCTTTTACAATTTCAGTATCCTCATGGTCTTTTTGCCCTCTAAACATCACAAATGGTGATTGTGTATTTCTTCCCATTTCGAGTAAAAAGAATTTAGAGGCCATGATGGACATTTCTCTACTCGTATATTTTTCTACTAAATACAATAATAAAGTCCAATACGAAGTTGCGCCACCACTTGAATACAAGCCTTTTTGAGCAGTCACCACTTTATCGTCAACCAAAACAACCTCTGGAAACATTTCTTTAAATTCTTTAGCAAACAACCAATGCGTTGAACATTCCTTACCTTTTAATAAACCTGTGGAAGCCAATATAAATGAACCAATACATAAACTCGCCACTTCTGTACCACTATTATATTGCTTTACAATCCAAGGTAAAAATTCTTTGTTTTTTGCAATAGCAGTTTTCACATCGCCACCAATTGCAGGGATAATAATTAAATCTGTTTTCTTTACATCCTTTAATAATACATCAGGATGAACAGAAAATAATCCATCGTTTAATTTCACTTCTTTTTTTAAACCAACTAATTGTATTTTAAAAAATGGTTGATGTCCAGCGCTTTTATAAAATTCGTTTACCGCACTAAACATATAGCGTGGATCGACAATAGCTGCCGGAACTGAGGTTTCTAAAATTAAGATGCTAACTGTTTTCATTTTATTATTTATGTTAATTCGATTGTAATGCAGAACTTTTATATGACAAACATATAAAAAACAATTGTCGCAATCAACCCTACACTTTGTCGTTTTTACATATGCTATTTTTAAACGAATGGCGGTAGATTTGAAAAAATAAATTATATTTAATTATGCCTAATTATTATACATTAGAAAAAGACCTACATGTGTTTTGTGTAACGGCAACATCATTTCCCGATGGTGTTTTGGCGGCACACCAACAATTGCATGCTTATCTTGATTATGATGTAAAAAGAAAATACTTTGGAATTTCGGCTCCAGATAAAACCGGAACAATTATTTATAAATCGGCTGCTGAAGAACTGAATGCAGGAGAATTAAGTAAACACCATTTAGAAGAATTTATTATCAAACAAGGAAAATACCTTTATATAGACATCAAAGATTTCATGAAGGATGTTTTTTCTATTGGTAAAGCATTTGATGAGTTAATTTCAAATCCTGAAATCGACCCTAAGGGATGTTGTGTTGAATGGTACTTAACACAACATGATGTGAGATGTATGGTAAGACTAAATGACAACTAAAACTATGACAAAGAACATTTTTATTAACCTCCCAGTTAAAGATTTAAAAAAGTCGATGGACTTTTATGCAAAATTAGGATTCACAAACAATCCTCAATTTACAGATAACACAGCGGCTTGTATGGTGATCAGTGAAAACATATATGTGATGTTACTTACCTACGATAAATTTAAAGGCTTCACAAAAAAAGATATTGCTGACGCAACAAAAACCACACAGGTGCTATTGTGTATTGATGCAGAAAGCAAAGAAAAAGTAAAAGAATTAGTTGACATCGCTCAAAAATCTGGCGGTTCCATTTATATGGAAGCCTCTGACCATGGCTGGATGTATCAACATAGTTTTGCGGATCTGGACGGACATCAATGGGAAGTTGCTTATATGGATATGAGTAAATTTCCCCAATCGTAAAACATGGTAAGCATTGATAATTTTAGAAAAATGGCTTTGTCGCTTGCCGAAGTTGAGGAATTACCTCACTTTGAAAAAACGTCATTTCGTGTCAGCAAGAAAATAGTTGCTACACTAGATGTAAAAGCAAAACGAGTGGTGCTAAAATTATCAGAAATCGAACAATCTATTTTTAGTGCTTATGATAAAACTATTATCTATCCTGTAAATGGAGCTTGGGGCAAACAAGGTTGGACAATTATTGAATTAGATAAAGTAAAAAAAGAAGTTTTGAAAGATGCTTTACAAACTTCATATAATAACGTAGCGCCAAAAACTAAGATCAAAAAAACAATTTCAATAAAAAAGGCAACTACATCTGATTCGGAATTAGTAACTGAACATATTCAAAAATTATCTCCTGTTTATAGGGAAATTATAGATGCGCTAAGAACTATAATTTTAAAAACAGATAAACAAATTGGCGAGCATATAAAGTGGAATTCACCTGCATTTTATTATACTGGCGAGATGAAAGCATTTGATGCAAAAGAATACAAGAGAAATTTAGTTGTTGCAAATTTAAGTCAAAAAAATCATGTATTATTGGTATTTCCAACTGGTGCAAGTATCAATGATACTTCGGGATTACTAGAAGGTGATTATAAAGATGGCAGAAGAATGATGAAAATAAATGACTTACAAGAATTAAAAGCAAAAGAAAAAGGATTGAAAACAGTAATTAAAGAATGGATAAAACTAATTGATAAATAAACCATGGAAACAATTCAATTTACAGCTCTAATTAATGCTAAAAAACAAAACGTTTGGAATGTCATGTTAGAAGATAAAACCTATCGACAATGGACTACAGCATTTCATGAAGGGTCTTTTTACAAGGGAAGTTGGGAAACAGGAAGTGAAATTCATTTTTTAGGTCCAAATGAAGAAGGGAAACTTTCAGGAATGTACTCCAAAATAAAGGAAAACCGATTATACGATTTTATATCAATCGAGCACTTGGGTTTTATTAGTGATGGGACAGTTGATACAACCAGCGAAGAGGTAAAAAAATGGACACCATCTTTTGAAAACTATACTTTTACAGAAAAAGAGAATCAAACAGAACTTAAAGTGGAAATGCAAGTTGACGCTAACTACAAAGCCATGTTTGAAGAGATGTGGCCAATAGCTTTAAAAATACTTAAAGATTTATCAGAAAAATAATTGAAAAACATCATGAATGAAAAACAAAAAATGACCATCTGCTTGTGGTTTGATAAACAAGGTGAAGAAGCCGCAAAGTTCTATACCTCTATTTTCAAAAACTCTTCTATTGGTAGTATTAGCAGATATGGTAAAGAAGGCTTTGAATTTCATGGAATGCCAGAAGGCACAGCCTTAGTGGTAAGTTTCAAATTAAACGACATGAATTTTAGCGCATTAAATGGTGGTCCACAATTTAAGTTTAACGAATCGATGTCGATTGTGGTAAGTTGTGACACACAAGAAGAAATAGATCATTATTGGAATAGCTTAAGTGCTGATGGCGGACAAGAAGGACAATGTGGTTGGTTAAAAGATAAGTATGGCATTTCCTGGCAAATTATTCCAAGTATTTTAGGAAGCCTAATGAGTGACCCAACAAAAGCGTCACGAGTAACAATGGCATTTATGCAAATGAAAAAAATGGATATAGAAAAATTAATAAACGCTTAATAAATAAAAATATGAGTAAACCAGTAATTACAATAGAAACAATCATAAACAAACCCATTGATAAAGTTTGGGAAATGTGGACAAAACCAGAACATATTACACAATGGTGTTTTGCATCAGACGATTGGCACGCGCCAAGCTCCACGTCTGATTTTAAAATTGGCGGAAAATTAAATACAAGAATGGAGGCAAAAGATGGCAGTTTTGGTTTTGATTTTTGGGGTATTTATAATGAGATAAAACCAAATGAAAAAGTAGGAATTACCTTAGGTGACGATAGAAAATGGGGCACCTATTTTTCTGTAGTTGATGGCGGTGTAAAAGTTATTGAAGAATTTGAAGCAGAAAACGAAAACCCGGTTGAAATGCAACAAGAAGGTTGGCAAATGATTTTGAATAACTTTAAAACATATGCAGAAAGTCATTAAATGCAAACGTTTAAAGATATTGATAGTTACATAGCCGGCCAAGTTCCTGATGTAAGAGCACGATTAGAACAAATACGTCAAGTCGTGAAAACCTCAGCACCAAAAGCTGAAGAGGTCATCAGCTATGGCATGCCAGCTTTTAAATTTCACGGCATGTTAGTTTATTTTGCGGTGTTTAAAAACCATATTGGTTTTTATGCTTTACCGTCGGGCAACGAAGCCTTTCAAAAAGAATTATCTGCATATAAGCAAGGAAAAGGTTCTATTCAATTCCCATTAGATAAACCAATGCCACTGGCTTTGATTAAAAAAATAGTAAAGTTTAGAGTAAAGGAAAATTTAGAAAAAGAAGAAATTAAAAAACAACTAAAAAAATAAAGACAATGAAAAAAGACAAAATTATTTTTTGGGTAACAACAACTCTTATATTTTTATTTGAAGGTGTAATGCCAGCATTAACAGGGCATACCGAAATGGCCAAAGAGGGAATTAGACATTTAGGTTATCCCGAATATTTTGGGAGTATGCTAGTTGTATTCAAAGTAATAGGCACATTGGCGTTAATGATTCCTCAAGTTCCAACTCGTATTAAAGAATGGGCCTATGCAGGATTTGCGATTGATTTTATTGCAGCATGTGTAAGTTTAATAGCGGTTGATGGCGTTAGTGGTTTAGCGTTTTTTCCACTAATTGTATTTGCAGTATTAATCACATCTTATATTTATTATCATAAAATTAATTCATCTCAAAAATCATAAGCTATGTTATTTTTAATCATCCCCGTATCTATAATTGCTCTGTTATTATTGGCAGCTGCAATCATGAAAAAAGAAATGAGTCTTTCTTCAGAAGTTATTATTAATCGTTCCCAAGCTGATGTGTTTAACTATATTAAACATATTAAAAATCAAGAGCATTATAGTAAATGGGTAATGGCCGATCCAAATTCAAAAATTACTTATACGGGCGTTGACGGAACCGTTGGATTTAAAGCGGCATGGAATAGTCAAATGAAAAACGTTGGTGTTGGCGAACAAGAAATCACTAAAATAACTGAAGGCATTGGTTACGATGTTATCTTACGTTTTGAAAAACCTTTTAAAGGAATTAGCTATGCCAATGCAACTACTCAAAAATTGACAGATAATCAAACAAAAGTTATTACAACATTTAGTTCCACCACTCCATTTCCTATGAATTTAATGTCGGCAATGATGAAAAATATGTTGTTAAAAGACATGAATGAAAATTCTACAAATCTTAAAAACGTATTAGAATCAAAATAAATACCTCATGGTAGAAGTATTTAAAACAAACGTTCAACATAAAGATGTCGCTTGTCAAGTAATTGAAGAGCTAAATTCACATTTACCTTCATCTCATATTAATTTTGATTTAAGCGATTGCGATTGTATTTTAAGAATTGAACATGGTAAAAATATTACGGAAAAGGTATACCATGTTTTTGAAAAATTAGGTCATTACTGCGAAATTTTAACCGATTAAAATTCTTTAGTATATTCTTATTAGCTTCCAATTATTACCCTAATTGGAAGCTTTTTTATTTAAAAACATATCAATAATAGAAGTCGTACAGTCTGTATATCAATTAATTAGCACTACATCTCTGAAATTACATATTTTGTCTAATTTCTTACATAAAACCTGAGATTATGGCTATATTTAACCTTCGAAAAATTAAAATAATCAGATTAAACACATATGGAAAAAGTATTAAAAGCGTTAGGTGTTAAGGAATTAAACATTGGTTGCGCAACAGGTAAAAATTATTTTGCTAATGGCGACATTATCGAATCTTATAGTCCAGTAGATGGAAAATTAATTGCTAAAGTACAAGCAGCAAATGCAGCAGATTACGAAAAAGTAGTTCAAGTAGCTTCTGAAGCATTTAAAGTATGGCGTAATATTCCAGCTCCTAAGCGTGGAGAAATTGTTCGTCAATACGGAGAAAAATTACGTGCTAAGAAAAATGATTTAGGGAAATTAGTTTCTTACGAAATGGGTAAATCTTTGCAAGAAGGTTTAGGTGAAGTTCAAGAAATGATTGACATCTGTGATTTCGCAGTTGGTGTTTCTCGTCAGTTATATGGTTTAACCATGCACTCAGAGCGTGAAAATCACCGTATGTATGAGCAATGGCATCCATTAGGAATTGTAGGTATTATTTCTGCTTTCAATTTCCCAGTAGCTGTTTGGAATTGGAACACTGCATTAGCTTGGATTTGTGGTGATGTTTGTATTTGGAAACCATCAAGTAAAGTACCTTTATGTGCTGTTGCTTGTCATAATATTTGGAATGAAGTAGCAGCTGAAAACAATTTACCTGAAGGTATTTCTTGTTTATTAGTGAGCCCAGGTTCAATTGGAGAAAAAATGTGTGAAGATGGTCGCGTACCGTTAGTATCAGCAACTGGTTCTACTCGTGTAGGTCGTATTGTTGGTGCTAAAGTCGCTCAACGCTTTGGTCGTTCTATTTTAGAATTAGGTGGTAACAATGCGGTGATTATTTCTCAACATGCTGATTTGCCAAACGTGTTACCAGGTTTAGTATTTGGTGCTGTTGGTACTGCGGGACAGCGTTGTACATCTACTCGTCGTTTAATTATTCACGAAGATATTTACGAAGATGTAAAACAAAAATTAATTAGTGCCTACAAACAATTACGTATTGGTGATCCATTAAACGAAAACAATCACGTTGGTCCTTTAATCGACAAAGGTGCGGTGAAAGATTATATGGTTTCTATTGAGCGAGTAATTGCAGAAGGTGGGAAAATTTTAGTGCCAGGTGGTGTTTTAGAAGGAAAAGGATATGAGAGCGGATGTTATGTAAAACCTTGTATTGCAGAAGCGAGTAATGATTTTGAAATTGTGCAACATGAAACATTTGCTCCTATTTTATACATCATGAAATACAAAACCATGGATGAAGCAATTGCTTTGCAAAATGGCGTTCCACAAGGTTTATCTTCATCTATCATGACATTAAATATGCGTGAAGCAGAACAGTTCTTATCAGCTAATGGAAGCGATTGTGGTATTGCAAACGTAAACATTGGAACAAGTGGCGCTGAAATTGGTGGTGCATTTGGTGGCGAGAAAGAAACAGGTGGTGGACGTGAGTCTGGATCTGATAGCTGGAAAGCATACATGCGCCGTCAAACAAATACAATTAATTACGGCACAAAATTAACATTAGCTCAAGGAATTAAATTTGATTTTTAATCAGATTTGAAAACATATTAATAATAAAAAACAAACATCAATGACCATTAACCAAAACAAAGTGGTATCGGTAAATTATCATTTATCATCTCACATCGACAACGAAGCTCCTGAGTTAGTTGAACAAACATCTACTGATCACCCTTTCACTTTTATATTTGGAGTTGGTCAGTTATTACCTGATTTTGAAAAAAATTTATTAGACAAAAAAGTTGGTGATAAATTTGATTTCAAAGTAACTCCAGTAAATGGATACGGAGTTTCTGATAAAGAAATGATTGCAAAAATTCCTAAAGAAGCATTTCATGTAGATGGAGAATTTGATTCTGAGCGTGTGAAAGAAGGAGAAGAATTAATGATGAATGATGCTGACGGAAACCAATTAATGGGCTTTGTTCAAGAAATTGGAAATGATTACGTTATTATGGATTTTAACCACCCTTTAGCAGATCATAACTTACACTTTGTAGGTGAAGTATTATCGGTAAGAGAAGCAACAGCAGAAGAATTAGATCACGGTCACGTTCACGGACCAGGTGGACACCACCACTAATAACTTAAAAAGTCGTTCGAATAGAGCGGCTTTTTTTATGACTCATGGTGAAGAGGTACCACAAAGAAATCTCAAATTTCAGATACAATATTTATAAATCAAATAAACACAAATTATATTCAAAATTATTAAAAATGGAATTCCCCACTTGAATTTTGCCTTTGCTGCTTTATGATATATAGGCGCTTTCATTCCTATATAAATACCCATAGCACCAAAAATAAACGCAATAAAAAATAATTTATTTTCAGAAATACGCTTACCCTTTTTCTTGGATTGATATTTATCGAACCACATCAATGCATAAGAAAAACCATTCATAGCAATTACATAAGCATAAAATATATTTTGAAATAATTTCATTAAACTCATTTTACAAAAAAGCCCTTCTTATTAAAAGAAGGGCTCATTGTAAACTTTAAAAAATTAACAATTAGTTACTTTCCAATACCTTTAATAACTCATCTAATTTAGGTGTTAAGATAATTTCCGTTCTTCTATTTTTCTTTCTTGCATCAGCAGTTTTTGCGGCATCAATTGGAAAAAACTCTCCACGTCCTGCAGAAGTAATTCGCTTAGGGTCCGTTTTAGAATTCTGTAAAATAATTTTAGTTACAGAGGTTGCGCGAATAACGCTTAAATCCCAGTTGTCCTTAATTTCACCTTTTCCTGCCATTGGAACGTCGTCTGTGTGACCTTCTACTAAAATATTAATATCAGCATTTTGTTCTAAAACTTTAGCTACATTTTTCAATGCCTCAACTCCTTTTGGTTGAACAGCTGTTTTACCACTTTCAAACAACAATGATTCATCCATACTCACATAAACTTTTCCGTTTTTTTGGGTAATGGTTAATCCTTTACCTTCAAAACCCATTAAAGCATCTTGTAATTTCTTTTTTAAATCAGCCGTTGCTTGATCTTTGCTTTTTAATATAGATTCTAATTCATTCACACGAGCTTCACGTTTTTTCAACTCTGCTGATAAAGCATCTAAATCTTGTTGTTGTTTATTTAAACGTAATTCTAAAGCCTTTAACTCATCTTCTTTTTTCAATAGCTGTTCTTGAGTTAATTGTAACTGTCCGCTTAGTTTAGCATTATCTTTTTCAGAACCAACCAACATACGGTTATACTTATCTAAAAGTTGATCGTTTACTAAATTTAACTTATCATATTTATTTTGCAATAAACGTAAATTAGTTGCCATGATTGCGGTATCTCTTTGCAGACCAGCCATTTCCTTACCTTCTTTTACTAATTTTTCGTTTAACTCCGCATTTTTTGCTTCTGCATCAGCTGCCGCTTTTTTAGAAGCCGCAGCTTCTGTTTCACAAGTTGATAATTTAGCTTTTGTTTCTTCCATTAATCTTTGAGGAACACAAGATGCAAAAAGAAAAAAAGAGGCAATAATTGATGAATAAACTATTTTCATTATGTTAAGTTTTGAAACAAAATTAATTGTAATAAGGTAAAAAATGTTACACTTTAATTGTATTTATTAACAAAGAATTTTGTTAATTATTAATTATTTCGCTATTAAAGCTTTTTCTATACGAGCCGCAACTATATCAGCTAATTGAGCGAAGTAGGTATTGATAATTTTTGTAGGATTATTAACATTTGATGGTAAATTAACCTCAGCAATTCCAGAATTGATTTCTCTTGCATCTAAAGTATAAACCGTATAATGCAATACTATTTTTCGAGATGTTGTACTTGTAACGTCGCCAGGAATTCCATTTAATGCTTTAATATCTAATTCATTTATAAATAAATATAAATCTGTTTTATACTTCCCGCCTAAATAAGGAACCAAAGTTGCATTTTTCAACTTCGCATTCATAAAACGGGCGTCGCTATTACTTTCTACAACTAATTGACCGTTATTAATTGTTTTCTCTTGTTTATCTTTAACAGGTGGCTTGTAATTATCTTGATTAGGAACCTTTTGATAATCGTAACCTAAGTATTGATAGATATCAGCTAAGTCTTTTTTTGTTTTAGTGGTATCATCTAACAAATCAACCACTGGCATTTTAGGTTTCAGTTTTTTATAAAACTGTTCGTTTAAACCATCACGCATAGTCGCTTTAATTTGTTTTGCCGAAAGCTTTGTTTCTTTATTAATCATAAAATCAATTTCGCTGAGATACATTCTGTTCTCAAAGGGAATAATCATGATTTTATGTTTAGAAACAGCTTCTTTACCTGTTGGCTTATTACCAGAACTAATGGTTTTATCTTGTGCTTGCATACTGAATACACAAGCCATAAGACAGAGAATAATTAATATACTATTTAGAAATCCTTTTACCATTAGTTAAGTATAATACAAAAAACAATTAAAAGTTACTTAAAGAAATGCACAAAATCATTTAAGTTGGCGTAAAGCATTAAGAACAATAATAAAGCCATACCCACATATTGCGCGTACGTTAACACCTTAACGCTTGGTGCTCTGCGAGTAATCATTTCATATAATGTAAATACTACGTGTCCGCCATCTAAAGCTGGAATTGGCAATAAATTCATAAAAGCTAATACTACAGATAAAAATGCTGTACGAGTCCAAAAATCTTCCCAAATCCATTCATCACCAAACATTTTAGCCATTGATTTGAATCCACCAATATGCTTGTAACCACCTGTACTTGGTGTAAAAATCATTTTAAATTGGCGAACATAAAAATTTAGTTTGTCAAAAGTCATCATAACGCCTGCGGGAAAAGACTCTAAGAAACCATATTTTTTTCTTTCATATGTAAATCCACCTAAAGCTTCAATATCGTCATATTTGTTAGCAATATCTAATTCCAATTTGCCATTTGCAGAGACTTTCGCAAGTACTTTTTCCTCTTTACCTTTTCTCAAAATATTTAAGGTAATCGATTCGTTTTTATGTAGTTTATTTTCAACTATTAATTGATCATGATACTCTATTTTAATGGAATCATTAATACCTGTAATTTTATCTCCAGTTAACAAAGCGACTCCCTTGTTTATGGAAGTTTCAGGAACACTAATCACATAAGCTGGCATACGGCTCGAAATGAAATTAAAGTTTTCTGTTTTAGCAATTTGATCAACAAAATCTTGAGGCAAAGCAATTTCTACTTTCTCACCATTTCTGTTTACCTGAACTGTGTGACCTAATAAAATTTCAATTCTTAAATCATCAAAATACACAATAGGTTTACCATCAACCGAAACAATTTTATCTCCTGTTTTAAAACCAACACTTGTTCCTAATGAATCCATACAAGAAATACCATCCTTTAATTCTGACATTGGAATTTTTTTCTCACCCCAAGTAAATAATATCATGGCATAAATTAAGAATGCTAATAACACATTGACGATGATACCACCAAGCATTACAATTAAACGTTGCCAAGCTGGATGAGCTCTAAATTCCCAAGGCTCAGCCGGTTTATTCATTTGCTCCGTATCTAAACTTTCGTCAATCATACCAGCAATTTGCACATAGCCACCCATCGGAAACCAACCAATACCGTATTCAGTATCGCCTACTTTCTTTTTAAATAAAGCAAAATTTAAAACACCTGGAAGTGGGAATAAGAAGTCGAAGAACATATAAAATTTATCGACTCGTATTTTAAACATACGTGCTGTTATAAAATGTCCAAATTCATGCAACAAAATCAATAAGCCAAGGCTTGTTATAAATTGTGCTATATTAATAAACGTACCCATACTTATTTTTTAATTAATTCTGTTGTTAGTATTCTTGTTTCTTTATCGCACTGAATATAATCTTCAATACTTGGTGTTTTAATGAGTGGCATTTTATCTAGTGCATTTGCAATCACTTCACTCATTTGTAAAAAACCAATTTTATCTTCTAAAAAAGCTTGCACTACAATTTCGTTTGCGGCATTTAATACACATGGCATATTACCTCCTCTTTCCATAGCTTTAAAAGCCAATGCTAAGTTAGTAAAGGTTTCTATATCTGGCTTCTCAAATGTGAGTTGCGGATAGTTAAAAAAATCAAAACGAGGGAAATTTGTTTTAATACGCTCAGGATAGGTAAATGCGTATTGTATTGGTAGTTTCATATCAGGCAAGCCCATTTGCGCTTTCATGCTACCATCTGTAAACTGCACAATACTGTGCACAATGCTTTGTGGATGCACAATCACATCAATTTGTTCAGCTTTTAAACTAAACAACCATTTAGCTTCTATTACTTCTAAACCTTTATTCATCAAGCTAGCCGAATCGATGGTGATTTTTGCTCCCATCACCCAATTAGGATGTTTTAGGGCTTGTGCTTTAGTCACATTGGCTAAAAAGGCTCTATCTTTTCCTCTAAATGGTCCGCCACTAGCGGTTAAATATATTTTTTCGATTTGATTATCAAATTCACCAACCAAACACTGAAAAATGGCTGAATGCTCTGAATCTACTGGATATAAATTAACTGCATTTTCATAAGCTAACTTAGTGACGATGTCTCCAGCTACTACCAGCGTTTCTTTATTTGCTAACGCAATCGCTTTTTTATGTTTGATAGCATTGATTGTAGAAGCTAAGCCCGCATAGCCAACAATTGAAGCTAAAACAGTATCTATGGTTTCCATCTCCACAATTTGTTCGATGGATTTAGCTCCGGCAAAAACTTTTATATCGTGCTCAAATAAAGCATCTTTTACTTGTTTATATTTGGTTTCATCGCCAATAACAACGGCATTTGGCTTAAACTCAATGGCTTGTTTAATTAATAAATCGGCATTGGAATGAGCTACTAAAACCTCCGCTTCAAAATGTTCTGGATTATCTCTAATAACTTCTAAAGCTTGGGTACCAATACTGCCTGTACTGCCCATAATGGCAACACGTTTTGGAGCTTTTTCTTGATTTGTATTTTGATTCATTTAGCCTGTAAAAATGGCGAAAATTTTAGGATTATGGAAATAAATAATCAACACGGAGTAACAGAGTTTTAGAGTTCACAGAAATTTTTTAAACTATATGCAAAAAAATAGGTTTAATAAACATAATATATCAGCGGACTCTGTATCTTCGTGCCTCTGTGTTGAAAATAAAAAAACAAATGAAACATAAAACAGCCATATTACTTTTACAACTGGGAACACCTGATAGTCCAAAAAAATCGGATGTTAGGAAATATTTAACTCAGTTTTTAAATGACCCTCGTGTGATTGATATACCATGGTTAGCAAGAACATTATTAGTTAATGGCATTATTGTACCCTTTCGTTCAGGTAATTCATCTAAATTATACAAAGCTATTTGGGACGAGAAAACCGGTTCTCCGTTGTTGAAACATACACTTGATCTACAAAAAAAATTACAAGCATCTGTTGGCGAAGATATAAAGGTGGAAATGGCGATGCGTTACCAAAGCCCTAGTATGGAAAGCGTTTTGGATCGCATGAAAAAAGAAGGTTATCACAAAATTATTGTATTTCCTTTATTCCCTCAGTATGCATCAAGTAGTACTGGTAGCGCTTTACAAGAATTTATGCGCATCGTGAGTAAATGGTGGGTAATACCAGAAATAAAAATGATTAGTCAATATTTTGATAATGAGGATTATATCAATTGTATTGTTAACAGAGCAAAGCAACATGATATGACTAAATATGATCACATTATTTTTAGTTACCATGGTTTACCAGAAAGACAAGTAGACAAAGTATATGAAGATGGTTATTTATGTAAGGATCATCACTGCGAAACAGAATTGTCAAACGAAAATTATTATTGTTACAAAGCAGGCTGTTATCAAACAACGAAAGCTTTAGTTGAAAAATTAAATATACCTGAAGGAAAATACACTCTTAGTTTTCAAAGTCGTTTAGATAATAAATGGTTAACGCCTTTTAGTGATAAGGTAGTTGAGGAATTGGCAAAAAAAGGTGCTAAAAAATTATTGGTATTTTCTCCCGCTTTTACAGCAGATTGTTTAGAAACCATTTATGAAATTGGAACGGAGTACCAAGAAATTTTTCATGAACATGGTGGAGAAAAAATCCAATTAGTAGAAAGCTTAAACAGCGGGGACGATTGGGTAGAGACTATTAAAAAAATTACTATCGGATAAAATCTGATACGATAATTTTTTTACTGATAAGTTTCTCAGTTGAATTATAAATTGAGATATAATACGTGGAATTTGAAACATTTTCTAAATCAACTTTTACATTGTTATAACCTTTAACTACAGCAACGTTTTTAACTTCCACTAATTGGCCTAAAGCATTGTGAACATGCAATTCTAAGGTTTGGTCATTTAAAGAATTTAAAATTACTCCAAGCTCCTTTGTACCTCCATGGGCAATTAAAATATTGCCATTGGTAGTTTTACAAGAAGCAATATTGATGGATTTAGACACATTTTTCACACCATTATTATCAACTAATACCAGTCTAAAATAATTCATATCTGATATTGAACTCGAAATGAATTGATAACAATGTTTTTCATTCGACGTTCCATTACCAAATACATGGCCAACATTAGTGAAATTTATACCATCAGAAGATTGCTCAACTATGAAATAGTTATTATCTTTTTCAGAAACGGTACACCATTCTAAAATAATATCATTATTAATACACTTAGCATCAAAATTTATAAGCTCAACTGGCAATGGCGATAATCTTGCAGATAAGACCCAAGGACAAAAGGTACTAACACCAACTGCAGAAACAGAACCAACCGTTGCGCCAGAAACTACAGCTGCTCCCGTACCAATGATTAAATTATCTGAAATCCATCCTGAGCCATTCCAGTATTGCGGTCCCACAAAACCAATATCATAAGGCGCAACTAATGTATTTTCTATACCTCGGTAACTAAAAGTAATATCAGCAGTTACAGGATCACTATTTGTAATATCCCACCATCTATCGACAACTACTTCATCACTACCATCAGGAAAATTTCCATTTGGAGAAAACATTTGATTAACGGCTCCACCTAAATTACTAGCACCTCCCCATGGTAAATTATTTGCAGCCGCAGTGGCTCTGGTTGATACTTCTACATATGAAGATGCGCTTGACATTGGAGTGGTAATATTAAACGTAAATGGAATGTATGAGCCTGCTACGCCAAATGGATAGACTCTTGAACCACCTATAGTTCGATGATACCATCTAATAATACTTGGATTAACAGCTGAGTTAGTTTCGCTAATGATATAACCACTGCTTCGTGTAATGGCTCCAACAGCACTATTAGTAATATCTAATCTATTTGCATTTAAATCTAAGGTAGAAGAACCAACGGAAAGAGTGCCCGCAAAAGTAGCTTGTCCTCCAACCGTCGTTGAATTAACTGCTAATGTTTTAATACCATTTCCTGCTAACGTTAAATTATTAAAAGCGGTAGCTGCTGAACCGCCAATTGTTTGAGCATTACCAGCTAAAACAACTCCTCCTCCATGGGGAGTTGCAAAACCATTGTTACTAGAATTATTTGTCCAATTTTTCAGTAAAGTAATGGTTGATGTGGAACTAGCAGTGATTGAGCCTGTACCTGTCGTTAAATAATTACCATTAGTTACATCATCAATATACATTTGTGCATTCCCAGAAAAAACAATGTTTGCACCATTGTTATATAGGCCTTGTGAAAAAAGGCATACTGATAAAAACAAAAAAAATATTCCAAGTATATATTTCATTCAAATTATTTTTTAGGTTGTTGGGCTGGCATTTGATCCATAAAAACTCCTTCTGCAACTTTAAACTTCCCTTTGTTCGGTCCAGCCGGAACCATATCACCTATACCAATCATTTTCTCTACATCATAGCCATATACTTCCCAATCTGCTGGCCAAGTAAATATTTTACTTGGGTCAATTTGATTTTTAGCCTTAGCAGATGCAGGTTCTTTATCAGACTTAACCCATGCTGGTCCAGGAGCCTGAGAAAAGCGACCTTCTCCGTAGTTTGTTTTTGGTTTTACAACTATTTGGTAATCAATTTTACCTGTATGAGTTCCTCCGTTTATTTCTACTACATCAAATCCAGTTGCTGTTTTATTAACGATAGCTACACCATTATAATAAAGCATATCAACAGGGGTACAAAATACACGAATAGGATTTTCCTCGTTTACGACGATAATGTCAACTAAAATTGGATCTAAATCTACGTGAGCTTTGCCATTAACCAACTCAACAGTACCGTAATCTTGATACCAATACTCAGGAGATTCGGGACATGTTAAAGTAACACGACCATGATTTGAAGTAGGAACAATCTCATTAACAGTTCCATTACCAGTGATTTTACGCTGAACCCCTAAATTAGCTCCAACGTAGGCAAAAGTTTGAGAGCCACCTGTTCCAGCATAATCATAAGATTCAAAATAACCACCAGCTCTGTTTTGATTTGTAAGTGCGGTTCCATAGACTCCTATTGCAACTTGGTTTTGAGCCACAGCAGTAAAATTGCCCCCTACAGTGATGCCTGTATTACCTGCCGCAGTTCCCTTTGTAGAAAAACCACGAATAGCAGATTGAGCTCCTGTTAACGTTGTGCTACTATTGTTTAATTGATTATAACTTGCTGAAGGATTAAAAGCACTTGCTGCCGCATTTTCAACATAATTATAGCTTGCCATCCAAACGCTAGAAAAATTAATGCTTGCAGCCACATCTGCCAATCCTGTAGATTGAGCATATGAAGAAGTATAGCCTGAAGAAGGATTGGCGGCATATAAACCAGCACCTAAAAGTGTTTGCACGGGCGTTCCAAAAGTAATATTTGTTTCTCTACCTAAATATCCTCCAACATTTGAACTATGGCCAAAAACAGCGTCACCCGCTCCGCTAAATGCATCTAAAAGAGTGGTTGGAACAGTTAATCCAATACCAACGCTTGTTGTGGCTGTTGCTCCATTAGCCCCATTAATTCCACCTAAAATCAATACATTATTGGCGCCTGCTTGCGAGAACGCGCCTATTGCAGTAGAATTAGTAAAAGTGTTTGATGAAGTTGTACTTGAAGACGAATATCCTATATAAGTATTATAACTACCTGACAATTGTGATAAACCGTTTGCAGAACCACTAGGAGGTGTACCGGTATAACCGCTTCCAGCAGCAAATCCAATTGCTGTATTGCACGATCCAGTTGAAGCTGCTAAACCTTGTAAAGCTTGATTGCCGATAGCCGTATTAGCAAGGCTTGTAACCCAATTTGCACCTGCATTATTACCCACAAAGGTATTTACACCTCCCGTTGTGCTATTTCGCATGGCTCCAAAGCCAATTCCAACGTTATTTCCACCGGTTGTGTTAGCTTTTCCAGCTTGACTTCCATAAAAAGCATTAAATGTAGATGTATTATTTAAACCTGACTCAAATCCAAAAAATGCATTATTATTGGTATTACTTGTTAATCTACCGGCTTGAATATTATTTACTTTAAATACTAAATCTATATTATCCGTTGTACCTAAAAAATTGGTACCTGCAACTGTTCCTGCATTTCCAAGCAATGCCCACTCTCTGCCACCGCTGCCCGAAAAAGCTACCCATTTAGTACCATCCCAATAATAAAAACCTGGTACTACATTATTAGAGGCAGTTGCAAGGGCGGAAGTAAATGTATTATATACAACCAAACTTAAAGCCGGAGCAGTTACCGGTGCAGCCACTGTAATATCAGACAATGCCAAACGAGGAACTAATAACCCTTTATCTGAGGCAACAATATCTAACATAGCGCTGGCTGCTGGCACAGCACCAGAGTTACTAATCCCAACGTTTTGTGCAAATAATGTAATTGAAAAATTACTGCAAATAAAAAGTAGTGTAAATATTTTTTTCATGGTAATAAAATGAGATTATATAATATTACAAAAAAAGTGTAAAAAAACGTCTAGTTTTACTCAATAATTATTAGAATTTTACTCAACAAAATATAACTTTCGCCATTTGCTAAATATTTTAATCGATTTAGCTAAAATTTTATAACTCCTAAAATAAAGGAAATCAGATATAGCACAATATTCAAATACGATTTAAAAAAATCTTAAATTCGAGAGTCTTTAAAAAAATAATTATTCAATTATCTCAAAAATATTTAAAAGAAAATAAATACGTTGCATTGTTTCAATGCAACAATAACACATTTGGTTTCAAAAACTGTATACAAATTTCAAATAAGGATTCTAAAACAACGATATCGCCTAATAAAAAACAAATTGTTTTTATAAATTATGATCACAAAAACGAAATTGAATTTTTTACAAAAAAAAATAATAACCCAATCAAATTCCCACTACAATTATTTATTGAGGTAGAAGAAGAAATAAATATTGAAAATATCTATTTCGAAGATATAGAGTCAAATTCACAAAATATATCTATCATAGACATAATTTCAAAAGAAAAATATATCGAAAAAGTAAATACAATAAAACAACACATACAACGGGGTGATATTTACGAAATTAATTTTTGTGTGACGTTTGAAGCACATGACGTAACCATAAACCCTTTATCGATATATCAAAAATTAAATGCAATAAGTAATGCTCCATATTCGGCGCTAGCTAAATTTGATTCTCAATATATTATTTCGTCAAGTCCTGAATTATTTTTAAAGAAAAGAGGAAATAAACTCATAACAAAGCCTATTAAAGGTACAGCTAAGCGTGGAAAAAACGAAAAAGAAGATACCATCTTTAAAAAAGAACTTCAAGCAAATTTAAAAGAACGAACAGAGAATGTGATGATTGTGGATGTGGCAAGAAATGACTTATCGCGCCTTGCTAAGAAAGGAACTGTAAACGTTGATAAACTATATGATATTGAATCTTACCAACAAGTACACCAAATGGTAAGCACCGTAAGTTGCGAACTAAAAGATAATACTTCTTTTGAAGACATTATTAACGCTACTTTTCCAATGGCTAGCATGACGGGCGCGCCAAAAATAAGAGCGATGGAATTAATAGATGAGTACGAATTATATAATCGAGGGCCATACTCAGGAACCCTAGGCTACATCGATGAAAATGGCAATTTTGACTTAAATGTTTTAATTAGAAGTATTTTTTATGACGAAGAAAAAAAGTATTTAAGCTTTACCGTAGGAAGCGCTATTACAGCTATGTGTCGCGCTGAAGATGAATATGAAGAATGTTTATTAAAAGCAAAAGCAATGATGGAAGTTTTAAATAATTGATTTATTCAACCATAAACGCTTTACTAATTACTTTTTTATTTTTATCTGTCAAATTCAAGATATATTGGCCCTTTATTAAATCAGCTGTAGATATTGTATTTTCTAAATTAACTGCACTCATGTGTTTTACAATTTTCCCCTGCATGTCGTAAATATTAATATTTACAGTAGCCGACAATTTATAGTTATCAATAGTTATATTTAAAATAGACGAACTAGGATTTGGATAAAGAGATAATTGAACTTCATTATTCTTTTTAAGTTCGCGTGTGCTTGTTAAAATATTACTATGACCATTAGCAAAAACATACTCGCCAAACTTTAAAGTGTCAACAGTAAAAAAACCTGTTTTACTGCCAATCTTAAACTTTGTATAACCAGATAACTCGTGCCAATCATCAGCTGCATTTTTTCGATATAATAAAATAATGCTATCTCCATTTACAACTGTTAAACATGTATCTAAATAACTGTTTCCCGACATCGTTTTATTTCCATCATAATTAAATCTAATTTTACTAGCAAAACCTGAAGATAATATTCCGTCAACCTTCCAGTAATGTTGTGAATTTAATCTGAAATTAAATGGGTTATTTTTAAATGGGTCTGGATTAGCAAAATTATGTTCTATTCTTATGTAAGACGAATCAATTCCTTTGTTTGAAACAATAATCGTAGCTCTTCCTAAGGTATAAGTAATAGTAGCATTTGTTTTGATCGTTTTAAATTCTGAAGAGATAGCATCACTTATTTTTGAATTAACATTCATTCCAACAAATGCAGGATTAACATTTGTATTCACAGTAAATGACTGTGTTGCTCCAGACATATTAATTGTTTTAATCTCTTTTGTCCAAGCATTATTCATAAAAGTTAATTCTAAAGGCACATTTGAGTAATAATTTGGCGCACCAAATAATTTTTGTTTCACATATACTGTTGATGTAAAAGGAGCAGATGCACCAATTGTTTTTACTGAATCGATCGAAAAATGCGGCCACCCCCCATTTAATACCCAATTATTAAAAAAGGGAACTAAATTTTGGCCAGAAGAAGTTTGCAATAAATCTCTAAATTCAACACTATTCATGTTTTTATATGCCTTTTGTTGTAGCACATATTTTAATCCAGCGAAAAAAGCTGTATCACCCATGTATGTCCTCAAAGTATGAGCTACATCTGCTCCCTTTCTATAAACATGATCTCCGTAGGTATATTGATGAGGAATACCAGATATTGCTCTAAATCCTTTCTCTCGAAGATGAATATACTTTACAATATCATCATGAATACTCTTTACTTCTGCTAAATATTTCGAATAGCTGTATGTCCACTCTAAAAATAAACGTTCGCTATAACTAGCCATACCTTCATTTAACCACATGTCTTCCTGTGTTTCACATGTCATTAAATCTCCCCACCAATGATGAGACAATTCATGCGCCATTAATTCTGACTCATAGGCAATGGCAGTTGCGGCCTGCGGAAAAGCAATATTAGTAGCGTGTTCCATAGCACCACTATTAAAAGGTACTAAACAATACCCCACTCGATTCCACACATATGGTCCATAATAGTTTTCGAAGCCTAGTATTGCATTAGGTAAATGGATAAATCCATTTTTTAACGAAGTTGTGTCACTTGGTCGAGCCGCTAATATGATTGGTAAACTACCATAAGCCGCATTCACATTCCAATTAACTTGAGCGTAATCAGCAACTGCAACAGACGCTAAATAAGAAGGAATTTCTTTATTTAAAATCCAATTTCTTGTATGAGTAGTTCCATTCGCTATGTCTGAGATTAAAATCCCATTGCAATAGGATGTTTTTGATAAAACCGTAGTTATATTAAATTCATAGAGAGATTTTTCAACAAAATTATCAAAGCATGGAAACCAAACTCTTCCGTAATTATGAGGATTAGCACCAAAACCAACGCCCAAATTATAAGCATAATTTCCACTAAACGAAAAACCACCCCATCCTGCTGGATCGCCTTGCGGCGAACCATGGTAATACACAGTAATATTAGCTGTATCTATTGTATTTAAGACAGAAGATAAGTTTACTCGAACCAAGGTATCATTATAAGTATAGGAAAGTAAAACCGTATTTTGTTTAATACTATCTATTGTCATTTTTAGTAAATCAAGACTGATTTTAGATTGTGAGTTTAACTTTGGAGTAAAACGCACTATTGTATGACCTTTTATTTTTTGGTTAGCAAAATCAGTAATATCCAAATTTATGGTGTACTTTAAAATATCAAACGTGTCGCTTCTTAAATTTTCGGGCGAGTAATAGATAGGTGTAGTAACTCCAGAAGTTTTTGAGGATTGACAATTATGAGTTTGGGATAAAACAGACGTGTTTTTAAATAGGAATACAATAAAAACAAAAGAATAAATAAATTTCATTATCACTAAATTTAAATAAAGTTAATTAAAATTAGTTAATTAGTAAAACCGAATAGGAGTTCGATAATTGTATATTAAAATTGCATTGCTAATATGAACTTAATTTCAAATAGAGATTTATTTGATTTAGTAAAATCACTATCTAAATCAGAAAAACGATTCTTAAAACTAACCGCCTCAGCTAGTGATTTAAATCCTAGTTTGATAATGCTATTTAATAACATCGAGTTAGCATCTGAATACAAGGAAGATTTTTTCAATAAAAGTTCAAAGTCAAAAACAGAATCTTTACAAATAAAAAGTCAAATTTCTGAAAACCTTTACAACTTTATTTTAAAATGTTTACGGTCCTTTCATTCAGAAAGTAGTGCCTCATATATTATCAAGGATGAAATTACCAACATTTTAAATTTATTTGATAAGGCTCAATATAAACAATGCCGAAAAATTTTAAATAAACAAAAACAAGAAGCTTATAGATTTGAACGTTTCCATTTTATTTTAGAGCTAATCGGCTTAGAAAAATTATTGATCTCCATTGAAACTCAATTTAATCTTAAAAACAATACTATTGAGGATTTGGTGAAAGAAGAACAAGATGTAATAGAAAAAGCAAAAAACTTAGGTACCTACACGTTACTTTATTCTAAAATCAACCTAAATACCCGTCAAAAAAACAAAGCAAAGACTGAACAAGATCTAGCAAATATCAATTCTTTTTTAAACTCCCCTCTTCTCAAAAACGAAAAATCTGCCAAATCTAAAAAAGCCTTAATCATCTTTCACCACTGTCGTTCTATTTTATTCTGCAGATGTCAAGATAACCAAAGCAGAGAAGAAGAATGTCAAACTCTCCTTAATATTATGGATAATAATAAAGAGTTGATTGAGGAAATGCCTAATCGTTATATTACCACTTTAAATAATCTAGTAAACATTTCTTATGAAGAAAAAAGATATAAGTCTTGTGACATTAGAATTAAACAACTAGAGGAAAAATCGGGTGTAAAAGCATTTAACACAACAGATTTGCAGTTAAAAATATTCACCTCTGTGTTAAACGGAAAACTAACCATCAATACAAATAGCGGAAAGTTGAAAGAATCTCAAGTTAATGTAGAAGAAATTGAGAAAGGATTAGTTGAATTTAAAGGCAAAATTAATAAGGAAGAAGTTTTAGTATTCTATTACAATATTGCCATTATGAATACCTATTTTGGTAATTATCAAAAGGCTCAAGATTATATCACTCTTATTTTAAACGAAGGAAATAATTTATTACGTGAAGATATACAATCCTTTGCCAGGATTCTTAATATTGGCTTGCACTACGAATTAAATAACTTTAAACAACTAGGTTATATTATTTCCACGATAAAAAATTATTACAAAACACAAATTTCTTATTTCAAAACAGAAAAATTAATTCTTTCTTATTTCGAAAAATTATCTGAATTAAAAATCCGAAATAAAGAAAATGAAAAACTCATATTTATTAGTTTTAAAAAAGATTTAGAGGAGGTCATGAAAGATCCTCACGAAAAAAATGTGAGTTTTTATTTTGATATTGAAGCATATATTGACTCTAAAATCAATCATATTCCTATGGATCAATTAATGCAAAAAAAATACGCCAAAGCTTGGTTAAACTAATTTATTATGAAGCCAACTAATCAGTTATTCGACATTATTAAATCTTTGACTCCTGAAGAAGAGAAAAAATTTAAATTATTATCATCTCTACAACAGGGTGATAAAAACTATATTAAGCTTTTTAATTTTATTCAAAAACAAGAAAGCTATGATGAAGATGAAGTAAAAACTTACTTTAAAAATGAGGTATTTGTTCAACATTTTGCCTCAGAGAAAAATCAGTTATTACATCATATTTTAAAAAGTTTGCGATTACATCGTCAAGAAACTAGTGCTAGCGCTAAAATTGATGAAGAAATTAAAAACATTCAACTTTTATTTAATAAATCACTATATAAGCAATCACGTAAACAATTAAGTATCATTAAAAAAATGGCTCAAGATTATGAGTTGTTTTACAGCTTACTTGAAATAGTTGAACTTGAAAAAGTACTAATTGATATGGAAGCACATTTTGGAGATATCAATTACAGAACTTTAGATGAATTAATTGAAGAAGAAAATGACTTATTTAATAAAATCGAAAACTATGCAGCATTTGAACTTCAGCTAGCTAAACTAAATGCGCTATCATCTCGCTTGATGATTGCCAGAAGCAAAGAAGATGTAAAAGAAATATCTGACATTATAAAAGAGGTAAAACACTATTCAAATAAAGAAGGTTTTTTATCTAACAAATCAAAAATACTATTTCTGTTTATTAATGGTGTAGCAAACATGCTGTTAAATGAAATGGATGAAGTTCATAAAGCGCTTTCTGAATTAATTATAGAATTAGAAAACAAACCGGAAATCATTTCGGAAATGCCATATTACTATATAGTTGCACATGGCTATTTAGTGAGATATTGCGCTATTAAGAAGCAATATAATGACGGCTTTAAAATGATTGATAAATTAAAATCATTAGCTCTTAATGAAATGTTTAAATCTACTGATTTACAAATTACCATTTTTACTCAATCCTATATTACCGAAATGGTTTTGTATTCATATATTGGCCAGCATGAAAAAGCTACTCATGTTATCCCTTTTGTTATTAAAGGCCTAGATAAATATGAAGCTAAAATTAACAATGAAGATTTAGTGAGAATCTATCACACAATCAGTATGGTTTATTTTGGTGTTGGCGAATATAACAAAGCATTACATTGGTTAAATAAAATTATTAATACCAATTACGAAGACTTACGTCAGGATATTATTCGTATATCAAAATTAATTAATTTGATTGTGCATTTTGAGCTTGGTAACGACGACTTATTATCTTACATCTACAAATCTAGTGTACGTTTTTTCGCACAACAAGAAAAACAATACAAATTTGAAACTGTATTTTTAGATTATTTTAAGAAAATTGCTCTGTCAAAGCGTGATAGCAAACAAAAAGAGACCTACGTGAAATTTAAAGAAGAATTACAAAAAGTATTTAAAGACAAATACGAGAAAAATGCATTAGAATATTTTAATTTTTACGCGTGGTTAGATTCTAAAATTCACACTATTAGCTTTGCTGATGCCATTAAAATCAGGAGACAAAATCTTTAGTATTAATTCACTAAACCTGTTTCAATATCATTTCTAAATGCGTGTCTATCTATTTCTTTACCAAGTGTATCATAAAATAACCAAAGACTATCTCTTAAATCATTTTTATACCAGCCTGAATAATATAGTTTTCCATTAGAGTGATAAACCATGGTTGCTCCATGTTTCTTTCCCTTATCATAAAAGCAATCACTCCATTTTAATCCATTTTCATAAAATGCCATCCATTCTCCATGGCGTTTTCCAAATCTAAAAAAACCAGTAAATTTAATGACACCATTTGGATATTTATCAATATAATCACCTGTATAATCAGAATCTGGAGGCTGAATCAAATATTTATTTAACTCATTAACGATACGTTGAGAATCAGCATTTGAAATTCCTTTTAACGAATCTTGTTTTTGTTGCTCACTATCAGAACCACCACCTTTGCAATTAAAAAATAAAATGCCTAGGCTCGTTAACACAATAAATTGAATAGTTCTTAATTTTGTCATAACTTATTTTTTTCGTTCGATTGAATAATTTACTAATTGTATTAAACTTTGTTTAGAAGGACTATCTGGCACTGAAGCTAATTGAGCTAATGCTTTTTCTTTATATTGATGCATTATTTTTTCGGCATACTGGATGCCACCTTTTTGAATAACGAACTCAATTACTTCTGCCACTTTTTTAGGGTCATCATTATGGTTTTTCACAATGTTGATGATTTTTCTTTTTTCTAACCAAGAACTATTACTTAAAGCAAATATTAAAGGTAACGTCATCTTCTTTTCTTTAATGTCAATACCTGTTGGTTTTCCAATAGAGGTATCATCGCCAAAGTCAAACAAATCATCTTTGATTTGAAAAGCAATGCCTGTATTAATTCCAAACTCTTTAAACTGATTAATTACATTTTCATTATTAGTTACCGAAGCTACGCCAGCCGCACAACAAGCTGCAATTAATGCCGCAGTTTTTTTGGTAATAATTTCAAAATAAATTTCTTCGGATATATCTAGCTTACGCGCTTTTTCAATTTGCAATAATTCGCCTTCGCTCATTTCACGAACCGCTGTACTCACAATCTTCAATAAATGAAAATCATTATTATCTAACGATAATAATAACCCACTTGACAATAAAAAATCACCAATTAAAACAGCTATTTTATTTTTCCATAAAGCATTAACGCTAAAAAAACCGCGGCGCTCGTTACTATCATCAACTACATCATCATGAACTAAAGTAGCAGTATGAAGCAATTCAATTAAAGAAGCTGCTCTATAGGTACTTTCATTTATTTCTCCGGCACTTTGAGCACTCAAAAAAACAAACATGGGACGCATTTGCTTCCCTTTACGTTTTACAATATAATTAGTAATTTTATCTAATAACGGCACGCTACTTTTCATCGACTGTTTGAACTTAATTTCAAACTCGTCCATGTGCTTATTAATTGGCGCTTTTATTTGATCAACAATATTGCTCATTATTAAAAAAGTAGCGTAAATATATGGTTTAAAACATTGATTTTATAATACTTCTGGTGTTATTTACATTTATTAGGAATCTTAATGACAAAAAAAATCCTCCCATTTCTGAGAGGATTTTTAAGCAATTTAAAAAGTTTAACCCTTAATTATACCCTAGTCAATTGCCTTTATCTTAATTTAAATTAATTGCAGGAATTTTTCCTTCTTTAATTAAATTGATTGTTTTTTGTTTATGATCTTCGAAACTACCAAACGCTAAAGCATCTAACATTTCTGAACGAGACATATTTGGATTACCAAATTGTTTTTTAATATCTTCAGAACAACGATCAACGTATTTTTCAAATTTATTAGGAGCCCATAAATAATCTTTTTTTATAGCTTCTTTTTCGATTTTAAATTCTTCTGGTAAACCGCCTTCAATTTTTGATTTAATATCTAAACCTTCGTAAGATTTTGGTAATTGACGATTGTCAAACAAAAATGGTTTAGAAATCATAATCACATGTTTCTTTCTTTTAGGGTCTATCATTGATAAACCTTCAATTCTAAGTCCCTTTTTCTTAAGAGAACCGAATTTACTTTCAAAGCTTTTTAAAATCTCAAACATGGCGGTATAGTTACAGTTATTAACAAAGGTAAACGCAAAATTGTTAATAAACTAACTTATTAGACGAAAACGCCAAAAATGACCTACCAAAAAATGTTTAAAATATGTTTCTTACGTGTTAATTACACGTTAAAAAGCAGTTAATTACCTTTATAATACTTTAATAATCAATATATTACAATTAAACCGATAACATGTTTAAAATACAAATTTCACTAACTTAAAACGGTAGCTGTTTTTCGAGCTCCAAAGTCCAAAATTCGATCAATAAAACTATAAGGCTTATATCCGTTAATTGCCGCTTGATGGTAAATACATGTTGCTGGCGTCATTCCAGGTAAGGAGTTGACTTCTATGAAGATAACTTCCACGTGATTGACATCAAAAATTCTTACAAAAGCATCAATTCGACAATACCCCACAATATTTAACACTTTTGCCGCAGCTCCTAAAGTCTCTTTTACTTTATTAGAAATCAACTGTCTCTCTTTTTCATCTCGTGAATAACGAGCTGGGGTAATATTTTGTCCTTGACCTGCCAAGAATTTCTCTTCCAAACTTAATATTTCGCCACTTGCCAAGGCTTCAGAAGCTTCAAATACCTCATACTCCACTTCGCCTTTTGCATTCAGCTTAGTTAACATACCGCCTGTAATTTCTAAGAAATGTTTAGCGCCATTTTTGCTAATCAATTCCTCAACCAACAATACTTGCTTTTGAGGAAATTCTTCTTTGTCTTTGATATGCAATATTTCTGCTGCCTTCACATCAAATGCTTCCGAATTTCTAAAAATCAAAGTGGCGAATGCTTCAAACTCTTCAAAACTCTTGATCATTTTCACCGCACTACTACATCCATCATCCACCGGTTTTGCAATTAATGGGTACACATAATCGCTTTGTAGAGTTTGTTTGATTTTTTCTTTATTGTTTTTCCAATCCTCATTAGTAATTAAACAATGTTTGGCTGCCAAGAAACCATGCTTCATTAAGATTTCGTTGGTTCTAAATTTATCTATGGTAATAGATGAACTTTCTTTACCCGAACCATTGTATGTTAAACCAACCGCTTCTAATTTTTCTTGAATGGCGCCATCTTCGCCTGGACGTCCATGTAAAGCAATAAATACTTGTTTTACTTCTTTGGCCAAATCTGAGTAACTTAATTGTTTTGGTGCAATTAAATTATTTGGCGAGCCGTATTTATCTGTAATAGTATGACACTCTTCAATAATTTGTTTAACTACTGGATGTATTTTCCAATTATTGATTTTATCTTTTATATCATCCGCATTATCTTTTAATAAAGCATTGATAGGAATTTGATACATTAAATGATTGGCATTATCTCCTGTTAAGAAAACTGGAATTGGCGCATACTTTTCAGAAGATGCTAGTTTTTCAAAAATGTTTCTTCCGCTTTCTACAGAGATATGTCGCTCTGATGAATAACCACCCAAAATAACTGCTACAGGAATTTTATTATTAATCGCATTTTTCTCATTATGTAAAAAAGTATCTAATTTATTTAATAACGGTTCGTAAACTGATGCTCCCTTACTATTTTTAATACGTTTGCTTAAAGAAGTACGAATAATGTATGTTAAGAATTGAGAAGGCGTTAAACCAATTTCTGCCGCTTGATGAAAGAAGAAAGAAGACGGCATCATTCCAGATGTTGTATTTGGATCATTTAAAAATACTTTTCCATCCGTGCTTAAAAAACCATCAATACGAGCATACACATCAAAACATAATTCAGAGAATAAACGTTTGCATTCTTTTCTGATGGCGTTGATTTGCTCATCGGTTGCTTCAATAGGTGTAATCTTGCGAGATAAACCTGGCAAATACTTACTACGGTAATCAAATAATTCTTTTCCTTTTCTAATTTCTGTTGGAGGAAGAGCAATTGCTTTATTATTAGAATCTGTATCTTCTAAAACAATGCAAGAAAATTCTTTTCCTTCAATAAAACCTTCAATCATCACGGTGCTTTCGCCATCCAATGCCTCTAAAACAAAGCCTTCTGTTTTATCGCAGTTATTATTTAAGAAAGAGATTAATTCGTATTGGTTGTAAAATGTTAAGACTTCGTTGTTCTCGACTTCGCTCGAACTGACAAGACCTAAATCTATTTTTATAGGCATGCCAATGCCTTCGCGAATATCAGACAATGAACGCACATAATCAATTTGTTGTTTCTCAGATAATTTTTTCCATTCAGAAGAATCCAACCATTTAGTAAAAAATGCTTTTTCGACTGCGGCCATAAAATGGGAATTGCTATCTTCATTAAAAATAGAAATACCAATCGACGAACCTTGGTTAGCTGGTTTAATAACCATTGGGAAACCAATTTCTGCTTTAGCTTTCTCCCAAACACCTTTTACATTTCCATTAATCCAATCTGTTCTATCAATGGTGAAGAATTTAGGACTATTAAATCCTGCATTTACCATTAATTTTTTCTGAACACTTTTATCAATGCCAATCGCACTTGGCAAAATCCCACTACCTGAATACGGAATATGTAAATACTCCAATAATCCTTGTATACGTCCATCTTCACCATAAGGCCCATGCAATGCTAAAAAAGCGAAATCAATTAAAGAAGCTAATTCATGTGCCAAAACTTTTTTTCCAATTTTAGAAATTAATTCATCTTGTTGATGAATTGTTAAAGCACCTAAGTTCTCTGCGTAATATTGAAAATCGGTATTATTTGCTGGAATAAATTCTACTGGAGGATAAAAATCACGAATGGTTCCTTTGTAAACAAAATTCCAATGCAATAGTACAAAATTGCCAAACGAATCAACAAACAAAGGAATAGCTTCGAAAATAGATTTATTTAAATTATCATAAACCGTTCTTCCACCTGCAAAAGAAATTTCACGCTCTTTCGAGCGACCACCAAATAGAATTCCAACTTTAATTTTAGACATGCTTAACCTTGCTTAATTTGTAAAGTTTAAAGTTAATGTGCTAAAGGAAAAATTAGGCTATGAGAAGAAGAAACTATGAACTAAAGAATGTTAAAATGTCGTCTTAAAATTATCTTAAACTACCCCATCTCGTTTTAGCCATCCAGTAATACTCATGCGTTGTTTTTGAGTTACTAGTACTTCATGCTGCAATTCATTACTTTTAAATAAAACGGTTTTACCTTGAGTTGGAGCAATATGTTTATTGTTGTAAGTTTGGTAAACAACTAATTCGCCACCGTCACTTTTTTGCCAATCATCATTCAAATAACTTATCATTGAGTATTTACGACTCGAGTTATCCTGAAATTGATCGATATGCCTTTTATAAAAACCTCCTATTTCATATAATGAATAATGAAACTCATATCCTGTTATGCCTGCAAAACAACTTCTGTTAAGATATTTTATAAAATCATCTATTTGATCCAAAAAATCGTTTTCATATTCATTATCATGCTTTCGATCGAGCCAATAAATAGAATCATTTCTGACCTTATCATCAAATAACAGTTTATTATCATTACCGATACCAGCCTTTAACAGTTGATTCTTTTCAAGAAGGGTCAATAAATTTTGCTTAAGATTATCTGTAAGCTCATCACTTAAAAAATGATTAGCAATCCCTACTTTTTCACTAATAAAACTACTGATTAAAACTTCAAATTCATTTTCCACAGGCATAAAAGCCTGATTAGACAGACAGATACTAAAGGTAGTTTAATTAATGTGGCAACCAAGTTTATTATTTAACTCTCGGAAAATGCAATTATAGAAAGTTTAAAAACATTCACCAACTGTAAAATAAAAGCCTCTATTATAATTATCCGAGTATCCATAATCTACTCGCAGATTCAAATTTTCTTTCTCTAAAATAGTTAAGCGGAGGCCGCCGCCAAAGCTGCCTTTTAAACTTCCTGTATTCATATTTTTGGGTTTATCATAAACATCCCCTACTCCTCCAAACACACAAGCACTTATTTTCCAAAAAATATGGGCTCGATATTCGACAATAGCAGAATACATGGAATTATCTCTAAAACGACCTTGATAAAACCCTCTTAAATTACCTGCGCCTCCTAATGACGCCATCGATCTGTAAGGCGTTTCTCCAAAAGTTGAGTAATTATATAACTGGCAAGCTAAAATATGTCCCTTAAATAATTTCTTGAATAAACGAATCTCTGTTTTCCATTTATTTAAAGAGTACGTAGACGCTAATTCCTTGTTATAAGTTGTAAACTGAGTTTGCATAAATAGTCCTTTAGTTGGCCAAAACGTAGAATTACGTGTGTCATAACTCGCTGAAAAACCAAAACCTGTAATATTGTAATTTGTTTTACCGTAAAATTTAGTTGAATCCATTACGCCACCTTGAGTGTATTGGACTTTAAAAATATTTTGATAATCCGCTAAGAGACCAAAAAAAATGTGTTTGAGAAATTTACGTTTGATATGCGGGCTAACACTAACTTCCTCAAATACATATTTCTCGACATCTCTATTTTTCGAGTTCTGTCCAATTCCCCAAAAATTGTCAGGGAAATAGCTATGCGAAGAATTTAAGTAAAGAATATATTTCTCTTTCGGAAAATATATTGTTGCATCAACTGCTTGTATATTTTGCTGACGTTGAGAAAAAATCCCTAAAGCTGTAATCACCGACATTCTTGTTAAGGAATCACTTTTATGGGTTGTTTTAAAATTTGCTGATGCAGAAAGTCCATAAGCCCATCCAGTTTCGGGTGTTTTAAAAAGGACAGGTATTGCAAGATAATTTACCCGCTTAGCTGTGTCCATCCTAAATTGTGCTTTCAACAAAATAGGTAAACAAAAAACAACTATGATAATTTTTAAACGCAAATAACTCTATTAAAGATTATTAAAATAATAATTTTCTTAATCCAATTAACAAAAAAATAAATAGGGTGTAAACAATAAAAAATATGGGAATAAAATTAATTAAATTCATTGTTAACATAACCGCCATAATTAATAGTTGAAAGCCTAATCCATAAATTGAAACTATTGTCATAAACCAATGAGGAAATTTTTCGCATTTATAAGCTTCTTTATCTAAGAAATGAATAACACGATCAAAAAGTCCATAAAGTAAAACATAAGCCACAAATAAAATATTTACTGATTTTTGGGATTCGCCTAATAAAGCTTTAGGTGTTTTATATTCAAAAATTTTACTTGTAGAATCTCCATCTAATGATTTATTTCTTAAAATCACATAATAATAATTATACAAAGTGCCTTGCAATTGCAAACATATAAAGGCTATAAGTGTCATAAAAAAACTAGTTTTAGATACATAACAAATAGCCATCAGAAATAAAAAGTTGAGTATAATATCAAACACACTATCTAAATATCTCCCAATATAAGATGGTTTTTGATTTAATCTAGCCAATTCTCCATCAGCAGCATCAATACATGATTTGAGGAGTATAAAAAAGCTTGCAAAAATATAGCTTCCTTTTACAATACAAAAAACAGCTACTAAACCAGATATACCGAACAGCAAAGTAACATGTATAGCTGTGAAACGTGTATTTTTTAATTTATTGGCAAAAAAAATAGCGGGTGATCTTGCATAATCTGATAAATCAAAAAATTTATCTTGAGCAGTGAGTTTTGACATTTAAAAACAAGTGCATAATAACTGGACAATATAGTCTAATCAATAAAGTTACGATAATTTGTGAAGGAATAACTTATTTAACAGAGCTCTAATCTACTTTACTATTAAAAAAATTCAATAATTGATAGGTAATTAAGGCATCCATTTCGCAATAATCAATTAATTGTTGTTTGATATGTTCAGCTTCAATCGCATTTTGTTCTAACAAACTTTCATAAATATACATGGCGCTGATGCCAGATTGTATCTCTAAATTATTAAAACCAGCCTCTTGGTTTACCAATGGAGCAATACTTTTTAAGGTAAAATTACCTTTCATGTCGGGATGATAGTAATTGCCTTTTCGGATAGGCTCAGCTAAATCAACAATTTTACTTTTTAAATCCGAAATATCATTTCTGTACTCGGGATATAATTCAACCAACTGATTTAATACCGTTTCTTCTAATGATTTATCAAACATTAAGATAGAATTGAACTGTTTGGTTTCGACTATAATTCGTTCTAAAAAATCTTTTCTTAAATCTTCTTCAATAGGTTTAAAATAACTGTAGTTTTTTATTTCTCCATTTTCTTCCGAAATCATAGAAAACAAAAATGGAATTTGTTGAAAAGGCTTAGTTCCATTGTAATAAGGAATAGCAGGCATCCACACTTCAATATCTAAACTACACATAGGTTGTTTGATATTAGAAATAAATGCTTTGACCTCTTCTTTAAAAATTTGTTCTTTTTGTTCGATGGCTGCTTTTACCTGAATCTTTATTTCCTTATGTTCAATGGTATTAATATCAATTTCATCAATACGTTTGATGTTTTGATCATACAACTCAAACATGGCTTGCTTGGTTAACTTACCAAGCGTTAAAACAGAATTAGGCTCATTGATATTTTTCCAACAAGTACCCAAAAAGTCGCACTCATAAGGCTGAAAACAATGAGCCCCAATTTTAATATCAGGAATTTTATTTTGTTCTAAAGTTTGTTTAGCAATCTGTGTTTTATGAGCAAAGTACTCTACATTTTTTATAGCATCTTTCATTACCGACGTTTTTTTAAACAACTTTGTAATATCTAATTCGCCATCTAATAAATATTTAGGATTCATCGTTAGTAAATTAAAATCTACTAAATCTGGTAAGCAATTTTTTATTACGTAGTATTGGAAACAAGCGTCTTTTACATATGTATCTGTAATTTTTAAAGAGCTCTTTACTTCATAAGCAATCCACTTATCTTCATGTTTATGAAGAATATCCACCATCACTAGCAAATCATCATAGATGAAAGTAGCTTCGTAAATAGTTTTGACACCTTGTGCAATTAAATGTTTTGTTTTTTCTGCAAATAATTGTTGATCTCTTTTTTCACCAGCTGTTACATCAATCCCACCTGCAAATAGTTGCTGTGCAAAAATACCAACATCAGTTCCTCTCTTAAAAATCAATTGTTTTTCTTTTGACAAAGAATCACGTAAGTAGTAATGATTTTTATATAAATAAAAATGCTTTAAACATTGTTCTGCTTTGATAAAAGCTGATTTACTAATTGGTGAACTCATAAACACTTAGTGATACTGTTCCAAAGCAGGTCTGCAGATTTATCCCATGAAAACAAATTTTTTCTCTCTTTTCCTTTTTGTATGAGTTCATTACGAAGCGACGGATTATTAAACAACTCCAACATTCCGTTACTAATGCTATTTACTTCAAAGGGATTGACTAATAAACCTGCGTCTCCAGCTATTTCGGGCATACTAGTTGTATCACTACAAATCACTGGCGTTTTACATTGCAACGCTTCCACAATTGGAATTCCAAAACCTTCAAAGTATGGAACAAAAGCCAACGCAAACGCACTGGCCATAATTTTTTCTAATTCTTCTTGCGGTTGGCGGCCTGTAAAAATAATATCATTTTTAAATTTAGATTTATCAATAACCCGCTTCACATCACCTTCGCTAGAATAAACGGCACCAACTAACACTAATTTATAATCAGATTTTGATTGTTCTTTAAATATATCAAAAGCCGCGATTAAACGATTTAAATTTTTACGTGGACTTTGAGAACCAACAAATAAAAAGAAAGGTTTACCCTGAGAAAATTTTTCTCTAATGATTTGTTGTGATGGATCGGATAATGGTGTAAAACCTTCATTAATTCCGTTATACACCACATCAATTTTATGAGCATCAATATGATAATTTTTTGAAATATCGTTTTTGCTATATTCGGAAACAGTTGCAACACGAGTTCCTAATTTTGCGTACTTCGGGAAAAAGTGATTATAATATTTACTCGTTAAAGGCTTTAAATCTTGAGGATTATGTAAAAAATTAATATCGTGAATGACTGGCAATTGTTTGCATTTAGCGCCTGGCGATAAAAAACCATCAGGCGATAAAAACAAATCGGGATTCATACGATTTAATAAATTTTTAACCGATAAATGAAACCAAGCGTAATATAAAAATGGATGGCGTGCCTGTGGACCAAGAACCAAAGGTGTTATATTATCCGAAAAAATAAATTCTTCGTTATAATCTCTATCAAATAAAAAAACAAAATGAACATCGGGATTATTTTGAGTTATACGCTTCAGCGTTTGATAACTAAACCATCCGATTCCATCTAATTTGTTTTGAATTAAGAGACGAGTATTGACTACTATTTGCAATTGATTATTTTACTGCAAAATAAGGGAAATTTTAAACTAAAAAAATTGATTTGTCTATTTTATTTACAGATTAAAGTCATATTAAACCAATACCAATGGAATATCAATTTTATGCCTTACACTTTCAACAGTAGTACCAAATAAAATATCCTTAAAAGTGGTGTGACCATGCGTTCCCATAACCAACAAATCACAACTATCCACCAATTTAGGGATAACTGATTTAGGACTTCCAAATCCTAATTTCACTTCACAATGATAGCCTTGATCTAACAATTGATTTTTGTATGCTAATAAATTAGCACTATCTTCTATTCTTTCATGGTCGTTTGTATCTTCTCCGTACATGACTGCATTGGTACTTTCGAGAATATGTATCAATACATAGTGTGCTTGTTTACCGCCAAGCATCAAGGCTTTGTTAATGGCTTTATTATCACTCGCGCTAAAATCAACAGTAATAGCAATAGATGAATAAGGTTTTGGTGTTTCGAAATTAATTTTAGCAACGTCTCCATGAAACTGAGAAGATACTTGTTGCTTAGCCTTTTTAAATAAGGGTTCAAAGGTTATAAATAATAAAATACCTAAACACAATAACATAAAAGGAATCACTATAAACCCGATTAATGTTGCGTATTCAGATTCTTGTAACCATTCTTTTACTTTATTAAATAACATTTGACAATTCAAAAACACAATCACTGATACAGAAATCCAAGAAGCAATTTTTTGCCATAAAGGAATAACAAATTCGCCCATACGTTTTTTATTACTCACAAAATGAATTAATGGAATGATAGCGAAACCTAATTGTAAACTTAAAATCACCTGACTCAATACTAGTAAGTCGCCAGTTTTATCTTCACCTAAAAAGTAAATCGTTAAAAATGCGGGAACGATTGCAATTAAACGTGTTAATAATCTTCTAATCCAAGGTTGTAATCGTAAATTCAAATAACCTTCCATGATGACTTGTCCGGCTAATGTTCCTGTAATCGTAGAACTTTGTCCGGCAGCAATTAAGGCAATGGCAAATAACAGAGGTGCCAAAGTACTACCTAACATGGGCGCCATCATTTTATGAGCATCTTGTATTTCGGTGACTTCAACACCCGTATTAAAAAATGTAGTGGCAGCAATAATTAAAATAGCAGCATTGACAAAGAGTGCTAAATTTAAAGCAACGGCACTATCAATGATATTAAAACGAATAGCTTTTTTTATTTCGATGGGAGTTCTTTCAAACTGCCGCGTTTGAACTAAGGAAGAATGTAAATATAAATTGTGTGGCATAACTGTAGCGCCAATAATACCAATAGCAATGTACAGAGCATTTTCGTTTGTAAAGCCTGGTATTAAACCTTTTGATATTTCAATGACATCGGGTTTTGCAATCAATAACTGAATAAAAAAAGACACTCCTATAATGGCTACTAATGAAATAATGAAGGCCTCTAATTTTCGAATACCTGAATTCAATAAAAATAACAACACAAAACTATCCAATACTGTAATACATACACCTCCTAAAATAGAAATGGAAGGAAATAACAAATGGATACCGATTGCCATACCTACTACTTCTGCTAAATCGCAAGCAGCAATAGCAATTTCGGCGAGTACGTATAAAAAATAATTAATAAATTTTGAGTAATGATCTTTTGAGGCTTGCGCTAAATCTCTGCCGGATGCAACACCTAATCTAACGCAATGACTTTGTAAAAGTAAAGCAATTAAATTACTCATTACTAAAACCCAAATTAAACTATAGCCATATTTACTTCCACCTTCAATGTCGGTTGCCCAGTTGCCTGGATCCATGTAGCCAACACTAATCATATAGGCTGGACCAATAAAGGCTAATAGTTTTCTGAATCCTCCTTTGCTAGAAGTATTTACAGAAGCATTAACTTCATCTAAGGATTTATGATTATTAGTAGGCAAGGTTCAATACTATTTTCTTAACTCAAAATTAGCACCTAAATAAACACGACGAACCATTTCATCATTTGCTAAATCTTCGGCGGAACCAGATTTAATAACTTCGCCAGCATAAAGCAAATACGTTCTATCGGTGATGTTTAATGTTTCATGAACATTATGATCAGTTATTAAAATACCAATGTTTTTATCTTTCAATTTACGAACCACACTTTGAATGTCTTCTACAGCAATAGGATCAACACCAGCAAAAGGTTCATCTAATAAAATAAATTTAGGGTCGGTTGCCAGCGCTCGTGCAATTTCTGTTCTTCTTCTTTCTCCACCAGATAATTGATCTCCTAAATTTTTACGCACATGGTGTAAAGCAAATTCATCCAACAAACTTTCAACTTTATGTTCTTGCTCCGCTTTCGTTTTTTTAGTCATTTGTAAAACAGCACGTAAATTATCTTCGATGCTCAATTTTCTGAATACGGAGGCTTCTTGAGGCAAATAACCAACTCCTAATTGCGCTCGCTTATACATAGGTTCATTGGTAATATCCATGTCATCTAAATATATTTTTCCAGAATTGGGTTTTACCATCCCTACAATCATATAAAAAGAGGTTGTTTTACCAGCTCCATTTGGCCCCAATAAACCTACAATTTCTCCTTGTTGTACCTGAACACTAACATTGTTAGCTACAGTTCTACTTTTATATTTTTTGACTAAATTTTCTGAGCGAAGAATCATGTGCGTATTTAATATCTACCAAATATAATCAAAGATATGCTATGTGATTATACAAAAAATGTGAATGTTTATACACTAAAACATTAACTGAAACCCAAATTTTACTCCAAAATTATCAATGGCTCGAGGTCTCAAATAGGTTGAACGCCATAAAGCATCAACTCTAAATACTTTAAAAATATTTTCAATACCAGCGCTCACTTCTACATAAGGTTCATTTCCTAAAGCGCTCAACGTTGTTGGGAAAATTAAAGTTCGTTTGTTTTTTTCATTCACACTTCCCCAAAGTGCTTTTGCTGTAATCACCTCTCTCCATTTTAATTTTTTAATTAAAGGGATTTTATTAAATAATATTCCTTCAAAATGATGAAACATACCAACAGAAGCGTACTGATCACTTGCAAATTCATAGTATTTCATCATATTAAACGACATATAATCGTAAACATAAGTTTCGTTACCTCCATGCAATTCCATTAGCGGGTAAGCTACTGCTCCAAAAATTTTACCTACTTCGGCCGTATAATCTGTATATCCTAGTAATGAAATTAAACGAACTCGATCACTTAAATTTAATACTACCTTTTGATAATCATATTCTCCTCTAAATGCGTTTTGAAGAGATTTAGCATAATTAACTTGCATAACAGGCCATTTAGTTCCTAGACTAATTCTGCTGAAATCACCGCTAATGAATTTTTCTTTATAGGCAAATCGTACATTCAATCTCACTTCTGTATTACGAATATTTTCTTTCGTTCCAATGCTTCCATCATTTTTATAATATGTATAAGCGTTTGCTAATAAAGGTGTTATGGTTCTTCCTATTAATGTCACCTTAGATGTTAATCCATCCACCCACTCTCTTTCATACCAAGCATAGGTTTGATCAACACGAGTTAAATTAGTTAAAGGACTTGTTCTGAAAAGGGAAGCAAAAAGATTATCTTGAGAGAATCCATTTTGACTTTGCCCTAAAATCTCATAATCACTTTTATAAGTCATTCCAACTAACTGACGGTGTGGTTTTTTGGAAAGAAAACTCTTAAACCCTAAGCTGTATTTAAATTTTTCATCTTTAAAGCCATAAGCAACATAACCTTGTAACTCATACCATCGACTGAATTTACTACTAGTTCTTCCTCCAAAACGCACACGCGCTCCTTCAATTTTATTATAACTAACCAAGTTAAAGTAGGGTCCGATTTCAAAATTATTAACCACCTTGTAACCCGACACAAAAATGGTGAAAATATCTACCCATGTTTTATACACAGGTAAGGTTTTGATCGTATCTATCATGTGATAAATTTTCTTCTCTCTAATAGATAAACTATCATGGCGATGAGTATTCCAAAATTCATCATTATGTTTTAAGGCAGAATCCTCTACAATAATTTTATCACCAAATTCATAAAACTTAATATCTTTTGGCTGATTAATTTTAAAATCTTTGTAGGAAGTTGTTTTTCTGCCATAAATACCAACTTGATTTTTACTCATCGCAAAATCAATCACTAATCTATCTTTGCTCAACATCCAAGCACTATCAACCTTTGTAAATTCCTGAACAACATTAGCTGCATTAATAAAGTTAATATTAGCATCTTTTGGAATACTCATTTCTAATCTTTTAACAGCCCAAGTTGTATCTGCAATCCACATATTACCACTAAAACATAACTCTTGCGGACGTTTAGATTTAAAACGAATATGATAGCAACGCGTATTGCCTATAAACAAACTATCTTCTAAATAATATTTATAATAGAAAAATCCATTATCAGAAATTGGGCTCACGAAATCCTTTCCAAATACTAAAATATTATTATCGTAAATATTAATATTTTGATACATATCGCCCATCACAGAAGTTATACTGGTATTTTCAATACCTGTAATTTTATTGGCTTTAATAACTTCTTTTTTTAATGTTGGATTACTTCTAAAATAGATGTCGGAAATTGCTTCGGTAATAAAAATTGGTAAAGAAGGTTTTTCGCCAGAATTTAAACTATCCACGTTATCAAATACAAATTTGATAGGCTTGAACACCTTTCGTTCTTGCATTTCTTTCGGAATTCGATTCAAATCAAACTCAACTTTATTGTAAGTTTCATATTGATAAGCATCGAGTTTACGTTTATTGTTAAATTCCTTATTTGCAATAACGTTTCGTATAATACGATGAGCAGGATTTTCTCCAGCTTTTACAACTACTTCCAGTAAATTAACGCCTTCTAAAACCATGGGCATATTTACCACTTGATTTTCTCCGCGTTTTATAGCTTTTGATATTTTTTTGTAACTAACATAAGAAGCAACAATTGAATCTCCTAATTTAGAAGTCGTTATAGAGTAATTTCCATCAAAATCGGTAGTACCACCAACAGTAGTTCCTTTAATCAGTACAGGAACAAAGGGTAAAGGCTCTTTTGATTCTGCATCAAATACTTTACCTGTAATTGTATAACTTTGCGCATAGTAATCTATACTAAAGAAAACAAGTAATAAAAAAAAGCAAAAATGAAGTTTCTTAACCATTAATTTTAATAATCTTAAAAGTAATACTTATTCATAAATACTTCAACTTTATTTTAGAAAATTTATTATACTTGAAGGAGCTATTATTGCACTATAAAAGCTAAAAAAAATCAAGAATCTCATTTTAAAATTACTTTAATTACAAAAAACAAATTATATGTTAACTCTAACTCCGTCCGAATTAAACGTTCCACAATTACATCAATATTTATTGGGTGCTATTGGTCCACGACCTATTTGTTTTGCAAGTACGGTTGATGCACAAGGTAATCACAATGTAGCTCCATTTAGCTTTTTTAACGTATTTAGCGCAAAGCCTCCTATTGCTATTTTCTCACCTAACTTAAGTGGTAGAACTGGCCAAGCAAAAGACACTCATTTAAACATTAAAGAAGTTCCTGAATGCGTGATTAATATTGTTAATTACAATATGGTTCAGCAGATGAGTTTAGCAAGCAGTCCTTTTCCAAAAGGGGTGAGTGAATTTGAAAAAGCTGGCTTTACTCCTATTGCGTCAGATTTAGTGAAACCAATGCGCGTAAAAGAAAGTCCCGTTCAATTAGAATGCAAAGTATTTGAATTAAAAGAAATTGGCAATTGCAATTTAGTGATGTGTGAGATTGTGAAAATTCACATAGACGAATCAGTATTGAATGAACACAGCTTAATTGACCAACAAAAAATTGATTTAGTAGCACGTATGGGTGGTAATTGGTACTGTCGTGCGCATGGTGATGCCTTATTTGAAATTGAAAAACCTATTACCACTATTGGTATTGGATTTGACCAAATTCCTGCTGCCATTAAATCAAGTGCTGTATTAACGGGAAATAATTTAGGGCAATTAGGAAACGTTGAAGTGTTGCCAACTAGCGAGGAAATTACTGAACATAACAAAACAATTTCCAGAGCTTTTGCTAGTGAAAAAGAAAAACATCAATTTGCTAAAACCTTATTAGACGCTAATAAAGTAAAAGAAGCTTGGTGTGTTTTGTTAGGTTAAATAAGATATGACAATTGTCAGATTTGAAAATGACTTTTGTTCTTTCTAATTATATATTGAGTTTTTAAATTTGACTATAACTAAAAAAAATATAGCCATGCAAAAACACGATTTATTACACGAATTTCCTGAAATGAAAGATAAAATCCATGAATTAAAAACAACTGATACTCATTTCAGAAAACAATTTGACGAATACCACGAAGTGGATCACCAAATTCATAGCTACGAAAGTGGGGCAACAGCAACAACGGATGAGCATTTAACAGAACTAAGAGCAAAGCGTGTTCATTTAAAAGATTCTCTTTACTCGATGTTGAAAAACTAAAAGATACTTTAGGTTTTATTATTAAAAAGTCATTCGATAACCTCGGATGACTTTTTTTGTCACTTCGAGCGAAGTCGAGAAGTTTTCTTATAACGATAATTGTTCTCGACTACGCTCGAACTGACAATTTCCTATACATTTTCGAAAATTATTGTAATTTTATTTGCAATGAAACCCATCTCTTTTAAAACCCATATAGATAAACTTAGCTATTTAAAAACGTTTTATTTAGAAGTGCCAGCAACCATCGTCAAAAAAATTGGTGGTATTGGTAAAGTACGTTTGATTTGCGAAGTCAATAAAACGTTGAGTTTTCAATGCGGATTAATGTCTTTACCAGAAGGCAAAGCCTATATTTCCATCAATAGCAAACGTATGAAGGAATTAGGCGTTGAAAATGGCGATATGGTAGCTGTTATTTTAACCGAAGATACTAGCGAATTCGGTGTGGACGTGCCAGAAGAACTAACCGAATTATTTAAACAAGATCCAGAAGGCAAAAGCCGTTTTGATTTATTAAAGCCAGGTATGCAACGCTATATTTTAAATTATGTAAATACGGTTAAAAGTCCACAACTGAGAGTTGACAAAGCGTTTATGTTAATTTGTAATTTAAAAAACTTAACGCCAGGTAAGGAAACGTTTAAGGAGATTTTGGGGAAATAGTTGTTCACTTATACAGAAAACACTTTTAAATTTTTATAATTATTAGTATAAATAACAATAAACGATTAGTTAACAAAATGATTGCATGTAAAAAATATTTCATAATTCTAATATTACTAGTTTTTAATATTGCTTTATATGGACAACGACCTAGTAAAAAAATTATCAGAAATCAAGTAGAAAAACTGTTTCTATCGTTAAAGAATTCTGATACGACTTTGTTCAAAAGTTTAATTGTAAAAATTAACATGAACTGCAATAATGAAAATTTAGATTTCTTTATTTTAGACCCATTATTTGAAGATTGTAAGGCTTTTCTGGACACAATTATTAGAGAAAATATTGCTATAGACAATATAAAAATTGAAAAAGAAAAATGGCAATTAGAATATGAAAACGATAAAAAATCTAATACAATATACTTAGTTTGCGTAGAATTTAAAAATGAGGGGAAAAGGAAAAAAGGAATTGAATTTTACTTTTTTAAAGATAAAGGAATCTGGCTCATAGATTACCAAATTGCAAGGGTAGAGACCACATATCATTAACAATAAATACCGTTGAGTAATAAAGTCTAGAATCAAAAAAAAAGCAAAATTTCATTAAAGTTAGAGTTAAAGCTCGAAAACAAAAAAGGAGGATAATTTCTTATCCTCCTTTCTTGTTTCACAATGCGAGTCCCGATAGCTATCGGGAGCTTCTCCTCTCGCAATGACACTTAATTAATCGCGGGTAAATAGCTATAGTTTTTGCTATACTCTAACATTTGCTCTGTAAAGTTTTTTGGATATTCGATTTTTACATCTACTATTTTTCCATCTTTCATTACTGGTGTTAATTTTGGTTGAATAAATCCTTGGTATGGAGCCATACTTAATTTAGTATAACGCTCTAATACTTCTTTATGCAAAGCTAAATCAACTTTTACACCGTAGTTCTCAATTAACACTTTACCAGCTTTATAATCTCCTTGAGATTTGATACGTTGTAATTCTTTTAATAATTCTCCAAACAACACACGTAATTTTAAATAGTCGTTAATGACAAAAAACGTTTTACCATTTTCTACTTTCTTTTCAATCACATTTTCTTTTTGTCCTTTTTCAAATGCCCATTTAGCAATCATTTGTCGATTACGCATATGAGCTTCTTCAATATTATCTCCTAATTTTAAACGAGATAATTGAACCATTAAACCTTTAGTGATATACTCATCATAAGATGCTTTACCATATTCTAAAGAAGGCATCACACCTAAATCCACTAATTTTTGATCCATTAAATAATATAAAGCCACTAAATCAGCACGGCCTTCTTCTAATGCAGAAGCGTAGTTTTTTAATGTTTCGTGTGGTTGACCAATACCCGGTTCAATTTGTCCGCTTGCATGACCAATCACCTCGTGCATATCTGTATGTAATTTATCTGCTAAACCAGCGTAGTCTAACACATTTTTCTTAATTGCATCATTGTAATAGAATTCGTTTACAACGCTTCCTCCAGCTGCTTTTTCATAAGCCTCTACAATGTTTCCTAAGTTCACTGATTTAGAACCATGCGTTTCTCTAATCCACTCGTTGTTTGGTAAGTTAATTCCAATTGGAGTTGATGGAGCTGCATCACCACTTTCCATAACGGCATTAATTACTTTTGCAGAAATACCTTTTACATTTTTCTTTTTGTGTTCAGGAAATAATGTTGAATTATCTTCGAACCATTGCGCGTTAGCACCAATCATCGCAATACGTTTTGACGCTTCAAAATCACGAACAGAAACAACAGACTCAAATGTTGCTTTTTTTCCTAATGGATCTTCGTATACCTCAATAAAACCATTAGTTACATCAATTGCACTTTGAGTGTCTTTTACCCAAGCAATATTGTAATCATCAAAATCTTTTAAGGAACCTGATTTATAAAACACTACTAATTTTTCTAAAGCTGATTTTTGTTCAGCGTTTTCAGCTACCGTAATAGCTTTCTCTAACCAATAAACAATTTTCTCAATAGCTTGAGTATACATTCCGCCTACTTTCCAAACCTTTTCTACAATCACACCATTCTCTTTTACTAGCTTACTATTTAAGCCAATCATAACAGGTGTTTTGCTAGTTTTATCAATTTGCTTCTCATAAAAAGCGATCGCTTCTTTTTGATTCACTCCTTCATAAAAGTTTACAGCCGAATTCGTAATTAAATCTTTACTAGCATCTAAGCTTACTTTTTTAGGGGCAATTTTTGGATCATAGATGATTGGCATTAAACGAGCAATAAACGCTTCTTTAGTTTCGCCTTGGTTCAAAGGTAATTGAGCTGCATTTACATTAGATACTAATTGAGTAAATGCCTCTTGAGAACACTCTGGAAAAAATTTCTCACTTCCATAATGGTGGTGAATACCACGACTAAACCAAACGCGTTTAGCATACACCATAAACTTTTTATAATCTTCGTTATTTACATCGCCTTTATAAGACTCTGCAATAGCGTCAATCGTTTTACGGATTGTTAAGTTAAACTTATAGTTTTGATCCCACATGATATCTCTACCGCATAAAGCTGCCTCTGATAAATAATACAATAACTCTTTTTGTTGAAGAGACAATTGATCAAATCCTGGAACTTCGTAACGTAAAATTCTTAAGTCAGCAAACTGTTCGCTCACATACTCAAAAGCCTCTACAGAATCTTTCATAATCGTATCTTTTTTTACAACTACTTCTTGAGAAGTAATGTCTGATTGATTTGATTTGCAAGCGCTTAATATCAAGGCTGCTGAAATCGGAACAATAAATAATTTAGTGGTCATTTTTGTTAATTTTTGAGGTACAAGAATAAGGTTTTAATAAGGGATTTGCAAAAGATTTTGCTTTGTTTTATTAATAGCTATATTTGTATATAATGGGCAAAATAGGTCAAATTTTTATCGTATTAATAGGCTTTTCGAGCCTTATAAATGGACAAACCATTAAGCGTCATTTGTTATCTGCCAAAATTCTTAATTTTCACAACTCTTTATATGTATTTGGCTATGAACAATCAAATGCCAACCTTAAATTTAAATGCTTTTCATATAGCTCCAAACTTCAAACAAAAGATAGTATAGAATATAATTTAGGAAAGCACACACCATCAGATTATTTAGAAATAAGCGCTGATACGATGCATGATGTTTTAAATTTTTATTTTCAATTAGCGAATCAAAAAAATGTTGTGAGTTTACAAAGAGTCAATGATTCCTTAAGAGTAATAGCTACAGCCGAAAATTACGATGCCAATCATATTAACTCCTTAGCAGTGTTTGATGATGAAAAATTAGCGTACAAACAAGATTTATATGTTATTAGAACTGCATTAGATTCGGCAGATAAACAATTTTATTTATCAAAGTATCATGTAAAATCAATGAACAAGCCGTTTGAATATGACTATAAATGGCAATTTGCTTTTGAAAGGAAACATATATATCGTGCCTCAGTTTTAGCAGCCGACACTCATCAAGTAATTGTTTACGCTCACGTATTTGATGGATTAAAAAAAGGGCAATGGATTTTACGTATCAATGCCAACACAGGAGAAATTATTAGAGGTACAAAACTAAGTGCTAAAGGCGATCAACGTCATTTTTTAATGTCGAATTTTATTATTGATAAGAAAACAAAAAGCATCGATGTGATTGGCAGTGTTTATGATGCCAGCTGTATTGATTTTAAAAACAAAACATCAAATTTTACTTCACAAGCAAAAAACCATAAACTATTTTTAGTGACGATTGATAGTTTGGGAGATGTGGCACAACGAGTAGAAAAAGTGTTTCCGTTACCTATTCAAACGAAAACGCAAACCGGCTTGCAATCCTTTCATTTAAAAATAAGAGAATTCAACAAAAGCAAAGATGGAAGTTATAATATATGGTCGGACGTATACGAACAATCATTACCAAACGTGTTAACCTATTATAGTTCATGGCAATTCAATTTAGTACCTAATGATGTCGACTATGATGTGAATCGCTCAATATTTACGATTAGCAGTAAAGTGATACCTAACTTTATGAGTTTAGCTAAAGGAGATAATTATGGCAAATATATCATGAATGATATTGGAGATTACGACAGATTCAAATACAAAAAACCATTAAACGAAGTTGTTATAAAAACAGCTTTAGATGATTTAAATAATGCCTATTATGTGCTAAAAAAAACAGATATTTTATCTGCTAAAAAATCTTACAATTACATTTTTATGGGTAAAAAAGGTTTGGAATATAAAGCCTTACTAAAATCTGAACAGGGGCAAAACATTAATCTGATTTTTACAGATAAAAAATCCTACATCAGTTTTATGACTAATATTGGTAATTCTGATTTTGAGTTGAAGGTAAATAATTTATAACCACATAGAAACATAGTTTTCTTAGAAATTAAAGTTGTTTATAGTGAAGCTTTGCTTCTCACACAGAGTACTATGTGCAAAATATAATTTCTATCTCTTTCTTTGGAACACCAGCAACTATTTACCTATGTGGTTAATTACTATATCAAAGAATATAGAGTTATGTATTTTTAACCACATAGAAACATAGTTGTCTTAGACAATCTATAGTTGTTTATAGTGAAGCTTTGCTTCTGAAATATAGAACTATGTGCAAAATAAAATTTCTATCAATTTCTTTGCAGCCCATATTACTATGTGCCTATGTGGTTAAATTCTAAATCTCAACAACATTCAAATTCTTTTTACTTTTCATTTCATTTGGAATAACTGACAAAATACAATCATGTAAGCATTGTACTAACTTAGCTTTTATAAACTCTCGGTGAGTGATTAAACTAATTTCTCGCACAGGTTCAGGTGATTTAAATGCACGAATACGTTTTTGTTGTGAACTAGTTAAATGATGAGTGGTTAATTCAGGAATAATAGTCATTCCGAAATTAGTATCTACCATATTCTTTAATGTTTCAATACTTCCTGCATTATAATGAAAATGCTCTTCAGATTCATTTTGTTTTTTTAAAGCACAAAAATTTAGTATCTGCGAACGCATACAATGCCCTTCTTCCAATAACCACAAACGGTTTACATCAATGTCTTTTGGTAACACATATTGTTTATCAAAACCTTTTTCTTTTTGATTGACATATAGATAGTACTTCTCATAAAACAACACATGCTCGGTAATAGCATTATCATGAAGTGGAGTGGCTAATATTCCGGCATCAATATCTCCTGTTTTTAGCTTAAGCATAATCACATCCGTTGTGTATTCATTAATCACCAATTTCACTAAAGGATAGAATTGCATAAACTGCTTTAAAAACAAGGGTAATAAATAAGGCGCCAAGGTTGGAATGATTCCAATTTTTAATTCGCCACTTACAATACCTTTTTCATCTTGAATGATTTCTTTTAATTTTTTTGACTCGGCCACAATTTTTCGAGCTTGAATAATGAGTTTTTTACCTACATCTGTTGTTTTAACTGGCTGTTTACTTCTATCAAATATTTTCGCATCTAGTTCTTCTTCCAGTTTCTTAATCATCATGCTTAAGGTAGCTTGAGTCACAAAACAAGCTTCTGATGCTTTCACAAAGTTTTTGAGTTTGTCAACGGCAATGATATATTCCAATTGTTGTAAGTTCATAATATAGATTTTATCTATACAAATATATAAAATATCAGTTTGATTGATAACTTAAAAGGCTGCAAATTTGTCCAATCAAACAGATATTATAAACTATAACAAACAAATAAAATGGAAACAACAAGAGTAATTTCAGTAGGGTCTAAATTCCCACAATTCAACAAGCAAGCGGTCGTGTCAACAGAACAAGGCAAGGAATTTGAAATGATTAATAACGACGTTCATTTAGCTAAAGGAAAATGGATGGTACAATTTTGGTGGCCAAAGGATTTCACATTCGTATGTCCAACTGAAATAGCAGAGTTTAATAAACATGTTCAGGATTTTTCTGACAGAGATACTGTATTAGTTGGAGCATCAACTGACACAGAGTTTGTACACTTAGCTTGGAGAAAAAATCACGAAGATTTAAAAAACTTAAAATTTCCAATGTTAGCAGATACCTCTAAATCATTAGCAGAAGAATTAGGAATTTTAGATACTAACGAAAAAATCGCATACAGAACAACTTATATAGTTGATCCACAAGGAATGGTTCGTTGGGTAAGTGTATATGATTTAAACGTTGGTAGAAATGTGAACGAAGTCATCAGAGTTTTAGATGCATTACAAACAGACGAATTATGTCCTTGTAACTGGAAAAAAGGAGAAGAAACTATTCATGCCTAAAAACAAAAAATCATGGAAAACAAAATCATCAATGAAACCTTAGAAGGTTTATTAAATAACATTAACTACAAATCAGTTATTCCAAATCCATTAGTAGAAATGGGAAATATTGATGCGCGCTACTTAAAAGATTTAAAAATCAATGTGGGTAATGCGTTGAAATATGAAAGTCTAACAGAAAAAGAAAGTGCTTTATTAGCTCTAAGCGTAGCAATCAATGAAAAGACAAAAACATTAGAGAATTCTTTAATAGAAAAAGTAAAAACAGCTGGCGCATCACAAGAAGAGATTTTAGAAACCTATGCTTGTGTGTCTTTACTCAATGTCAATAACGTATTTTATCGTTTTCGTCACTTTACCAAAAAGGAGTATTACCAAACAACACCAGCCGGCATTAAAATGACGGTAATGGGAAATCCAACAATAGGAAAAGAATTTTTTGAATTAATGAGTTTAGGCATTTCTTCACTAAACGGCTGTGAACTATGTGTGAATGCTCATGAAGAATCTTTAATAAAAATGGGAACATCGCAACAACGCATTTATGATGCAGTTAGATTGTTTGCTAATGTTAAGGGATTAACGGTCTTCTTTGAATAATAAAATATGTTATAAAACACCTTTCAGGTTTTCAAAAACCTGAAAGGTGTTTTTATTTTAAGTTAACTCGTAAGTTAAACTTCCAATTTTATCTAATTCATTCATTAATTCAGTACTTACAGCAATTTTTTGAGATTTAGAGAATAATTTCACACTTAAATTTTCTACTGGGTCTTCAACAAAAAACTCCACGCTGCATTTGCCTTGAGACGTATTAAAAATAGACTCGATATTGGCAATTAATTCATCATTGATAGCAGCAATATCCATTTTCAATTTCATCGTTGAGAAAATATTCTCTTTTACCGTTTCAAGTAATTCAATTTTTTGAATTTTTAATTCTAAACTTCCTGGCTGCCCATAACGCTCTTGTACTTTTGCTTTGACATACACAAACAAGGGTGATACCATAAATTTGCTATATTCTACAAAGTCTTTACCAAATAGCATTAACTCTACAGAACCGTGATAATCTTCAACAATTAATTTACCAAAGGCATTTCCTGTCTTACTCGTTCTGTTTTCAAAACCAGTAATCACTCCACCAAAAGTTACATCCTTACCCTTAAATGGTTCCAAACCTGCTTTTAATTGCGCACAATTCGCATTACACTTATGTTCGATAATTAATTTATAAGGATCTAAAGGATGTCCTGATATAAAGAAACCTACAACTTCTTTTTCGCGGGCTAATTCTTCCAATTTACCCCATGCTTCAATTTTTTGAGGCAATTGAGGTTCTGTAATTTCAATTTCATCATCGCCACCAAATAAACTTGCTTGTGATGTATCATTACCCAAACTCATTTGATTACTATACTTAATCATTTTGTCTGTTAATGTTAATCCATCTGCATCAGGCGTAAAAAACATCGCGCGATGAATACCTTCAAAACTATCAAAACCACCAGCTAATGCTAAACCTTCTAACGATTTTTTATTAACGCATTTACTATCTAAACGTTTTGCCAAATCAAAAACAGAAACAAATTTTCCATTTGCATTTCTTTCTTCAATAATATTATTGACTGTGTTCTCTCCTACTCCTTTAATAGCGCCCATTCCAAAACGGATATCGGTACCACCTGGTATTACAGCAAACTTCGCAAAACCTTCATTAATATCTGGACCTAGAACTTTTACGCCCATACGTTTACATTCTTCCATTAAAAAGGAAATAGAATCAATGCTTCCGGCATGGTTTAATACCGAAGCCATAAACTCCGATGGATAATGCGCTTTGATGTATGCCGTTTGAAATGCTACATAAGCGTAACAGGTTGAGTGAGATTTATTGAATGCGTAACTTGCAAAAGCTTCCCAATCTTTCCAAACTTTTTCGGCCACAATAGGATCATGATTATTGGCTTTACAATTATCAATGAACTTGGGCTTCATTTTATCCAATGTCGCTCTATCTTTTTTTCCCATTGCTTTTCGCAAGGTATCGGCATCACCTTTTGTAAAGCTTGCTAATTTTTGAGAAAGACGCATTACCTGTTCCTGATAAACGGTAATACCATAAGTTTCGCCAAGGTACTCGTCCATTCCTTCTAAATCCATCACCACATCTTCTCTGCCATGTTTACGATTAATATAGTTTGGAATATAAGCAATTGGACCTGGACGATACAATGCATTCATGGCAATTAAATCATTGAAGGTATCTGGCTTCAAATCTTTTAGAGATTTCTGCATACCAGCACTCTCATACTGGAACACACCGTTTGTTTCGCCTCGTTGAAATAATTCGTAAGTTTTTTTATCTTCTAAATCAATGGTGTCAATATCAATGTCAACACCATGATTTATTTTAATGTAACTAATCGCATCTTTAATGATGGTTAAAGTTCTTAAACCCAAGAAGTCCATTTTTAATAAACCTGCACTTTCTGCTACTGAGTTATCAAACTGAGTAACGAGCATGTCACTATCTTTTGCTTTAGTAACAGGTACAAACTTCACCATGTCATCTGGTGTAATAATTACACCGCAGGCATGAATACCAACATTTCGCAAACAACCCTCTAATTCATAGGCCTGTTTTAAAACTGCAGCCTGTGGAGAATTACCCTCTGCTAATTTTCTGAAGTTATGAGATTGCTCAACAACTTCACGCTTATCTTTAATGCCATCTAAATATTTTTGATCGATACCACCTGGCTTTAATAGCTTTTTTAATTTAGCGTCTAAACTATCAGGAAATGCTTTCGATAAATTATTAGAATCTTCTAATGGCAAATCTAAAACCCTTGCCGTATCTTTAATAGCGGATTTACCACCCATGGTACCATAAGTAATAATTTGCGCAACTTGATTAAAACCATACTTATCGATTACGTATTTAATGACTTTGTCACGCCCTTCATCATCAAAGTCAATATCTATATCGGGCATACTAATACGATCCGGATTTAAGAAACGCTCAAATAGTAAATCGAACTTAATCGGGTCAACGTTAGTAATCCATAAACAATACGCAATTGCCGAACCTGCTGCCGAACCACGACCTGGCCCAACGGCCACACCCATTTTACGAGCCTCAGCAATGAAATCAGCTACAATTAAAAAGTAACCAGGGTAACCCATTCTTTCAATAGTAGCTAATTCAAAAGCAATACGTTCTTTAGTTGAATCTGACATATCGGGATAACGCTTGTGAGCCCCTTCCCAAGTTAAATGCGACATGTAAATAAACTGCTCTGCAATTACTCGCATCTCAGCCTTTTGAACTTCAATAGCTTCTGGAGATAAATTTTTATCAGCCCAACCTTTTTCTTTTAAAGCAATGATACGTTGGTGAGAAGCATCGATTTCTTCTAAATTAGTATCAATAAAATCTTGTGCAATTTCAAACTTTGGTAATAAAATATCACGGCCTAATTTAAACTGCTCTACCTTAGCCACAATTTCATTGGTCATTTCAATAGCTTCCGGCATATCAGCAAATAATTCTATCATCTCTTTTGGAGATTTAAAATAAAATTCTTTGTTCTGTAAACCATATCTAAAACCTCGTCCACGACCAACTGGTGTTGCTTTTTTCTCGCCATCTTTTACACACAATAAAATATCATGTGCATCAAATCCATTTTTATCTAGATAGTAATTACTATTTGCTGCAAAGTATTTAACATTATATTTTGCTGCAAATCTTAATAATACATCATTTACGTGATTTTCTTCTTGCAAATCATGGCGATTTAATTCTACATAAAAATCATCACCAAATAATTCTTTATACCAAACAAACACTTCTTCTGCTTGCTCTTCACCAACATTTAAGATTAAGTTAGGAATCTCTGCAGATAACGAACCAGTAGTCGCAATCAAACCATCTTTGTATTCTAACAATAAATTTTTATCAATACGAGGCACATAATAAGCACCATCTATTAAACCAACAGAGCTTAACTTAGATAAGTTTTGATAGCCTATTCGGTTTTTAGCAATGAACACTTGAGTGTATCCATTGTCTTGTTTGGTTTTATCTTTATGATCTTTACAAATAAATAATTCGCAACCAATAATACATTTTAATTCATTTTGTAAATCGCCTTCTTTTTCTCCTTTAGTAATCGCAGCGTTATTATCTTTTACACTTTTATTATGTTTATCAATCGATTGCCAAAATTGAAAGGCTCCATACATATTACCATGATCAGTCATCGCAACAGCAGGCATATCATAAAACACCGCTTTCTTTACTAATTCTTTCACATCGCTAGTGGACTGAAGAACAGAAAATTGTGTATGATTATGAAGATGAGAATATTTTAATTTAGCAGTATCTGTTAATACAGTAGGCTTATCCACTCCGCTTGAAGTAACTGAAGGCTCAGCTTTCTTGTTTTTTCTTTCTTTCCAAGCTTGTTCGTGTTTATATAAATCAGTTAAATCAGGGGCTTGATAATTAACCGTTTGCAAATCTGAAACTTCAGCAACTTTAGTAATACCTCGTTTAATAATTTCAAAGAATACTTTACCTGTTGCTAAAACGTCAAATGCTGCATTATGTGCTTCTTCGAAAGAAGCATTAAATAACTTTGTATATAATTCAGTTAAAGTTGGCCATTTAAATTTACCGCCACGTCCACCAGGAATAGCACAGTATTCAGTAGTTTCATCGTTCTTAGTATCAATAAATGGTTTTGCTGCTAAAATATTTTCTAAACCACAACGTAATAATTCGGAACCAATAATATTATTATCAAACTCGATATTATGACCACATAAGTATTTTGCTTGATTAACAACATCTACGAATTCTTGTAAAACTGTTTTTAAATCTTGTCCTTCTTCAATAGCACGTTCGTTAGTAATACCATGTATTTGAACGGCGTTGAAAGGAATAGTATAGCCTTCAGGTTTAATAATAATAGAGTTACTATTAATTAAATTTCCTTGAGCATCGTGTAATTGCCAAGCTACCTGCACCATACGAGGCCAATTATCAAAATCGGTCAGTGGCGCGCTATAACTGCGCGGTAAGCCTGTTGTTTCGGTATCAAATATTAAGAACATTTATTTTAATTATAAGTGTGGATTATTAGCTTAAAGAATTACTTGCTCTTTAAAGCATTTTTAATTTCTATTAATTCGTGTTTGATATCAGTCAAAAGTTGTGTGTGATCAATAGTTTGAGTTTGCTGTGTAGTGTTGGCTGCTGCATTTCCATAACCATGTTTTTGATTAATCACTATTTCTCGTTGTTGTAATATTTGTGTTTTAAAACTTTCGGCATCATTAATTCCTAACATACTCATCATGTTTTGGTGATGCGGACCGCCACCACCACCAGCAGTTTCAATTTTAATTAAGGTTAATCCAAAATAGCGCAGAACGGGACCTCCAACAAAGGATAAGTCTTGTATGTTTTCAACAGGAATTGTTTTTTCAATATGTAAAATTAAGCCCTTTGAAAATTTCAAATTTTTATTCGTGATTTGACAAGAAAGTGTTTTAAAATATTTACCGCTCAACCATTGCCCTATACCAAAAATCCAAAACGGAACTAGCACAATACCAATAACGGTTGAACACAAAACACCTAATACTACAAAAAAGATGTAAGTTTTTACTCGCGGGCTAAAGGTTGCTTCTCTTAAAATGATTTCTTCTGTCATACCTTTAAAGATACGAAATAAGAAAATGAAGCAGAATGATTGTTAATATTTATTAGAAATTAAACCCTAATAGCAATGATACAAATATCATCTACTTGTTCGAGATTTCCTTTCCAACTATTTAAAGTGTTTTTTAATGTAAGATGCTGTTCATTGATACTCAAATCATTAGAAGCTACTAACAAATCCTCTAACTGTTTGTACTTGAATTTTTTTCCTTTCGGACCACCAAATTGATCAGCAAATCCATCAGTAAAAAGATATAATGAATCACTTTTTTGTAGTTCAATTGTATGACTCGTAAAAGGTTCAGGATTATCTGTTTTCCCAATGGGTTGTTTATTGGCTTTTATTTCTTTTAATTCGTTGTTTTGATAATACCATAAAGGATTATTTGCTCCAGCCCATTTCACAGTATTTCCATTGATACTAATTAATGAAATATCCATCCCATCTTTAATATCTCCCCCATTTTTTGAAAAACTTTCTAAAACTAATTCGCGTGTTTTATCTAAAATTTTTCCTGGGTCAATTAATTTAAATTCATTTACTGTTCTGTTTAAAGCATTACAACAAACTACTGAAACTAATGCTCCTGGGACACCATGTCCTGTGCAATCAGCTGCTGCAATAAAAAAATCATTACCAACTTTCTCTGCCCAATAAAAATCTCCAGCAACTATATCTTTTGGTTGGTAATAAATAAAGGAATTTGGCAAATGTGTTTTTATAAAATCAAAAGAAGGTAAGATGGCTTCCTGAATGCGCTTAGCATAATTAATACTATCCGTGATTTCTTTTTGTTTTTCTTCAACTTCATTCAACGTTTCTTTTAATTTTTCTTCGGCAACTAATCTTAATTTAACTTCTTTTCTAAAAGATATGTTCCAAAATATAAATGTGATGACCAAGATCGCGATGCCAGCCTGAATAAGCAAAAGAGCGGCAGGCCAATGCATAACTTTAAACAATAGACCATTAAGAATAAATGAGATAGAAATCATATCAGCAATACTGAGCACTAATGTTTTTTCAGAAACTAATGTGATTCGTTTCTCATATCGAGATTTCATAATCAATGGTAAACATCCAAATGAAAATAAAAAATTAGAAGTAATAATGAGAACCGAAGCGCCTGGCCAACGCATAAATTTAAAAAACCAACCAATTGTAAAAATAGAACCTGAAATAATACTAATAGCCGTAATGGCTTTCTTCCTTTTTAAGGAGGTTGAATTATAAAAAATAAGTGATAAACTAACACAAAATAAGATGTAGGAACTAAGTATCAATATACCTCCAACAGCTTCCTGCATACTCTCAATAAAAAACATAGACAACAATGATAACACAAAAACTGGTGCACTAACCATCAGTATATATTTCCCTATTTTATTTAAATTCATTGTATTTTTTGTTTAATAAATAGCCTAAATAACTCAATCAAAATTGAACTATAATTTCGATATAACAAAAAATAAATTTTATTTACCTGATAATCAATTATATATAAAATACTTTTAACCTAATAGTCAAATACATTAGATTCTTATGTATCTTTGTCTTAAGTATTAACTTATAACATCATGATATATTCTTCAGAACTCATAAAAGGAACACTTAAAACAATTGTTTTAAAACTGTTAGCCGACAATAAAAAAATGTATGGTTATGAAATTACACAACGTGTAAAAGAATTAACCTTAGATAAAATTCAAATTACAGAAGGAGCATTATATCCAACTTTACATGCTTTGGAGGCGGATGGTTTGGTAACGACAGAATCTGAATTTATAGGAAAACGTGTTCGTAAATATTACACACTTAGTCCGAGTGGCAAAAACAAAACCAAAGAAAAAGTAAGCGAGTTAGCTGACTTTATGGAAACGATGAAATTTTTGTTAGACATCAACACAAAAACTGCCTAACAATGTACCGTATCAGTGATCAACAAATAGACTATATTCTCAACGACATCGGTGCACGTGGCGTTGAGATGGAGAGCCTGCAGCAAAACCTATTAGATCATGTTTGTTGTATCATTGAAAACAATCTCGAAGAAAATGGAGACTTCGAGAGCTTCTACAAAAAAACCATACATACATTTTACAAAGATGAATTATGGGAAATTGAAGAAGAAACTCTCCTATTATTAACTTACAAAAACTATTACACTATGAAAAAAGTAATGATAACAAGCGGATCATTTTCTGCTGCAGCAATGATTTTTGGTATTCTATTTAAATTTATGCACTGGCCTGGAGCCTCAGCCTTAATAGTACTAGGTATTACCACGTCAAGTCTCATTTTTCTTCCATTGCTATTCGTACTCAAAGTGAGAGATAAAGACCAAGTAATAGACAAAATAATTCTCGCGTTTGGAATTTTATCTGGAATATTATTGAGTTTATCTATATTATTTAAAATAATGCATTGGCCTTATTCAATGATATTAGGATACTCAGCCGTAATTTCATTAGGACTCATTTTACTTCCTTTATTCTTTATTACTGGAATCAAAAATCCCGAAAATAAAATCAATACTATTGCCATATCTATTGTGATGATTATGGTTTGCGGTTTGTGGTTAACATTAGTAAGATCACCACAAGGGACAAAAGCCTTAGGTATTAAAAACACAACCGTGTTTTTAATAAACGAACAAATTGTGGCTAATGAAAAAAAATTAAACGATGAATTATCTAAAAATGATACTTTGGTAAATGAATCAACCGAAATAACAAATCGAATAATTGAATTATGTGATCAGTTAAAAACTTCCCTAGTATTTATGGAAACAGGAGTATCCATAATTCCCGAAGATTTTGAAAGTAAAGAACTTTATATAAGTGATAATGGAGGTGGTTTTGATGAGAAACAACAAGTAATTATCGATACATTGATTACATTAATAAAAGAATACAATTCAAAAACAGAAGGTAGTCCATTGAATAAGATATTACCAAATGTAAAAAACAAAGCAAATATTGACCTTGCGTATAGATTTGATAATGATACGCATGTGGAAGTGCTGAAGCATCTAACCCAAATACAACTGATTGTATTACAAAATGAAAGATTACAAGTTTATAAATAAAAAAAAGGTAAATTCTAATTAAACAACAGAATAACCTTAACCCTGCTAGACGTGTTTTAGCAGGGTTTGTTTATAAAATATTAGATATGCCTATTAGCAAAGAAAGCAGTCCAATAAAAAACACAAGAATATATAAGCCTATTCCTTCGCAATACATTACTGATTGTGTATAGTCTTTTGGGTTAACATAAATAGACATTATATCTTCAATTTTATTTAACTTATTTTCAGCTGTGCTTTTCATGTGATTGGTTTGCCCGCCAGCTAATTCCACCAAATAAATTTTATTGCCACTATAATTTGATTTATCCACTTGGTAAGTATAATTTACTTTAATGCCATAAGGAGAACGAGACGATGAAACTTTGGGATGAAGAAAGATTTCTTTTGAAAGAATAGTCGCCTTTACTCTATTCCACTTTTTGACTTTCAAATACAAACGAATAAATTTAATACTGAACCAAAAGGCTGCAATACTAATACCTAAAGCAAAAATAAAAGTGAAATAATACATTGCAAAAGAATTATAAACTCGTCCAAGTTGTTAAACCTTGTTGAGTAAATTTAAAAGATTGTACTCTGCCGCCTAAACCTTCAATCGCTCTCGCTACTTTTACCTTAGTGACTCCAGGGCAATAAAAAAACATAAAACCACCTCCACCTGCTCCAGATATTTTACCTCCCGTTGCACCGGTATTGATGGCTGTTGTATAAACATTGTCTATTAAATCATTACTAATAGAATGAGCAATTTGCTTTTTGTTTATCCACCCGAAATGTAAAATCTCACCAATCTTATTTAAATCACCGCGTAACAAGCTATCTTTCATCTGTTGTGCTTGCTCTTTTAAATTATGCATCGCATCAACCGATTTTTCATTTTTATCTTTTACGTTTTTAACTTGTTCATTAATAATAGTAGCGGATAAACGTTGCGTAGCTGTAAAATAAAGCAGTAAATTAAATTCTAATTCATAAAGCACTTCATCTTTTAATTGCAAAGGATTTACAATTACTTTATCGTTCGCCAAAAACTCCATGAAATTAATGCCCCCAAAAGTTGCCGCATATTGATCTTGCTTTCCTCCACTCATTCCTAAATCTATACGTTCAATCTCATACGCTAAACGAGCAATATCGTATTTACCTAAAGGCAATTTCAACCATTCCACAAAAGCACCAATTAAAGACACTACAATAGTAGAAGATGTGCCTAAACCTGAACCTTGAGGCGCTTCGATATAAGATGTTAAGCGAAATGATAATGGTTCAATCGCATACTCTTTAATTATTCGATTATAAACTCCAATAAATAGTTCAAAGCCTTCAACTATTTGTAATTCCTTCCCGGAAATAATAGTTAAACATTTTTCAGTTCCATCTATACAAAATTCTATTTTCCCATTATCTAATGGTTCTAAACTAGCATAAGCATATAAATCAATGGTTGCATTTAATATAGCTCCGCCATATATATCACTATATGGTGAAACATCTGTTCCACCACCAGCTAATCCAATTCGCAAAGGTGCTTTGCTTCTTATAATCATTTCAATTGTTTTAGTTGCTCAAATATAAGCTAGAATTGTTAAAAAAATAACCGGGTTATAAAAATAATATTATCTTTAATATATATTAATCTTATAAAAAATAAACTATGAAAAAAATCTACTCTGTTATTTTATTATCAATTTTAGCTGTTAGCATGAAGGCAACTTCCTACACAGTAACAATCAGCGGCTTTGCATATTCGCCAGCAACATTAACCGTATCTGTTGGGGATGTGGTAACAATTTCATCAAGCGCTGGCCATCCTTTAGCCGAAGTAAGTCAAACAACTTGGAATGCAAATGGAACTGCAACTCTAAGCACAGGCTTTGGCAACAAAACTAGTAATCATACATTTACTATTACTTCAGCTACTGACATTTATTATGTATGTACAGCTCACGTTTCATTTGGAATGAAAGGTAAAATAGTTGTAAGTACAGTAGGAGTTAAAGAAGAAGCTGATGCTGTTTCACACATTAGTTTGTTCCCAAATCCAGCTAAAGATAAATTTTCAGTTAAATTTAATTCAACCGACAATGGAAGTGTAACAGCTAAAATTTATTCTATTTGTGGACAAGAAATTGAATCTCTTGTTGTAAATAAAGAATTTAATGCAGGAGTTACTACCTTAAATTTTGATTTACAAAATCATATTCCTGCTGGTGTATATTTTGTGCAATTGAATTACAATTCTAAAAAAGTAATTAGGAAATTAATTATTGACTAAGTCAAAAGCTATTCATAAAAAAGCCTGCTTATATCACATAGGCAGGCTTTTTTATATTAATCACAATTGTTCTCGACTACGCTCGAACAGACAAGCTTATATTAACACTACAATTTTTTATATAAATCAAACACTTCATCAACAAATATTTTCCAATCGTATTTTTGTTTTTCTTTTATCATTCCTTCTGTGAAAGAATGAATTCTATTGTTTTCAAAATAATCTTTAATTCCTTCTGCTATTGCTTTGCCATTTGATTCAACCACATACCCTGCCACTTTATCAGGAATAATTTCTCCTAAGCCACCGACATTAGTAACTAAAGTAGGTACTTCAAAATGAAAAGAGACTTGAGTTACTCCACTTTGTGTAGCACTTCTATACGGCAAAGCAACTAAATCTGCTGCCGAAAAATATAATTTTACATCTTCGTTAGCAATAAACTTAGCATGAACTATAACTTGATTTTGAATTTGATATTTTTCAATCAAATCTAAATAAGGTTGTTTGTCTTCATAAAACTCTCCTGCAATAACCAATATAATATTTGGATTAGATTTCAGTTCATTCATTGCATCCAACAACATATCTAGCCCTTTGTACTTTCTTATCAATCCAAAGAATAATACAATTTGTTTATCTTCTGGTAAATCTAATGCCATTCGAGCATCTAGCTTATTTAATTTTTCACCAAAAGAAGTATAAAGAGGATGCAATAAATATTTTTTATGCGTTGTATTCGTGAATTTTTCTAAATCACCCATCACCGCTTTACTCATGGTCACAAATCCATCGCACCCATTAATAAAATATTTTGCAAAGGCAGAATCTCCAGCACGTTTTTCGTGTGGAATCACATTATCTGTGATTGCTAAAACTTTTACTCCACTTTTACGAACCATACGAGCAATGCTTCCCAAAGCAGGACCCATAAAAGGAATCCAAAAACGAAAGACGATAAAATCCGGTTTTTGTTTTTTGATAAAACGAGCTGTTTTAATCCACGATAAAGGATTAACAGAATTTATTAGTGTATTTATTTTAATATGTTTAGGAACATTACCGCTTGTATCAAACTGTGTACTGCCTGGAAATAAAAAATTAGGATATTGTAAACTATAGGATATAATTTCACAATCATGTCCTTGTTTGTTAAATGCTTCACAAAACAATTCGTCAAACGTAGCTAAACCACCACGTAAAGGATATGCAGGACCTATAATAAAAATTTTTGCCACGTTAACTTACTGTTTTTTTCCAACAACTAACTCAATTAAATCTTTTTCCTGTAAATAAGTATTTGCTAAAGCTTTAATTTCTTCGGGCGTAATGGTTTTAACAGCTTCGAAATATTTTTCAAAATAATCGTAATCTAAACCAAACTCCCAAATAGCTTTAAATTTATCTGCTAACGAATATGGACCATCTACACTTCTTAAAAATTGCCCTAATACATAGTTACGAACGGTTTCTAACTCATCTGCATCAACCAATTCTTCACGTAATAATTTAATCTCTTTATAAATTTCTTTTAATGTGTCATTGGTTACATCCGTTCCCACTTCTGTTGAAATATAAAAGAAACCTCCATTTACTAGGGACGCTAATCCACTTCCGATACCGTATGTATAACCTTTATCTTCACGAATATTTGCCATTAATCGTGAACCAAAATAACCGCCAAGTATTGTATTTAAAACTTGAAATTTAAAATAATCAGGATTTTTTTTATTGAACATTAATCTTCCAACTCTAACTGCTGATTGAATCGCATCTGGTTTTTCAATAAAATGTTTTTGCTGCTTCGTTGTCTCAATTTCTACTTTAGGAACAGGAATTGCTTGTACATGCCCCCAGGTTGTTTTTCCAAAAAAGCGATTTAATGTTTCTATTAAATCCTTTGATAATTTACCTGAAGCTATAATAGTGCAGTTTCCTGAGTGATAAAATGTTTTATAAAATTCAACAACGCTTTCTAGAGTCAGTTTGTCAAAATCTTCATCTTTAACTGTAATTCCGTATGGATGTTTTTCCCCAAACGCTAGTTCTGAAAAACGACGACGAGCTAATACATTAACTTTCTCTGAATTAACTAAATGTTTTTGTTTCTTATTGGAAATATAAATATCAAATTCATCTTTCGGAAATGTTGGATTTTTAATAATATCCTCTACATAGTGTAAACTCTTATCAATGTATTTATTTAAACTAAAAAGAGCTAGCGAGGCATAATCTTGCTCAACGGCACACTCAAAGAAAGAGCCAAAAAAATCAATGTTATCAGATAATTCATTGGCTGTATAATTTTTAGTACCAGTCTCCAATAAATTATTAGCAGCTGATGCTAATAAAGGTTGAGATTGGTAATACATACCTGCTTTAAAAATAAATTCGATTTTAGTTAATTCCTGAGAACCACTATCTATGGTATAAACTTTAATGCCATTATCTAAAGTGTTTTCAACAGCATGTTGAATATGAATTTTATCAATGGTTTTAAAATCGGGTGCTTGTTTTCTATTTAAAGTCATAAGAGTAAAAATACAGAAATATGTTAGATTTTAACACTAAAGATAAATAAATTAACGAATATTAAATGGGCGTTTCCCTAGCGGGTCGGGCTTTCCGCTGCAATCTTTTGTTCGTGCCTCACAAAAGGATTTTCGCTACAATCCCTGGCGCAAAAAATTAAAGGGAATCCTTAATCTTTAAAAGTTGCTCTTTGACACCTTTTAATTTATCAATTACTTCAACTTTTACTTGATCTGCTTCTTTATTACCACCTTTTAGCTTGTCTTTAGCGCCTTGCAGTGTGTAGCCTTTTTCTTTTACAAAATGAAAAATTAATTTAAAATTTTCAATGTCTTTTTTTGTAAAAAGGCGATTTCCTTTTTTATTTTTTGAAGGAGTAATAACATCAAATTCTTTTTCCCAAAAACGTATTAATGATGTATTCACATCAAACATATCAGCTACTTCGCCAATAGAATAAAATAGTTTTTCGGTCTCTTTCTCTAATAATGCCATCAATCAAATATAATTAACTAATGGTTTATGTCTTTTAAACTTTTTCAACAAAAAAGTAAAAGGAATTAACAAATAGGGATTGACTTGCGTGAAGGATTGCAGTGAAAATCCTTTTTGCCCGCAGCTTTGCAAAAAGATTGCAACGAAAAGCCTGACGGCAATGCCTCTTTTGTGCCGGCACGCCCTAAACAAACTACTTCTTCTCACTCACTACCTCAAAAGGAATATTCAAGGTTTCGCCTGTATTATCGGACAATGACAACATATGCTTTCCTTTTGTAGGATTTAATCCTAATTGATGAATGTCTTTTGTAGTTCCAACTAAAACACCATCGATATGCCAAAAAACCGAATTAGAAGGATTACGATGCGCAATTTCAAAAACTGTTTTTCCTTGTTCGCCGCTTAATTCATAAGGAATATAAATAACAGTTCCTGCCTTAGGATAAATCATTTCCATCGATTTTTCTATCTCAGGCTCACATCCAACTTTATAAGGTGGTAATGATTTATACATTGGATTTTTAGTTTTAAAATAATATTCTTGAACAGGAGGTAGCACAAACCAAGAAATTGTTTTCATATCTAATGGAGATACACAAGCGTCTGTTACACGAAATTGTTCACTTGCATCTACATGTATAGGTTTATGATAAGAACAAGTTATAGATACAATGCTGTTTTTTTGAATTCTTTCTTTTTTAATATCATTACAATATTGCGAAGTCAAACAACCACTTTGTTTACAAACCTCAACAGTTTTTAAATCATTAACTGGCATTTTAAACCAATTTGATTTTGGAAGTGAACCAAAAATTTCAAATAGGATTGGTGCTGCGGCTGAAATTCCTGTTAAACCTGGTCGGCCTTCTCCATCAGCATTTCCTACCCACACACCAACCACGTAATTTCCAGAAATACCAATTGCCCATCCATCTCTAAAACCAAAACTGGTTCCTGTTTTCCAAGCAATTTTTTGAGCATTACCTAATCGTTGCCAACTCGCATCTATATCTGGTCTACCAACTTCAGCCATCGATTCAAATGTTAGCCAAATAGATGAGGCTGACAATAACGGAGCATTACTTTGTTTTATATGTTGCTTAGGTTGTCTATTGACAAGATAATGTGGTTTTTCCCAATCGGCAATATGATAACTTTTTGATTCATTATAGTGATTTAAAACTCTAGCCATACTAGCGTAAGCAGAGCACATATCCCATAATTTAGCTTCGCCTCCACCCAATATTAAAGATAAACCATAATTGTCAGCCGAACGATTCATACTTGATAAACCAATTTGTTTTAATCGATCTAAAAATTTATCAATCGTATATTGTTGCAACATTTTTACGGCAGGAATATTTAAACTTCTTGATAATGCTTGTTTAGCAGGCACAGCGCCGTCATAAGTAAAATCAAAATTTTGAGGAACGTAACCCGCAATTTGAGTTGGAATATCAGGCACTAACATATTTGGAAGCAACTGACCATCATTTAGCATAAAGCCATACAAATAAGGCTTCAATAAACTACCTGTACTTCGGTTTGACGTAATGATATCTACATCTTCTCCATGTGGTTCTTTATCCTTAATAGGCGTATTACCAATGTATGAAACTACTTCGTTTGTATTCACATCTAATACTAAAGCACATAAATTATGTATTTCATTTTGTTTTAATGTTGAAGTGTGTTTGGTTAAAATTTCTAATAGTCTATTTTGTATAACCGCATCAATAGTTGTTTGAAAATTATTTTCTTTACCATTTTCGTTTACTGCTCTGTTTAATAGATGTCTTGATTTATTTGGTAACGCAAATGGTTTTTGAGGAAGTGGTTCTTGAATCGATAACAAATAAGTTTCTTCATCAATGCATTTTAAAACAAAAAGTTTATTCAATAATTTATCTCTTTTGCGTTTTAATCTCGCCTGGTTTTTACCAGGATAAATAATAGATGGTGAATTTGGCAATACAGCTAAAGCAGCGCATTCCGACCACGACAATTCAGATAAACTTCTTCCAAAATAACGCCAAGATGCTGCGTCAACCCCAACAACGTTAGTGCCAAATGGAGCATGAGAAGAATATAACTGCAATATTTCCGCTTTAGAATAGCTTAATTCTAAACGTAAAGCCAAAATGATTTCAATTAATTTTTCGTAGTATGTTCTTTTTTGATTTTGACGAATGAGTCTTGTTAACTGCATCGAAATGGTACTTCCACCACTCACTACTTTACCAGCCTTTCTATTTTGTTGAAATGCTCTATAAATCGAAAATGGATTTATGCCTTTATGCTGAAAAAAATTTTCATCTTCAAAGGCAAGAATACTATAAACAAATTTTGGATTTAACTTGCTGGATTCAGGAAACCGCCACTGTCCGTCTTTAGCAATTTTTGCTGATAATAAATTTCCAGTCTTATCATTTAAAATAACAGAATAAGAATCTTTAAATAAAGGCTTTGGTAAGCAAAGTAAAAACCACATTAAAAACCCAAAACAGATAATTAGTGCAATACTTGATTTTTTATATTTTAAAAATAGGCGCAAAAAAAGTCGGGGTTTATCCCGACTTAAATTTAGTTATAAAATAGAATTTAATTTAATCCATGTTCACGTTTACGTTTAAATAAAGCGTCATCAAGTGTCATAAATTTAAAATAAATTTCAAATCCTCCTTGGTAATTACTAACCATTTTGTATTTAGAGATATTTAAATCATAAGCTACGCCAACCGCGTATTTACCCAAATCTACGTTAATTTGAGGGATAATGGCATCTCCTACTCGGTAATAAACTCCAATATTTAATCCAGTTTCAGATTTCACGCCCGTAACTTTTGTAGGGTTTTTAAATCTATAACGAACATGGGTTCCAACAGTAATTTCAGAAGCAGTACCTTGGCTTAAGAAAATAACACTTGGTAAGATAGCAACCTTGGTTCCTTTAATATCAATACGAGACTGAACATTTCCAACAAAACGCATTGGTAATTTATAGGTAGAACCAGAGGCAAACTTTTGAACTGGCTGATTTAAATGATGAACAGCTCCTCCTATTTTTAAACTAAAAATATCATCTCTAAGCATGTCAATATTCGCAGATGAAAATTCGTAGTTTAAACCAACACCAACATCAGAATTAATAAAGGAAGCATAAGTAACTGATTCTCCAGTACCTAATGTGTTATCAATTTCTTTACCATTATATTGGCTTTCGTATGTTAAAGAAGCGTAATTAGCTGAATTTTGATTGAATCCTAAATAAACAGCTCCACCTAATTTACTTTTTTTGCTCGTTTTTATGATAGCATTTAGATGAATTTGCGCTTGCGTACTACCCATTTTAGCAACACCTGCCCTATCATTAAACACAAATAAACCCATACCCAAGTATGCTTTTCCTTTTTTAGTTTTTAAAGTAGAGGCGTCAACCGACAGAGCCATTGTTTGATAAGCGTTACCCATGGCAGCCCATTGGTTTCGGTAATTAGCAACGGCTCTAAAATAACCATTCATAAAACCTGCGTTAGCGGGATTTAACCATAATGGACATTCTTGTATTTGGGAAAAATGTACGTCTTGAGAATAACTCAAAGAAGAAATAAATAAAACAACAATCAATAAAAATTTTTTCATAAAACTTGTATAAGTGTATTGTAATTAAAACAACTATCTAATTAATGTAACATTTCCCTTAAGCACTTTTTCTTCTCCACCAGTTGTTGTATAATCAATTAAATAAGCATAAACACCTGTTTGAGCTGGCGTACCTTTAAAATTACCATCCCAACCTTTTGTAGGATCTGATGAACTGTAAACTAATTGTCCCCATCTATTCCAAATTTGGAAATTCATTGTTTTTACATTTCTAACTCCTAAAGGTGATAACAAATCATTTCGTCCGTCTCCATTTGGAGTAAATGCTGTAGGAAAAACAACTTCTTTATTTTTTTCAATGTAATGGGCAATCACATTATCGCTTGTTGTTAATTGAATAGAAACACTGTCATCCGTCGTATTCATTGAAGGAATATGATTTTTAAATTCCCAATAATCAAATTCGTATTTTGAAGTATCTAAAACAGTTTGTTCAAAACTCATTTTCACACCACCAAAATATTTACCCGACCATACAAAATTATTTAACCAAATAGAATTTAACTTCACATCACCTGCTCCTGGAGGATCAACATCCACAGTAATATCAAAAGGTCCTGTTACGTTATAGCAATCAACAATAGCCGACTCGATGAACGTACAACGTCTATTAATTTTAGCCTCTAAGGTGTCCATGTTTTTATTCCACTCCACCATCGTACCACCCCATTTAGCAATTTGACGTGGCATTTCGGGGGTTAAAATAGACTTGAAATATTGAAAGTGAGGCATGATTTTATCACACTTTAATGCAGTATTTATTAAATCTGCATAGCGATTAATGTAATACGCTTTAAAATCAGGATTGGTTAATAGCTTGTCTAATATGTCTGGATGTCCCATATTAGGGCCTGCATTTTGAAAAGCATTTGTGTAATCACATGGACTTGAGTTCATATCAGTTGTTGGCAATCCAGAAAAATTTTCTCCTAAATCATACACGTTATCCATATCCCAACTCCAGTAACGCCATTTCTTTTTATCACCTTGCGTTGCTCTTCCTCTCCACCAAGCAGAATTCCAATTAATAAAGTCTGAATTAACAACGTATGAGTTGTAAACCATGTAATCTACTAAACTTCTAAAATTCAATTTACTTTCAACGTAGGCATAATTTGCAACATTAGTCATTGAATTTGCCATAATAAAATTATACAAGTTAACCCAACCTGTATCGCTACCGTTTCTGATTTGTAATCCACCCCAAAACGCTAGGTTATCAATACTGTCAGCTGGTTGGTCGTAATAGTAATCTGTATAATCTCCTTCAAATGCTTCCCTTAATTCATACAAACCCCAATAAGCACCATTTTTAAATACAATCACATGTTTATTTCTTCTTCCATCTAATTCTAAACCACTTTTAAATTGATAGGATTGAACGAAGGCATCACGCATATGACAAGAAGGTTTTCCCACATTATTGGAAGACGAATAATTATCAGACGCTGCAGCTTTAATCATGATGTGTTGAAACTCTGTTCTTGGACTTGGATTCATATTAGGATCAGAGAAAAACTGATGCTTAAAAGCATTATTATAACCATATTCATCATATGTTTCAATATCAATTCCTCTTTGCTGATAAGCCCATGAATCGTTTCCATGCTTATCTGCTGCTCCATAACCTTCTGTTTTTAAAGTTTGATTTTCGAAATACTCAAAATGTGTTTTTGGATTATTTTGAGTGCCTCCCAATAATTGATCTAAAGGTGCACCACCACTAATGGATACTACACCATATTGCGAATTAATTGTTTCATTTATGAAATACGTATTTGTTTCCATAAAACTAGGCAAAGTTGCTGCATCACTGCTAACGGCATATGCTCTTAAAACCGAAGTTGCACTAATAGAAACAGGAGTTGACACATACATTGAAGATCCAGTTGTAGGCTCAGACCCATCTACTGTATAGTAAATAGTTAAACTATTGGATGGAGTAACACTTAACGAAACAATCTTGGTTCCTGAATAAAAACCTGGAACTACATTCATTACTGGTGTTGGAGCATAAGCTGTATAGCCTGTTGATGTATTAGATGCATTTGGGGTTGGAGCTGTAAAAATATTCCAAGTAGCAGAACCATCTGGTTTTCTTCCTCTTGAATGTGTGGCTTGGGTTCTTTTCATTTTTAGAGAATCTACAATGGTTCCACCATTTTTTAGAACAATCCAATCACCTTGACATTGCGTTAATTTAAAATTAGTATGTATATGCCCTACTGCGTTTGCCGGTGTTCCTTTTCCGCTGCACCAAATTCTTAAAAATCCGCTTGGCGCAATTGTTACTCCAGTTGGAACTGTGTACTTGGTAGGTTTTGCTGGATCATCACTTAAATTCCAACCACCCAAACTTACTGTGGTAGCTCCTGAATTATACAATTCTATCCAATCAGAATTGTTGCCAGTATTATCAAGTATTGTAGCCCCTGAATTTGAAGCAGAATACTCGTTAATTTTTACTTGAGCAGATATACTAATCACTAGAAATAGTAATACAAAAGATGAAATTATTTTTTTAAACATAAGTTCTTGATTTAACAACCTTAAATATACAATTTATAATTCGACAAAACACACCTTTTATCACATAGAATTGGATTTTTAGTAAAAACAGTTAAAAAATTCTTATTAATAAACTCCAAACTAAATGGTAAATTTGTGACCTGAAATTATGAGTGATAAAATACAACATGAATGCGGCGTTGCTTTAATTAGATTATTAAAGCCTTTAAGTTTTTATAAAGAAAAATACGGCAGTAGTAGGTACGGCTTACACAAGATGTATCAACTCATGGATAAAATGATTAACCGTGGGCAAGATGGTGCCGGAGTAGCTACAGTTAAATTAGATGTAGAAGCTGGAACCCCTTATATTGACAGGTTGCGCTCAATTGAGCCAAAGGCAACCCAAGATATATTTTCGCAAATCAACGATTTGTATATCAATGCCAAACAAAAAAATCCAGATGCTTATGATGATATTGAGTGGCAGAAAAAAAATATCCCATTTATGGGAGAGCTCATTTTAGGACATTTGCGCTATGGTACTTATGGTGGAAACAACATTCAAAGTTGTCATCCATTTAGAAGACAAAATAACTGGATGGCGCGTAATTTATTAGTAGCCGGAAATTTTAATTTAACTAATGTTGATGAGCTACTAGAACATTTAGTAGAGTTAGGGCAACACCCGACAGTAAAGGCCGATACGGTAACAGTAATGGAAAAAATTGGTCACTTCTTAGACAAAGAAAACGACCGTTTATTTAAAATATTTAAAGAAAAAGGACTTAATAATTTTGAGATTTCGAAAGAGATTCAAAAAAACATTGATGTTGCATCTATTTTAGTAGAAAGTAGTAAACGATGGGATGGTGGCTATGTAATGGCGGGCATGATGGGACATGGTGATGCTTTTGTATTACGTGACCCAAGTGGAATTCGCCCAGCATACATGTACAAAGATGATGAAGTGTTAGTAGTTGCAAGCGAAAGACCAGTGATTCAAACGGTGTTTAATGTTGATATTAATGATGTTAAAGAATTAAAACCAGGCTTTGCTGCCATTATTAAAAAAGACGGCACATTTACTGAACAACAAATTATTGAGCCTTTAGAGAAAAAAGCTTGCTCTTTTGAACGTATTTATTTTAGTAGAGGAAACGATGCGGATATTTATAGAGAGCGCCAGCAATTAGGGCGTTACCTAGTGCCTCAAGTTTTAAAAGCAATTGATTACGATTTAGAAAATACAGTTTTTAGTTATATACCTAACACTGCCGAAGTTGCCTTTGGCGGATTAGTGGAAGGTATTGACGAACACATCAATAAAATAAAAGCCACTGAAATTTTAAAAATGGGCGCCCATGTTTCGGAACCTGCCTTAAGTAAAATTTTATCAATGCATCCTCGTATTCACAAAGTGGTATTAAAAGATGCTAAACAACGAACTTTTATTACGGACGATGAAAGCCGTGATAATTTGGTGAACTTAGTTTACGATATTACTTACGAGACTGTGAAAAAAGACGTGGATACCTTAGTGGTTTTAGATGATAGTATTGTTCGTGGTACAACATTAAAACAAAGTATTTTAAGAATTTTAGACAGATTGCATCCTAAAAAAATTGTGATTATTTCATCAGCACCACAAATTCGTTATCCAGATTGTTATGGTATTGATATGGCTATTTTAAGTAAGTTTATTGCTTTTGATGCTGCCATTTCATTAATTAAAGAAACAGGAAAAGAATCAATTTTAAATAGTTTATACGAAAAAGCTAAGGCAGAATTATTAAAACCAAAAGAAGAACAAATCAATGTTGTTCAAGAAATCTATAGAACATTTACCAATGAAGAAATTTCTCAAAAAATTGGTGATTTATTACGCCCAAAAGATTTAAAAGCTGACTTACAAATTATTTATCAAACTATTGAAGGCCTTCATCAATCTTGTCCTAATAATTTAGGCGATTGGTATTTCACTGGCAATTATCCTACTCCAGGTGGAAACAAAGTAGCTAATAAAGCCTTTGTAAACTTCATGGAAGGTAAGAATGAAAGAGCTTATTAATTATTAATCATTCTTCAATTCATAAAAAAAGCCCATCAGATAAGTATCTGATGGGCTTTTTATTCTGTAATATTATTTAATGATGAGCTTCTTCAGCATGCTCTGCACCATGTTCAGCTGCAGCATGTCCATGACCAGATTTTAAATCTTCTTGTTGTTTGATTAAGATAGGGTCAACCTTCGTTCTGTTTTCAGCATGTCCACTATAAACACCTTCGTCTAATACAATAAAAATAGTATAAGACATGAAAATAGCATAAGGAACCAAAACAACATATTTAAAGAATGTTACTTCATGGCCTAAGTGCATAAACGCCATAACAATAAAACCAGCTTTAAGAATTGTTAATCCAATGAATAAAACTTTAAGGCCCATTGTACCACTCCAACCTTGTGCAGGAGCCATTGAACCAATAACTAATTCAAAAATTGTGATAGCTAACATGTACCAAAACACTCTCCATAGAGTTTTTCTAGTTTTTTTACCTTCTTCTTCGCTATGGTGAGCCATGTGCTCGTATGATGGATAATCGTCGTGAAATTCTGACATAATAATTTTAATTTGAGAGTTTATGAATTATTGTTTTGTGAATTTTTAAATTTATTACAATAAGTAGAAGAACGTAAATACGAATACCCATACTAAATCGACAAAATGCCAGTATAAACCAACTTTTTCAACCATTTCGTAGTGACCACGTTTTTCATAAGTTCCTTTTAATACGTTTAAGAAAATAATAAAATTGATAACAACTCCTGAGAATACGTGGAATCCGTGGAAACCAGTAATAAAGAAGAAGTAATTAGCGAATTGAGGAACGCCGTATTCGTTCACAGTCATATTAGCTCCGTACACGGTTTCTTCCACGTAGGTATGTAATTCTTGACTCCAAACATGACGTAAAGCTCCAGTTTCTGTACCAATAATAAAATGATACCACTCCCAAGCTTGAGAACCTACGAATGTAGCACCACCAACAATTGTCCAGAACATCCAAACGATTACTTTCTTTTTATCATTTCTATGACCTGCTTCTACAGCTAATACCATAGTTACAGAAGACATAATTAAAATAAAAGTCATTAAACCAACATAAGCTAATGGCAAATGCTGTTCAACAAATGGAAAGTGAGTAAACACATTTTCAGCTTTTGGCCAAACATCTGCATATTTATGACGGATAAAACCATAAGATGTCAATAAACCACCAAAGGTTAAAGCATCCGAGATTAGGAAAAACCACATCATCATTTTTCCATAGCTTATGCGAAACGGTGATTGACCGCCATCCCAAGCGTGTTTTGAATCGATTTCTGTACTGTGAGACATAATAAAATTTACGTTTTAACGATTTTTATAATTTATGGTGCAAGTTTAACGAATATAATACAAAAATAAAAACAAATAGACCCATAAAATATCAAGAAAATGCCAATAAATTGAACAAAGTTCTAAACCAAGGGTATTTTGGGCATTATACTTACCTTTTATCGCATTTTTTAAAGTCACTAATAATGAAATTAAGCCTGCAAAAAGGTGTAAAAGATGTAAAAAAGTAATTAAATACAAAAATGAACCAGATGCGTTGGATGATTTTCCTCCAAAAACTATTTGTTTACTATATAATTCACTCCATCCAGCATATTGAAAGTACGAAAACAATAATCCTAAAACAAAAGTAGCCAACACGCCTAAAATAATGCCTTTTTGATTGTTTTTTTTCGCCATTTGAAAAGCAAAAAACAAGGTGATACTGCTTGTTACGATAACTGCTGTGCTTAAATAAAAAGCACTAGGTAATTCAAATAAAAGCCAATTTCCGTTGTCTGCTCTAACTACATAAGCACTCGTTAATCCTGCAAACATCATCACGATACTTAAAATACCAACACATAATAAAGGCTTAGATGCTTTTTGTTGAGCCGCTTTTAAATCAGATTTATACTCTGGACTAGGTTTAATTTTTTCTTCCATAACACATTATATTAAAAATTTATGACCAATCATTAATGCTAATTGAACAACTGGTAAATATAAAAATGAGCCAAACATAAGTTTTCTAGCGTCATCAATTGTTCCAGATTTATATAAGTTATAGGCCTGAACAACAAATAAAAAGCCCATACAACTTACAATGGCTGCGGTAATCCAGCCAGTATAATTAAATACAAAAGGTGTTAGGGCTATTGGCAACAATGATAAGGTGTAAACTAAAATTTGAGAGCGAGAACTCTTGTCTCTTCCTCCTTTTGATGGCAGCATAAAAAAACCAGCTCTCTGATAATCATCATGGCTCACCCAAGCAATAGCCCAAAAATGAGGGAACTGCCAAAAAAATTGAATGCAAAATAATAACACGGCAAAAAATGTTATTTGTCCAAACCCCTCAGTAGCAGCAATAGCGCCAATTAATGTAGGCAAAGCCCCAGGAATAGCGCCTACAAAAACAGAAAAGGGCGTTACTCTTTTTAAAGGTGTATAAACTAAAGCGTATAAAACAATAGATGCAAAACCAATAATACCGCTTAATGGATTAGTAAATACCCATAATAAAACGGTTCCAATAACACCAAAAATACCGCAAAATAATAAGGCTTGATTGACTGTTAAATTACCAGTTGGTATCGGTCTTAACTTAGTTCGGTGCATTAATTTATCTAAATCTTTTTCAATAATCTGATTAAAGCCATTAGCAGCAGCTGTTACTAAAAAACCGCCCACACAAATAGCAAACACTTGTTTCCAATTAAAGTTTTCTGCAACTGTAAAAAATGTAATAATAGCCGAAAATACGACTAAAGCTGAAAGCGTAAATTTAGTCAGCTTTAAAAACGACTTTAATTTACTATACGAAATAGTTTCTGAAGAAGTGGTATGAGAATTGGTTTGCAAAGCGGCACAAATTTAGGAAATAAATCGCCATTTGTTAAACTCTATTCACTTATATTTGTTATAAAAGAAATTAACTAAAACAACTATGAAAAAACTATTCATTTTAACATTATCTGCAATTACGATGGCATTTACAACTTCTGGTACAAAATCATTACACGACTTCAAAGCTAAAACGCTTGAAGGGGCAGATTTTAATTTTGCTGACTTAAAAGGCAAAAAAGTATTAATCGTAAACACAGCTTCAGAATGCGGCTATACACCTCAATACAAAGACTTGGAAGCCTTATATGAAAAATATAAAGATAAAAACTTTGTAGTAATTGGTTTCCCTTGCAATGATTTTGGTGGACAAGAGCCAGGTACAAGTAAAGATATTAAAGCTTTTTGTACTAAAAATTACGGTGTTACTTTTCAAATGATGGAAAAAGTAAGTATTGCTACAAGCCCCATTTATAAATGGTTAACATCAAAAGCTGAAAATGGTGTTTTAGATGCTACCGTAAAATGGAACTTCAACAAATTTTTAATTGATGAAAAAGGTCATTTAGTAAAATATTTACCTTCTAATACAAAACCAATGGATGCAGAAATTACTAATTGGATTGAGGGTAAGTAAAACACTTATCCTAATAAAGTATCCACTTATTAGCCCAAACTAACCACTTGTTAGTTTGGGCTTTTTATTGTTTGAATTGAAAGTAGTTTTGTAATAGAAACCAATTAAAAACTACTATTATGAAAACTACTTTACTTTTTTTAGCAGGTTTATCTATTAGCATAGCTAATGCACAAACATTTGAATACTTAGACATTAACCAAGTAAAAGCCCGAGTTAATAGCGGTGGCGATTTGCATTGGGATCCAACAACAGGTAACAGCAGTTATGAATGCCCAAAGGGAAGTGGTAAAAATTATGGGAGCGCTGCTAACATTTGGATAGGTGGCATTGATGTAGGCGGTCAATTAAAATTAGCTGGTCAAACATATCGCCAAGGCGGTCAAGATTTTTGGCCAGGGCCACTGGAAACTGTAAGCGCGACAACTAACTCAACAGTTGTTAATCAATATAACCGTGTTTGGAAATTAAATAAAACCGACATTGATGATTTTATTACCAACTTCTCTAATGGAAACGTGCAAAACGGAAGCTTTGTTCCTGCTCCTGATTTATTATCATGGCCAGCAAATGGAGATATTTCTCAAAATTACGCGAGCATGTTAGCGCCTTATGTGGATGTTGATGGTGATGCGATATACAATCCAATGGCTGGCGACTATCCAATTATAAAAGGAGATCAAGCTATTTATACTATTTTTAATGACAATTATCAATTACATCAAAGTGGCGGAAAAGCTTTGGGAACTGAAGTTCATTTAATGGCTTATGCTTATGGCCCTTGCAGCATTACTTCAAGTAATTCTTTTTTAAACTATACCACATTTTATAATTTCAAAACTATAAACAGAAGCTCATTTGCACTTTATAATTCTTATGCTAGTTTATTTAATGATTTTGATTTAGGTGCATACATAGATGATTATGTAGGTTCTGATGTCGCAGATCATTATGCCTATTCTTATAACGGCGCATCATCTCCTGCAAATCAACCTGCCATCGGAATTGTACAATTAAAAGGGCCGATAAATACTTCTAACATGATTGATGATGATGAAGACGGATTAATTGATGAACCATTTGAAAATATGAGTATGAATGGATTTATGTATTTTAATAATTCATTTCCTGGTGTTCCATTATCTCAAACCGACCCAAGTAATGCGACTGAATACTATCAATACATGACTGGTTTTTGGAAAGATGGCACTCCCTTAACTTGCGGTGGAAACGGTTACGGAGGAACTACAAATACTAAATTTGCCTATTCAAGTAATACTTATACAAATGGGGCATGTGGAACAATAAACTGGACAGAAAGTGGAGTTGGAAGTGATAAAAAATTTGTGATGAGTTCTGGGCCATATATTTTACAGCCTGGTGCTGTTGACGAATTAGAATATGCCTACATTGTATCTTTTGATAGCATTACTAATAATCCTTTAGCAAAACTAGATATAGACGTTCAAAGTTTAAATTCTATTTATAAATCAACATTAAATCAATGCTCAACTACAAGCATTAAAGAACAAAAAAATCAAACTGCGTTTACTTTATCACCTAATCCAACAAATGCTTTATTAAATATTAGTTCTGGTAAAGCTATTAATGGAAATGTGAACATAGAAATTATTGATGCTTTAGGAAAAATTTTAATTTCCGAAGAACACAGAGAGTTAAATCAAACTTCTATCAATGTGAGTGATTTAAGTTCTGGAATTTATTTTGTAAAAATAATTTCTGAAGGAAATACCTCCACTAAAAAATTCATAAAAGAATAATTACTAATTACTTGATAAAAAAAAGGGCTACCAGTCGGCAGCCTTTTTTTTATTTAATACTTAACTCCTTTGCCCTACTTTCGGCATTTTGCAAAGCTTTTATAATGACTTCTCCCATTTGATTTTCATTAAAAGTCCTTAAAGCCGCTTCGGTAGTTCCACCTTTCGAAGCAACAGAAGTAATGTATTCGTCTAATGTTTTTTGTCCGTTATTAATTAAATGAAAAGACCCAAGCATGGTTTGCTTTGCTAAAATAGACGACACATGCTCATCTAATCCCATCTGTACTCCAGCATCCACTAAATGTTTCATGAAGTAAAAAAAGTATGCTGGTCCACTACCACTTAAAGCTGTTACTGCATTTAATTGTTTTTCTTCTTTTAAGTATAACGTTCTTCCTGTGGTAGATAATAAATTTTCCACCAACATAATTTTATCGTGTGCGATTGCCTCAGATGAAGTAAATGCAGTCATGCCCATACTAATTTCTACTGGAAGATTTGGCATAGCACGAACAATAAATTGATGGCTTAATGCAGATTGAATAAATGAAATTTCGGTGCCTGCCATGATTGAAAGCACCACACAAGTTGGGTTAATAACTTCTTTTAAACTTTGAGCTAACTCTTTAAAATCTTGAGGTTTTACAGCTAATATCACAATGTTGCATTCGGAAATTATTTTATCGTCTGTCGTGACAACCTTACCGATATTCATGGCAGATAAACTATTTTGTCTATCTATATTTTTTTCTACTAATAATAAATTTTCTTTAGTAACAATTTTATATCTTAAAAAGGAATTGGCATATATGAGTCCCATATTTCCACATCCGATGATGGCTATTTTATTCATTTGTACTTTATTTTAAATATGATTCGTATTCTTCTTTTGTAGATTGATTTGAGAAATTATTGTCGTGCAATAAATCTGCAATCAAGTTTCTATCGGGTAAAATTTTAGCAAGGTGTTTTGTCACAACTACTTTTGATCCAATAAAACTAATTTCTTCAAATTCATTTTCATTAATGATTTTAAAAAAGTTTTTGTTGTTTTTGTATTTTCTATAAGTTGGAAATTCCATTATTAATCTATCATCATCTGTTTTTAAATTTAAGAGATGCTGAATCAAGTTCAGCATGACCACCTATAAAAAAAGCGCTTACAAATGTAAGCGCTTTTAGTTTTTAACTACATACCACCTTGCGGCATGGGTTGCGCTTGCTGCTCTTCTTGCGGCATTAATTCTTCCATGGGAACACTTGCTGTTAAACGCTGCATTAACTGTTTAGAGTGTTCATCTTGTTTAAATTGCTCTGCTAGCATCACTAATCGGCGCATAATTTCTTTAGCTTGGCCCATTTCTCTATTAAAAGCTGCACGATGTATAGGTTTTTGTGCTTTATACACTTTTAAATCATGCTCATAGATATCAAATAATTTACCTGATAACTCTGTTGCTTTTTTCATGTTACCAATTTGATAGTAACCAGCAATGATCGTATATAATGTAGCTTCATAGCGTACGTTAGCATCAGGCATTTTTTCTAAACATAAATCTAAAACTTTCTCAGCCTTTTGTTTTTGCCCTTTGTTGATTAACGCTCCTGCTAAGGTTGCCATTTGCATTCTCATATTAGATGCCATACGTGTACAGTTTTCATCTAAACTCACTCCTTCTTTATCTAAGCCACCCCAAACAAATTTATTCATTAAGTTATCATACATGATATCGGTATTTACACGACCACCTTGTGCCATTTCATTTTCGGTGTTTTTAATTGGCACTAAACGATACGCTAATCCTTCTAATTGAAAATATTCTTCTAATCCTAAATAGGCTTCAGAACCAGTCGTCACAGCAAAATAAATTGGACGTTTCCAGTTATTATGCGCAATTAAATCTAATACCATCAATTTTTCTTTTGTAATATATCTATTACTTAAACTCCATTTAATATTCTTCACTAAACGTGCAGTATCCTTTACAGCAATTACTTTTTCGCGCATTACTTGCATCGAATCCACTGGAACATAAACAGTTTTTGATCTAAAATAATTATAGTCTCCAACTTTATTGTTTTCGTCAATAGCGAAAGCAATAGCATCTTTCAACTTAATTGGTTTTACTTCTTCATTTTCAATAAGTACAACTTCCAATTTACTTTGAACATATTTCTCTGCCGGAATCGTAAATGGCACAGGAGCAGATTCATAAGCTGCACGACGCATTTGATTGATGTACCAATCTGTTTGTAATAAACTTAAGTTTACCACTCGCACATCTGTTCTTATACCTTCTACTTCTTGAGCATACCAAAGAGGGAATGTATCATTATCGCCATTAGTAAATAAAATAGCATTAGGCGCACAAGTATTTAAATAATTTACCGCAAAATCTCTACTCATCGATCTTTTCGAACGGTTGTGATCATCCCAACCTTCAGCAGCCATTAATGCAGGGATAACTAGACCAATAACTGTTGCTACAACAGCTGCTCCTTTTGCATTTGTTTTTTTACTTAAAAAATCGAAAATAAACAATACTCCTAAACCAATAAATATAGCAAAGGCATAAAACGATGCTACGTATGCATAATCACGCTCACGTGGTTGATAAGGATATTGATTTAAGTAAAATACAACCGCTACACCATTTAATAAAAACAGTAAGCTTACTACCCACATATCATTTTTATTGTTTTTAACATGAAAAAAGAATCCTAATAATCCTAAAATAAAAGGTAAAGCATAAAACGAATTACTCGCCATATTATTAGAAGCATTGTGAGGCACTAAAGATGTGTCTGAGTCTAAAAAAACATCATCTAAGCCTTTGATGCCTGTAACCCAGTTTCCTTCTAAAGGATTTCCTGTTAAACCTTGAATATCATTTTGACGACCAATAAAGTTCCAAGCAAAATAACGTAAATACATATATTTTAACTGGTAGCTAATAAAGTAAGTGATATTCGCTGTGAAATTTGGAATTTGAACTTCTTCCATTTGCCCAGTTTGCTCGTTCATGATAGCCTTCTTTTTGTGATGATTTTGAACATCACCCCAATAGCGGTAGGCTGCTTCATGGTTTGGTTGTTGGCTCCACATACGAGGAAAAGGAGTGCAAAACTCTTTTTGATAAGCTGGAATAGCACCTTTTCTACTATCTATAATTTTATATTTTTTTGAAGCTTCATCTTTTGCATAAACTGGCTCACCATCCTTAAAATTCGCTCTATCTGTTGGTGCATTATAATACTGACCATAGGTTAAAGGCCAATCACCATATTGCTCACGATTTAAATAAGATAACATGGTAATCGCATTCTCTGGGTCATTTTCATCCATTGGAGTATTTGCCTGTGAACGAATAATAACTATAAAGAATGAAGAGTAACCAATGATTAAGGTTGTGAAACTTACTAAAATAACATTTAGCGTATTGATGTTTTTAGATTTTAAATAATGAATTCCATATAATAAACCACCTAAAACTAATGCACGGCCAGCTAAAGTGCCTATACCTGCATTTGCGCCCGAAATAACTGCTATAGCCACAAATAAAATTGCTGCATAAAAACCAAATTTATAATATGATTCTTTTTTCTTAACCGTGTACAAGATTAAACCTGTAAGAGCTGTAAATAATAAAACAAAGTAAAAAGCAGACCCAATATTAAAGCCCATGCCTAATTTGTTAACGAAGAAAATTTCATAATCAGCAGCAAACTTTACAATTTTAGGAATCATGATATTTTGAACGCCACCTAACAAGCCCAAAGAAATTAAGCCAGTAATAAAAAATGATTTCCAAGTAAATGGATATTTTTTGAAATAATAAATAAAACAAATTGCCGGAATAGCCAACAAGTTTAATAAATGGACACCAATAGATAATCCCATTAAATAAGCAATCACCACTAACCAGCGCATTGCTCCAACTGGGTTCGTTGTATCTTCTTCTTCCCATTTAAGAATTGCCCAAAATACTAATGCTGTAAAAAAAGATGACATGGCGTAAACCTCACCTTCAACAGCTGAAAACCAAAACGAATCAGAAAAAGTATAAGCTAAACCACCAACAATACCAGCACCAATAACAGCCCATTGTTTAGCAGAAGTAAATTCTTCACCTTTTTTTACAATAGCTTTTAATCCGATGCGTGTTATACTCCAAAACAAGAATAAAATTGTGAATGAGCTGCATAAAGCCGACATGATGTTAATCATTTTACCAGCCATTGCAGGATCTCCTCCAGCCATTAAGGCAAAAAAGCGTCCTACTAATAAAAAGAATGGTGCTCCAGGAGGATGTCCAACTTCTAATTTATAAGCACAGGCAATGTATTCGCCACAATCCCAAAAGCTTGCTGTTGGCTCAATTGTAGAAACATAAGTAAATGTTGCAATGGCGAAAACAATCCAGCCAATAATGTTGTTTAATTTTTTAAACTGCATATTTTTATTTTAAAAAGCTATAAGATGCGAATTTAACTAAAAAAGGCACTTAAACAGAATGAAACTTTTTTTTTATGAATTTTTTGTAAATGAAGATATTTTGTTATTTTTGTGCCCCGAACTTTTTGTGAGGTTCAGATTGTCCGATGGTGTAACTGGCAACACGACTGATTTTGGTTCAGTAGAGTCTAGGTTCGAGCCCTAGTCGGACAACAAAAAAGCCCTCTTAATCAATGATTAAGAGGGCTTTTTGATTTTAATATTTGTCATTTTGTCACCTTCTACCTTATTGGTACAACCTTTGACTAGCTTGAAGCGGAAAAATTTATATTCTTAAACTTAAATATTTTAAAACATGAGCACTGGAAAAATTAACGTACAAACCGAAAACATTTTCCCTATTATTAAAAAGTTTCTTTACAGCGATAATGAAATCTTTTTACGCGAATTAGTAAGTAACGCCACAGATGCCACACAAAAACTAAAAGCCTTAACCTCTATGGGTGAAGCTAAAGGTGAGTTAGGTGATTTAAAAATTGAAGTGAAAGTTGATAAAGCAGCTAAAACCATTACCATTAAAGACAAAGGTATTGGTATGACAGCCGAAGAAATTGAAAAATACATTACGCAAATTGCCTTTAGTGGTGCCGAAGAATTTGTAACCAAATACAAAGATAAAGTTGACAAAAATGTAGTAATTGGTCACTTTGGTTTAGGGTTTTATTCTGCCTTTATGGTAGCGCAAAAAGTAGAAATTTTCTCATTATCTCATAAAGAAGGCAGTAAAGCCGTTCGTTGGGAATGTGATGGAAGTCCAGAATACACCATTGAAGAAAACACGACAAAAACTGACAGAGGAACTGAAATTATTTTACATGTTGCTGAAGACAGTTTAGAGTTTTTAGAAAACAGTAAAATTGAAGGCTTACTAAAAAAATATTGTAAGTTTTTACCAGTGGAGATTGTTTTTGGAACTAAATCAGAATGGGTTCCTACAGGTGAAAAAGACGAAAAAGGTCACGAAAAAGAAAATGAAATTCAAGTAGAAAATATTATTAATAACCCTGTACCAGCTTGGATTAAAAAACCAGTAGATTTAAAGGACGAAGATTATAAAGCGTTCTACCGTGAATTGTATCCAATGCAATTTGAAGAACCTTTATTTCATATTCATTTAAATGTAGATTATCCGTTCAACTTAACTGGTATTTTATATTTCCCTAAATTATCTAATAAGTTCGAAGCACCTAAAGACCGTATTCAATTATACAGTAACCAAGTGTTTGTAACGGATAATGTAGAAAACATTGTTCCTGATTTTTTAACCATGTTACGTGGTGTAATTGATAGTCCAGACATTCCATTAAACGTGAGTCGCAGTTATTTACAAGCAGATGGAAATGTGAAGAAGATTTCCGCCCACATTACTAAAAAAGTTGCTGATAAATTAGAAGAGATCTTTAAAAAAGAACGTCCTGATTTTGAAGCGAAATGGGACGATGTGAAAATATTTGTTCAATACGGAATGATTAGCGATGAGAAGTTTTACGAAAAAGCATCCAAGTTTGCTTTAGTAAAAAACACCGAAGCTAAAGCATTTACATTAGAAGAATATGACGCTCATGTAAAAGCTAATCAAACGGATAAAGATGGTAAAGTGGTTTTCTTATATGCAACTAATACAGATGAACAACATACATATATTGACGCAGCAAAATCGAGAGGTTATGATGTATTGTTAATGGATTCTCCATTAGACTCTCATTTAATAAATCATTTAGAAAGTAAATTAACTAATACGCAATTTGTGCGTGTGGATGCTGATACCGTTGAAAAATTAATTAAAAAAGATGACGGACAAGTAAGTAAATTAAGTGACGAAGAACAAAATACGTTGAAACCAATTGTGGAAGGTGTAATTGCTAAAGAAAAATATACTGTAACATTTGAAAGCTTAAGCGAAACAGATTCTCCGATGTTAATTACACGCCCTGAATTTATGCGTCGTATGAAAGACATGCAAGCCATGGGTGGCGGAGGCGGTATGAACTTTTATGGTTCGATGCCTGATATGTATAATTTAGTAGTAAACGCTAATCATCCATTAATTAGTAAAATATTAGTGGAGAAAGATGCGGCTAAACAAAGTCAGTTGGCTAAACAAGCAGCCGATTTAGCGTTATTATCGCAAGGATTATTAAAAGGCGAAGAGTTAACTAAGTTTGTTAAACGCTCGGTTGAAATGATTAATTAAGGTTACCCTGAACTCGTTTCAGGGTCTCACAGAGATGCTGAATCAAGTTCAACATGACAAATAAAATATTACCTTTAATAAAAAAACCATGGAAAATCAAAACCCTGAAAACCAACTAAACATCGAACTTTCTGAAGAGATTGCAGAAGGAATATATTCAAACCTTGCTATTATTACCCATTCTCCAACGGAGTTTGTGGTTGATTTTATTAAAGTAATGCCGGGTGTACCAAAAGCAAAAGTAAAATCGCGTATTGTGTTAACACCTCAACATGCAAAGCGTTTAATGAAAGCATTAGCTGATAACGTCACTCGTTTTGAACAAATGCATGGTAAAATTAAAGATAGCGAAATGAATGCTTTACCACTTAGTTTTGGTGGGCCAACGGCTCAGGCTTAATTGAGGAATTTAAAACTTTAAGCTTAGTTTATAGTTTAATAAATCATCTTCATGTCTTTAAATCATTTTTATAGATAAAAAAAATGCAAAAATCTATTTCAAAATAACACATCAATAAAAAACCCCTTCAGTGAAAACTAGAAGGGGTTTTTTATGATATCAAATTAGTTCTTATTCTTTAATTAAACGAATTGTTTTAGTACTACCATTACTTTCTGCTTTTAATATATAAATGCCATTTGCAAATTGGTTTAGATTAATAGAATTTACTCCAACTTCTATTTGCTCTGCATAAATTACCTTGCCAAGTAAATTTAGAATTGTAACGTGACTTTGTGTTGTTACATTAATATTAAAATTACCATTGGATGGATTTGGATAAACACTTAAATCATTATCTACTGAAGCAAATTGATTAAGTCCTGCACACAAACTCACGTCTTGCAAAATTGCACTTGAATTAACACATCCATTAGCATCTGTGCCATTAACTGTATAAGTTGTTTGAATAGTTGGAGAAACTACAATATCCGTTGTATTTTCTGTAGTACTCCATGTATAAGTGCTTGCCCCCATTACTGTTAATGTTGCTGTTTCACCAACACATAATAATGTATTGGTCGTCATAACCATTAAATTTGGTAAAACATTTACTGTCACTGAAGAAACTGCTGTGTTTTCACAACCGTTTACATCTGTTCCACTTACCGAATATGTTGCATTAGCGGTTGGTGTTGCAATTGAACCACCGTTTGAATATGTATAAGTAACAGCTCCTGATGGAACCATCGTAAATGATTGGCCTGCACAAACTGATCCTGAGTTAACCGAGATAATTGGTAATGCATTAACAGTTACACTTGATATAGCATCTGCACTTGATATACATCCATTTGCATCTGTTCCAATTACCGAATATGTTGTATTAGCGGTTGGAGTTGCAATTGAACCACCGTTTGAATATGTATAAGTCACTGCTCCTGATGGAACCATTGTAAATGATTGTCCCAAACAAACCGATCCTGAGTTAACCGAGATAATTGGTAATGTATTAACAGTTACACTTGATATAGCATCTGCACTTGATATACATCCATTTGCATCTGTTCCACTTACCGAATATGTTGTACTTGCGGTTGGAGTTGCAATTGAACCACCGTTTGAATATGTATAAGTCATTGCTCCTGATGGAACCATCGTAAATGATTGGCCCATACAAACTGATCCTGAGTTAACCGAGATAATTGGTAATGCATTAACAGTTACACTTGATATGGCATCCACATTCGATATGCATCCTGTCACTGTATTTGTACCACTAACAGAATACGTTGCATTAGCAGTTGGTGTTACTACTGAACTGCCGTTTGAATACGTATAAGTATCCGCTCCAGAAGGAACTAACGTAAATAATTGACCTGCACAAATAGATCCTGAGTTAACAGATATAGATGGTAAAGCATTAACAATCACACTCGATACGGCTGTATTTGAACTTACACATCCGTTAATGTCAGTTCCTGTGATACTATAGTTTGTTGTTGTAGTTGGTGTAACAATCGGCCCAGCTAATGATGGAACAGATGTATACGTTGAAGCACCGTTTGCAGTAATAGTATATGATTGGCCTGCACAAATTGAACCTGAGCTAACTGAAATAATTGGTAAAGAATTAACCGTTACACTTGATACCGCCGTGTTTGTACTTATACATCCTAAAGAGCTTGTTCCAACAATATTATAAGTTGCATTTACTGTTGGAGAAACAACTGAAGAACCACTTGAATAAGTATAAGTAGCTGCTCCACTGGGAATCATAGTAAAGGATTGGCCAGAACAAATTGAACCAGAATTCACCAAAATAATTGGTAAAGAATTCACTGTAACTGTACTTATTGCAGTATTTGTGCAACCTGTTAGCGCAGTTGTTCCTTTCACTGTGTATGAAGTGGTTGATGATGGTGTTACAACGGCGCTTCCACTTGAAAAGGTATATGTATCAGCACCTGTTGGAACGATTGTAAAAGATTGACCAGAACAAATTTCACCAATATTAAGTGTAATATTGGGCAAAGGATTAACCGTTACAGTTGAAACGGCCGTATTTGAGCTTACACAACCAAAATTACTAGTTGCCAATACACTATAATTTGTGTTAATAATAGGCGAAACAATTGCTGAACCGCTAGAATAACTATAAGTTACTGGTATTCCAAAAAGTACACTGGGGGTCATTGTAAAAGATTGTCCTGCACAGATGACTCCGCTATTTACAGAAACAATTGGAGTAGCGAAAACAGGAATTGTACTTACAGCAGGCAATGCAGATTTACAGCCATTTGCATCAGTACCAACTACACTATAACTTGTTGTAATTGTAGGAGAAACTATGGCGCTACCACCCGAAAAAGTATATGTAAAAGCTCCAGATGGATTTATTGTAAAAGATTTTCCTGAACAAATTGAACCACTATTTACCGAAATAATCGGCGACGTGTTTGTTGATGTTGTTCCAGTGATAACTGTATTTGAACCGCCATTACTAAAATTAGTGGTATTAAATAAGTTAACCGCATTAATCGTTGTGCTATTTACCGAAGAATTATCTAATCGAATACCAAATGTTGAACTTACAATACTACCGTTTGTAATCATATTTCCATTGGATGTTCCTTGTATTCTGATGCCATACGTTCTGCCACAAGTAGTATTTCCATTTATCACACAATTATTAGACTGATTAAGTAAAATACCAGTACCTCCACTACCATTAACTACGTTATTAGATACGTTAACACCCGAACTAGCATCTAATTGAATACTTGTGCCTGTTTGATTTTTAAAGATATTGGATGCCCCAAGGGTAAATGTATTAGCCCCATTTAGAAATATACCACTAGCACTTCCTGTAAACGTATTACTATTTACGCTCGCAGGCGTACCGTTTGAATAATACAAGCCATAATCCCCGCAATTTGTTAAATTATTATTGGTAATTGAATTCCCTTGATTATTGCCATTATTAAAAACTATTCCATAAATCGCAGAGCCACTAAAATTGCAATTATTTATAATATCATTGGTGTTATTATCATCAAATTGAATTCCATTTTCCATGCCCGCTAAATTGCAATTTTCGAAAACATTTGCATTTGAATTACGAACAAACAATGGATTTCTAATATTTGAAGGCGCAGCTACTAAGCTCGTAAAATCCCAATTACTGATGTTTAAATTAGTATTATCAAATACCTCTAAAACTCTCCCAGTGTGCCCCCCAAAAATATTTTTATTTGCACCTGAACTTGTTGGGCTGGTCAAAGTAAAATTGGATGTTCCTCCTAAAAAAAGAGCATTTACGCTTCCAGTAAAATCATTATTTTCGATACTTGCAGGAGTTCCAAGTCCGTAAAACATGCCTCTAAACATACAATTAGTTAAATTGTTATTGGTAATACTATTTCCATTATTAACTCCCATACTAAATAATATTGCATGAGCAGACGCTCCACTTAAATTATTATTGGTAATTGTATTATTTGAATTATCACCGTCCAAACGAATACCAAATGCTGATCCAATAATAATATTGCCGTTAAAGAGACAATTGCTGATAGTGTTTGCTAATATAGCTGTCGAACCACTATTATTTATGAACTCTAAATGTTGCACTTTAGCACCATTGGCATTCGTAAGCTGAAACATCGAAGTCCCAGCAATTTTAATTAAGGGCGTTCCTGAAAAACCAGGTTGAGTACTCCCATCAATATCAATTTCAGACGTAATATTAACTACCGATAATAAAGTTATTGTTTTTGTACCAATACCAATAGAAAATGAGATATTATCTGGACCAGCTAACGCGTTAGCGTCCAAAATTGCCTGTCTTAGCGTTCCTGGTCCCGAATTGGAAACCGATGTCACTGTAAACGTGGCAGCACTAATCTTATTAATAGCAATTAAAACTAAAATTAGTAATCGTATTGTTTTCTTCATATTTGTATATTTTTTACTCAAAATTATCTTAAAGATGCTTAATTAAATTGACATTTATCATTATTTGAAGTAATTAAAATCATGTTAAGTAACAGTTTACAGAAAAAACAAGTTGATTAATTAGTATTTGGGTTCTTTTGAATGTTAATTGATAGGTAGGATATAGCTGTAATAATACAAAACATGAGATTTTTTTCTTTCATCATTTAAAATCATGAAAATGAGTTACTTTTGGGTGAATTTTAGCTAAAATAATACAGATAAAATTAAACAATTTGTTATCTTTGTTAATTCAGTGAAAAAAACAACAAATAAAAAGCGTAATGATTCATCTAGCAAAGTGACTATCTTCACTTTATGTGCCGTTATTTTATCGCTATTTTTTGTTAATGATTTATTTACTCAGAATACTTGCGCAACAGCTATCACAGCAACTGTTAACGCTTCTGGCACTGGATGTTCAAGTCAGTCAAATGTCTTTTCAGTAGGACCTGATCCAAGTAATCCTTTAGGAAGTACTTCGCCATGTACTATTACGTCAACTTATGAACGTTGGATTCAGTTTACGGCTGTAGGGCCAACTGCAACAGTTAATGTCTCTCAAACTTCCGCCGCTTCCGCCGTTCGACAATTAGCTTTTATAGTTTATAGTGGAACTTGTGGTAGTTTAACCCAAATAGGCTGTGCAAATGATTTTACAACTGCCACAGTACAAACAGAAACTCTCACTTTAAGCGGACTTACTGCTGGTAACACTTACTATCTTAGAATAATAAACGAAACTAACAATACAACATTAAATACACAAGCGTGTATTACTTCCGTCCCAGGAAATAATGATCCTTCTGGTGCTTTTCCTATAACGGTGGGTAGCACTTCTGTTTGCAGTCCTGCGCAGTACAATAATTATTTTGCTACCAATACCAATTGTAGTCCGTCCATTCCTGATCCCAGTTGTTCATCTTATATTCCTGGCACCTCTCAAGATGTCTGGTATTCTCTTGTGGTACCTGCTTCTGGTAACCTAATAGTAAATAATTCTGGGCAACCATATGGCTTAGCTCTATACAGTGGCACCAATTCGCCTGGTTGCGGTACCATGACTGAGGTAATATGCACTGAAACAGGAAGTCCAGCAAACCCTGCAAATTTTGCTGGATTTTCACTAACAGGATTAACCCCCGGAACCTATTATTTAAGGGCTTGGCGAAGATTGGGCGGCACAAATACCTTTAGTCTTTGCGCTACTTCGATACCAATCACACCTCCAGCAAATGATAATCCATGTGGAGCATTACTAGCAACAGCAAGCACTAATTCAACTTGTGTAACATCGTTTTCTACGACTATTTTAGGGGCTACATCTTCTGCTACATTAAATGCCCCTGCCATTGGCTGCATTGGTTTAACAACTGGAGCCGCCAATGATGATGTTTGGGCAGCATTTACTGCAACATCTGCTACCCAACAAATTACGATTCAAACTTTTACGCCAAATACAAGTCCTGCAAATGATTTTTACATTTCTGTTTATGCTGCTTCTGGTCCAACTACATGCCCTACAGTATCCGGCAGTGAACTATTATGTAGCCCAACGAATACTGGAGTTGTTTCTGGTTTAACTGTTGGCAATCGTTATTTAATTCGTTTTTTTAACGAACTGGCAACCGCAGGTTATAGCACTGCCATTAATTTTTGTATTACTACTCCGACATTGGCTACTAATGACGAGTGTACAGGCGCGACATCGATAACACCAAGTGCTGGAACAGCATGTACTGGAAGTGTATCCGGCACTGTATTTGGAGCAACAGCTTCATTTCAAAACAATGGATGTGCCGTAGGAGATGATGACGATGATGTATGGTATAGTTTTACGGCCACTTCCACCTCTCATTCTATAACAATATCAACTACTTCTGCAGTTGATTTTTATCACTCCGTTTATGCAGGTATTTGTGGAAATGTTGGCTCAGCAATTGTATGCGCTGATCCAAACACAAGTATCCTATACGGATTAACTATAGGAAATAATTACTTTGTACGCGTTTATTCATCACCAACAGGAGGTGCAGTAACCGCAACTACAGGTACATTTGTAATTTGTATTAACACACCAACCAATTCGGCTACCTGTTTCACACCAGCTGGTGATAATTTTTGTCCTAACCCCACTTCGTTAAGTCAAAGCGCTTTTACTTTTACAGGAACTGTTGGAGCACCTCCTTCTGCCGGTGGGATTTACACATCTGATGTGCCAGGAAATTTAGGAACTGTTTTTGGCGGTTCCATCGAAAGTAATTCCTGGTATTCTTTTATTGCAGTTTCAACCACTCATACCTTTAATATCGTTCCATCTCCAGCATGTGCCATACAAGCTCGTGTCTTAAATGTTACTATGTCTGGAAGCTGTTGCGTCACATTTACCTCTATGTCAAATTTTTACTCTTCTACTACTAGTGGAACTGTAACAGCCACTGGGCTCACTATTGGAAACACCTATTACTTAATGGTGGATGGCAACAGCAGCGCTAACTGTAACTACTCCATACCAACTTGGGTACTCACTTCTATTCTTCCTATTGATTTCGTATCTTTTATTGGAAATCCTGAAGGAAAATTTAATGTATTAGAATGGGTTACTGCTTCGGAAGATTCTAAATCCAAATTTACCTTACAGCATTCTAAGGATGGAGTAAGTTTTGAAAATGTGATTACCTTAAATGGAAAAGCTACTAATGGTAATGGGGCTAAATACCTAGCTTATGATGAAAATCCTTTTGAAGACGTTACTTATTATAGAATAAAGTATCTAGATAAATCTTCTATAGAAAAATATTCTAACACTATAAGTGTTAATTTAAAAAATAAGTATGATTTTATTTTAAATCTTCACCCTAATCCAACCACTAAAGATTTGTTTTTTGATTATTACTCAAAAACAAAAAGTAAATTAAATATTGAATTGATGGACTATTCGGGAAAAACAGTATTGAAAAATAATCAATTGATAGAAGAAGGGCAAAATACCATTGTCTTGCCATTAAATGATTTAGACAATGGTGTATATATTCTAAAAGTAGTTTCAGATACAAAAGGAAATGCTTCGCATCATAAAGTGATTAAAAACTAAAGCTTTATTTTTACAATTCAGTTTGAACTTTAGGGGAATTTCCCTGAGGCTTCAGTTCATCAACCGCCGTTTCATTAAACTCAAAGTCATACATAAAAATGATAGTTAAAATAAAAATTAACTGAATAGTAAATGGATTTAAAGAAGCAGTAATCCAAGATTCATAATAGTTGGAAAACAAAACTGAATACAAAACTGGAATAGCTAACTTACTTCTTTTTGCTGCTTTTAAAAACGTGACTAAAAGACCAAACAAAAATAATACTAATCCAATTAAGCCAGTATCAAGCCAAAATGTGAGGTAGGCATTATGAGCAGCTCCTTGATGTCCTAATCTACTTAAATATTCATAGTTTTTCTTAAATATATATTCTGTATAACTAAAACCATTTCCTAAATAAAAATTATCTTGAATTTGATCCCAAGCAAATTTCCAAGCAATAATTCTTCCTGAACCACTCTCCAGTGTTTCAACACGAAACTGATTCCCCAAACCTAATCCTACAATAATATTAACAAGATTATCTGAAATAAGCTGATAAACACCTACGGTAAATATGAAAATAAGAAAACCTAAAATGGATGATATTTTATAAAACCTAACAAAAAAAACAAACATTAAAACAGATACAAGCGAGGTTCTGGCGCCACATTTTAATAAACAAAATAAGGCTAATCCATAAATAATTATTTTTTCATTTCTAGAAAATAAATCGCTAAAATGTTCGTTTACGGTTATGAAAAACAATAAAAACAAAAAGGCATAAAGGCCAAGACCGTTGGGATTACCTAATAGGCCCCTAAATCGTCCTACCAGATTAGTAATACCAGGATTAAATAAGTTGATAATTAAACCAAGTGCGAAGATTATAGCAACAAAGTACACTAAACTTTTAATAGATAAGGTGCCATATTTTTTATAGACCGTAAATATATAATTTGGAACAAAAATTAAGAATAAGCTATAGGAAAGGGTTTTTTGAAATGACAAACCAATATTTGGATTAAAAAACATCACCAAAAACGATAAAAAGAAAAAACCAATAAAATATTTATAAAAATCGATGGTTGTAGATGAATTTCTCATTTCAAGAAATGAGAATAATGAAATCATCAGAATGTAAATATTTTTAGCATCTGCTGCAAAATTTAACTGACTAAGCCTACTATCGGATAAAGTTAAAATTAAAAAAAAACCCAACAGTATTTCTAAATGCATGTGTTTATAGTAGAGTAAAAAAAGCATGGCCGGCAAAACAACAAATATTACGGAGCCTGCATACATACCAAGTGTAAGCCAGAGTAGAGCAATAACTATAAATTGATTATTATTTGATAAGTAAGCCTTCAAACCAGCGAATGATGTTGTTTTTGGATTCAACTTTCAAATTTAAACAAATACATGTTAATGCCACAAATTACTTATTAGAATCCCTTAAGAATTGATTTTACCTTGTTTTTATAACAACAAAGGCCACACTTATTTGTGTAGCCTTTGTTGTGTTAATTATCTTAAAATTATTTCACTAATTTTTTTGATATCGCTTTTCCGTTTTGATCAATAGCATTTACAACATACACTCCATTTGATAAATTAGAAACATCTATTTTAGTAACATTTCCTAATTCAACAGTAATATTAGTTTGAGATAACACTAATTTACCAGTCATATCATAAACAGTTACTTCACTTAAATTATGACTAGACACAGTCGACTTTAAATTAATGGTATTTTCTGTATTAAAAATCACTAAATCAGACTCTAAAATAGTAGAAGAAATAGAAGATGGTTTTTTAGTTTTACTAAGGTGTAACACATAATCTGTATTTGTTTTACCTTCTTCACCTTCAATAGCGATAGAATTAGAATTCAAATCAAATTGCTTTCCTGTTTTAATGTTCTCAAGCCAAGCATAATTATATGCATCCATATTCAATACCGATGCATCCAAATAATATACAGCAGTTTGTGGTGTGTGTAATCCCAATAGAATAACAACTTCATCTAATGAATTATCAATCGTATTTTTAGTCATCATTTTACCAGAACCATCTTGCATAAATAATGCAGGAGCTTCCTCGATTGGACTATATCTGAAAGGTGTATCGTATAATTTATCATATTGTGAGGAAGCTTGACTATTGAAATTCACAAAATTTTCATGGTAAAAGTTAGTTGATGCTGAGGTTAGCATTAATTTAATATCATAATTTGAGGCTTTACGTTGATTAACGGCCGTGGTTACGTCACTCACCTTACACCCTTCATGAAATGTAAATGTGCCTCCTCCAGATAATGCTCTCACCCAAAAACCTTGGTGAGGATAAATAATAGCACCAGGCGAAATCGCATCAATGAAAGTAAAATTACCTGTTGCAGATCCATCTAAAACCTCTACATCAAATTCATCCATATTATTGTAATAAGTCGAGGAGAAATCATAAATTAAGCTCAAATCAATGGCTGATGCATAAGGATTACCGATTAAATGATAACCATCAACTACTATTGATGCTGTAGTTGTTGGTGACGTTGAATACGTAGCAGTTACTCCAGGTGTGTGACTTAAATTCAATGTAATATCACCTTTATTAGGAATACCAATCGTATTAATTGTTTTGGCATCCCACATATCATTGGTTAAATCTTCAAACCATAAATCGTAGCCAGTACCAGGAACTAATGATGTGGAAGAACCAACTACACCAATATATTTTCCAGTTGGTTCATCATACGTATTCATCGATTTAACATAGTTAAAAGCAGCGTTACCTACACTTACTACATCTCCATCCACGCCTCTCGGCCCACCAATACCATCATATGACCCAATCCCAGAAATATAAATTTCATCATCCCAATCCATTACTACCGAACCAACTGATGGGCTACTCATATCAAACCATTTAGCGTTACTGCCAGCAAAAAACTTCTCCATGACGATGTTACCTGTAAAACTACCCCCTGTAACCGGAGCTATACGAGCTGTAGTAGAAGCATTACTTACTAAAGTTAATTTACTATTCGCGTTAAAATCACCATCCATCAAGGTTAATGTATTAAACACTTTATTTTGTTGTGTGGTATTTAAGGTAATACTACCACCTGCATTATTAATATCTAATAATTGAGTTGTAAAAGATTTTGTTCCTGTTATAGATTGAGATGTTCCAGCCCCATTAAATAAAATTTTACTTCCCGTTAAACTACCTGTAATAGGCGCATTCAAAGTTGCATTACCCGCAAATGCTAATGTTTTACCATTTAAATCTAAAGAACTAGCCAAACCAGTAACTAAAACTAAATTATTTAAAATAGATACATCACCTTTTAATGACTTTGAATTATTTGAATTGATATTTAAATTATAATAATCGCCAGGTATTAAATCTCTGCTATTTGAGTTAAAATTCACTACACTACCAACACCTGTAACACTCATACTAGCTGAAGCTGCATTGGTAGGATTTGAAGAAAAAGTAGTTAAACTTGAAGCTCCATTGTTAGTCCAGTTACTATTAGCGCCTGAAGCTCGTACGGCTCCATTTAAACTTGCACTTAAATACAATAAATTAACAGTGCCGCTATTAATAACCTTGGCGCCACTTTGCATAGTAATATGTCCTTGAAATCGAAGATTAGATCCCGACGCGATGGTAAGCGTACTATTAGTTAAACAAAGGATAGATCCCTTTGGAGAATATGTTGTTGAGGGTGTTGATAGAATACAACTTTTGTTCGCAGCAATTTGTAAATACAAACCATTTGTTATCGCACCATTTTGTGTTAAATTACCACTTACCGTAATTACTTTCGTTACACCATTCAAAGTTCCGCCAACATTAATGGTTAAGTTTTTTGCTAAAGAAGTTCCTGATGTAGGTAATTTAACGGTATGTCCACTCATGATAAAAACATCATCGTCTGCATCAGGTTTTCCATCCGCATCAGTACCAGAAGTCATTGTCCATGTTGTAGCAACATTAAATATACCAGAAGCTACACTTTGAAAAGTGGCTTGAGCATTTACATGCATTACAGCTAATAGAGTTAAGCTTAAAATTGTAAAAAGTTTTTTCATTGTATTTTGGTGTTAAAACGTAGTAAATATAGTTATTTTTAAGGAACGTTTGGCTGTTAACAATAATTATTCCAAAAAAAAGTTAAAAAAATTAGATAATCAGTCTAAATTTAACAAAATGTTTACTACAATAAGATTTTTAAAAGTAGCCAATTTATGCCGGGAATTCGAAAAGGTAGTTGATAAAAGAAACGACCTATAAAAAACATATATTTATCAAAACCACTTAAAGGAAAGAAATTGTTTTTTAACAATCTGTTTTCCAGCTCTTTATATTGAGGGGGACTAATCGTTCTGTTTTTAAACTGCAATAAAATCTGTAAATAGGTCAAGTAAATTGTTCCAATTAAACTATGTTTTATTTTTTTATCCGTGATAAGTGAACTAAATTTTGAGACGTATAAATTGGAAGAATCTACCCTTCGAGATAAAAATTCAAAAACATTAAAATTTTTTCGCTCTTCATCAGTACGATAATAACAATCGGGTGAATTTACGATTTGCTTATAATTCACATTTTCACTCAGCAATGCTCTGGTGTGCAATTCCACATCTTGTAATCTTTTAAAGTTCTCGTCAAAACCACCTAACTTAATTAAAAAATCTTTTTTCCAAATTGGCTGTAAAATAGACCACGGTAATTTATGTCGTAAGAAATCTTCCAACGGGTTTTTCGAATTTGGTTGCCAAAGATAATTGGAATCTCCAATTTCTTTGATAAAAACACCCATGGTAAAAACACAAAAATCAAAATTATCTTGTTCAATTATTTTTAATCTATTTTCGATACAGTTTGAAGTTAAAAGATCATCGGCATCTAAAAAAATAATATAGTTGCTTAAAGCTTTATGCAAACCTAAATTTCTGCAATAGTTTGCTCCTCTATTTTCAGAATTAACAGTCAATTTTATTCTAGAGTCTTGAGCAGTATATTCAGTAATAATTTGAGATGTTTTATCTTTTGAAACATCATCAATAATTATTAATTCCCAATTTTTAACTGTTTGATTTTGGACAGACTCAATTGTTTCAGCAATATAACGTTCTTTATTATAGCTAGCAGTAATTATGGAAACTAATGGTATCAACAACTATTTTATAAACGAAGTCAGATCTATTGTTATTTTTTCGAAAGAATAATCTTTAATTGGAAAGACCTCTTGATTAAAAGATATGGCATCCATCTGTAATAATATATTTAGATCATTCTCAATATTATCCTTCGAAATATGTATACCTAATTTATTTTGTTTAACAAACGAAGAAAGTTCTCCCTCTTCGGAAATAAGAAGAATTAATTTTTTAGAATATACAATTTCGTATATTTTCGTTGAAATAAAATCTTTTGCGAAATCAGGTTGAATAATTAACGCAAAATCAAATTGATTAAATTTTTTAAATAGCTCTTTAGGTATTAATTGCTGATGATAGTGAACGTTATTCTCTAAAGTATCATTCGATTTAAAATATTCAGAATAGCGGCGTGAATCAGAAAATACATCTAAACTAATTCGTTCATTATTGATTGATAAAAACGAAGCAAGTTGGCTAAAAACATGGCCTATTCCATTGTACAGTGTTCCAAAAAACACTAATCTTATCTTATTTGAAATAATTTTTTCATATTGGTGAATATCATCAGTATCAAATCCATGAGGTAAAACATTTATTTTATCTCTATGCAAAGGATATACTTTTTGCAAATGATGACACATATCTACAACGGGAGTAAAAACAGTATGATAACCTTCAATTACTTTTCTTTCCATCATTTTTTCGTAATCTTTTCTCTTAGTTGAAATAGTGCTCATCCCGTATCCCTTTCCCCATGTCCAAGGGTCTCTAAAATCAACTAAAAGATTCAAATCATCAAACTTCAGCTTCAATTCAAGTGCATGATAAGCGCTACTAAACGGAGCGCTAGTTACGATGATATTTTTTATATTGAATTGATTTATAAGTTGAACTGACAATTTCAACATTTGGCTCTTCCAAAAAATACCCTTATCATAAGGAGTTCCTTTGGTTAACAAATTCACTTTTAATAATGCAACTTTGTATTTGATTTTATCAATAAACGATTGAGGAGTAGATAATAATACTTTTGGATATGAACTATCAATCTCATAACATTTTATATGCTCATTATTTATTACGTCATTTAACCATAATGATATTTCATGAAATGGATTTTTTGCATGTACAACATGAACTGTATATCCCAATTTACTTAAGTACTTAGCAAACTTAGTCCATCTTCGCCCTCCAATGCCTGGGTATGGAGGAAACGTATATGCTATTAATAAGATATGTTTACTATTACTCACTTTTCAAAAAAAAATAGTCTAAGCAAAAAATTTATTTTTCATAAATTTCATGAAATTAAACACCCAAGTGATTTTGTTTATGGTGGGCCTATCTGAAAAATAAAAATTTTTTATTCTAATCAAATCTAAATAGAATGAAAAATCGCTCGACAAATTAATCCATGGTCCGTAACCCTTGAGGTATTGTAAATGTTTACTCCAATCCGTTACTCCTGATTCTTGATTTTTGGAACTTGTAATAGAAAAAGGAGTTAAAACTCGATAATAAATAGGATTTGATCGTTTCGCTTTATATATGTATTTATCTCTGTAATATATATGCCAATACTCACTATGATCTTGTATTAATAGTGGCAGGTTTGATTTTCCGCATACAGTAATAGCGTGCTCGTATTTATGAATAGCGGTATTAGCAATCCATGAATTTTTTATTTGCGATAACTTTAAATATACTGAATCTATATAGGTATGATATTCATCAAAATAGCAATCGTATGTTGTAGGCAATTTCTCAAAATCACTTAAAATAGTTTTCGAAAAAACATCATCATCATCAAAACGGATTAAATAATCATGCTTAAAAGACGGATTATTTTTTAAATAATCTAAAGCTATTTGTAATTTTTCACGTTTAGGATATTCATCATAATTAAGTGTCACAAAAAACTCATCATTCAATTCGTCTGAACTGGTGTCACCAATTACAATAGCCTTCCAGTTTTTAGATGTTTGAGCTTGTAATGATTTTTTAGAAATTTGCCACAACTCTTCTCTTAATGAATTTCTCATTTTAAGAGGAGTTCTAGCAATTATAAAAACAAACACGTGGTTATTTTAAATTTAGTTTGGATTTATATAGAGAAGTGGAAAGTCCGTGAGATCTATCTGTATAATATAACTCCATATTTAACTCAGATCCTGTAATAGCTTTACCTCTGTAATCTTCGCCTAAAAAACGAATATTAATGCTTTTAGTTTTCAAAATATCCAATAACTCATCTTCTGTATTGTAAGTAATAACTTCATCTACAAAACGACAAGCCTTCATTATCAGCACTCGTTCGTCGATACTAAAAATTGGTTTTTGCTTTCCCGGATTAATTTTTTCAGAAATATTTTCGGCTCTATTAAGAGCTACAATTAAATAATCGCAATTTGCCTTACATTCTTGTAGCATTAAAACATGCCCAGCATGAAATAAATCAAAAACACCACAAGCAAATCCTATTTTCATTTTTTAGATACTTTTTAAATAGTCTTCCATGTTTTTTTCAGGATGCCATCCCAAAATTTCATTCGCTTTTTTAACATCCGCAAAGGTAATATCTGATTCGCCTTCTCTTTTATCAATAAACTCGTAATTTTCGCCTGATATCATCTTAGCTAAATCTAATACACTTAAGGTACTTCCAAATCCAACATTAAAACAGGTGTTTAATTTTTTAGGATTTATGGCGGCCAAATAATTGGCTTTTGCCAAATCAGCCACATGAATAAAATCTCTTTTTTGAGAGCCATCCCCTGTCACTAATAATTTTTGACCATTGGCTTTTCTATACAAAAATATACCAACTACGCTGCTATAAGCATTAAATTTGTTATCAGGATTAAAGCTTCGCGGCCCGTATGGGTTAAAGTATCTCAAATTCACATAATCTAAAGGATAACGCGTACTTAATAATTCCAAATATCTTTCTACTTCATATTTTTGAAAAGCATAAGGACTTAAACAATCTATTTTTTCAGTTTCAGGAGTTGGAATAGTTTCGGGTGTGCCATAAATAGCACTTGAACTACTAAACACAAACTTCGGGAAACAATTTTCCTTTACCATCAACTCTACTAAATGCATGGTATTAGTTAAATTGGCAGTGATATGTTCTGTTACAAATTCAAAACTGGGCTGTATGCGAGGCAATGCTGCTAAATGAAAAATACAATCGTAATTTTTAATGGAATTGATAGATGAAACATTTGCTTCAATTAAACTAAACTTTGGATGCTGTAATTGATGCTCAATATTTTTTTTATTTCCTGTACTAAAATTGTCAATACCAACAATTTCCCAAGTAGTTTTTTCTAATAAATAATCTAATAAATTAGAGCCAATAAATCCAGCTACACCAGTAATTAATACTTTATTTATTTGCATGTAGTTCGTCTAAAATAATATGAAGAATAGTTTGATGGTAGCATTCAACAATGCCATAACTTTTAGCATCTAACCAAAAGTTAATATTTCCTTTATTGGATAATTTATTGCCTTGTTCAAAACCACTCAACGTAATTACTTTACCGTTTTGACTCTTCACATAATCCACGGCATGGTTAATGTTTGGCGAATTACCTGAACTACTAATGGCAATTAATAAATCTCCTTCAGTAAAATAAATTTTCAGCCATTCAGCCATTGCATTTTCATAACCATAATCATTTGCAAAGCATGTAATTAAAGCAGCATCTGAAAATGCAAAGGTTTGGTATCTTGCTATCTTAGCAAAATCTTCGAGCATGTGAGAACATATAGAGTTGGACCCACCATTACCAATAAAAAAAAGGCGTTTATGTTCTTTAATTAATTTTACTGAATCAAAGATTTGCGCATCAATGACTGTAGAGTTTAAAAACTCATGATACTTTTGCTTATAAATACTTAGAGGCATGATTTAATAATAATTGTTTTGTGACTGATTTTTCGTTACATAGCCAGGTTGTAGACAAACTAGCTGCCAATGAAGGTACTAATAATTTATCAGAAAAGTCGATAGCTGCTGATAAGGAGGCAAAAGCAAAATACGTGTCCCCAGCACCGATAGTATCTAACACTTCTGTTTTATAAGAACTTTGACGTGTAAAAGCCTTGCCATTTGTATAAGTTGATCCAGCTCTTCCGGTAGTTACAAATAAGTTATCGGTATTTAATTCGTAATTAAATATTTCTAAAATATCGTTTTCACGAGGCGCCGAAATTTTTTTATTAATCTGTAAGCTAGCTTCTCTTAAATCAATACACACACTTTTTTTACGACTCGTTTTCCATTTAGAAATGCGATTAAATCCAAAGTTATTTGAATTAGTTTGACACATTAAATGAAAACCATCTGTGATTGTTAGTTTATCACAAAATCCATGTCCAAAATCGGCAACTATAACCACATCGTACTCGCTAGTGTTGACATTAATTTCTTTAAATTTTTCCGTTTCAAATTTATTAATCTCAACGTGTTTTTTCTTATCGCTAATATCAATGTAACGTGTTTTTACAATTTCATTATTCGTATTTGTAATAACATCAACCGATTTCACAAAATCATACAAATGATTCGCAATTGCTTGTGCACCACCTTGCTGTATCACTTTACCTCCCTCTAATTTAAATACGGGGCAAATAGATTTCATAGATTGACCCTCGTAAGATACATCGACGAACTCATCAATAATTGTTTCTCCAACAACCAACACTTTCAGATTTTTAACCTGATCAATAAAACCATTAATAATCTCTAAATCCATAAAACTAATTTATCTATATTTTTTTGTAAAGTTAATGATATCAGTCATTGAAAACGCATAATCTAACTTTTGTTTACTTAAATTTTCTCTAAACCTAATCGTATCAATCAATCCTTTAATTGGAGGATTACCATTAAAGATAAGCAAAACATTAGTATTTGTATACACTCCTATATGCACGGCTCCCGAATGTTGAGTAATAATCAAATTTGCATTACAACATTTTTCAATCACCACTTTATTATCTGTTGACAAACAAGCAACAATATTTCCTTCAGAAACCACATCGGCCGACATGCTAGGATGCCCCGTTATATAAACTTTATCAAAATAAGGTGATACCGCACGCGCCACTTCCATATAATCCCAAGGTCCACCATTATTTGGCGTAACGGTTGCATTACCTTTTTTACGAGGGAAAATAACACAAGATTTTTCTTCAGCTGTTTTGTAATAATTTTTGATGGAGTAGACGTGTTGCCTACCTTTTTTTAATTGCCAATTTCTAAAAACAAACCAGTACAAATCCTTATCACCTATATCTAAATGGGCTTTTCCTGAATTTATTGCCAACATACTAAATTTCTTAATTTCTTGCCGAACATCCTCTGGAGGATTAACTTCATTTGCATGTGGCGGTGTTTCGGCAAAAAAATCACGTAACTCATAAAATTGATAAATAATAGAATTGCCCTGCTCATCAATTAAAAAAGGTTTGTGCAGTGCCATTCCACAGTAATGAATTTTCACACCTTTTTGATGAAGATGCATTAAAAAAGGAAGTGTATGTAATAAAAAATGACCAAATTCTCCTTTAAATGGACCATAAAAACATTCTTTTTCTCTTAAGGCTTTTTTATAAAAAACGTTTATCTTAAAATACGCTCTTAACACTATTTTGAGGTAATGGAGCTTGCCGAATACGTTCAAACTTCGTTGTCCATACATCACAGTGGTTGCACCATTTGGAATAATATATTTTAAATCTTCATTTGTCACAAGCTTTTAATTTTAGTAACCAATAATTTTGTTTGATACTCAAATGTATGAGAGGATATATCATAACTTTTATCTGGTATTGATTCGGAAACAATGTTTTTTAATATTTCATCTGTGATTTCATTTAAATTCTCGGAAGTTACATGATAACCCAAACGATTTTCTATCAGATATTCTGAGACTTCTCCTTTATCACCAAAATATAATATTGGTTTACGCAATGCAACCAATTCAAAAAATTTAGAAGACATGGCATAGGCGCGGCTTGGCGGCAAAATTAAAATCACATAATTAGATTCCTGTACTTTTAAAAAATATTCTTGTGAATCAATAAAACCATATCTTTTAATGAATGGATGTTCCAATTCTTTTTCATAGCCTTTTACAGAAACATAAAACTCTACTGCTACTTTTTTATTAAGCGATAACTGATCAATGCATTTTTTAATCAGATTGATGCTATTTTCTATTTTTTTATAAAAGGCTCCGCCATAAATAAGTTTAACAATTGATGCGCTTCCAAAAGGCTTATATGGTGGAATGTCTTCCAAATCGACACAATGTGGCAGTAAATAAACTTCTTTTGTAAAAGAACTTTCGTAACGCCTTTTTAATTCCATAGCTGGAGTCATAATCAAATCTACTTGACTAATTACCTTTTTTTGGAAAGCAGTTTCAAGTATTTGTTCATCCGGTTTCAATGTATCAATAAAATCACCCTTCCAATCATCCCTTTCATCTAAAACATACTTAATTGTAGGGTACCTGTCCTTCAGTAATATTAATACTTCACTATATTTATGCGGCCCAATTGATAATATAATTGTATTTATGGATTGTTTTTCGATGATTTCTATGGCAGCATTTAAAAACAATTGCGCAGTATTTTCTGATATTTTATACTGCTTTTTAGAATATCTATTTTTTAATACTGATTTCCAAAGCGACAGTTTCCATAGTGTTTTTTGAAAAATCGTAACGGGTAACTTCTCTTTATAGTATGGCGTTTTTACTTCCGGAATTGTAATTCTAGTAACGAATTTTTCATATTCTACGACGTCTTTATCCCATGAAGAATTTGAGTTGGGGAATGCACCAGCTAACACAAATGTGCTAATTCCGGATCGGTTTAAGTATTTACAATGTTTTGCCCACCTCCTGCCTCCAACTTTTTGATAAGGTGGGAAATAATAACTGATTACTAAAATATTAAGATTTTTAGACATTTTCAACTAGGCAAATTTTGTAAATAACGATTAAATAAGCTATAATTTAAATCGGCATTGAAATTTTCATTCCAAAATAACTTAGCATTTTCTCTTAACTGCTTTTGCTCATTGACACTACTATTAAAATAAGTATCTAATACTGTTGCTGCTATATCTATATCTATATTCTTAGGTAGTAAAAATCCAGTTTTTTGATTTACCACTTCCGAAACACCGCCAACATCACAACCAACAATTGGAATACCAAAACTGATGGCCTCCATCATACTTACTGGTATACCTTCAATACTGCTTGTTGATATAAAAATATCCACAGGATTAACCGCATAAAATGTCATGATATCACTATTTTCACAATGTCCTTTAAATTCATAGTCAATGTTAGCAATTGAATTTAATTTACTATTTGCATATAATGTTATTTCCTTTTCTAATTCTCCATCTCCAAAATGAATCCATTTAACAGGAGATGTTACTTTTGAGAGAACATCAATTAATAAAGGCAATCTCTTAATTTCGATCATGGAAGCACATGACACAATTACCTTTTTTTCATTGCTATTAAAAGGATTCAAGCCATTATTCATAACTCCCAATCTTTGTAAACTAACAGCTGATGTATGTTTAATGCTATTAATAAAATTTACACCATAGTTTGATATAGATGCAATATTAGTTTCTTGATTATAAAAAAACTCTCTAAACGGAAATATACCATCCACTCTTCTAGTGGTATCATAATCGCCGCCATGAATTCTTGTCAAGCAACGTAATGACTTATTTTTTTGTTTGATTAGCAAAATAGTATCTGCCCAGGTATTAAACCAATAACTATACAATACCGTGTCCTGTTTAGAATAATTATCCAACTCTTTTTCTAAGCATGTGGCGTCATTTAATTTGTTTAATAAATTATTCAAATAATAATTAAACTTAGTCATATAACTTAATTTATGTCGAGTGCAAAACACTTGAAAACATAACACTTTAAAAACGAGTGATAGATTACTGAATAATGTTTTAACGCGATTATGAGCTTTAAACAACTTAAAATTTACCACCTTAACGTTTTCAGGTAAATGTCGTGGCGACTTATTATCAAGTACTAAAGGATATATAAATACATTTTCAAAAGCCTTGCTCAAATATAAAATTTCTGTTTCTATAAACTGTTCTCCTGTGCCATAAGGATAAGCTGCCGTAAATAGTATTAAAGTTTTAGACGCCACGAAACAACTATGCGTTTAGCATTTTTTTATAAAATGGTTTTACAAAAGAACCAGCAACCACTGGATGAACAAATAAAGCTCCAACAAAATTTAATAAGACCGAAAATTTATTGACAGATACATTCTTCATCATCAATAAAAATTTAACAAAGACATCTACTTTTTTAAAATCCTTACTACGTATATAATCCATCTTATTATGTAAGCGTCTTAATCGCATTAACATAATTAATTCGTGGCCAACAAATGCTTTTGGATTTTTATGAGTGAGTGATACAGAACTTGGGTTGGAACGGTAGTAATACAAATGCTCAGATAAATTTGCTACTTGATATGAATCTAAAATAAGTGAAAACCAATAAATATCTTCTGAACCAATTCTATCAAAATACTCATTATATAAACCTAGTGCATCTATCACTTCTTTTTTAACCATGAGCGAAGAACCTGTCATCACGATGCGATGTCTATCAAAACTTTTTACTATTTCAGTGTGATTCAAAGGAAAGTTAGACTTGGAGATCAATTCGCATTTTTCATCTACCTTGCAAATATTTGAGCCCACACATGAAATATGATGGTTTTTTTTAAAAAAATCAATCATGATTTCTAAACGATTTAACTCGCAATAATCATCTGCATCTTGAAAGCTAATAAATTGCCCCTGCGCTTCTTTAACTAATTTATTACTCGTTTTTAAATAACCCAGATTCTGCGTATTATGAAAACATTTGATGCGCTTATCTTGATATGAATCTATAATAGCTTTAGTTTGATCTTTTGACCCATCATCGGCAATTAATAATTCAAAGTTCTCATACGTTTGATTTAAAACACCATCAATGGCTTGCTTAATAAATTTTTCGCAATTATAAGCTGGCATTAAAAGACTAACTAATGGACTATCTATTGATGAATTCATTAATTACTACTTGTGAAGTAAAAATTTAAAAATAGTTTTCTTAAATATATGGGGACCAAAAAAAAATGAGAGTCTAATAAAAATAAACTCTGTAAATAGATTTAAAGGTTTATTTAATAAATTCACATAACTTTTTATTACTAAAGAATCTGCGACATCAATATCTCTCATGATATTTTTTTTGAGCATGTTAATCATCGCCTCCTTTTTTTGTGACTGAGAAACAGAAACCAATTTCAAATTCTCAATTGCCCAAATACTTGGCACAGGTGCATAGGTATTTGAAAATGTGGATTGATTGGCATGCACTCTGTAATAAAAAAGACGTTCTTTCATACCGTAAAAATTGCAACCCGAATCTGCTAGCTTTAACCAAAGTTGATAATCTTCTGCGTTTTGAATTTCTACTTCTTCACCAAATCCATTTACGGCATCTACTTTATTTTTTTTTACAATTAAGGATAAAGCAGGTATTTGATTTTTTTGAAGTAGCTTTTTGGTAAATTCTGTAGATGGCTGCATACCAAGTAATACATCTCTTTCAATCAATTTAGCATTTGCTAAATCAAATCCATCTTCATCATTAAATATCCAACCTTGAGAATAAACTGCATCAACAGCATACTTAGAAAACACATCTAATTGTTTTTCTAATTTAGATGCATGCCACAAATCATCTGCATCTAAAAACGCTAAGTACTTTCCATGTGCATGTTTAATTCCCAAATTTCGGGCTTTACCTTGTTTACCATTTGTTTGGTAAACATATTTAATTCGGATATCTTTTAAAAAAGGTTTTATAGTAGCTGCTGTTTGATCTGTAGATCCATCGTCTACTATAATCATTTCCCAATGAATGTATGTTTGTGCTAAAACAGACTCTATGGTTTGAATAATATATTTTTGAGCATTGTAAGCAGGCGTAATAACAGAAACTAAATCCATTATTTAATTTTCAGAGTTTTAATCACTTTATTTTTTATTCTCAATAGTAAGTTTGGTTTAACCCAATCTTTATGTTGAATATTATTTAAATCAACACCTTTAAAAGTACCACTCTTATAATCAGTAGGTTTATAGTACTTAAACAAATTTCCGTAGGTTCTAAAAAAATATCCAAATTTTACCGCTTCGTCTTCTGTCGCAAGAGGCAAGTTTTCATTTAAAATAAGTGCTTCAATCTCATTCACATCTTTAGGATACGTTGGACCTTTTAAATAAGAATATAATGTTTTTCCCAACAAAATGGTAGGTTTTTTCCAATACACTGCTTCCATACCCATGGTTGAACCAAACGTAATAATTTTATTGGAACCTTTTAATAATTGATAACTGGATATATTAGAATCAAACTCAATTAAAGTCACATTATTATACTCTCTAATTTTATATAATGATTCAATATAATCTTTGGCCATTAATTTTGTATTGGGATGCACCCTAATATACAAATGCATGTTAGGTTGTTTAGAAATAAGATTAGCTACAAAATTTAATCCCACTAATTGTGATTTAAAAAAAGGATTATCCCATTCCGGACTAATGCTCATAAATTCATCTTCTGATGATGTAAATAGTGTGATGTTATGTTTTTGCTTATCCCAATTTGAAGGTAATAGTGAAGGATCTTGCAAATCCAAAAATGTTGACCAAGAACCTATGATGTTATTTTCTCTGTCAATATAAAATTGACTTCCCAATTTATGTTTGTGATCACTGTCTTTTTCCGAATTCCAATGTTCGTGAATGCACTCCGTTAATTTTGTTAAATTATGTACGGTGTGATTTTTAAACAATGAATACTTTGTAAAATCAGATGCCCGTTCATGCACAAAACAATCTATGCCCATAGCTTTAGCTGCATCTAGTACAGCTCTTGTATAAGAAAGCCTTCCACTAAACACATATAACTTTTGTAGTTGATGTTTTTTAATATAGGCTTTGGTACTATAGTATACTCTGCTACAATCTTGATAGAGTTTACTTAACTCCGTTTTATATGTAATAACATCAATAAACGGATCTCTGTAGCAACTGATAATAGAACTTAACATGGACCAACCAACCAAATAATGTTCATCAATCACCAATTGTTTTAATGTAGAACTATTTGCTAAATAAGACTCATCAATGGGATAGGTTTTTAATTGTTCCTCCTTAATAATAAGTGATTCCTTTTGAAAATTGCCAATAATTAAAGATAAACCTGTAAGCTGTTTTGTTTGACAGGTTCTACACATATTGGTTCTTAACTCATCTGAACTTTTATTGTGTCTAACGGATTTATTCCAAATCAACTCGCATTGCTCAATACAACTATCGCAACTAAAAACAATGACCTTATTTCCCAAATCAACTTCTTGCTGAATAAGTTCTAAATCAGTTTCAAAATGACTAGGCCAAAGTGCATGTGTAGAAAATATGCCAATATTGTTTTTCATCATTTTTTTAAAAACTAAAAATCATTTAAATGAGTTGCCACAATAGCATTTTGAGGCAGAAGGCAAGGAATGTTTTTAATGATTGGATATGCTAACAACCCTTGTGTTGTATAGTAATAGCCATCTCCTTTTTGCAAAGGTGTTTTTGTAATGGGGCAATAAAATTCGGGATGTTGTACTTCCTTATCTTTTTGTTTTTCAATGATAATAATTTGTGTAGGATTTAAAGGGTTAGCGCACAATTCAAATAATCTGTTTTCGATAACTTTATAACCTAATTCCTTTGCGATACCTACCAAATTTTTCACATATCCGTGCGAATCCATTCTCTTCTTAGCCTCATCGTTACCTAACTCATAGGCTGGCTCTAATAACACCATATATTTATTAGTAACTCTATATAATTCTTGCAACGCTTCTTTTTCTTTACCACCATTTGGTTCTAAAGAGTGTGAGGTATACACTACATCCACACTATTATCTCCCAAAGGAATATTAAATAAATCACCAGTAAATAAGTTCACATTGCTTACTTTTTTTTGTTGCAAATAATGATTACCATAATGAATTCTAGACCAAGAAATATCAAAACCAGATGCGTTTTTTATTGGTATCGTTAGTTGATTAATGACATTACCTAACGTTGTTGCTTCGCCAACGCCAACTTCCATAATGGAACCAATTGACACTTTTAATTTTCCAAACTCTGTTGCTATTAATTTAGAGTACTGATCCATATAATCAGGATTTTTAGTAACAAATTCTATATAAGAACCTGCCTGAAAATCATAGCTAATCAATATATCTTCTAAACTATTTTTTGATTTTCCATTCATTTCTTTTAAAAACTGAATGATATTGCCGCCAGATTTATAGATGTCATTGATCCGTGATAATATTCCAAATTTATTTTCCATAACTATTTATTTATTATATTCTAAAATTCAAAAGTAAGAGGTGTTCCTTTTTTATAATCTTTTGAGGCTTTTTTACCAATTACCTGCGAATAATATTTTGGCGCTAAACCATCTCCAGGTCTAATAACCCTAATGTTTTTCTCTGTAAATAATTCACCTGCCATGATATCTTCTGACACATAAATAGAACGTTTAAAAAACATACTTTTCTCTTCAATTTTTTGTACACCATACTTCACTTTACCCATAGCTAAAAATGCGCGTTCAGTTTCAATCACCAAAGCTTTCAATTCTTCAGGTTCCATTGAAAAAGCTGAATCAACACCTCCATCTGCTCTTCGTAAGGTAAAATGTTTTTCAATAACACTTGCACCCAAAGCTACAGCAGCAACAGATGCGCCAATACCCATGGTATGGTCAGATAAACCAACGATACAGTCATGCAACTGAGCTAAATGAGGGATGGTGTTTAAATTTGTATTTTCAGGAGAAGCAGGATAAGTACTTGTGCATTTTAATAAAATAAAATTTTCGCAGCCCTCAGATTTTAAAGTTCTTACCGCTTCATCAATATCAGCAATTGAAGAAACCCCAGTTGAAATAATAACAGGTTTTCCCGTTTTCGCCACCTTTCGAATAAGAGGAATATGTGTATTTTCAAATGAAGCAATTTTATAGGCAGGTACATTTAAACTTTCCAAAAAATCAACCGCTGTTTCGTCAAAAGGGGAACTAAAAGCTGTCATCCCTTTTTCTTTTGCTCTATCAAAAATAGCTTTATGCCATTCCCATGGCGTATATGCTTCTTTGTATAAATCATGTAATTCTTTGCCATTCCATAAGGACGTAGGATCGTTAATAGTATATACACCTTTCATGGTGATAGTATCTGCCGTGTATGTTTGTAGCTTTAAAGCATGTGCACCTGCTGCTGCTGCTGCATCAACAATTTCAAATGCTCTATCTAAAGATTGATTATGATTACCGCTCATTTCGGCAATAATAAAAGGCTTACAACCATAACCTATTTCAATATTACCTATTTTTATTTTTTTCATGATAAAATATCTCCAATATTTATTTTAATTTGCGTTTCAAAATTTACTATTTGTATTACTCCATTTTGAGTTTTTACAAAAAACGAGGTATCTTCAACTTTAACAACAAGGCCATTGATCATCTCTTGTTTATAACCATAGTCAGAAAAAATCACTTTATGAATAATTATTTTTGCTGATTTTAAATAACAAAAAGCTCCTGGGTATGGATTAGCTTGAGCTCGCACCCAATTATATATTCGTTCTTTTTGCCAATCAAAACTAATCTTTCCATCATCTGCCGTTCTTTTTTCAAAAAAAGTAGCCTTACTATTATCCTGTTTTATGAGCTTTACAGTATTAGTTTTTATTTTTTCAATGATTTCATTTACAATAACTGGGTACACTTCATTGAAAATAGATAATAAATCTTGTCCCGTATAGGAATCTAAAATTGGAATTTCTTTTTGCAAAACAATATCTCCTTCATCACAACCTTCTTCAATGATATGAGCAGTAATTCCTGTAATTTTTTCGTTATTGATAATTGCCCATACATGTGGAGTTCGCCCTCTATACATAGGGAGCAAAGAACCATGAATATTAATTGCGTATTTTAGTGCTTTAGAAATAATATCTTTTTCAACTATAAATAAATAATTTACAGATAACAATAAATCAGGATCTTGGATTTCGGTTAAAAAACTAGAAGATTTGCCATTTCTTGGATTTCCTAAAAACAACTGGATATCATTTTTACGACAAGTTTCAATAATTGAAGAAGATTTAAAATCAGTAAATACAAATAAAAGTTTCACTTCTTGATTTAAAATCAATTGATTTAAAATTACATTTCCTAAATTACCACTTATTAAAAGACCAATTGTCATTACTTATGATTAAATTTTGAAAGAATTAAAATATCTGTCAATTGATTATTAATTAATATATGATCTTTTAAATGCCCTTCCTTTTTGAAACCTTGCTCATACATCACATCAAAATAGTAATCTCTAATGTTATATGCATAAGTATGTATTTTATGAAATCCTAACTCTATAAAAGCTAAATCTGTAATTAAATGCAAATAAACATTCCAGTCTTTTTTAAAAGTAACAATATCTGAATTTCTATCATTAGATAATAAAAAAGAAATTTCTGCATGTCTAGCTTCCCAATCAATATGCACTAAACCTCCATAACCAATTAATTTTTCGTCAAATAAAAAAGACCAAAGAATTTGGCTAGGCTGTTTCTGTTCAAAAAGTTTTGAAATTACATTTTCAAAATAATTGTCTTGCTGCACCTTTGTTAAAGGCGTTTGTTGTCTTAAAATATCAATTTGTGAATTTCGCCAATTTAAAATCTCATATTTATCTTCATCCCTTAATGGCAGAAGAGTATAAGATTCATTTGTAAAAATATTTTTTTTTAGACAACTATAATTCATTAAATTTTTTCTTTAAAAAATCTAGTGTATAATTAAACTCATGAGATTTCAGGAATTCAGTTGAATCGTTTAACTCCTCTTGTAATGAGCTATATTGTTTTTTTTGATAGTGGTGTTTATTAATTTCAATAATCCATTTATGGTGATGAGATAAAAAATTGATAAGTTCCACACCATACAAATTTTCACTTTTAGCTACTTGGCAAACTATATTAAGCATGGCGTAATCAGCAGGATAATCAACAGTAAGTCTTATATCTTCATTAGTTACATTATCAAATTCATGTTTTAGTACTTTATATAAATTTTGTCTTTTAAAAAAATAAGTCACATGTTCTTCATCTGCTTTTATTAAGTCTGTTCTATTAAATACTGCTTTTAAAGCTTCTGTCTTAACTATTTCGATATTCATGCCCATTGGAAGATTTAAAGAGTATGAATAATCAAAGTTTCCATTTACATGAAGCGTTATTAACTCATCAATTAATTTTTCGTCAATAATTGGATTATCAGCTGTAATTCTAACAACATTATCCAACTGATGTTCATTAGCTGTTTCTACAAATCTGCTTAAAACATTTTCTTCGCTACCACTATAAAAAAACACGTCATTGTCTTTTGCTACTTGTTGCAAAATTTCATTTTCTTTATTGATGGAGGTAGCAATAATAATTTTATTAATCAACTTACTATTCTTCAATCTATTAATTGGCCATGTAATTAAAGCATCAGTCGCATTAAATGGTAGGGGTAGTAATATTTTTCCAGGCAATCTTGTAGATTGCATTCTTGCTTGTATAATTGCTCCAATTTTCATGTTACTTAGTTGTCCAGCCTCCATCAACTATAAAATTTTGACCTGTGATAAAATTAGCGGCATCAGACGAAAGAAATGTAAATATACCGGCCAAATCTTCTGGCATTCCAATTTTATTTAAACAGGTTTTAGATTTAAGTTCATCAATAAAAACTTCATTTTTTTGAACATTCAATGAAGGAAATGGGCCTGGGCTAACAGCATTTACCTGCACATTTAATTTACCTAAATAACTGGCATAATATTTCGTTAACTGCATCACAGCAGCTTTAGCTGCGCCATAATGAGGGGGATTTAAAAACGCAGGAGACTCATCATAAATACTAAAATCAGGCGCAACAATTCCATACATAGAAGAAACATTAATGATTTTTCCGCTGCCTTGATTTTTATAAATGGGAATAATTTCTCTTATTGTTTTAAAAACCGAATTCAATGTACCATCAATTCCATAACTCCATTCTTCATCCGTCATCGTTTCAGGCGACTGTCCTTTTAAATAAACAGCGTTATTAATAATGACATCAATTTTTTTGTACTTTTCAATGACTTGATTATACCCATTGATGATAGAATCTGTACTAGATATATCAAAATTCACAAAATCAACAGAGGGAACATTTATAAATTCCTCATTAAATTTATCTCTAGTTCTGGCAGCCACAATAACAGTAGCTCCATGAAAAGATAAACTTTCTACAATAGCCTTTCCTAAATGTCCGTAACCACCTGTTACAATTATAACTTTATGATCTAATCTAAGAGAAAATACACTCATTTTTAAATTATTTAGTGGGCCATTTATTTGGCATTAAAATATCGTCCGATACTTGTTCATCCCAATGAATATTTACTGTATCGGTTTTCAATTGCAGGTTCGAAATGTTTTCAATTAATTGAACTTCTGTATTAACACCAAATACTAATTTATCAACCTCAGCGTTGCTTAAAACAAAATTCATTAAAAAGCTAGCTATTTGATTGGTATGTGAAAAATTTTGATGAAACTGCAATAACAGTGGTTTTATTGGCTCAAAAAATGAATGAAGACTATCTGGATTCAAAAAAAACAAGCCTTGTAAAAATGCAGACCTTACGTGAATCTCACAGCCTATCGATTTAAGATGTTTAAAGTCTTTTTCAAACCTTCTGTCAATAAAACTATAAGGCACTTGTACAATATCAGGAATATAATTTAAAGCTAATAATTGCTCCAACTGGCTTGGCAAGTATAACGAATACCCTATTTTTTGTATCAATTTTTCGTTTCTTAATTCAAGTAAGGTTTGCCATAACTCAGGATACTGTAACAACCTATCTGCATCATGAGCTAAATACCCGTATAATGATGGCGTTTTTAAATTTTGGAGGCTTTGCTGCAAAGCCATTCTTAAATCGTTACTAGTTGTTACGGTTGAAGGGAATTTTGAAACGATATCAAACTCTTTTAAACTGATAGCTCCTATTACTAGTTCACTATCACCATAAGCACTTGCTGTATCTAGTGTATGAATACCGTATTTAAGGGCCGTATTTAAAATTTTAAAAACTTCACCATTATCAGTTTTACCTGAAACGTTACTAATACCATAGTTTAAACCAAACTGAACAGTACCAATGGCAAGTCTAGATGTATTTATATTTTCAATACTCAATTTGAATTACAAAAAATCATTAATTGATTTAATCACAAATTCTTGTTGCTCATTATTTAAAGTTGGATACATGGGCAAACTTAAACAACCTTTATAGTAATTTTCAGAATCTTCAAAATCACCTTGTTTCCATCCTAATGATTCGTAATATGGCAGTGTATGAACAGGAATATAATGCACCTGACAAAAAATATCTTTTGATCGTAAAAAATCATACAACTCTTTACGTTTTTCAACTTCGATAATATATAAATGATAGGCATGTCCATCAACTACACCAGACTGTCCTTTGATATGTTTATTATTTTTAAAAGCCTCTTCATACGTTTGAGCAATTTCTCTTCTTCTTACTAATCCGTCGTCTGCACGTTTTAATTGAGAAGTACCCAATGCTGCTTGAAAATCAGTGATGCGATAGTTATAGCCTAATTCCTGCATTTCGTAATACCAACCGCCATCATTTTTATGCATTAGAGCGGGATCTTTGGTAATACCATGTGTACGTAATTTTAAAAGCTTGTTATATAATTTTTCATCATTAGTCGTTACCATTCCTCCTTCGCCGCAAGCAATATGTTTTACAGGATGAAACGAAAAAATGGCCAAATCAGCAAACTGACTATTGCCACAAAATTGTTTGGAGCCTTTGCTATCAATAAAATAACCGCCAGGCGCATGACAAGCATCTTCAATAATCCAACAGCCGAATTCATCTGCTAGTTTTTTAAACTCTTCTAAGTTTACAGCGTTTCCTGCAAAATCAACAGGTATTATTCCTTGAAAATATCCTTTAGGATGTTTTTCTAATAAGGCACGAACTTTATGAATATCTAATAGATATGTTTTAGGATCAATGTCTACAAAATATACTTTGCCATCGCAATAGCGCACACAATTTGCTGAAGCAGCAAAGGTAATAGGACTTGTAATGACTCTAGAGTTTTTATTGACCTCTAAAGCCATGGTGCATAAATGCAATGCTGCTGTTCCATTAGAAACGGCCACAGCATACTTGCAACCAATATACTCAGCGAATGCTTTTTCAAAGGTGGCAATCTCTGGACCTTGTGTTAAAAAATCGGATGTTAAAGCTTTTGTAACCGCTTTAATGTCATCTTCCGTAATATGTTGTCTTCCGTAAGGTATCATTGCAAGATGTATTTATGGTTTAAAATCAGGATCAACATGTTCAATGATTAATTTTCTTAAGCCCTCCACTGTTTCCCACTCTGTATTATTTTCGGAAGTGTAATGAAATCCTTGAGGAACTAATTTGGCGTTAAAATGTTTGATATAATCTTCTAATTTAAAATTAGTTACTTGTGGCAAAATCACGTAATATTTCCCTAAATCATAAGTGGTAAAAGAATCAGAACTCGTAATCATTTCTTCATGAATTTTTTCTCCTGGACGAATACCATTTACTTTATGCTCACAATTTGGACCAATAGCATTTGCTACATCCATAATTTTATAAGAAGGAATTTTTGGAACAAATAATTCACCACCCCAAGCGGCATCTAATGCGTGAAGTACCATATCAACTCCTCCTTTTAAAGAGATATTAAAACGAGTCATGTTTGGATCTGTAATTGGCAAAACACCCTCTTTCTTTTTATTTAAAAAGAAAGGGATAACCGAACCATTAGAGCCCATCACATTACCATAACGGACTACAGAAAATTTAATATCCTTATGGCCTTTAATATTATTGGCTGCAATAAATAATTTATCAGAAGTTAATTTGGTGGCTCCATATAAATTAATGGGTGCACAAGCTTTATCGGTTGATAACGCAACTACTTTAGTTACATTTGATTCAAGAGCCGCCTTTATAACGTTTTCCGCTCCACCTATATTTGTTTTCACACATTCATCAGGATTATATTCTGCTATATGAACATGTTTCATGGCAGCAGCATGAATGACATAATCAATGCCAATAAAAGCACGTTTCATGCGTTCAAAGTCTCTCACATCGCCAATAAAATAACGAATGGCTTTATATTTCGACATCGGAAACTCTTGTTCCATTTGAAACTGTTTTTGCTCATCTCTTGAAAAAATCACCAAACGTTTCACATCTGGCCAATTGTGCAAAATAGTTTTAGTTAATTCTTTACCTAAAGAACCGGTACCACCTGTTATTAAAATAGATTTGTTGTTTAACATAGTTTATTTTTTAAAAAATAATTTATAAGTATCAAAATAAATTGAGTTTCCTTTATAGTTCAATTTTTCTGGAACAATAGGCATTTGAGGATTACCAAATAAAGAATTTGCAAACTCAATTTGAAAAATGAGTCGTTCTCCCTGTTCTAACTCTTTGCCCTTATGCAAGCCTCTGGTATCTACAGCAATAATAGAACCTGCCTTTCCATTGATTTCGATGATGTTTTTAGCGTCATGTTCACTAACCTGTTCATCGGTATACCTTCCATCTTTATGAATATAGCTTGGAATTTTATTATGAGTTCCCTTCACATACACATGTGGGCCAGTAGTCGTATCTACATCTGTTAAGTAAACAAAAAATTTCAAAAACTTTAACCTATCCATATCAACATGAAACATTTGTGCCGAACGGTTTTTTAATAAATCTTTTGTAGCCTCATCAACGTGTAAATTTTTTAAGCTATTACTCCACCAAAATACAATTAAATCAAGTATTGGTTTTGCTCCTAAGTAATTATTGGCAATGTGTAAAAAATTTGCATCTGTTGCTAATTTTAATGAAACCTCATTATTTTTTAAATCACTAATATTTAAAATCTGATAACGGTTAGATAAATTTTTAGACTCCGCGTATTTTACCGATTCCTTTGAATAAGCGATGCTTTTTTCGGCAGGGATTAAATAATGTACAGGTGTGTGAGAAGCGAAATTTTTCAAATCTTCAACTAATTCTTTAGAAGCTAAATTGGGAAAAATATAATAGCCTTCTTTTTGTATATGTTTGCAAATATCAGAAACTTCAGCGTTTTTTAGCGTTCCTAAAATACCTTGAGACTCTTGAATTTTATATTTGGGATTCAATAATCCGTTTACCTTGCACACTTTATTAACTATATCGTATTTTGATTCGATATAATCTTTTCTCATTTGAGCATAAGTCGCTTGACTGTTTGAACCGCCAAAGTGATACTTTAAAAAGTTAGTTAATGTTTTCATTTTGAATTAATTTAAAATAACTATTTCTTTCACTAAAAGGTATTTCTCTTCATCATCTTTTAGCACAGCTGAATTAATAGTAAATTGATGATAATTACCATTATGTAATTCAAAAGAAATGATGTGAAAATCTGTATTCTTAATTTCTATTTCTTGATTATTATACACCAATGTTATAGCTATGTTTTTTATTTTTTTTAAATTCAATTGTATTCTTTTCCCTTCATCACTCATGTAGGCATGAAATACTTGTGATGATGATATGCCTCCCAATTTCCTATCCTGTTCTAAATTTTCCATATTCACAAAAAAACCTTTATAAAAATTGGGAAGGTCATGATCGTTATCAAATTTTAAACTAGTTTTTGGAATAAACTCTAATCTCTTTTTAATTAATTTTGCTGGAGCACCCGCCATAATTGAAAATGGAGGAACATTGGAGGTGACAACAGAGTTAGATCCAATAATAGCTCCTCTGCCAATAGTAACGCCCGACATGATAACTGAGTTTATCCCAATCCATACATCATCTTCGATAATTACTTTTTTTGAATGCTTAGAAGCCAATTCTTGAGAAGAAAAAACCATCGCATCTTGATCTTTTATATAAAAATTGGGGCTATGATTATAATAATGACGCCCTGAGCTGATAAAAACGTTTGGAGCAGTTAAACAATATTTCCCAAACTCAACATCACCAATAATAATATTGCGATCTTGAATACTTGTACCATAACCTATTTTTATCTGACCATTATTTGAAGGTTGAATTTCCGTATGTCGTCCAATAGCATTTTTTCCTTTTAAAATTATTTGACCAGAACCTTTGGTTATTAAAACCGCGCTAAGATCTATAAAAGATTTTTCGCCTTTAACAAGATTCACATTTTTAAGATTATTTTTTGGTTGAGATAGTATATCAAAAACACCAGCATAGTAAAATCGATTAACGATTTTTTTAGCAAATTTATAAATGCCGCTAGTGATTTTCATATTATATTTCTAACTTAAAATTAAAAGGTAGTGATACAAAACCAGAGTTTTCATGAACATCCATACTTGTTGGATCAATATTTAATAATGGCAAATTAACATTTTCATCAACTACATCATAAAACACTTTAACTTCAGCATCCCCTAATGCAAAGTAAAGAGCGTATTGGCCTGTTCTAATGGTTCGTTTAGGAATGGTAACACTAAATTTGAACTCATTACCCTTACTAACTTTTTGTTTTGAAATAACAGTTTTGAAATTAGAAATTATTTCTCCTGAATACGGATGTTTTAATGCCATATATAAAGATAAACCATCGCAATCAAACTCAGCTTTTGCTTTGAACGAAATAAAAATATCTTCATCAAAATTAAATTCCCAATTTTCTACACCATTTTTTATTGGTTTTACCTCTTCAAATATAACATGACCATTTGTTCGCTTTAACCTATCTGATTTAGCAACACTAGATAAATTAAGATCACGAGACGATACAATATAACTTTTTATACATTCTTCAATATTACCACTGTATTCTAAGCCACCTTTATTTAGCAATAACCCAGCAGTACAAAGATTTGAAACGGCTTGTAAATTATGGCTCACAAATAAAACTGTTCTTCCTTGCCCACTCACATCTTTCATTTTACCCAAACATTTTTTTTGAAACTCTGCATCACCAACGGCTAATACTTCATCTACAATTAAAATTTCAGGTTCTAGATGAGCTGCCACAGCAAAAGCTAAACGCACGTACATACCACTACTATATCTTTTTACTGGCGTATCAATATAACGCTCAACTCCACTAAAATCAACTATTTCATCGAACTTACTTTTAATTTCAGCTTTACTCATCCCAAGGATGGCGCCATTTAAAAAAATATTCTCCCTTCCGCTTAAATCTGGATGAAAACCTGTACCTACTTCTAATAAACTAGCAATACGTCCTTTAACTTTAATGTCGCCCACTGTTGGAGCCGTTACACGTGATAGTACTTTTAATAAGGTTGATTTGCCAGCACCATTCTTACCTATAATTCCTAATACTTCGCCTTGCTTTACTTCAAAATTAATATCTTTTATAGCCCATACCAGATCATTTGAAGTGCTTTTTTGTGTCCTATCATTTACTTCACCTATTTTTAAATAAGGATCTTCTTTACCCCTTGCTATATGCCACCAGCGATTAATGTCGGAGGCAACACTTCCAGTTCCTACTTTACCTAAGCGGTATTGCTTTCCTATGTTTTCTACTTTTATAACTGTATTGCTCATGTTTTGGTGGTTATTCTTTTTCGGCAACTAATACATAACCCATTGGAAAGGTGTCCCTAGAATTATTTGACATTTTTTTAACGAAACTTCTTCTTGATAAAAAATTTCCTAATCCATTCCAAAAAAAGTAAAATACTTTTTTAAAAGGAAGATTATAATAATTATAGCCTTTAGAGGTTAGATCAAATAAAATTTCGGGTAAGCCCCCATAAGCTTCAAGTTTGATAACCTTTAACTTATTACTTGTACAAAATTCTTTTAACTTGTGATGCGTATAACGATGATAATCATGCGGATTGGAATGAATCCAGTATAAAAAAGGCACGGTTAAAATTAAATGTCCGTTGGGCTTTAGTATTCTTGTCATTTCAGAAAACAACAATTCTGGTTTATATATGTGTTCTAAAACATCAGTGCACAAAACGGTATCAAACGAATTATCACTTAAAAAGTTCATTTCAGAATTTAAGTCAGCCTCATAATCTAAAAATGATGTTTCAAGAGCGCTATTTCCCCAATCAATACAAATATTTTCAGAAATTTGATCTTTATACATATGGTAAAATGGAACATCGCCACAACCAATATCTGCTAAAATGCCCTTAGAATATTTTTTAATTACGGGCTCATATGCATTACCTATAATTTTATGATTATGCGTACCTATAATGCGCCCTTTTTTATCCCTTAGAAACCTTTTTGGTTTCCATTTTTCAATATTCTTCATGCCGTTTTTTTTAAATCAATGCTAAATATTCAGTCACTTATAACCTATACTGTATCCATGAAGGATTTTTCTACTTTATTAAAAGCTATTACTGCTATTATTACCAATACACACATAAAGCCAAAACTATAAAGTAACCAAACAAAGTCATGAAAACCATTGCCTAGAAAAATATACTTAAACGCTTCGATGATTGATACCATAGGATTTAACAACATAATATCCTGAATATTTTTCGGCATGCTTGATATAGGCAACACGATGGAGCTCGCATACATTAATAATTGAACACCAAAACCAATTAAAAAAGTGAGGTCTCGGTATTTGGTTGTTAAAGAAGAAATAAAAATACCAAAACCAAAACCAAGGCCAGCCATCATAAATACTAAGATTGGAAGCATCCATAAGTACTCTAAATGAGGAGAAATTTTATCGGTTGAAGAAAAATAATAAACCCAGATAGCTAAAAATAAAGAGAACTGAATAAGTAACTTAATTAAATTAGAAACTAAAATAGATAAAGGAATAATTAGCCTTGGAAAATATACTTTACCAAACACGCCCGCATTTGAAATAAATGTGTTGGAGGTTTTATTTAAACAATCAGCAAAATATGTCCATAAAGTAATACCTGACATATAAAATAAAATAGGAGGCAATCCATCGGTGCTTATTCTAGCAATTCGGCTAAAAATAAACGAAAATAAAAGTGCTTGTATAATAGGCTGTATAAATAACCACAGTGGACCTAAAACAGTTTGTTTATAAACGGCCACAAAATCGCGCCTTACTAAAACCATTAATAAATCGCGGTATTTCCAAATAGCACCTAAGTCCATTTGATACCACTTATTTTTAGGCTTAATAATTAAATCCCAATGTTCTTCTTGCTGCATCATTTTAATTAATCAGTTATTTATGGCTTCGCCACCTTAGTCACAGATGACTTAGTGGGGTTATGATTATTTTTAATCATCTTTCTGTTCTCAACGTCTACAGATAGTTATCGTAACGAACTGATAAGATTGAGTCATTTTAAATTTTATTTACTCCAAAGCAAAAGCGGACTAATGCCCGGTTCAGTAATGTGAGCCAGACAAAAATCAACTTCTTTATAATTTATGTAATGTATGGTTTTATGTATTTTCTTTTCGGCCTTTGCAATTAAATCTTTTAAAAAGGCTTCGTTAATATCTCCTACCAAAACCAAATCAATAACTTCCGAATCTTTCCCTTGAGATAAACTACCAATCAAGTACACTTTCTCCAGATTACCAACCCTTTGCAAAACATAATCAATCACATGATCAAGCCCAACTAGTTTTAAAACAATACTATTAATATCCTTAAACAAAGGGTGACTTGTATTAACCTTAAATACTTTTTTATTAGCTTGGCTGTGTGATGCTAAAAAACCAGCTTTTTCAAAGCGATTTAACTCTATACGTATTGAATTGGTAGATTCTCCAAATTCTTCCTCTAACCCTCGTAAATAGGCAGTTGTATTACTGTTTAAAAAAAATTTAAGCAATAATTTAATTCTGGTTTTAGAGGATATGAGGGTCTCTATCATTATTGAGTAACAAAATTACTCAATAGTATGAAAAAAGCAAAAGAATTAACAAAAAGCTGGAGTTTACTTTTTACAGAAAATCGCCAAATTTTAAAAGATTAAGCGCTATGATTTCTATACCAATCAATAGTCAATTTCATCCCACTATTTAAATCAACTAAGGGTTCATAACCTAATAGATTTTTAGCTTTACTGATATTAGCCAAACTATTTTTTATATCTCCTTTTCTCTCAGGTTTATATTCTGGACTTACATCACTACCTAAATTTGATTTTACTAAATCAAATAACTGATTTAGGCTTGTAGAAGCGCCATAAGCCACATTATATACTTGATTTATGGCCTCCGAATTTGTAGTAGAAAATGCTAAAACATTGGCATATACTACATTATTGATAAAGGTAAAGTCTCGGCTAGTGGTTCCATCACCAAAAATAGAAGGTACCACTCCTTTCAGTAAATTAGAAATAAAAATTGGAATCACTGCCGCATAAGCGCCATTAGGATTTTGCTTTGGTCCATACACATTAAAATAACGTAAGCCTATAATTTCCATATCATATGATTTGGCAAATACAGCCGCATATAACTCATCTGTTTTTTTAGAAACAGCATAGGGCGACAATAAATTCCCTGTGATATGTTCTTGTTTTTCAGCGCTTTTGTCGTCACCATAAACAGAAGAAGAAGAAGCATAAACCACTCGTTTTACATGTTGATTTTTAGCGGCAAATAATACATTAACAAAACCAGATACATTTGCCAAATTAGTAGACATAGGATCTTGCATACTACGAGAAACAGAACCTAAGGCAGCATTATGAAATACGCCATCGATATTTTCACAAGCATTTAAACACGTTTCATAATTAGTAATATCGCCTAAAATAAATGTAAATGCCGAATTGGATTCATGTTCGGATATATTAGCTTTAAAGCCGGTTGAGAGATTATCCAATACTCTCACTTCTTTTGCGCCATTATTTAATAAGTAAGATACAAGGTGAGAGCCAATAAATCCTGCGCCTCCGGTTACTAAAAAACGTTTATCTTTTGCAGTATGTATAGTTGGAATTGTGATAGAATCAGCCATTTTTAATGAAGTGTAGTCGTTTTTAAGATATGAATTGGTAATTTAACTTTTATATTTTGTTGTAAACTATATAATTGAATTTGAACATAATTCGTGTTTTGTATCAATACAATCGTTCCTTTTAATCCTTTTAACTGACCTTGTATAATTTCAACTTCATCCAATAATTTTAATTCTTCTACCTCATGAGTTACATCATAACCACTCTCCTCAATTGATCTTAAAATTGCAATTTCAGTATCTTTAATCTTAGCTTCAACACCATTAAATTTAATGAATGAAAAAACACCTGGGCATTTTAAGATAGTTTCTTTTTCAACGTCTTTAATATTCACAAACACATAGCCACTCAGCATAGGAAATTCAACCATTTTCTTTCTATCACTCCACTGTTGCATTTTTTTTACAAATGGCGTATAAGCTTCAATTCCCTTATCTGTTAGCTTATGTACGACTTTTTTTTCATGCTTCACATTCACATAAACAGCATACCAATTTAACATATTGTCAAAGAATAATTATGATTTCTTGTTATACCCATAACCGTAGCCATATCCGTAACCGTAGCCATATCCATAACGCGAATAATAATATTTACTCCGTTTTCGTTTTACTCCATTTAAAACTAAATAGGTATCTTTAATGTCATTGTCTACTACCAATTTTTGGAATGAATTAAGCACGCGTTTATTAGCAAATTTAGTATTCACTACCATTAAATTAATATCGGCATACTGCATCAAATAAGCGGCATCTGCTAACATACCAATTGGTGGGGTATCAATTAAAACATAATCAAAATTAGCTTTGGCGTAGTTCATTAATTCCTTTAGTTTCTCTGATAACACTAAATCTGAAGGATTAGGAGGAATGGGGCCTGATAAAATCGCATATAAATTATTAATAATGGTTGGCTTCACTATTTCATCTAAACTATTGTGCCCCACCATAAAGGTACTAATACCTATATCCGCATTCATTTCTAGGGCTTTTTGAATCCTAGGCTTATGTAAATCGAGCTCCAGCATCACGACTTTTTTTCCACTCTTTGCTAATATAGCACCTAAGTTAATAGTAGTAAAAGTTTTTCCTTCTCCAGGTGAATTAGAAGTCACTAAAATGGTTTTTTTAGCAGAGTCTAAAATAACATATTGTAAATTAGTTCGTAGCGCCCTAAACGCTTCCGAAATATAAGCCGTTGGACTTTCATCCACAATAAAACCTAAATTAGAAACGCCTTTTTGAAAAGGTAAATCTCCTAGTATTGGCAAGAATGTTTTTTCTTTTAATTCCTCCATTGTTTGAATGGTAGTGAAAAATAATTCTCTAATAGCTATTAATAATATTGAAAGCGCTAAGCCCACTACCAAAAACATGGTCTGGATTTTTTTTCTATCTGGTTTGATAATCCCTAAATTACGAGGGCTATCAATCACTTTCATTTCAGAAACAATAGAGGCTTTACCAATTTTGATATTGGCTTTACGTTGTAATAAAAAATTATATAATTGCTCATTAACCGCTACTTTCCTTTGAATATTTAATACATCGCGCTGTTTTTGAGGGATATTCCTAATTTCCAAAACATATTTTGAAATTTCTCCGTTAATGTTTTCAATAATTTTATAGGTGGCATTGCGAGAATTATTAAGATATACTAAAATATTTTGTTTTAGTTTCTTAACTTTTTCTCTGTCTTCTATCACATGTGGATTTATTTCCTTTGAAAAGCTCAATTGCTGATTAATACTTATCTGTAACTCATAAAGTTCATTAACAGATTTAGACATAAAGGCATCACTACTTACAAGATAAACACTTGGGGGCAAAAATTCCGGATCTTTGTCTTCAATAATGTATTTCTCCAAATCATTGATTGCTTGTAATTTCAAGTTTAATCCAGCTTTATCACCATCATATCTGGCTAGTTTATCAAAATAATCTTGCTTTTCCCAGCCTAAATCTAAAATATTATTTTCTTTCTTATAAGTTTGCATAGTGTCTTCAACTTCATCTAATGATAAAGACACTTCGGACAATTGTTTATCAATGTAATTAATGGTACGCTCGTTTAAATCGAACCGAGCATTTAAAGATTTATTAAGGTATACTTTAGAAAGTGTATCCAAAATAAGCACGGCTCTTTCTGGCAGTATGTCTTCAAATGTTAATACCAATACGTTGGTGTAATCAGGATTTTCAACTTTTAACGCTTTTTGATAGTCACGAACTAGTTGATCAATTTTATGTATTACTATTTGGTAGTCTAATTTCGAATAGTCTATGATTGTATTTCTTGTTAAATTAGCCTCCCTAGAAATAAATAAACTTAAATCAACATCTATAAAATCTTCGCCTAATTTACCAGTTTTTATAATTTCTTGTCCATCAAGAAAATATGAAATTTGAAATTGGTTGAAATCTAATATTTTAAAATTAATTTTGGTTTCAAACAAATTAGGATTAACCACATTGACTTTAATATTAAAAGGAACACCACTAAATTGCTCAGTGGTTCTAACTCTACCCACCAAATAATAAGAAATTTCTACCCTGTTTTTTAATTTTAAAACGGTTTCTTTCATTAAATCATACGATTTAACTATGCGAATCTCGTTTGAATTGTCAACGTAGCTATTCTTTACACCATAATAACCTTGATCTGAAACTAAATTATCTTTATAATAATTATCATTACTTTTTAGGAGTTCAACAGAGGCTTGATAGGTATTTGTTAGTTTATAAGTGTAAAAATAGGCTGCCAAATAAAATATAGCACCAAATAAAATTGGGATGTACCAGTTTTTAGAAAAAATTCTCCAAACTAACTTTAGATCATTTGCGTTAATTATAGAATTTGTATTTTTTTGCTCCACAAAAGTTATTTACTTAAGTACAAATATAGTAATTAAGTAGGATTTTTTAATATTTGGATTGTTTTTTGGCATTATTTTAGTTACATTTACAACATTATTTTAAAAAAATGAAATTCAAATTTTTACTTCCAACTATTTTTGCTATTTGTATAGCTTCTGTTTGTTTAGCGGGTCCTCCTCCTCCTCCGTCTGGTGGCGGTGGCGCTGGCGGTAACTTTGCATGTTGGCCTCCTCCATGTATTCCAATTGATGGAGGAATATCATTATTAATAGCTGCTGGCGCTATTTATGGTGGACGTAAACTCTACAAAAATCAACAAGAAAAAAATATTTTATAATTCAACCCTCCGCCCGCTGGCGGAGGGTTTTTTGTATATGTTCGATAAAATCAGAAACAATAAATTTCAATTCTTTATTTTAAAAGCCGGGGTTTTATACGCGCTTTGTTACTTTCTATACGAATTTATTGTAAAGCGCAATTCCAGAGGCGATCAATTATTTATTAGAGAAATCATTAATTTGTGTAAATGGATTTTTGATTTGATGGGCTACAAAACCTTTGCTAGCAAAGAAGTGAACGATTTTCAGGTATTTGGGATCGATGGTTCGAGTGGCGTTTGGATTGGCGGCCCTTGTAATGGCATTACCCTTATGTTTTTGTTTGCTATTTTTGTGATAGCCTACCCCGGAAACATCAAAAACAAACTATGGTATTTGCCGTTAGGCATATTAATAGTTCATGCCATTAATATTGCTCGAATTGTCGGATTAGCTCTTATTGCCTACTATGATTACACCTATTTAGATTTTAATCATACTTACACCTTTACTTTTTTAGCATACAGTGTTGTGTTTGGTTTATGGATGTTGTGGGTAAATAAATTTTCAAAAGAGGCAACTGTTGAAAAATAGCATTAAATACACCTTTTTCATTTGCCTATTTGCTATTCTAGGTTTTAGTAGGGAATTCTTTTTTGTAAACGTTAACAAGCAACTTTACAAACTCTATTACCATGACTCAGACGTTAACATACCTGATAGTTTGAACTTTATTACTCACTTTGAATACACTACCCTTTATTATATGAAATTTCCTTTCACTATTATTTATTTTTTAGCTTTTTTCTTTACGAGCTATTTTGCCGTTAAGTTAATATGCAATGATAAAAAAAATGCTAAATGGATTATTTATATCTACGCAATATTGTTAGTTTTGTCTGGTATTTCAATGGCATATAATTACTTAATTAATAATCAATTAAATGGAGATGAATATACATTTAGCCGCTGGTTAATGGGTATAGCTCAATCGCCATTAGTTGCATTTTTTATTATAGCCTCAAGCAAACTATATAACAAATTTCAAACAGAACAATAAACTACTTACACTATTACCATGAAAAAAGACACCGCTATTTTTAAATTAATAAAAGAAGAAAAAGAACGCCAAACTCGAGGTATCGAACTAATTGCCAGCGAAAACTACGTGAGCGATCAGGTAATGAAAGCTATGGGAAGTGTTTTAACAAATAAATACGCCGAAGGCTTGCCATCAAAACGTTATTATGGCGGCTGTGAAGTAGTAGATAAAGTAGAACAATTAGCCATTGATAGAGCAAAAGAATTATTTGGAGCTGTGTGGGTAAACGTACAACCTCACTCTGGCGCACAAGCAAATGCTGCTGTGATGTTAGCGTGCTTAAAACCTGGTGATACCATTTTAGGTTTTGATTTGTCTCATGGCGGACATTTAACTCATGGATCTCCGGTTAACTTTTCTGGTAAATTATACCGTGCAACTTTTTATGGTGTTGAAGAAAAAACAGGAAGAGTAAATTATGATACTGTTGAAGCAACCGCTAAAAAAGAAAAACCAAAAATGATTATTTGTGGTGCTTCTGCTTACTCTCGCGATTGGGATTATGCTCGCTTACGTAAAATTGCCGACAGCGTCGGTGCTTTATTATTAGCAGATATTTCTCATCCATCTGGCTTAATCGCCAAAGGCATTTTAAATGATCCGTTGCCTCATTGCCACATTGTAACAACTACAACTCATAAAACATTACGCGGACCAAGAGGTGGTATGATTATGATGGGTAAAGATTTTGAAAATCCAATGGGTGAAAAAACACCTAAAGGAGAATTAAAAATGATGAGTGCTTGTTTAGATATGGGAGTTTTTCCTGGTACTCAAGGCGGACCATTAGAACATGTTATTGCTGCTAAAGCAGTTGCTTATGGCGAATGTTTATCTGATGAATATATGTTGTACTGTGTACAAGTGATTAAAAATGCACAAACCATGGCAAATGCATTAGTTGCTAAAGGCTACAAAATTATTTCAGGAGGCACAGATAATCACTGTATGTTAATTGATTTACGTAGCAAAGGCTTAACTGGTAAAGAAGCAGAAAAAGCATTAGGTGAAGCGGATATTACAGTAAATAAAAACATGGTTCCTTTTGATGATAAATCTCCATTTGTAACTTCTGGTATTCGTATTGGAACACCTGCCATAACAAGCCGCGGCTTAAAAGAAAAAGATTGTTTAAAAGTGGTTGATTTTATTGATGCCGCTTTAAAAAATAAAGACAATCCAAAAGAGTTAGCGAAGTTAAAATCAAAAATAAATACCATGATGACTAAATATCCTTTGTTTAAGGATTAGAATGTCACATAAAAAAATCCCCAGTTATAAAACCGGGGATTTTTTTATTAAAATCAATTTGAATTATATTTTTATTCCTATCACACAAACATCATCTACCTGCTCTAATTCACCTTTCCATGCTTCAAACACAGAAATTAATTTTTCTTTTTGTTCAACAAGCGACTTATTATGATTTGATACCAAATTTTCTTTTAATTGACGGTATTTAAACTTTTTGCCTTTCGGCCCTCCAAACTGATCAGCGAAGCCATCTGTGTAAACTAATATTAAATCATTTTTAACCACATCCATTTTAAATAATTTAAAAGCTTCGTCACGAACACCAATTCCAACAGGCATTTTATCAGCCTCATATTCAATAATCTCACCGCCTCTAATTACGACAGGCGCATTATTAGCTGCGGCATAGGTCACTTCATTGGTATTTAAATCAAAGCATAACAAGGTTGCATCCATTCCATCTTGTCCGCCATCCTTAGAAATATATTTTATTAAACGTTGCCTAACGTAATCTAAAATCAAATTAGGCTCTACAATTTTTTTCTGATTAATAGCTTCATTTAAAAACGAAATGTTTAACAAACTCATAAAAGCACCTGGCACACCGTGACCAGTACTATCACACACCGCCATATAAAATTTATTTTCCGATTTAGTTGCCCAATAAAAATCCCCACTAACGATATCCTTGGGTTTAAAAATCACAAAATAGTCATTCAGGAATTTTCTAATAAAATTATCATTGGCTAACAACGTATATTGAATTCTCTTGGCGTAATTAATACTGTCTAATACTTCTTTTTGTTTTTCTTCAATAATATCTTTTTGCATCACCACCTCAGCTGTTCTTTCTCTCACCGTATCTTCAAGTCCATGCACTAAATGACTTATCGACACCTGCATTTTTCTAAAGCCATCAGCCAGTGTGCCAATTTCATCTTTAGTATCCGTACTTAATACCACATCAAAATTTCCATTCGCAATTTCAGCAGCATCAATAGTTAATTCTTTCAAAGGCTTAGTAATTTGTTTTGACACGAAATATGACACAAAAAGAACAATAACTAGCAACACTATAAATCCTTGTATGATATAATTACGAAGATTTACCACATGAGAAAAAGCTTCCTCCTCGTCTATCTCACTCATAATAGCCCAATTCATTCCTAATATTTTTAAAGGTTTATAGGATGATAAAACAGCCACGCCGCGGTAATCCTTAAAACACTTAGTATTCGTATTTCCAGCTAAAGCGTCTTTGGTTCCCTCCGTATTTACTTCTTGTAATCCAATAGTGCTATTAAAATTTTTAATCGTTTCAATCGTTGTATTATCTGTGCCAATCTCATTTAACATTTTAAAGTAGTTTAAACTATCTTCTATTAAAAAACGGGATTGATTTCTTAGTTTATAATCTTCTCCTATTATATAAGTTTCTCCTGTTTTCCCTAATCCTACTTTAGACCACTGACGATTACTTGTCATAATGCTATTAATCTTATCAATAGGCATTTGAAAAGCTAAAACTCCTATCATTTTGTTTCCTTCAAAAATTGGGCAAGCTATAAAAGATGCATGCTCATTATAGGAAGGCAAGTAGGCAGAAAAATCAACCAAATTAACTTCTCCTTTGTTACTAATCTTACTTGCTTTTTTAAAACATTCTGCAAAATTTGTTTTGTTAAAAGGGCCACTTAATAAAGATGAACCAAAGTCGAACTCTTTATAAACTGAATAAACAACATTTCCCGTTTCATGGTCAACTAAAAAAACATCATAATATCCAAAACGTTCCAAAAATTTTCGAATAACTGGATGATATTTTTTATGCACAGTATTATAAGTGCATTTATAGTTAATAGAGTCTATTAAATGCTTAGAACCAACGAGTAAATCATTAGAAACCATAAATTTATCTTGCAAAAAAACAGCATTTTGATTACTGTAATTAACTATATTTTCTTGGCTAATCTTATGATTTGTCAATTTATTTACTCTTGGTAAAATAAAAGTATCAATATGATTTTCGATGTGACTTTTAGAATTCGTAAAAGATTCATTAGAAAGATTCAATTCTTTGTCTATATGATTAAACCCATCCTTGAAATTTTTCATGGCATCAATCATACCTGGATCTTCTGACAAACTAAGTAACTGATCTTTGATTTGTTGAAAATAATCGGTTATTTGATTTGCTTTTACTTCTCTTACAGCTGTTAATCTATTAAAGCTCTCAATTTCAAATGATGTTTTAGCTTGCTTATAACTAATGATTCCAACAACTAACATTGAAAGAAAGGCAATCAAGAAAAAAACAATAGTTAGTTTTATACCTATTTTCATATATCTATATTACTGTTTTTCATTTGTCATAAGGCTGGCTGGTGTAGCTATTTATATTTATAATCTGTGATGTTTAACAAACAAGAATTCACGGAATTATAGAATAACCTAAAATTGTTATTTTATTTTCAAATAAAGAAATTTCTTTTTCATAAATCCGGCAGAAAATAGTTAAAATTAAAAAGCCACTTTAAAAGTGGCTTTTTAAATATTTTTAATATCCAAATACATCTTTTAAAGTTAAGTACTTCACCGTACCATACTTTTCTAATGTTTTAATATCTAATAAATCTTTTTTACCTAATACTAAAATAGACGCTGGTTTGTTTTTAATTTTTTCATCTTGAAATTTTTTCACATTTTCAAAATTCATGGTTCCAACTTTAGTAAAAATATCTTTCCTGATATCTGTTTTTAAACCGAATTTTTCTGCATTTAAATAATCAAACAAAATATCTGCTTTATTAATACGCTCTGTTTTGATGTTTTGTAAAATTGCTTCTTTAGCCGCTCCAAATGCGATATCTGATTTTGGTACATTATTTAATAAATTCATCATACCAGCCATAGCTTCGGGTAATTTATCAGCTTGCGATCCAATGTAAGAAAAATTATAAAAAGGTTGTTTTGGAGTACTTGGTGCTCTGTAAACAGAATAACAAGAATAAGCCAACGCTTTAGATTCCCTTAAATCCTGAAACACTACTGAACTCATACCACCACCAAAATACTCATTATACATGTTTATTAATGGAACATTATTCGCATCATATTTATCACCTTCAGTTAAAATTACAATCTCGGCTTGCTTCATATCGTAATCAACTACATAAACCGTGTTATTAAAAGGTTGAGTTGTGAAATTAGCTTCCGCTGGAACTGGTTTTAAACCTGCTGCTGGAACAGCATGAACGGTATTCAATATTTCTTTGACGTTGCCCACTAATTTTGGACCGTAATATAAAATTTTATGTTGGTAGCTTAATAATGATTTAATTAACTCTGCAATTTGAGCAGGTTGTAATTTATTTAATTCATCTTCAGATAAAATATTTGTTGCAGGATTTGAAGCACCATACTTAGCATAATTTACCATCATTTTCTGCAAAATAGTTCTCTTTTGTTGTTTAGAGTCGCTACGTTTTTTAAGAATATCCGAAACTAAATTTTTAAGTGTCTCATCATCAATTTTAGGGTCTGCTAACATTCCTTCAAACAAACGAGTGGCTTTTTCAAAATTTTCGCTTAATCCCGATAAACTAATCCATGTTTGATTATCTGAATTAAAAACGTTGAAAGAACATCCTAATTTGTATAACTCTTGTTGAACCTCAGCTGGTGTCATTTTACTTGTTCCTAAATACGGAATGTAATCAATAGCAACTGGTAAGGTTTTATCATTATTAGTTCCCATATCAAACACATAATACAAATCAAATAATTGATTTTCCGTATTTTGACTATACAAAACAGGAACATTTCCGTTCATCGTTGTTTTCATCACATCCTTTTCGTAATCAATAAATTTAGGTTGCATATCAGTTGGTTTTGCTTCTAAAATATTTTTCACAAATGGTGATTGATCATCTCTATTTACTTCAACTGGAGTGATTTGAGGTTTTTCAACTTTTTGAATGTTTTTATCTTCGCCAATACGTTTGTAAGCAACCACATAATTATTAGTGCTATAGTTGGCCTTAGCAAATTCCATCACTTCTTGTTTTGTGATTTTAGATAAACGTTCTACTGAATTCACCACTTGTTGCCATTTAGTATCGTTAATAAAAGCATCAACAAAAGCCATTGCTCTTGATTGGTTGTTTTCTAATTCTTTTGTTTTTTGCAATTTCATGTCAGTAATAACAGCTCCCATCAACCAATCAGGAAATTCTCCTTTTTTCAACAATTCCAATTGCTCTAATATTAATTTTTCTGCATCTTCCAACGATTGCCCTTCTTTAGGTTCAGCAAATAAGATATGAGTGGCATAATCTTTTAATACATAAGCAAAACCACCACTATTTAATACTTTTTGTTGTTGATTTAAATTTAAATCTAACATACCAGCTCTACCATTACTTAATAACAAATTAATTAAAGTAATCATATCAGCATCTTTACTTCCTGTACCAGCAAAACGCCAAGCCATTGCTAAATTAGCGGCATCAGGTCCTATAATTTCTTTAACTACTTTTTGTGTAATAGGCGTTTCTTTTTCAAAAGTATACGGCGCAACTGGTTTTGATGCCATGGTGCCAAAATGCTTTTCGATTAATTTAATCGTTTCGTCTGGATCAAAATCTCCACTTAAACAAATAGCCATGTTGTTAGGAACATAATTAGCATTAAAATACTTCATGATTTCTTTCATGGAAGGATTTTTTAAATGGTCAATTGTTCCAATAGTTGTTTGCTTACCGTAAGTATGATTTGTGAATAATCCTGCAAATACAGCTTCCCATAATTTGCTATTATCGCTATCTAAACCACGATTTTTTTCTTCATAAACGGCTTCTAACTCTGTATGAAATAATCGTAATACTGGTTTACGGTAACGTTCTGCTTCAATTTTCAACCAATTTTCTAATTGATTAGAAGGAATATCATTTACATAAACTGTTTGATCAAATGATGTAAAAGCATTTGTGCCTTGGCCACCAATACCTGCTAACATTTTATCATATTCGTTAGCAATGGCATATTTTGCAGCTACGCCAGAGATACTATCAATTTGATGATAAATTTGTTTACGTTGTGCATCATCTTTTGTTTGACGATATGTTTCATATAAGTTTTCGATTTTTGTAATCTCAACTGATTCTTTAGCGAAATCTTTTGTACCAAATTTATCAGTTCCTTTAAAAACCATGTGCTCTAAATAATGAGCTAACCCAGTTGCAGATGCAGGGTCATTTTTACTACCAGCTCTAACAGCGATGTATGTTTGAATACGAGGCGCGTTTTTATAAACACTCATATAAACTTTCAAGCCATTTTTTAAAGTATAAATTCTAGCTTTAAAAGGATCGTTTAAAGCGTATTCAAAATTAAGCGATGGAACCTTTGAACCTTCTTTTAAAGTTTTAGTTGGTGTAGGTGTTTTGGTTTGTGTTTGAGCATTTGCACATACTACCGTAAAAGCTAATGCTAAGGATAAAAAAGATTTTAATTGAATCATGTTGTATTTTTATTATGTAACGAATGTAAATAAAATTGTTGTGTTTGACTAACCACTTATACAATAAAAGAGCCCAACTTTTAAGCAGGGCTCTTTTTGTGTTTTTTTGGGAAATAACCCTCTATTTAAAATCAAGACCATCCTGATTTCCTTCCTGACCTCCCATTCCTTTCATTTGCTTGCCACGTTTAAAAATAGAGGCATCCATTTTACCAAATAAATATGTAACAGTGAATCTAAAATAGCGAGACTCACGGCGGCGTGATAAATCTTGGTTATAATATGGTGTTTCAAAATGTGTTCCCATGCGTCGTGTATTAAACACGTCACTTAAAGTGGCGTTAAAAATCCATTTGGTTTGATACATATAATTTAAAGACACATCCATAGAATAAATTTCGTTAGCAACACCTAATAACAAAATTTTAGGAGACTCATAATTACCATTTACTTGAAGGGTAATGTTTTTAGGAAACTTATAAGAAATTGTGGTTTTAGCATTCCAAGCATAGCCTTCTGCCTTCACCTCTGGTTCGGTTGGAACAATTTTACCTTTCATGTAAATATAGTATGCATTGGCATTTATGGTCCAGTCTAAATTTTTCCAAAAAGTCCATTTAAACGTATTTTCTAAACCATAGCGTATCGCATTATCTCCATTAATTGTTGTGTTAACTAACACGTCTGTTTTTGAAGGATCAGGATCTGGGTAAGCCACATCCGTAATAGGTTGTTCTTCATAACGAAAATAACCAGATGCTAAATAACTACCTTTTGAAAATATTTTATTGTAGTTTAATTCTGAAATATTTTTAAACTCAGGTTTTAATTGTGGATTACCTATACGGTAATTTTGTTTATCTGCAAACATCACAAATGGCATTAACTGAAAGAAATTTGGACGTTGAATTTTTCTACTAAAATTTAATTGTACCTCTTGGCTTTTCTTTAATTTTTTTGAAAAATAAATTCCAGGGAAAATAGATTTCAAAATATCATCTGCTGTACTTGGATAACTATATGAGAATTTCTGTTTCTTGTCAGTAATATTTCCTGCATAGTATGATTGTTCAAATCTCAAACCAGCTTGATAACCGATATTCCAAAACATCTTATCATTATAGTTCACATAAGCAGCATTCACCATATCATCAATCACATAACGGTTACTCATAATGCTATCTCTTTGGTAACTATCTTCGTTACCAATTGCACGAGATGTATTATTTTCGCTTATTGAGTTTTTGTAGAAAGATTTGATACCCGCTTCAAATTTTCGTGTATCAGAAATTGGATTGACGTAATCCATCTGAAACACAAATTGATTAGCATTTGTTGATCCTACATTTTTTTGATAAGAACTTGGAATATAAGTGGTATCAGGATCTAAATGAGTTGAAGTATTAAACAGATACCCATTTTTTGAAGTGGTATAATTATAATTAGCATCAAAACTCAACTCCTTTCCTACTTTTGGAAATGTTTTTTTGTACAACAGCTGACCATTATAATTTTGAAAAGCTGCTTTTTGATTATTAACTTGATCTCCAAAAATTGAAAAAGGCACTATTGTGTTATTGTAATCAGCATCATATTTTTGATTATCTGTTGTTTTAAATTGGCCAGCAACAATCATCCCATTCAATGTTATTGTATTTCTATTATCGATATAATAATCAATACCAAATCTTCCAAAATTAAAAATATTAGTCATTTGGGTTTTATTCTCTTGGTTAAAATAACCTGTTGTAACACCACTATCTAAATTAGTTCGTTTGGTAAACCCAGTTGTATTATTAATACCTTGATTATATGAATACATTAAAGACGTATTAAACTTACCTTGCTTTACGTTGATATTTGCCATTCCGCCGTATCTATCTCCTGTTCCAATATAAGCCATTACCATGCCATTGTAACCTGGTTTATTATTGCGTTTCATGACTACATTTAATATACCTCCAGTTGAACTAGCATCAAATTTTACGGAAGGATTTGTAATGATTTCCACTCTATCAATTTGGTCCGCCGGAATTTGTTGTAGTGTTAATGTGGTTGGTCTTCCATCTACAAAAATGGTTGGTGACTGATTACGTAATTGAACATTACCATCAGCATCAACTGTTAAACCTGGGATGTTTTTCATGACATCAACTGCGGTTCCTCCTTTTACAGATAAATCTTTTTCTACATTATAGGTTCTTTTATCTATACTTAATACCACCGCACTTTTTTCGGCAACGACATCTACTTCTTTTAATAGTTTATCATCCACCGATAACTTAATATTTCCTAAATCTTGATCGATTTTATCGGGTGGAACGATAAATACTTTTTGCAAATAATCTTTGTATCCGATAAATTTAATACGTACTCGAACTTGCCCAAAAGAAGGCAATCCATCCACAGCAAAATCACCGTTTTCTTTTACTAAAGAACCGCCTAATAAACTATCCTTATTAAACCACAATACTTGCACAGAAGCATATTCTACAGGGTTTCCTGTATTAGCATCTAATACTTTACCATAAACTCGGCCTAATTTGGGATCTTTCATGTTTTTCATGCCACCCATGCCTCCTGGCATTTGAGAAAATGCATTGATAGCTGTAAAAAAAGCAAATAATATAAATAGTATTCTCATGATTAAAATTAAAGTACAAATTTAAAAACAATAGGCAATCGTTATAACAAATTATATAAGCGGTAGTTTAACATGACATACCTTATTAAAACGATGGTTTTACTTTAAAATCAAATAACGAAAAACCCCCGCCAATTGGCGGGGGTCTATTTAATTCTTACTTCTTAGTCTCTTTGCTTTTATCCTTCTTATTTTTATCATCATTTATAGATGGCTGTGCATTTTTTGCATTGGATTTTGACTTAGGTTTGCTTTTAACCGAAATACCAGATTGATTAATGGCTCTTTCATGTTTTGTACCACTTGAATCTTGTTTAGTTTCTTTCTTTTTTTCTGGTTCTTGAGCGTTTACAGCAAAAGAAAACATGATCGCTAATAAGGTAATGATTGTGCTTTTCATAATATATTTTATTTTTTATTTAAATTATCGAATATTTATATATGCTCAATATCATAAACCATGCCGTGTTAACCAAGTTATCTTATGTCAGTATCATTGTAAATGATGATGACTAGGACATAAACGGGAAAAATGCTATTTTAAAAGTTCCTGAGCCTCTTGTATAGAAATAACTTCCCCTTTAAACACTGCTATCACAAATGCTTCCATAAAGCCTTTATCTGCTAATTCCTGTCTGGTTTTATCGGCTTTTGAATAATCGCTGTAATTTCCAGTAGTGTATCTAATCATACCCGAACCAGTGGATTGTTTTTCTACACCTTCTAAATCTTTAATTTTCTCCTCCATGTCATTAGAGCCTGCTCTTCTGAGAGCCCCCAATTGGATTTTAAAGCTGACTAATGATTTATCTACTGAACTAAATGACTCAATTTTGGTTATATCTTCTTTTTCATTCGTTTCCATGGTGGCTTTTGTGGCACTCATTGGAATTCGTTTTCCATCTTTATATGCAGTGATAAAGGCATCTCCATAACCTTCTAATACTAAATCGGCTTTTGCATTTGCCGCATCTTGAATAGTTTTATAACCTTTTGTAGCGTAACGGAAATAATTATCATCTGTTTTAAGTTCTAAAACTGTACCTGCATTTCTAAAAATTTCTTTCGAAATCCTATTTTTATAGGCTCCTAGCTGCACTCGATAAACAATGTCGCCTTTAGCAAATTCATTTTCAGAACCATTGTTTTCTGGAGTATTATTAACCGTTGAAGTTGTAGTGGCAACTGACGTATTTGTTCCATTTCCTAGAAGTTTATTTACTTCATCTTCTGTTAATGTTACTAAAGTTCCATTTTTGAATTGACCAATTTTAGCGTTCTTATTTCCTTCAGCCACAAACTCGTCTCTACGTTTTACAGCATTTTGTATTTCCTTATAAGTACCTGCTGTATATAAAACTGTCGTATTATCCGACAATACAGTCGATTTGACATCCCCAATACTTAATAAATAAGCCATTTCATCGTTAGGAACTGGGCCGTTATACCTTGCTAATTCAACAGTATAAGAATCATTATTTTTAGAAGCATCTGACGATGCTTTAGCAGTAGAATCCTTTTGAGATTTATAAAAATTCTCTACTAATTCTGTTTTCACAACATTACCACTATCCATGTAGACATTATACCAGTTTTGCCAATACTCATCTGTTAAAGCAACGCCTTTCATGTTAACTTCAAATCCTGGAGGCGAAGACAATTCGTCATCGGCATGATTAGCAACTCCGTCTTTATCATCATCAAATGGACAACCATTTGCATCTACTTTAGCACCTTTTGGAGTACCATGACACTTATCATCCCAATCTCTTACTCCGTCTTCATCATAATCGCCATTATCTGTGGCTAACCAATCTACATTATCAAAATAATCATCAGGTAAAGTATCGCCTTTACCTTTCTTTTTCAACACCAAATCGTATTGTAAAGCAAATGATGTATAAACAAAATTATCTCTTTGTTTGGTTCCGCTTCTTGTTCCTAAACTATTTTTTGTAATTCCATCAACATAATCGGTTGTTGTAAAATAATATTGAAAGCCGATTTTTAAATCGAATCTATCTGTAATTTTCATTAAGGCGCCGGCTCCAACAGGGAAAGCCCAAGCTCTTTCTTGGTACTGACCAAATCCATCTTTATTTAATTCACGAATATCCGACTCGTAAACATAATCTCTATTTAAATTTACTGCTAAAGAAGCTGTCGGGGCAGCTTCATCAATATTTTTGATTGATCCATCATTCCAATAATAATACCTATTTCCAAACCTATCGAACAAATCTGTTTTAGAAAGAAATTCGAATGAATTTATACCAACTGATACCCACGGACGAATTCGGCATTTATCTGGAATAAAATTTCCAAAATCGTACATCAAACTTAAACCACCTGATCTAATTTCTGATTGAAAATTTTCTTGTCGTCCTTCAATCCATTCATTAGCGCCTAATTTCCCAAATAAAATATTAAAGTTTAATTGTAAAGGTTTTAATAAACGTTGAGAGATATTTAAATCATAACCAACTCTAGCTGTCCACGGAGCTTGATAATGTTTAGCATATAAATCTCCATGAAACGAGAGCATGCCTACCCCTAAAGAAACTTTTGGTTTAAAGATATCACCTAGTGCAGGTGGAGAAGATTGTTTTTCTTCTTTAGTCTTTACAAATGTTTCAGCCGTTGGTAAAGGGATAATTTTTGCAGAAGTATCTGTTTGTGCTTTAAAAAAAGAACAACTAAAAATTAAAGATATAAAAAGTACTTTCTTAAGCATTTACTGTAACTTATACGCAAAAATAAAAAAAATGGTTATTTAAACCATTTTTGACTAGTAATCATTAATGCTTCTTGAACCGTGATTCTTTTAGCTCCATTATAAGCAACTACAAATGCACTACTACAACCTTTTTGTTTTACATCTTCGCGATGAGAACGAGCTTGTTTATATTCGTTAAAGCTACCTACCATAAATTTATTGTATCCTTCGGCCATTTCACTTTTTATGGTTTCGCTAATATTAAATTTTTTAGACAAAACATCTGATTGTAAAGCATTTCTGAAGGCTCCAACTTGAACGCTATATTGAACATTGCCTTCTTTTTTAGCTACCACCTCTTTAGGTTCTGATTTTACTGGCTCCATTGGAGTAACTTCTGTTTTAACTGGCTCAGGAGTAGATGTGCTAGCCACAGTATTTGTATTAACTGGCTCAGGAGTTGTAACGGGATTAGTTACTGGAGGTGTTTCAGTTTTAACAACATTATTAGAAGTATTATTACCTAAAGCATCTGTGGAAAATTTCACTTTTTTACTTTGATCATTCTCTAAGTAAGAAAATTCACCATTATCTAATTTTGCATCAGCGGTTGCGGCGTCCGTTTTTTCAAGAACATAAGACACATTTAATTCATCATCATTAGGCAAAGAAACCCATACAAATTTTAATTTACCGTCTGATACTGAAAAAGAGCTGCCATTTGTTTTTCCGCCTTTAGCAGTATAACCTGCTGGAAGAACTTCTTGAAATTTAGCGAATCCTTTGATTGGACCTTTTTTAATCTTCACATCCACATTAAACTCATTTGCCGTCGCGCCGCTTGATATTACTCTTGAACATACAATATTTGAATTTGGTTCAGTTGGATTCTCAAAAGAAGGCGGTGTTGATGTTGCTACTGGTGTTGGAGACGTTTCTGTAGCAGATGAATTCTGAGTAGTTGCTACAGGTGTTTCAGAGGCATCTCCAATAATAATTTCAGCAGGAGTCATCTCTACAACTTCTTTATTATTATTGTTAACATAAGAAAACTTTGAAGCAATAGTTTTAGCCCCAGCTGCAGATGCTTCTGCACTAATAGTAAACTTTACCGTAAATTCAGGATCGCTTGGCATCGCTGTCCAAATGATTTTAGCAATATTAGTAGCAAACGAAAAGTTACCAGTTCTACTGTCTAATTCTTTTACAGTAAAGCCCTGAGGAACTTCTAATTGAAGCTTAGCAAAACCACCAATATTACTTTTGTTAACTTTTATTTCCGCAATAAATTCTGTTGCTACTTTAGCATTTTTTGGAAAATTACCTGATAAAGTCACAGGAGTATCGCCAAAGAAAAAGCTGAATAAAAAAACTGATACTGTGTTAAAAAAAATAATGAGTGGTTTTATCATATGCTTATTTTACTGCTCAAAGAAAAAGTCGATGAGCTTGTTTATCTTTTCCACATTAAATGAATTTTCTCCTTCGAAGAATCCATCAATGGTTTTTGTAATTTCCGTTGCTGAAATGATACCATCTTTGTTATAATCCGCTTCTACAAATTCGGCAGGAATAGATGATGTTTTTCCAGTTTTATTTTGATTTTCTTTTGCTTTTGTTTCAACTTCTTTTAAATATGTTAAACTTGGCGCAGCATTAAACCCTTCACTTCTCTCAACAGCTAAACTATCCCAAGCTAATTGACGTTTAGCTAATTCTTCTTCATTAATCGTAACTCCATTTCCATCAACTTTAGCTCCTTTTTTAGAAGTTAATTCTTTATCCATGTAGTCAAAAACACCATCATCATCTTTATCTTCTGGACAACCTTTCCCGTCTACTTTAACGCCTTTAGGAGTTCCTAAACACTTATCATCTAAATCTTTCACTCCATCTCCATCTGTATCCGAATTATCGACTGCTTTAAAATCAACGTTACTGTAAGCGTCTTTCGGTTTTTTTCCAAAATGAACATTGATACCAACACTAGCAGAAGCCCAACTATCGTTTCCTCCAACTTTTTGATTATCAATATAATCAGATAAACAAATGTTGTATGCCACGCCAACTCTTAAACTAGTTCTAAAGCCCATTTTAAATTTAGCGCCTGCACCAACAGGTATGTAAAATGTATTACGAGCATAATTAGCAACAGTATCTTTCAACTGAGTTTCGTAAGTGTAATCTCTTTTTATAATTGTTGATAAAGGTTCATTAGCTGCAGATTCTAAAAGATTTCTAATAGAGCCATCTGTCCAATAGTTATAAAGAGTTGTGTTTTTATCTCGTAAATCGCCATAAGGATCAAACATTAAATAACCAAATCCAGCATGAAGATAAGGTGCCACCTCTTTTTCTTTATCTTTTAATTTATCAAAAAAACCGAATACATTCACTGCTCCACCCATAACGGTAGATTGGAAGTTTAAATGTGAAGTTTTATCATTATCTGTACCAGCTAATTTGCCATACATCCCATCAATTCCAACACCTAGTACTTTTCCAATTCTGTATTCAACTCCAAAATTGTATCCCAGTCTCATATCGCTAAAGAAATTAGCATTACCTTTTTTTCCAACGTCTCCTAAAAATTTTAGACCGCCGGCTTGAGCGGTAACAGATAATTGAGCAAAAGAAGTATTTATAACAACTAAGCAAACCGCTAAAAAAGATACTTTTGTAGAAATTCTATTCATAAATTTATCGTTTAATAATCGATTAAATTAGTTGTTTTCTCGATAAAAACAAAACTAAACCAAAAAAAACGTTAAGTTTTTGTTATTGAACGTTAATTGTAAACAGCAATTTGTTAGTTAAGTAACTCAATTAGCCATTAAAAAGTCGATTTCTTTTGATTTTGATACCTTTTCTCAATTTAATAGCCGGTGTAAGTCCCGGAACATCCGTTTGAGGGTTTTTAAGAATGATTGCTATTAATAAAATTTCAATTTGAACAACCATTCCATACCAAAAAGAGATATTAAAACTGATATTACTGCTATTATTCAAAACCAAATCGATAAAAAACCATAACAGTAGGATTGCCCAAAATTTAGATAAAATGGTGTGATAAGAGATGCGTTCTTGAAACTTAATAAATCCAAAACCAATGATAAAGAATTCTGAAAAAACCAAAACACCTATTTGTGGTAAATGGGATTTTAGGAACGCATGATGATTGATACATATATAGAATAAACAGCTAAACCAAAATACGGTATCTATTTTTGTATCTAGCTGTCTCATTTCAATAGTTGAAATTTTTAAATGGCGTGCAATAATGCCATCAAACACATCACTTAAAATAGCATAAATACTAAACGAAACAATTATTACTGGCTCAATTTTTATAAATGAAAATACAATTATTAAAATAGATACAATTAAACGCGAGTAAAGTAATGCATGGGGCATTTTATGGAGAATATGTTTTTTCATATTTATTAAGATTTAAAAGCCCAGTTAATAAAAGGCAAACGGCGTTTTTGATTTTTATTCCATAACCCAATTTGAATACCTTTTAAATGTTTTGTTTCATTATATAAACCAATTTGCACGCCATGATGATTGGCGGCTACATTACTAGCGGATAATTGTACGCCGTTTGATTTAGTTTGAGATGAATTACCGATAAATGAAAATTGTAAGCCGTTCATAAAAGCATTATCGTTTCCTATTACTGATAATTGTGCTCCATTTAATACATTAACAAAGTTTGCGAAAAATGTGATACTTAATCCATTAGTAATGTTAGCAACAGATGCCATACTATTTATATTTAATCCATTAATGTTGCAATCACAGATACTACCAAATGGCGAAATATTAAATCCATTTACGTTCATGGCAATCGTATCGTGTAAAAACTTATTTTTCAAAGTAGTGCTTTCTGCATTTACTGGGCTGTGAGGTGCAATTGGCATAAGAACCCCTAAACCCAGTAATTCAAAATTAATACCGTTAACTTTTATGTTACTAATTTTAAAACTAGAGTTGAAGCCTACTGATAAACCATGAATGGTAGTGCTATCGTCGTGAAATGTCCAAACTGGAAAACGTATTTTTGATTGCGCTTGTAAAATGCCGCTAGATAAAATTATTAAAACGGCTAATGTTATTTTTTTCATTTTTTTAGATTTTAGATAATGTGATTACATAATTTAAGCTGCTTTTAATTGGCACACTTCATTGAACATATTTGTTACAACTTCTTTTGCATTCTTTCCTTTACAATATTGTAACTCTCCAAATACGACTTTACAATTAAAGGGTATTGGAACAAGAGCATCTTTTGGTAGAACTTTCCCAGTGTTTTCGATATAAGTTGGGATGTATGCTATGTGAGGATATTTTAATAGAATATGCCCTATCCCGTTTTTAAACTCTTGCATTTCGTTCGCTTTACCCCTAGAGCCTTCTGGATACACAATTAAAGACTGTCCACGTTTTAATGCTTTCAACATGATGCGAAATGGATCTTTACTTTTGTTTCTCAACGAACAACACCTTGGAATTAATAAAGCATTTGTAAATAACACTGTTATAAATGATTTCCATTTTGTAGTTCCAAAATAATCACCAGCTGCTACGGGCTTTACTTCAACAATTTTATGGTTTGGCATAGCACTCATTAACGCTAACGTATCAATATGACTATTGTGATTTGCTATAATAATAAATTGTTTTGCTTCCGATAACACTTCGATGTGTTTATACTTCACACCTGTTAATGGTTTTAATATAAAAGGAATGATTCCTTTATATATAATATTTAAAAATAATTGTCTCATGATTTGTAATTTTATTTGATAAAAAAATATACTAAGTGAAAAAATACAGGTGCTGCTACTACTAATGAATCTATTCTATCCAACACGCCACCATGGCCTGGAATAGCTGTTGATGTATCTTTTAAGTTTAAATCTCTTTTTACTGAACTAATAATTACGTCGCCAATAAATCCAGCTATAGCGGTTAAGAAACTAATTAAAATAATTTGAGAATTATTACAAGGTGTTAAGAATTTAAGTACGAAACCTAAAACAGTAGTAGATAATACTCCACCAATAAAACCTTCCCAAGTTTTGTTTGGACTAACCTTTGGTATAATTTTATGTTTGCCAAATAGTTTGCCCCATACAAATTGAAACACATCATTCATTTCAACGATAAAAACTAAAAAAAATAATAATCCTCGTCCGACAGGTATTGATAAAAGCAATCCTAAATGACTCAGTCCAAACAAAGCAATCATTAATGTTGCTGGAATAACAGCCATAGATTGAATAATACCTTCTGTTTGCCCAACCAACACTAAACGAAATGGAAGTGCTACAAACATAAAGACTGGGATAAACACTAAACTAGCAATTAAATATCCTTGATACGTAAAAAAATATTGAATGGGAATTGCTAAATAACATAATAACATGGCAGATCTATCCTCTTGACGCAATTTTAAAATGGTGAATAATTCGCGAAGTGCAACAAAAGAAAGTAAAGCAAAAGCTACATACGATATTTTAGCACTGAATACTGTTGCTATTAAAAATACAGTCGACATCATCCACCAAGATTTACATCTGGTTTTTAACTCTATTAAATTTGCGTTGGGTTTCAATTTTCCCCAAACAAAAAATAAAACGCTGGCAAATGTTAATACCGAAAATAAAATCAAGATAAAAGATAATACGTTTGAATCAATTTGATTTAATAGATTTTTCATAGAAATATTATAAAGCATTAGACAATCTTTTATAGGTACTGATAAACAAAAGAACAATAGCTAAAAAAAGTAGTGCATTAAACACAAAACCAATTACTGGAAAAATAAAGTATAGTAAACACCATAATCCAATAAATAATGCCCTATCGCTTTTACCCATAGGCCCATCATAACGTCTCGTTCCTGAAATAAGTTTAGCTAACACGCCAGCAAACTCATTAATGATAGACAAAACAATAAATAGAAATACCAACATATTATCTGCATATGAAAATGAGAACATTGCACAAAAAATTAAAGTGTCAGAAACAACATCTCCTAGTTCATTTAAAACTTCGCCTAGCTTGCTTTGTTGATTAAAATATCTTGCCATCATACCATCCAAAGCATTTAAAGCCATTCTTACAAATAATCCCAAAGCCACAAAAACTAAAAGAAACGGTTGATTTAGAGACATGAATAATAATCCTCCTGTCACTGCAGACCAAACAATTGCAGCTAAAGTAATTGTATTTGCAGTAACATGATGTTTATGTAATTGATTTAAGATAGGCAATAATAATTGCTGAAATCTTGGTTTAAGTTGATATACTGATATCATGATTTTATTTTTTTATAGAAATGAATAATAGGAATAAGAATAAATGATAGTGAATAATTTGTTTTTTCATAGCAATAATTATTGAATCATATCTAATAAACACGCCAAACCACTGCCCGATGGTTCTAAGCCATACAAATACTTAACGTTATGTATAATGTTTTTTGTAATAACTACAGTTGTAATGATTATTGCTGAAATCATTATAATTTGAATAATTGTTTTATAAGAAATTGTTTTCATGATTATTACTTTTTTGATGATTTATATTATTAAGCTGATAAAATGATTGAGAACGCTAATTCAAAAACTATTAGAGCTCCTTGGCCCAAACAAGCGAGTATTTTATTAAAAACATCACTTTTATTTACTTTCGTTTTTTTTCTGTTTTTAATTTTTTTTACTAAAATTGCGGCACCTGCTACTGCAGCTAGCAAAGAGGCTGACAATAACCAAAACAATGTTGTTGGCGCGAAAAACGCATAAACAAGCCATGCTATAGCAACTATAATTGCTGATACTAATAGAGCTTCTAAAAAAGCTTTCCCTAATTCACCAAATAAATAAGACCAAAATGATTCGTTGGAAGACTTTTTTGTATGAGAACTATTTTTTGTAAGTGCCTTACTATAATGAGTGTCAAAGTGAGCCTTAGTAACCACTAGATTCTTTTCAGAAGAACAATACAATTGATTTGTATCCAGATAAATGGAATTATGTTTTATAATATGTGTGTAATTTTTATTTGTGTCTTCAATTTTGTTATGTGCACATGTAACCTCTATAATTTCTTTAACAACCGCATTGGAATCAGATGGCATTGAAATAAATTCATTTGATAAAACAGAAACACTATCAACTAATTTTTGATTTTCTACTACTATTTTTTGATGGGTTAAAGAAGACTTATTTTGAAAAAACACGCCTTTTGTGTATTTGCGATTTAAAAATTTAGTTCCCGAGCAAGAACTCATTAATAAAACAAAACATAAAACAAAAAAGGTATTTTTAAAGCCTGATAGTTTTTGAACAATTAAAAAAACAATGTGCTTTTCAGATTTTTTAGTACGTTCAATCAGCACAAAAAGATTTGCTAAACAAACAATACTAGTGCTAACTAACAATGTAATTTTTTCGATGTTATTTAAATTTTCCATAATTGCTTTATTAATTTGATAGGTCAAAATTAGATGCAAGCCAAAGGGAAATGAAACGGCTTTATGGACGCAAAATGAGTTTTGTTGCGAAAAATTCAAATAACAGCTATTTAAACTAGCTCAATCCTATACTTTTTTGCAATAAACAATACCAAAAGACGCAGCTTTTGCATTTTTTGCAAATAATCACTACTTTTATTAATAATAAATACTACACAATGGCTAATAAAAAAACGGAGTTTGTAATGCAAGAAGTGTTTATTAAGCACTTAAAACAAGTTGTTCCATCAAACGTGTCGCTTGTTGATGATATTGCTGATTTATTACAAATTAGTAACGACAGTGCTTACAGGCGTTTGCGTAACGAAACCGAATTAAGTTTAGATGAAACTTATAAAATTTGTAAGCATTACCGTATTTCAATAGATTCAGTGCTTTCAAATAAAGGAGATTCAGTAACCTGTAATTATATTAAGCTAACCGACTCAGAAGAAAATTTTGACAACTATTTAATAAGTTTATTAAATCAATTAGAGCGTTTACAAAAATCTGAAGATGCAAAAATTATATATGCAGCTGAAGAAATCCCAATTTTTCATTCGTTCTTCTCAAAAGAATTAGCGTCTTTTAAATTGTTTTACTGGCAACGTTCCGTATTAAACATTCCTGCCTATCAAAGCAAAAAATTTGATTGGGATGTGATTTCAGAAAAGCAATTAGAATTATGCGACAAAATTCATCACACATACTTAAAAATTCCAAGTACCGAAATATGGACAGATGACACCATAAACACTACTATTAAGCAAATAGAATATTACTTTGAATCTGGTGCTTTTAAAGACAAAGAAGATGCGGTTTTAGTTTTACAAGATCTTAAAAAAATGGCGCAAGCAATTAATAGTTATGCTGAAGATGAAAACAAATCGAAAAATATCTCATTTAATTTATATAATAGTGATTTAGTTATTGGAACTAATTGCATACATGTTACCGTTGCTGGTTCTGTTATATCTTATATTTCTTTTAATACCATGAACTCATTAACAACCAGCAACCAACAATTTTGTGAAGAGATTGAACATTGGATGAAAAATTTAATTAAGAAATCAACCTTAATTAGTAGCATTGCAGAGAAACAACGTTTTCAGTTTTTTAGTAAAGCATACAAAGCAATTGATTTATGCATTGAACGAATTAAAAATTATTAATATGAATTCACAATATAATGTCATCATCGTTGCAGGCGGAACCGGTTCAAGAATGCAATCAACCGTTCCAAAACAATTTATTGAAATAAAGGGGAAACCCATTTTAATTCATACCATCGAAAAATTTATGGAATTTGATGAGTTCATCAACGTGATTGTTTGTGTTCACAAAGACTATATGACGGACGCTAATTTTATGTTAGCCGAATATTTTCCCGAAAAAAACATACAAATTGTACTTGGTGGAGAAACCCGTTTTCATTCTGTAAAAAATGGATTAAATACCATTGCAAATAAAAATGATGTAGTAGGAATTCATGATGCTGCCAGACCATTTGTGAGTGTTGAAACAATTAAACGTTGTTTTGAAACAGCTGCTCAAAAAGGGAATGCCATTCCTATTTCACCCATTAACGAGAGTTTAAGAATGGTGACTAATGGTATTAATAAAGCTGTTAGCAGAGACGACTATAAAATTGTACAAACGCCACAATGTTTTGTCGTTTCAAAAATTACAGAAGCCTTTGAACAAGATTACTCGCCATTTTTCACAGATGACGCCACAGTGCTAGAAGGCATGGATGAAACCATTCATTTAGTAGAAGGAAATTTTGAAAATATTAAAATCACTAATCCTTACGATTTAAAATTTGCAGAACTGTATTTATGATCACAACCGAAGATATAGCAGATGGCCTAGAAATTACAGCCAAGTTAATGGAACTTCATGATGAAAACCCATTTAAAGTAAAAGCAATTAGTACCGCCGCATACAAATTAGGAAAAACACGTTTAGATTTGAATAATCAAACCGTAGAAGAGCTTACTAAAGTAGAAGGGATTAGTAAAAGCCTTGCTGAAAAAATAATTGAATTTACAACTACTGGCACCACAAAAGAGTTACACGACTTAATTGCTAAAACACCGGCTGGTGTTATCGAAATGTTAGGTATTAAAGGTTTAGGTCCTAAAAAAGTTCGACAGCTTTGGCAAGAGTTAGAATTAGAAAGTGTGACTGATTTATTATATGCTTGCCACGAAAACAGATTAATAGAACTAAAAGGTTTCGGAGAAAAAACTCAAAACGCCATCATACAAAACATTGAATTTAAAATAAAAAATACAGGTTGGTTTCATTATGCTTACGCTGAAAAAATTGGGCAACCAATTATTGATGCTATTAAAGTACAAACAGATTTTGTTTCTTTTACTGGAGCCATGTATCGTCGTTGTGAAGTCATTGAAGAAATAGATATTTTAGTTGGTGATGAAAGTATTGATTTAGATGAATTTGTTTCTGAAACGATTCCTGTAAATTTTATTCAATGTAATCCAAATGTGTTTTACAGAAAGTTAGTGGAAACCTCTTCAACTAAAGAACATTTAGAAGGCATTAACTTTAAAACATTAGCCACCAAAAAATACGATAACCAAGAATCCATTTATTCAAATTTAAGTATTCAATATTGCGAACCTGAATTACGCGAAGGATTATTTGAATTAGAAAAAGCCAAAAACAACCAGTTACCAAAATTAGTTGAATTGACTGATTTAAAAGGCATTTTACACAACCACTCTACATATAGTGATGGTATGAATACTCTTGAAGAAATGGCTGTGTATTGTAAAGAATTAGGTTACGAGTATTTAGGAATTTGCGATCACTCAAAAACTGCAAGTTATGCTGGAGGTTTGAAAGTAGAAACCGTTTTATTACAACAACAAGAAATAGAAAAACTGAACAAGCAATTATTTCCATTTAAAATATTTAAAGGAATAGAAAGTGATATTTTAGGAAATGGAGATTTGGACTACGAAGAAGATATTTTAAAAACATTTGACTTCATTGTAGCATCGGTTCATGCGAATTTAAAAATGGATGAAGAAAAAGCCAATACACGTTTAATAAAAGCTATTGAAAATCCTTACACTACTATTTTAGGTCACCCAACTGGGCGTTTATTATTGGGACGTCCTGGCTATCCAATTAACCATAAAAAAATTATTGATGCTTGCGCTGCCAATAAAGTAGTGATTGAATTAAACGCGCATCCCTATCGTTTAGATATTGATTGGCGCTGGATACCCTATTGTTTAGAAAAAGGCGTGATGATTTCTATAAATCCAGATGCCCATCAATTAAAAGGTTACCACGATATGCGTTATGGAACTTACGTGGCGCGTAAAGGACTTTTAACAAAAGATAACTGTTTAAATGCCATGGATTTAAATACATTTGAAAATTATCTATCTACAAAAAAATAGTTATTTAGCTTGTAAACTCACAGTTGTTATATTGTTTGTTTATAGCATTTCTTTTTCTCAAACGGATAGTTGCTCCTTTTTTGGCAACAAACCTATTTTCCCATACTACCATCCAACTTCACCAAGTAATGGAAAAGATTTTTATAACGTAAAAAAAGAATTTCATAAAATCATTACAGCTCAAACAAACTTTAATGGGATTATTACGGTTAACTTTTTTATAAACTATAAAGGAGATACTGATTTTTATAACACACAAATTTGTGATTTACAATATAAACCTTTATCAATTTCTAAAGACATAGAACAATTATGTTCTCAAATATTACAAGCTGTAAAACAAACATCTCCTTGGAAACCTCAATTAGACGAACAACGCAACCCCATAAATTCTCGCAAATTTTACTCATTTAGATTTAAAAACGGCAAACTCATTGAAATACTTCCTAAATAGTTATTTGCTTTTTTGCTTGATGTACGGCTTTACTATTAAAGCTCAAAATGACTCGTTGACTTTAGCGTATAAATTAGAGCATTGTCATAAACCCATTAAAGCTCATGAAATTTTAGAGTTTTTAGAAGAAAAACAATTTACTAAGACTCAAATTTTAAATATGGGAACCTACATTTCTTATCACGGAAATGATAAATGTGGTAATGAATTAATGAATCTTTGTATAGCCAAACATGATAGCATTACCGCTGGCGATTGGCACGCTTACTCTGTGCAAAATACCAAACATGGCAATTATGCAGAAGCTATACAAGCACTCGAAAAAAGTTTATCTATTAATGCTAAAGAAGTAGAAGGATATTATGGCTGGGTCTTATTATACTATTACAGAGATTATGAAAAATCTCTAAAGCACTTAAATCATTACGACGAGCTAACACCTCAGGATGTGGATGCACCTGTTGGAGAAAATATTCATTTTTTAAAAGGACTTTGTTATTATCAATTATCACAATATCAAAATGCTATTAAAGAGTTTGAATTAAACGAAAAATTTGAAGTGAGCCATTTCGGGCAAAAGAACTGTAATACATACATTTACTTTTATATTGCCCGTTGCTTCGAAAAATTAAATGATTTAAAAAAAGCAGAAACCTATTACAAAAAATCTATCAAGCAAACAAAATTTCCTGTTGAAGCAAATTTTTATTTAGGTTTACTTTATAATCAATTAAATAAAAATGATTTAAGCAAAAAATATCTTGAAAAATCTTTAAAAGATATTACACTTGGTTACAAACAACAAGATATTTACATCGAACTTTTTGACGAAGTATATAAATCACAAATTGAAGAGGCTCTCATTACTCTAAAATAATATCCGTAACTTTACGGTATGGCAATCCTTAATTCCATAGCATCTTGGCTCATGAAAAAACGCATGCACCAAATTGAACTGTTCATGAAATACCCTCATGATGTTCAAGAAGAATGGATGTATGAAATGATTAAATCAGCAAAAGATACGGAGTTTGGAAAAAAACATGGATTTAAATTCATCAATAACTATGAGCAATTTAAAAAACACATTCCAATTAACGATTACGAAAGTTTAAAACCTTTAATTGAACGAACACGCAGAGGCGAACAAAATTTATTGTGGAATTCGGAAATAAAATGGTTTGCAAAAAGCAGCGGTACAACCGATAAAAGCAAATTTATTCCTGTTAGTAAAGAGTTTTTAGATGGCTGTCATTACAATGGCGGTAGGGATATGATTACGTTTCAATGCATTAATAATGCTGATACGAAATTATTTACTGGGAAAAATTTAGCCCTAGGTGGTAGTTTTAAAACAGATGATTTTGGAGACTACAAATCCTATCATGGAGATGTGAGTGCTATCATTATTCAAAATTTACCAATGTGGGCCGAATATTTTAGAGCGCCTGATGTTAACATTGCCCTGATGGATAACTGGGAAGATAAGCTAGAACAAATGGCTAACTCCATGGCTAACGAAAATGTAACGAGTTTAGCAGGAGTACCAAGTTGGATGTTAGTTCTCATTAAACGCATTTTAGAAATAAAAAAAGTAGATAATTTAAAAGAAGTTTGGCCAAACTTAGAAGTATATTTTCATGGAGGCGTAAGCTTTACACCATATAAAGAATTATTTGATCAACTGTTCAACAATAACAAAGTTGCTTTTATGCAATTATACAGTGCATCTGAAGGTTTTTTTGGAATACAAGATGAACGCGTGAGTAATGAAATGTTATTGATGTTAGATTATGGCATTTACTATGAATTTATTCCTGTATCAGAAGTAGGAAAAGAAAATCCACGCATTTATAATTTATCTGAAATACAGAAAGACAAAGACTACGCCATGGTAATTACTACAAATGCTGGTTTATGGCGTTATCAAATTGGCGACACTATACGTTTTACTAATTTAAGTCCTTATCGTTTTATTATAACCGGAAGAACAAAACAACACATTAATGCTTTTGGAGAAGAGCTCATGATACACAATGCCGAGCTTGCTTTAAAAACAGCTTGCGAAAAAACAAAAGCTCATATAATTGATTTTACAGTGGCTCCAATTTTTATGAATGAAAATACTGGCGCACACGAATGGTTGATTGAATTTGAACAAGAGCCCACAAATATAGATTTCTTTAAAAATGTGTTGGATGATACTTTAAAACAAATTAACTCTGATTACGAAGCGAAACGTTTTAATAATTATATTTTACACTTGCCTGAAATAAGAGTATTACCAAAAGGCACTTTTTATAATTGGTTAAAGGCTAATAATAAATTAGGTGGGCAATTTAAAGTGCCTCGTTTAAGTAATGATAGGAAAATTTTAGAAGAAGTATTAAAGAGTGCGATTTTTTAAGTGTGATTTTACGTGAGGGATGCAAGCGAAAATCCTTTTGCCCTTTTTAAACTTCAACATGCTCAGTTAACATTATGGCAAAAGATTGAAGTGACAGCCCGACTGCGCATTTTTTGTAGTGCGAAGATTGAGTAGATAGCGCCGGCACGTCCTAATAAAACACATTCGGACTTGTTTGTGCATTTAAAAACACCTTTGCCTTTCTAATTTTTTGATCAGGACGAAACAAGTATTGATTTCCTTTAGCATCAATCATTGGCATATGATAATTTTTTGGTAATACATCATGTAAAGCTTTATTTTGAAGTGTATTTCTAATTTGCTCTGCATCAACGCCTGCATTGGCTTGTAGATATTGCCCAAAATCATTAGCATACTTTAACTGAGCACTCAATAATCCATGAGATAAATTTTGATATAACCCACCGTCGGTGTTTATATATCCATGTCCTGGAAATAATGAATCATTCTCAACAATATTACCTAATTGACCTGTCCACATAGTAGCATTAATCGCGTATTGAAAATACTCTGTTTGATATTGAAGTAACATAGCGCCAGTTCTAAACCTATCCAAAATTGGTTTTGCTAAAATATCATTTTCGGAAATAACAGAAACACGATAAAATTGAAAAGCAATAGTTCCTGTTACTTGAGAAGTTTTAATTGCATTTCGATAAAAATTATAACTGTAAGCAAAAGAATTTTTATAGCCAGTTTGATTACCAACAGAACTTATAAATACATTTTTCTCAGTAGTCTTCTTCCCATAGCCCAAACACAATCCTAAAGAACCATTAAACTCTGTATATTTGTTTTTTGGGCCAAGATTTTTAAAATTATAGTATATCCTATATGATGCGTTGAATTGAGCAAAATCATATAATGCATAGCCCTGAACAGTAAAACCTACTCGCTGAAAGTGAGTACCTAGAGAACTTACAAAGCCAATATTAATACCATAATTTTTTTTCAAATCTAACTGACCATAAATAGCAGTAGAAAAAACAATAAAAAGTATGATACTAAATTTAGCACGCATTTATTTTTTAATAAAATTTAAAACGGTTTCTTTAAATTCATCTTCATGCAAATTATTATGATAAACCGTTAAATTTGATTGCTCATAATAGGGTGCTCGCTTCTGCAACAACTCTTCGATGTATGGAAGCATATCTTTTTCTTCTTGGTTAGCCAATAAAGGCCTATTAGCTTTAATACCAAAAACTCTTTTAAGCAACGCTTCTGCATCCATTTTCAAATAAATTAATTGTCCGCTTTTTTTCAAGAGATCAATATTATTATTAAAACAAGGAGTTCCTCCACCTAAAGCAATCACTGTTTTTTGGTTATCGTTGATGCATTCATTTAAAGAAATTGTTTCAATGTTTCTAAATTCATCTTCACCAACTTCGGCAAATAATTCGGTAATAGATTTATCATACTTTTTTTCAGTGTACTGATCCAAATCAATAAAATGATACCCAATATTCCTAGCTAACTTTTTACCGTGAGTCGTTTTACCAGCACTCATGAATCCACAAACAAACAATAATTTTTTATCTTCCATTATTTTATATTCATTAATCGAATGACTTTCTCAATATCTTCAGGTGCATCAATACAATGACTATCAAAATCAGTCACCACGCACTTCACTTTAAATCCATTTTCTAACCAACGTAACTGCTCTAAAGATTCAGCTAATTCTAAAGATGATGGTTGTAACTTCGTCACTTGTTCTAACACATCAACTCTGTATGCATACATACCAACATGTCTGAAATAATTATGATGCTTATGCCACTCTTCTTGTGGTTTACCTTTAATAAATGGAATCACCATTCTACTAAAGTATAAAGCTTCCATATTTGAGTTCAAGGTAATTTTCACTTCACCCATATCAAATAAAACTTCATGAGAATCAACAGGAATCATTAAGGTTGCTAACTCTGTTGTTCCAGTGCATACTTCACACAGTAAATCTATTTGTGTTGGATCTATAAAGGGTTCATCACCCTGGATATTAAGAACGTACTCAAAATCTTCCTCTATTTTTTGAAAAGCTTCAAAACATCTATCAGTTCCGCTAGGATGATCTTCTTTTGTGTATACCACTTTTCCTCCAAATGATTCTACATGTTTAAATATACGTTCATCGTCTGTAGCTACTACCACATCCGTTAATAAAGCAGATTTCATAGCTTGTTCGTAAACACGTTGTATCATACTTTTACCAAGGATATCTATTAGTGGTTTACCGGGGAAACGACTTGAGCCATAACGAGCAGGAATTATTCCTAAAATAGGGTTCATAATTAATCTATAATTTCCTCTAAATTACGAAAAACTATAAATACTTGTTTGTAATATCTCTAGCGAAGCTTATCTTCGTAAAACCATGTTTAAATGCCTTTTTTTCATACTTGTACTAATTTCCACGACTGCTTTTTCCCAGCGTTCAATGAAAAATGCTAAAAATCATTTAATTGAAAGTCCTAAAGAGGTTTCTCACGAACATTTTAAAGATTTTAAATTAATTACAGATATGCTAGATTCAGCTAAAAAAGTGTCTTACATCCGTTATGGAATGAAATCTGTTGAGCGTGTTGAAACTGGTTATGTAACTGCAACCACTAAAGTAAAACTCCAAACACATCCGCGAAAATCATATTTAGTAAACACTGATAACAAGCTAGAAGTGCTATATCACGAAACTGAACTTGGTAAAAAAGCACTTGTAAAACCTCATGTCTTTCCTTATTTTACAATGAATTTAGATCCTAGAGGTAATCTAATGAGAAAAAACCAACACTTTACAATTTTAGATATTGGTTTTGATTTTATGGCAAAAACCATTGCTATTGCTCTAAGTAAAGAAAAAGATCAAATTGCCAAACATTTAACTCATGTAGGAAAAGTTGAAAAAAACAAAATGATGTGTCATCTTTTAGTGTATGAAAATATAGAATTTTCATACTACGACTATACTGTTGGGCACAAAGAAACAGTAAGCAGCATTGCAGGAAAATTTACTGTAAACGATTATATGTTGCGTTGTAAAAATAAATTATACGACAATTACGGTTATTTAAAAGAAGGCACTGTGATAAAAGTTCCAACATTTTATTGCAAAAAAGCTGTATTTTATGTCGAAGAAAAAACAATGCTGCCAATAAGTGTGGCTATTTATGATGAAATAGGTTTATTTGAAAGCTACGACTTTTATAATTTAGAAGTTAATAAAGCAATTCCTAATAGTGAATTTCAAAGAAATTTTAAAGGTTACGGGTTTTAGAAGACAATCATCACAATTATCAACTGCTCAATAATGAACTTATAACAAGAGCATGTTTTCCTTGCGCTTAAAAGCTATTATAATCTATTGAGATGCTAAGACATGTTCAGCAGAACGAAATATAAAATCAGTGAAAATCATTACAACCTGCGTTCTATTGATTTAATAATTCATTCCTAAATTAAAAAACACAAAACTCCACATATCAGCAAACTCTGCAATTTGCTTATCGGTTGGTTTGCCGGCACCATGTCCTGCATTTACATCCACTCTAATCAGCATAGGGTTACTACCAAAATTATTTTTTTGAAGTGTAGCAGCAAACTTAAATGAATGAGCAGGAACAACCCTATCGTCATGATCACCTGTTAATATTAGGGTTGCAGGATAGTTCGCTTTTTTAACGTTGTGTAAAGGCGAATATTTATATAAACATTCAAACTCTTCCTTGTTTTCACTACAACCGTAATCTACAGTCCAAGCCCGTCCAATAGTAAATAAATGAAACCTCAACATATCTAAAACACCAACTGTAGGTATCGCTACTTTAGCAATATCAGGTCGTTGTGTCATCACCGCACCAATTAATAAACCACCATTACTTCTGCCATGTATGGCTAATTTTTCGTGAGATGTGTATTTGTTTTGCACTAAATAATCACACGCTGCCATAAAATCATCAAACACATTTTGTTTTTTGCATTTTGTTCCATTCATATGCCAATCTTCGCCATACTCTCCGCCGCCACGTAAATTAGGGACACAATAAATACCTCCTGCCTCTAAAAAAACAGCTCTGTCAATTCTAAATTCAGGTGTGTACGAAATATTAAACCCGCCATATCCAAAAACAAAACATGGATTATTCCCATTTAATTCAATGCCTTTTTTATGTGTCATAAACATAGACACATTTGTACCGTCTTTACTTTTATAAAACACTTGTTTAGTTTCGTATTGATTAGATTGAAACGTACTATTTGGCTTAAAAATACGACGACTTACTCCTGCTCTTTCATCATAAAAATAAACCTCTTCAGGGCTAGTGAAAGAAACCACTGAGTATAAAGCAAAATTCTCTTCTCTCGACGAGTTAACCCCATTTACTTTACAAATTCCAGGTAATGCAATTTCTTTCTCTACCTTGCCAGACATATTATGTAAATACAATTTAGAAGAAACGTTTACTAAATAATTTGAAATTAGTTTGTTACCACAAAATGAAACACCTTCCAATAAATTATCTTTTTGAGGTAATATGTCTTCCCAATTATCTTGAGAAGGATTATTTAAACTTACTTTTACTAACTTATAACGTGGTGCCTTATAGTTTGTGTACACATAAAATTGATTGCCTATATTTTCCATCACACCATATTCATTATCAAAATTAGAAACAATTGGAATAAATTTATTTTGCGATTGAGATAAATCTTTGATCATCAAGCTTTGTCCGCTAGTTGTTTCACTACCATAAATAACTAAATAATTTTCGTCGTGAGTGATTTGTGCAGAAAAGTTTCTATCTGGATGAGCTTTATCTTCATAAATCAATTCATCTTCGGCCTGCGATTTTCCTAGAGTGTGATAATATACTTTATGAAATTCATTTTTTTGAGTAAAAGCTTTGTTATTGGAAGGCTCATCATATCTACTATAATAAAATCCATTTCCTTTCCACGCAATACCTGAAAACTTTACCCACTTTATCACATCTGGTAAGTCCTTTTTCGAAACAATATCCTTTACATGAATTTCTACCCAATCACTTCCTGCTTTCGAAATTCCATAAGCTAAATAATTTCCATCTTTACTAATATCCATTCCACTTAAAGAAGTGGTTCCATCATCTGACAAAGTATTAGGATCTAAAACAACAACTGGATTATCTAGTAAAGACGTTTGAGAACAAAAAACAGATTGATTTTGCAAGCCATTATTTCGAAAAGAAAAGAATAATTTTCCTTTTTTAAATGGAGTACTCATTTTATCAAAATTCCATAAAGCCGTTAACCGTTCTTTAACCTTGTCTTTGTATGAAATTTGCGCCAAAAACTGATTAGTAACTTTATTTTGACTCTCTACCCACGTTTTTGTTTCCTTAGAATTGTCATCTTCTAACCATCTGTATGGATCGTCAACTTTAATACCATGATAATCATCAACTTGTTTAAGTGCTTTCGTTTCGGGATATATCATTTGACTAAATGTATTTAAACATAAACTTGTGAATAGAAGGCTTATGATGATGACTTTTGGTAATGACATAGTGTTTACTTTTGATATGAAATGAAATCGGATAGAAACAAATATACCAAAGAAGTAGAAGATACACTAAACCGTTTATCATTAAAAAATGATAAAGCTAAAGCTGATAAATTAAAAAAATATATTGGTACAAATTTAAATGTACTAGGTTTAGTGACAAAAATTCAAATTGATACTCACAAACTAGGGTTTACTTTCTATTCGGAAGAAAAAGAAAAAACATTTCTCATCTTTAGTGCTATTTACAAACAAAGCTCCATTTTTGAGGTAAAAAATCAAGCTTTCATATTTTTAAATAAATATCACAAACACATTTCATTAAAAACCCAATTAAAAACATTGCCAACTTGGGTTAAACACGTTGATAATTGGGCACATTCGGATAGTTTATCAAAATACTTAACCCGATTAGTTGAAGACGATAGTACAAAAATCGAAATGCTATCTATTATTAAAAAATGGAACAAATCCAAGAATTTATGGGAACGCCGACAGTCGTTAATTGCATTATACTACTACGCTCGTACTAAAAAAAAACATATTGATTTTGAATTAACTCATGAACTCGTACTTCCTTTATTAAACGATAAAGAATACTTTGTGCAAAAAGCAGTTGGATGGACTTTAAGAGAAAGTTACAATGTACACCCAACACAAACATTTAAGTTTATTGAAGAGCATGTAAAAAATATAAGTCCAACAGCATTTACTACCTGCCTAGAAAAAATGACAGAAAAACAAAAGCAAGCGTTAAAACTAAAGCGTAAAAAATAGTGAAATACAAATACATCTATATTCTTTTAATAATTGTACAATACACAGTAGCTCAAAAAAAAATGAGCCCCGAAGAATATATTGATGCCTATAAAGAAGATGCGATAAAGGAAATGTATTTACATAAAGTCCCAGCCTGTATAACTCTTGCTCAAGGAATGCTTGAAAGTGGAAATGGAAATAGTCTATTGGCAAAAAACGCCAACAATCACTTTGGTATAAAATGTCATAAAGAATGGGGAGGAGAAACCTACATCATGGATGATGATTCAGCGAACGAATGTTTCAGAAAATACAATGATGTATTAGATTCCTATAGCGATCATAGTATGTTTTTATTTTCTCGATCTAGATACGCTGCTTTATTTCAATTACCAATTAGTGATTACAAAGGATGGTGTTACGGATTAAAAGCGGCAGGCTATGCTACAGATCCAAAATATCCACAAAGACTTATAGAATTAATTGAAAAATATAACCTTCAAAAACTAAATATTGTAGAAAACACACCTTTACAAAATCTGCCGAAAGAAGAAAATTTAAAATCGGATTTATCGATTAGAGAAGTTTACCGATTTAACCACATCCGTTTCGTTGTTGCTAAAGAAAATGATTCCTTTTATAAAATAGCTCATGATTTCAACTTAGAGTTAGATGAAATTTTAGAATTCAATGATCTTTCAAAATCGGATAAACTAAGCTATGGTCAAAAAATCTACATACAAAAAAAACGTCGCAGAGCTTTAGAACCTATTCATGTTGTTCAAAAAAATGAAACATTAAAATCAATTGCTCAGTTACATGGTATCAGAATGAGCAGTTTATGCAAAAAAAATCGTCTTAAAATCGACGCAAAATTAAAGGTGGGAGATGTTTTGTACTTGAGACAAAAGAAGAGTTTACCGAAACAGTAGTATTTATTATTATCTTATAAAACCGCAAACAATAAAGGCTCGCAAAATTGCGAGCCTTTATTGTTTTCTAATATATCAATAGATAATTACTCTTTTATAACTTTAATAATACTTTGTTTTTCTTCAGACACCACTCTAATCGTGTACATTCCTTTTGCATAATTTGCTAAGTTTAAAGTTGTCACTGTACTATTTACTTTTTCAGAAATTACCAATTTTCCGATAGCATCATATAACTGAATAGTTGCATGATCAACAACAGAAGCATCCATTTTCACATGAATTAATTCTCTAGTAGGATTAGGAAATACAGATATTGACACATCATTCACTTCATTTATCCCAGTACACAAACTTACATCAACAGTTTGAGTTGCAACAGCCGAACAGCTATTGATATCCGTATAGTAATAAGAAATAGTAAATGATCCAGCACCAGAAACAGCTGGGTCAAAATTAGAACCGCTAACTCCTACTCCAGAATAAATACCACCCGCAGGACTGCCTGATAAACTTACAGCGGCATTATTAACACATAACGGTCCTGTAACCGATCCAAGTGTAACATTAGGTAATGCATTCACATTTACAATAGCGGTTTGAGTGGCAATTGTCGGACATCCTGTTAAATTCCCAGATACGGTATAAATTGTAGTAGCCGTTGGATTAACATTAATACTTGTAGCATTAGATGATGAACTCCATGTATAAGTTGTAACTCCACTTGCAGATAATGTAGCTGTTGAGCCAGAACATATTGTTGCAGAATTTACAGAAATAGATGGCGCAGATGTTACATTAACTGAAGCTGTTGTTGTATTCACACAACCAGCAGCAGAAGTTCCAACAACTGTATAAGTTGTATTTGATGTTGGAGAAACATTAAGATTGGATCCAGTAGCACCAGTATTCCATGTGTATGATGATGCCCCTGAAGCTATTAGATTAGCAGATGACCCTAAACATATAGTAGCGCTACTGGCAACTACATTTGGTAGTGCATTTACAGAAACATTAACTATTTTAGAATTAGAACATCCTGCTGCATTTAATCCAGTTACTGTATAATTTGTAGTTGTAGTCGGGGTCACAGTAATAGAAGCTGTTGTTGCTCCTGTATTCCAAGCATAACTAGTTGCTCCAGACGCTGATAAATTTGCGGATGTACCTGTGCAAATAGTAGCATTACTAACGGTAACTGTAGGATTAGAAACCACATTTACAGAAACTGTTTTTGTTGCAACCGACGCGCAGCCTGTTAAGTTACCACTAACAGTATATACAGTTGTTGAAACAGGCGAAACTGAGATAGAAGATGTTGTTGCTCCCGTATTCCAAGTATAAGTAGTTACTCCAGTTGCGTTTAATGTAGCTGCAGAACCGGCACAAACCGATGTTGAATTGGCAGCGATTGATGGTGCGCTTCCAACTGTAACAGATGCTGTAGTTGTTTTTACGCAACCTGCTGCAGATGTTCCAGTAACTGTATAATTAGCATTAACAGTAGGCGATACAGCTATGTTTGCAGTTGTAGCTCCTGTATTCCAAGTATATGTAGATGCTCCTGACGCTACCAATGTTCCTGTTGACCCTGAACAAATAGTTGAACTACTAACTGCTGTATTTGGAAGATTATTAACACTGACACTAACGGTTCTTGTATTGGTACAACCTGCGGCATTTGTTCCTACTACAGTGTAATTTGAAGTAATTGTTGGCGAAACAACAATTGACGAAGTTGCTGCGCCTGTGCTCCAACTATATGTTGATGCACCAGTTGCTGATAGGTTAGTTGATGAACCTGAACAAACAGTTGCATTTGAAATAGCTACTGTTGGAGTGGCATCAACTGTAACACTTAGTGTTCTTGTATTTACGCATCCTGCTGTGATTCCTGAAACTGTATAGTTTGTAGTTATTGTAGGAGTAACTGAAATTGATGATGTAGTTGCCCCGGTGTTCCAACTATATGTTGTTGCTCCTGTCGCAGATAAATTTGTAGATGTTCCGCTACAAACTGTTGCACTACTTACAGCAACTGTTGGTGTAGTATTTACAGTAACACTTAGAGTTTTTGTATTTGAACAACCACTTGTAGTACCTGTTATACTATAAATTGTTGTAATTGTAGGAGTAACAGAAATTGATGATGTTGTTGCGCCTGTATTCCAACTATAAGTTGTAGCGCCACTTGCGATTAAACTGGCAGATGTTCCGTTACAAACTGTTGCATTATTAACTGCAACTGTAGGTGTCGTATTTACAGTGACACTTACGGTTTTTGTATTTATACAACCTGCTGTATTAGTACCCACAACAGTATAATTTGTTGTAATCGTTGGCGTAACAGAAATCGAAGATGTTGTTGCCCCTGTATTCCAGCTATAATTTGTTGCTCCCGAAGCTGTCAAAATTCCTGCATTACCAGAACAAACACTAATACTGGTAACTGCTACTATTGGATTTGCACTTACTGTGATTGTCGAAGAAACTGGCGTGCTAGTTCCTGAAGCATTTGCCGCCGTATGTGTAATAGTATAGGTGCCTGCCGCTGTATAAGTAACAGAAGGACTTTGAAGGGTTGATGTTGGAGTTGATGAACCTGGAAAAGTCCATGTCCAACTTGTTGGTGAATTTGTTGATGCATCAGTAAATGCAATTGGAGTTCCAACACATCTTGTTGAAGCCGCAGTAAAACTTGCTACAGGAGGAGCCGATACTGGAGTGAATTTCACATTGATGTTATCTAAATACAAATTATTTCCCCATCCACTTCTTGATTCAAATTTTAAGTATACACTTGGTTGACCAACGTAAGCTGCTAAGCTAACACTATCTCTAATCCATTGTGCATTTGCAGTTGGTGTGTATGCAGTTGTTATCGATCCTGTAACCGATGCTAATTGAGAACCGCCTTTTGTATATAATTGTGTCCAAGTACCACCGCAATCTGTAGAAATTTTTATGTTTAATGAATCAATATCTGTTGCACTATATATTCTGTGAGATCTATCAAATACAACTCTTAAAGAACTATTAGCGCCTGTTAAATTTAAAGCCGGAGTTCTTAGTGCATCAATTTGTCCAGTAATATCAATAGTTCCAGAAAAATTATCCATCTTAGCACAAGCTGTTGTTGTTGGAACTACAGGTATACCTGTTGTATTTGCTAAACGAGTCCAAGTATTTACTGTATTTGTAGTATTAGCAGTTAATTTAACCCAACCTGTTGGCGGAAAAGTAACCGCATCAAATCTTTCAGTAAAAGGCAACGCCTGTCCAACTGGTGCCGTTAAAACTGTAAAAGTAGAAGTCATACTATTATTGGCTGCATTTTGATCTGTTCCTCCATTTGGATTAGAAACCCACACAGAGAAAGTATGTGCTCCATTGGTTAAACCTGTATATGCATTTAAAGTTAAAACAGTAGACGAGGTAGATGCTAAAGAGCCTGACCATGCTAGTGTTTGTGTAGCTAACGCATCCATTTTATAACTTATAGTAGCAGTAGTAATTGTTGTTGAACCTGCATTGTTAAAAGTGACTTTTGGAGTAACACTATTATTACATGTAGACGAACCGTTTACGGGTGCAATAATACTTGAAATACCAGCATCTAAAGCCGACACAGGTGTACAACCCAATGATGTTTGTAAAACATTCCAAGGAGCTGTACTCACAACCGCTTCCATACGAGCTACCTGTTGTTGTGTAAACATATACATACAAGCATCATCTGTGTAATCCATGTAATTCATCCACATAACACCTGGAGAAGAAGCTGTACATCCATCAGTTTGAACTGATCCAGCTGCAAAACATCCATAATGTTCACCAGCTTGGTTAGGAGTGTCCGAACATTGATCAGAGCCAGTACAAGCTGTGCCGTCATCACCCCAAATATGTAATAAATTAAAACAGTGACCAAACTCGTGAGTACCTGTTCTTCCTAAATTGTATGGAGCAACAGCCGAACCACCACTTCCTGTGTATTTATAATGTAAAACCAGCCCCCAAGTATTACTTAACGACGTTGTTGGGAACTCACCATATCCTAATAAAGTAGTTCCTAAATCACAAACCCAAATGTTTACATATTTAGTAACATCCCAAGCATCTGCACCACCAGTTGCCGCAGATTTTACAGCATCATTTGTTCCAAAAGTTGCTGTAGTAGTTAATTTATAATCAACTCCCGTTGTTGGGTTTCCATTTGGATCTCTCTGAGCTAAACAAAAACGAATGTTTGCTCCAGATGCAACGGTAGAAAATGTTGGTTGAGTTACCTTTATAGCATCTGCATTTAATTTTGCAAAGTCATCATTTAAAACTTGAACTTGAGAAGCTGCTTGAGCAATAGTTATACTAGTTGCCGGAACTGCAGTCCTATATACAACATGCACAACAACAGGAATAACTGTTGGTGTTAATGCAGAATTATTAACTCTACCTGCTGCAATATCTGCAGCTTTATCAGCTAAGTACTGATCAATAACTTGATTATATTGATTTAACTCATTTATATAATTTGGGCGCGTTTGCTGTAGATATTGATGATGCTGAAGGGTACCACAATTTTTTTGAGGCGGAGCCTGCGCAAACATAGCAACAGTTGAATAAATTGCTGCAGTAATAGTTAATAATGTTTTTTTCATTTCAATACAATGTTTAGTTGCCTTGAAGTAATGGAAGCAATCTGATAATTCAAAATTTTAGGGTAATTTTTAATAAAAATCATCTAAATTGATTTTAGATGATTTTTATATAAACTTTTAAATACTTAATCGAATTAATTAGATGTTTAGTCTAAAAAACGAATTGTTGAAATCTTGAAGTTAAATAACGAAAATTGTAGGTTTTTTGAAAAAAAATATAGTAGTTGAAAAAAAATCGTCAACTATTGCTTTTTATACATACTCAACTGATTTAATGAAATTATAAAGTATAAAATATAAAAAAAAGCCTTAGCAAAAATGCTAAGGCTTTTTAAGTAATGTTGTATGGTTACCTATTTAGTTAAAACAACACGCTGAACGTTTCTATCAATTCCATTACTTACCGTAACAAAATAAATCCCTTGATTTTTATCACTTAAATCAATTGGTAAAACACCTGAAGTAAATTCTTTTTGTGAAGAAGTATAAACAACTTGCCCTAATGTATTTGTTACTTCGATGGTTAAGTTTTGAACAGTTGGTAAAGTTACAACTAGATTAAACAAACCATTTGACGGGTTAGGCATAATATTAATATTATTACTTAATGTATTAATCTCATCTAATTTTGTTGAACAAGTAATAATAGGGAATATAGACATATTATTTACTAAACCGCCCCAAGCGACATTCATATCATGCCAAGTATTATCACTCCACATTTCCCAAGATGTATTAGTTGTCGCATTAAAATCATTAAATATAACCGCTGTGTCGCCAGCTGTTGTTGGAGTAGTTACTGCTAAATAAAAACCAGCAGCAGGAGCGGCTATTGGAGTAGGAAATGTATATTTAAAAGGTCTAGCAATGTTGGTTGCATAAGTAACATTAGGATCACCCGCTAAATAACCAACGTTATTTGTTGCAGTTGCAGCGCCAATTAAACCAATATTAGCAGTGGCTGTTGCTATACCAGCGGTACCAGTTGGTCCTCCTGCTAATGTGCCATTATACATTTTTAAATTTACTGCTCTTGATGCAGTACCTGTTGTTCCTGCTGTTCCACTTTTGTAAAAAACAACAACTGCTCCAGTTACAAATGGCCCTGTAATAGCACTATATTTTGAAGCTGCAAAAAATGATGCTTTTTCTTTATCATCATAACAATTAGATCCAAATACATAACCTGCCTTAGGGCTACATCCTGGAGTAGCCGTATCAGTACCTGCTGCTCCAAAATATAACGTATCATTAGCGGCAACATTTGTTACTGTTAAATTACAAACAGCCGGAGCTGTACATGTAGAAATTGTAATCGCATTTGTTTTAGTACTAACCGCTGTTGTTCCACTTTGAGCCGACAATGTAATGACATAAGAACCATTAGTTCCGAATGTAATAGTAGGGCTTGTTGAGTTTGCATTAGGACTAAACGTTACTCCCGTAGGTGGTGTTGCTACCCACGTATAAGTTGGTGTAGGATTTCCTGTAGAGTTATTTGTAACAGAAACTGCTGCTCCATTACAAGCTGTGTTTGTCATTGTAAATGCTGCTACTGCTGGAGTTGCCGCTCCAACTGAGCATAAACCATGTGTTCCTAAAAATTTACGGTGAGTTCCATTAGCCATGGCCGTTTGTGCACGAGTACGTTGATCTTCAGTAAACATATACATATATGTATCAGAAGAATAATCCATGAAATTCATAAACATTTCTCCATTTGCACCATTCGCTGTAGTATTACTTGCTCCTGTTGGTGAAGTACAAGAATTAGCGTTATATGGGTAAGTTGAAGCTCCGCCTGGATTTGCATCTAAGGCTGGAGGAGTATCTAAACAATAATCTGTAGCACAAGTACCATCTCCCCAGATATGACGTAATCCTAACCAGTGACCTAATTCATGAGTAGCTGTTCTTCCTTTATTGGCATAGGATACGACTGTGCCCGTATTACCAAATGCTCTTCCCCAACACCACAATCCATCAGTTGTTGCAGTTCCTGTTCCTCCTGGTAAACCAGTTAATCCAGATGCTGCTGGAAATGTAGCAAATCCTAATAATCCTGAAACCGCGCAGTCAGAAACCCAAATATTTAAATATTTAGTAGGATCCCAAATTGTAGCAGGTTTAATATAATTATTCATAAAATCCAAAAACGTCGGAAAAGTAGTAATTGAATTATAAGCTGCGTTAGCTGGATTTTTTGAAGGATAAGTTGACGTTGTTGGAGTAGTAATAGAATTATAATCCACGCGATCAATACCTGGCGTAGCCATGGTATTTCCATTTTTATCTATTGTAGCTAAACAAAAATTAATATTAAAGTTAGAAATTTTTACTCGTCCACTTCCATCTTTATTGGCTGCCGGCAAACCTGCCGCTGTTGCGTAAGCAGTAAATGCAGTTGCAGGATAGCCGGTAGCACCTTGACCTGTTCCAGCAAAATCATTATTTAAAATAGAAATTTGCGAATTTGCCTGAGCGTTAGAAATATTTGGAAATGTGCCAGTTGCCTGACCTCCGTGTACAATATGAATAACAACAGGAATTGTATAGTTAGCTTGCACATTATTCCCTTTTGATTGATCAATCTTAAATTGATTAATCAATTGTTGAAATTGTGCTTCCCATTGAGCATCAGGCACTGCAGTTGCGCAACCTCTTTGATTTAATTGAGTTTCAGGTTTTGTGTCATCTGCCAGATTTTTTTGAACCGGCATAACTTTTTTTCCTGTTTGAGCTGTTAGTGAAGCATAGCCTAACACTAAAATAGCCAATGATTTAGTAAATTTTAAATTCATGTTTATGTGTGTTTGTGTTTTAATTAGCACCAATATATCTATTTTTTTTCAAAATATATCAATGTCAGATTTTTTACCTAAGTTTTAACAAATTAATAGTTGTTAAACATTTAAATCAGCTAAATAGTTTACAATTTATCTGATGTATTTTTAAGAATATATTCCAAATACGGTAGGCTTCTTTAAAAAATCTGGACTCGTACTTTTTTTCCAAACAGAAATCGGTTTTACTTGTATACACTCATCAGTTAAAGTAATATTAGTTGCCACAAGTAATAAAGAAGTAGGCTGTAGTGTTTTTAATAAATCTTCAAACATATTTCCATTTCGGTAGGGTGTTTCAATAAAAAATTGTGCTTGTTTAATCTTTATACAGATATTCTCTAATTCTTTAATACGTTTACTTCTTTCTACTTTATCTATGGGTAAATATCCATTGAATGCAAAATTCTGTCCATTAAATCCACTGGCCATAATCGATAGTACAATAGAACTTGGACCAACTAATGGCACAACTTTAATTCCTTTTTTATGAGCTAGCTTTATAATTTCGGCTCCCGGATCTGCAATACCAGGACAACCGGCATCACTCATTAATCCCATATTATTTCCATGTAATAATGGTTCTAAAAAAGAGGTTAATTCATCTATTTTTACATGCTGATTAATTAAAGATAATTGTGCTCTGCCGATTTCAGGATAAGCACATTGTTTTAAAAATGCTCTGGCTTCTTTTGCATTTTCAGCAATAAAATAAGTCAGTGTTTTTATTAAATCTAAATTTCGTTTTGGTAAAACGTCTTCTAAATTACATTCTCCTAATCCAACAGGCAGTAAATATAAAGTTCCGTATGCTGACATAATTTATTTTAAATGAATATTTTTTTCTGAATCAATTTGCAAAACATCATCATCAATGAGTTTATTAATCAAATCATTGAATCGTTTACTATTAACAGATTGAAATTTACGCATTAGTTCGGTTAAACTAAATGATTGGTGAGTTAATTCAATTTTAATGTTTTCAATCAATCCTTCTTCTGTTTCTAGATTTCGCTTATATTTTTCAACGCAAACATCACAATATTGACAATCTTTAAAATCTGTTTCATTAAAATAAGACAGTAACAATCTACTTCTACAGATATTTTTTTCTGTGACGTAATTAACCACACTATTAATTCGCGTTAGTGCTTTTTCTTTGAGAATAGGATAATTAAGTAATTGAATACTTTCAAATTTTAAATTAATTCTATTTTGTAAGAAAATTAATTTGGGCAACGTTGTTTGAGGGATAAAAGAAATAACACCTTGTGTATTTAAGTTTTCTAGTTGTATTGACAATTCATGTTCTGAAATCTTCGCCCTATAAGCCACATCTTTTTCTTTAATATGAACATACTGTTCATACAGCCCGCCATAACTTCTTAATAATACTTTAATAACAGGTTCGTATTTTGGAAATTTTATCTGATAATTATACAAGTCATCCTTATTCATTTTCATCATTACTTTAGATGGTTCATAACCACTATCTAAAAATGAGAAATAGCCTTCTTTTTCTAAACACTTAATTGAATTATATAAAGTAACAGGTTTCAAATTATAATTCCGTGTCATTTCATTAATATCAAAACTAACCGATAATCCTTCACCGCTTTCTACAGGAATTTGATAAAAATTATAGATAGCTTGATAGGATTGTTTAATTTCTTCGATACTAGGAGTTTTTTGTTCATACTGTTCTTTTAATGATGTGACATCATAGTTATTGCATAATAAAATGGCGTAAGCTGATTTCTCATCCCTGCCTGCTCTACCTGCTTCCTGAAAATAAGCTTCCAAACTTTCTGGCAGATCTAAATGCACCACAAATCGAACATCTGGCTTATCAATTCCCATTCCAAAAGCATTAGTAGCTACAATTACTTGAGATTTATTTTCTATCCAATTTTGTTGAATGACGGCTCTTTCATTTGCATTAATACCGGCATGATAAAAAGAAGAAGAAATTTTATTTTGAAAAAGCCATTTAGCAATCTCTTCAGTTTTTTTTCTATTTCTAACGTAAACAATCCCTGATCCGCCTATATTATGAATCACTTTTAGTAAGCGTTCATACTTATTTTCTTCCAACTGAACAACGTATCTAATATTTTTTCTTTCGAACGATTGCCTAAATACGTTTGGATTTTTAAATTCCAATTTTAATTGAATGTCCTCCACAACCTCTTTGGTAGCACTTGCGGTAACAGCAATAATATTAACAGAAGGGAAATATTCTCTCAACTCTGCTATTTTTAAATAACTTGGTCTAAAATCGTAGCCCCATTGCGAAATACAGTGAGCTTCGTCAATTGCAATTAATCCAATTGGCAAATAAGATAAACGCTGACGAAATGTTTCATTTTCAATTCTTTCTGGCGAAACATATAAAAACTGAACATGACCGTAAGCGGCGTTATTTAAAGCGATATCAATTTCCTTAGCATTCATTGAAGAGGTAATGGCTACTGCACTAATACCTTTATTCTTCAAATTTTGAACTTGATCATTCATTAATGCGATTAGTGGAGAAACTACTAAGCAGGTTCCGCCAATTACTAAGCCAGGGATTTGAAAACAAATTGATTTGCCTCCACCCGTAGGCAGTAATGCTAAGGTGTCTTTTTTGGAAAGTATGGATTGTATTATATCTTCCTGCAATGGGCGAAATGAATCGTAACCCCAATGCTTTTTTAAATACAAATAAATATCTTCTTTATGACTCAAATTTTACTACAAGCTTTCTAAAATGCTAATTTATTACATTCTTGCTCAAAAAACTAAACAAGCCTTGAGATTTAGTGTTATAGCTATTATATTAGTGCAGTTTAATGATACAGAAAATGACAGAATTTGTAAATCCGATTGATAAAGATAAAGTTGCTGAAAACCCTGGGCTCCTTCCCTACCCCCATCATGTTGGAGGAATTGTTATAAAACCTGAGGATAATGGTAAAATAAAATCTCGTGCTTTAACGGCTATGAGAGAACAAACCAATATTCAAATGAATCAAATTCAAAAGCAAGTTGAATTATTAGCTCAACAAGCCAATGAATTGAGAGAACGAATAGAAATGTCGGAAAAAATATACTTAGCTGATTTATCTTTTGAACCCTTAATTGGGCATACGTATCACCTTTATATAAAAGAAGGTAATTATAAACTATTATTGATAGGGCCAGATGATTGGGGGAAACTACCTAAAACATTAGAATATGTTGGCACAGTAAAAATGCTGGGAGATCATACTTGGGAAGTGCTATCTAAAGCACATTAAAATAATCCATTTTTTAATGACACAATAAAGAAACTTTCTTTACGTTTTTAATTAAATTACAAAGAAACTATTTGATTTTTTTATACCTGTGTTCACATAAATCAGACTAGGCCAGTCTATTTAAAACCTAAAACAATTTTTATGAAAACAATAATAATACCATCAATGGTATGCCTTGGGCTTGCCATCTTCTCATGCAACAAAAATCACAATTGCTATTGCAAGGAAAAACTTAATGGCAGAGACACTGTATTTATTAAACAAGTAAGAGAACGAAGTGATACAAAAGCCAAAACCGCATGCGAAAACATGAGTGATAGCAATGGAGATTGCTCATTAAATCAACAATAACTTCAACTAAATTTTAACCTTTGAAAACAAAATTTGCAATTTTATTTATATTAGCGGGTGGCTCATTAATGATGCAATCATGTCATAAAACCTACACCTGCAAGTGTACCGATCCAAGCGGAACAAACACGTATACTACAGGCCAAGTAAAAGCAATGTCAAAAAAAAGGGCAGAACAAAGATGTTCCAGCTCGGGTTGCGCTAACGGCACCATAAGCGTTAAATAAAAAAAGCGAGCAGTAATTACTGCTCGCTTCTTTTCTGCGTAAATAATTATTGTTTAATAACTACTATCTTTTTAGTTGAGGTTGAATTAACCGAATAACATCCAACAAAATAATTGACTTACAAGATTTGAGATAAAATTTATTTTACTATTGGATAAATTACAAAAAAGAAAATGAACTATGAGTGATGGTAAAAAATTGAGTATTGTATATAAAAAAGCTAATACCGTAATATTTAGAAAGGAAATGCCTATTTATCATGTTAATTTTTTCGAAATATAATCAAAACCACAAAAAAAATTCCATTTTTGTAGTATGAAAACGTTAAAATTAACGCTTGTATTACTGATCTTATCATTAAATCAATTTTCGCAATCTGAAGATGGATTAGTGAAATGGCTAACGATTGAGGAAGCTCAAAAATTGTATAAAACTCAACCAAAACCATTTTTGATAGATGTGTATACCGATTGGTGCGGTTGGTGTAAACACATGATGAAAACAACCTACTCTAATCCAAACATTGCTGGATATATCAATCAATTTTTTTACCCAATCAAATTTAATGCTGAAACAAAAGACACCATTGAATATAATGGTAAAATATATAAACCAACTTCTCCTAATCCCAAAACGCCTCACGAACTAGCAATTAAATTTTTAGGAAACAGCTTAAGTTATCCTTCAACCATTTTTGTTTCAAATAACTTTGAGTATAATTTATTATCTCAAGGTTTTTTAGAAGAAAAGAAATTAGAGCCTCTTTTAATTTATACAGTTGAAAATGTATTTAAAAGCGCAACCTACGAAGATTTTTCAGAACAATTTAATCATACATTTTATGACACAACCTTTACTAAAAAACACATCAAAACATATACTGTAAAGGAAATAGAAAAACTACAAAAAAAGAATCCCAAAAAAATATTAGTAAATATATCAGCAGGTTTTTGCAATTCATGTAAAGTTCAAAATGCGACTACATTTAAAGACACTAGCATTGCTAACTACATTAATAAACATTTTTACTTAGTTAACTTTGACGCCGAAAGTAATGATACAATTATGTTTAAAGGCGAAAAGTGTTTTAAAACCATCATGAATGGTTATCCATTACATACATTTGCACTCAAAGCAACTAATAACCGTTTGCAATTTCCCTCCATTGCTGTTTTAGATGCACAACAAAATACTTTAGATGCGCTAAATGCCTTTTTAACACCAAAAGCGCTTTTACCTATTTTGAATTATTACGCGGAAGATAAATACAAAACAGTTAGTTGGGCCGATTATATCAAAGCCTATAATGAGCAAAAAAAATAGCGATAATTTCTTATCGCTATTTTTTAAAATTCAAATTTATATCCTATTCCTTTTATTGTTTTAATGTATTCGTCTCCTAGTTTTTCACGAAGCTTTCTAATATGAACATCAATTGTTCTATCACCAACCACTACTTCATCACCCCAAACTTGTTCCAAGATATACTCACGAGTAAACACCTTGCCTGGTTTGCTTGCTAAAAGAGATAATAATTTAAATTCTTTTTTAGGAAATGAAATTTCTTCTCCGTCTTTATGAACACAATATTTTTCTTTATCAATTTGAATTCCTCCTAAATCAACTTGCGAAGATTTTTGTTGTTCTGGAGCATATCTTCTTAATAAAGCTTTAATTCTACTTATAAATACTCTAGGTTTAATTGGTTTAGTGATATAATCATCTGCTCCAACTTCAAAACCAGCAATTTGAGAGTAATCTTCATTACGTGCGCTTAAAAAGGCAATCATCACATCTTTTAAGCTAGCAATATCTCTAATTTCTCTACAAGTGTCAATCCCATCCATTTCAGGCATCATCACATCTAAAACAATCAAATGTGGTATTTCTTTTTTTGCAATATTAATGGCATCTCTTCCATTAAGGGCTGTATAAACCTGAAATCCTTCTTTTTTCAAATTATAACTTAAAAAATCAAGAATATCTTGTTCATCATCAACCAGCAAAATCTTGTATAAACTATTTTCTGTACTCATATCGTTCGGTTGGCACAAAGTTAATCTTAATCATTGAGCTCAAAGTTAAATAAATATTAAGAAATCGCATTATTTTTCGCTATTCACTTAATATTAGCCCAATATCTCATCAAATTTTCTAAAAATAACTTCTTATTTATAAAAAACGAATGTTGCCATATTTAATAATAAATTTACAATTACTTTACTAGTTTCGAAAAAATAATTTACATGGCTACTACGATAAAACAACTAATTGATAAAAATAAAAGTGCTTTTGATAATTCTTATTTCATCGAATCTATAAATTTGTCCTATATATTAATTAACAAGGCATTAAAACAAATTGTAAAAGAAGATCTAAAACAAGAAGTAATTGACAATAAAATTAAAACCTCTAATTTAATAAGTCATATTAAAAAAGAACTTTTATTAAATCCTACTTTAAAAAGTAAACTTTCTAAAAAAGTAATAAAAGACATTGAATTATTTATTGACTTGTATAAATTAATTTTTAAAGAATTAAAATTCCAATACCCTGAGAAAAAAATTCAAGAAACATCGCAATTAGGCATTAATTGTATTATAATCTTAAATACAAGTTTAGTAAAAATAAAAAACAACAAAGTTGACTAATGTTACTAAATTATTTTTTCGACTAACACATTTTTTTTTATTCTAAAACTTAAGCTATTACTTACAAAATATTATTTTAAGAATACTTCCGAAACTCCTCATTATGCAATGATAATATTTGCCTAATGTTAGTTTGTCTTCTAAATAATCTAGGGCAAGTATTTTTGCAGCAAACTTAAAGAGTTTGTATGCTTCAAAAAACAACTATAGATCAAGACAACAATATTATATATGCTCAAACTATACAAAACGGTTTGTTGCCAAAAACACGTCACTTTCAAAAATTCTTTAAAGACCACTTTATACTATATTCTCCTCAAGATAAAATCAGTGGCGATTTTTATTGGGTATCTTCAAAAGGCGACACTTTATACTTTGCATTAGCCGATTGCACAGGACATGGTGTGTCTGGAGCGATGCTTTCTGTTTTAGGAATTAGTTTACTTAACTATGTGATTCAAAAAAATTATGATAAGGCAGGTGATTACTTAACCGAATTAGATAAAAAATGGATTGAAACTTTTAATAACGAATTACATGATTCTCAATACAATAATGATTGGTTAGAAATTACTTTCATTTCTTTTAATTTAAAAACGCGAGAGTTTCAGTATGCATGTGGTGGCGGAGAATTCGCCATTCATCAAAACAACTCCATTGATATTTACAAAGGAAATAAATTCCCCATAGGTGGATGGCAGCTTGAAAAAAATAGAATTTTTGATACGCATCACTTAACATTAGCAGAAGATGCGAAACTGTACTTTTTTTCGGATGGAATTAAACATCAATTTGATTCTGAAAACCAAAAAAAATTTGGACGAAAAAGACTACTTGAATTAATTGAGTATTGCCATAAAGAGAAAATGGAAAAGCAATGCGATTTTTTTGATTTTGTTGTCCAATCTTGGAAAGGTGATGAAAAACAAACAGATGACATATCATTAATAGGATTTGAATTTTAATTCCAATGTTAAATTATCATTAACTAAATAGCAAAAAACTTCATTTCATTTAATATTAAGGTAATATATACTTTATATTAAACTTAAGTGGCTGTCGTTTTTTTGCGGCGTAAATTACAAGAGATTATGTTCAAAAAAATTGCACTTACTACTACCTTTCTAATAACCACTTTATTAGGATTAAATGCACAAACAGGAAAAATTATTGGGAAATTAATAGATGCTAAAACAGGAGAAACATTACCTGGAGCAACTATTTTAATTGAAGGTACTACAAAAGGTGCTTCTGCCGATTTTGATGGGAACTATGTACTTACAGGGCTTCAACCAGGTAAATATAATTTAATTGCAAGTTATATTACATACGATAATAAGAAATTTGTGGATGTTGTTGTAAAAGCAAATGACGTTACTGAATTTAATATAGGGCTAGATCAATCGAGTTCACAAACATTAGGTGAGGTGGTTGTTCAGGCAGAAATGAATAAAGAAAACACAAACACATTGTTTGTAATGCAAAAAAATAATGCAAGTGTAAGTGATGGTATTTCGTCTGAAAGTATTAAAAAAACGCCGGATAGAAGCACTAGTGACGTTTTAAAACGCGTGAGTGGGGCTAGTATTCAGGATAATAAATTTGCTATTATTAGAGGGATGAGCGACCGATATAACGCTGCCTATCTAAACGGCTCACCATTACCAAGTTCCGAAAGTGACAGAAGAGCCTTTGCTTTTGATATATTCCCTTCAGGAATTTTAGACAATTTAGTAATTTTAAAAACAGCTACACCAGAATTACCAGGGGATTTTGCAGGTGGTATAATCTTAATTAATACCAAAAATATTCCAGAAAAAAATAGCACGAGCGTTTCAATCTCTGGTGGATATAACTCATTAACAACGTTTAAAGATTTTAAAACATACAAAGGCGGAAAAACAGATTGGTTAGGATTGGATGATGGCTCGAGACAATTGCCTGATGGAATTCCGTCAACTAAAGACTTCTCATCTATCAGCTCTGATTACCAAAAAACAGTACTTGCTAAAAAAATAAATTACGACTGGAGCTTGCAAAATAAAAATGCACTTCCAAATTTAAATTTACTATTTACTCAAGCAAATGTATTTAAGCTATTTAAAAAAGATTTTGGAAGTATATTTGCGCTAACCTATAGTAACAGCAATAATACAACAATATCTGATAGAAGAGAATTTGAGGAACAAGGTGAAACTGTTCAAAAAATGAGAGACTTCGTTGACACAACATTTTCTAACAATATATTATCTAGTTTATTATGGAATCTGTCATACAAACTAAACGATAATAATCAAATTGGTTTTAAAAATTTGTATTCTATTAATTCAGATGATAGAGTGATTGTAAGAAAAGGTATTTTTGATGCAAGCGACGTTAGTTCGCCTGGTTGGCAAAAATCAAGTGTACGATTCTTCACTCAAAATAATATCTATTCTGGGCAAATTAATGGAGACCATTTTGTTCCAAAAGGAAAAATAAAAATCAAATGGATTGGAGGATTGAGTGATATTAGCAGAGATATTCCAAACCTAAGAAGAATGGTGTATCAAAAAAATAGCGCTTCAGAATCAGATTCTATAAAATATGCGGCGCAAGTTCTTGGCGATGCAGTTGGACCAACAAGTGCTGGGTCCATGTTTTTCGCAAAAACAAAAGAAAGAATTTATAGTATCAAATATGATGTTTCTAAAACTATTGATATAAAAAAATCAAAACATGAAATCAAAATTGGAGGGTTTAATCAGTTTCGAACAAGAGAATTTGCTGCACGACTTTTAGGTTATACAAGATATAACAAGCCTCGTTCTCCAACCAATCCTAAAGACACATTATTCAACCCTGACTTACTATCATTGGGAGAAACTGAAATTTTTTCTAATGAAAATATGGGAATTATTAATGCGCCACCTAAATACAACGCAGGGTTTAAATTAAATGAGTCAACAACATATATTGATTCTTATGGCGCCTCATCTGTTCTTAATGCTGGTTATTTACAATTAGACTCACGTTTCTTAGAAAAATTAAGATTTATTTATGGTTTACGAGCAGAGTATTATATGCAAACCATTAATACTTACAACCCAAGCTTTGAAAAAATAACTAAAGATACGGCAGTAATTGATTTACTACCATCTATTAATGCTGTATGGTCGGTAAACGACAGAGCTAATATTAGAGCTGCTTATTATAGAACTGTCAATCGTCCTGAATTTAGAGAATTAGCACCATTTAATTTTTATGATTTCGTAACTGATTATCAAACTTCTGGTAATGACACCTTACAACGTGCCACTATTAACAATTATGATTTAAGATTTGAATATTACCCTAAACGACCAGGTCAAATTTTATCAGCCTCATTATTTTATAAAGACTTAACAAATGCCATCGAACAAATTGCTGGAAATGGACAAATTCGCTCAATTAACTATTCAAATGTAGCTAAAGCTACTAATATGGGAATTGAGGTTGAATACAGAGTTTTACTAGCAACTATCTTTAAAAACGACTCTTCTAGATTTTTAAACGGAACAACTGTATTTACTAACTTCTCGTATGTAAAATCAGAAGTAGATGTATCTAAATTAAATGGTGTAGAGGCAAGACCGTTGCAAGGTCAAAGTCCAATTATTATTAATGCTGGTGCTCAATACATAGATAGTAAATATAATTTTGGAGTAAGCATCTCCTATAACTATGTTGGTAAACGTATCATTATTGTTGGTAACGATGATGAGCCGAATATTTGGGAGAATCCAAGACATGTGCTAGACTTTCAATTATCTAAAACATTTAAAGAAAAGCTTGAATTAAAATTTAACATCAGAGATGCCATTGCTCAAAACTTAATTTTTTACCAAGACATTAATAAAAATGGAAAGTTTGACAAAACATCTTTAACGGATAACAAAGAATTTAAACACGCTTCTACATCTGATAATGTGATGCTTAATACTCGCCTTGCGCCAACTATTAGCATATCCGTGAGTTACAAAATACGTTAACATAAATAACACATTACAAAAAACGTTCATCAATATGATGAACGTTTTTTGTTTGTTATAAACTATCTCTAATATTAATTCTACGTTAAGAAAACTCATCATTAGTTTACGTAAAATTAAAGTACAAGTAAGTATATGGTAAACTCATGTTAATCTAAAGCTAAGGTTGCGCTCGTTAATTTGCAGCGTAAAAAACAAAAACTTACAAATCAATTAAATAAAACAACATGAAAAAAATTTACACACTAGCAGCAGCTGCGTTATTAAGCTTTTCTGCGATTTCACAAACTCCATTCTGGACATCAACTTCTTACAAAGGAGCTTTTCCAGTAACTGATGGTTTAACAGGTACAACTTCAAATGATTGGACTGCAGGTTGGTCAAACTTTGATCCACAAATTACAGTATACCCAGCTCCAACTCAAACCATTTCTGGTTCTATCACATCACAAACTTGGTCTCCAAGTAATACGTATTTATTATCTGGAACAGTTGCAGTTGCATCAGGCAATACATTAACAATTTTACCTGGAACAGTTATTAGAGGTGACAAGAATTCTAAAGCTTGTTTAATTATCACTAAAGGTGCTCAAATTAATGCTGTAGGTACTGTTACAAATCCAATCGTATTTACATCTAATGAATCTACAAGAAATCCTGCAGATTGGGGTGGAGTTGTTATATTAGGAAATGGTGTTATTAATACAGCATGTTCTACTTGCCCTACAAGTCCAAACACTAATAATATCGAAGGTTTCGCAACAGTATTTCCGGAGATTGCTTACGGCGGAAATAATAACGCTGATAATTCAGGTATAATGTCTTACTGCCGCATTGAATTTGCTGGTGTTGCCTTATCTACAACTCCAAATTCAGAGTTAAATGGTTTAACTATGGGTGGTGTTGGATCAGGAACTCAACTTGATCACATCCAAGTTTCTTTTGGTGGAGATGACTCTTTTGAATGGTTTGGTGGTGCAGTGGATGCAAAATACTTAATTTCATTTAGAGGTTTAGATGATGATTTTGATACTGATTTCGGATATGCTGGTCGTGTTCAATTTGGATTAATCGTAAGAGATAAAGATATTTCTGATGCTGCAGGAGATTCAAATGGTTTTGAATCTGATAATTCTGCAGGTACTGGTTTAAATAAAACACCGTTTACTAAAGCAATTTTTTCAAATATCACTTCTATTGGTCCAAAAAGAAACGGAACTGTAGCTTTACCTAGTGGAGAAAAATTTGAAAGAGGAATTTTCACAAGAAGAAATACTGCACTTTCAGTTCACAATTCAATTTTAGTAGGATGGGAAAAAGGATGGCATGTAAGTGGTCAACCAACTTTTGACAACTATAACGCTAACACAAATATGGATTCATTAGGATTAGTTCAAAACACAATCATCGCAAGTAATTTATTCCCAAAATTTGTACATGATGCTGGTGGTGCTAATTCAGCTTGGTATAATGCATATGCTGGTTTAGCTAATATTGATACGACTAAATCTGTTGCTCAAATTGCTTTTGTTAATGCATTCCCAACTGAATTATATGATCCAAGTGACTTCCGTTTAAGCGCTGCTTCTTCTGCTTCAACTGGCGCAAGTTTTGCTGGTCCTCAATTTACAGGACAAGTATTAGGCATTAAAAATTTAGCTAAAACTACTGTTAATGCTTTTAACTTATATCCAAATCCTGCAACAGCATACACAACTATCTCTTTCAGTATTGCTGAGAAAAATAAAGTAACTGTTAACGTATATGATGTATTGGGAAGCATAGTATCTACATTATCTCAAAGCAACGACTTTGAAAAAGGAGAAAACACTATTTCATTAAATACATCTACTTTATCAAGCGGTATTTATTATATCTCTTTAGATATCAATGGAACAAAAGAAACAAAAAAATTAGTAATCAATAAGTAATCTTCACTTAAGTAAAGGCACGAACAATCGTTCGTGCCTTTCTTTATATATGTCAAAATCTTTTCACATAGCTATTTGTTCAAATTCTGAAACTACCATTAAAAAAACAATGGAGTTTTTAGAAGAAAAAAAATACAAAATCACAGTGGTAAAATCTGAAGAAGAATTACTGCATTCATTAACTCATGATGATGTGAATTTAGTTATTATTGAATTAGACTTCAAACAAAAAGATGGTATCACCATTACTTCAGACATTAGAAATTTAAAAGGCATTGAACAACCATTTATTATTTTATTTTCAAACAAACAAGACGATTATATTCAAATTACCGCATTTAATGCTGGTGCTGATGACTTTATTGTTTCTCCAATTAAACCAATCTTACTAGAAGCAAGAATTTCGACTCTCAAAAAACGTTTAGCTAATAGAGAACCAGATATTTTGGAAGAAAAAATTCATGCTAACTTTTTTGTAGATAAAGAACAGTACTTAATTATTACACCCAAAGGAAAAATAAGTTTGCCACGAAAAGAATTTGAAATGGTTAATTTAATGTATCATAATATTCATAAAACATTTACACGCCAGGATTTTGCTAAATTAATTTGGAATTCTCCTGAAGTTGCTAATAGCCGAACAATTGATATTCATATTCGTAATATTCGTCGCACACTCGGCAATGATATCATCAAAACAACCAAAGGTGTTGGCTACACCATTAATAGAGATTTACTTTAAACACTAATGTTGTAAAGGACGCTTTTTTATCATCCCACCTTTAGTATCCTTAATCGTATTCATTACCACAAAAGCATTAGGATCTATTTTTTCAATTTCAGTATTGAGTTTGTTTAGTTCTAACCTAGTTACTACCGTATAAACAATATCAATTTCTTTACCTTCTCCTCTTTTACCGTAACCTCTCTTGCCACAATAAACGGTAACGCCTCTTCCCATTATATCAATAATCATTTGGCGAATTTCTTCGCTATGAGATGATATAATTGTAACACCGTTATATTCTTCTATACCAAGCACCACAAAATCCAATGTTTTAGAGGCTGCTAAATAGGTGATCATAGAATACAAGGCGGCTTCAATAGATAAAAAATACGCTGCTGCCGAGAAAATAAATATATTAATGATAATAATTACATCGCCCATCGTTACTCCAAATTTTCGACTTAAAAAAATAGCAAGTACTTCTGTACCGTCAATTACAGCTCCACCTCTAACTGATAAACCAATTCCAGAGCCTAAGAAAAAACCTCCAAAAATCGCCACTAGTAATTTATCATGAGTTACTTCCGGAAAATGAACAAAAGCAATGCAAATGGCTAAACCAGTAATAGCAATGGCTGTTTTAATAGCAAACTGTTTACCAATAATTTTATATCCTAAAATCACAAACGGGATATTTATCCCAATAATTAAAAGATAAAGAGGCACATTAGTTAACTCTGTAATTAATAAAGAAATTCCAGTGGCGCCTCCATCAATAAATTTACTCGGCAATAAAAAACTCTCCAAGCCAAAAGTAGCAGCTAAGATACCTGAGCTAATTAAAACAATATCCTTTAAAACACGCTTTATAAGCAGCTTAAATTCTCTATAGCCTTTTGCTAAACGAAACTTAGATGGTGCTACTTGATGCTTATTTGACCCTTTATGTTTGTTGTTTAATACAGCTTGTATAACAACTTGCGTTAAAAATGGATTCATGGTACAATGTTTTTACTATTGGTAAGATAGTAAAAAAATGAAATTAAAAATTACTGACAATGAATAAGGGCGTGTTACCACTTGTAGGGTGCACATTTAGTTTACACACAGTTTACGTGTCCGCATTGGCATTTGATTTTAGTCTAAGAATAAAATAAATTGTAAGACGTATGATATAAAAAAGAATCAGACCAACCGATAACGTCACTATGTTTAAAAAGAAGGTTAATGTCGATTGCGGATAAAATAATTTATTATAAAGTGGCCCTGTCAAACAAATATGAATTATTAAACCGAAAAGAATTGACAAAGATTCAAATATTATGTTTTTAGATTTAAAAAGTTTAATAAGTAAGAAATTCATTAGAGCTGTAGCAAGACATAAAGTCAAATTACTTGAAAATGTAAATATAAACCAGTCTAATTTATTCTGTGCAAAACTTTGTTCTGGTCTACTTATATGCTCAATGTAGTCAATTAGAGAAAGTATTAAAATTGTCAAATAGAACCACAACCAATAAGAGCTAAATTTTATTTTCATTATGATGTTTTTGTCTACCGATATGTGTCCGCCCCTATTAGTGGTAACTAGCATATACACGCTATAAAATAGCGTGTATTTGGGTCATATTGCAATATATACGCTATTTTATAGCGTGTATTTTTATTTAGCTGCTGCAGCTGCGCTCTTAGCTTTAGCATCTTCTAATATTTTTTGGCTTTTTACTTCGGCCTCATCTAATACTTTTTGCGCTTGTTTATCTGCTTCCTTTTTAGCTAACTCTGCTGCTTTTTTAGCCGCAATTTTACCTAATGGATTTTTTACTTCTTCTACTTGTCTATCTGCAAGTGCATAAGCCTCTGCTTTTAATTTATCAGAAGCCGCCTGAGCATCGGCTTTTAGTTTGGCAACTTGCGCTTGAGCATCTGCTAATATTTTTTGTGCTTCTTCGTTGGCTTTATCTTTCACCGCCGTTACTGCTTGATCTTTAATACTAGCTCCTGCTTCGCCCGCTTTTGTGCCAGTTTTCACGGTTGGTTTCATCACTGTTCCACCAAAACCTACATTTACTTTTACTGTTTTAGGCATGCTTACCGTTTTGCCAATAGCCGAACTTGCTTGTCCTAATAAACCAGCTACCATGGTGTTTGCTTGCGCTCCAAACATCTCGGTTGGCACATTCATTTTCCAGTTATAATCAATAGTTTGGTCAAAGCCAGTTGAGCCAGTAATCTCTGCATCAATTTTATCAATTTTTACTTTCACTGGGTTACGCAAGTTAACTCTACCGTCCTTAAATTCATACTCAGCAACCACATTTTGAATATTAAGATTTTTTAATTGCTCAATTTTTAAAGCTTCACCTAACTTTACAAAAGCAGGAAAACCGCCAACTGTTACACTACTTGTTTTAAAAACACCATTACCATGCAATGTTGATAAAATTGGCGACATCGTTGGATCTAAATCAGCTTTAAAATTTTCTAAAGTAGCTGTAAACATTCCTTTTGCATACTGCCCTATTGGAGCTAATTTTTGTACTGTATTAAATGCTGCAAATGTTTTTTGTATATCAAAATTATCTACTTTAAACGATAAATCAACCGTTGGTTTTTTTGGGTTAGTTGTTTCGTAGTAACCATTCATCAATACCTTTCCACCTAATAATCCTAAATTCAAATTCGTCATATCTACTTTACGTTTTTTGATTTCGATATTACCATTCATATTATCAATCACTAAATTATCATACAATAACTTGGTGATATTGGCATTTAAAATAAAATCTATATTTCCTGGCACTTCTACAACCGTCATTGGCACTGTATCAGCTGCTGCGGGTTGCGCAGCAGTTGTTGGTTCTGTAGACGCCATTAATTGATTTAAATCCATCAAATTAGATTGCACATTGAAATGCCCAACAATTAACGAATCCTTAAATATATATTGCATAAAATTATCAATCTTACCACTAGCTTTCACATCTGATTTTCCCATTAGGGCATCAAAAGCTGCTAACTCAACAAATTGATTAGTGAAATTTAATTTCATCATATTCAACATCACTTCATAAGGCAAAGTTGTTGTTTTGTAATTCATTTTGTCAATTTCTAAACTACCAGCCATTTTAAATTTATCGTATTCTTTTTTATCAATACTACTCATTCTTCCAGCTGCCGAAATATCCGCTTTTAGTATACCACTCATTTCATCTCCTTTTTCTAATGGGATAAAATCTTTTACAGACGTTAAATTAATAACTCCTTTTACCGCCGCCGCTAAATCAGGATCAGAGATTGGTGTTTTAACATGAGCCCACATATCAATTGGATTGCCTGCCATTTCTAAATGAAATTTATTTACATCAACAACAGTCGCATCTAAAAAATCTTTTTTATTCTCAACATGCACATCAATATTAATATTGTTAACTGATTTAGGTAACGAAGGATATTTAAACATCGCATTTGCAATTCCTAAATTAATTTCAAAAGATGGATATGTATCACTTTTTCCATCTGCACTTGTATGCATGGTTCCAGCTGCTTTACCATTTAATTTTAAACTTCCTTCTGTTTTTACCGTTGCAAAATCTTTAGTATAAACACTTGGTATTAAAGATAAAATAGATTTAAACTCTGTTTGCTTAGCTGCAAATTTCAAATCCATTGCAATATCATCTTTTGGCATAGAAACAAATCCATCAAAAGATAATCCTAAATCATTTAAATCTAATTCATTTTCTTTAAATGTAAATTTCATGTTTGGCATATCCATATCTAAATCTGCCTTAAAACGTGTTTTTGCTTTAGTTAAATAACCTACTCCACCCATTTCAAAAGAAGTTTCTGCAATTTCTAATAAGTTACTTAACAAAAAATTATCTTGAGTAAAATCTCCACTCAATGTATAATTCAAATCTTTTAATGAGGCAGACATATTACCTTGCATATCATTATAAGTAATATGAGCATGTTTAATTTCTAATGATTTTAATTTCATGGCAAACTTTGTAGCACTTGTATCTACTGGTTCAGCCGAAATAGTATCTGTGCTTGCTTTCGCAATATCCCAGTTTGCTTTTCCATCAACCATGACAATACCATTAATTATTGGTTGGTCAATAACTAGTGAGTTAATTTGATATTTATCGCCAGCAATAACACTTTTTATATTTAAGTCGAAAGACAGCTCTTTAATGAATGCTAAAGTATCACCTTTAAAAGGCTCAACATTAATCACACTCACATTCTGAATTTTAAATCTAAAATCAGGAAACGAACTAAACAAGGTTAAATCAAACTCACCAAAATTTACTACAGCGTTTACACTTTTATTAGCTTCCTCTTTTACGATTTGTACTATTTTATCTTTAAAAATAAAAGGAGCTATGATAATTAAAATTAAAAGCAGTAAAAAAGAAATACCACTCCATTTTAAAATTCTTTTAAATAAACTTTTTTTTACTTTAGGTTGATTTGTGCTCATAAGAAATAATTGATTGAATAATAAGATATAAATTTATATAGTTTTAATAGAATAATGGCGTTTTATTTTCACCAAAATGTTAATTATTGTTGGCTTTAAAGGTTAATTCAAAATGAGTTCCTTGATTGTCGGTAAATTTTGAGTTTCCATCTAATTGCTCCGTTAAAGCCTCAATAACTGTAATACCTAATGATTGTTTTTTATTATAATCAACGGGTAAGCCACAGCCATTATCCCTTACGGTCATTATAAATTGTCCATTTTGATGAAGAAACGAGATAGATATTTCTCCCTCTGTTTTATCTTTAAATGCATGCTTATAAGCATTGGTTAGTAATTCGTTTAATATTAATCCACAGGGAATGGCTGAATTTACATTTAAAATCACATTATTAATATCTGTTTTAACCTTTACAGCGTTTGAAATAGAAGGATAGGAAGTCGTAATCTCTGAAACTAGCTCATGAATATATTCGTCAAAATTAACATCCGTAAAACTGTCGCTTTTATACAAACGATTATGTATTAATGCCATCGAGCGAACTCGATTTCTACTTTCTAATAATACATTTTTGGCATCCTCATGTAAATTATCATTTATTGTTAAACTAAATAAGCCAGAGATAATAGCAAGATTATTTTTAACGCGATGATGCAATTCGGCAATTAATAAATTTTTTTCGGTTAAGGCTTCTTTGATGGCTTTTTCCGACTGCTTTCTTTCTTCAATACTTTGTATGTAATAATAGCTTTCTTTTAAATTATTTTGAATCATTAAGTAAACAAAAAAGCCAACTGAAGATGCACTGAAAACCAGATTAAACATAAACATTTGAGAACGTTTTTCATCCGTTAAAAATTCACTTCTAAATAAATCGTATTGAGTAGTAACATTAATTATTAAATAAGAAATGATTAATAAGAAATGAAACAACATCGCTTTTTTATCTTCCCTCATATCAAATATAAAGGCAATGGCTAATATTAATGGGAAATGATATAAATACGTGCCCGAAAGAATCCCTGAATAAGAATCAAAATAAAAAATGGCACTGCTTACAATTGCAAACAAAAAAGAGATTGCAAAACGATGATACTGTAGTTTATTTAAGTAAAATCCAATTAAAACTACAACTACAAGTGCCTCGATTAATAAGCCAGAAAATATATCGCCTAAAGCTATATTATTAAAGCCACTAAATAAAAAAACAAGCATTGCAATCACACTAAATTGATTGGTAAGCTTAATTCGTTTTACTAAAATATCATCATACTCGGGCTTAATGCCAATAGTGGAAATAAAATTCCAAGCTTTTTGGAGCATACAACTATTTACTCAAAATTTTAAACTCCGTTCTTCTGTTTTCTTGGCGCCCTGCTTCTGTATCATTGGTTGCTACAGGAACCGTTTCTCCATAACCTTTGGCTACTAATCTATCTGTTGCGATTCCTTTTCCAATTAAATAAGTAACAACAGATTGAGAACGAGATTGAGATAATTTTTGATTATAATCATCACTTCCTTTGCTATCAGTATGACTTCCTAACTCAATTTTTAAAGTTGGATTCTCCGTTAATAATTTAATTAAACGATCCAATTCGTTAGCTGACTCGGAGCGAATAGTTGCTTTGTCAAAATCAAAGAAAATATTTTTTAAGATAATAGACTGTCCAACTTCTATAGGTTTTAATGCCACATCTTTTTCAACTTCTTGATATTCTTCAGATGCTTTTAAGTCAAAGTTTTCTGAGTGAAATAAATACCCGTCTTTTTTCACAGCAATACCATAATTTTTACCTGACGGCAACGACACTAAATATTTACCCGTTGTACTATTAGATTTAAAAGTAGCAATTACTTCGTTTAAAGAGTTATCAATTAACTCAATAGCTGCTTCTAATAACTTATAATTCTTAGAATCAGTAATAACCCCTTTCAAAATAGTCATTTTTGGTCCGTTACTCACAATTTTTTCTGCTTTAAACTCACTAACAGGCGCAGCAACACTTGCTAATAAATTATCTTCGTTCATCACTACAGGTGCTTTTTCCGGTCCTAAAAAGGTTATTCTATAAATATCTTTATCTCCAAATCCTCCTTGTTTGGATGAGGCGAAATAACCGTGATTACCACTACCACTAATTACAAAAAACACGTCATCATCAGGTCCGTTAATAGGGTAGCCTAAATTTACTGGTTCGCCCCATTTACCATTTTCGAAAGTAGATTTAAAAATATCGTATCCGCCCATATTTTTATGTCCTTTTGAACTAAAATAAATTGTTTTTCCATCAGGATGAATAAACACACCTTCTTCGCCATATTTAGTATTTAATGAAGGTCCAACATTAACAGCTGGTCCCCAATCTGCTTTAGCATCTTTATCAGAATAATACATGTCTCCTGCTCCTATACCACCATCCCTATCGCTAATGAAATAAAGGCGTTTTGAGTCGTATGATAAACTCACAGAAGATTCATGATCTTTGGAATTAATATTTTTGTTCAAATGCTCAGGTTTACTCCATGTATTACCAGTTAAATTACTCACATAAATATCTCCTCCATCTTTTTCCTTATACTTAAAAATAAACATGGTTGTTCCATCACTTGATAAGCCAGAGGTAGCATCATGCTCGGGGCTATTAACTATCGGTCCAAAATTTTGAACTGGCGACCATTTTCCGTTTACCTTAAAAGATTGATATAAATCTTCAAACGGCCATTTATCGCCTTCATCTATTTTTCCACCTGTCGAATTTTCTCTACGAGCAGTTAAAACCATCATAGATTCATCAGCTGAAATAAATGCCGAATACTCTGGGTAAGAGGTATTGATATTTGGTCCTAAATTATCAACAAAAATTCGTTGAGGGTTGGCCACTTCTGTTTTTCCAACTTTACACTCGCTAATTTTCTTATTCACATCTTCAATGGCAATAGCATTAGACTTTGCATCTGCATTTAATAGAGTTAAACTCATTTGGTAATATTTAATAGCATCATCCCATTTTAATTGAAACTGCAATGCCCAGCCTAAAAAATATGGAGCATCTTCTGGAATTTTTCCATTTAAAGAAATCGCTTTTTCTAAATATTTAACCGAAACATCAGATTGAGGATTTAAATTAAAATTAATTACACCTAACATATAGTTCAAATTAGCGTTGTTGGGATTAAATTCTTGTGCCTTCATTAAAAAAGGCTGCGCTTGTTTAAAATAAATATCACCAGCACGTTGGTAATCTTTACGACTTACAGGATAATATTTGTTTTTAGCAACATAAGCTTCCAAAACAAAATCATATTCTTTTTTGCCGTTTTCAAAGGCGTCTTTTCCTTCATCTAAACTTTTTCTAGCTTCTTTTAATAAATCTTTTTTGTCAGGGAAATTAGCCTTTTCAAATTCTACATTTTGTGCCCAAGTAAATGAACAAGAAAAAAGAATTAGTGTTACTATGTTATATAATGTCTTCATACTTTATTATTAGAAATTGTATTGAATATTTTTGATGTGATTAATCGCAAAAACCTGATGTATATCTTTTACCCTCAGCTGCGCCATATTCGGCTGCCTTTTTCCAATCAGCACAGGCTCCTTCTTCATCTTTCAACATTTGTTTGGCTATACCTCTATTAACATAGGCTGCCGCTAATTTCGCATCTGCTTGAATTGCTTTATTTGCCCACTCAGTAGCCGACTTATAGTCTTTCTTTTTAATATAGGCAGAAGCCATATTATTCATAGCTAAGGTATAATTTGGCTTTTGTTTTAAGGCTGCATCAAAATCAGCGATAGCAGCAGCATAATCATTTAAATTTAATTTTGCAGTACCTCTATTATTAAGTGCAATATAATAATCTGATTTTAAAGCAATGGCTTTATTGTATGCCTCAATAGCTCCTGCATTGTCGCCTTTATTTCGTTTACATGAACCTAGATTATTATAAGCGAAAAATAATTTTGAATCAATGGATAAAGCTTTTTCGTAATCAGCAATAGCTCCTGCATCATCACCTAACTGTTTTTTTGCAGAGGCTCTGTCATTATATGCATAGGCGTAATCTTTTTTAGCATTGATTGCTCTGTCGTATTCTGTAATTGCATACTTGTAATCTCCTGCTTCAAAATTTATTTGGCCACTTAAATAAAATGCTTTACTATAAGTATCATCTATAAATGTTGTTTTACTTAAATAAGTCACGCAAGAATCTTTTTTATTGATCGCATAAAAACTCTGAGCTTTACCAAACAAAGCATCTGTGTTGATAGGATTGATAGCTAATGCCTTATTGTAATCTTCAATAGATAAATCCATTGATTTTGATTCATATCTAGCAAATCCTCTACTGCAAAATGCTTTATCAAAATTTGGTTTAAACGATATCGCTTTTGTAAACTGCTCAATAGCCATATTAAAATCTTTTTTAGTCATAGATTCTAAGCCAGCATTATAGGCGTTTTCTGCTTCTTGATCAGGAGTTAAAGCAGTTTTAATTTTTACCGTGTCTTGTGCTGATATATTAAGATATAAAAAGCTAAGACATACTAATACAATTTTTTGCATAGGATGATTTGTTACGTTTTAAAGATAGGAAAATAATTGAAAAAAAGGAAGATTTTTGCTAAAAATTAATGTAATAATCCTTTGTGAGTTCCTTATATTCATCAGAATACTGATGCCTTTCGTCTAACTCTATTGCAATGGTTTTTTCAGAAAACTCGGTAGGAGTAAACTCAAATTGCATCAAATGACGTTTATCTGTATCCTTGTTGATTTTAGACTTTACTCTTAATAATTTGGATAAAAAAAGCCCTTTTTTTTGAGCTAAAACTCTAAATTTTTCAGCCTCCAAAGTTGGTAAAATCAAGCAAAATTTGCCTTTTATATCTAATAATTTTATCACTCCATCAATTAATTCTTCAAAAGGTAACACATCAGCGTGACGGGCAAAAGAACGTTGTTCGTCGCTAGATTTTAATGACTGCTCAAAATAAGGCGGATTTGTTACAATGAGATTATATTTTTTATCCGATGATTTAGAATAAGTTTGAAGAGAAGAATGAATCACAGCTATTTGACTTACAAACTTACTTTCAGACACATTTTGTTTGGCCTGAATAAAAGCATTTTCGTCAATGTCTATCGCATCAATCGTTGCATCTGTTTTTTGAGCTAACATCAAAGCTACAACTCCTGTTCCTGTACCTATATCTAAAATTTGTTTACTTCCATTTGGAACAATCCAAGAACCTAACAAAACAGCATCTGTACCTACTTTCATAGCGCACTTGTCTTGTTTAATTATAAACTGTTTAAAAGCAAATGACGTTCCAGGCATAAACCATGTTTATCGTTTTGAGTTGTATAAAGTTAAAAACAAAAATTAAAGAATAAAGTTTTATTTAATTAAGGAATTAATTTTATAGAAATTTAGCGAATTATAATGACAAAAACAAGCTTTCTGTTTATACTTATTTCAATTTCGAGTATTCTTTACTCTCAAAATTCAATTGATATCATTTTAGACAACTATAAAAAAGATAAAGATTTACAACATGCCTCCTATAGTTTTTGTGTTTTAGATGCTTCAACTGGTAAAATGATTAAGGAATATAATTCTGAATTAGCGTTAATTCCCGCAAGTACCATGAAGATTGTTACCACATCTGCCGCTATAGGTATCTTAGGAAAAGACTATACCTATAAAACTAATTTTTATACGTTCTCTAAAACAGATTCTGTATCAGGACAAAACTTAAATCATTTATTGATTAAAGGAAGTGGAGACCCTTCTTTTGGTTCATCCTATTTTTACAATAGCGACTCTTCTTTTTTAAATCCAATTATTCAAAAACTAAAAGTAAAAGGCATTAAAAAAATAAATGGGTCAATTATAGCTGACGCTTCCTATTTTGACAATAGCATCCCAAGTACATGGATTTGGGGCGATATTGGTAATTATTTTGGCGCAGGAGCAAATGGATTATCCTATCATGACAATAAATTCTCGTTATTCTACAATAGTGGAAATACAAATACCACCGCAGAATTAGAAAATATTACACCAACATACTTTTCTAAAAAAATAACAATACAATCTAATGTCTTTTCATCAGGAACTGAAGATGATGCCTTTGTTTTTGGCGACCCAAACGGCTATTCTAGAATAGTCAAAGGAACAATTCCACCCAACAAAAAGCATTACGAAGTAGAAGCTGAAATGCCAGAACCTGCATTATATTTCATCAATCAATTACAAACCGAATTAAAGAAAAATAATTTAGTGAATAATGAAACGAAATTAATCTTAAATGAAATTCCAAATACGTATCAATTAAAACCTGAACAATTAATTTATACGCATACATCTCCAAAACTCGAAAAAATAGTTTACTATACTAATACAAAAAGTAATAATCATTATGCAGAAAGCCTATTAAAAACCATAGGCGCTGCAAAATCAGGAAAGCAAGGAACAACAACAAATGGTATAACTGCTGTAGAAAATTACTGGAAAGATAGAGGTATTGATGTGAGTGGTTTACACATGGCTGATGGCAGTGGATTATCAAGAGCAAATACGATTACGACTAAAATACAAGCCTCTATTTTATCCAAAATCTATAGAGACAGTTTAATGTATCCCGCTTTTAATGCGTCATTACCAATAGCAGGTAAAAACGGCAGTATGACCAGTTTATGTAAAGGGACTTTTGCCGAAGGGAATATGCGCGCAAAAACAGGTTACATAAATAGAGCAAGAGGATATTGCGGTTACGTGAAAACAAAATCAGGAAAAGAATTAGCATTCTCTGTATTATTTAATAATTACGATTGCTCACCTAAAGAAATGAAATTGAAGATAGAGAAGTTGTTGGTAGCGTTAGTCGATTTATAAATAATAGTAGGGCGTGCCCTTCCTATCGTCAGGTCGGGCTATCCACTTCAAGTCCTCGCTCCTAAAGTCGCTGTGGGCTTTCCGTTTCTATCCTTCACGCAATATCAAACACATAATTGAATAGTCTGCATAATTATGGCACAGGCTTTTCTAATTTCATCATCTGTTATAATTAGCGGCGGAGCAATGCGCATGGAATTTGAATTGAATAAAAACCAATCAACGATAAGTCCATTCTTTACGCACGTTTCAATAATTTTGAAATTTAAATCAGTGTCTTCAAAATCTAAAGACAACATAAAGCCTTTGCCTTTAATGTTTTTAATAGCAGGATGAATTAATAATGAACGAATTAAATTAGATTTACGTTCTACGTCATCCACTAGTTTTTCGGATTGAATAGTTTGTAAACAAGCTAATGAAGCGGCACAACAAACAGCATTTCCTCCAAACGTATTAATGTTTCCTAAAACAGGATTGTGAGTAAATTCATTTAATAATTTTTGAGAACTAATAAAACAACCAATGGGTAATCCCCCACCCATCCCTTTTGCTAATAATAAAATATCGGGTACAACACCTGTTTGCTCAAAGGCAAAAAAAGTACCACTGCGTCCAAATCCATTTTGAATTTCATCTAATATCATTAAGGCACAATGCTCATCACATTTCTTTCGGATGGCTTTTAAAAACTCATTCGTTGCAATAGTATAACCCGTTTCACTTTGCACAGGTTCTAAAATAACAGCCGCTGTTTTTGAGGTGATGTATTTATTAACGTCTTCTATAGAATTATAATCAATGATTCTTACATCTGGTAATAAAGGACGAAACGCTTGTTTAAATTCCTCATTACCCATCACGCTTAAAGAACCATGAGAACTACCATGATACGAATCTCTAAAGCAAATAATTTCTGTTTTACCTGTTACACGCTTCGCTAATTTTAAAGCACCTTCCGTAGCTTCTGTTCCTGAATTGGTATAAAAAACGGAGTTTAAATTTGGAGGTAATAAATCGGTTAATGCTTTTGCTAATTTAATTTGAGGTGCTTGTACATACTCGCCATACACCATTAAATGCATGTATGTTTCGCTTTGTTGTTGTATTGCCTTAACTACATTTGGGTGACAATGTCCCACATTACTAACCGAAATACCTGAAATAAAATCTAGATAGGAATTATTATGAGTATCGTATAAATAAACTCCTTGCGCTTTTACTATTTCCAAATCCATGGGTTTTGGAGACACTTGCGCTACATGATTTAAAAATAATTGTCGGTTAGAAATATGCATAACAAAAAAGTGCCTGAGTAAATAAACACAGACACAAATTTAATTTTTTAATTAAAGAAATCGAAAAAGAACATTACTGCTGCTTGTCTCTTATCTACACCACTAGCAGAACCAACAACACTACCATTTTTTCTAATATCACCATTGCTTTCAATTTTCCCAACAACACTACCACTAATTCTAACATCACCATTAGATTCAACTTTACCAACTACAGAACCATTCTTGCGAATATCTCCATTTGATTCAATCTTACCTTTCACACTTCCGTTTACACGAATGTCTCCATTAGATTCAAATTTCCCTTTAACGCTTCCATTAAGGCGAACATCTCCGTTTGATTCGATTTTACCAAATGACGAGCCGCCTTTTCTCAAATCCTGAGCTGAGACAGTATTAATAGCTAAACAAGCTGCAACTGCCAATACTAAATGTTTTAATTTCATCATTATTATTATTTTAAAGATTATAACTAAAAGTAATAAGGAATTTTATCATTCGCTAATTTTAATATGATTTACTTATACTCTAACTTCAATCCTTCGATTTTCTTCAACTTTTCTTCGCATTGCTCACTATTAGCCTTACGGATACTAAAACTAATTTCGCAATTATTATCAAACTGCTGACTAGTAATTTTACAATCCAACTGCTTTAATAATTTCATCACATCATTCAAATCTCCGAAATAAAATTGAATGGTATAATTAAACAAAATCTGTTTTTCAATTATTCTAGACGCTTTAATCACATCAGCAGCTGAATTTTTATAGGCATTTATCAAGCCACTCACTCCTAATAAAGTTCCTCCAAAATAACGAACCACTACAATTAAAACATTGGTTAAATCATTAGATTGAATTTGTCCTAATATGGGTTTGCCAGCCGTGTTATTAGGTTCACCGTCATCATTGGCTCTAAAATTCATTTTATCAGCACCTAATCGATAAGCATAGCAATGATGGTTGGCAGTGTGATGTTCTTTTTTTAATTGATTTAAAATTTCTTTAATCTGTTGATCGTTTTCAACAGGATAAGCAAAAGCTAAAAACTTACTGCCTTTATCTTTAAAGATTGCTTCAGTATTTTTTTCAATAGTTAAATAGGTATCAGAGAACAACATAACTTATTTCATCAACTGAGGCAATAGTCCTAAAATTAAAATAGCTAATAAACTTAAGCCTATTCCTAACCAATTTTTAGAAGATAATTTTTCTTTGAATACAATTACCGAAACAATCGTAGACAAAGTTAAAATACTAAGATTGTTAATGGGGAACAATACAGAAGGTTCCATCACATTTGTATTTAAAGCCGAAATAATAAAGTACATCGTTCCAAAATTAATGGTTCCTAAAATAATCCCTGCTGGAATGGCTTGTAATTGAAATTTTTCTTTCTTAACTATTAATTGATATAACAGCACGATAAATCCAAACACAAAAGCGGTAGCAAAAATAGTAGATAAGAATGCATCAAAATTTAAATCATTTAATAAGTTACGTTGTGCATAATTAATAGAAGAATCAATAATACCACTACAACCAAAAATAATTAAAGGAAACAACCACCAGAATTTATCGGCAGGCTTACCTTCTGTTTCTTTATGAGACACTAAATACACGGCAACAATAGCCAATATAATTCCAATAATTTTTGATGCCGAAACTCCATCACCATAAAATAAAATAGCAATACTTATAGGCACCACTACCGACATACGATTAGCCACCTGAGCCACCGAAATACCTTGTTTGGCAGTTGTTTCAGCAATCACAAATAAACTGCTAATAAAAACGATACCTAAAAAAACGGCAATTAAAAAAAATGGTTGTTCAAATACATTTGCTGGGGTGACATCTGATTTAGTAGTTAAAAAACCCAGTGAACCGGCGATGATGTAATTTATAATAATTGCCTGAAAAGCATTTATATTTCGTATCGAAATAACCTTAAAAGAAATTCCGAATAAAGTAGAAACTAAAATAGAGAGTAATAAAAAAAGCATATTAAGTATTTAAAAGAGTGTATAGAAAATCATTTCCAATATGAATTGGTGAAATATTAGTTAAATTGATATCAGGAGCAAAAATACCCTGCTCAAATTTTTTAGTTGGATTAATAAACACTTGTGCTTCATCCCATGCATTGATATTCATAAAATTACAAATAGTGTTTGTGCCACCTTCTACAATAATGCTAGAGATATTATTTGTAAAACAATAATCTAAAACTCGTTGAACTTTATTATTCCAATCAATTTTCACAAACTCAACATTATTATTTATTTCATCTTTCAAAGGATTAAATATAATCGTTTTTGAATCCAGGTTAAAAATATTTAAATCAGTTTGTAAATCAATTGTTCGAGACAATACTAAGCGAATGGGATTTTTGCCATTCGCCAATCGTGTTGTTAATAATGGATTATCATTTATTAATGTATTATACCCAATTAATATAGCTTGTTCGTGAGAACGCCATTGATGAACTAATGTTTTACTTTCTTTTCCTGTAATCCAATTATCTTCTTTTATTTCAAGCAAAGGCCAACGACTAATAAACCCATCTTGTGTTTGCGCCCATTTTAAAATCACATAAGGGCGTTTTTTTTCGTGAAAGGTAAAAAAGCGTTTATTCAATGTTCTGCATTCATTATCCAAAATGCCATACTCTACTTCAATTCCAGCATCTTTTAATTTTTGAATGCCTTTTCCTGAAACTAAAGGATTGGTGTCTAAATTACCAACCACCACTTTTTTAATTCCTTTGCTAATAATTAAATCGGCACACGGTGGCGTTTTCCCAAAATGCGAGCAAGGCTCTAAAGTAACATATAAAGTACTTTCTTTAAGTATTTCATCACTTACTTTTTTTATGGCATTAGGTTCAGCATGAGCGCTACCATATTGTTCATGAAACCCTTCTGCAATAATTTTATCGTTACAAACAATCACACAGCCCACCATAGGATTAGGCGCCACATGCCCTAAGCCCTTTAAGGCCAGTTCAAGAGCGCGTTTCATGTATGTTTCGTTTGTTGTGATACTATCGATTTTACGGGGAATTAAAGTTAAAACATTAATTTTAAATAGAGACTAAAATTCGCCTTTAATTCATTATTTTTATACCATGCTAAAATCAATGACAGGCTTTGGAAAAGCCACAAAAGAATTTGAAAATAAAACCGTTAATGTTGAGATTCGTTCGTTAAACAGTAAAAACTTAGACTTAAGTTTACGCTTATCATCAACCTACAGAGATAAAGAACATGAATTAAAAAGTGAAATCACTAAACTATTAGAACGTGGTAAAGTAGATTTATCCATTTATGTAGAATCTAAACAAGTAGAAACACCTGTTCAAATAAACACAGATTTAGCAAAGTCATACTACAATCAATTAAAACAATTAGCAACCGACTTAAATGAGCCAACCACTAATTTAATGTCGCATGTTTTAAAAATGCCTGATGTATTAAAATCAGAACGCAAAGAACCTAACGAACAAGATTGGAATGACATTCATAGTGTTGTATTAACTGCGATTGAAGGATTAAATAAATTTAGATCAGACGAAGGAAAATCTATCGAAAAAGATTTCGAAACACGTTTAGGCATTATAGCTGATTCATTAGAAAAAATCAAAGAACATGATGCAGCGAGAATTCAAAATATTAGAGATCGCATCAAAAAAAATTTAGAAGAAGTGGTTGGAAAAGATAAAGTAGATAATAATCGTTTTGAGCAAGAATTGATTTACTACATCGAAAAATTAGATATTAATGAAGAGAAAGTTCGTTTAAAAACTCATTTGGATTATTTCATTAAAACCATGAAAGAACCAGCTGGTGGACGTAAATTAAATTTCATTGGTCAGGAAATTGGAAGAGAAGTTAACACCATTGGTTCGAAAGCGAATGATGCAGAAATGCAGAAATTAGTCGTGTTAATGAAAGATGAATTAGAAAAAATAAAAGAACAAACCAATAACGTTTTATAGAATGAATCTTTTTAAATTATCTGGCATTGTATCTTTGGTGTTTGGAGCTCTAAGTTGTTTTATTTTACTAAAGCCCAATTTTTTGATGTTTTCATTATTAGCAGCAATCATAGGTTTTACTTTTTCAACAATCAATGTGTATCTAAATACAAAATTCGAAATCACTAAGAATGGGTTTAGCATTGGCTATATCGGAATGATTTTATCATCAATTCCTGTTATTTTTTTAATGATACTAATTATTAGAGGTTAAAATGTCAAACATTAAACATTATTTATCACTAGTAAAATTTAGTCATACTATATTTGCCTTACCGTTTGCATTAATTGGTTTTACATTAGCTTTATCTGAAGGCCATTCTTTTTCATTAAAATTGTTATTGTTTGTATTGGTTTGTATGGTTACTGCTCGTAACTCTGCTATGGCCTTTAATCGTTTTATTGACAGAAAATTTGATGCTTTAAATCCACGAACGGCCATTCGTGAAATTCCAGCAGGGATTATCAATCCAAAAAATGCCTTATTCTTCATCATCATCAATTGTTTAATATTTGTTACTGCAACCTACTTCATAAATACAATCTGTTTTTACTTATCGCCGGTGGCATTATTTACCGTATTGTTTTATAGCTACACCAAACGCTTTACACCATTATGTCACTTAGTATTGGGCTGTGGACTAGCGCTTGCTCCTATCGGCGCTTATTTGGCAGTAACAGGTGTATTTGCATGGTTGCCATTATTGTTTTCGTTTACAGTATTTACTTGGGTTAGTGGTTTTGATATTATTTATGCTTTGCAAGATGAAACATTTGATAGAGAACATCAATTAAATTCTATTCCAGTTTTATTAGGAACAAAAGGAGCTTTACGTTTCTCGGAAGTATTACATCTGTTCTCTATCGCTTTTGTTGTTGCAGCTGGATTTCTGGGCCATTTTAATTTTTTGTATTGGATAGGTGTTGCTCTGTTTACAGGATTAGTGATTTACCAACACACTATCGTTAAGCCAAATGATTTATCTAGAGTGAATTTAGCTTTTGGAACTACCAATGGTATTGCTAGTGTAGTATTTGCATGCTTTACCATTATATCGCTATTTATTTAAAATGATTGAGTTTATAAAAGCCCATAAAAAATTCGTTAAATGGAGCCTTCTTATTATATCGCTTTTATTTTTATCAATCGTTTGTTGTAACTATTGGATTGTAAATTCAACTAAAAAACAATTGTACTCTGACGTTAATTCAATTCCTGCTCGAAAAGTTGGTTTAGTATTAGGTGCCAGTAAAAAAACCAGCAGAGGAACAAATAATTTATATTTCTCTTACCGAATACAAGCGGCTTTTGAACTATTTAAAGCACATAAAGTTCAATATCTATTATTAAGCGGAGATAATCATGTAAAAGGGTACGATGAGCCGTCTGATATGAGAGAAGCATTAATTGCATTAGGCGTTCCTGATTCTTGTATTATTTTGGATTATGCAGGATTTAGAACCTTAGATAGTGTTGTGAGGAGTAATGAAGTATTTGGAGAAGATTCTATCATCATTATTTCTCAAGAATTTCATAATCAAAGAGCATTATTTATTTCAAACAAAAATAACATCAACGCTATTGGATTTAATGCTAAGGAAGTCAATAAAAATTACTCATTTAAAACACGATTTAGAGAATACTTTGCTCGAGTAAAATGTGTGTTAGATATTTATGTTTTATACACTTCCCCTAAATTTTTGGGAGATAAAATAAAAATTGGAAAATAAACCATGTTCAAATTCATTTATATACTTATTGTATCCACTAGTATATTTTTGACTAGCTCCAACAAACTTGGCTACGATTTTTTAAAACCAACATTAAATGATGAACTGCCTCCTATTCTGCATGAAATATCTGGTTTAGCAATCATAGACTCTACTTCTATTGCCTGCATACAAGATGAGGATGGCATATTATTTATTTATAATATTAGAAGTCATAAAATTACTCAACAACATACTTTTGGATTAAAAGGTGATTATGAAGGAATTACATTAGTAAATGATTTAATATATATACTTAGGAGTGATGGTGTATTATTTGAAATCAAAAACTATCAATCAAAAAAGTTAAAAGTAAAAACATACCCAACAAGAGTTCCTGCTGTCAATAATGAAGGCTTGTGTTATGATGCCATCAATAACAGGCTTTTAATTGGGGCAAAAGGAAAAATCAACAAAGACCCATTAAATAAAAACGATCGATATATTTACAGCTTTGATTTAAAAACTAAAACACTAAATCAATCTCCTGCTTTTAGTTTCAATACCATTGATATTAATCTATCAGCAAAGTTACAGGGAATTAGATTTACCAAAAAACAAAACAAAAAAGGAGAATCCATTGAACATGGTTTCAAATTTAATACTTCTGAAATCGCCATTCATCCCATCACACAACAATTATTTGTATTATCAGCAACAGACCACTCTCTGTTTATATTCAATAAAAATGGCAACTTAGAATACATTGAACAACTTAATCCAAACCTATTTAATAAAGCGGAGGGATTAGATTTTTTTATAAACGGAGATTTACTAATCTCTAACGAAGGCCAAGCTCACAAGCCAACTTTATTAAGATTTAATTATCTTCCAAAATAATTTGTAAATTTAGTTAAGTCAAATTTCTATGGGAACATTTTCAGAAACAGAATTTAATAAAAAATTAAAACAACTTAAATCGTTAGTTTTTCAATTTGATAAAACCGCTAACGATACAAAAGCAATTTTATTAAATGACTTAATTTTAAACGTTCCTAAAAAAAAGGATACCTACTTACAGTTTCATCATATTTTATTGTGTATGATGGCTTATCCAAGTAATCAAACTCTGCTAAATTTAGTTAAGAAAACCACGTCGCAATTATTACAACAATTATCAAAATATCCATCCATTCAAGATAAATTAATTGGAACAGGATTATTACACACCGCTGTTGAATGTAATTTCACCTATCAAAAAATAAAACACATCATTCAAAATTTTCCTAATCAAGTATCAATTCATAGCGCTTCTTCAAGCATAGAAACTCAAAAAGCAGTTCTTAAAGTGATTTTACCAAATGTTGAGTATTCTAAAATACATGCTGGAGAAAAGGATTTTAAAACCAGAATTTCCGAATTCCATCCATCAAAACAACAAACGGATTTAGAATGGCTATTGCAAACCATTGAACAATCAAGTTCAGATAGTAAAAGTAAAGCTTTCTTATATAATCAATTGGGTGTTTTTATTCAATGGAAAGTGTATAGCGAAAAAGATTCAGTTAGTTTTTTAAGAGGAACACAATTGCCAACTTATTTTCATACAACCCCTTTAGAAAAGAAAATAAACTTAGAAGATATTATCAAACAAAAACTACCTGCTCCTGTAAAATTATCAGTAAAAGAAAAACAACAATTGATTCATTCTGCTAAAATGACTTTGTTGTACTTATACAGAGAAACTGAGCCTTTTACCAATGCTAATGAAGATGACATCACCTTATTTCATTTAGATAAAGGGATTTCAATTGCTTTATTTGGAAGTACAAATAACAAACGTTATTCTTTAGAATCATACATTGGTTATTTAGTTCTAAAAAATAATATCCCTGCTTCCTATGGTGGCGGTTGGATATTTGGAGAACGCAGTCAGTTTGGGATTAATATTTTAGAATCTTTTAGAGGCGGAGAATCGAGTTTAATTATTTGCGAATTACTAAGAGTATATCATCAATATTTCAACGCCACTCGTTTTGTGGTTAAGCCATATCAATTTGGATTACATAATCCGGAAGCGATTAAAACAGGGGCTTTTTGGTTTTATTACAAATTAGGTTTCCGTCCCGAAAATAATGAATTACGAGCTCTTGCGAAAAAAGAGGAAGAAGAAAAATTAAAAAATACTGCTTTTAAAAGTGAGGCGAGTACTTTAAGAAAATACACAAAAAGCAATATCGCTTTAACCCTTTCAGATAAAGGCTATCCTAATTTTGACTCGGAGGTATTGAGCCAACGAATGACCAAATACATCAATACACAATTTGAAGGAAACAGAGAAAAAGCCCTAGTTCATTGTTTCAAACAGTTAAAAGAAGCTTTAAGCATCAATACCAAGACTTGGAAAGCAGAAGATTTAGATTATGCCAAACAATTATCTATCTTATTTTGTTCCTATCCTGATTCTAAAAAATGGATGCTAGAGAACAAGAAAAATATCATTTTACTAATACAATTAAAATCTGCAAAAACCGAATTGCTTTGGATAAAACACTTGCAACAATTTAAAACATTTTGGAAACTCATTAATTAAAACAAAAAAGGCTTGAATATAATTAATTCAAGCCTTTTGAATAATCAAAAATTTATTATTTCAATTCTTTTATTTTCTTTAGTAAATCAATAGTGCCTTGATAATCTGAAGCCATTAATTTGTCTTTTTTAGCAGTATTTATTGCTTTATTGGCGATATCTGTAGCTTGCTGTTTTTTTCCTAATTTATATAATACTGAAGCGTAGGTATCTAAATTTGCATAACTACTCTCAATCTCACAAGCTCTCATTGCCCACTCTTCTGCTTTTGATAAGGCATTTTTGTTTTCTACTTTTTCATAAAAATTCCATGATATAGCATTAAGTATATTTGCGTCCTCTAGATAAAACATCTCAACATTATCAATGGCTAACTGCGCATATGATGTCCAATCTGCATTTTTTTCAGCCAAGGCTAAATCCGTTTCAAATAAAATAAATTTAGTATTAGGCAAGCCAAGTGAAGACATTTTTTCTTTCAAATTTTTATATTTACTTTCATCGAAAGGGCTTTCTTTAACCAAAGACATCAATGAATGAGCATACACTTGTTCAATCTTGTCATTTACTTCTCTTGAGTCAAATGCTTTTTCAAACTGATCTTTATTTGTAATCACATAATCAAACTCTTTCGACTCAACCGAATTGACGTACGACTTAATCATTGCCCAATTTTTTTTTGTTATTAAATCTTTTCTTTGTTGTAAAGAAAAATAATCATTTATTAGATTCTCAGATTCTATGCATGTATTTTCTCTTGCTTCAATATAACTAGATAAAAAATCTGAATTCATTTTATTAGCCTCATAATTTTTAGTAAAATTTGAAAAACACTTCTCTGGAATTTTTGTTACTTCAGCTAAGGCAACAAACTCTTTAACAGACATTGAACCTGCTATTCGGTGAACTAAATTCCCATTTCCATCTACAAACAATAAATTTGGATAACATCTTACGTCGTATTGCTTGGCAAGTTCAATGCCTTCACCTTTTTCCATATCAATTTTAGCATTCACAAAATTTTTATTGTAATAATCAGCAACAGTATCGTTTGTAAAAATGTTTTTAGCCATTTGCTTGCAAGGCCCGCACCAAGTGGTAAACGCATCAATAAAAATTAACTTGTTTTCTTTTAGAGCTTTTTCTTTGATTTCTTTAAACGAACTAGGTTCGAATTTAATACTCCTATTTTGAGCAAAATTTGTAATAGAAATCAGGCTTAATAAGCCAAAACAATAAACTGATTTTAACATGTGTAATTAATCTTTATAGGTTTTAGGTACGCTTGGGTCAGTAATAATAATATAATCTCCTTGATTTTCAAATTTTTTCCAATCAATATTTGGAAAGGATTTATCTGAACCAGAAGATATGACTAAGGTTTTAATTTTAGGATTATAATTTTTTAGTTGTTTCACTGCGGCGAAGCCTTCATCACTATGAAAACGTCCGTTTACCTGAAATACTTTTTTGGTAGGATTTTTCTCAAAATAATCAGCAATAGAAAAAGCCATTGTAGCGTCCCATAAGGATTGTGCCATTACTAAACTAAACGGCTCATAATTGGGATTGCTGTTCGGTTTTTTCTTTTTCTCTTTGCCATTGTCAAAAAGACCTACTAGTTTTTCATAATATTTCCCAGAAGCAGTATCATAAGGTAGTGGCGCAAAATATTTTTTTGATTCTAAAGGCAAATCCATCAAGGCTTTTTGCCCTTTACGACCAGCTAAGTTAGAATAACGACTTGCTGCATTGGCGCAAACAACATCTAATTTATTTGTTTTACAAAACTCCACCATTGGACGGTAATCTTTATAATTAGACCAAACACGGGCATCTTTTTTAAAATTTTTCTCTCTCACATCAGAAGTTAAATATTCATTCATAATTGGTTGAACATCTCTTTCAAACATTTCCATAGAAAGCGTTATGTTTGAATTGTAGTTTTGATATAAGGTTTCGAAAATTTTATTTTCCAGATAATGTGTCACCGAATCATTATGTTCTTCGCCATAAAATAACACATCATAATCTTTCATTCTTTCAACTATGTCAATAATATCAACTTCTTTAGCTAGTTTTGTAGAATAGATTCTATAATTTTTTTCCGTCACTTGAGCCTGTAAACACAAAGTGTTCAACAACAAAAAGCAACTAAATAAATAGGCTAAAGATTTCATAAGATTGTTTTAACGTTTTTAAGCACACTAATTAAAAGTTAGATTTCTGAATTTTTTTATGGATTTCAGGAGTTTCCATTAAAGATGCTGAACCATACCAAAGAGTGAATTCAGGCTCTAAATATTTTTCCTTTACTGCTGTATCCTCTTCTAATAAAGATTTTGCTTCTTCAAAAGTAGCGACATTTAAAATAAATAACCCTCTATTATTGCCTCCTTTTTCAAATGGACCAGCTACTGCTAGTTTTCCAGCATCTGCCATTTTTTGGATATTTTTCATATGGCCTGCAAAGGCTTTATCTTTAGCCACTTTATCTGCTGATGTATTTACACCCGTTTTGAGCATCACAAACACATACATTTTCATTCCATATTCATCAGCATTAAGTTTTTTTGCCAAAATAGAATCATACACTGGTTTTTGTGCCGCTAATTTTAAAGTCAGAGACAAAAGAAATAATAACGTGATTAGCAATTTATTCATAGTGATCTATTAAATGGTTATTCAATAATGATATCGTGTCTAGTTAAGAGTCTAAATAAATCTTGAGATAAAAATTTAGATTTTTTAATATTATTAATTTCGGGGTCGATAGCAAAATTGCTAGAACTTGTGAAATCAAGTCCAGATAGATTTGTTTTAGCAAAAACAGCTTCATATAAATCACAATCGTTAAATAATGATTTCGATAAATCAGCATTTGTGAAATTTACTTCATGCATTTTGCAATGTTTGAATTCGCTTTTGTTCATCTTCTTACTATCAAAAGAAGCATAATCCAACAAACATTTTTCAAAGTATAATTCAAAAGCAAAATCTTTGGCTTGAAAAAAATTAAGTCCTAATAATTTACAGTCAATAAACTCGACTCCTTGTAGCTTTGCATTATTAACCTTACAACTACTTAAATTGCAATTTTTAAACGTACAGTTAATAAAATTCATATTTGATATATCTGTTAATGTACAATTAACAAATTCGCACTTTTCATAATCTTCTCTTTCAGAAGGTTTAGAAAGGGTAGATAAATTTGAAAATATTTCTGTAGGTTTTAATAATTTAGCCATACTCTTAATTAGTATGAATAAAGATAGATAAATTATTAAATAAATTAGCTGGCATGTTTGTTTGAAAATGAGCTATTTAGCACTAAAAATCATTTAACCACATAGAAACATAGTTATTAACCAAGCAAAAAGAGAGACATAGTAGCTTTACTTTTCCCAAAGCAATCTCTGTGAAATAATTTATTTTCTGTCTCAGCCTCCAAACCCTCTTATTTTTCTATGTTTCTATGTGGTTAACGTTCTACTAAAACAAGCTCAACTGATTATCACCTGCTTTATAATTAAAACTAACCGTATTAAATACAAATTTTGATTCAACAGGCATAAACCGTTCCTTCGATAACTTAAATAATTGCATAATAGATTCCGCAATTTTACCTTCTCCTTTTATGCGAACACTTTTCCTGGTATCGCTTACTTTACCTCCATGGCAATCCATAATTTGATTCCAAACTTTATCTACTCTGTCAGGAAAATTTTTCACTAACCAATCTTTAAAAATGTGTTCAACCGAACCATTTAACCTCACAATGGTAATACCTGCCGAAGTTGCACCCGCCGCTGCTGCCTGCTCAATCACATTCGACACTTCATGATTGTTAATACCAGGAATAATAGGTGCCACCATCACGCCACAAGGAATACCATGTTTTGATAAGGCTTCTAAAACCATCATTCTATTTTTATAGGTAGCTGTTCGGGGTTCTAATAACTGACGAACTTTCTCGTCTGTTCCAGTAATCGAAATCATCACATGTACCAAATTATGTTCGGCAAGTTCAGTTAAAACATCAATATCTCTTGTAATTAATGAGTTTTTGGTAATAATCGCAACTGGATGTTTATATTTTAGACAGGTTTTTAAAATATTGCGAGTTAACTCCATTTCACGCTCTATTGGCTGATAACAATCGGTATTACCAGATAACATAATAGGTTTAGCCTTCCAGTTTTTTTGACTAAATGTTTTTTCTAACAATTCAACCGTATTTTTTTTGACTATAATTTTTCTTTCAAAATCCAAGCCTGCACTATATCCCCAAAATTCATGTGAGTTACGAGCATAACAATAAATACATCCATGCTCACAACCTTGGTAAGGGTTTAAAGAATAAGCCATTCCAATATCTGTACTTTCTACCTTATTAATGATAGTTTTAGGGTACGTATAGATGATTTCTGTTTTTTCTTTTTGTAAAAACTCTTCGTCTAAACCTTCTACATGCTCTTGCACATAGTGTTTTTGCTCAAATTTACTATGAGGATTAAATTGTGCTCCTCTTCCTTTAAAATAATTGACAATTCGATTTTCCATAGCCTAAAAACTTAGGCTAAAGTTACATCCATTGAATAGCAATTGATTGCTATAAATTGTAGCAATTTAATTAAATTGAGAAAATTGTAAGACTAGAAACTAAACCACTTCAGCTTTTTCAGTACCATTATATTGAATAATAATATTCTTTGGTTCGTTAACGATTGTTTGTTGAGTAGAAAACGCTTTAAAATCAAAATCTAAAGGCAATACCACATAACGGTATTTATGATGATTTAATTTTAACTCATCAATCAATTTGTTTTTTGTTGTAAATTCTATCTCTTCTAAAAACAAACTCTTTGGTTTCACTTTAAAATGCAAATAATAATCAACAGCAATTAACTGTTGCAAAATAGTATCGTTTGGATAGGTGCTTTTAGAATAAGCTGTTATAATCTCAAAAACATCTGTTAACGAATACTTATGAAAATCTTTTTGAGTTCCAAAATAATGTCCTAAACCTAGTAAGAATTCAAAAATACTATAATGCTGAGTTACATACCTCAAAGTATTAGTGGCTTTTTTACCATTCCAGTATATTTCCAAAGCATGCTCCAATTCTACAATTTGATGTAATTGCTCTTTTGATAGATAATTACTTTCAATAATTTGATAAGGTGGATTTGGATCAAACACAAATCCATGTTCCTGATATTTTTGACGAACTGGCGTACCTTTTAAAAACTTTAAAAAACCTAATTGCATTTCGGGTGCAAATAACTTAAATACTTCTTCGATACTGTATTTAATGTCTTCCCAATAATCTAAAGCCATCCCAACAATTAAATCTAAGTGCATTTCCACTTTATAATCTAATTGCTTAATAATGCTAGTTGTTTTTTCAAAACTTTGTTTTCGTTTAACTTCCAAATTAGCTTTTTGATTAACCGTTTGTATTCCTATTTCAAAACGGAACAAATTATCAGGTACCTTATCATGAATAAACTGAATAATATCTGGATGAAGAATATCAGCGGTTATTTCAAATTGAAAAACATTTTCAGGACGATAGTTATCTAAAATAAATTGGAAAATATCTAAAGTGAAATCCTTTTTAATATTAAATGTTCTATCCAAAAACTTAATCACTTTACCATGTTGCATCATATACAACAACGTGGCTTTAATGGTAGAATTAGGCAGATAGCGGACTTTATTATCTAAACTCGCTAAACAAAATTCACATTTATAAGGGCAACCACGAGAAGTTTCAATATATAAAACTTTGTTTATCAAATCTTCAGGCTTATCAAAACGATAAGGCATGCTATTTTCAAAGTTTTTCAAATCAAACATCGGAGCCATTTTATTAGTCTTCACCTCTGTCCCATTTTTCCAAACTAAACTAGATACTAATGCTGGATTTGGATAAAAATCTAAGAATTCTTTAAAAGCAATTTCTCCTTCTCCAACAATAATATAGTCAACATAATTTAAAGCGATGATATCTTCGTATTCATAACTTACTTCTGGTCCGCCTAATAAAATTTTAGTGTTAGGATTAACTGCTTTAATCTTTTCGCAAACCGCTAATGTTTGAGTAATATTCCAGATATAACAACTAAAAGCAACAACATCAAAATTAGCACAGTGTTCTGCTACTTCGTCTTTATCTTCTTTGATATTAAATTCTTTCCACTCAAGCCCTTTATATTGCTCTTGATTTAACTCATACAGCAAACGAATGGCTAAATTCGTGTGAATGTACTTGGCATTTAATGTGGTTAAAAGAATTTTCATGGACGATAAAGATAGTGATTTGAGCTAATTTCACCTAAACAAAAAAACCTCTGCCATTAGCAGAGGTTTTCCTATTAAATAATAGCAATGTCCTACCTACTTGCTATAACCATTGTTGAATTATTTTTTTCGATTAATTGAATAGACTCATATTGCTTGTTAATCGCTAACACTTCTTTTTCTTCGGCATTACTCATCGCTCCATATTTTGCTTGAACTGTTAACTGGGCATTTCCTTCTTCTCTCATTTCTTTTCCTACTTTTAACAAGTATTCTGCCTCCAAGTTTAATTGATTAACTTTTACAATCAATTCAATATTATCTTTTACTTTTTCCGTTAACGTATTTATTAATTCTTTATTTTTTGAAAATTTAGAATAAGTCATCTTAGCTTTTATGTTGGAGATCTCTAATTCTTTAACTAATTTATCATTCTCAAAACTAATAGCTTCATTAATTAAAATCTGTTTTTCGTTTGGAGCTGCTACTTCTGCATTTCTTCTTAACTCTTTAGCCGTTAATTTAAAACTCATGGCTACTTTCATTGATTCAAATAATTGATTATTTAATACTTCCACACTATTCATCTCTAAACTTGAAGACAGTTCTGTTTGTTGAATCAATTCCATTTCCGCTATTATATTAGTTTGCGATGAAACTACAATTGTCTGCTTAACTAATTGAGGATAGGTACTAGCAAATAAGTCTAAAACTTCCTGTTGTTTTTGCAGAGCTAATTCTTCTTTTTCTTCTGCATTACTAAAATCACCATATTTAGCCTGAATTGTTAATTGAGCATGTCCTTCTTCTCTCATTTCTTTGGCTATTTTCATATAACGTTCAGATTCAGTAAATGAATCATTTGCCTTAGTGAATGTAATTGTATTTTGAGGGATTTGAGGGAATATATTTAATATGATTCCTCTATTTTGTTCAAATTTATGGTAAGAAATTTGAGCGGATAATTCCGAAGCTTCTATTTGTTTTACAAGTGATTGTTGTTCAATATTAATGGCTTCTTCTCTTAATTGTTTAGCGTTTAGTTTTAGTGTTTTAGCCTGTTCTAATAATTGTAAATACTCTTTTTCGCTTAATGTAATATTACTATTTACATAGCTCATTTTAACTGGTTCTTTTGGCCCCATTATATCAACTCTGATTTTGCGAGTTTGGTTGCCTGGTGTTTGGCCGTTTACCATTACCTGAATGGTAAGTGCCAACAATGTTGTTAGGTAGGTTAAAGTTTTCATAGGACAAAGGTTTTAATAGGTTTATATTCTTCATGTGAATTATTTTAATTTTTAAACAAGGGTATTTCAGTAAGCCTTTAAAAGGCAGAACGATTATAATACTAATTTTTGTTGATGGGCGTACAACTATTAGAATGATAGTTGTTTTAATTTTGAGTACTCTAAAATAATTTTTGTTTTACTAGCCCTTTGAACAAAAATTCATTGGGTATCAAGTAGGTTTAATTTTAGTTTCTGATTTATTGTACGGTGTAAAAAAAATAAAGTTTGTTTTTTTACAAAAAACTTTATGAACCATCCAAAGTTCATTAACAACAATAATCCAAACTACTTGTGTTTACAGTATATATCAGACTCTTCTACTGGATATTTTTTATCTAAATCAATATTATTGAAACTACTTTTTCCCCAGAAAAATAATTTTTCAAAAAAAGGCAATAATTTACTGTCTTTTATTTTACTTAAAAAATACACTTCGTGTTCCTTTTCTTTCATTCCCATTTCGTATAAAATAACATCATGTTCTGTAATTCCTAATGAATTAAAATATTGCTTCATCCTAAAATATTCGCACACATTTCCGCTCTCTAATCTTCCTGCAAAATAAAAGGGCATAAACCAGCCTATTACAAAACAACTACCTGAAATAATTTTTCCAATCACATGAAATTTGAATTCGTACCATTTAGAAATGGGAACATGATATTGCTTTAGTAATTGTAACATTTCAGCACGATGATTCCACTCATCAATTTCAATTTGTTTTATAGCAATTTTCTCTGCTTCATCTTTAACAGAAGCTGCATGACCGATATAGGCAAAAGCAGCAGCTTTTTCGGCTGAGTAAGCCTGTTTCATCAAATCAACTAATTGAGGATGCTGAAGCTTCATGGTATTTATTTTTTAATATAAAACTTTAGTAAGCCGGTTTCATTTTTATCTATAAATTGATAAGAAGAAGGGATTTTATTTTTAAATGTATAATAGGTTACCAATTTAGTTCCTGATTTACATTCGTTTAATTTCACCATTAAATCTTCATGATATTTTTTATATTCTCTTAATGAAACTTTAGAAGTTTCATCAAAAATACAAGTTTCATCTAACTGTTCGTGAAATGAATTAAAAAAATAAATCCCATCAAATTTTTTAAAATCTAATGCTGTAAAATCATCATTAATAAAATGAGCATTTTTTAATTTATAGTTTCGCTTAATTTTATTAGAAAGATTAGTTAAGGTCTTTCTTTTTTCAACACCATAAAAATGCGCTTCTGTAACCGCCGAACCAATGCAGCAAAACTTTCCCACTCCAGAACCAATGTCTAATATTTTATCACTAGGCTTATCTACTAATAGTTTAGCGGCTTTAATGGCGATATTAACAGGAGTAAAATGACGAGCAGAATGTTCTTGATATAACTTAGGATAAATTGCATCAAATGCTGAATTGGCAGGATACTTCTTTTGTTTTAACTGTTCAAAAACCATGTTGTAAAGGTAAACTTATTGCAATTTGATTATTGAAAATTAGCATAATGATATAAACCGAATATTAACTGCAATTTCTAAATTAATTAAGTACCTTCGCCTAATGAATAATCGCTCAGAACAACTTAAGAATTTACGTCCAATCATAAATGTAGATAATTCCAAATCAACCGACTTGGAGACGTTTCAAACCAATACATTAAGACCAATTCTTAAATTTCAAAATGATTTGATTTTAACGATTATGAATCAGCATTTAGCTGAAAATAAAATAGTAGTTAAAAACTTAACCGATAACAAAAAAACAGAGCGTATACATGAAATTGTAAAAGGTAATTTACAATTAAAGCAATTATTTACAGGAATTACCATTGCACTATTTACAGAAGAAGAAATTACATTTTATCACGAGAACAAAAGAGAAGTGGTAAAACGTACAATTACATTACTATTAGAACGTGTTTGTTCTCAATTAGATAAATTACAGTTTTAATCTGTTTTTAACACAATAAACCACTCAAAATTTGCCGCAAATACCTTTACGTTTTGTTCGTCAAATAATTCAACAGTAGTTGTAATTAATACTCTTTTCTTAGTTTGTAATTCTGATGAGATGTTATCAATCGTATTGTCTTTTAAAATTGCTTTTGACTTTATGATCCCTACCGCTGGTTTTTTATAAGACACGTCCACTTTTCTGAGAACAGGAATCACATTATCAATAATTTCTTCAGGAAAAGCTTTTAATAACAACTGTGCTCCCGAACCTTCTGCTAAAGCAAATAAAGCAGCCGCATGAACTGTATCTAAGTGATTCGCATATTCTTTTCGATTATCTAACTGTAATAAATAATCAGGCTGATTAGATAATGAAATACCTAATAATTGATTAAAGGGAACTTTTGTAATATCGATCATATACTAATTTACACAAATTAAAAGGATAATGATTTTTTGTGCGAAACAAATTTAAAACAATAAACGTATAAGAAGTCATGGGAACATTATCTGAAAACTGGCTAACTGAAAACCTCATTGATTTTGAATATAAGAAGTATGTGTTATTAGGCTATTTACAGAAGGTAAAGGAGCATTTTAATGAACAAAAATTATATCCAGATTTTGCTGAGTTAATTGCGCATTACAAAAATTTAATTTCCTTAAAAAACAATACAACGTCTCTAGAAAGTGGTTTCAAAAAAAACATCAAAGGCATTGATTACGAAAAACTGAGTTTTGTATATGAAAATTCGGTTGACGATGCTTCCTTAAACGAATTAAAACAAATTATTGCCTTTAGTGAACCTTTATTTATAGATGAATTAAAAAAAGGAAAAACCATTTTTGACTTTGCTGAGCAACATATTCTAACTAATCACATTGGCATTATGCCAATTTATAAAAAGGAAGGTTACTTTATTCTATACCCTTTTCAATCAAAACAAGTGCAAGTTTATAATTACTCCTTATCAAAATTAAATTTATTAAATCAAGAAGTTTTTGGTTTAAACTGCTCCTATTTTTCAAACTATACCCTTTCGCTAGCAAAACCAGTAGACAAAATCAAAATAGATATCATTGATACTAACCCTCAATTGCCAAATCCAGCTGTGTATTTATTTAAAGCAAATGCAGCTCTTCCAAACGACGAAACGTTTTTGCCAATAGCAAAACGTTTGTTGTATAAAAATCTGGTTAATTAAGCGAACGGATTTTTTGATAAATTTCTTTAAAAGTTGGACGCTCTGAAACAACTTCTTTAAAACATAAAGTCTTTAAATCATTTAAATGCTGTTGTGTTGTTTTCTGTAATTCAACAGAATGTATTAACAAATCTTCTATTAAACAACCAAAGGCTCTCACATCTATTTGTTCGTGCAATAAAGCATTTGGTAAATTCAAATCATATAATGTTGCAGCGCCAAAATCTCCCAACAAAACATTTGCATCACTATCAATCATTAAATTGTGAGCATAAAAATCGCCATGCATAATGCCTTTACTATGCAGTTGCTGTAAAACAGAGGCAGTATGTAATAAAGTTTGGTAAACTTCTTTAGCTGTAAATTGAGTCCCTTCATCAAACACATCTCTTGTGCAAGATATAAAACTAGGAGGCTTCCCTAAATTTTTATAAGTCTTTGGAATTAATTCAAACACTAAACCTTCTTTTTGTTGTGGGTGATGACTAATCTTGCCTAATAAAGTCACTAAACTATCATGATTGCCAGCCAAAGCACAAGCATTCATTTCGCTTAATGGTAAGCCGTCACTGGTAACTTCTCCTTTAAATACTTTAACCGCCACTTCTTTTTGTTGTGGTTTAAAAATAGCTTTTGAAATAATACCTGAAGCGCCTTCGCCCAATTGTTCTTTCAATTCTAAATCATTCCATGAAATTTCACGTATGTTTTGATTTATCTGTTGATCTTCACTACAAGGATTATCAGAATAAGCTAACCAAGATAGTTTTGGCAACTTCATTAACCATGGAGGCAATACCTTAATATTATTTGCTGAAATCCTCAGCAATTCCATATTCTTACAATTAGCCATTTCATCGGGTAATTCAGATAATTGATTACCAGCCAATGCCACTTTTTGCAATCTATAACAATTACCAATAGATTTTGGCAATTGTGGAATTTGATTATTGGTTAAAATTAACCAACGAATGTTTTTTGAAATGGCTTTTTCTGAAATATATTTAATTTGATTAGCTTTAAATCCAATCATTTCTAATAATGGACAATCTGCTAATACTTCGGGATACTCCGTAAATAAATTATCTGAAAAAAAAGCAATTTTTAATTTAGTAAATTTTCCAAAATCGTTTGGCAAAGCGGATAGCTGATTACCTGATAAATCAAGCAATTCTAAGCTATCTGCTAAATCAAATAATTCTTCTGGGAATTCAGTTAAACCACAAGATAATCTAATGGAAGTACAACCTGCTAATTTACCAGATTGCAATTGCTCCAAAGTTTGCATCAATTATTTCTTTGGTATTCTTACTAAAGTTTCTAATAAAAAGCCCCAGTATTTTTGCACCGAACTAATTTGAACTCTTTCATCAGGTGAATGTGCTCCTTTAATATTTGGTCCAAATGAAATCATTTGCATATCAGGATAATTTGTTCCTAAAATACCACATTCTAAACCTGCGTGACAAGCACTTACTTTAGCTTCAGAATTATAACGTTCTTTGTATAAATCACTCATTAATTTTACAATCGGTGCTGATGGCTTTGGTGTCCAACCTGGATAAGAACCCGCTGCTGAAATTTTAGCACCTAGTAGTTCAAATGCAGCGGTGATAGCGTGTTGCAAATCTATTTTTTCTGAATCAACCGAACTACGAGTTAAACATTGAATTTGATACGTTCCATCTTTTACAATCACACGAGCAACGTTATTAGAAGTTTGCACTAATCCAGCGATATCTGGACTCATACGATAGATGCCATAAGGACAAGCGTAAATACTTCGTAACAATTTATATTGAAAATCAGAACTAAATACTTGGGAAGGCGATTCTGTATCTTCAATTGTCACTACCAAATTAGGATCAGTTGTACTATGTTCTGCTTTTACTGTTTTTTCAAATTCTTGAATTTGTTTTTTTAATGTATTTACATCTGAAACCGTAATTACTGAAACAGATTCACGAGGAATGGCATTTCTTAAACTTCCACCATCCACACTAGCAATTTCAATTTGTAAATCGTTACTTAAGTTTAACAATAAACGATTCATGATTTTATTAGCATTCCCTCTTCCACGGTGAATATCCATTCCAGAGTGACCACCTGTTAATCCTTTCACCGAAATTTTAAATGCTGTTTTATGTTTTGCCGCTTCAGTTGAATAATTTCCAGCAGCAGTTACATCTACTCCGCCAGCACAACCAATCGTTAACTCATCATCATCTTCGGTATCTAAGTTTAACATAATACTTGCGTCTAACAAGCCACCTTTTAAAGCTAAGGCGCCTGTCATTCCTGTTTCTTCATCAATGGTAAATAAAGCTTCTAAAGCTGGATGAGGAATATCTTTCGATTCTAATAAAGCCATAATTGAAGCTACACCTATTCCATTATCAGCTCCTAAAGTTGTACCGTTAGCTTTTACCCAATCTCCTTCGATAAACATTTCAATACCTTGCGTATTAAAATCAAAATTAGTAGCTGCATTTTTTTGATGCACCATATCTAAATGACTTTGTAACACAACAGTTACTCTGTCTTCCATACCTTTAGTGGCAGGTTTTTTAATAATCACATTTCCTACTTCATCCACAATGGTTGGTAAGCCTAATTTTTCTCCAAATGCTTTAGCAAAAGCAATAACGCGTTCTTCTTTCTTTGAAGGGCGAGGCACAGCGTTTAAATCTGCAAAATTATTCCACATAGCTGTGGGTTCTAGTCTTCTAATAGCGTCGTTCATAATAGTCCGTTTAGAGTCTAAAGATAATAGTTCTTTTCTAGCTCCAAACGATTAAATGGCATAAATCTTACTATTTCATCTCAAAATATCCACACGTAAAATCTAACTGGATACTGTAAACTTTTTGTAGAATCAAATTGTTACTTCCTAAGTATTATCTTAGATACTCTATTAAAAAAAAAACACTACAGAATGAAATTTAATAAAACTATCATTATTGGTTTAATTTCCTGCATGCAGGTTGCCAATACACTAAGTGCTCAACAAGGATTGCCTTTTAAAACAAGGAAACAATTTGTAATGCCTTCTAATATCAGTAAAAATGAATATTTAGAAAATACAATCATTTTTAAATTGAAAGACCAATACAGAAATATTTCTTCTGTAAATGATGTAAATCATCCTCTTCTTAAAATGGTTTTTCAAGCAGTAGGTGTTAATGCCATAGCAAAGAAATTCCCTCATCATCAAGCTCCGGAAAAAAAGTTTAATGATTTAGGACAAGCTTTTGCCGATCTTTCATTAATTTATGAATTCAAATACAGTATTAACTATCCACTTGAAACTGTCATTAATCAATTATTAGCAATTGGTATCATGGAGTTTGCTGAACCTCACTACTGCTTTAAGCTCGAAAATTTTACACCAAACGATCCTAGTATTTCAAACCAAAACGGTTTTTTAACAAGAATACGTGCCTTCGCGGCATGGGATTTAGCATTAGGCGGATCTCAAGGAACTTCATCGGTTGTTATTGGTATTGTTGATTCTGGAACAGATATTAATCACCCCGACTTAGCTAGCCAATTTGCTCTTAATACCGCTGATCCTATAGACGGTGCAGATAATGACGGAGATGGTTATATTGATAACTATAGAGGATATGATTTAGCTGGTGCCGATTATAATAACATTGTAGGAGATAATAACCCCGATATTTTAGGAGCAAATAACGATCATGGTGCGCACGTATCAGGTGATGCATCGGCGGCTACCAATAACAATGTTGGTGTAGTAGGCGTTGGATTTAATTGCAAATTATTACCAATAAAATGTGCCGCTGATAACGATACAAGAGGGAGTGGTGGAGTTGGATATATTATTGCTGGTTATGAAGGAATAACTTATGCTGCCGATCATGGAGCAAAAATCATTAACTGCTCTTGGGGTGGAACAACAGGTGGCTCTTTTGGTCAAACGATTGTTGACTATGCCACTATCAATAAAAATTGTTTAGTGGTGGCGTCTGCCGGAAACTCCAATTTAAATGAACAAAACTATCCAGGTTCTTATAACTACGTGTTATCTGTTGCTGCTACAAATTCATCTAGTGATACCAAGGCAAGTTTTTCAACTTACCATTATGACGTTGACATCAGCACGCCAGGTAATAGCATTTACTCTACTACTTACAACAATTCATACGGCAGTATGAGTGGAACATCTATGGCATCACCAATTACAGCTGGTGGAGCTGGTTTAGTACAATCAAAATTTAACTATACGAATGCTTTGCAAATTGGGCAGCGATTAAAACAAACATCTGACAATCATTATACAACAGGACCAAATATCACTGGGTCTGGTAATCCAGCTAGTATTTATGCTAATAGATTAGGAAAAGGAAGAATGAATTTACAACGTGCATTAACAGATCCTGTTGGACCATCGGTTGTGTTTGCAAATCAACTGGTAAAAGATCATAATGATGATGCCTTTGTTATTGGAGATAGTTTATTTATAACTGGTGATTTTATTAATTACTTAGGACCTACATCTAATTTAACAGCAAGTATTTCTGTTGTAGTTGGTAATGCTTTTTTAACAACTATAGATAATACGACAACTTTAGGTGTGGTTAATACTTTATCAACGGCTCAAAATACCGCTGATCCTTTTAAATTTAAAATTAACCCTACTGCGCCATTAAATAGCTCAGTAACCTTTATGGTAACGCTATATGATGGAACCTATGTAGATAAGTATTTCTTTACAACTACTATTAATGTTGATTATATCAACATAGCTATCAATGATGTTGCTACAACCGTAACCAGTAAAGGGAAAATTGGATATAATCAAGAAGGTCAATTACAAGGTTTAGGTTTTACCTACTTTGGAAACAATTTATTGTATGAAGCAGGATTAATGATTGGGACTTCTAGTACAAGTGTTTCTGATGCATTTAGAGGTTCAACTGCTGGTGCTGCTGACGCCGATTTTCAAAGCAGCGTTCTAGTTAGCAGAACTGCTCCTGCCCTTGTTTCTGAATTTGATGCTCATGGACGATTTACAGATGCCTTGGCTACACCTGTTCAAGATTTATCTGTAGCTCATAGCGCCTATGCTTGGACAACTCCAGGCAATAGAAAATACGTTATTATGGAATATGTGATTAAAAACACTGGCACAACAACGTTATCAAATTTATTTGCTGGCATTGCCGCTGATTGGGATATTGATGCAACTACAGCGGGCCAAAATAAATCTGACTTTATACCTGCCGACAAATTAGGATATGTTTACTCTACTGCATCTGGCGGAAAATATGCAGGTATTAAAGTTTTAACGAACACCGCCCCTACAACCTGCTATCACATTGATAATGTTACCGGCGGAGGTGGAGGAATAGATGTGACTGATGCCACTGACTATTATGGAACAGGAGAAAAATACACCTCCTTATCTACCAATAGATTTATCGCTGGAGTTTCGGGAACCGTTACTACAGGTTCAGATATTATTGAAGTAGTAGGTACTGGACCATACTCTATCACGGCTGGGGACAGTGTTACCGTGGCTTTTGCATTAATTGCAGGTGATGATGTAACGGATATTACAAATAGTGGTGATAGTGCTCAAACGCATTATGGTGGGAATATCCCAACTACTTTGCAAGATAATCAAAGTATTAATAATAACATTTCGGTTTACCCAAATCCTGCAAGTCATGATATAAATTTTATGATTAAAGCTGATAAAGTAACTGATGTTACTATTACTATAGTAAACACGTTAGGACAAACTGTATTAAACGTATCACGTGACAATATAGCAAGTGGAAATAATCTGATAAAAATCGATACTAATGATTTACCAATAGGCACATATTTTTATCATGTAAAAACAGATGATAAAATAAGTTCAGGAAAAATAATCATTAATAAATAAAAAAAGCCTCTCAAAATTTGAGAGGCTTTTTTTTGATAAACTAGCAACATTTGGTCGAAGAGCAGTTGCAGCTACTTTTACTACAATTACAAGAGTCGCAGTTACAAGAACTATTGCAATTACAATTATTAGCTGTTGCGTTTGTTGTTTGACAGTTGTTTGTGTTACAAGAACATGATTGACTTTGATTTTCCATGATGTTTAAATTTTAAGGTTATACATTTATTGATTATAACCTATAGACGCTCACTTTAAAAAAGGACGCACATTAAGATTGACAACCGCAATCTTTTTTACATTCATGTTCCATAATATTTCCGTATTTATCAGATTGGATAGAGCAGCATTCATTAAACAAACTATGTAATTGCTGACGAGCTCTTTGAATGCGAGATTTAGCGCCCGAATAAGAAATACCTAATTTATCAGCGTATTCTTTTTGAGATAAAATTCCCATTTCTGTTTGTAAAATAGCTTCTTTATAATTATCCGGTAATTGGTCAATCATAGGTTTTAAGCATTTTACCAATTCGGCATTAAATACTTTTTCTTCTTCAAGCTCTATTAAATTATCTGATAAAGGAACTTTGTTTTTTTGTTTTCTAAAATAATCTAAAATACTATGACGAGTAATTTGATATACCCAAGAAGCTAGCTTATCCTTATCACTTAACGTATTCAACTTTAAATGAATTTTAATAAATACATCCTGCAAAATATCATTTGAGGCCTCTTTATCGCTCACGAGTTTGTTTATGAAGTTAAAGAGCTCCTTGTGAAAGGCTTTCCATATAGTTTCGGTAGTTGTTGTCATAAACCTAAAGACGCAGCATTAAAAAAAAGACGCAAAGAGAATTGCTCTCAATTAAAGGTAAGATAATTTTAAGATATAAGTTATTTAAGAAACATTTCGAATCATTGCTGGGTTAAAAGATTTTTCAATAAACCACTATTTTATAGAGTCTATTTTTTCAAGCACGGTATCAATTCTTTTATTTCTGGTTAATTGAATCCCTTTTTTGACAATCCTATAAGATACATATATAAATATAAGATGGAAAAAAAATGAACCAAATACATATCCTATGCTAAATGCGTCAAATGATGCCGAATTTACTACATTAATTACTAATGGAATTGCGGATAATAAAACCATCATTGCAAATAACCAACCTAAAACAATCATTACGATTCCCCAAAACTTTCTCATAGACTAAATTTAATAAAAAAGCCTCTCTAAAAAATTTAGAGAGGCCTTTCTTCAGGGTTAAACTTATTTTCTTTTTAAGATCCGCAAGCTTCGCAAGCATCTGGATTATCTAATGAACAAGATAATTGTGCTTGTTGCTCTTCGTAGCTTAATACGTGAGCTTGTCCGCGCTCTACTAATAATTGATCTTCGTTACCTAATACTGGTACAGATAAAGCTGCTTGATCTACTGTAAACTTAATAGCGTCTGCTGCTGCTTTTGTACGTAAGTAGTACATACCTGTTTTTAATCCTTTTTTCCAAGCATAGAAATGTGCTGAAGATAATTTAGCAAAGTTTGCATCTTGGATAAACAAGTTTAATGATTGAGATTGACAGATATACGCTCCACGGTCAGCCGCCATATCAATAATTGTACGTTGTTTAATTTCCCAAACTGTTTTGTAAATATCTTTAATGTTTTGAGGAATCTCAGGGATGTTTTGCACTGAACCATTAGCTGCAATGATTTTGTTTTTCAACGCATCATTCCACATACCTAATTTTACTAAGTCGCGTAATAAATGCTTGTTTACTACAGCAAACTCACCTGATAATACACGACGGCTATAAATGTTTGATGTATATGGTTCAAAACATTCGTTATTACCTAAAATTTGAGAAGTAGAAGCTGTTGGCATTGGCGCTAATAACAATGAGTTACGTACACCATGTTTTTTCACTTCTTCTTTTAATACATCCCATTCCCAACGTGGACTTGGAGTTACACCCCACATATCAAATTGCATAATGCCTTTTGATAATGGAGAACCTGGATAAGATTCGTAGTAACCATCTTTAATTGCTAAGTCTTTAGATGCAGTCATTGAAGCGTAATAAATCGTTTCAAAAATTTCTGCATTTAATTTTTTAGCTTCTTCGCTTTCAAATGGGAAACGCATTAAGATAAATGCATCTGCTAAGCCTTGCACACCTAACCCAATAGGGCGGTGACGCATGTTTGAATTGCGAGCCTCAGGAATTGGGTAGTAGTTACGGTCAATGACTTTATTTAAGTTTTTAGTGATGGTATAAGTTACATCAAATAATTTTTGGTGATCAAATGTTCCTTCTTTCTCATCCACAAAACGAGGTAATGCAATAGATGCTAAGTTACAAACTGCTACTTCATCAGGGCTAGTGTACTCAACAATCTCCGTACATAAGTTACTAGATTGAATAGTACCTAAATGAGATTGATTTGATTTTAAGTTACAAGCATCTTTGTATAACATGTATGGGTTACCAGTTTCGATTTGAGAATCGATAATTGCTGCCCATAATTCACGTGCTGGAATTTGTTTACGGAATTTTCCTTCTTCTTCGTATTTAGTATATAATGCTTCAAACTCTGCACCGTGAGATGTATATAATCCTGGGCACTCGTTAGGACACATTAAACTCCAAGTTCCTTCAGCCTCTACACGTTTCATGAATAAATCTGGAATCCATAATGCTGTAAATAAATCACGCGCACGCATTTCTTCTTTACCATGGTTTTTACGAATATCTAAAAACTCATAAATATCAGCATGCCAAGGCTCTAAATAAACTGCGATAGAACCTTTACGTTTTCCACCACCTTGATCAACGTAACGAGCTGTTTCGTTAAATACTTTTAACATTGGTAAAATACCATTTGATGTACCGTTAGTTCCTTTAATATAAGAACCAGTAGCACGTACTTTATGAATAGCTAAACCAATACCTCCAGCCGATTGAGAAATACGAGCACATTGTTTTAAAGTGTCATAAATTCCATCAATACTATCATCTTTTGCTTGTAATAAGAAACAAGAACTCATTTGTGGTTTTGGCGTACCAGCATTAAATAAAGTAGGAGTTGCATGTGTAAACCAACGCTCGCTCATTAAGTTATAAGTCTCAATAGCAGAAGCAATATCTTCTTTGTGTATACCAATTGATACACGCATTAACATGTGTTGAGGGCGCTCAGTAACTTTACCGTGAGTTCTTAATAAATAAGAACGCTCTAAAGTTTTAAAACCAAAATAATCGTAACCAAAATCTCTGTCGTAAATAATAGAAGAATCTAACAACTGTGCATTCTTCATTACAATTTCATAAACGTCATCGGCAATTAACGACGCTTTTTGATTTGTTTTTGGATCTACATAATTATATAATATCTCAATTGTTTTTGAGAATGATTTAATTGTGTTTTTGTGTAAGTTACTTACCGCAATACGAGATGCCAATAAAGCATAATCAGGATGCTTAGTAGTTAACGACGCCGCTGTTTCAGCAGCTAAGTTATCTAAATCAATTGTGTGAACGCCATCATACACACCATCAATTACTTTTTTTGCTACTTGAATAGGATCTACGTGGTTTGGATCTAAGCCGTAGCTAAGCTTTTGAACGCGTGCTGTGATTTTGTCAAACTTCACAGTCTCTTGAGTGCCATCTCTTTTTATTACAAACATTGCCTTTAGTTTTTAATTGGTTTTTACTTAGTTTTTGAGTATCGTTTTCGTTACAACAAGTTATAACTATAATCGTCTTTTTTTACTTTCGCCACCACTTGATATTAACAAAGTGACGGTTAATTATTTCTTTCCTTTATTTGCTAGGCCGCAAGCGACGTAACAAAAATTTAACATTTAATGAACGTGTTTCTGGAGGCTAGTATTCCCTTACAAGATTTACACCTTGTTCAATGATTTTCAATGAGATATCAAATAGGGAATTTAACCGATGAATTTTTTAACTAAAAATCTTCATCTAAATTAAACACGTTATTTTCTTCTTTATTGTTCATCACACCAGATTTTTGGTATTCAGCAACACGTTTTTCGAAGAAATTTGTTTTGCCTTGTAACGAAATCATCTCCATAAAATCAAATGGATTTGATGCGTTATAGAATTTATCGCAACCTAATGCTAATAATAATCTATCAGCGCAAAACTCAATATATTGACACATTAAGTCAGAGTTCATTCCAATTAAACGCACTGGAATAGCATCCGACACAAATTCTTTTTCAATTACTACAGCATCTGTAATAATTTTAGTTACTGTTTCTTTTGGTAATTTATTTTTTACGTGATCAGAATATAACATACACGCAAAATCACAGTGTAAGCCTTCGTCACGAGAAATTAACTCGTTACTAAAACTTAATCCTGGCATTAAACCACGTTTCTTTAACCAGAAAATTGAACAGAAAGAACCGGAAAAGAAAATTCCTTCAACCGCTGCAAAAGCAATTAAACGCTCCGCGAAGCTTCCGTTATTAATCCATGTTAAAGCCCAATCCGCTTTTTTACCTACACATGGCACTGTTTCAACCGCATGTAATAATTTATCCTTTTCAACTGGATCTTTAATATAAGTATCTATTAATAAAGAGTAAGTTTCAGAGTGAATGTTTTCCATCATTACTTGGAAACCATAAAAGAAACGAGCCTCAGGATATTGCACTTCATTTAAGAAGTTAATCGCTAAATTCTCATTAACAATACCATCACTTGCAGCAAAAAACGCTAAAACATGTTTCACAAAATGACGCTCGTTATCATTTAACTTATTATTCCAATCACTTACGTCATTAGATAAGTCAATTTCTTCGGCTGTCCAGAAACTTGCTTCTGATTTTTTATAATATTCCCAAATATCGTTGTGTTTGATTGGGAAAATAACAAAGCGGTCTTTGTTTTCTGCTAGTATCGGTTCATTCATAGTCTTTTCTTTATATATAAATCTCTTAACATTTTAAGAGAATAATTGTTGCATAGTTCGTTCTACAAATCTGATTAAAATTGATTGGATTTTTAGAAAATGAAATTAACATTACGGCTGTTTTTTTAACATTGAGAAATTAACATCAATCGTTAATAACTGGCTAATTTGCTTATGTATCAAGCAATTAAAGAAAATATAAAAAATAGTGAAAAAAAATTGTACGTTGTATTTATTTTTTTGTTAAGGGAGGTAAAAAAACACTCGTTTTAACATACTATCAGTGCCTGAAAAGCTTATAAACATTATGTTTTTGGAGATTTAGTCGGCGTGTTTTATCAAAATTTAATCGAGATTTTGATTTAATTAGTCTTGTAAAAAAATTAATTGATAAGAAATGCCTCCTAAATTTATAATTATTGAACGCATATACATTTAAATATGATAATTGATATATTCGTATAATTAAAATTAAACGATCATGAAACCAATTATTGATATTATAAATCAAGTAAGTGTGTTAGAGGATAAAATTGGTAACACTGAGGAATATGAAAGATGCTTCAATAGAATAAAACAATCTTTATTAGAATTGGGTTATAACTATTCTTGGCCTTTAAACGAACCCTACCGAGATACGCGTACAGATATTGACGCGACTATAATTGGCGAAACCAATGGCCATTTAACCATCACAAAAGTTATTAAACCCATCATTACAAAAGATTCTCAAATTTTACAACGTGGCGTTGTGGTAGTAGAAGCAAAATAACATATGATATGCAAACTATAAATTTTGGCATTGACCTAGGCACAACAAATTCACTAATAGCAAAATATACAGCAGCTGGAGTTGAAGTATTTAAAAATCCCATTGGATTTAAAGAAACCCTGCCAAGTTGTGTGGCATTTAGAGGCGACCGAATTATAATTGGCGATAAGGCAAGAGAATGGCTTTTAAAAGACCCATTAAATGTATTTGCTGGCTTTAAACGAAAAATGGGAACATCAGAATCCTATTTTTCGCAACAAAAAAACGAATTTTATACACCCATACAATTATCTGCATATATACTAACTGAGTTAAAAAACTTTATTCATACTCAAGAAAAACCAGATAGCATTGTTATTACCATTCCAGCAAGTTTTGATACAGTGCAAAGTAATGCAACTAAAAAAGCCGGTTATGAGGCCGGATTTAAAGAAGTGGTTTTGTTACAAGAACCAATTGCTGCTTCTTTGGCGTTTTTTAATAAGCAACTAGATGAAGAAACTAATGGCAAATGGTTGGTTTACGACTTAGGTGGAGGAACATTTGACGTCGCTTTAATTGGCATCAACAATGGAGAAATGCGCGTGATTGACCATCAAGGCGATAATTTTTTGGGAGGTTTAGATTTTGATCATTCCATTGTTATGGATATTGTGTTACCAAAACTGATTCAAAAAACAGGCAATACGGAACTAGAAACTGAATTAAATAAATTACAAGGTAAATACGAAAAACTTTATCACGTTTTATTATTAAAATCCGAAGAGGCAAAAAAAGAACTTAGTAATGTTGATGCTACTGAAATTGAACTAAGTTTTGATTTTGATGATAGTGGCGACGAAAAAGATTACTACATATTAATCAGTAAACAAGAACTCAATAATTGCTTAAAAGACAGAGTTCAAGCAACCATTGATATGATTACAAAAGTTGTAGAAAGAAACCATATTCCTCTTTCTGAACTACAACAAATTATTATGATTGGCGGCAGTACGTTTATTCCTTATGTAAGAGAAAGCATTGCCACACAAACCGGATTAAAAGTTAATTGCAGTGTAGATCCAACAACGGCTGTTGCCATAGGCGCCGCTTACTACGCAGGAAATAAACCTACTTCTATTCAAACAACTGCAAACGATACTCAAAATCCTTTACCAGCAGATGTTTCCATACAAGTATCTTATAATAAAACTACAAAAGACACCGAAGAATACATTACTGCACAAGTTACCGACTGTCCTGAAAATTGTTTTTACAGAATTACCAGAACCGATGGCGGATTTGACACAGGCTTAAAAGCATTAAAAGCAAAATTTGGTGAATTTGTGACACTAAATAAAAATTGTGCTAATGAATTTGTCATAAAGATTACCGATAGCAAACAGCAAGAACTACAAATCAATAATAAATCTATTTTAATAACACATGGTTTATTTAATTTATTTGGTCAGCCTTTACCCGAAGATATATCGATAGAGATTGATGATATAGATAATAACACCACTAAGTGCCAACCCATTTTTGAAAGAAATAGTATTTTACCATTAGTAAAAACGATTTACCGAGAAGTTAGTAAAACAATAAAAAAAACGAGTGATGAACGTTTAATCATTAACGTTTTAGAAGGAAATAGTAAAGCTCATCCTAACACAAACCAAACGATAGGTGTTATTGAAATAACTGCAAACTTGCTACAAGGAGATCTTATAAAAGGAAGTGACGTTGAAATTAAAATTGAAATGAGCGAAAGCAGAGACGTCAGTGTAAAAGTAAATCTCTTATTATTTAACCAACAGTTTAGTAATGTGTTTAGTCCTAGCGAAAAACATGTTAGTATTTCTAAACTACGCGATGAGATTAAAGAAATAAAAAACATATTAAATATTGAAGTATCAAAAGCGGCAAGTAGCGAAGATTACGAAAAAGCCGCGGAACTAAATGATAAATCAGAAAAGCTTCAAGTATTATATGAAAAAGTAATGCAACTTCGCGAAAACGATATTAGCGATTTGAAATACCAATTAGAAGAACAAAAAAGAAAATTAGCTCAAGACATTTATGGGTCAGAAACAAATCCAAAAATGATTGAAACCAAAGAAGAATATTATGGTTGGAGGGGCACATTAGTATATTGGCTTGAAACACATGATGATATTCCTGCAAATTACAGAAAAGAATACGACGAATTAAAATCTCGTGAAATACAAGCGTTTACTTCTAATAGCTACTTTCAAATAGATAGTTTACAAAAATCTCAAATGAGATTGGTAATGAAAGTGATATTAAATACACCAACCTTACTTAGTATGTTTTTTGTATCATACGCCGGTAAAAGCGAAAGTGATTACACTGATTACAATGCAGCAAAAGTTGCAATTAAAAATGGGGAAAAAGCATTAGAGCGTAAAAATTACGAAGAACTAAAAGGCTGCTTTTTACAATTATTAAATCTTGCAAACCACATTGTTTCTTTTGATAAAATTTCAGGAACAGGATTAGGATAAGATGAGCTACCAATCACCTTTAAATATTGTAAAAGGCTTAACCGCTGATGAAAACATCGAAATTAATGATGCTAATTTAATTCGTTTACGAAAAAAATTATTAGCTGAACTCAATTTAAGTGGTGCAACAACTATTGAGATTAATAAAAAATCGTTTAGTAGAGATGAAATTATTAAATCGATTGACGTTTTACTAAATAATCCCGACCTACAAATTCATGAGTTTATTTACAACAACCCTACTATATTAAACTATTTAGAGGATGATACGATAAATTTACAATCTATTGAATTTGTTACGCTTTCAATTCCCGAAAACATACGTCATCAATTTGGGTTAATTGTTTATGAACGGATAATCATTCAGTTTAAAAAGGCCATGAGCACACGCGTTTTTGCTCATGCCGATGCAAGCTTGGCAATGATGAAAGCATTACCGGCAGATGCACAAGAACTTTGCTATGAAGAGGTTCACCGTTCACTATCTACATTAAGTAATTATTTAGTAGAGATTCAACATACAGTAAATCTTCATCACAAAAATGATTTAACCTTTTTAACCTACACTTCTTTTGCGATTTTATTAAATAATTTACCCGAGGATTTTAACGACATCAAATATGACATCGTAAATAATATCATCAATTTATTGGTAGCCTATCATAAATTAAAAAAATATGATAAAGAATTTGCACTATCTATAAGCAGAGTTCTTGTGAAGATTAATTGCGACGATGACCAGAAAAATTTAATTAAAAACAACCATCGATTTTTTATTGACACGGTTGATAACAGTTCGGGCTCTGGCATTAGTTACATAAGATATGTTGGAATTGGAATATTTGTATTGATAAACCTTTTGAGAATGTGCAACAGCAATAGTAACAGTTCTCGAAACTATCAATTTACTTCGCAAAACGATAATAATATTCTAAATATCATCGAACAGCAAAATAATAAATACAATGATGTTAATTCTACTCTTAAAAATTATAAAAACGAAGTTTACAGCACTTCGCTTTCATTAGCGTCGGGCAAAGATAACATACTTAAACTGATGTTTGATTCGGCTCACCCCGTAACTGGTTATTGTCCGTTTAAAAACAACGCATTTTATACAAGAGCACAAGACTTTACTGATTGGGATAAAACCATTAATATAGAAAATCAAACAAAATACGATGTGATTGTTTTTGCTTTCGATTCTATCAAATCTAAATTAATAAGCATATATATAGCAAAACAAAAATCTTCAGAAATAAGATATCAAAATAACACACATTTCATGTTTTATTTTGGGAACCATCTAATGCAGCCAAACTCCATTTCTTCAAATCAAAATTTCAAACTCAATGAACTTTTTTTTGAATCGGCTCCAAAAACAACCGACTTCTTAAATTCAAATTATCTTATTACCACTATAAAAACATCAAACACTAAAAAAATAAATACTTTAAAATTAGACTCTCTGTTTTTAGCCGAAGCCAAAGAGGAATATGTTTATAAGAAATTCATTCTCAAAAAAACAGATAATTAAAACTTTTTGCTAAAAAGTCTGCAATTTTAAAAAATAGTACTTTTTATAAGCTTAAAAGGCTCTTTTATTAGAGAAAAACATTGTAATAATTAAAATTTTACTATTTTTGTTATCTAAATTTTTTAAAAAAGAACGATGATTGATTTAACAGGAATTATTGCCATTAGCGGACAACCAGGATTATATAAAGTGGTTGCTCAATCTAAAAACGGAATTATTGTAGAAGGATTAGCTGATAAAAAACGTACTTCTATTAGCTCTACAGCTAAAGTAAGTTCATTAGAAGACATTAGCATGTTTACTACTGGCGAAGATAAACCAGTGGCAGAAATCATGAAAGCTATTTTTGATAAAGAAAAAGGTGGAGCTTGTATTGATGCAAAAGCTGACGATAAAACAGTTGTTGCTTATTTTGCTGCGGTTTTACCTGATTACGATAAAGAGCGTGTTTACACAAGTAATATGCGTAAATTATTTACTTGGTATAATGCTTTACAAACTTCTGGTAACTTAAAAGTGAAAGAAGCAGAAACTAAAGAAGAATCAGCTGAAAAGAAAATTGTAAAAGCAGCTACTGAGAAAAAAGCAGCAGCTAAAAAAACTGCTACTAAAGATACTACTAAAACAAAAACAAGCACAGGCGTTAAAAAAACAGCTGGTGTTAGAAAAACAGGTGTAGCTTAATTAGCTTAATTAGCTTAATTATATTTATTGAAAGCCCTTTCGAAAGAGAGGGCTTTTTTATTTTTATTATGTTTTAGGCGTGTCGACGCAAAGAGGCAGCGCCGTCGGGCTGACCCGCTGCAATCTTTTGCAAGAGACAGGCAAAAGGATTTTCGCTCGCATCCCTCACGCTGGACTTGCAGGAATATCGAAGTGTAAACGCCCAATTTTGCCGTATAGCTGCGTGAGGGATTGAAGTGAAAAGCCCACAGCCATGAGGCACGAATGGCGAGGACTTGTAACGAAAAGCCCGACCCTGCTGCCTTTTCGCGGGGACACGCCCAAATATATATTATCAATTGGCAAATTATTAATAAACACTTACCTTCAATGCATAAAACAAACATTATGGAACGCCATTATATTTCAAAAGATTTTAGAGTAAGCAACTGGGAAAGGTTAGAACCTTTTTTTGAAGAATTAAAAAATAGAAAAATTAATTCGGTGGCCGAATTAAAACAATGGATGAAAGATCACAGCGAATTAGAAGCTGTGCTAAACGAAGATGGAGCTTGGCGTTATATTAAAATGACTTGCAATACTCAAAACGAAGAATTGCAAGAATCGTTTAATTATTTCGTCACAGAAATTGAACCACATATTTCTCCATATAGCAATGATTTAAATAAAAAATTAATTGATTGTCCTTTTATTGATGAGCTAGAAAAAGACACTTACTTTGTTTATGTACGTGGCGTTAAAAAAAGTATTGAGCTATACCGTGAGGAAAATATTGAATTGCAAACAGAATTGCGTCAGAAAGAACAAGAGTATGGAAATATTTCAGCCGCGCAAACAATCACCTATAATAAAGAAGAAATTACTTTACAAAAAGCCGCAACTTATTTTAAAAGTAATGATAGAGAACTACGCGAAAGCATCTATCATCAAATACAAGCACGTAGAGCTGAAGATGAAACAGAATTAAATAAATTATATGATGAATTAATTGCCTTACGTCACCAAGTTGCTTTAAACACAGGATTTAAAAACTACAGAGATTACAAACATGAAGAGTTAGGTCGTTTTGATTATAGTGTACAAGACTGTTATAACTTTCAAGATGCGATACAACAACATATTGTTCCATTAGTGAAACAAAATGAGCAAGCTCGCAAAGATGCTTTGAAATTAGATATTTACAGACCTTGGGATAAAGAGGTGGATGCAGAAGGCAAAGAACCTTTAAAACCATTTACAACAGGCGCTGATTTAGCAGAAAAAACCATTGCTTGTTTTAATACCATCGACCCATATTTTGCAGAGTGCATTACTACCATGCAAGACATGAAACGTTTAGATTTAGAATCACGTATTGGCAAAGCGCCAGGTGGTTACAATTATCCGTTGATGGAAACTGATGTGCCTTTTATTTTTATGAATGCTGTTGGCTTACATCGCGATATGGTAACGATGGTGCACGAAGGCGGACACGCCGTACATGCCTTTTTAGCAGCGGATTTAGAATTAACTGAATTTAAAAGTACACCAAGCGAAGTAGCAGAGTTAGCCAGTATGAGCATGGAATTAATTAGTATGGAACATTGGGAACCTTTCTTTCCAAATCCAGAAGATTATAAACGTGCGAAGAAAGAACAATTAAATGATGTATTAAAAGGTTTACCTTGGATTGCTTCCATTGATAAATTTCAACATTGGATTTATACCAACCCAAAACATAAATTAGAAGAACGTTATGCCTATTGGATGCAAATTAGTAAAGACTTTGGAACTGGTGTGGTTGATTATACTGGATTAGAAAATAATTTACAACGTTCATGGCAAGCGCAATTACATTTATATGAAGTGCCATTTTATTATATTGAATATGGCATGGCGCAATTAGGTGCTATTGCGATGTGGCGCAGCTACAAACAAAATCCAAAACTAGCTTTAGCTAATTATAAAAAAGCATTGTCTTTAGGATATTTAAAAACAATTCCTGAATTGTACGAAGCAGCAGGAATTAAATTTGATTTCTCTCCTGCTTATGTAAAAGAGTTGGCTGACTTTGTGAGAAGTGAGTATGAGAAGTTATGAGAATAATTTGAATTAAAAAGATTTGGACGTGACCCTGCTGGTCGGGCTGTCCGCTTCAATCTTTTACTCCTCACGCTAAGGCGTGATACGTAAAAGGATTTACGCTTACATCCCTCACGCGAAAAACCATTAAACCACTTTATTTAATTTTTAAGAAATAAAAAAGCCATCTACTAAATAATAGATGGCTTTTCTTAAATTTATAGAAAATCTATTTCCCTTCTCTTTCCTTATCTAAATACGAATGCACTACTTCAATAGCATTGTCAATCACATCGCTTAAAGCTACAATGAAAGAACCAGGTTTTGCTATACTGAATGCATGATTTAAGGCTTCAATTTCTTTAGGTACATATTCGTAAGAAGTCATTGGGCTTACTTGTTGAATTCCTTCTACTAATAATTTTACAATTTCTTCTGCTTGACGGCCACGTAAAAATTTATCCTGACGGATAATAATATGATCAAACATCTCGGCAGAGATTCGTCCCATATCTCTAATATCATCGTCACGTCTATCACCCGTACCTGTAATGATACCTATTTTAGAAGTGGACTCAATCGTTGATAAAAATTCTTTAATACCTCTAAAGCCATCAGCGTTATGCGCAAAGTCAATCATGACTTTGTATTCTTTGAAATCAAAAATATTCATACGTCCAGGTGTTTGCGCTGCCGAAGGAATAAAAGTTTCTAAGCTAGTTGCAATATCTTCCGTAGCAAAACCATATACGTAAGTTGCCAACGTTGCGGCTAATACATTTTGAATCATAAAAGACACTCGTCCACCAAATGTTAAAGGCACACTCGTTACTTTTTGAACTCTAAATTTCCAATCTCCTTTTTTAATGGTGATGAATCCATTTTCGTAAATAGCAGCAATACCACCTTTTTTGCAATGTTCAATAATCACTGGATTATTTTCGTTCATACTAAAGTATGCTACATTACAGCTCACTTCTTTAGAAATTCCCGCACAGTATTCGTTATCGGCATTCAATACAACATAACCGTCACGTTTTACACTTTCAGCTACAACACCTTTAACACGTGCCATGTCTTTTAGTGTATTGATATCCGAAAGTCCCATGTGATCTTCTTGAATGTTTGTAACAACTGCCACATCACATCTACTGAATCCTAAACCCGAACGTAAAATACCGCCACGTGCTGTTTCTAAAACAGCAAACTCAACCGTAGGATCTTTTAAAATAAACTCGGCACTTACAGGTCCTGTTGTATCTCCTTTAGTTAACATGGAGTTACCAACGTAAATACCATCACTGGTTGTAAAACCAACTTTGAACCCGTTGTTTTTGACGATGTGAGAAATTAAACGAGTTGTGGTTGTTTTACCATTTGTTCCTGTAATTGCAATAATAGGAATACGACATGATTTACCAGTTGGATATAACATATCAATTACTGGCGCTGCTACATTACGAGGCAAGCCTTTTGCTGGCGCTAAATGCATTCGGAAACCTGGAGCGGCATTCACTTCTAAAACCACGCCTCCTGTTATTTCTAAAGGCTCACTTAAATTAGAAGCCATGATGTCAATACCACAAATATCTAATCCAATGATACGTGAAATACGTTCGCAAATAAAAATGTTATGAGGATGCACAATATCAGTCACATCTGTAGAAGTCCCACCAGTGCTTAAATTAGCAGTGCCTTTTAAATAACAATGTTCATCTTTCTTTAAAACTGTCTCTAAATTATACTCTTTCTTAGCTAACTGTTCTAATGTTTCTCTGTCGATAGAAATTTCGGTTAACACATTTTCATGTCCGTAGCCACGACGAGGATCTAAGTTTTCTTTATCAATTAATTGTTGTATCGTTGATTTTCCATCACCAATCACATGAGCCGGTTCACGTAAAGCAGCTGCAATAAAACGGTTGTTAATCACTAGTACTCTAAAATCATATCCTGTAATAAATTTTTCAATAATGATTTTACGAGAATATTTTTTAGCATGGGCAAAAGCCTCAACGGCTTCTTCCATGGTTTTTACATTGATAGAAGCCCCTTTACCATGATTACCGTCTAAAGGTTTAAATACTAGAGGAAATCCCACACTTTTCACTGCATCTTCTAAATCATCAGGATTTGAAATACAAACACCTTTTGCTACTGGAATAGCTGCATCCTTCAGCATGCGTTTGGTTTCATCTTTATTACTTGCTAAATCCACTGCAATAGAACTTGTTCTATCTGTCATAGTAGCTCTGAAACGCACTTGATTTTTTCCGTAACCTAATTGAACTAAGGATTCCGAATTAATACGGATAAAAGGAATATCTCTTGCAATCGCTTCATCAACAATAGAACCTGTGCTTGGTCCAAAACGCACATTCTCACGTAACTCACGCATATGGCGAATTTCCGCATCTATATCATACGCTTCTCCTTTAATTAAATGTTCCGCAATTTTAACAGCCGTTTTTGCCGCATACAATCCAACTGCTTCTTCCATATAATTAAATACCACATTATATATCCCTTTAGCACCTGTCCCTCTGGTTCGTCCATAACCACATTCCATCCCAGCTAGAGTTTGTAATTCTAAAGCAATATGTTCAATCACGTGACCCATCCAAGTACCTTCTTTAATACGAGAAAACAAGCCGCCTTCTTTACCTTCCGAACAACGGTGCTGCATTAAACTTGGCATTAAAGCCTCTAAACGTGCTCCAAAGCCATCAATTTTATTTGTTGGAAGTTCTTCTAATTCTTCCAAATCCAATTTCATCACAATTAATTTTTTTCTTTTGATTGACCAATAGTTTGGTCCACGCATGACTTTAGTTTCAATGATTTTCATATACAGTGCAATTAATTGTGAATAAGTATGTCTTTTGACTAATATAAGCCTAGTTTTTTATATAAACTATTTATTGTTCAAAATAATGGTATAAACTATCCATTAATTCAATTAATTATCGCTCTTTTTACAATAGTTTTACATGAAATAAAGTATATGAATCCAAAAGGAAAATTAGTCATCATTGGTGGCTCAGTAGATAGAGGTAGTTTTTCGGAAAGTGAAACCGACTTAAAGAGAAGTTTAAAGTTTTTTGAAAAAGGAATTTTAAAACGAATCACTACTGAATCGGTTAAAAATAGTGAATCACGTATTGAAATTATCACTACTGCATCGAGCATTCCTGAAGAGGTTGGAGAAGAATATGTAAAAGCATTTGCCCAGTTACAAGTTTCTAATGTTGGTGTTTTAAATATTAAAACTCGTGAAGAGGCAAACTCTGAAGAATACCTAGAACGTTTACGTAACGCTAATGTGGTGATGTTTACGGGAGGTGACCAATTACGTTTAACGGCTATTTTTGGCGGAACCACTTTTCATCATTTACTATTAGATAAATATCAGAACGAAGATTTTTTAATTTCAGGGACTTCGGCTGGAGCTGCGGCAAGTTCAAATAATATGATATACCAAGGTAGCAGTAGCGAAGCCTTACATAAAGGTGAAGTGAAAATTACTGGTGGCTTAGGATTTATTAATAACGTGATTATTGATACCCACTTTGTGCAACGCGGTCGCATTGGTCGTTTGTTATATGCTTGCGCAAGTAACCCAATTAATTTAGGCGTTGGTTTAGGTGAAGATGCTGGATTATTAATTACTGACGGCACAAATATGGAAGCTGTTGGATCTGGTTTAATTATGCTAGTGGATGCCACTCAAATGCGTCACACAAGTATGAGTGATGTGGAAATGGGAGCGCCTGTATCTATTGATAATTTAATTGTACACGTGATGGCATTAGGAGATCATTATGATTTAAAAAACAAAAAATTAACGATTCATAAACCAAGTGATTTTGCCATTTAAAAGTAAAATCTAATTTATATATCTAACTAAAAAAGGCTATCAAATCTGGTAGCCTTTTTTTATAAATGTTTAAGTTGAGTTTATTTATAAATACCAATAAATATATCTTCGTTTTGTTTTTTACTAGCGCGATACATTCCATCTGAATTAAAAGGAAGTACTATATTTCCTTTTGCATCTAAAGCAATTAAACCGCCTTCGCCGCCAATCTTTACGAGCTTATCCATCACTACAATTTCACAAGCTTCTTTCAACGATAAATTTTTGTATTCCATTAAACAAGAAATATCATAAGCCACTACAGAGCGAATAAACAATTCACCATGACCAGTACAAGAAATAGCACAAGTGTTATTGTTAGCATAAGTACCCGCACCAATAATAGAACTATCACCTACTCTACCAAATTTTTTATTTGTCATGCCGCCTGTTGATGTACCTGCTGCTAAATTACCATGTAAATCTAATGCTACACAACCAACCGTTCCAAATTTCTTTTCACCGTGTTCTTCCCGATAGCTATCGGGATTATCTTCTGTATGATCTAGAATCATACTATTAGATTGTTTAGCTTGTTGTAGTTGATCGTAACGCAGTTGAACAAAAAAGTATTCTTCGTTTTCAAATGGTGCGTTTACATTTTTAGCAAAATCCATTGCGCCATTACCGGTCAGCAAAACGTGTTCCGATTTTTCCATCACCGCTCTTGCTAAAGAAATAGGATTTTTAACGCCTTGCACACCTGCAATTGCGCCAGCCATTAAATCTTTGCCATTCATAATAGAGGCATCCATTTCATGAGTGCCAGTATTTGTAAATACAGCACCTTTTCCAGCATTAAACAATGGATTGTTTTCTAATTGAATAATAGCAGATTCAACAGCATCAAAAGCAGATCCTCCACTTTTTAAAATACTTTCTCCTGCCTCAATAGCATCTTGCAAGCCTGTTTTGTAAGCTAATTCTTTTTCGGGAGTCATGGTACTTTGTAAAATAGTACCTGCTCCGCCGTGTATTGCTAGTGCATAATTGTGCATGTAATTTAGTTTAGAAAAATAAATGTAATGAAAAAATGGAATAATCGCTTAAATATTTATAAGAACAAAAAATATAGATATGAGATTGCTTCGCTACGCTCGCAATGACGAGACACTAAAAATCATCTTCGTCGTCCTCTTTCTTTTTAGGTTGAAGAGGTTTATTGGCTTTAGGCTTTTCTTCGCCTACTTGAATTTGAAAATTTTGATTTGCTTTTTGAGTTTCTTTAACCTTAATGCTATCTTTCTTAAAGAAGCCAAATTCTTCTTTCAATAATTGTTTCAAATTTTGTTTCTCTTGTTTAATATCTTCTCTAATTTTTTCTTTAGCACCTTTTCTATCGTATTTTATCGTAGGATTATCAATTGGGCCTGTCATTACAATAAATACTGAACGTCTATTTTCTGGGTCGTTTTCAACTAAAGATAATTCTTCATCAAAGTCTTTATTTTTTCTTGGTTTCTTCGCTAATATTTCACTTAACAATAATTGAATATGATAATCAATGATGTTATCAAAAGTATGTTTACCCCATAACTCCATATTGATAGCGTTTGATTTAATAGAAGTTCTAGGAATAGTAATCACTCGGTTTTTAATTTCAACGGCACTTTGTAAAGTTGAAAATTTAATATGTCTTAATTCATTCACATCAATGTATTTTGCTAAACTCTCCAATGGTTTAAAGCCAATTAATTCGCCTCGTTCAATTAAAATACTACTCGTGACATTAATACTATTTAAATCAACATTTAATTTTTTATCCCAAGTTCCAGCAAAATCAACATTAGCAGTTACAAAACCTTTTAAGTTGTCATCTTTAATCGTTGTTTGCCCGAAATTATTTAATTGAGTGAATAGTTTTTGAATATTTAATTTACTTAAATCACAATCAGCCGAAACTTTAAAGCTTTCGCCGCTAGCGTCAGCAAAAGCATTTAATTTTACTTCTCCATCGGTTGCGTTTAACGCCACATCTTTTAAAGCAATCTTTTGGTTTTTAAGTAGCATATTGCCTTTGATATTATCTGCTACAAATTTAGAGAAGGTTAAATGCTGCACATTAACAGACACATTAAAATCTAAATTAGCTGGAATATTGATAGATGAATTTTCGCTTGATTTTCCAGCGCCAAATAAAAAATCTTCTAATTCTATTTTGTTACTTGTAACTTGAGCAACCACAGTCAATGGTTCTTTCGGATCAAATAAATAACTCAAAAAATTCGGCAGTTCACCTACTAACATCACATCCGAATTTCCTCTAATTATTTTTAAATTATAGACGTTTAAATGACGATTATTTAATTCTAACTTGCCTTCAGGAATATTAATATGTTTATCAGTTTGTTTGAATGTCGCTTTTAAATCAGTAATTACGGCATTTCCGTTTGCTTTAATACTTGGACTATAAGCATTGGATTTCATTTCACTAATTAATCCTTCAATTTCTGCATTTACATTTACAGCGCCACTTAAATTCTCTAAGGTATCAATTGGATAAAACGCAATCAGTTCTTCTAATTTAGTATTTGCCGCTAATTTTAATTTCAAATATGGGTCTTTGAAATTAGTTAACTCCATATCGCCCGTAAACGTATTACTATTTAAATTAGCTGAAATATTTTTAAGTGTAAGATTACTTCGATTTTCATTGACCGTAATATTGCCAAGTAAATTCACATGAGTTAGGGTTGTATTTTTTTCTTTATAAGTAATCGTTGCTTTTTTAATACCAAAATCAGATTTCAAAATAAATGCTTGTCCATTTTTGTAATGACATTCGCCGGATGCATAAAACTCTCCGTCACTTTCGTAATCATGTATTTGATTTTGAAACTTCTCCGGCAATAAAGATAAAGTAGATGCTATGTCTAAGTTTTTTCCATTAAAATTAATATCTAAAGACTGAAGGCTATCTTTAATGACAAAGGAACCGTTACTAACTAATTGTGTATAATTAATAGATGTTTCTGATTTCCTAATCGTATAAGTAGAACCCGTTACATCAAATTCGATGTCGAACTTTACATTTTTATTTTGAACATACTTTATCTTCTCTACCTGAAATAAATTAACGTATGCGCCTCCATCTGATATTAAGGTGTAATTATCTTCATTGAATTTACCTTTAAAATTCAACTCCTTAACCGAAGTATTTAATTTAATTTTATGCTTACTATCTTTAAGTGAAACGTCAACATTCTTTAAACTAATTTTCTCTAATGCAAACTTCAAACTATCACTTCCAGTGCTAGCACTATCTGATTTCCATACAAAGTAATTAGCGTTTCCTTTTTTGTCAACTTTTAAGTGACATTGGGCATTTTCAAGTTCAATTTTTTTGATGGTATAGTTCTTATTAAATAAATCTTTAATATTAAACGCTAATGATAGCCGCTTTGCATAAAGCAAAGTATCTTCAGATTTAAACTCTTTAGCATCCATAGCTGTGAGTTCTTTAAACTCAAGAGCACAATCAGGAAAAGACTTAATAATGGTTAGGTCGATATTTTTTGGATCAATACGAACTTCGGTTTTTAAATGTTTGTTTAATTCTTTGATAATGAGATTAACCACTTCTTCTTCATATATAAACACTAAAGAAACGCTAATACCGATGATGGCAACTATAGAAACAACCAACGTGATTATAAAACGTTTTAAAAATCTCCAAAAGCTTTTTTTCTTTTCTGGAATAGGTTGTTCGATATTTGTTTGACTTGTTTCGATAGCCTAAATTTCCGTTTTATTGCTTGTTAATTTTTGCCAAATCATAGCATAGTATAAACAATAGGTTATTAATAATTAATGGTATAACGAAGCTAGATGAGATAAAGTACAAGTAATTTTATATGGCAATATTAAAATCATGGAATTCGATTATTTTAGCTGGATTATATTACCCATTCTTATCTTTATTTCAAGATTAGGTGATGTAACGATGGCAACACTTCGCCATATTTTCATTTCCAAAGGTTTTAAAAAAATAGTTCCTATTCTAGGTTTTTTCGAAGTATTAATTTGGTTGGTGGCCATGAGACAAGTATTTAGCCATTTAGATAATGTGGCATGTTTTATTGCTTGGGCTGCAGGATTTAGTGCAGGAACCTATTTAGGAATGTACATTGAGGAGCGATTAGCGATGGGAGCTCAAATTATTAGAATTATTAGTAATGAGGACGTTTCCTTGCTAACCGAAGCATTAAAAAACAGACATCAAGGAATTACCATTGTTGATGGGCAAGGAGCAATGGGACCCGTAAAATTGATTTTCACGATTGTTAAACGAACAGATAAAGCGGAAGTCATTGCTTTAATAAACACTCTTACGCCAAATGCCTTTTATTCAATTGAAGATGTAAAGGGCTCTGAACATGGTGTATTTACAGATGATGGAAAAACCTCAGCAGTAGGCAGGCTGTTTACAATAAGAAAAGGGAAGTAGAACTATTTCCAAAACAACATTTTAGCGCCTAACAAAATAATGATGGCACCAAATATTTGCTTCACTGTTTTTTGATCTAGGGAAATAGAAAGTTTACTGCCAAAATAACTTCCGAATACAAACGTAGAACAAATAATTAAAGCGGTTTTGTAATCAACATAACCTTGTTTATGGTAGTTCATAACTCCTAATATTCCTATTGGTAATAAAAACATAAATAAGGTTGTGCCCTGAGCTTGATGTTGTGTAAAACCTAAAAAATAAACAAGTACGGGAACAATGATAATTCCACCTCCAATTCCAACCATGCCACTTAAAAAACCAGCTGCTAAGCCAACAGCCAATAAAATCAATAGAATTTGTAACGTCATTGGTTTTTTATTTTCCATTTGTTTCTAAAAATCGGTCGTTAAAGATAAATAAGTCATCCCTTTTTGGATTTTTTTATCATCAACCCCCCAAGCAAAATCTAAACGAATAAAATATCCTAGTAAACGAGAACGTAATCCAAATCCATAACCTCCAACAATTGGTTCTTTTTGATTATAAATTGTTAATGTTACAGGATTACCGGGAAATACATTTTTATTCAAAACATTTTCTTCACTGTAAGGATTAACATCATACCAAGCCATTCCTATGTCTCCAAATCCTATAACTTGAAAATTTTGAATAAAATCGGAACGAATTGGTCTATTCAATAAATACCTAAATAATGGCAAACGTATTTCACTATTCCAAACTACAAAATTATTTCCGTTGCGAGTGTTTTGTTTGAAACCTCTTAAATTAGTAGCCAGAGTTTGAAACTGATATTGTTCTGGTTTCACAATATTAATGGCATTATCAAACTGAGGATTTAACCAATTATCAACGCCTCCTAAATAATAAATCAATCTATCCTTGCCCCATGATGTTGCTCCTGCTACTCTATTTGCCCATATTAAATCACGATGTATTTTTTTATAGTTCCGAAAATCAAACCCAAAAGTCAATAAATCTCTTCTTTCTTCTTTCACTAATCTCCAATACTCCGCCCACATTTTAAAACGAGTACCATTAAACAAATTCAAACCTCTTTTTCTTGTATTATCAAAAATATATTCTGCCTTTGCGCCACCATAATTGTCATATGAATTTGGAATAGGCAAACTCTCGTCGCTCACCGACGCAAAAACAGTTCTATCATTACGATACATAAATGATAACTTAGTGGCGGACACCTCACTAAATGGAATTTTCCATGTGTAACGTGCATCGTGAGTTTGTATTTTAGTTAGGCCAGCGTATCCATTTACTTTTAAAAACGATTGGCGATGTAACACTAATTGCCTATCAACTTTTCTAATTCTATTTTCCCAACTTAATAAATATTCATTATCAAGAGTTCCAGAAATTCGAAATCCAGCTACTATGCGCTTATCTTCGAACAAATCACTTAATCCGACTTTAAACAAAACATTTAATCCTGGATTTAAATAAACAGGACTTCCTCCACCAGCAAAACGCTGATAATTTGTGCCTAAGAAAGAGTTGTCTAATTGCGAAACAACTTGATCGGTTCTAAAACTCGTATAATAATTTTGTTGTATTGGAAATTTTAATTCACCCGTAGAAATTACTTTTTCTTGATATTTCTTAACTAAAGGAGAAGGATAATCACTTCCTATAGGCCTTCTTTCTTCAGCTTCTTTTCTTTCGTTATCAGGTTGAATTTGATAATTTTCGAAATCAATACCGTCACTTTTTTGAGCTGTAGTATCTGTTTTTTTAGGTCCAAGATCTTCGTCTCGTCTTATTGGATTTGTGATGATAATTTTATCTGGATCTGCTAAATTTGTTCGAGGCACTGATTTAAACCACGTTTTACTTAAAACCACTTGTTTAACACCTTCTGATGGGACCAAAGACGATACCATTAATTTTTCTTTAAAATTATCAACGATTATTTCTGCGCATTTCGTATATCGAGCGTTAATGTGGTGCTCTTGAATGTTTTTTTGATAATTTGTAATAGCTCTTGAATTATAAAAATATCTATAATGCTCAGTTGTATCAATAAAAGAGATGGAACTATCTACAACTCCAATATAACGATTATAAATTCCGTTTGCTTCACCTAAATAAGCAATAACACCTTTACTATACTCCTGTGGACTGGTTTCATTTATATCTGGAGAATTAGTAACGCGGTATAATGCATTGGATTTGGTTGTCGCGTTGTAATAAAAAATATCATTATTTTTAGAAAACTTTAAATACAATTTAGCATCTTCATTTGCTTTAATTGTATCGTGTGTTCGATTAGATTCAAATAAAATTCCTTTTGAATTATCTACAAAAACAGGATTATTATCATCCCACGAATCATTTGTAATTTGCTCAACACCACCAGAATTTAAAGTGAAAATAAAAATATCTGATTGTCCTTTTCCTTTTTTGATAGCACTCATTACTATGCGCTTTCCATCTTGAGAAAAAGCATAGGAATTTACTTTTTCGAAGCCAGTCACATTACGTTTATTCGTTTCTTTTGTTTCAACATCATAAGTATGCAGTTTTAAAACATTTTTACGTTCGTAAATCATAGCCACCACTGTATTATTTGGATGCCAAGCAATTAATGGATAAGTATTATCTTCTAAACGCTCTAATTTTGGATTTAACTTAATTAATCGTTTACTTTTCTTTTCTCCAATCGTATTTAACCAAACTTTATATTGCCCCAACTCATTTGTGGCGTAGCTAATTTTTTGTCCATCCGGACTCACTTTTAACTGATAATAATGTCTAAATTTTTTTTGCTTTCTTAAAACAGACTCTGTAACTGGATTTTTGCGAGTACTATCTCTGTAATCAAAATAACGTTTTGCCATTTTATTAGTAAACTCAATCGTCGTGTTTTCTACAGATAAACCTAGAACATATAAAAATGCATTGTTAGGATTACGGCTTACTTTAGTCATGTATAACAGATTAGGGATTACGGCTTCACCATATTCTTCTGCTACAAAGTACCACATTGCATGACCAGCTAATGTCGCTTCTTTTCCGGTTAACTGATTAAATTTCCTGAATCGATCATTTTGAATGGCATCCATTACTCTATTGTCAATAGAAGAATTCCAGCCTTCGGAAATATATGCTATTAATCCATTTTTAAACCAATCAGGAAGTGATAATAAAGTTGAATTACGAACAACATCTCTTGTTCGTCCACCATACATCATTTGGTCAACCATTAATTCTGCTAAAGCTGCTCTAATTTGCTTATCCAAATCAGCATGGGAGCCGTTAAAATAAATAAAAATTTTATCGCCAATAATTCTAGTAACACCACCAATGTTTCCATTTTCTTCAGAGGCCAATCCAATGTTACTTTGCTTAAAATCATTTTGATTATTATAAACTATCACATCAATTTTATCATCCAATTGAAAATCCATTCTCTTTTCCATTATTGGCAATTGTCTATCTACAGATGTGGCGGCATAACGTGCAATTTCTTGGCCACCTTCATACAGGTACACTCTAAAACGCTCGAAGTCAAAATAGGTCCAATTAAACGTTTGGTATTGCATACGATTTTTTCCGAATTCTAATTGGGAGCCATAATAGAATTGTGAGTATGTAGTCTTAATACACATCACTATGAAAAATAAAGAAAGTAACCGTTTCATGTGTTTAAGTTATTGTTTTTTATGGTCACATGGAATAACCAGTTTAAAATTTCTTATTGCTGTTTTGGCAAACATGTTATTTCATTAAATTGATAATAAGCCCTAAATTTAGCAAATAATTACATTAAATACTATGATAAACGTACACTATTTTGCCTTTGGTCCTTTTCAGGAAAACACCTATGTTTTGTGGGACGAAACCAATGAATGTATCATTTTAGACCCAGGAAACAGTACTACAACTGAAAATAAAAAATTAAGTGATTTTGTCTCACAAAAAAACTTAAATATCAAGCGTTTAATTTTAACACATGCTCATATCGATCATATTAATGGTAATAAATACATATTTGACACTTATGGTTTGTTACCCGAAGTTCATCAAGATGATGTGTATTTTATAGAAAATCACCTTGTATCCGCAACCATGTATGGTTTACAGGCCGAACAAAGTCCAATGCCAAAAGCGTTTATTAAGGAAGGTGATGTGATTAGTTTTGGAAATTCGACTTTACAAACACTGCATACGCCCGGACACTCACCAGGAAGCATTTCCTATTATAATTTAGAAGACAAATTTATTATTGGTGGAGATGTATTATTTTATGGCAGTATCGGCCGTTCTGATTTACCAATGGGCAATCACGATACTTTAGTTAAATCTATTAAGGAGAAATTAATGCCTTTAGGTGATGAAATGAAAGTGTATAGCGGACATGGAATGCCAACAAGTATTGGTTTTGAGAGAATGAATAATCCTTTTTTAGTATAAGTTTAACCGCAAAGAGCGCGGAGATTTTTTCGCAGAGAACTCAAAGAAATTATACAACATTTAAAACAACTTCGCATTCTTTGCAATCTCTTTGCGAACTCTGCGGTTAATTAACAAATCAATGCCAAATAATTTAATTAAAGAAAGCAGTCCTTACCTACTTCAACATGCTAACAACCCCGTTAATTGGTACGCATGGAATGACGAAACTTTAGCAATTGCTAAAAGAGAGAATAAATTAATATTAGTAAGTATTGGATACAGCGCTTGTCATTGGTGTCATGTAATGGAGCACGAAAGTTTTGAAGATGAACAAGTGGCAAGTATCATGAATGAAAACTTTATCAATATTAAAGTGGATAGAGAAGAGCGCCCTGATATTGATATGGTATATATGGGAGCTGTGCAATTAATGACTGGACAAGGAGGTTGGCCACTCAACTGTTTTGCCTTACCAGATGGTAGACCGATTTATGGTGGAACGTATTTCCCTAAAGCGCAATGGATAAATGTATTAAACAATTTAGCTGACTTATTTGCCACTAATCCTGATAAGGCATACGAATATGCCGCTCATTTAACAGATGGATTAGAACAATTAGAAATCCCTAAAGCTACAATAGAAAATGATTTTGAAATAGAAACACTTTACAAATCCGTAAATAAATGGAAATCAGGATTTGATAGCGAACATGGCGGACCAAATCGAGCACCAAAGTTTCCGTTACCAAATAATTATTTGTTTCTATTAAACTATCAATACTTTGAAGCTGATTTAACTATCAAAAAACATTTGGATTTAACGCTGACCAAAATGGCTTGGGGCGGCATATACGATCAATTAGGTGGAGGCTTTGCTAGATACAGTACCGATGTTTTATGGAAAGTTCCACACTTTGAAAAAATGTTGTACGACAATGCTCAATTAGTAAGCCTCTATTCTCAAGCATACAAACAAAACAAAAATGAACTTTATAAAAAGGTAGTATTTGAAACAATTGCTTTTGTAGAACGAGAATTAATGAATCCTGAACATGGCTTTTACTCGGCTTTAGATGCTGATAGCGAAGGTATAGAAGGCAAATACTATGTGTGGCAAAAAGAAGAATTAGAACACTTGCTAAAAGATGATTTTGAAATGTATGCTGACTATTATTGTGTGAATGATATTGGCTATTGGGAAGATGAAAATTATGTTTTAATGCGAAATGCAGAAGATTCAGTGATTGCATTAAAACATAATATATATGTAAAGCAACTACAAGAAAAAATAAAAGTTTGTAATACTACTTTACTACAAGTTCGTGAGAAAAGAGTGAAACCAGGTTTGGATAACAAAGTATTAGCTTCTTGGAATGGCTTGATGTGTAAAGCTTTAACTGAAGCTTACTTAGTATTTGAAGAAGAAAAATTTAAAGAACTAGCACTTGCTAATGCTAATTATTTATTAAAACATTATTGCAAAAAAAACGGGCAATTACTTCGCGTTATGAATGATAACACAAGTATTTCTGGTTTTTTAGAAGATTACGCCTTTGTGATTGATGCCTTTTTATCTATTTATATCATTACTGCTAACGAAGAATGGCTATTAAAAGCAAAAGAACTAGCAGATTATACTCTGCATAATTTTTACGATTCAAAACAAAACACCTACTTTTTTACCGACTCAAGCCAAGAAAAATTAGTGGTTCGTAAAGCTGAATGGAGCGATAACGTCATCCCTGCTTCTAGCTCACAAATGGCCATTAATTTAAACACGTTATCAGTTTATTTTGACGACATCAACTATCGTCAAATCTCAGAAAGTCTTTTAAAATCAGTGATTAAAGAAATAGAGAACTACGGACCGGGGTATAGCAATTGGGCCATGCTTTTATTGCAAAAACTAAAACCTCAAATAGAAGTAGTAATTGTTGGTAAAACTGTTAATGAAAATTTAGTAGCACTATATAAACAAAGCCCTCCAAATGTGATATTTGCTTTAAGCGATAAAAAATCGGATTTACCATTGCTAAAAAACAGGTATGTTGACAAACAAACATTAATTTATGTTTGCAAAAACAACAGCTGCTTATTACCAACTGAATCTACTGAGGACGCCATTAAGCAAATTGAGAAAAGTACTAGATAATATTTTAAATATAAAGTGTAAAATACTCATTGTATTTTTTACATTATTACTTATAACATTCAACGCTACTCTAATTGCTCAAACACTGATTCCAACTGCTGAAAATGCCTTTGAAAGTCAATTGCCTTTTAATACCGAATATATTAAATCCCAAAAAATAAAATCAATTACGTTTGATATTATCGATAAAAAAGATTTACAAGTAGCTGAAGACAAAGGCTTATTGACTTATTATGAATTCAATACAAATGGCTTATTAACTAGATTTTATAATACATCCATTATTAAAGTTATTCAAAAAGAATATCATTCCGGGCCTGTATATAAACATCGAAAAAAAATCAGCAATGGTTATTCGTACACGAAAAATGAATATGTGTATGATACAGTTTCAACCAATTACTTTTACAACGAAAATAATTTATTAAAACTTAAGCGGTATAACGACGGTTCCTATTACGAAAGCTATTACTACGATTATACATCTGAAGGTCAGTTAGAAAAAGAGAAGCGTTGTAAAGAAACAAACGTTTCAGAAAATAAAACTGAATTCAAATTAGGTGGACAATACGTCATTAGTGAAGAAAGTTACAAATACACTTCAACTGGTAAAAATCAATTCAAAAAAACTTGCATGAATGACGAAGGTCGTTCGTATAAAGAAATTATTTACACATTAAATGACAGTAAGAAACCAGTTAGCATCAATGAGCAATACACGGTTGCTTGGATTACTCAAAATAGTAGTTTTGAATATAATACTAAAGGACAACTGATTAAAGCTTCTTATAAGAGTAATAGCAATGGCAATATGGATCAAGTTCGCACGTATGAATACGATACTAACGACTGCTTACTCACTGAAAAACAATACAAAAATGGGCAATTACAAAAGGAAATCAGTTATGTAACAGATACCTCTAAAAAAGTAAACTCTTACATTATTAGAGATCCTAATAGCAAGAGTTTACGAATTGTGAAATTAATGTATCAGTATTAGTTACTCTACTATAATTTTACGCGTGATAAAATCTGCGGAGTTGTTTTTTTGTATTTTCATAAAATACAACCCACTGGCAATTTTTAAGTTAATGTCAGAATCAATGCTTTTTAAATTAAACCTTAAAATTTCCTTGCCTTCTATTGAATTTACTGTAATAGTTAAGTCTTCCCTACTTTCATTTTTAATAGAAATTCTTTCGTTGGATAGTGGATTTGGAAAAATAGATACTTTATCAAGAATGTTATTTTCTTTCGTAATAAGTGGCATTCCATTACCTCCGCATGGTGCTTGTCCAACTTTATGATAATACGTTAATATTTTTTTGTGTATGTCATGATTGGGATCTTGCCCAAATGAATATTCATAAAATAATCCAACACCTTCAACTAAATAACTCTTATACATATCTGGCTCAAAACAAGTTGGCTCCCAATTATTCTGTCTCAAATTTACAATCTGCCCACACCCATTTGTGTATAAAGAATCATATTGTGTAGTGCATAATGTGTTTGTTAGAACAAAATGAATAGCATTAGCATTTAAATCTGTTACCTGAGAGCTATATGTTGTTATTCCTGCCGAAGGACTGCATGTCATGCAAGGTGCTGGCTGATAAAACTGTTGCTTAACTTGGTATAAAAACGTGTCAGTTTTAATTGTTTTTTGAATGTATGAAACAGTATAAGAGATAGGTGGCCCTGCATTAACTTGTATGTCATATTTTATAGTATCTCCAACAGAATAATTATAAACCATTCCATTAGTTAATATAGTTTGCCCGAAATATTTACAAGAAAAAAGACTTAATACAACAAATAAATAAAATCGGTTCATAAGCTTAGAGTTTAATTAACCCTAAGCTACAAAATAAAAATTACTTATCCCTATAAATAACTAAATTAATAATACCCATGTTTGGAGTACTATTATCTGTTAAAGAAACTACAAAAGGTTTACGCTGACCTTCAAAACAATTATATACTACAAAACCTTTATCCTCTGTAGGATTAGGTAACTTTTTCTCATAGTAAGTTTTTAAATCTGTAAACAAACGAGAACTTAAATCCAAATCATTGCAATTAATTTGAACTTCTACTTCATCTAAGCTATCTTTTTGTAAATTGTAAGCTACGGAATAATTGGTAACACTATCAATAGCATACTCAAAATACAAATAATCATGCGCAACTTCTGACGGAGATTTAGTTTCCGTTTTAGTAATTATATCTGCTTTACTATTTAAATCAATACCTCTAATCACACCATCTTTGGTGCGAATAATTTCATCCAATGCTTCGCTGTATTCAGGAAACACACGAGGTTTTTTTTGTTCAACAACTTTAGGGTTTTCCTGGCATGAGAAAAAACCTAAAGCCATTAAAAACAAACTATAAACTATTATTTGACGCATAAATTATTTTTCTATTTCTTCCTATATTACTTTTTGTACTCAGGACGTATTAATTAGTTATCTTGATTCTTATGAATTTGTCGTCTCTTCTTCAGGCTTACGTTCAGGGCGCATTTGCGGGAACAATAGTACATCTTGTATAGATGGTTGATTAGTTAACAACATACACAAACGATCAATGCCAAATCCTATGCCTGCTGTTGGAGGCATACCATATTCTAAGGCACGTAAAAAGTCGTAATCAATAAACATCGCTTCATCGTCGCCACGTTCCATTAATTTTACCTGGTCTTCAAAGCGCTCACGTTGATCAATTGGGTCATTTAATTCAGAATATGCATTAGCAATTTCTTTACCATTAATCATTAACTCAAAACGCTCTACTAATCCAACTTCGGTTCTATGCTTTTTAGTCAACGGGCTCATCTCAACTGGATAATCCGTAATAAATGTTGGTTGAATATAGTGTCCTTCACATTTCTCTCCGAATAAAGTATCAATTAATTTTGCTTTACCCATTGTTTCATCTATTTCTAAATGCAACGCTTTACAAACTTCTCTTAATTGCGCTTCATCCATTTTACTTACATCATGGCCTGTGTGCTCTTTAATAGCATCATAAATAGTAACGCGTTTAAATGGTGGTGCAAAATTAATTGTTTTGTCGCCTACGGTTAACTCTGTAGTTCCATGTAAATCCACAGCAATTTTTTCTAATAATTTCTCAGTCGTATTCATCATCCAGAAATAATCTCTGTATGCTGCATAAAATTCTAACACGGTAAACTCAGGATTATGTGTTCTATCCATTCCTTCGTTACGGAAGTTACGGCTGAATTCATACACCCAATCAAAACCACCAACGATTAAACGTTTTAAATATAATTCGTTAGCAATACGTAAATACAATGGAATATCTAAAGCATTGTGATGAGTTAAAAACGGACGAGCCGCTGCTCCTCCTGGAATAGATTGCAATACAGGAGTATCCACTTCTAAAGCGCCGTTATCATTTAAGAAATTACGAATTGAAGAAATAATTTTTGTACGTTGCTCAAATGTTTTTTTAACTTTTGGATTAATAATTAAATCTACATAACGTTGACGGTAACGAAATTCTGGATCAGATACTTCATCAAATGCGTTGCCATCAGCATCTGTTTTTACAACAGGTAATGGTTTTAATGATTTACTTAATAATTTAAATGATGTAACATGTATAGATGTTTCACCTGTTTTAGTAGTAAACACGTAACCTTCAATACCAATAATATCTCCTAAGTCAATTAATTTTTTCCAAACAATATCATACAAAACTTTATCATCTTCATTAGGGCAAATATCATCGCGACGTACGTAAATTTGAATACGATCGGTACTATCTTGAATAACTGCAAAAGCCGCTTTACCCATATCACGCACACTCATGATTCGGCCAGCAATACTGATGTCTTTATAATTTAATTTATCACGCTCATAGTTTTCCTTAATATCTTGAGCTGTTACATTTATTTTAAACTCCTCTGCAGGATATGGATCAACGCCCAACTTTTTTAGTTCTGCTAATTTTTCTCGTCTTAATTCTTCTTGTTCACTTAGTTCTTGAAACATGTTTTCGTAATTTTTGCTCGAAGTTAACTAAATACTAAAGTTTGCAGTTATAGCAATGAGCCTATCTATTCACAATTTATTAATAAAATGCACTTCATCAGTATAGAACGATGAAACCTTCTTTTTATTGAAAATTTTCCAAAAATCTGTCTGAAAAATAATTTGAAACATAAAAAAATTGAATTCTTATCATCTTAAGAGATAGGCTTATATATTTTTAAATATTTGATTTACAATAACTTACATATTTTTTAAATATTTTTGTTTAATATAATTATGAAATCATTAAACATTAAGTATATTTGTTTAACCAATTCAATAATTCATTAAACAAATTAATATATTCATCATGACAGCTATAGAATTTAATACCCGCATTTTAAATGAGAAACAATCTCTCAAAAACTTTGCATTGAGTTTAACGCATAATAATGATGATGCTTTAGACTTATTGCAAGACACTTATGTAAAAGCTATTACATATCGAGAGAAATTTGAAGATAGTACAAATTTAAAGGCTTGGTTGTTTACGATTATGAAAAATACGTTTATCAATTCATATCGCAGAGCTGTAAAAACAAAACAAATTATTCAAACTAATGCTGATGTAGCAATGGCCAGAGCATTTAAAAATAATCATCAAGATATTACCGAGTCGAGATTAGCTGCAAAGGATATTTTAAATAAAATTGATAATTTAGAAGATCAATACAAAATACCATTTACAAGATACTATAATGGATTTAAATATGAAGAGATTGCTCAAGAAATGCAATTGCCTTTAGGGACTGTTAAAAGCAGAATATTTTTAGCTCGTAAACAACTAATGGTTGCCATTGAAAAATCAATGAACTAAATTAACCATACAAAAATTCACAAAAAGGATTCATTAAAACATGAATCCTTTTTTTATGAAACGAATTAAGTTTATTTTTGACTATGAAATTCTTAAAACACAACTCTATTTTACTGGTATTTGCTTTTTGTTTGCATATAACAAACATTTATAGCCAGGAATATGAGCCAAGTGAGCCTGATACAAGTATCAAAGCTTCATTTATACCTCACAAAGGGTTTCATGCAGGACTATTTGTTGGCGCTTTTTGGGCAAACCAACACACAGCATACCTTTATGATGGCTACGGATTTGATCAAAATGGACAAAGAAACACTTTTAACAATAGTATTCTTTATAATGAAATAGTAAATATATACGGAGGAGCTTTTGGCGGAATTGACTACATCGCTCAGCTTTTAAATGTAAACCACACCGACTGGTATTTTAATGAGCAAGACATGCCTACCAATTTAAGATATACTACAACCTATTTAGTTGGTTTAAATACAAGATACCAAATTAATAAAAAAGCAAGTATCACACTAAACATCAATGGCACGCGACTAAATGTTAATGGAAAATTCACCATCAGTTCGATCAACAACCCAGGATTTGGAAGTGGCACATCAAGTCAAGTAAAATTACATCAATTCACAATTGTTGGTGGAGAGCAACGTTTAATGTTTCAGTTAGGATATCAAAGAATAATAGGAAAAAGTGAAAAACTAAATTTCTTGCTAGAAGGTGGCTTAAACGTTATTTTATCTAAAGCTCAAAAAAATCAGGCATTCTTAAATAGTGAAAACCCAAATAATAGTCAAAATAATATCGCTATTGATTTAATGAACTCCTATAATCAACCTCCATATAATTATTATAGTGCTAAGTATTTAGTAGGAGGTGGCATTGGGGCTTTTGGTGGAATTGGATTTAATTTAAATATTAATCCAAGATATACTATTCAACTACTTTACAATCCTTCTTATGACAGAATTAGCTTAGGTTATAACCCAAAGTTTAAATTACAACATGGCGTAGGATTGAGGGTTTACTACAACATGAGTTAAACTACATCCACTTTTTACGTTTAAAATAAATCAGCAAACCTATTATTATAGAAAGCATGATGCCCCATGTAATGAAATATCCACTTTGAGTTTTAAGTTCGGGCATATTTTCGAAGTTCATACCATATACACCTGCAATAAACGTCACAGGAATAAAAATGGAAGACATGATCGTTAACACCTTCATCACTTCATTCATTTTATTAGCATTGGTACTTAAATAAATATCCATGATACCAGATAATAAATCACGATAAGTTTCAACGGTGTCAATAATTCGGGTAACGTGGTCACTTAAATCACGCAAATAAATATCACTTGAAGGATTAATTAAATGAGTTTCAGATCTTACCATATTATTAATCATATCACGCATTGGCCAGACTTGTTTTCGCAAATAAATCATTTCACGTTTTAGATGATATAATTCGAGTAATGATTTTTTATCTGTATCACTGATAATATCTTCTTCAATCTCTTCGATTTTATCACCTATTTTTTCGATGGCAGTAAAATAACAATCTACAACGGCATCCATTAAAGCATAGGCTAAATAATCAGCACCTAATTTTCTAACTCTTCCTTTGCATTGACGTAAACGATTTCTAATAATATCAAACGCATCACCATTGTTGGGCTCTTGAAAAGATAAAACAGTGTTTTCCAACAAAACAACAGATAATTGTTCCGATTTCACTTCAGTTGTGTAGCTGATCATTTTCATAATGGCCACCACATAATTTTCATAATCCTCAAACTTAGGTCGTTGGTCAACATGCACAATATCCTCCATGGTTAATGGATGTATATTATAAAACTTGCCAATAGCCTCAATTAATTCAGGCTTATGTAATCCTTCCACATTAAGCCACTTAACCATGTTAGGTTTTACATGAGACAAGCAATCCGATAAATCGTAAAACTCTTGTTCAAAAAATTCAGTTTCATTGTACTCAATTAATGTGATTTTAATTCTATCAGTCCTCTCCTCTCCAGTATATTGAATAGTGCCTGGAGGAGCGCCAATATGTTTATGTTTTGCTGTCATGATAGAAAAAAATGATTAATTAAATATAAGAAATTTATTCAGCTATTTCGTTCTTCATTACCATTTGAACGGTAAATCGGCTACGTTGTTCTAGTAAAATCACTTTATTAGTCGTTAATATATCCAATGTTTCCTGTGTATAATAACGAACTGTCATTAATTCTAATCCTGAATTGTATAATACTTTAAATTGTTTTTGTAATTCGCTTACTAAGGCTTTTATTTTCTCTGAGTGATCATCGCAACAAACAGAAAAACTAATAGCCGACAATTGCATTAAATTAATCTTGACACCATGTTTTGAAAACACTTCGAAAATATCACTTAAATTATCTTCGGCAATAAACGAAAAATCTTTAGGCTGAATAGAAATTAATACCTGATCAATTTTAAATATATAGGAAGGAATATTTAAACGTCTTTCTCCATCTCTAATTACCGTTCCTTCATCTTTAGGTTTTAAAAATGATTTTACATACAAAGGAATATTTTTGTTTTGAAGTGGTTTAATGGTTTTTGGATGAATAACTGTTGCGCCATAATAAGTTAACTCAATGGCATCATGATAGGATAACTCATCAATTTTTTTGGTATGCGAAAACCATTTTGGATCGGCATTTAATACGCCTGGTACATCTTTCCAAATCGTCACATTATTTGCATTTAAACAATAAGCTAAGATAGAAGCAGTATAATCAGAACCTTCACGCCCTAAAGTAGTGGTGAAATTTTCGGAAGTACCTCCAATAAATCCTTGTGTCACGATGATGTCAAACAAATTAAAAACAGATTGTAAATCTCTTTTCACTAAAGTTTCTGTTAATTCAAAGTCAACTTTTCCTTCTCTATAACTATTATCTGTTTGGATTAATCCTCTTACATCAATCCATTTATTTTTTAATCCAATTTCATTTAAGTAGGCTGAAACAATTTTGGTTGAAATGACTTCTCCAATACTCACAATTTGATCGTATTCAAAATCAAAACCTTGCGTAGGTTCATCTTCAATAGCCCAATACAATTCCACAAAAGTATTTTCTAATTCATTATAAATGGAATGAGAAGTTGAAGGAAATAAATGATGACATATATCCAAATGATACGCTTTTATTTCTTCTAACACTTTTTCAGCATTTTCTACTTTATAAAAATAGGCTTTTGCTAAACGCTCTAATGCATTAGTGGTTTTACCCATTGCCGAAATAACTACTGAAATTTTTTGAGAAGGAAATTGTTTTAAAACTTCCGCTACGTTTTTTACTCCATCTGCATCTTTAACCGATGCGCCACCAAACTTAAATACTTGCATACATTTTTTGTTTAAACAAAGATAAGGATGCTAACAAAATAATTAAGCGGATAAAATATTTTTTATAAACCATTGTTACTTTTTTTTCATCTGTTGTTATAAGATTAACCAACAAACACTAACCTATACTAAAACTACTACTATGAGCTCAGGCAAAGAAACACCCCGACAAAAGATGATTGGCATGATGTACCTAGTACTAACAGCCCTTTTAGCCCTTAATGTATCTAAAGAAATTTTGCAAGGATTTGTAATGGTGGATGAAAGCATCGGCAAATCGAAAGTGATTTTGGATGAAAACAATTCTCGTATTCAAAAGGCTTTTGAAGCCTATGTGAACGACGGAAACTTTGAAGCAAAACCTTATTTACTAAAATCCATTGAAACTCAAAAAAGTATTCGAATTGTGGATGCGTATATCGATAGTATGAAAGTCATCATTGCCAGAAAAACAGAAGGTATTTCAAAGAGTGATACATCACAACTACGTTTTATGGAAAAACTAGATGATTACGATACACCAACGTATTTACTTATTGGCTCAGATGAATCGAAACCAATTGACACCAAATACTCTGCAAAGGACTTGCGATTGCAGCTTACAAACTTGCATCAAGATTTATTAAGCTTAATAGATAATATGCAGAAAAACTCTAAAACCAAATTAGATAATGAAACCATTGCAACGTTGAAGCAAAAACTATCAACCATAAAACCTGTAGATAGAAATCTTGAAAAAGACGGTATTAAATTAAATTGGGAATTAGAAAATTTTTATCATATGCCTTTAGCTGCAGTCATTACTAATTTAGATAAGATACAAGCTGATATGAAGAATTTAGAATCTGAGTTTTTACATACCTTTGCAGCGGCTTCTAGCAAATTTTTATTTAAAGCAGATAAATTGCATGCTGATGTAGTAGCGCCAAGTGCATACGTATTATCAGGCCAACCATTTAAAGCCAATATTGTATTAGGTGCATCAAGTAGTGAATTTACTCCTGACAGAATGGAAGTTTTAGTTGGTGGGGTTTATGATACAACGTCTAAAAAATTAATTAACCCTGGAACTCCTTTGTTAATTAAAGATGGCATGGGTCAATACGAAGCTATGACAAGTGCAACCGGAGAAAAAAAATTGCAAGGGGTGATTAAATACAAAAACGCCAGAGGAGATTTTGAGTATCATGATTTCAACTATCAGTATACAGTGGCGCCTCCATTTAGTGCAGTAGCAGCAGATAATATGAATATTTTTTATGCAGGTATTGAAAATCCAGTAAGTGTTTCGGCTGCAGGTTTTTCACCATCTGACCTAAAAGTAACGGTTAATGGTTGTGGCGCTGAAGCTATACCAAATGGCGCTGGAAAATTTACGTTTAAAGTAAAATCTGCCGGAACATGCAGTGTAGCTATTTCTGCTAAAGTAAATGGTGTTTACCAACAACAAGGTCCAGCAAAAACATTTAGAGTAAAAGATATTCCGCCTCCAGTATTAAAAATGGGAGGTAAATTAGCTACGACTAATTTAGAATTTACCAAAAATGAATTAAAACAAGTGGGAGGATTTGGGGCAGAATCTGTAGGCTTTATGTTTCCAGTAAACTTTGTAGTAAAAAGCTTTGAAGTATTAGTACAAGGCGGAGGAACATATACTTGTTTAAATAATAATTTATCTGATGACGCTAAAAAAGCTTTAGCAAATATGCGTGCAGGGCAAATAGCCTATATTGATAATATTAAAGTTCAGACTCCTAAACAAAATATTATTACGATTCCTTCTGTAAAATTTAAAATTAAATCATAAAATAAAAATAGTTCCTTCAATAATTTGAAGGAACTATTAAAATAAAATCTGAACTAATTATATAAGCAGATTTAAAAGGAGTAGCCTAAAAAGAGCCTACTTGCTGCTATTTATTAAACTCTAATACCAATTAAACTCACATCATCTACTTGCTCATGATGATGTTTCCAGTCATTAAATGCTTTCTCTAGTTCAGTTTTTTGTTCTTCCATAGATAGGTTAGAATTTTTAATTAATGAATCAATTAATGGTTTGTATTTATATTTTTTGCCTTTAGGTCCGCCAAACTGATCAGCGTAACCATCCGTGCTTAAAAAGATAATATCTCCTTTTTCTAATTGAATAGTGACACTCGCAAAAGGCACTTCGTTTTCTAAATACGTTCCAATAGGCATTTTATCAGCTTTGTACTCTTGTAATTCTCTGTTCTCGACTTGCCCTTCGACTCCGCTCAGGGTGACACTCGAACTGACAGAATTTTTAAGTAACCATAATGGATTATTAGCTCCAGCAAACTCAAGAGTGTTATCTAGTTTATTCCATACACATAAACTAATATCCATTCCGTCTTTTTGTTGCGTGCCACCTTTTTGCTCTAATGCATGAATGATTTTAGCGCGAAGTTTATTTAAAATTTCATCAGCTTTAAAAATTTTATTTTCAACTACAATTTCATTTAAGAAACTATTGCCCAACATACTCATAAAACCACCTGGCACACCATGGCCTGTGCAATCGGCCAACGCAAATACCGAACGATTGTTAGGCGTATTATAAGCCCAATAAAAATCGCCACTTACAATATCTTTTGGCTTAAATAAAATAAAGTGTTCTTTGGATACTTTATTCCACACATCAGCGCCAGTTAATACAGCTTGCTGAATACGTTTCGCATAATTAATACTATCAATGATTTCTTTTTGTTTTTCTTCAACTAATTCTTTTTGATGTGTAACTTCTTCGTTTTTCAACTCCACTTCCATCTTTTGGTTTTCGATGATGACATTAGCTTTTTTTGCTTTTTTGAAATTTATAAAAGCCATTGCTGCAAAAAAGCCAATTCCTACTAAAGCCAAACTGCCAAATAAAATAATCAGATTTTTTTGCTTGTTTTGTTTTTCTTGCGCTTCAATTTCAAAAGATTGATTTTTGATTTGCAATTCCTTTTTTTCTGTTTCGTATTTGGTTTCCAATTCTTTGGTAACCTCTAATCCCTTTTGAAAATTAATAGAGTCGTTGATAGCTAAGGTTTTAAAAAAATAAACTTCAGCGCTATCTGCTTTTTTCTCAAGGATATAACACATGGCCAAATCTCTGTAAATATGCTTAACATTATCTATAGTCCCTGCTAAACTAGAGTATTCCAAGCTTTTGTATAAATAATGTTTTGTTTGTGTTGTATTCTTGTTCAATTTCCAATACACATTAGCCAAATTACTATTTAAGATAAGGAGATAATTATTAAATCCATTTCGCTCGAAAAAAGGGAGAGGTCCTTTCAGGTATATTAAGGCAGAATCATATTTTGCTGCATCGTTAAGTCTCACACCTAATTGCATCATCATATTAAAATATTTAATGCTATCATTCAATACTAATGAAAGTGCAAAGGCTTTTCTTGAATGAATTAACGCAAGATCTGTTTTTTTTAAGTCGATATAAAGGTTAGAGATATTATTATTGATATTCACTAAACCAAGGGGCCAATTTATTTTCTCGTAAATCTCAAGAGCTTTTTTATTATCAGCAATGGCACCTTCAATATCACCATTCGTTCTTTTTACCAAAGAAAAACTTTGATATACTTTTCCAATTCCTTTATCGTTGCCTATTTTTTGAAAATATACTAACGCATTATTATAATATTTTAAAGCGCTATCCACTTTATTTTCCATGTGATAGCTATTCCCAAACTGCACTAAAACATCTCCTTTGGAAACACTATTTGGGGCGGCCATATTACTTGCAATTTGAGCGTATTTTCTTACGCTATCAGAATTTACTCCGGTAAATACATTGGCAATTTTTACATATAATTTAGTTGCTGAATCCTTATCAACTCTCAATGCAATTTTTTTTAGAGAATCGGTGATTGAATTCTGAGAAAAAGCAGGCAATAAAAGAGTAAGAGCAAATGCAAGTGTGAAAAAAAATCTATTCATAAAAACATTAAATTATGATTAAAGATAAAGCTAAAAATTAATAGCAACAATTAAATAACATGATATAGATCAGTATATAAAAAAAGAAACCATTTTGGTTTCTTTTTTTTTGAAAGTTATAAAAATAACTTTATCTATTTAGATAGTAATTAAGCACTAATTACTGAACCTCCAGGTAATGCTCCTCCTAAAAGCGACGCCCCTTGTGATAATGCTCCACTTTTGTTATCAGCTCCACCAACTACTTTCTCTAATTGATTCTTTTCTAATTTTTCAACATTAGCCTTTACAGCTGTTTTGCTTTCTTTTTTGAAAATGTTTTTGATTTTCATTTTGTTTGATTTTAGGTTTATTAATTTTAACTATAGTATTAACACTATCTTACATTATTGATTGAATTTTTCACTGTATCATGTTTTGTTTTCAAAACACTATCTGCAGAAGCATCAGTTGCAGCTGTATCATCCGCGCCACCAATTACTTTTTCTAATTGATTTTTTTCTAATTTCTCTATGTTGGCTTTTGCAACTGTTTTTGTTGATTTTTTGAAGATGTTTGATAATTTCATAATGTTAGTTTTAATATTTTTTCAAACGTACATAATTATGTTTATTCTAATATAACTTCTAAAGTTATTTTTTACACATTTTAACTACTAAACCGTTAAAAAAGCTGTTTCGTCAGAAAAATTACAGTTTTCATCCAAATAATTTAGCAAACACTTCTTCCATTTTTGAAACCGCAATAACCTCTATTCTATAATTTTTTATATCTAATCCTTTTAAATTATATGAAGAAATATAGATTTTTTCGAAACCCAGTTTTTGTGCTTCCATTATTCTTTGTTCAATTCTACTAACAGGTCTTATTTCGCCTGTTAATCCAACCTCAGCAGCAAAACAAACATTTTGTGCAATTGGCAAATCTTCGTTACTCGAAAGCACAGCGCATACTAAAGCTAAATCTATTCCTGGATCTTCAACTTTTATTCCTCCGGCAATATTTATAAATACATCTTTTGCTCCTAGTCTAAACCCACAACGTTTTTCTAAAACAGCTAACAGCATTCCTAGCCTCCTTAAATCAAAGCCTGTTGACGAGCGCTGTGGAGTTCCATAAGCGGCAGTACTAACCAAGGCTTGTGTTTCTATTAATAAAGGACGATTACCTTCTAATGTTGCAGCAATCGCGACTCCACTCGTTGCCTCTTGTCTATTTGTAATTAATATTTCAGAAGGATTTAAAACCTCTTTTAAACCATCGCCATTCATTTCATAAATACCCATTTCATTGGTGCTTCCAAAACGATTCTTCGTAGCACGTAATAAACGATAAATATGATTTCTGTCGCCTTCAAACTGCAACACCGTATCCACCATGTGTTCCAAAACTTTTGGCCCTGCTAAGCTTCCTTCTTTAGTAATATGCCCAATCATAAAAACAGGAACATTCGTTTCTTTAGCAAAACGCAAAAACTCAGCAGCACATTCTCTAACCTGACTAACGCTTCCAGGACTGCTTTCAATATAACTCGTGTGAATAGTTTGTATGGAATCAATAATCACTAATTGAGGTTCGATTTTTTCGATTTGGGCAAAAATATTTTGAGTATTTGTTTCTTGTAATATAAAACAACTCTCCGTTGTCATACCAATCCGCTCGGCTCGCATTTTAATTTGCTGTTCGCTTTCTTCACCGCTAACATAAAGAACACGTAGATTTTTTAAACGTAAAGCCAATTGCAACATCAAGGTTGATTTACCAATACCTGGTTCTCCACCAAATAAAACCAAACTTCCGGGTACCACACCGCCACCTAAAACTCTTGCTAATTCTTGTCCCGGCACTTGAATTCGAGGGTATTCAGCCAATCCAATTTCTTGTAATAAAATAGGCTTATTAGATTGATTTTTTTCGTTTTTATTTGCTGAAAATAATTGTAATCGATCATTTTTAGTTTCCTTATGAATAACCTCTTCAACCATAGTATTCCACTCGCCGCAGCTATTGCACTTACCAGCCCACTTAGCAGCTTGAGCTCCACAACTTTGACAGAAATAAGATGTTTTTGTTTTTGACATGGTATTGTAATTTAATAAATCAAAATTACAGCATTTAATAGCTATTGATTGCTATAATTTGTAGCTAATTGTAAAATCTGATTATTGACTTGAATTAACTGTAAACTTACCTGATAGTAAAATTTCAGAAGTCGACTTTATTTGAAAAAAATAGAATCCATTTTGTAAATGCCTTCTATTTATTTCTATTTTGTTTGAAGTAATATCCGTAAGGGTTTGTACAATTTGTCCATTCATATTATAAATCATTAATGTACATTTATCTCTTTTGCGATTTTCAAATTCTATAGTTGCTTGTTCCGAAAAAGGATTTGGATACACTTTATAATTATTTGTCGAAATAATTTCTTCAATAGCTGTAGGTATTGATAATCTGGCAATAAACCCAGCAGGATTACCTCCTGCCATATTAAATCCACCACCAATATAAAGCTCGTTGTTGTGGACTGTCATCGCATCTATTTGTCCGTTAATTCCATTGCCAACAGTAGCCCAATTGCTACCGTCCCAACTTGCGATACAAAATGCCGAAATTCCACCAGCATTATTAAAAGCGCCTCCTACATATAACTTTCCATTATATTCCTGCATAGCATATATTTCATAATTCATTCCGCTGCCTACGTTCACCCACGATGTACCGTTCCATTTAGCGATATAAAAAATATTTGATGACCAAGAAGAACCACTAGCATACAATTCATTATTGTAGACACATAATGAATGAACAATCCCTGTCAATCCTCCAGCAATCGCACTCCATGATGTACCATCCCATTTTGCAACACCTGTTGTTGCAATACCACCAATACTCGAAAAACCACCTGAAACATATAATTCATTATTATATACACATAATCCATATATGCTGCCACCGCTAATACCTGTTCCAAGTGGCGCCCAGGAAATTCCATCCCATTTTGCAATTCCATTTGTAATAACGTTTCCGCATTTCCAAAAATATCCGCCTGCAATTAGTTCATTATTATATGTTGTTAAGGCGCATACCCCATTGTTCATACCTGCTCCAACTTGAGACAAACTCACTCCGTCCCATTTTGCAATAGAATTCATTGGTACTCCTAAACAAGTATCAAATAAGCCACCGACATATAATTCATTATTAAACTCACCAAAAGCACGTACACCGTTATTCGTAATTCCACCAATTGGCGTCCATGTTGAACCGTTCCATTTTGCGAGGTATTTACCAGGAGCACCTCCTATACTATCAAAAACACCTCCGGCATATAATTCAGTATTGAAACTTGTTAAGGCTTGAACATAAAGACTTGCTCCATTTCCAACTGGAAACCATGATTGAGCAACTATAGTTTTAAAAAATACAAAAAAAGTAACTGATAAAAATATTCTCATTCTAAACTAATTTAAGTGTATTCTTCTTACCTATATGTTCAAAATTTTCGGCAAGCCAAGTATCACAAGCTTTGTAGCCTAAATCTTTTAAATACATCATAAAATCCCAACTTGTATTTAATTTGGATGATAAATTTAATTCACTTAATTCTGTATCAGCACTAATGTTATGCAAATAAACAGGTTTTAATGTGCCATCTAAAGTAATTCCTTTCTGCACTAACTCTTGTTTAAACTGAATTAACCTTAATTCTAATAGTAAAGATGAGTTAAAACTTAATTCATTTACTCTATCTCTAATTTCTTCAATTTTTCCGGGTACTGTTTTAATATTTTTAGGGTTAATCTGAATCAATAAAATATCATCTGTATCCTCTGTATGATCAATTAATGGCTGAATTAAAGGATTTCCACTATAGCCGCCATCCCAATAATATTGCCCATCAATTTCAACAGCATCATACATGTAAGGCAAGCACGCAGAAGCTAAAATAGTTTTAGCAGTAATTTCTTCGTGTCCAAAAATTCGTGCCTCGCAAGTTTTAACATTGGTAGCACAAACAAATAATTTTGGCGGATTTAATTGATGTAATTCCTCAAAATTAATAACTTCATTTAAAATTTTTTCAAGTGGATTATACTGCAGTGGATTTAATTGTTTAGGAGTGAAATTTTCGGTACTCATGCTGAACAATTTATAACTTGGAGAAAAATCCATATTGCCTGGACTCATCATTTTATCAATCCAACTTGGTTGTAACGGAGATAGTTTTCCTGCTTCCGAAATTTTATGCCAAAATTTAACCAATGTATGTTTAGCTAAATTTCTGCCACCTTTTTTTAATCCGTAAACAGTGCATACGCCATTCATAGCTCCTGCACTTGTTCCGCATACACCATCTATTTCTATGCGCTCATCATCTAATAATCTATCAATAACTCCCCAAGTATAAGCGCCATGAGCACCACCACCTTGTAAAGCAAGGTCGATTTTTTTTGTTTTTGCCATATATAATTAAATCAAGTAAATCCTCTAGTCAAACTTACTAAAAATTTATACGCAGTAATGATAATTAAGTTGTAGAAAAATTGGATTTTTTTGAAAAGAAATATAAACCACAGATGACCCTGATAATTATGATTTAATTAATTACAAAAAAGAGTAAAGTAAAATCTTTTTACATTATAAGTATTTGTTATGCTATCGCGTGATCCGCACTCTCTCAATAAATTTAAAGCTAATACTCGATATCTAAATCGAAACGTTTTTTAAGTTCGAGTAAAGCAGGATTTTTTTCTGCCATTAATTTAAATTTATCAGCAGGCTTGTAAGCTTTTATTTCACCAACAATTTCAGATACTTTAATCTCTAATTGCATTTGCTTATTACTCACTAATTTTCGCAATTCATCAAGCATATCCTGTTTAATATTAACCAACATTTCTTTTTGAACTTCGTTGTTTAATTCGATTAAAATAGTTTGATCAACAAATGCAATTTTACTAGAAGTTAAAGTAGCGTATAATTGCTTGTTACCGTTTTTTGCTTTTTCTTCTGCGAACTGTTTAACTGCGTCTAGTGCTCTTTCGGATGTTAATTCAACATCAATTGTAGCTTGTGACTCGTTCACCACATTTGCTTCAATAGCAATAGTTTGTTGCTTTTGCGCTGTATCTTGTAATAAAAATTGTGATTTTATTTTTAACTCACTAAAGCCTACCACAGGCTTAGCACTTGTTTGAACGGTTGGCTGTCCAGTAAATTTAGCAACTGGTTGAGCTTGTTCAATCACCTTGGCTTGCTCACCTTGAATTTCGAAACCCGAGTTTAACTCATTTTTTTTTTCCGCATCTTGCGGTGCGGCGTTTAAATAACTGATTTGCATCAGAGCCATCTCCACCTGCAATCGTTGGTTTTTAGCAGATTTGTAATGAATATCGCATTTATTAACAACCGCTAAGGATTTTAACAAAAATGGTGTTGGACACAATTGCGCTTGTTCAGCAAAACGTTTTTTGAGGGCATCGCTTGCTTCAAGCAATTGAACCGTGTATTGATCTTTACTAACCAATAAATTTCTTAAATGCTCTCCAAAACCAATAATAAAATTATGTCCGTCGAAACCTTTTTTCAAAATCTCGTCAAAGGTTACCATCACTTCTGGTAAGCGTCCATTTATAGCGGCATCCGTTAGTTTAAAATAATATTCGTAATCTAGTACATGTAAATTTTCAACAACCGCTTTATAGGTCAAATGATTACCAGTAAAGGTTACCATTTGATCAAAAATAGAACAAGCGTCACGCAAACCACCATCTGCTTTTTGAGAAATAATTTGCAAAGCTTCAGGCTCAAACGAAATATGTTCCGTATTAGCAATGTATTCTAATTGCTCTGTAATATCTTCGGCTTTAATTCTATTAAAACTAAATACCTGACAACGCGATAATATGGTTGGAATAATTTTGTGTTTCTCAGTTGTTGCTAAAATAAATTTAGCGTGTTTAGGTGGCTCTTCTAATGTTTTTAAAAATGCATTAAAAGCAGCATTAGATAACATATGAACCTCATCAATCACATATACTTTATAGTCTCCCAATTGTGGCGCAAAACGCACTTGATCCACTAAGTTTCTAATATCCTCCACGGAGTTATTAGATGCGGCATCTAATTCATAAACATTTAGCGACGCGCCTGAATTAAATGACAAGCAAGATTCACACGCATCGCATGCTTCTCCGTCTGAAGTTAAATTTGTACAGTTAATAGTTTTGGCGAAAATACGGGCGCAAGTTGTTTTACCTACGCCACGTGGCCCACAGAACAAATAAGCCTGAGCTATTTTTCCGTTTTTAATGGCTTGTTTTAAAGTATTGGTAATATGGCTTTGACCAACCACTGTATTAAAGTGTTGGGGGCGATACTTTCGTGCCGATACTATAAAATCATCCATATATTGAGGTAAATTTAGGGTTTATATCCCTATAAAAAAGGTTAAATTATTAACTGTTTGTGAATAAGTCGATATATTTGAACGAATCTTATTTTAAGTGATTCTGAAAAAAAACTGTCACATATTCCTATTTCTCCTTTTTCTTTTATCTCTTAAAGGACTTAGTCAAAATGTTATTAAAGGAATCGTTACTGAGCCAGACAGTATAACACCTATGCCATTCGTTTATGTTATCAACTCTCAAACTGGGCAAGGACAAATGAGTGATGGTAACGGAAAATTTACCATCATTGCAGGCGAAAAAGATTCGATTATTTTTTCGTTTGTAGGATACGTTAGATTAAAAGTAGCGGCTAGCAAATTATATAAAGGAGCTTATAAAGAATGTAAGGTAGTGATGCAAGAAACTGCTTATAAACTTAATCAAGTAGTAGTAAGTGATTTTAAATTAAAACCTTACGAAAAAGATTACATGAAACGTGTGATAAAAGGCTCCAAACAAAATGTGATTAACGCTATGGAAAGTCCAATCTCTGCTTTATACATGCAGTTTAGTCAAAAAGGAAAAGAACAACGAAAACTTGCCAAGATTTTTGAAGATATATTTATTCAGGAAGAGGTTGCTAAAAAATTCAACGCCGAAACTCTCAGAAAATTAACTGGAGATGATGCAATAGATTTCGAGAAATTTAGAAAGTATTGTTATTATTTAAGCAACGATTATATCATCAATCACGATGGGTACGACCTTTATTATCGAGTGATGGATTGCTATTACAGATGGAAAGAAGAGAAAAGATAAATTAAATTATTTTTTCAATAGCTTTTGGAAAGTTCTCAAATTCTAATGCTCTAATTTTTAAGGATAAAGTTTCTGGTGTATCATTTTCTTCTATATCACATTTAGCTTGCAATATGATTTCACCTTTGTCATATTCCTCATTAACATAATGAATGGTGACACCACTTTCTCTTTCTTTATTTTCAATTACCGCTTTATGAACATGCATGCCATGCATGCCTTTTCCGCCATATTTTGGTAATAATGAAGGGTGTATATTGATGATTTGATTTGGAAATGCTTTAATAAATGCCTCAGGGATTTTTAAAAGGAAACCAGCTAAAACAATTAAATCAATGTTTTCTGTTTTTAGAAATTCAATGATTTTATCCGTGTATTCGTTTAAGGCATCCTTACTAATTATTTGAACATTTTTTTTATATTTTTCTGCCCTCTCAATAACTCCAGCAGTATCTGAATTAGTCACTACTAATTTAAATTTAACCCTTCTATCATTATTGAAATAATTAAACAAATTCTCGGCATTAGTACCTTCTCCAGAAGCAAATATGGCAATGTTTTTCATTAGCTAGTAGTAAACTGTTGCGAAAGTACAATTTTTATAAAACAAAAAAGCCTCACTAATAATTTAGTGAGGCTTTTTTTAGAATTAGTTATTAATCCTGATTTTCTCTAGTAACCGTAACATGGCCAACATAAGGGTGTTTATTGCCTTGTGTATCTACTACTTGTAATTTATAGATATATACACCTTGAGGCGCTGTTTTAGAACTTCCTTTTACTGAACCATCCCATCCTTTACGGAAATTGTTACTTGTGAAAATATTTTCACCCCATCTATCAAAAACATCCATTCGGTAATTATCTTCATCAATACCTACACCCATTGGCTGGAAAATATCATTTTTACCATTTCCATCTGGAGTAAATGCATTTGGAATATATAAAGCAAAGTCTGGTGTCACTTCTACTAATATATAAGCAATATCAACGCAGCCTTTATCTGAGGTAGCTACTAGATTTACTTTATATTCACCTACATAACTATATGAATGACTAGGATTAACAGCAATAGAATTGTTTGAACCATTTATAGCTGCTGGATCACCAAAATCCCAATAGTAAGCCGTCGCACCTTGAGAAGTATTTACAAAATCAAAATTAGGATCTAAAATACTTTGTGATGAAGGAACAGCATAAAATGATGCAATAGGTGCTTTATTAATGATAATATAATCATTTTTAGTTTCTGTTTTAGAGCAACCTGTTAATGTATTTGTAATTGTAACACTCACAGTTATTGTATCTCCTTGTGTGTATTGATAAGAAACTGGATTTGTAGTTCCCATCACATCCTTCTCATCATTGATCCACTCATACGAATACCCACCCACAGAACCTGGTGTTGCTGTAAAATTGATAGTTGCTGGAGCACAAGCCTCAGTAACACTTGCAGCGAAATTTACTGAAGGTAATGGATTGACAACCAATGTAAATATGGTTTGTGCATTTGGAATAGTACAACCATCAGATACTGTTAAACCATATGTGTTTGTTACGGCCGCAACAGGAGCGCTTCCTGTAACCGTAATGGAGCTTGTGTTACCTGCAGCTGGCGTCCAAGCGTAATTATAAGGACCTCCATTTCCTGGACTCATAATATTAGGAATTAAGAATACAGAACCAGAATGACAAACCGTTTGAGTTGTAGCTGATACGATTAATTGCGGAGTAACATTTACCGTAATAATTTTAGGCGAATGTGTACATCCTCTTGAATCACTCACTGTAACAACATAAGCCGATGTTGTTGTTGGATTAACTGTATGAGGCCCTCCACCAACAAATGGATTTGGTGTCCAAGTATATGAATACGCTGGTGTACCACCTTGACCAGTTGCTGATAACTGAGCTGACTGACCAAAACAAATAGTTGGATCAGCGATAACAACTAAATCAAGGAAACTTGGTTGACTGACATTGATTTGTTGAGAAGTAGCACAACCATAACTATCAGTTAATGTTGCGGTGTATGCGCCTTGTGCAACTCCTGCAACACTTGTTGTTAATGCTGAAGTTGTAACCGTTTGAGAAATTGGGTTAGACCAAACAACTGTGTACGGCGCAGTACCTGAAGTATAGTTTAAAGTAATATCTCCATTTGATAAACCAAAGCATGAAGGCTGGTTGAAAGAAGATGCTGCGAAAACAGGACTTGGTGCATTTGCTACTGCAACTGTTTGAGTTGTTGAGCAACCATTTGCATCTGTAATCACACACTGCCAGTTAGTACCAGGCGCCATATTTGTAGCAACTAAACCTTGTTGCGCAGGTGCCGTATTCCAGTTTAAAGTATAACTTGGAGTACCTCCACCCACCGTTACAGTAGCCGAACCATTTGCTACACCACATTTAGCAGGCAATGATGTGTAAGCCGACGTTAATACAGATGGTTCAATGATTGTAAAGTTCGCATTAATTGAACATGTCTTAGAATCAATAACCGTTAATCCATAATTACCAGCTAACAATCCTCCTAAAACACCGCTATTTCCAGCTTGTGTTGGAGTCCATGAATATGTATAACCTGGAGAACCACCTTGAACTGATGTAATAATTTGTCCGTTAGTTCCACCAAAACAAGATATATTACTAAAACTAGAACTTGCCATCACTAAAGCTTGTGGTTGCGAAATAGTAACAGATGAAGAAGTGATACATCCGTTAGCATCTGTTACAACACCTGTATAAATATTTGCTGGAACGTTTGCTAAAACAGAAGATGTTAAAGCACTTGGTGTCCATGAATAACTATATGGTGTTGTTCCTCCGTTAGTTAATAAAGTTGCTTCTCCATTGCTTAAACCAAAACAAGTCACATTAGAGAAACTGCCAATAGCACTAACTAACTGAGCTGGTTCTGAAATTGTAAGTGAAGCAGAACCAACACAACCAGCAGCATCAATAACAGTAACATTATGAAGACCTGCACCTAAATTATTTGGATTAGGTATGGTTTGACCGCCTGACCATGATAAAGTATAAGTTGGAACTCCTCCTGTAACTGTTGTAGTAGCCGCTCCATCACTTCCACTAAAACAAGAAACGTTAGTTTGACTTGTAATTGAAATTACAGGACCTGTTACATCATTTATTAAACCACTTGCATTTGCCGAACAACCATTTGCATCAGTAACTGTAAAAGTATATGCACCTGCAACTATATTATTGTTACAAAGTGTACTAATAGCGTTACTCCAAATATAATTTAATGGTGCAGTACCACCAGCAACGGTAGCACACGTTTTACCATTTGGCTGGCCGCAGTTTGAATTTGTAGAAGACACTGCTGCCGTTAATAAAGCAGGCTCTGTTAATGTAAATGTTAATACAGTAGGACAAGAACCGTTTGAAGTAATCGTTACTGTTTGTCCTCCCGCACATAAATTATTAACTGAGTTTCCAGATTGCAACCCTGGCTGCCATAAGAAACTAGTTGTACCCGCACCGCCTGAGAAAGCAATATTTGCAGTACCATCACACACACCGTTACACAACGCATTAGTTGTTGTAAGAGTTGTTGCAAATGGAGCAGGTTCTAATATAGTAGTATTTGCAGTTGCAATACAACCTTTATTATCTGTAACCGTAACTGTATAAGTTCCAGCAGGCAATGCATTTGCATTTGCGCTATTACCATTTCCACTAGCTGCCCCCGACCAAACATAAGAGTATGCTGGCGTTCCCCCAGCTGCACTAACTACAGCAAAACCGTTAGTTCCTCCATTACAAGTTACACTACCTGTAGAAGATATACTAGCTGTTAAAGCCGTTGGCTCAGTAATAGTAAAAATGGCGCTAGCTGTACAAGTATTTTGATCCGTCGCAACCATTGTAAAAGTTCCTGCACATAAACCAGTTACTGTTTGTCCATTTAACGGCGTAGATCCACCTACCCAGAAATAATCAACAACACCAATAGCATTTGTAGAAGTAGCAACTGCTGACCCGTTACATGCTGCAAAACAAGACACATCAGTAAACGAAACTGTTGCAGACATTGCTGGAGGATTCACTAATGTCATACTAGAAGTAACGATACAACCGTTACCATCTGTTACAGTTAAACCATAACTACCTGCCATTAACGGATTACTAGTTGAATTTGTTCCTCCAAGGCCTGTCCATGCATAGGAGTAATTTGGTGTTCCACCTAATGCAGCGGCAATACCAAAACCATTAGCAGCTCCAAAACACTTTGGATCTGTTGAAACAATACCAACTGTTAATTGACTAGGCTCTGTAATCGTTACGCTTGTAGAAGCTACACATCCAGCTTGATCCGTGACAGAAACAGTATAAATTTGAGCGGCTAAATTAGGTGCAGTAGGCGCCACGTTACCATTACTCCATGAATAAATATAAGGAGCTATACCGCCAGAAACAGTTGTTGTGGCGATACCATCTACACCTCCAAAACAACTAACATTTGTTTGACTTGCAATACTAATTACAGGCCCTGCTGTATTAGGAATAGTAGCTGCCACAACTTCAATACAATTATTTGCATCCTGAACTTGAATGGTGTAAGTCCCCGCAAATAAAGAACCTTGAGTAGCTGCATTAGATCCTGAACTCCAAGTATATGTGTAAGCCCCTGGCGCTCCACCCGAAGCAACAACAGTAGCTGAACCATTTGCTTGATTACAATTAGCTGCTGTAACCGTAGATGTTAATGTAATTGATGTAGGTTGAGTTACAGTAATACTTGCCGTAATAGTACAACCATTAGCGTCAGTAATATTACAATCATAGTTTCCAACTGCCACGCCTGGCACTGTAGCCATGGTACTAGGTATAGTTGGCCATAAATAAGTGTATGGAGAAGTTCCTCCAGTTCCAGCAGCAGTAACTGTTCCAGTAGCTGTGCCAAAACATTTCACATTATTTGAGTTCATCACTGCTGTTAAAATACTTGGCTGAGTTAAGTTTGCTGAAATATAAGCCTTGCAACCATAAAAATCTGTAATCTCACATGTGTGAGTAACAGGATTTAAACCTATTGCTGTTGCAACGGTTTGTCCACTTGGCGACCATGAATAAGTAAACGGTGCTGACCCTCCAATCATGCTGGCAGTCATGCTTCCGTCATTTGCGCCATTACAAGTAATATTAGATAACGCGGTAATAGTTGCTGCACCACCTGGTGTTAAACCAACTATTGCTTGAGCCGTAATTGAACATCCATTACCATCAGTTGCAGTAACAGAATACGTTCCAGCCACCACACTATTTGAAACAGCTGAAGCACCGCCGCCTCCAGTCCAAGTATATGTATAAATAGGATTTGGAGTTCCTCCCGTTACAGTGGCAGATGCTACTCCGTTAGCAGAAGTACAATTAGCGTTTTGTGTTGCAACTTGTATGGCTAAAGCTGTTGGCTGTAAAACTTGCACAGTTTGTGTAGCAGTACATCCATTTGCATCTCTAATTCCCATCGAATAAATTCCTGAGAATTGATTCGCAAAACTTGAAGATGCTTGGTATGCACCGCCGTTTAAATTATATGAATAAGTTGGCGTTCCGCCATTTCCTGTTAAGTTAATTGTTCCGGTTGCTGTGCCAAAACATAAAGCTGTAATTGGTGTCGCACTTAATGTTAACGGAGCCGGCTCGGCAATAACTACGGTTGTTGAAGTTGTACAACCAGCCACATCTTTAGTAGTAATGCTATAAGTTCCAGCAGGTAAACCACTAAATGTGCCTATTCCATTACTTTGGAATGGACTTGTTAATGTATAGGTATATGGAGCACCGCTTCCACCCGACCCAATAACCGTCACAGCACCATTACTACCGCCAAAACAACTTGTATTGGTAGTACTTGTAACCGTTAAATTTGGACTTCCATTATTTAACACATTATAAGTTACAGTTACGCTACAAGAATTTGCATCTTGAATAGTTACAGTATGTGTTCCTGCTATTAATCCGGTTGTTGTAGAGTTTGTAGAAAAAGCTCCGCCATTAAACGAGTATTGATATGGAGCTAATCCACCGCCAACAGCAGTAACCGTAGCGGTTCCATTTGACGAACCACAACTTGCGTTACTAGTTAAAACTGTTGCTGTAGCAGGCCCTACGGCTGTACCAACGTTAAATGTGGTTGAAAATAAACATCCATTTGCATCTGCCACAGTAACCGTGTGCGTTCCTGCTAATAATCCGCCCGTTAAACTACCAGTTGATACAGCATCTACACTAAATGTATAAGCAGACGTACCGCCAGTAACACCTGTAACATTATATGATCCATTTGCCAAACCACAACCCGCTAAAGTAGTAGTTCCTGTAATAGCAGTTGGGCCAGGTATATTATTAACAGAAACTGTTCTCGTTAATACACAACCATTAAAATCAGTCACGTTTAACGTATATGTTCCTGCAATAGCACCCGTTAAAACACTAGAAATACCGCCGTTACTCCAGTTATAAGAATATGCTGGAACACCTCCCGCAACAGTTACTGTTCCTGAACCATTTGCATTTCCGCAAGTAGCAGGAGTTAAAGTTGATGTTAATGATAATGCTGTTGGTTGAGTAACCGTTACTGCTTGAGTAATTGAACAACCATTCGCATCTGTTTGAGTAACAGAATATGTTCCTGCTGGAACATTATTTACGGTTGCTAACGTACTAGCTCCTAAAGCTGGCCATAAATATGTATATGCACCAGTTCCACCCGAACCGCTAGCAGTAACCGTTCCTGTTGAAGAACCAAAACAAGTTGCAGGTAAAGATGAAACGGTTAAAGTTACCGCTGTAGGTTGTGTTAAGATAACAGATGCAGTTGTTGTACAACCTAAATTATCTCTCACATTTATATTATATGTACCTGCTGGTAATCCAGTGAATACTCCAGTTCCATTTGATTGAGCCGGAGCCACCAATGTATAAGTAAATGGTGCAGTTCCTCCAACAGGAGTAACCGTAAAGCTTCCAGTACTTCCAGCAAAACAATTAATATTTATTGAATTTGTAACGGAGGCAGTTGGCCCACTGTTATTTAACACATTGTATGTGACAGTTAAAGTACAAGAGTTTGCATCTCTAACAGTAACCGAATAAGTTCCTGCAGGTAATGAACCAATAGTTGTACCTGCTCCAAAAGGCCCTGCATTAAATGAATATTGATATGGTGCTAAGCCGCCAGTTACTCCTGTAACTGTTGCTGTACCATTTGCGCTACCGCAACTTGCATTCCCAGTAACAATGGTCGCAGTTGTTGGACCATTAGCAGTATTTATATTAAATGCTGTACTAAAAGTACAGCCATTTGCATCATTTACTAAAATTGTGTGCGCTCCTGCAGATAAACCTGTAGCTAAAGCAGCTGTTGCAACACCATCCACACTGTATGAATAAGCTGGTGTTCCCCCGGTAACTCCCGTAACATTATAGGTACCATTACTTAAATTACATCCTGCTAAAGTTGTAGTTCCAGTAATAGCTGTTGGACCAGGAATATTTGTAATAGCAACAGTTCTAGTTAAAACACAGCCATTAAAATCCGTTACCGTAACAGAATAAGTTCCTGCTGCTGCTCCTGATAAAATAGTTGTTAACCCGCCATTACTCCAGTTATAGTTATATGGTGCTGTTCCTCCAGAAACTGTGACAGTTCCTGAACCATTAGCGTTTCCACAAGTAGCAGGTGTTAAAGTTGATGTTAGCGCTAAAGCGGTTGGTTGAGTAACCACTACTGACCTAACAATAGAACAGTTATTAGCATCCGTTATTGTAACTGAGTAGGTTCCTGCTGCTGCTCCACCAACCGTTGATAAAGTGCTGCCTCCTAATGCTGGCCATAAATATGTATACGGACCAACTCCGCCAGAACCACTAGCTGAAACGGTTCCAGTAGTATTTCCAAAACAATTTACTGGAACAGAACTTGTTGTTCCTGTTACTGCCGTTGGTTGCGTTAAAACTGCCGTAACGGTTGCTGTACATCCAGAGTTATCTCTAACCGTAACACTATATGAACCTGCCACTAAACCTGTAAAATTACCAGTTGCATTTGATTGAGCTGGCGCTGTTAATGTATAAGTAAATGGAGCTGTCCCTCCAGCAGGCGTAACAGATAAACTTCCTGTTGATGCTCCATTACATAAAATATTTAAAGAACTTGTTACTGCTGCTGTAGGTGCCGCATTTGCTGCGACAACATAAGTTGCGGTTATTGTACATGTATTAACGTCTCTCACAATTACTGTATGTGTTCCTGCCGATAACCCAGTAGTTGTTGCACTTCCTCCAAACGCTCCTCCATCAAATGAATATTGATAGGCCGCTGTACCACCAGTTACACCAGTAACTGTTGCAGTTCCATTAGCAGTTCCACAACTCGCGTTAGTTGTAGCAACAGTAAAACTTGAAGGGCCATTAGCAGATGGTATCACAAAGGTTCTACTAAACGTACAACCATTTGCATCCCTTACTAAAACAGTATGTGTACCAGCTGGTAGGCCAGACGTTAAACTTGCTGTAGCAACACCATTTACACTAAATGTGTAAGCGGCTGTTCCTCCAGTTACTCCCGTTACATTAAATGAACCATTACTTGTATTACAACTTGCCTGTGTTGTAGAACCTGCAATAGCTGTTGGTCCAGGGATATTAGTAATAATTGCTGTGGTTGTAAATAAACAACCGTTAACATCTCTTACAGTAACAGAGTATGTTCCTGGAGCTAAACCTGTTGTTGGAGAAACCGCTGTGAATGGTCCTCCATTAATTCCATATGTATATGGTGCTGTTCCTCCAGTTGGTGTTCCAAAAGTAAAACTACCATTATTATTGCCACATGTTGCATTAACTGTGGTAATGGTAATAGCTGTAGGCCCAGGACTCATCGTTAATGTTGCAGATACAGTAAATGTACATCCAAAATTGTTTGTTAAAGTAATCACAGGTGTTCCTGCTCCTAATCCTGTAACGGTTTGTCCAGAAACAGTTCCTAAACTACTCGCAAAACTTGATATCGTTTGACCACCACTTGATGTATTATTAATAACGATCACTCCGTTATTATTTCCACAACTTGGATTTGTAAATGTTAAGGTGGCTGATGGTAATGGATTTTCTACAACTGTTATTACAGCAATATCTGGCGGACAAGCTCCTGTTCCAGGCACTGTGTATGTATAGTTTCCTGCCGCTGCAGTTAATGGATTATATGTTCCTAAATTTCCACCTGGTAATACTGAAGGTCCAGTCCACGAACCAGTGGTTGATACACCTGTTCCTAATAAAGGAAATAAATTAGATGTTGCAGCATTTGCACAAACTGTTAGTGTATTATTAACCCCAGCATAAGGACCAGGAGTTACGCTCACACATCTTACAGTAGTATATGAACAACCAAAATTATCTACCGCCGTTAATGTATAGCAATAGTTTCCTGTAGCGGTGGGAGTAATCACTGCATTGTTACCAGCAGTTGAAGTAATGTTTGCACCAGACCAAGTTTGAGACACAATAGTTGGAGTAAAGGATTGAGAGGCAGGAACTGCTGTAGCAAAATTCACATCCCATCCAAAAATATATCCATCATCTGCCGCTAAATTATCTGTAATCTTAATACACCAGTTACCGTTTAAAGGACATCCTATTAGCCCAGCAAATCCTGATGCTGGTGAATATGTTCCCGCCGCAATAGCCGTTCCAGCTGGACTTCCCGAAGGTGTTGTTGGACCAGCAGTTAATAATGTTGCTCCGCTCATAGCGAAACAATAATTAAGTCCCGTACCTGGTCCACTTGTTACGTCATCAATTGGGTTTCCTAAATAAGTTCCACCGCCGCCTTGAGCATAAGTTTTTAAAGGAACAATCGTTCCATTAGGACAAACAATTTCAATTTGCAAATCTCCTAAATACGAGTGTTCCATGGTCATACAAATATTAGCAATATCAGCAGCAGAAGTAACCGTTTGACCTGATGCATAACAATCAACCGTGATACATGTATTATAAGATGTCCCTGAACCATCAGGTAAGAAAGTAGTACCAGCAATAGGCGGTGTACAGTTTGCTACAAAAGGAGTTGGGGTAACCGAACCTATTAATGTGGCTGATTGCCCTAAACAAATACTGGTAGTAGAAGTTGTCGTCGCTGAAAAAGAAGGTGTTGTAGATACCTGAACGATTTGATTGATTTTATTATTATTAATACAACCTGCTTTATTAATATTTAAGTTTACAACATAAACTCCTGGGGTTGCATAGGTTGTTGAAGCGGAAGCTCCAGCGCCAGTTTGTCCATTATCAAAAGCCCATGAATAAGTTGCTCCTGCACTACTTCCTGAAGAAAAAGTTCCACTTCCATTAAATGTAACGGATTGTCCTTGACATACTCTTATAATACCGCCTGCGCCAGGAGCTGGGGTTGAACTATTAAACACTGAATTAATTGTTTCACAAGGTGTTATACAAGATATAGTAGCGGCCCATCCAGCTTGACTAACACTTCCATCACTGGTAAAACGAATCGTGATGCAACCAGATGTATTAGTTGCTGTTGCTTGTACGTTTCCAATTGGCGTCAAGGTTCCTGAATAGGCACCTAGTGTTGGCGCGGATGTGTTTGGTCCATCATAAATGTACATGAAATCATAATTATTTTCAACAGTAAACGCCGTAAATAACAAATTCACTTTATTACCAGCAACGCCTGGACAGATCGTTACAGTTCTAGATTCACTGGCCCCGTATGCACCAGCATTTCCACCTGAGTCATAAAATGTACCTGAACACATAGTTGTGGTGGTATAAGCAGCTGGCATTGTTAAGGTTTGTGCCGAACCAGCCAGTGCTAAAACAGAAAGCAAAAGTGTAAATAATTTTTTCATAAAATTTTGTGAAGTGAGTTCTAAGTAATTTAGTCCTATTTTGTTTGTTGTTGCTGAATCACAATTAAATAATCAGTGTTATCCACTCTATATATTTGAGTTTGTGACGTAAAAAAATTCATATTATACTTTAATGGATTAAATGTCGCCGCATCAAACGCAACATCTCTTTGTAAGTTAGGGTTATACTTATTAGCTAAGGGTACAGTTGACAATTTTGTGTATTTGTCATCCCCAACTGCTGGCGACTCCAATATTTTAATTCTATTTTCTAATAAATCAGTTAAAACTTTGATTCTTTCTGGGTCGTTTTGAACTATTTCTTGAGTTTTATCTCCAAGTAATTCTTGAATTTTAGGATTAATTTCTTGGGAAAATGAACTATTGATGCCTATAAAAAGCATAAATAAAACAACGAATAAAAAGTTAGTAGTGTTTTTCATATCAAACTGTAAATTATATCTGATAAATATAGTTTATTGCTGCTTTTTTTAACAAATTTTTAATAATTGAAACTAGCAATTCACTCGTTCATATTACAAAAAGTCTTCAAATTGTAATCTAAAACTTTTAGATGCTACTAAATCGAAATCCCAATGATGCAAATATCATCCACCTGTTCGAGTTCGCCTTTCCATTTAATAAGCGATGCCTCAAGTATATTTTTTTGATCGCTAAAAGGTAATTCAAACGTTGAAAGCAATAAATCTTCTAATTGTTTATACTTAAACTTTTTTCCTTTCGGTCCACCAAATTGATCAGCATAACCATCAGTAAATAAATATAATCGATCTCCTTTCTCCAGAAATAGACTGTGAGAAGTAAAATTCTTACGCTCCATGAATTTACCCACGGGCTGTTTATTAGCTTTTATTTCCTCTAAAAGTTGAGTATCTTTTTTAATAATCCACAATGGATTATTAGCGCCGCTCCATTGAAGTTCTATTTTTTTGCTTGCCCCATCAATTGAATCAGTTTTAATTTTAAGTATGGAAATATCCATTCCATCTTTTAATTCATTTTCACTTTTTTCAAAGGTTTCTTCAACTAGTTCCGATAATTTATCAAGGATTTTTCCTGTGTCGTGGATCCCATATTCTTTAACACATCTATTTAATCCATTGTTTCCAACCACACTCACTAAAGCTCCAGGCACTCCATGCCCTGTGCAATCAACAGCTGCTATATAGACTTCATTGACGCTTTTTTCTGAAATAGGATTATTATGAATCCAATAAAAATCTCCGCTAACAATGTCTTTTGGTTTAAATAAAATAAAGCAATTTACAGGCAATTCATTAATAATTTTTTCAGATGGCAATAGGGCGTTTTGAATATACTTAGCATAATTGATTGAATCTAAAATCTCTTTATTCTTGTGTTCAACCAGTTCTTTTTGCTTTGAAATAATATCATTTGCCTTTCTCTTTTGATTATAACTTCTAAAGACAATTAAAATCAATCCTGATAAAATTATTAAACCAATGACAGCTCCTGTGGTTAATTTTTTCTGACTTTTAATTTCTGCGGCCGCAACTGCTTGTCTGTTTTCCGCATCTTTTCTTTGTAACTCTTGTCGTTTAGCAAAATCGTACTCTAATTCTTTTTTTAATATTTCGTTTTTGCTTTCATCGCTTTCAACGTTTTCTTTGGATAATAAATATAAATTTTGATAATTGAATGCTTTTTTAAAATCTTGTTTTTGCTCGTATAAACTACTTAAATACTTATATACTTCTACTTTCACTCCTTCTAATTCACTATTCTCTGAAATACGCAAAGAACTCAACAAATATGGTTCAGCTTCCGTCAATTTATGTTGTTGCAGCAAGGTGTTTCCGAGTTCTAGGTAGTTATATGCGTGGCCAATGTTTTCACTCATATTCGTTAAATAACGTAGAGATTTGTTGAAAAAAATAATCGCAGAATCATTATCTTCTGTTAATTGATGATTAATTCCAATATTATGATACGCCATAGCCATCCCTACAGTATCAGAGACTTCTTGTCTTAATAAAAGGGACTTTTGTAAGTATGTTTGAGCAGAAGAAAACTGATTCAATTTTTGATAACAAGTAGCAATGTTATTATAGTTAATTGCTAAAATAGATTTTTCCTTATTAGCAATATTTATTTTTTCTGCTTTAAAGTAATAAGCGAGTGCCGTTCTATACTCTTTTATCTCAGCATAAATCAAACCAATGTTATTTTGAATTCCCGCCACCTTTACTGGCATTTTTAATGTTTCAAATAATTTAAGGGCGTTTAAATTATTATCAAGTGCATCTTTTAAATTAGATTGGTCTCTGTTTATAACACCTTTTAAATTGTATGATTCTGCAACGCCTTCCGTATAATTAATTTGCTTAGATAAAATAAATAAACTATCCGTTTTCTTCTCTGCTAACTCATAATTCCCATTATCAATTAAATCACAAATCTGATGATTATAGGCTTTTAAATATTTAATATCAACCTGTCCAAATACATGAATGGTGGCAAAAAGAAAAATTATAAATATGTAGTTAATTGATTTCAAGAAAGATAAATTTAAGCTTTACAACTTTTAGATGCAAATCGCTCACTCATTCCTATTTAATAATAGTTCTTCCTAATATTTTATTCACGCGTTTTTTCTGATTTTCGAGCATAATCACAAATTCGTAAACGTTTTTGTTTTCAAATGGATCAGCTGTTTTAATCAATTCCTTAGCATCTTTTAATATTTGATTCAGGCGTTTTTCTTTTAAACTAAATAGTTGGTGTTCTATCCCTTTTTTAATGAAATGAATTTCTTGAGGAACATTGACACCAAATTTTTCCCACTTATAACTCACCGAATCCGAAAAGGATGCAAAATCAATAGCTACTTGAGCTACTGCTGGATTAGCATGATGAATAAAGGTTTGTAACGTTGGAATATTTCCTTTCTCTAACTCATGATGAAACTCATCTAATACCATTTGATGAATAGGATTAATGAATTGCAATTCATCTCGCCATAATTCAAAAATCACAAACTCACAAACCGTTAGTTGAAACGATTGCTGTGTGTTATCAGTATCTTCTGCTTCTACATCCACCAATACGTTTCCGTATTGCATCATCATACGCAACAATTCCTTCTCCTCACTATCCAACACTAAATCCTTAGGAGCTTCTTCCTCTAAATAAGCCTCAGGAGGCATTTCATCAATGGGATAATTTCCTTGACCTTGTTGCTGATTATCTTTTTGTGTTGAAGGTGCTGCTTTCCCTGTTTTTTTACGAATCAGTTTATTAATCTCAATCTGCAAAACCTGCTCGCTAATGTCCATAATTCGCGAACATTCTTTCACATACACCGAACGATTAATCGCATCTGGTATAACAGAAATACTCTCAACAATATCTTTAATCAATTCTGCACGTTTAATAGGATCGTGCTCAACTTCTTTGTAAAGCAAGCTCGTTTTAAAAGCAATAAAATCTTTACTATTATTTTTTATAAACTCTTTAAACTCTTCGTTGGTTACTTTTTTACTGTAAGAGTCCGGATCATCTCCATCCGGAAACAACAATACTCTTACATTCATCCCCTCTTCTAAAATCAAATCAATTCCTCTAAAACTTGCTTTAATACCAGCCACATCACCATCATATAAAATGGTAATATTTTTAGTGAAACGATGAATTAATTTGATTTGTTCAACTGTTAAAGATGTTCCAGAAGACGCCACTACATTTTCGATACCTGATTGATGCATGGAAATTACATCCGTATAACCTTCTACTAAATAGCAAGTATCTTCTTGTATAATAGTTTTCTTTGCTTGAAACAAACCATACAGCGTTTTACTCTTATCGTAAATATCTGTTTGTGGCGAGTTAATATACTTCGCTAGCTTTTTATCACTCGTTAAAATACGTCCACCAAAACCAATAACCTTTCCAGATATATTATGAATTGGAAACATCACACGACCTGTGTATCTATCAAAAATATCTTTCTCAGTAATCGAACTTCCCTCCACATGATTATTGGATAAAATCGACATGCCGGTCTTTACCAAATACTCAGGCTTGTAGCCATTCTTCACTGCTGTTTCGGAAAATCGTCTTCTTTCTTCCGAACTATATCCTAAATTAAACTTATCAATCGTAGCTTGCGAAAACCCTCTTTCTTTGAAATATCCTAAGCCAATCGAACGACCCATATCATCATTCATCAATAAATCAGCATAATACTTTTGTGCATATTGCATCACAATGTATAAACTTTCTTTTTCGTTTTGCTGCGCTCTTTCTTCTACACTAACTTCTTTCTCAATTACTTCAATGCTATATTTATTAGCTAAATAACGTAGGGCTTCTGGATAAGATAAACTCTCTAAATCCATGATAAAATTAACTGCCGTGCCAGATTTGCCACAACCAAAACATTTGTAAATACCTTTGGCTGGTGATACCGTGAACGAAGGCGATTTCTCACCATGAAAAGGACAAAGACCCAATAAATTAGCGCCACGTTTTTTTAAGGTAATAAAATCACCAATCACGTCCTCTACTCGAGCTGCGTCAATAATTTTATCTATGGTTAATTTAGGTATCAAAAAATGTAGTTTGGGAGGATAAATATAACGTAAAAATGAAGATTAGACTCATCAAAAAGATAAAAAATCAGCGAAAATCTGCTAAATCCGCGTCATCTGCGTTCCATTTTTATAAACCAAAAATCCTTATCTTTAAACTCTGAATTTTTGAGTGAACACACTTCTAAATTCTTAAATCTTAATTCTTAAATAACAACATGTCCGTTTACGATAAATATAAAGCAGTCATTGGTTTAGAATGCCACATTCAATTATTAACCAAAACAAAAATGTACAGTAATGATGTAGCTGAGTATGGCGCTATGCCAAACACTAATGTGAGTGTTATTACTTTAGGCCATCCTGGCACTTTACCAAAAGTAAATAAAAGCGCCATTGAATTCGCTGTAAAATTAGGCATTGCAACACATTCAACTATTCGCGAAGAAAATCAGTTTGCTCGTAAAAATTATTTTTATGCCGATTTACCAAAAGGCTACCAAATTACACAAGACAAAACTCCTATTTGCACAGGTGGTTATGTGGATGTAAAATTAAAAGATGGAACGGAGAAACGCATTAATTTAACGCGTATTCACATGGAAGAAGATGCAGGTAAAAGTATGCATGACATTGATCCATTTGAATCATTAATTGATTTAAATCGCGCTGGCACTCCTTTATTAGAAATTGTAACAGAGCCTGATTTTACAACAAGCGACGAAGCTTATGTGTATTTAACAGAAGTAAAAAAACTAGTACGTTACTTAGATATTTGTGATGGAAACATGGAAGAAGGTTCATTACGTTGCGACGCGAACGTTTCTGTGATGTTGAAAGACGCCAAAGAATACGGAAAAAAAGTAGAGGTAAAAAACATGAACTCTTTCCGTAATGTACAACGTGCTATTGATTTTGAAATTAAACGTCAAATTGATTTATTAGAAGCAGGTGAAGATATAGCCGGAGAAACCCGTAGTTTCAATGCAACCGATGGCTCTACATTTGCTTTAAGAAGTAAAGAAAACGCGAATGATTACCGTTATTTTCCGGAGCCAGATTTACAACCTGTATTTATTACACAAGAATACATCAATACCGTAAAGGCGCACATGCCTGAATTACCAAACGATTTATTGAAGAAATTTACAAAAGAATTTGGTCTATCAGAATATGATGCTCTTAACTTAACTGATTTAAAAGGCTTAGCTTTATATTTTAATGAATTAGTTACTTTCACTAAAAACTATAAAGCAGCGGCTAACTGGATGATGGGAAGTATTAAATCTTACCTTAACGAAAACGCCATTGCCATTGAACAATTTAAAGTAAAACCAAAAACCATTGCCGATTTAATTGCATTAATAGACGAAGGGAAAATTAGTAACGCAGCCGCTACACAAAAATTATTTCCAGAATTAATGCTAAACTTGGATGAAGCACCATTAAGTATTGCACAACGTTTAGATATTATACAAAGCAATGATAATGGCGCTTTACAAGAATTAGTGGATCAAGCTTTAGCAAAATATCCTGAAAAAATTACAGAATACAAAAACGGTAAAACTAGTTTATTAGGTTTATTTGTTGGCGAAGTGATGAAGATGGGTAAAGGCAAAGCTGATCCTAAAATGGCTAATCAGTTAGTGAAGGAAGCATTGGAGAAATAGCGTCATTGCGAGGAGGTACAACGAAGCAATCTCACGTAATTATTTATTATCATTCCGAGCTAAGTAGAGAACTGAAGTGATGATCTAGAAACTATACAATTAAAACGCCGTTAGAAAAATATCCTGACGGCGTTTTCTTTTAATCTAAATAAAAATAAATATTTTTTGGGCGTGCCCCCGCCAAAGAACAGGCAGGGTCGGGCTATTCACTACAAGTCCTCGCTCCTCGTACCTCGTAGCTGTGGGCTTTTCGTATCTATCCCTCACGCAAATCAATTATCAATCTAAAATAAAACTTTTAATCTAGAGTTTTTTAATAGTATACAAAACTCTCAGCGTTCTTTGCGTAAAAATCTCAGCGCTCTGTACGACTGCCTGTCGGCAGAAAGAGTTAAATAAAAAAGGTATACAAAACAAAAAACCCCTACTAAATTAATAGAAGGGGTTTATTTGTAAAATTGGCATCGACATACTCTCCCAGGTTTTAGACCAAGTACCATCTGCGCTGGTGGGCTTAACTTCTCTGTTCGGAATGGGAAGAGGTGATCCCCACCGCTATAGACGCCATAAAGGGATCATTA